>ERZ795059.30-NODE-30-length-226582-cov-30.628203_pt1 | contig 226582 bp, 168 predicted proteins | sample MGYA00375143_ERZ795059 | MGnify/ENA primary metagenome ERZ795059 (study PRJEB30188, sample SAMN05720168) | activated sludge metagenome | isolation source: Anaerobic digester | place: USA | collected 2015-01-07 ... | reverse complement strand
GGCGATGCACTCCACTTTTTACAGTATTATTTTCGTTTTCACACAGTCTCTCCTGGCCTGGAACCAATGCTACCCGGTTCTGCCGGGGTCATGATGTTTGTACGTTTATTGCCGGGCCGCAGGCCCGACCTACACAACTCGCAGTATTAGAACAAGGGGTTGCAACCCCTTGTTCTAAAGAAAAACCGGATCAACGTGCCTGGCATAGAACATTTCGTGTTTTTTGCAGAACGTAAAGTCAGTTATTTTTCTGGTTTGTACAATAAAGTACATATTCACAACAGTAAGTATTAACCCAAAACAGAGTTTTGGTTCCATTAGCATTACCAATCGGGAGATTGGTAACGAGGAAGAAACGCCCGGCAATGACTTGTCGGGCGCGTGGTTGTGATGGTTTATATTGTTGTATTTAAATGGAGCCTATTTAATATTTATCCCTTCCAACACCAGTTGCGGTTTTTCGCCGCGGCTATCGGCGTTTTCCAGTTCAATGGTAATAGTACGCTGTTCGCCGGGCATGAGTGAAATGTAATTGTCGCTGTACATGACCGGCAGAATGCGGTCGCCGCTCTTGGCGCCAACCACTTTAGCGCGTACCATCAGCGCCGGGGTGGAGGTGTTATTCTTTATATCGGCGGTGAGAACCCAGCGCCGGTCTTTTTTCTCGATCTTGACCTGGGAGTCCAGGCTCACTTTGGGCAGGGCGCGGATGGCTTTAACATCATTGCCCTGCAAAGCGCTCCAATAAAAGTTTTGCGATATTAACTTGTTATCAGCCGACAGCAGTTTCAAGCGGATAAAGTACACGCTGGACAAGCTCGCCGGGTATACGAGTCCCGCACAGACCACGCGACTGTCTTCTTTGCTGTTCACAGTGACTTGTTTCTGCCACTGCACGCTGCCGTCCAGGTTCAGCAGTTCGATTGCAGCGGTGAGATTGGCGTGGTCTCTGCTGTTATAATTCACTACCTCGATGCTGTCCGTCAGGGCATTCCATTGAATATGCAGCGGCTCGCAAGCCTTTTTACAGGCGAAATAGGCGGCGGTGGGCTCGAAATAATAATCATAGGTCTGCCATACAAACGACGGCCAGGCGGAATGGCTCATCCACAATAGCAGTCCCATGCGGAATTTGCCCTGCGCTTCAAACATGGCGCGATAGCCCTGGTAATTAATCCACTGCGCCAGGGTTAGCCAGTCCTGCAGGTTATCGGTAGGACCGAAACTTTCTTCCAGCATCTTGTTAAAACTGCTGCCGCCCTGCGCGCCTTCCAGGGTAAAATCGTGAATGCCCCACATACGACCCTGCGGCCACAGGCAGGTGTCCGGCATTATTTCCCGTACACTCTCCAGGGTGACGATATTGGGCATACCCATCTCGCTGTGGAGCTTGGGTAAACCCCGGCCTGAAAAATAGGATTTAATCGGCTGCGCCCGGTACGGTCCGCCGCCGCTAACGACGCCAAACGCCGAGTTGGAAATGTAATGCAGGCCGGGATGCCCGGCTGCTATAATTTCGCGCAAGCCCTTATCGATATCATCCGGGGGATTGCCTTCGTTGCGCCCGCAGTACAAGCCGATAGAGGGATGGTTGCGGAGGCGATTCACAAAATCATCGGCGTTGCGCAGGAACATAGCGGGATCGTCGGGATCCGGGCCGTCCACAGGATTGGCCAGCCAAAAGTCCTGCCACACCATTACACCCCAGCGGTCGCAGGCTTCATAGAACTCGTCGTCGCCGGTTTGTCCCACCCAGTTGCGGATCATGGTAAAGAACATGTCGCCATGATAACGGACAGCTATGTCGTATTCGCGGTCACGATAGCTGAGGTTGGATTCCGGGAAACCCCAGTTGCCGCCGCGGCCGATAAAGCGCCGCCCGTTGATCCAGATGCGCAGCGTGCCTTTTTCTTCCGAATAGGTCATTTCGCGCACACCGGTTTGGAATGCTGTACTGTGCGATATTTTATTATCACCGGTAACAAATTCCAGTTTGACGGGGTAGAGGTTTTGCTTGCCGTACCCGGCCGGCCACCATAATTTGGGACTTTTTAAAGTCAATTGCGGGTGCGTAGCAGGATTCAGTTTGATTGTTTTAGATTCCAAGGCATTCAGAGTTACCGGTTGTTCAAACACAACCTCGCCGAACAAGCCGCACAGTTTACCGCTGACCGGGTCGGTTGTGTGATTGCGCAGGGTGACTTCAAGATGCACATCCGCCTGCAGGGTATCCGGCAGCGCCAGGTCGGTGGTAACAAATGGGTCTTCGATGGTGACCGGGCCGCTGACCGCCAGGTACACATCATTCCAGATGCCGATATTGCGGCCGCGTATAGTCGGTATCCAGTCCCAGCCAACCGAAGCATGATAGGTGGGATTATCGGCGCCCAATTGACCGCCGTTACTGCTCGAACTCATGGCAGTCTGTTCTGTAACATAGCCTGGAGTGGCGTTTTTTTCAATACAAACCGCCAGGGCATTCTTTTGTCCCGGCATCAGGAGATCGGTTACGTCAAACTGTCCGCGTGTAAAAGCGCCTTCGATGCGGCCCAGCTTTTTGCCGTTTAAAAAGACCGTTGCTTTCCAGTTGATGCCGTCAAAATTTAAAAACATACGCTGCCCTTTGTATGAAGAGGGAGCGGTAAACTCGTTGCGATACCAGAAATCCGAGTAAAAATAGGAATCCGAGATCATCACCTGGTTATCGCCGTAATTAGGATCGGGAACCGCGCCGGCGTTGACGTAGCTCATCAGCACGGTGGCGGGCACTGTAGCAACCAGCCAGTCCGTATCTTTGTACCCGGTCTTGGAAAGGGATTCGCCATTGTCGGTTACCAGCGAACTGCGTTGTAATTTCCAGGCGCCGCCGGCCAGGTATAGCTTTCCATCCTTGCCCACTTGCTGCGACGGTTGTGGTTTGACTACCGGGCCGCCTTTGCCGAATACCTGCATTTCACTGAGCAGGTATTTGTCACCGCTGTCGTTTTTAGGGATAAACAGGCGCACATAGCGGCCTTGTACAGCTTGTTCAAATTTCAGATCATCGCTCTGCACTGCACCCAACGGCAAGGATTTAATATCTTTCCAGGTTTTGGCGTCATCGGAAACCTGGATAACTCCAGCGGGAGCGCGGCGAATCCACTCAAGTGTTATACGGTCAAATGTACAGGGCGCGCCGAGGTCGATATATACCCAGTCGTCTTTTTTCACGCCGGAGCTCATCCAGGCGCTGGTAAATTCATACGGCCCGCCGACATTGACACGCCGGTGGTTGTTGAAAAAACCAAACTCGGCTATAGTCCAGCGACTAACTGCCGGAGCTTGTGCTGCCAGTTTCCAGAAAGAAAGCGTTGCCGGGGCGTTTAGTTTGAATGACTGGTTAAAAGTGCGATAGTTAGGCGGCATAAACCTGCGGAAAAAGCCGGTGAGGGTATCGCCGGGCAGGCCTTCGCCGTTAAACACCGCCAGTTGTTGCCAGGTTATACCGTCTTTTGAACCGGACAGGATATAGTTCCAGCCTTTTTCCCCCTGGGGGTCTATATTCAGACTACCGACCAGGGCAATGCTATCCACCTGGGGAATTGCACCACCGCCCTGCATTTCAATTTGAACCCAGGCGGCCGAACTGTCGATATTGATCTGGGTCATGGAGTGCCGATCCAACAGGCATTCACGGTCGGTTTTTACGATAGCGCCAACCTTACCGGCGCTGACTGTTATCCACCCCGGCAGTTTGGTGTCTATTATACCATCGGTGATCAATTGCCCGGTCAGGTTATAGTCATAACTACCGGACTGGTATACCGCCCTGTGTAATGCCAGGTTGCGGTAAGTCGATTTGTCGATTTGCATGACGGGGGAAAAATCTTCTTTGCTATCACCAGGATATACCCCAATGCCTCGGGTAAAGTCATTTGCAAAAGCTCCGGCAGTTAAAAGACTGCCGATTATGAGCATGCAAAAAAGTAAGATTATTGAAAAAGGGGAATGGAAATTTATCAATATGTAACGTTTCATAGGAACTCCCTGCTTGTGTTTGCGCCATGTAGCGCTGTTATTACCGGATTAAAGAACTAATGGTAATGAAATCATATTTACATTTTTTTCGATAAAGAAGCAACAAGATTTTTACCAATGAATTCATTATATAAATCAACTCGTACAATTCGGTATTGAACAACCGGAATACTAAACCGGATTATACTGACAATAACGGATTATGAAACTACAACGGCGCCATTTTTCCTGTTCCTGTAATAGAGTGTACTTTCAACGGTATAGATGATCAGGGCAATCCATATTATAATAAAACCGGTCATTTTAGCCGTGTTTAAGGGCTCGTGGTAAATAAAAACTCCGGTGAGCATTAACAGAATGGGATAGATATATTGTATGACGCCGATTACGGATAATTTTACCAGCCGCGCGCCGATAATAAATATGATCAACGGCAAGCCGCTGATAATGCCTGTGCCGATGAGTAATAAAGTGTCCGGCAGTAGCGCCGGAAGGGGGCTTGAGATAATGGTGTACCGGTATAGCAGAAAAGCCAGGGCCGGCACCGATAAGATGGTTGTTTCCAGTGTCAATCCTTCCACAGCATCAAGCGGGGACTTTTTACGCAGCAGGCAATAGATTCCCCAGGTAAATGCCAGGAACAGCGAAATCCATGGAAACACGCCGTACAGCAAGGTCATGGCAAGTACACCCATCCCGGCAATGCAGACCGCCAGCCATTGTACAGGACGCAATTTTTCATGCAGAAAAAATACCCCGCAAAATACATTGACCAGCGGCGAGATGAAATAACCCAGGCTCGTTTCAACGATATAACCCGCATTTACCGCCCAGATATACATAGCCCAGTTAGCGCCAATCAATAATGCCGGGACGAACAGGATTGAACGGTTATGACAGGATTTAATTTTGGCGAACAGGCTGGACCAGTCTTTACGCCAGGTGATAATTATAATAAAGAAAACAAATGACCAGAACATCCGATGGGATATGATTTCATAAGACGGCACGCGATGCAGCATTTTCCAGTATACGGGATGCAAGCCCCAAAAGATATAAGCGCTAAGGGCATATATTATACCACGATTCATAGAAGGATTTCTTTCTGTAGATATTCTGTTTCCGGTATGTTACTTGAGCTGCTATCGCAGAATGTAGTAATAATGAAATTTTCTGACCAGGGAGTTTACGAACAGCAGGTGTAAAAGTTCCCTAATGTTTCTGTTTCATCCGTAGATTACACTGATTAACGCAGATAAAAATTCGGTCGTCGAGTAGGGCCGAAGCAAATTTAAGGAAAGGAACAATAACTGCTATCCAGCAGAGAAATCCTGCCTGGTGCAATACCAGCCCGTATCGAGACGTGCGCACAAGTAAGAGTTAGTCTGTGCGTTGCAATCGAATTATAATTCCAGACAGGATGATTGTTTAACCACGCCATGTAATAGTAACACATTAAAAATCGGCGTGATCTGGCTGCAACCGGGCTTATGCCTTTTCCCGCACACCCAGTTTAACCAGGCCGGCAACCAGTCCCTGCAAGCGTTCCTGTCTATTTTCTTTGGGATGGGTGCAGATTTCTTCTATACCCGGCACATGCGCATTGACGATTACCAGATAATCACGGAAGGTCATTTCCGTATCCGGTTTAAGCGCAAAGCAATCCAGCACGCGGGCGTCAAGGACATCGTTATAGGCTTGCTTGGCGGGAGAGGGGGTAAGCTGACCCAATACATCCGTGCATTTGCCGTCCGGCAGCAGGTTTTTGCAGCCCGCGCACACGGCATCGGCAGCAATGACCAGCTTGATTTTGGTATTCAGATCCGCCAGTAATTGGGGCGCGACAATATGCAGCGAATGGCCGTACGGGTGCGGCTGGTAGGTAACGCCCTGCCCGTAATCGGAGATAATATCCAGCAAGTGATGCGGTCTGGTCAGCATGGCTAATGACTCCTGGTTTTGTTCAGGTTCTTTTGTTTGCGGTGATTTTTTGGAGGAACAACTAAAATGAGCAAGTATGGATACCCCTGCCAGTCCGAACAAAAACTCGCGGCGTTTTAATGGCGACATATTTGCCTCCCACAAGATCATAATGCAATTGAATGTTTATTAGATGGATTTTAATATATGAAATATTATCATGTATGGCAAATGAGAAAAATTACCATTCTTCCATTATTAGATTCATTGCTTTTCCGTACCGGTTCCCGGTAAATTTTTTAACCGTTCTTCAATAATTGCTGCCAATTGTTCAGCAGAGTATTGTTGTGTTTCTATCACCGGTATTTCAGCAAACATATCACCGAGTTCTTTAATTTTATCGTTAATAAAAGCTAATCTTTTTTCCAGTTCGTTTTTATCTTCACTGTCCCAGTAGCCGCCTTCATCTTCCACCTCCAGATTGGGAATGTACTTTTTTTGCAGGTATTTTAACAGTTTGATAATAGTAATATGAATATCAGGCGGGGCGAACTGGGTTTTAACGGAATTATAGTATTTATAATCGTTTCCCTCTGCATGATAAAGAGCCATGGCAAGCGGCGAGGTTAAATGTCCCTCGGCATCAAAAAACAGATCGAGCGTTTCACAATCCGGATGCAAGTGTATTGTGATTCCTTTTAGAGCAAGATGCCCTGTTATTTCCCGGTTATCCTTGTTCCCGGTTAATTTTGCCGTGCTAGGTTTTGTCCAGTCTTCATCCAAAATCTGCCATTCCCAGTTCATTGTTTGGGCAATATCTGTTAATTCCTCAATGAATGAATTGATTTGGCGCTTGTCCTGTAGAATACCCTGAAAATGAATGGTTACGCCCATAATCCATACTCCTTGTTAGAATAATTTAAAAGTCAGTTTTTGTTGTTATTTTAAACCACGACATAAATGTCGTGGCAATGAATTGTATTGTTTGAATTTATTCCATTTTAATTAGTCGTTTCATTGCCACGATCTTTAGATCGTGGAAAACCAAGAAAAGACCAGGCTTTAGCCTCAAATTTCAAAGCCCACATTTTTTATTAATAAACTGTATTCCTCAGTAAAGGTCCTTTTATGGTGATGATCCTTCTGTTTGTTTATATACTGCCGGACTTGGTTTACCTGAGATTCACTTACTGAAATTGCAAAGTACTCTTCCTGCCATTCAAAATGACCATGAAAAAAATTGTTTTTATTGATCCAGTGTGAGGATTCTCCTTTTAATAATTGAACAATTTTACCAATATTTTGAGTAGTGCTTAATGAAAGAAGCAGATGACAGTGATCTGCCATACAATTTACCATATCAAGATAAATTTCTTTTTGTTTGGCGTTTTCTATTAAATGATTAATTAAAAGTGGCTGTATTTTTTCAGTTATTACTTTATCCCGGTTTTTTGTTGACCAGATCAAGTGAACCCAAATACGAACATAAGGCATTTTTCCCTCCCTGATTTGTCTAAAGTCAATTGATTTAGTTATCTTCGACCACGACATGAATGTCGTGGCAATTAATTGTATTATTTGAATTTATTCCATTTTTCAAATCGTTTCATTGCCACGATCTTTAGATCGTGGAAAACCAAAAGAAAATTCAAGGCTTTGGCTTAATAAGGAATTTGACTAAAGTCAAATTGTGTTGTGTCAAAAATCCACGACATGAATGTCGTGGCAATGAATTGTTATATTTTTATTAATTCATTTATAATAGGCTGCTACATTGCCACGATCTTTAGATCGTGGAAAACCCAAATAAAAATCAAAGCTTTAGCCTAAAAGTTCAATTTGACCAAGTCAATTTTAGTTGTTACTGTAAACCACGACATAAATGTCGCGGCAATGAATTAAAATACAGCTTTGATCCTGTTTTGTTTTACTGCATCAGCACAACTTTCCGGGTGGCGCGAAAAGAGTTCGCCTCCAGGGTAATGAAATAGATGCCGCTGGCAACCCTTGCGCCGAACATAGTCTCGCCATTCCAATGCCAGGTATGGCGTCCCGCCGGTTCCTGCGCAAGTTGCCATTGATTGATGCGCTGGCCGAGAATGTTATAAATTGCAATGGTCGCTTTAGCCGGGGCCGCCAGTTCGTAAGAAATTGTAACCCGGTTGTTGGCGGGATTGGGATAAACCGGGTCCAGTCTGTAAGAATAGGGTACAGCATCGGTAGTTTTTTCGATACCGGTCTTCCTTTCATACTCGCCGATTAAATCATAAACAATTGGCGAAACACTTTCCGTGCCGGTAAGTTCCACCCGCCACTGCGCCCGCTTTCCGGCCGGTAAGTTTTCGGTTTGGCCGTTTTCAATTTGCTGCCAGGGGATATATTTATCATCCTCATTCCATAAATTATCCTTGCAGCGAAAAAATACCTTTACTGATGTATTGTCGGGTACGTCGTTCAACCAGGAGAGTTTTTTCCAGATTAGTGTGTCTTCATTTAAAAAAACCGGCGAGTTGTAAAATCCGCTTGTGTTCAAATCAGTTAACTCATGGATATTGATTGAAATATCAGTCTCATTTGGATTGCCGGGAATTTGTTGCAGAGATAAATAACGATCTCTTTCCTGAACAAAGATTTTTTGATAATTAATTCGTTCATTATTTGTTATTGTGGTTGGTGATTCTGCTAGTTTACCAAATTGATCAATTTTTACAATATGTGATTCATCTCTGGTTCTGTCTGCCCAATTGTTCCAGGTTATAACAAATAATGAGTCGATGGTAGTGCAGTAAAACTCGTCGACTAAATTGGATGATTCTTTATCACTCATGCAACTACTCACCCGGAAATTGTTGCCGATCTTTTTGCCCTGGTCATCCAGTAGTTGAGCATACAAATCTTTAATTCTGTTTTCCCATTCCGATTTTTGCGCCCAGACAGCCAACATTTTACCGTTTGGAAGGATGTTGAGTTGGGGGTTATAATATGGATAAACAACCATCGATGTATCATTGAGTTGTATAGTTCCGGTTAATTGTTGTAAATTTGTATTATAACCACCCAAATACAGGTTATAAGTAGTATTATCAATTCCTAAAAGCCAAAAGCGATTTTGCGAGTCAGCACCAAGGTTGTAAGTATAATGGGGAATATCAATTTGTTGGGTATTTACCAAACTATTCAAGTTATTATCAAATAGTTTTGCAAATAGTTTTTTATTTTGAATCCATGTAGCTAAAACAAAATATGGATTTGTGGGCATTAGGGTAATTTTTAGTGATTCGGTTGAAAAGTTTGTTATGTCATTTATTTGAACCGGTGATCCCAGTAGTTCACCATCGGCAGTGAGGCGTTGCAAAAAAGCCAAGTATTTTGTATTATAATCATTGGTGATTTCGTTGCGACTATAGGCTAATAATGGCCCATTTATGGGTAGCACAATAAGAGAAAATGATTGATCATCATAATACTTGTATTCAAAGGGAATGTCAATCAGGAAATTTTCGCCAATTTTTTCAGCATCAGAATTGAAAATCTGTCCATAAATTTGCGTTATCCCACTTCTGGTATCGAGCCAGAGAGTTATGTAATTGCCGTTTGGAAGCTGTTCACCCAAAGGCTTTTTATGTTCCGCGCCGCCGGTATCTGTATTCAATCTTTCAGTATGATATTGTAGTTCGAGGTTTTCATTAAAAGTTATGGTATTTACGGAAGTACTGCTATCGTTTATATATGATACACCGGTTCCTTTTTTATCAACATATATATCTGTAATAATTGATAACCCTGAAAGTATGTTTTGTACATCTCCTAAATTCCCATTAAAAGGATTAAATACACAACCCTGTATAATCGCAGAATCATATATATTCCAGATAATCGAGTAGAGTTGATTCTCCATTGTTCTTACTAAATAATTTGAAATTTTATTGTCGGTTACTTTAAGTCTTTTACCCTTAACTTCACCTTTTTGATTGAATGTCTTGATATATAAATCACCTTCCTGTCGCCAGATCACAGCAAATCCACTATCCGAGGCAGTAACTATAGGTGTTTCATTGTAATGATCTTTACTATTTTCTTTTAGATTATAAGAAAAATCTTTGCCAATAATACGTCCACCTATCATATTATAAAAATTATCAGTAAAAGTTGTATCCCTTTCCTGCCAATAACAAAAGATAGTACCTGAATCATTTATACAAATAGAAGGTTTTGTTTCCACAGCCGGCATTAAATCCTGATTAATTTTAAAATTATCACCTGTTGGCTCCCCTAGTGAATTAAAACTGCGTGCATAAATTTCACCGGTATCGCCGCCTGATGTGATAACATCATCATAGACCCTCGTTTCGGCTTTTCGATTATCTTGCCAGGCAATAATGAAACTGCCGTCATTCCGCATATCGGCTGAGGGCGTAAAAGCACTTGGATTCCATTCGCCAAAAACCGGATCTATAACAATAGTATCCTGGTTAGCTTGTTTTACTATAGTAAGTGGTATGCCGTCAAAATTATAGAGTTGATAAAAAATATCACCCAAATATTCCCAAGTCAATACTATTTGTTCACCATTACTAGCTAGCGTCCAGGCAGGTGCATACCAAAGTATATTATCTGAAGGTGTAAGTGATAAAATAATTTCATTGCCTTGCGGCACACCATTGGCATCGACCTTACGCGCTTTATTTTGGGCATTGATATCATTATCTTTATCGTACCAGAAAACCAGAGCGCTGCCGTCATTGGACCTGGCAATTAATGGTGATTCTTTTGTGCTGCGTCCGGGATAAGTCGTATCGGAAAGCACCACCGTCGGGCGGACTGCTGTGGCGGTGCGGGTAAGCCGCAGGCCAGGATCGTTTTCGCCGCCGACATAGATATTTTCCCCATACCCCGGCATGAATCCCGGCGCGCCGTCGGTGGGATTAGAAAGCTGCCATGTTTGCGCGTTACAATTCTGTAATGCAAACAGGAAACTTAAAATGAACAAACAAAACCGATGTACATTCATAGTGTACCCCTTTATTATCCTTTTGTCTGCCTTATGATCCGGCATATTTTTACCAAATTCACAATACTTACTGCATCAGCACAACTTTCCGGGTGGCGCGAAAGGAATTCGCTTCCAGGGTAATGAAATAGAGACCGCTGGCTGCCCTGGCGCCCAGACCAGTCTCGCCGTTCCAATGCCATGTATGGCGTCCCGCCGGTTGCTGTGTCAGTTGCCATTGATTGATACGCTGGCCGAGAATGTTATAAATAGCAATGGTCGTTTTCGCCGGGGCCGCCAGTTCATAGGCAATCGTCACCCGGCTGTTGGCTGGATTCGGATAGACCGGATCCAGCCTGTAAGAATAGGGTACGGCATCGGTAGTTTTTTCGATGCCGGTTTTCCTTTCATACTCGCCGATCAAATCATAAACAATTGGCGAAACACTTTCCGTGCCGGTGAGTTCCACCCGCCATTGCGCCCGCTTTCCGGCCGGTAAGTTTTCGGTTTGGCCGTTTTCAATTTGCTGCCAGGGGATATATTTATCATCCTCATTCCATAAATTATCCTTGCAGCGAAAAAATACCTTTACTGATGTATTTTCGGGCGCATCATCCAACCAGGAGAGCTTTTTCCAGGTCAGTGTATCTTCATTTAAAAAAACCGGCGAGTTGTACCAACCGTTGGTATTCATGATGGAAGATTCAAAAATATCAACAGCAATATCTATGGGGTTTGGAGCCTTTATTGCTTCATGAATAAACAACAATCGGTTATTATTCAAAGGAAAAAATAAGTGATTTGTAAAAAAGTTAATATTTGTTTGACAGGTGGCGGAATTGACCATTTTACCATTTTGATCAAGCCAGACAATACCGATTTCATCAGCAACTGTAGAATGTACGCCTGCGCTCCAACTGATAACAAATAATGAATCAGTAGCAGTGCAATTATAACCAATTATAGATTTATTAATAGCATTCTTTACTAACCTGTTGCTTATATTAAAATTATTGCCTATTTTAATACCTTTGTTATCAAATAGTTGCCCACAGATAACCTCTGAAGATTTCCAACTGCTTCGTTGTAACCAGACTGCAAGCATTTTACCGTTTGTAAGAATGACCAATTGCGGAATACCATAAGAACTATTTGTATTGGTAGAATCAATAAACTGCGTTGGTCCGAAAATTTGATGTAAATTACTATCGAAACCATACAGAGACTCGTCATAAGTAATGTAATCAATTCCTATAAGCCAGAAGCGATTATCCGGATCAGTAAAAGTATTGTAATAATAATAATAAGAGATATCTTTTAATGCTTGTGCATTACTTAATTCATTCAGATCACTATTATATAGTTTCCCATACAACATACCATTTTGACTCCAGGAAGCCAGGATTGTAAATGGATATGTCGGCATTATGTTTATTTTTAAAAATCTACTATAATCATTTTTTGTTTCATTAATTTGTATGGCTGGTTGAAGTTCTCCCTCAGAGGAAATATATTGCATTAATGCAGAGTGTGATGCACCATTGTTCGTTCGACCTTTATACATGATTATGGCACCTTCTTGTGGATGCGCCACGAGAGTAAATGATTGTTCATCATCCCAATAAAAATCATCAAGTGTCGCAATAGGAAAATTGCCACCTGTCATTTCACCGGCTGCATCAAAAAATTGACCAAAAATCTGAGTTACCCCGCTCCGGGCATCGAGCCATGCAGTTAGGTATTTGCCGTTTGTTAACTTTACTCCAACCGGTTTTTTATGTTCGGCGCCTCCTTTATCCGAATTAAGCCGTTTAACAAGATGTTGTGGTTCCATATTATCATTCAATAATACAGCATTCACTGATGAATTGTTTTCGCTTAAATAGGCAATAGCAGTACCTTTATTATCCATCATCATTTCTGTTACGATAGATTCTTCAACTATAAAGTTTTGTATGTTTCTTAACGTTCCATCGGCCGGATTAAATATACATCCCTGTATTATCGGAGAATCTTTTTTGTTCCATATAATTACATATTGATGATTTTCCAATGTTCTTATGTTGTAATTTAAAACCTCGGTATTGAATACTTTTTTCGGAATCCCCACGTTTTGTCCGTTATTATCAATTGCCTGTACAAATAAAGATTCATCATCCTCTTGCCAGAGCGCTGCAAAACCGGTCGACGATGAAGCAACAACAGGATGGGAATAGGAATGATTAAAACCATTTGCCACAAAATCCTTGGAAAAATTCTTGCCTATGATACGTCCGCGCACTAGATCCGGTGTTATTTTTTTCCTAGTCGTATCGTTTTCTATCCAGCAGCAAAAGATTGTCCCAGAGTCATTCATACAGATTGCCGGAAAGGATTGCACCCAGGGGAACGAATCCTGGTTTAGCAGAAAGTTGTTATCTTGCGGCTCTCCGGTAGCATCAAAACAACGAGCATAAATTTCACCAGTATCACGCCCCATGTACCTATAATCATAATCGAATATTAATTCAGCGTTTCTTTCATCCTGCCAGGCTATAATAAAACTGCCATTGTTGAGCATATTAACTGTTGGGTTAAAAGCACCTGGTTCCCAGTCACCATAACCAGGGACATTCAGAATTGTATCCTGGTTGGCTTGTTTCATTGCGGTTAATGGAAAACCATTACAATTATAAAGTTGATAAACAATATCTTCACCACTTTCCCAGACAAATACAATTTGTTCACCATTGCTTGCAACCGACCATGTTTTATCTTCGCGCCATGAATGTTGCGCCATAATATCAGGTAAAAGTATATTGTCACCTTGCGGCTTACCATTGGCATCAATCTTTTGCGCCCACCAATGAAGATTATTATTGTATTTTGTGTTATACCATATTACAAGCGAGCTTCCATCATTTGCTTTTACAATAACAGGAGAATTTTTTTTACTTTGTCCCGGATAAGTCGTATCGGAAAGCACCACCGTCGGCCTTACCGCTGTGGCGGTGCGGGTAAGCCGCAGGCCGGGATCGTTTTCGCCGCTGACATAGATATTTTCCCCATACCCCGGCATGAATCCCGGCGCGCCGTCGGTGGGATTAGAAAGCTGCCATGTTTGCGCGTTACAATTCTGTAATGCAAACAGGAAACTTAAAATGAACAAACAAAACCGATGTACATTCATAGTGTACCCCTTTATTATCCTTTTGTCTGCCTTATGATCCGGCATATTTTTACCAAATTCACAATACTTACTGCATCAGCACAACTTTCCGGGTGGCGCGAAAGGAATTCGCTTCCAGGGTAATGAAATAGAGACCGCTGGCTGCCCTGGCGCCCAGACCAGTCTCGCCGTTCCAATGCCATGTATGGCGTCCCGCCGGTTGCTGTGTCAGTTGCCATTGATTGATACGCTGGCCGAGAATGTTATAAATAGCAATGGTCGTTTTCGCCGGGGCCGCCAGTTCATAGGCAATCGTCACCCGGCTGTTGGCTGGATTCGGATAGACCGGATCCAGCCTGTAAGAATAGGGTACGGCATCGGTAGTTTTTTCGATGCCGGTTTTCCTTTCATACTCGCCGATCAAATCATAAACAATTGGCGAAACACTTTCCGTGCCGGTGAGTTCCACCCGCCATTGTGCCCGCTTTCCGGCGGGTAAATTTTCGGTTTGGCCGTTTACGATTTGTTGCCAGGGGATTTCTTCATTTTGATCATTAATAATATAATCTTTGCACCTAAAGAAAACTTTTTCTTTTGCATTTTCTGATGAGTTAGCTATCCAGGTAAGTTTTTTCCAAATGAGTGAATCAGTATTATGAAAAATTGGAGAGTTATACCAACCACTGGTGTTCATAAACGAAGGTTCAAAGATATCTACCGCAATATCTATTGGATTTGGAGACTCTTTTGTTTCGTGAAGGAATAACAAACTGTTATTAAAAAGCGGAAATAGAAAATGATGATTTAAAAAATTAATATTTGTAATGTTAATAGCTGGTTTTTCCAGTTTACCATTTTGATTGAGCCAGACCAGTCCAATTTCTTCTTTAGCTAAATATGCGCTTGTATTCCAACTGATTACAAATAATGAATCATTAGCCAGGCAATGATACCCATTAATATCATATCTTTTTTTATTTTTTATTAACCAACTGCTAACTCTAAAATTATTTCCGATTTTCAAACCATTGTCATTAACTAATTGCCCAATAACATCATCAATTCGGGTCGAGTAACCCTCAGTATATGCCCATATAGTTAGCATTCTTCCATTTGGCAGAATGGCAAGCTGTGGGCTGAAAGATGGAGTCGATTCTATTGTTGAATCATTAAGTTGTTCCGGTCCCCAAAATTGATCTAAATTGTTATTAAAGCCGCTTAGATATATATTATAATTATTTTCATCTTTTCCCAAAATCCAAAAACGATTTTTATTGTCAGCGTAAAGATTATAATCTTTCGATGGGGAATTTAATATATGTCTTTCGCTCAGCGAATTGAGATCACTATCGAATAACTTTCCATACAGAATTTTATTTTGGACCCAGGTAGCTAATAATGTATTTAGATCATCAGGCAGAAAAGCGATTTTAACATCATTAACAATCTCATTGGTAATAACGATATTGGTACTTGGACCTTCAAGCTCGCCATCAGATGTTATCCGCTGCAGCCAGGCTCCATTATCTCCCTTATATACAGCTTGACTTTTATAAGCGACAATGGCGCCATCCTGTGGGTGAGCGACAATAGTAACGATTTGGTCGCCATAATGTTCTGCCGGTGTATAAATTGCAAAATTACTTCCAATTTTATCTCCATTCTGATCAAAAATTTGGCCGTAAATCGAGAGAACACTGTTGCGGGTATCAAGCCATACTGCTATATAATTACCATTTGTTAACTGTACACAATCCGGTTCTTTATGTTCCGCGCCGCCACAATCCGTATTCAGTCGCTCAATCGTCTGTTGGGGTTCTAAATTATTATTTAATGTTACAGAATTTACTAATTTACTATTGTCGTTTAAAAAAACTAGGGTTGTTCCTTTATTACCGGCCGCCATTTTAGTAATAAAGGATTCCCCATTATTAAAAGTTTGTATATCGCCCAAGCTGCCATCACCTGGATTTAAAAGGCATGCCTGAATTATATAAGAATTGTCTTTATTCCAGAAAATGGCATACTGTTGATTATCAAGGGTCTTTAATGTATAGTTTGCTACTCTGGAATTATGAACTTTAACTGGAGACCACAAAGGTTCTCCCATGTGATTCATTGCTTGTACATATAAATTGTTATCCTGTTGCCATAGCGCAGCAAATCCGGTAGATGATGAAGCAACTACAGGTTTTGTATAGTAATGGTCGTAGCCACTAGCCTCAAAATCACGGGAAAAATTTTTACCAACAAAACGCCCTCTTACTATATCAGGATAATATGGAGTAGCAGTAGTATCTCGTTCAATCCAGCAACAAAAAATAGTTCCGGAATCATTCAAACAAATGGTCGGTAAAGTTTGTACCCAGGGAAACGAATCCTGGTTTACCAGGAAATTATCACCTATTGGGTCTCCTGAGCCGCTAAAACGCCGGGCATAAATTTCACCAATATCTCTGGTAAGTTCTCCACCATAATCAGTAGGGATCAATTCAGCCTGACGTGCGTCCTGCCAGGCAATAACAAAGGTGTTATCATTTAATATAGACACAGATGGGTAATTTGTTGAAGGGTTCCAGTTACCATGCCCCGGTACCATTATTGTAGTATCCTGGTTGGCTTGTTTTACTGTAGTTAGTGGAATACCGTTGAAATTATAGAGTTGATAAAAGATATCTCCAAGATATTGCCAAACAAAAACAATTTGCTCACCATTGCTGGCAATGTCCCAATGTGTATCAATCCACCTTGATTGGTCGGCGGGTATTTCCGGTAATATAAATTCTTCTCCCTGAGGTGAACCACTGATATTGATTTTACGCGCTCTCCATTGGGGATTAATACGATTATCTCTGTTGATCCAAAAAGCAATAGCCTCCCCATTGTTTGCTTGTGCAATTAATGGAAAATCCTTTTCTCTTTGTGCTGTATAATTTGTATCTGATATTACCACCGTCGGCCTTACCGCTGTGGCAGTGCGGGTGAGCCGTAAGCCGGGATCGTTTTCGCCGCCTACATGTATGTTTTCGCCATAACCGGGTGTAAATCCCGGCGCGCCATCGGTGGGATTGGTAAGCTGCCATTGTTGGGCGTTAGCAAATTGACAGAATAAAGCCGTTATAAACATGAACATGAACGAACTGTGTATGTACATGGTGGTACCCCTTTATAAAGTTTGTTATTGCATAAATAGTCAACATATACACATGCCCTGTATATATTAACACCTGGAAACAGGTCGCCCGTTCCGGATTCTTTGTATCGAAGCTGATCCGATTGCTTATATATAACAATTTTTTTCGCAATTAGCAACAAGTTTTTGTAATTTTGCTGAATCGGGGTTTGTGATTTAGAGCCGGGGATTCACACGGATTGAACATGGACAAGAGTCTCCTACCTTGTTTTATCTGCGTCATTCAGTGGCACATTACTTTTACCCCGGTTAAAATACTTTTATCGGGAAAAAGGTTGAAAAACCTGTTTTATTTCCCGCACCGGGATATGAATCCCGGCGCGCTCTAATAGTGTGTTATACCTGCAATGCCCTTTTCAGAGAAGCGCATATTTCCGCTATAGCGTCATAAGCGCGGGGGAATGCTCCGGGCAACGTCACGAAATCGTGCAGCATACCGTCATAGCGGATGCATTGTACCGGCGTCCCGGCAAGTTGTAAGCGGTCGGCAAAAGTTTCTCCTTCATCGCGCAGCACATCAAACTCGGCGGTAATGACCAACGCCGGCGGCAAATCGCTTAAATCTTCAACCAGGAGCGGCGAAACCTGCCGGCTGAACGCTTGTTCCGGGCTTTGCAAATAGTGATCGCGGTACCAGATCATGCTGGCGGTGGACAACCACAAGCCGTTGCCGAAATAATGATATGATTTGCTATTGAATTCTGTTGAATCCAGCCAGGGACAGATCAGCGCCTGGAATGTTAGCGCCGGAAAGCCCTGGTCACGGGCAGTTATGGCGCACACCGCCGCCAGGTTGGCGCCGGCGCTGTCGCCCGCTACCGCCAGCCGAAAGGGATCGCCCTGAAAGGTATGCGCATTGGCAGCTGCCCATTGCAACGCAACCAGGGCATCCTCAACTGCGGCGGGATGCTTGTGTTCCGGCGCCAGGCGGTAACCGACCGATACGACAATGCAGGATGCGCCGCTTGCCAGGAAGGTGCAAAAGGCATGATAATTTTGCAGTGTGCCGGTGACAAAACCGCCGCCGTGAAAATACACCAACACCGGAAACGGCTGCCTGCCCGGCGGGGTGTAGATACGCACCGGCAGGTCGCCGGCGGGACCGGGGATTATCCTTTCTTGCATATCGACCTCGGCAACCGGCGTACCCAGCCAGGCGGGATCGGCAAAGCTGTCCCGCGCCTGTTGTGGTGTGAGCGAGGCCATCGGCGCGGTATGGCTCTGTTCGATCTGCCGGAGTATGGATTCCGACTGGGGATGAAGTTGTCCCTGCGTGTAAAGTGGATACAAAGGGGAGGAAGGCATGATTATAGAATCCTTAATTTATGATATCTTGAAAATTTCGTTAATAGAAAGAGCAATATTATATTATTGACTCAAGTCTGAAATAATTTTTTCAATTGTTTTTGAAAGGGGTGGTATGTATTTCTCACAAACCCTAAAAATTTCCTCTGCATCTATATCAAAATATTGATGTGTAATTATATCACGTAGCCCCTTGACGCCTTTCCAATCAATTCCCGGATACTGTATTAGAAGGGAGTTGTTTGTGATTTTATCAATATTTTTTAAACTTTCTCCAATTGCGATTAATAACATACAAATTGAATCCAATTTTTCCATTCCTGCAGGCGAATCAGTAAAATCACTGACCTTTTTTATTGGTTGAAAGCGTTGACTTATTTTTTGAGTCGCCTCTAATATTTGCGCTAAAATATCCCGAACCAACTCTTTATCATACATATTGAGCATCCTTTTCAATATGTTTTTTTAAATAGGGATTCATTGTTTTCCTGTAACGTACCAAATCCACCGATCTATTAAGGAGTAGTTCCAATTCTTCTTTTATATGCACCAATTGAAAAATATCGGGTTCACGGGTTTCAATGACAATATCCACATCACTATCATCTTTTGATGTGTTTTTTGCAAAAGAGCCAAATAAACCAAGATTTTTAATGCCATATTTTTCAGAATTTTTATTTTTATATTGTCTTAAAATTTCAAGGATTTCTGAGCTATTCATAGGGTAATTCCTTATTATTAATAATGATAACAATGGAACACCAGGTATCAGTTTATATTACATGTAATATTTAACAATTTTAATAGAAACAAGCAAGATGATTTTGGTGATTTTCAGGGAGGAATAGTTGAAAATTTATTTGGCCACGGATGTACACGGATTGAACACGGATAAAACTTTCATCCGTGTTTTATCCGTGTCAATCAGTGGCTCATTAAAATTGCAGTACATTATTGATTCAAACCGGTCAACGCCTGAACGTCCATTTTCGTTATATCCCCGTTTTGGGAATAGTGATAAAGATTAACAAATACAGGGGCTGAATCATTACTTTTCTGCGGTGTAATTACGACAAAAGTCCTGGTCGGCAATTTGTTTTTATCGATCCAGGTTCCGGAATTCGCATAAATTGCTTTCTCACCTTTATTGTTTACAGAAGGAATAATTCTGGCTTCATGTGAATGTCCGAACACAACAAGTCGCTTGTCGGTGGGATTTGTAAAGTATTGGACTACCGCCTGGTTGTCCGTCTCTGCGGCCAGGGCTGCCCGGGTAAGCGCTTCTTCAGCAGGAATTTTAACGGCAACGTTATTAAGCGTTTGCTGTTCCTCCCATGAATCCTGAATTCCTTTGTATAATTTAACATCGATAAACCCGCCCGGAGTCAATTGAAAAGGCAGCAGATCGTTTATCGAATACGGCCCGGTGAATCCGCCGATATTGGCTTTAATTATTTTTTCATCAAAACTTGCGCTGACCGGATAATCGGTTATTAGTTGTTTCCAGATACTCCAGTAGTAAAAGGCGAGGGTTTGACTTTCGCCCAAGCTATTCGCGGTAACCGTTGGCATTACGCCGCCGGCTTGCGGATGCCCTTCCATAACAGATTGTACCGCAATCCTGGTGAAAAAGTATCCCGGCGGCAGAATGGAGCCGGGGGCAATGGCTTGGTTCGAAATCGGATCGGGGGCGCAGAAAAAATTATAGCGGTGCCCGTGTTCAAAAACAATCCCGGCCGGCGTGTCGGGCGAATACGCGCCCAGGCCCTGCATGGCATCCCGCGCCTGGTTTATGCCGGGAAAAATACCGGCAATATCTTCTGCTGTAATCAACAGATCATGATTGCCGGGGACATAAGTAACTTTAATCTTGCCGTCCTGAATGATATTGTTGAAAGCGTCGATTACAGATTTATTGTTCGCGGCGATTGCCTGCACAAATTCCCGCTGCGTCGCATAACCGCAAAGGGCGTCCTCAGTTGCGGGGATAAACCATTCATCGATCAGATCGCCGGCGATAACGAGTTCCCTGACGTTCGGCGCAGTTCTGATTTGGTTGAGGAACAATGCCAGCGCATCGCGATTGGTCTTAATCTCGGCGAATACATCGCTAACGCCCAGATGTATATCGCTGATGCAGATGATTAGCGAACGTTGCTGGTCAAGCGCCGCAATGCCGGCGCTGCCCAGTGTAAATGTATAATTGATTGCGAAATAGCCGGTAAAATCATTTTCCATGGAGGTTCCGGTTGTCGATTTGACATTGCGATTTATAGCTATTTTATACTCATCGCCTTCGCTAAATTGGGTTCCGTCCTTTTTTAAGACTTGCACGAGCGCGGGAGTCTGCGCGTTGGTTACTAACTCGGCAGGTTCTTCCAGTTCTCCGTCAACAGTTACTTTAAAGAGCTTGATATTGCCGGCCAGAGTATTTGCTATAACCGGCGCGCTGAATTCTAAGGTCAGGGATTGTACAGAATCGTATACCGTTGGGTCGCCCGCGTTGTTTGACAAGGGGATATTGGTTTTTACAGTCATGGCCAGCGGTGGTTCAGTAACCATTTTTTTGGTGCAGGAAAACCAACCACAGGCGATAATTAGCGCTATCATGATATGTAGAACATAAGATTTTTTCATTATAACTCCTTGATAATATGACATTAAAAATTTGACGCATAAAAACCGGCATCTGGCAGGAGGCAAATCATGCCGGGAACATCATCAGTTAATCTATCCTTTTAATACTTTACAGGCGCCGTTATCGGCAACCCGGTTTTTTTAAATCGCAATTAATGTGCCGGGAAGTTGTTGTCAGGTAACGCCATTACCGGGTTAAGCAGGGTTGATAAATGGCAATCCTGTTTGTAATGGATGAGGTAAGAGCCACCCAATTTTAGTTACTATTGATTTTTCAGATTGGGGATAATGTTGTATTTGCCGGTGCAGGAAGTGTCCAAAGTTTTGTGTTAATCAATATCAGGGATTCAATAATCTATTGTGTTATTGAATTATGGTAATTTTTTCACCTTATTGTTATGTAAATATTGCACTTGAGTTTATAGAATATTAGGCTGGAACAATTGGTTATTTAGGTTTTAAATTAGGTAACAGTGAATCATGTAAGATAAATATTGTACTGTCGTTTTTGTTTAAGGGCAAAGGATTAATTGTTATAACTTTTAACGTATCTTTGATTTCAAGTGGTAATTGTATTTGAACTTTTTGAATTCTGTTTAATGTTCTCATGTTGAATTGCAATTGAAAAATTAATGATAGAATCGATACAAAAATTGCCACAATGGTTAACCAGAAAGATACTTTTTTATTTCGTAAATCAAGATATTCGCTTTCTGAAATAAAATTTCTTTTTAGAGCTTTTTTCAATCCTATTGGATCAAGAATTATTATTTTATACTTATCTTCTCCTTTATTCAGGAAATTGCCAAGCGTATCATGTGGTTTAAAAGTTCCATTTTGGGCTTGATAGAGTAAATTTTCTACGGGTTTTTCTTCATGTTCTATTGTACGAATATATTTATAATCCACTAAATACTTAATCATATTTTTAAATTCAATAATTTTATAATCAATTTCATTTTTACTTCCTGCTACATATGTCAGAGCATTTGCTTTTTCTAATTTAAATTCTTTATTAAAAAAGTCCTGTTTTGTCTCTATTCTTTTGTTTAAGATGTTTTCTGCATATCTTATTTGATCTTTTGAAAAATACATTATATTTTTCCTATTGTTAATTCATCCCAATTATCATTTACCGACATTGCGAATCTAAGTAACAAAGCAATTGACGTGTAAGCTTCATTATCTGATATGTTTGTAGGTTTCCCATGAGCTGCTTCATCTCTCCAATATTTCAGAAGTTCGTTAAGTGCATTGAATTTCTCTTTTAGATAAGATTTCACTTGTCCAATTATCATATTTTCAACGCGACTACGGCCTAGAGAACTTGAATATATTTTTAATACTTGTTTTTCATCGCCTGTTTTTGCAATTGCTGTTGCTAATAAAATTGATTCTGTCGCCGCACCACACATTGCACAACAAGCAAGATATGCATGAGCACCATAACAACGGATTGCTTCTTGGGCACGTTCATAAAATCCAGGGCCAAAACGATCTTTATATGGTTCTAACATTTTTGCAAAGCGATCTGGTTCTGTTGGTACAAATGTATCTTGATTTGTTTCTTCTAACCATTTTTTCCCGAAAGGCGTTATTGAATAACCATTTCCAGAACTTCCATCATCTGTTGCCTGAGCATCAAATTCTTTAATTCCAGGTCGAATTATGCCTCTTCTGCATAGTTCCCATGCAGCCGCATAAAAATCTGGTGATAATTCCCTTACTCGAGATCTTTGGTGATCCCAAGAGTTTTCACCAAGATAATCACCTATTATTTTTGGTATATATAATTCATAACCATATTGTTGATATTTTTTCGAATTTTCACTTCTTAAACACACAATTATATGGTTGATTGCATCTTCTATATTCATTTTACAAATCCCTTTTGGTAATAAAATCTTTTTTTAGATCTATTCTTTTTAATCTCTCTTTGATACATATTTTAAATTTTCTTTTTAATGGCTCTATTTAATATGTGTTCATATAATAAAACTAAGAAGATTACAATCAAAATAACTGAAAAAATAATGAGAATTTCAGAACAGAATGATAAATTCAAAATATTAGTAGTTTTGAAAAGACCAAAAGTTAAAATTGAAAATAAAAATGTCCATTTTTGAATTTTATAAGCTATTAGAAAGTGAAAACTGTAAATTTCTTTATAATTATTTCTAAATTTATTTGCTTCATCTGATTGTTTTTTATGTTTATCAAATAAACCTTTTGCTTTTATTTCTAAATCCTGTGATTTGATTGTGTTATTATTTAGTTTCTCAATTATCATTTTTTCTATTTCATTTAAATTAATTTGTTCTTTTAAATTTAAAACATCAATTTGTCTTATTTGTAATATTTTTTCGATTCTAAATAATGCAGTAATTAAACTTATACCTAATGAAATCCAGGTTAAGATAATTAAGTATAAAGAATTATTTTCTTCGGTTAAATTCCAAGTTTGAATACTCAATGCAAGTGAGCCTAAAATAATACTAAGAAAAAAGAATTCAAATTTCTGTTGTGTTGAATCATGTTTTTCGACTAATTGTATATTTATATCCTTAGTTTGTTCGTTATTATTCATTTTTCACCATCTTTTCTTAAATATGTTAAATATAAAATAAATTTGAAAGAAAATTTGAATCTTTGAAACATTGAATTCTTCTACAAATATTCAAAAATTAGGTGCTTTTTGATTTATCAAACCCCCAAACATTGTATCCGCCCTGGAATCATCGCGTCATTTGTTTTCTGATCGATAATATATAACAAATTTCGCAGAAACAAGCAAGAACTATTTAATATCTATCTCTTTTTTTGTATATCAATTTCCTTCCACCTTGAATAAATCCCTAATTATTATTATATTACTTTATAAATCTCGGGAGAAAATTCCCCGGAAAAATTTATCAACAATGAACCATTCCCTTGTTCATAGAATGAGGGGCGTAACCGGCAAAGGCAGATATGCAACGACAAGAATTTCGCAAGCGTTTACAAAATCACATATTGATCCTGGACGGCTCGATGGGCGTCTTGTTACAGCCGCATTTGCCGGCCGGGGCGTGTCCCGATTATGCCTGCATTACTCACCCGGATTTGGTGCAGAGCGTGCACGAGCAATATATTGCCGCCGGCGCGGATATAATCCTAACTAATACTTTTGGCGCCACCCGCGCCAAGCTGAACGAGTCCGGCCTCGGCGAGCAGACGCGCGCCATTAACCTGGCCGCCTGCGCCATTGCCAATCGCGCCCGCCAAGCCAATACCATCGTCGCCGGGTCTATCGGCCCAACGGGACAACTGGTACAGCCGCTCGGCAAAATGAGTTTTACGGAAATTTACGCCGTGTTCAAAGAGCAAGTCCAGGCGCTGCTGGAAGGCGGCGTGGATATACTCATTATGGAGACCTTTGCCGACTTGAAAGAGGCGCGCGCGGCGCTGCTGGCGGCGCGGGATAATTCCGATCTACCCATCATGTTTGCCATGACCTTTGCCGAGGAAAAAAAAACCTTTACCGGCACCGATCCGGCCGCGGCCGCCGCGGTGCTGGCGTCGCTCGGCGCGGACGCTGTCGGAGTCAACTGTTCGCTGGGCCCGCAGCCCATGCTGGAAATCGTCAGAGAACTGGCTGCGTCTACAGACCTGCCCGTATTTGTCGAGCCTAACGCCGGTATACCCCGATTAAAGGGCGGAGGAGTGAGCTATAACGTCGGCCCGCAGGAGATGGCCGACTATGCCGTGCAATACGCGGAACTGGGCGCCAATGTTATCGGCACGTGCTGCGGCAGCAACCCGGAATACACCCGTTTGATCGCGCAAAGACTGGCCGGTAAACAGCCGGTAACCCGCACCGTTCCCGGCGGACTGGTCTTATCTAGCCGTTTTAGCGCGGTACGGCTCGGCGCAGAATATCCTTTCGCTGTTATCGGCGAGCGCATCAACACCACCAATCGTAAAAAGCTGGCGGCAGATATCAAGGACAAGCATTACCTGGTATTGGCCCGCGAGGTACAGGCGCAGATCGAGGCCGGGGCGGGCATCATCGACCTGAACATCAGCATGCCCGGCATCGACGAGGCGCAGACCATGCTGGAAATTGTGCAGAACCTGGATACCACCCTGCGCGCGCCGCTGTGCATCGATTCCAAAGAAACCCCCGCCATCGAGACCGCGCTGCGCGAAGCCGCCGGTAAGGTACTCATCAACTCCGTCACCGGCGAAGCCAAAAACATGCAGGATTTAATGCCCCTGGCCGCCCGTTATGGCGCGGGTTTGATCTGCCTGGCCATTGACGAATCCGGCATACCCGATAACGCCGCCGACCGCCTGCGCATCATCGAGAACCTGCTGAAAAAAGCGGAGCAGTACGGCGTGCCGCGCGAGAATCTCATTATCGACTGCCTGACCATGACGGTTTCCACCCAGCAGTCCGGCGCTTTGGAAACGCTGGAAGCCATTCGCCGCGTGAAACAGGAATTCGGCCTGCCCACCGTGCTGGGCGTTTCCAACATCAGCTACGGGCTGCCGGGCCGCAGTCTGCTGAACGCCACGTTTTTGAGCATGGCCATGGCGGCGGGACTCGATGCGGCGATCATGAATCCCGGCGACGTGCGCATGATGGAGACGGTCAAGGCAGCTTCGGTGTTTACCCAGCGCGACAAGGATTCGCGGGACTATGTTAAAATTGATTTTGGCGAAGGAATCGCCGTTAAAACCGAAACCGGCGTGGTCAAGAGCGACCTCGATCACGTCTACCAGGCGGTGCTGACCGGCAGCAAGGAGGGCATCGAAAAGCTGATCAACCAGGCCCTGCAGGGCGGCTTTACCGCCGAGCAGATCAACGACAACGCCCTGATCACCGCGATTAACGAGGTGGGGCGGCGTTACGAGCGCAAGGAACTGTACCTGCCGCAAATGATGCTCTCCGCCGAGACTTTTCAGGCGGCGTTCAAGCTGTTGCAGTCCCGTTTTAAAAGCAGCGACGCCAAATCGCGCGGTACGGTGATATTGTGCACGGTCAAGGGCGACCTGCACAGCATCGGCAAGAACATTGTCCGGCTGCTGCTGGGCAACGCCGGGTATAACGTGGTGGATTTGGGTATCGACGTCCCGGCGGAGACGATCTATAACAAGGCTGTGGAATTAAAAGCGGATGTGGTGGGACTTTCCGCGCTGATGACCACCACCATGCAGGAAATGGGCCGGGTGATCAAACTGTTCCGCGATAAAGGCGCAGCCACGCCTGTCATCATCGGCGGCGCGGCGGTAACCGAAGAATTTGCGCAGGATATTGGCGCCAGCGGCTATGCATCCGATGGCGTCGGCGCAGTAAAGCTGGTGGAAAGGTTGTTAACCGGTGATCGGTAAACCTGGTGGGGCTTGAAATTGTTCCCTCATTGAAACAAGGAGCTGCAGCCCCTTGTTCTACTGCAAGCTATTAATCACTTTATATTCATTGCTGGCCCTGGGAATGTTTCCCAGGGCCTAAAATGGGGCAGGATATTTTATCCTGCATATATTAGTAATTCAATAATAGTAAAATTTCAATTTCTTTAATTTCAATTGAGAAATTCAGGTTAAAAAAAAGAAAAATAATTCTTGCTTGTTTCCGGTAAATTGAGTATATAAATACCTTATGGGAAACAATTTAAAGGCGGGTATGTATTCTGTATTTTATATTATTTATTGGTATAAAAAAATTATGAATTAAACCGGACACCCCAGGCCATTTTACAGATTAAGCAAGGAACCCAATGCCGAAACCTAAACCAGTCAATAATAAAAACAACGACGAACCCCTGGAAAAAAAGCTGTGGCAGGCCGCCGACAAGCTCCGTAAAAATATGGATGCCGCCGAATACAAACACATTGTGCTCGGCTTGATTTTCCTCAAATACATTTCCGATGCTTTTTATGAATTACACGCCAAACTGGTTGAAGGCAAAGGGGAATACCAGGGCGCTGACCCGGAAGACCCGAATGAATACACTGCTGAAAAAGTGTTCTTTGTGCCGCCGGAAGCACGCTGGAAGCTCATTGCCGATAATGCCAAAAAAACCGAAATTCTGCTCGCTAACGGCAAAAAGGTCAATATAGGCGGTTATGTGGATGAAGCTATGGAAGCCATCGAGCGCCAGAATCCCTCGCTTAAAGGCGTGCTCCCTAAAGTGTACGCCCGCCAGAACCTGGATCGGGCCAGTTTGGGCGGACTCATCGACCTCATCGGCACCATTGCCCTGGGCACAAAAGAGGCTAAAATCAAAGACCTGCTGGGTCAGGTGTATGAATATTTCCTCGGTCAATTCGCCCTGGCTGAAGGCAAAAAAGGTGGACAATTTTATACCCCGCCCAGTGTGGTCAAAGTACTGGTGGAAATGCTCGAACCTTATGAGGGCCGGGTGTTCGATCCTTGCTGTGGCTCCGGGGGCATGTTTGTACAGAGTGAAAAGTTCATCAAGGCGCACCAGGATCATTATAAAAAGAATAAAAACAACGGTATCGACCTCGATCCCGCCGATATGATCTCGATTTACGGCCAGGAGTCCAACGAAACTACCTGGCGGTTATGTAAAATGAACCTGGCTATTCGCGGCATCGACAGTTCCAACATCAAATGGAACAATGAAGGCTCGTTCCTGAACAACGCCCACAAGGATTTAAAAGCCGATTTCGTCATTGCCAATCCGCCGTTTAACGATTCGGACTGGTCCGGCGAACTGCTCAAAGACGACGCCCGCTGGAAGTACGGCATACCCCCGGCCGGTAACGCCAATTATGCGTGGATTCAGCACTTTATTTACCACTTGTCCCCCAAAGGCATGGCCGGGTTTGTGCTGGCCAAAGGCTCGCTGACCAGTAAAACCAACGGCGAAGGCGACACCCGTAAAGCCATTATCGAGGACGGACTGTTGGACTGCATTGTTAACCTGCCGGCCAAGCTGTTTCTGAACACGCAAATCCCCGCCTGTTTGTGGTTCCTGTCCCGCAAAAAAGCGGGACGGCTGGACAAGGTGTTATTTATTGACGCCCGCAATCTCGGTTACCTGGTGAACCGCCGCACCAAAGATTTTAGTGAACAGGACATTGCCAAAATCGCCGCCACTTACCACAACTGGCGCAGCGGCGCGGACACGGCTTACAGCGACGTGCCGGGTTTTTGCAAAGCTGTTTCCCTGGAAGAAATCCGCGCCAAAGACTATGTGCTCACACCGGGCCGCTATGTGGGCCTGTCGGACGAAGAAGATGATTTTGATTTTAAAGAACGATTTGACAAACTCAAAACCGAACTTGAGGGACAAATGCAGGAAGAAGTGCAGTTGAATGAAATCATTCGGCAGAACCTTGCCAGACTGGAAGAAAAGGGAAAAATATAAAATTATTTTAATATAAAAATATATAAAAGTAAATTATAAATATTCTTATTTTACTTTTTACAATAAAAGTAAAATAAGAATTATCTTGTTATACCTGGAGTTGCTTTTATGAATATTATAGATTTTAAAGCCGGTACATGGCAAAGAGGTTATCAGTATCAATATTTTGTTCCGGAAAAGATTAATCATAGTTTTGTGTGGACAGACGAAATAATAAATGAATTACTGGAAACCGCATCTCTTAAATTGGGTGAACTTAATTCTTTTTCCCGTTTTATCCCAAACACAGCTTTGTTTATACTTATGCATGTTTTTAAAGAGGCTGTTATTTCCAGTCGCATTGAAGGCACCAGAACAAATATTGAGGAAGCGTTAATTGATGAAAAAGATATAGATCCGGAAAGAAGAAATGAGTGGCACGAAGTTCGTAATTATGTTCTAGCTATGAATAATGCGATCAATCAATTAGACAAACTCCCATTATCAAATCGTTTAATAAGGGATACACATAAAATCTTGTTATCAAATGTCCGAGGTGAACACAAAAATCCCGGTGAATTCCGCACCTCACAAAACTGGATCGGAGGAGCGAGTCTGAACGATGCGGTTTTTATTCCGCCTGCTCATACGGAAGTACCTGAACTAATGTCCGATCTGGAATTATTACTCCATAATGAAACTATCAAGATGCCGCATTTAATTAGGATTGCCATTGCTCATTACCAGTTTGAAACAATTCATCCATTTCTTGATGGTAACGGCAGGATCGGCCGCTTGTTAATAACCTTGTATTTTGTCAGTAAAGGAATTCTGGAAAAACCACTTTTATATCTATCTGAATATTTTGAAAAAAACAAATCATTGTATTACGATAATCTCACATTTGTCCGAACTAAAAATGATATTGGACAGTGGATTAAATACTTTTTAACAGGTATTATCCAAACATCCGAGAATGCGGTTACAACCCTTAAAAAGATTATTGATATGAAAGAAGCTATTGAAAAAGATAAAATAACTTCTCTTGGCAACCGGACTAAACAGGGAATGACACTATTTCATGCTCTATTTTCTAAACCTATAGTTCAAATTAAAGATGTGCAAACCATTACCGGGCTTTCACCCAAAGCAGCCAACGACCTGGTACAGGCGTTTGTAGAAAAAAAGATACTGGCAGAAACTACCGGTTATCAACGTAATCGAATGTTCATGTTTGATGATTATATGAAATTATTTTAATCAGATAGAGCAAGGATATCGAAAAAGGACATTATTAAAAAGTGATAAATTGATGAATGAGTGGAAAGAATATAAATTGGGGAATATATGTTCAAAAATTGGCAGTGGTGCAACGCCTACAGGTGGCGAAAATTCTTATAAATCAAAAGGGATAGCATTTATTCGAAGTCAAAATGTATATGATTTTAAATTTTCATATGAAGGCCTGGCTTTTATAGATGATAAACAAGCCAAAAAATTGAATAACGTAGAAATTTCAAAAAATGATATTTTAATAAATATTACCGGCGAATCGGTAACAAGATGTTGTATAGTCCCGAAAGATATACTTCCGGCACGGGTTAATCAACATGTTTCAATTATACGACCTATTCAGGAAAAAGTAGATTATAATTATGTTTTTTATTTTTTACAATTTATTAAAGCTGAATTGAATAGTATTGCGGAAATAGGATGTACAAGAAGAGCTTTAACAAAAGAGATGTTGGAGAATCAAAAAATATTTCTTCCCCCGCTCCCCGAGCAGCGCGCTATTGCCGCAGTACTTTCCAGCCTTGACGATAAAATCGACCTGCTGCACCGCCAGAACAAAACCCTGGAAGCCATGGCCGAAACGCTGTTCCGGCAGTGGTTTGTGGAGGAGGAGGATGAAGGGTGGGAAAAAGGGAAAATTCCAGACGAATTCGATTATATAATGGGCGTTTCACCACCAGGAGAGAGTTATAATGAAATAGGTGTAGGTATCCCTATGTATCAAGGCAATGCTGATTTCGAGTATCGTTTTCCTAGGCGAAGGATATTTACAACAGATCCGAAAAGATTCGCTCAAAAATATGATACATTAATCAGTGTAAGGGCTCCTGTTGGTGCTCAAAATATGGCTGATGAAGAATGTTGTATTGGACGTGGATTAGCTGCATTTCGATTTAAAAGGAATAGAGATTATTATTCATATACATATTTTAAAATGAAGTCATTAATGAATGAGATAGAGCAATTCAATCAAACTGGCACTGTTTTTGGGTCAATTAGTAAAACAGATTTTGAAGAACTTTCTATTATAGTACCTTCAAGTGAAATGGTAGATGCTTACCAGAAAGTAGTAAAGCCTGTTGATGATAAAATAATATCTAATTGTTTACAAATCCGCACTCTTGAAAAATTGCGGGATACCCTGTTACCCAAGTTAATGAGCGGCGAAGTGAGGGTGAAAATATGATTGAAATCTATAAAAATCTGTTTATCGGCAATAGTGACGATTATGAAAATCAAGTTAAAGGTCAACCGGGTTGGTCTATTGTTCATGCCTGTAAAGAACCTTATCACCGGGATTTGCTTGGTTATACAGGCAGAGGAGCGCCGAAAGATCATCCCGAATACCTGTTAGCATTGCGGAGCAACAGGTTATACCTGAATTTAATAGATGTTGATAAGCCGGAATTTATCTCTGAAAAAATTATAGATGCAGCATTAGAATTTATTGATTCGGCATTAAAAGCGGATAACAAATGCCTGGTGCATTGTAACCAGGGTGAAAGCCGCTCAACGTCTATCGGTTTATTATACCTGGCGTCAAAATCTTTCATTCCAAATAGTTCATTAATCGAAGCGGAAAATGCTTTTATAAAATTGTACCCTATGTATAATCCCGCTTATGGTATGCGCAGATATATGGAATTGAATTGGCATAAATACACCAGGTAAAAATATAACGTGAATTCAGATTTCATAATATCAGTTTATATGCATCAGACGCAATTACCCAGGTTATCATTTAAGAGGATTTTTTGGAAAAGAAAATAATAAATGTTTTTAATATTGTAGGCAATTCATACTGTGTGGATGCCAATGATGGTCAAAAGGTGTTTGCATTGATTTCCAAAACATTCAAGGAAAACAAAAATGTTGAGCTTTCTTTTCAAAATATTGACATGAGCACAGCGGCATTTTTAAATAGCGCCATCGGCCAGTTATACCGCGATTTTGATGAAATGGAAATTGTAAACCGGCTCATTGTGGTTGACATGTCTGAAGAAGATAAAAATTTACTGAAACGTGTAATATCGTCAGCAAAGATATATTACAAAAATCCCGAAAAAATGGAACAATCCATAAAGGAAATATTGGCGGAATAATAATGACTGCCTTTACCGAATCCGAAATCGAAATCTATTCGCTTGACGAACTGCAGGCAGCCGGTTTTACTTATATCCCCGGCCCGGCCCTTGCCCCGGAAGATGAATCTGCATCGTCTACGCGCATTAATGACCTGTTTGCCGGTTATGGCGACGTAACCAAACGCGCGCATTACACTGATGTGATACTGGTTCATACTCTTGAAAAAGCCATCGAGCGCCTGAATCCTGCCATATCCCTGCATACCCGTCAGGAAGCCCTGAAAAAAGTCCTGTCCGTTTACTCTCCCCAGCTTGTAACCGCCAACGAACTATTTCACTCCATGCTCAGCGAAGGCGTGCCGGTAACGGTGCATCAAGACGGCCAGGAGCGCGGCGAGCGGGTTTGGCTGGTGGATTTTCAAAACCCGGACAACAATTTATTCTTTGCCATCAATCAATATACTGTGGTCGAACAGCATCAAAACAAGCGTCCCGATGTGATCCTGTTCATCAACGGTTTGCCGCTGGTGGTTATCGAGCTTAAAAATCCCGCCGATGCCCAGGCCACTATCCGCAAGGCTTTTGACCAGATACAAACCTACAAAACAGTGATCCCCTCGCTGTTTTTCTACAATGCCTTTTGCGTTATATCCGATGGACTGGAAGCCAGGGCGGGGACTATCTCATCCGCCTACAGCCGCTTCCAGGCCTGGAAAACTATGGACGGCCATAAAGAGTCCCGGCCCGATATTAGCCAGTTAAAAGTGCTCATCAACGGCATGTTGAACAAAGCAACCCTGCTGGACTTGATCCGCAATTTTATTATTTTTGAAAAAACCAAAAAGACCGATCCGGTAACCGGCCTGGTGCAAATTGAAAATGTAAAAAAACTGGCCGCCTACCACCAGTACCACGCGGTTAACAAAGCGGTGGCAAGCACTCGTCTTGCCATAACCGAACAAGGCAGCCGCAAAGCTGGGGTGATTTGGCATACGCAGGGTTCGGGCAAAAGTATTTCCATGGTGTTTTATGCGGGTAAACTGATTCATTCTTTGAATAATCCCACAATTGTGGTCATAACCGACCGCAACGATCTCGATCAGCAACTCTTTGATACTTTTGCCGCTTCGGCAACATTACTGGGGCAGCCGCCGGTACAGGCGGAATCGCGCGAGCATTTAAAATCCCTGCTTCAGGTGGCGTCCGGGGGCGTGGTGTTTACGACCATTCAAAAATTCTTCCCGGACACGGATCGCGCGGTTTATGACCGGCTATCCGAACGTCGGAATATCATTGTCATTGCCGACGAAGCGCACCGCACGCAATACGGTTTTAAGGCTAAATTAATTGACGCCAAAGACAGCGCTGGCCAGGCCGCAGGCAAACGGCTCGCTTACGGGTTTGCCAAATACCTGCGCGACGCCCTGCCGAATGCGACTTTTATCGGCTTTACCGGCACGCCGGTGGAAAACGAGGATATCAACACTCCGGCTGTGTTTGGCAATTACATCGACATATACGATATAGCCCAGGCTGTGGAAGACGGCGCTACGGTTAAAATTTATTACGAAAGCCGTCTCGCCAAAGTAAATATGACCGAAGAAGGCCGCCGCCTGGTTGAGGAATTTGACCGGGAAATGGTTGACGACGGCGTTTCGGAAATCAAAAAGGTCAAGGCAAAATGGACCAAACTGGAGGCAATTGTCGGCCATCCCAAACGCCTGCAAAACCTGGCGCAGGATATTATTGCGCATTATGAAAAACGCGCCGAAGTGTTTGCCGGCAAGGCGATGATCGTTACCATGAGCCGCCGCATTGCCGTGGCGCTATATGAAGCAATCATTGCCCTGCGCCCGGAATGGCATGATGTGGATTTGAAAAAGGGCGCGCTCAAAGTCGTAATGACCTCATCATCATCCGATAAAATGGAATTTGATCCGGAAGACCCGGACAGCCTGGTCATTCCTGCCTGTCACCGCACGAATAAAGAAGATCGCCGCACCCTTTCCGACCGCTTTAAAGATCCGCAAGATAACTTGCGCTTGGTGATTGTACGGGATATGTGGCTGACCGGTTTTGATGTGCCTTGTCTGCATACGCTGTATATCGACAAACTCATGAAACGGCATACTCTGATGCAGGCCATTGCGCGGGTGAACCGTGTCTTTATGGATAAACCCGGCGGCCTGGTGGTGGATTATATTGGCATTGGCAACGCACTTAAAGAAGCGCTGGCTTTTTATTCCAATTCCGGTGGCAAGGGCGATCCTGCGGAAACCCAGGAAAAAGCCGTGGCAATGCTGCTGGAAAAAATTGAAATCGTCCGCCAAATGTTTCATGGTTTTGATTATATGCGCTTTTTCCGGGTCAGCACTTCTGAACGGCTTGGCATCATTTTACAGGCCGAGGAATTTGTGCTTGCTCTTGAGCAGGGCCGGAATCGTTTTCTGAAAGAAGCGACCGCGCTTTCCAAACTTTTTGCCCTGGCTGTGCCAAATGAAAAGGCGCTGGCGTTATCGAATGAAATAGCTTTCTTTCAATCGGTACGGGCGCGGCTGCTAAAATTTGAAGGCGGCGACGAGGGCAAGGATAAAAAGAATTATGAATCGGCAATCCGGCAGATTGTCAACCAGGCGGTCGAATCCACAGAAGTAATCGATATATTCGATGCGGCCGGCATAAAAAAACCGGATATTTCCCTGCTCTCCGAAGAGTTCCTGCAAGATATTAAGGATATGAAACACAGGAATCTTGGCCTTGAACTCTTGAAAAGAATTCTCAATGATGAAATAAAGGTACGGTTGAAATTCAACATCACCGAAGGCAAAAAACTGCTGGAAATGTTGGAAACATCAATCAAAAAGTATCAAAATAATTTGTTGACGACTGCGGAAATTATCGAGGAATTAATAGCCATCGCCCGGCAACTCCGCGAAGTGGACGGCATGGCGGAAAAGCTGAAATTGAGTAAAGATGAATTTGCATTTTATACCGCATTGGAAATAAACGATAGCGCTGTTAAAGTACTGGGCGATGAAACCCTGAAAAATATTGCCCGTGAAATTGCCGACAAAATCCGTAAAAACGCAACCATAGACTGGACAATGAAAGAATCAGCCCGGGCAAGATTAATGGTCATTGTCAGGCGTACATTGAACAAATATGGCTATCCCCCCGATAAACAACAAAAAGCAGTGGATACTGTACTTGAACAAGCCAAAGTGTTGGCGGATTATTGGGTGGAGCAATAAATGTATCTTTCTTCCTAAAACGATTTTTAATAATTATTCTATCCCTCTATTCCCAGCCAAAACCGGCTAAAGCCGGGACTACAAACAACTGCTTGGTGTATTTTATCCCAACTCTTTCACTCCACCCAATGCCTGGCGCGGCTGACCGCTTTGCGCCAGGTCGTTACCAGTTGCCGGGCCTGTTCCTGCTCCATCTGTGGACGAAAGACATGGTCGATCTGCCACTGGTGTTTGATGTCCTGTTGATCCTGCCAGTAACCGGTTGCCAGGCCGGCCAGGTAGGCGGCGCCGAGTGCGGTGGTTTCCAGGGTGCGCGGCCTGATGACCGGAATGTTGATGAGATCGGCCTGGAATTGCAGCAACAGGTTGTTGGCCGATGCGCCGCCGTCCACCCGCAGATCGCGGAATTGAATTCTAGCGTCGGACTGCATGGCGTCGAGGACATCCTTCACCTGGAAGGCAATCGCTTCCAGGGCGGCGCGGGCAATGTGCCCCGCAGAAGAACCGCGCGTTAAACCGATTATTGTTCCCCGCGCAAACTGATCCCAGTACGGCGCGCCGAGTCCCGCAAACGCCGGCACCAGGTACACGCCGCCATTATCCGGCACAGAGGCCGCCAGTTTTTCAATCTCCGCAGAGGATTGGACAAGATGCAGTTCATCGCGCAGCCACTGGATGACCGCCCCGGCAATGAACACGCTGCCTTCCAGGGCGTAGACGGTTTGGCCTTGTATCTGCCAGGCAATGGTAGTCAACAGGTTGTTGTGCGATTCCACGGGGGCGCTTCCAGTATTCAACATAATAAACGAACCGGTGCCGTAAGTGTTTTTCATCATCCCCGGCTCAAAACAGGTTTGTCCGAACAGGGCGGCTTGCTGATCCCCGGCCATACCGGCAATGGGGATTTCACAGTCAAACAATCTCGGCGCTGTGCTGCCGTATACCTCGCTGCTGGAATGCACTTCCGGCAACAGCGAGCGGGGGATGGTGAGAACATCCAGTAGTTCATCATCCCAGTTCAGGGAGTGGATATTGAACAGCAGGGTGCGGCTGGCGTTACTGACATCGGTCACATGGCATGCGCCGCCGGTGAGGTTCCACACCAGCCAGCTATCCACCGTGCCGAAGGCCAGTTGGCCCTGTTCCGCTTTGACGCGCGCTCCCGTAACATTGTCGAGAATCCACTTGATTTTCGTCCCGGAAAAATAGGCATCCAGCAGCAAACCGGTTTTCTTTTTGAACAAGTCTGTAAACCCGTTATCAGCCAGCTTTTTACACAATTCCGCAGTACGGCGATCCTGCCAGACGATGGCATTGTGCACCGGCTTACCGGTAGTGCGATCCCAAACAATGGTCGTTTCGCGCTGGTTGGTAATACCCAGAGCATGGATTTGCGCTCCGGTAATCCCCGCTTGTTGTAACGCCTGTTGAGCGACATAGAGTTGCGTCTGCCAAATTTCCAGGGGATCGTGTTCCACCCAGCCGGGTTTGGGAAAATGCTGTTGATAGGCTTTTTGCGCCACGGTGATAATGTTGCCGGAATGATCGAACACAATCGCCCGTGAACTGGTTGTGCCCTGATCTAACGCCAGAATATAGCTATCCATGTATCATCCCTTTTTCCAGGACTAGTCCTTTGTGGTCTTTACAGAGTATTTCAGGAATATTACCGACAATTTTTGAATAAAGCAATTGTTTTATTTGTAAATACCATATAAAAAAGCCTTCCGTTCCGCAAATCAGCTTTAAAAAATCTTTTGATAAAAAAATAAATTTAAAAATTTTGCAAATTATTGAATAAACTCTTGACTTTTATTTTAAAAATGAATACTATTCACCAAGCATTTTTGTTTCAAAAATATACCCTCTCACCGCCTGATTATCATGTTATTTCTCCGTCATGGCGGCGTGTTTTGTTTTTATCTGTCAAACTCATTTTAAATGCATATCTGGTTTGGAATTTTCTTTTACCATAAAGTTAATTCCTGTCTTTAACAAGTAAGGTGTAAAATATATTTTTTATTTTTTTTATTTTGCTGTAACAGTTTTACTATTTAAAAAAGGGAATTTTAGGTGCTGTGTTTTAATGCTTGGAATTATTAACTACTAATAAATGGATCATGTTAAAAATGGAGGTAACAAAAATGAGTGTGAAAAGATCATCATGGTTTGTCAGTGCACTATTGTTAATTACCCTGTTAATGCTGACTACCGGGGTGTGGGCTCAGGATTCCGGAAGCAAATTTAAATTCGGTATTACCGAGCGTTTACGCAATACCTATTATAATAACATTACCGATTACCGCGCCAAAGAAACCACAATTGTGGAAAATAAAGAAACAGTAAAATATGATGATGAGACCGATTTCATCCGCGTACGCACCAATGTGTGGGCGCAATATTCATTTACCCCATCCCTGATGGCTTTTGTTCAGCTTACCAATGAATTCCGTCCTTACCTCATCGATCCGGCGGATAGAGATTTTACCTTTGACGAAATATTTTTTGATAACCTGTATTTGAAATGGACTGTCGGTTCAGCTACCCCGGTCACCTTTACTGTTGGTCGGCAGAACCTGATGTATGGAGAGGGCTTTGTGATTATGGATGGTTCGCCCTGGGACGGGTCTCGTTCAATTTATCAAGACGCTGTTAAAGTATCGCTGAAAAAAGGTACCACTACGATTGACCTGCTCGGCATCAGCAATACCGCGATCGAAGAACGGCTGCCGGTTTTGCGCGGCGGCGATCTTCAGGACGGAAAATTAAAAGCCCAACCCAAAGATCAGCCTATGAACGACAACCTGGAACAGGCGATAGGCCTTTACATGGTGCGCAAAGGCGAGTCCGGCTGCCAATTTGAAGGCTATTATATCTATAAAATGGAAGATCCGGAACCGGTAAAAGGTACTGCTTTGGCGCCCAAGGATGAATTAAGCTTTTCAACCATCGGCGCCCGTTACAGCCGCCCGTTAACTGCCAAGTTGTCAGTGACCACCGAATGGGCCTATCAATTCGGCTCGCAGGGTGATATTGACCAGCAGTCCTATGGCGGTTATGCCTATCTTTCTTATCTCGTGCGTGAAAAAACTAAAGGCACCCTGTCCGGCGGTTTGACCCTGTTGTCCGGTGATGATCCGACTACGGCAAATAATGAAGGCTGGAACCCGGTGTTCAGCCGCTGGCCCAAGTGGAGTGAACTGTATATCTATTCTTATCTCGGTGAAGAGATACAGGGCGCCAGAAGAGTGGCCTATTGGACCAACCTAATGCAGCCATATATCTCCTGGAACTGCAGCCCGACGCCCAAAATTAATGTTACAGCGACATTTTTACATCTTCAGGCCATACACAATCGAATGACGGGCATGGCGGAATTTGGAAAAGTTCGCGGTAATGAACTGCAACTGTGGGTTAAATTCAACCTGTCCAAAAGTCTGTCCGCGCATATTTTATATGACCACTTTTTCCCGGGCGATTTTTATGCCGACGGGAGCGACAGCGGCCAGTTCATTCGCGGCGAACTGATGTATAAATTCAGCCGTTAATTTACCTTAATGTTCGTATAATTCATTCATTTATGAATGATCTCTGAGGAGGAGTGAGTATGAATGTTTTATTATTGTCAATCATTGTCCTGATTTACCTGTTCATCATCGGTTATCTGGCGTACATTGCCTACCGCAGAACAACGACTGCTACCGATTATATGCTGGCCGGCCGGAACATCCATCCTTATATTATGGCAATTTCTTATGGCGCCACTTTTATAAGTACCTCTGCAATTGTCGGCTTTGGCGGCGCCGCCGGGGTTTTTGGTATGGGAATATTATGGCTTACATTTCTCAATATCTTTATGGGTATCTTTGTCGCCTTTGTTTTCTTTGGCAAAAGAACCCGGACAATGGGCCTCAATTTAAATGCCCATACCTTTCCGGAATTTCTGGGCCTGCGTTTCCAGTCCCGCTTTTTGCAGGGATTCAGCGGCCTGGTGATACTGGTTGCCATGCCGCTCTATGCGGCAGTTGTGCTTATGGGCGGGGCGCAATTCATAGCCCAGGTATTGAGTGTGGATTATAACGCGGCGTTATTCTTTTTCACTATAATCATGGCTATTTATGTGATCATGGGCGGATTGAAAGGCGTTATGTATACCGATGCTTTTCAGGGCAGCGTTATGTTTATCGGCATGTTTGTGCTGCTGGTTATGACCTATACAAAACTGGGTGGCGTGGTTACAGCGCATTCCAAACTGACCGCCATGTCGGATATTGCCGTGCAGATATTTGGCGCCAAAGGACATACGGGGTGGACGTCATTCCCGGTTTTTGGTTCAGAATATTGGTGGACGTTGGTGTCCTCTGTTGTTCTTGGCGTAGGTATCGGCGTTCTGGCTCAGCCGCAATTGGTGGTCCGTTTCATGACCGTTAAAGCAAACCGGGAACTTAACCGTGCTGTACTGGTTGGTGGAGTGTTCATATTAATGATGACCGGTGTTGCTTTTATTGTTGGCGCATTGACCAATGTTTATTTCTTTAATAATCCCAATTTCAACAAAATAGCGTTACTGGCAGCCGATAAAAATGTGGATAATATTATTCCTTTATACATCAGCAATGCCATGCCGCATTGGTTCACGGCATTGTTTATGATCACCCTGTTGTCTGCTGCCATGTCAACGCTCAGTTCACAATTCCATACCATGGGAACCGCCGCAGGACGCGATGTTTATGAAAAATGGCTGGGCGGTAAAGGCAGTCCGGTTCTTATTACCAAAATGGGAATCATGGTAACAATTATTATCAGTTTGATTATTGCCTGGGGGCTGCCGTTCTTTTTTGAAGGCGGTACGGCCATTATTGCACGCGGCACTGCCATCTTTTTCGGTTTGTGTGCGGCGTCGTTTTTACCCATGTATGTCGGCGGTTTGTATTCGAAAAAGATCAACAAACAGGCGGCTCTGTGGGGCTTTTTGTCCGGTGTTATAGTCAGTTTATTCTGTTTGTTCTTTATACACACCAAAGAATCACAATCGTTGCTGGTTTGCAAAGCATTGTTCGGTGTGGATTCTCTTGCTGCCGGAACCAAATGGGAATTTGTCGACCCGTTGATCGTCGCATTACCCGTTTCTATACTGGTAACCATCATTGCCGGTTTCTTTGGCAAACAACTACCTGAGGAGCATATCAATAAATGCTTCCAGGGTATCAAGTAAAATGTGTTATGTCTGGCAAAAAGCTGATAATATAGTAAGGAGAATACAATGACGATATTGGGTCTTGGCGATTTTAATGTATCCCTGGTTTTCATACTGCTCATTTTAAGCACGCTGTTATGCGTTATTTACGGCATTGTCAGGTGGAATGAAGACGGCGAGGATGCTAAAATATCCGGCAAAGAAAAACAATGGGATAAAGAAGAAAAAAACATTGAAGAGACACTATAAGTTATAATAGTCACGTGAGAATACACCGGCTGACCGAAGCAAACCTGCACAGATCAGCCGGTTTTTTATTATATGGCCGGGGAATCAATCCTTTTATCAATAAAAAAAAATTAAAAATAATTATTAAAATACTTGACTTTAATTTTTTTTTGCTTATTTTGTGGTTAATAATTTTAAATGTTTTATTGTTGTACACCACTATATTCCTCTCAGGTTGTTTCCCGGCATTTCTATTCCCGATTCGCTTTAGCGGGGATGAATGGAGGTAATACATCACATCTCACCGTTCCAGGGAAACGATTTTGCAGTATTTATTTGTATAGAAAAAAATGTTACGGCGTTTGTCGAAAATAAACGGGCATTTTATATTATTCCCGCATACGCTTGAATAATACCGGCTTTGTCGGCTTGATAAATAATTACTTGACATAAATTCAGTAAATCGGTTACGAAATTTACCCGGAAGGAGAAGCCCATGAACATCCTGTTGTTGTCTGTAATTGTAATTATTTACCTGTTTATTGTCGGTTACCTGGCCTGGATTGCATATCGCAAAACCACCACTGCCTCCGATTACCTGATCGCCGGTCGCAATGCCAATCCGTTTGTTATGGCGGTATCGTATGGCGCAACATTTATCAGCACCTCGGCAATAGTTGGCTTTGGCGGCGCCGCCGCTGTTTTCGGTATGGGCATTTTATGGCTGGCTTTTATGAATGTTCTCGTCGGCATATTCATTGCATTTGTGTTTTTCGGCAAACGCACCCGCACTATGGGTTTGAATCTGAATGCGCACACTTTTCCCGAATTGTTGGGATTGCGCTACCAGTCCCGTTTTTTACAGGGATTTAGCGGTTTGATGATCCTGGTTGCCATGCCGCTTTATGCCGCAGTGGTGTTAATGGGCGGCGCTCAATTTATTGCCCAGGTACTATCAATTGATTACAGCACAGCATTATTCTTTTTTACAATTATCATTGCCATTTATGTTATTATGGGTGGGCTGAAAGGGGTTATGTATACCGATGCCTTCCAGGGCTCAGTGATGTTCATCGGTATGTTGATTTTGCTAATTTTAACATACGTAAAACTGGGAGGGGTGATGACGGCGCATACCAAACTAACCGCGATGACTCCGCTTGCCGTAGAAATTTTTGGCGCCAAGGGTCATACCGGCTGGACTAGTTTTCCCGCACTTGGTTCGGAAAACTGGTATAACCTGGTGACCTCAATTATCCTGGGCGTCGGTATCGGGGTGCTGGCCCAGCCGCAGTTGGTTGTACGGTTTATGACAGTCAAATCAAACCGGGAGATGAACCGCGCGGTGCTGGTTGGCGGTATATTTACTCTTATCACTATTGGCGTTACTTATGTGGTAGGCCCGCTTACCAATGTCTATTTTTATGAGCATCCCTCTTTTCAAAATATTTCTTTTCTTGCTGCCAACAAGGTTGTTGATAATATTATACCTTTGTATATCAGCACTGCCATGCCGCAATGGTTTACTATTATTTTTATGGTCACCCTGCTATCCGCAGCCATGTCTACCCTCAGTTCGCAGTTCCATACTATGGGCACAGCCGCCGGGCGTGATGTTTATGAAAAATGGTTGGGCGGTAAGGGCAGCACAATTATTATCACTAAAATGGGAATTTTAGTTACTATTCTCATTAGCCTGTTGCTGGCCTGGGGTTTGCCTTTGTTCTTTGAAGGCGGCACGGCCATTATTGCCCGCGGCACCGCCATCTTTTTCGGTTTGTGCGCCGCATCTTTTCTACCCATGTTTGTCGGCGGGTTATATTCAAAACGTATCAACAAACATGCGGCATTATGGGGCTTTATGGCCGGTTTCCTGGTCAGTCTATTCTGGTTGTTCTTTATTCATATCAAGGAATCCCAGTCCCTTCTGGTGTGCAAAGCCTTGTTTGGTGTAGATTCGTTGGCAGTTGGCACAATGTGGACGGTAGTCGATCCCCTGGTAGTGGCCTTGCCCGTTTCTATTTTAGTTACCCTGGTTGCCGGGTTTTTAGGCAAGCCGCTGCCGAAAGAACATATTGATAAATGTTTTACCGGTATCAAGTAATTTAATTTGTTATTATTCCCTGAACCGGGCTTTATATAAAAAAGGAGTAAACAATGACAATTTTAGGTTTGGGCGATTTTAATGTATCCCTGGTTTTTATCTTGTTGATCTTGAGCACATTATTATGCGTTATCTATGGTCTGGTCAAATGGAATGAAGACGGCGATGATGTTAAAATTTCCGGCAAAGAAAAACAATGGGATAAAGAAGAAAAGAATATTGAAGAGACGCTTTAATAATTTGAGCACATCAGAGAGACTTGTTATCCGGAGGAAATTATTCCTCCGGATACCCAGATGATGAATTTTTTGTTTTTATTTATTCATTAAAAATACTTACATTTATTAAAGTTGGTATGAAATCATTGATTTATTTCTGCACTATCCTTTTTGGAAGCGTGAGCAATGTTTTTTATAAATAAAAACTATGCTTTTAAGAGCTTACAACCATCACATCGGCACGTCCTGCTCCTGTAATCTCCATTCGCAGGTCGTCAGCGATCAACTGACGGCAATTCGTAATAAATGATTCAGGGGGAGGTAAATCAGGTAACGGAATTATTATCCGTTTATTAGTAACAAATTCAGGAATTATATTTATTTACCAGGCATAATTTAAGTTTTTCAGGAGATGGAATGAAACAATTATATTCAGGAGATGAAGCAGTAGCCCGCGGCGCCTGGGAAGCCGGGGTAGAAATTGCTGCGGCGTATCCTGGCACTCCAAGTACGGAGATATTGGAAAATATAGCCAAGTATAAAGATATTTATGCCGAATGGTCAGTCAATGAAAAAGTAGCGTTTGAGGTCGCTTTTGGCGGCGCGGTTGCCGGTAAACGCGCATTGGCGGCCATGAAGCATGTGGGTGTAAATGTCGCTGCCGACGCCCTGATGACCGCCGCCTATACCGGCGTTAATGCCGGTTTTGTGCTGGTTTCCGCCGACGATCCCGGCATGCACAGTTCTCAAAATGAACAAGATAACCGTTACCTGGCAAAATTTGCGCAAATACCCATGCTGGAACCGGCAGACAGCCAGGAAGCCAAAGATTTTGTCCGTTTGGCGTTGGAGATCAGCGAGCAGTATGATACTCCGGTCATGTTGCGCATGACAACCCGCGTTTGCCATGGTAAAGGTTTGGTGGAAACCGGCGAGCGGATCAGTATACTGCCCCGCGACTATGTCAAAGATCCGCAAAAATATGTCATGATCCCGGCAAATGCTCGCAAGCGGCATGTCATTGTTGAACAACGCAATAAAAAACTGGCCGAATTTTCCGAACAGTTTTCCGGCAATTATGTAATACCGGGCGATACCTCCATTGGTATTATTGCCGGCGGCATAAGTTTCCAGTATGCACGTGAAGCTATGCCCAATGCCGCTATATTTAAATTAGGCATGACCAATCCTTTGCCCATTAAAAAAATAATCGATTTTGCTGAACAAGTAAAAGTGCTGGTGGTTGTCGAAGAACTGGAGCCCTTTATCGAAGAACAACTACGGGCGGCAGGGATCATAGTTAAAGGTAAGGATATTTTACCGCGACTGGGCGAGTATTCGCCGGAATTGTTGCGGGAAAAATTAACCGGCCAGGTTACCCCGGCAGCCCCACAGGAAGCGTTGACTCTTCCGGGGCGTCCCCCGGTTATGTGCGCGGGGTGTCCGCACCGCGCTGTATTTCAGGTGTTGAAGAAAATGAACGTAGTTGTCAGCGGCGATATCGGCTGCTATACCCTGAGCACCCTGCCGCCATTAAATACCATGGATACGGTGGTCTGTATGGGTTCCAGTATCGGTATGGCGCAGGGAATGGTGCGGGCTCTTGAAGGCAAAAAAAATAAACGGGTCGTCAGCGTATTAGGCGATTCGACATTCATTCACTCCGGTATACCGTCGCTGGTCAATGCGGTATACAATCGCGCCAATATAACTATAATAATTCTGGATAACCGTATAACGGCTATGACCGGTCACCAGCAAAATCCCGGCACCGGCGTAACCCTGCAGGGTCAACAGGCGCATGAATTTGATTTTGTGGCTATGGCTCAGGCAGCAGGCGTAGGTTCCGTACAAATCGTCGACCCGATTGATGTTGAAGAAACCAAAGCTGCCATAACTCGCGCGCTGGAGCAGGAGGGACCATCGGTTGTCATTGCCCGGCGTCCATGTGTGCTTGTCGACCGTAAACAGTACGAAGGGCCCATGCAGATCGATCCGGAAAAATGCAGGGTATGTAAAATTTGTTTGCGTATCGGTTGCCCGGCTATCAGTATCGAGAATGAGACAATAAGGATCGACGCTTCAGTATGCTTTGGGTGCAGCTTGTGCCGGCAGGTATGCCCTCATGAATCTATCAGTCTGGCGGGAATGGAGTGAGTATGACTAATAAAGAAACCACCAATATATTAATTGCCGGAGTCGGGGGGCAGGGTATTTTGCTGGCCAGCGAGGTTATTGCCTCGGTGTGCCTGACAGCCGGTTATGATGTCAAACAAAGCGAGGTGCACGGCATGGCGCAGCGCGGCGGCAGTGTTACCAGTCATGTTCGTTTTGGTAAAACAGTGTATTCGCCAACTATTGAAAAAGGTAAAGCAGATATACTACTCTCTTTTGAATTGCTGGAAACCCTGCGCTGGATAGATTATTTATCTACCGATGGCACAGTCATTGTTAACACCCTGCGGATTGATCCAATGACCGTAGCCGGCGGTTCTGCGCAGTATCCCGATAATATTCCTCAAGAGTTACAAAGCCGCTGCCGCCAACTGGTGGCTGTGAACGGTAGTGAACTGGCGTTACAAGCCGGGAATGGTAAAGCTGTTAATATTACACTTTTGGGCGTCTTGTCCCGCTTTCTTGAATTTAGCCCGGAACTATGGAAAAATGCAATTGCAGCCCGTGTCCCGCAAAAAACGATTCCTATCAATTTACTCGCATTCGACTATGGCCGCAATGCGAAATAGAGTTATTCACCTATTTATCCTGTACAAGGGAGGCAAGCTATGAAATACAAGGTAGAATATCTTGATCCTGAAGATTTACAGAAATTGCAATTGAACCGGTTGCGTGAGGTATCGCAGCACGTGTACAATAACGTTCCCTATTATCGTCAGGCTTTTGATAATCTCGGCATACAACCAGCGACCATCAAATCTCTTGATGAACTAAAAAATTTTCCGTTAACGGACAAGGAAACCCTGCGAACCCACTATCCCTTTGGTATGTTCAGCGTGCCCATGTCGCTGGTCAGGGAAATCCACGGTTCTTCGGGCACTACCGGCAAGCCTACGGTGGTTGCTTATACGGAAAATGACCTTAAAATCTGGTCCGAGGTAATGGCGCGCAGTATTGCATGTACCGGCGGCGATTACCGGGATATTGTTCAAAACGCGTATGGTTATGGATTGTTTACCGGCGGCCTGGGCGTCCACTATGGCGCCCTGGAGTTGGGCGCTGCCGTTGTGCCCATGTCTTCCGGCGGTTCAAAAAGACAATTGCAATTAATGGAAGATTTTAAAACCACAATTCTCACCTGTACGCCATCCTATTCTATTTACCTGGCTGAGTTTGCTGAATCCATGAATATCGATCCAAGAAAAACCTCCCTGCGCATCGGAATTCTCGGCGCCGAACCCTGGAGCGACAGTATGCGGCGGCAAATTGAATCGATCTGGAATATCAAGGCGTATGATATTTATGGGCTATCGGAGATCATTGGACCGGGAGTAGCTATAGAGTGTGAAGGCCAGGATGGCCTGCATATGTGGGCTGACCATTTTTACCCTGAAGTGATCGACCCCAAAACCGGCAAGGCCGTGCCGGAAGGCCAGGACGGCATGCTGGTTATTACTACCCTGACCAAAGAAGCCACACCGTTCCTGCGTTATGCCACCAAAGATATTGTCAGCATCACGTATGAAAAATGTCCGGCCTGTGGCCGCACCATGCCGCGCATCAGCCGTATCAAAGGCCGAACCGACGACATGCTCATTATACGCGGCATTAATGTGTTCCCGTCGCAAATTGAATCCGTATTGCTGGAAATTGAAGAGACCGAACCTCATTACCAGTTGGTTGTTACCCGCGAAGGGGCTTTGGATGAACTTGAGGTGCAGGTTGAAGTTAATGAAAAGTTCTTCTCCGATGAAATCCGCACGCTGGAAAATCTGGAGAAACGGATTAAAAAAGAGATCGAAAGCGTACTTTCTATTGCAGTTAAAGTAAAACTGGTCGAACCCAAAACCATAACCCGTAGTGAAGGTAAAGCCAAACGGGTGATCGATATGCGTAATATCTGATACAGCCCTGGCGGCTGGACTATTAAATAAAGAAATTTAACAATAGTTTAAATAAATTGAAAGCGAGGCAGATCATGCAAGTAAAACAAATTTCCATCTTTATGGAAAACCGGGCCGGACGGCTGGAAGAAATAACTGGTGTGCTCGCACAAGCCAAAATAAATATCCGGGCTATATCGCTCGCCGATACTTCCGATTTCGGTATTTTACGTTTGATTGTCAATAAACCACAACAAGCTGAAGAAATTTTACGCCAGGCCGGCTTTACTATCCGCGAAAACAGTGTTATTGCCTGTGTCATTGAAGACCGGCCCGGCGGGCTGCATAAAATGCTGGACTTGTTTGCAAAATCCGGTATGAGTATCGAATATATGTATGGTTTTTTTGAACGGCATAGCGATAAAGCTGTTATGATCATCCGCGTAGCCGATCCCGAAAAGGCAATTAAAATTCTTCTGGAAGGCGGAATTGAGTTGTTAAGCGGCGAAAAAGTGTATTCTTTATAGGTAATGATTCATTATTTTTAATTAACCTGCTATCTACATTAATTAGTTGAGGAAAATGCCGGTGTTGATTTGGAATCCCCCTGTCGAGACCATGCCGCGTAATGAACTGCTGTCATTACAATTGGAGCGGTTGCGAACGATTATGCGCCATGCTTATGATAATGTCCCGTTTTATAAAAAAGTTTTTGATGAAAATGGCGTTGTGCCGGAACACATCAAGTCATTGAAAGATTTACAAACTGTTCCGTTCACCACCAAAGCCCAGATGCAGGCCAGCTATCCATATAATATGTTTGCCGTACCGATGGAAAAAGTAGTGCGTATTCATTCTTCATCGGGCACGACCGGCAAACCAACCGTTGTCGGTTATACCCGCAACGACCTCGATAACTGGTCCGAATTGATTGCCCGGTTGTTGACCGCCGCCGGGGTAACCCGCAATGATATTATCCAGATTTCCTTTGGTTACGGTATGTTCACCGGCGGTTTCGGTTTGCATTATGGCGCTGAAAAAGTAGGCGCAACAGTAATACCGGTCTCATCCGGTAATACCGATCGCCAGTTAATGATCATGCGTGATTTTAAAACCACCGGCCTGGTATGCACTCCCAGTTATGCCATATACCTGGCCGAAGCTATGCAGGAAGCTAACATAAAACGTGACGAACTGCATCTGCGCGTGGGTATGTTCGGCGCTGAGCCCTGGACGGAAAGCATGCGCGTGGAAATTGAAAGCCGCCTGGGTATAAGCGCTACCGATAATTACGGTCTAAGCGAGGTGATGGGGCCTGGCGTTTCGATGGAATGCCAGGTTAAAAAAGGTATGCACATCAGTGAAGATCATTTTATTGCCGAGATCATCGACCCGGAAACCGGCAAAAACCTGCCGAATGGCACAATGGGTGAACTGGTATTGACGACCCTCACCAAAGAAGCAATCCCGGTGATCCGTTACCGCACCCGCGATATCACATGCCTTTTGGATGAGCCGTGCGCCTGCGGCCGGACTTTTGTGCGAATGTGCAAACCGCAGGGCCGTTCCGATGATATGCTGATTATTCGCGGTGTGAATGTATTCCCGTCACAGATCGAAACGGTATTGGTGGAAATGGAAGAGACCGATCCGCATTACCAGCTTGTTATAACCCGCGAAGGCGCTCTCGATGAACTGGAAATCAAAGTTGAAGTTAATGAGGCGTTTTTCTCCGATGAAATGCGGCAAATGCGCGAGATCGAGGAAAAAATCCGTCAAAAGATCAAAAACGCTCTTGGTCTGTCGGCCAAAATTAAACTGGTTGAACCCAAATCCATTGAACGCAGTACCGGCAAGGCCAAGCGGGTTGTGGATTTACGCAAGAAATCCTGACCCTGAAAGAGGGAGAATATTATGAATAATGTGGCAAATTATTTCCGGGAACATGACCTGTTCGCCAAACATACCGGTATTGAACTGGTAGAAGTAGGTGATGGCACCGCCCTGGCAAAACTAAAAATTGAAGATCATCACCTAAATTCGGCGCGAGTTGCCCATGGCGGTGCAATTTTTACCCTGGCTGATTATGCTTTTGCCGCAGCTGCCAATTCCAGCGGTAAAATTGCCCTGAGTATAAACGCCAATATAAATTTTTTACGCGCCGCCCCTGGCGGCACTCTTTATGCCGAGGCCAGAGAAGTGTCCCTGCATCCAAAGCTTGGCACTTATTCCATAACGATTAGTGATGAGCATGGAGAACTGGTGGCTACTTTTCAGGGAATTGTTTACCGGAAAAACGAAGATCTGCCGGACTGGCAGCAAACCTGAACTATTTACAAGTGAAAGAGTATACCGGAATTAACTGGATTTATGGAAAAACTGTAATATGGCGTTATGTTTTATTACGAGGTAATTGTTGAACGCATATACTGATTTGTTTTCTTTTGTTGGGGCTAATCTGCAGGGCTCGGAAATACGGCGTTTGTTCGCCACTTCCATGCAGCCGGATATTATTTCTTTTGCCGGGGGGTTGCCCGATCCCGGTTCCTTTCCTGCTCAAGAAGTTGCCGAAGCTGTGAATAAATTATTACAACAGCGCGGTGATTTATATTTACAATACGGTCCGTCCAGCGGCACCAGGGAAGGAATAGACGCAGCTATCCACAGGATGAAAAATCGCTCTATTCATGCCGAACCGGCGCAAATCATTATGACCAGCGGTTCGCAGCAGGCTATTGATATAATGACTATGATCTTTATCGATCCGGGCGATGTTATTCTTGTTGAGGAACCCACATTTGTCGGCGCTTTGGGCACTTTTCGCAACAGTCAGGCCAGAATCATTGGCGTACCGATGGATGAACAGGGCATTGATATTACCATATTAAAGCAAACTCTGCAAAACGCCAAACAGGAAAATCACCGGGTTAAATTTCTCTACCTGATCCCTAATTTCCAGAATCCAACCGGGTTGACCATGAGCCAGGAGCGGCGGGTTAGCGTTTTACAAATTGCCAAGGAATATGATTTTATGATCCTGGAAGACGATCCGTATGGCGAGTTGGTGTTTAACGGCGACCTCAATTCTGTTCGTCCACTTAAAGCGCAGGATGCAGAGGATCGGGTTATTTATACCAGTTCCTTTTCCAAGATCATTTCTCCCGGTATTCGGCTAGGCTGGGTATTGACCGCTCCGCATATTATCGAACGCTTTGATATGGCCAAGCAAATGCTGGATGTATGTTCCAATCCGTTAATGCAGGGACTGGCCTGGGAATTATGCAATTCCGGTTTTCTGGATAGCCATGTTACCCAACTGCGGCGCATATACAAGTCGCGCGCCGATGTTATGCTGGCCGCATTGCAGCGTTATATGCCGGAAGGGGTTAGCTGGACCAAACCGGCAGGCGGTTTTTTTATCTGGTTGACCCTGCCCAGGCAGATCAATGCGCTGGAAATGCTCAATACCGCGCTGGCACATAATGTTGCGTATGTCATTGGTTCGGCGTTTTCCGCAAATTCCGCCGGTGAAAATACCATGCGTATTTCTTTCTGTCATGAGCAAGAGGAGATAATCGAAAAAGGTGTGTACCGTTTAGCGGAAACGATCAAAGATTTTATATCGCGGGAAGGTTAATGGTCTAAAACTTTTAAACTGTCTAGAACGTTTCACTTTACCAACAGTATTTTCCGGATTTGTACTTGCGGGGGGTGTTCCGGTATTATAACCGTCAACCTGCTTATATACATTCCACTGCCCACCGGTTCCCCGTTATTGGTAATAGCGTTCCAATGAACAACACCGGTTCCGGCCGGGCGTCTTCCTGCCAGCAGTATTGTTACAGTTTGTCCGGCCAGGTTAAGAATTTCCAGTTTAATATCTGCCGGCGCTGATAAATAAAATTGTATACAGGTGAGATCATTAAATGGATTGGGGTAATTTTGTATCAGATCAATGTTTTGAACAGGTTGAACAGACTGATTTGCTGCGGTTATTCCAGTCAGGATGGGCAGGTTTGCATCCATCCAGGCAATACGCAATCCCAACCAGGTTTTAATATAATTCACTTCATCCTGAAAAGTTTTTAATGACCGGATCGCTGGCGGTACCGGCCAAAAACCTTCCCCAGGCTGGCCGGGAGGGGACCAGATGGCAAAATTGCGTTCCTGGGCTTCAGTAAGTGTATCTGCATTGGCATCTATAAATCTGTAAATATTTTCCTCACGTAAACTAGTGCTCCGTAATTCCAGCCAACGCTGATATAGCGCTGCCGCAAAAGCTTTATCATGGAACAGTTTGCGCCACCAGAATTGCGCTAACTGATCGTATCTACCCATCAGGTGAGGAGTGGACAGTGTATCTATCATCCAATCGTCAGTATCATCAGCATCGTAATAATTAGCCAGTCCATACGCCAGGTTAAAATCCCATAACGGCCCCATGTTTAATTTACCGCCCTTGTCTTTATAGAAATAGCTGCTTAACCGGTAAGAATCGACATTTTTGCTCAATTCGCAAAGAATAAAACCGTCAATAAAAGACGAAACGTCTATAAAGCGGGAATATCCGCTATCCGGGTCTGCATAGTTGTTAGCATACATCACATCTTCAAAATCATTTATATAATCAATGATATAATCTTTTTGCTGCCTGGTTATTACATCAAATTCAGGATAACGGAACTGGTAACAGGTTTTTTGTTTATACTGCGGGTGTTGCAAATACCTGGAGATAAAGTAATGCGCTCCCGGCTGGTAGTGAGCATCCATTTTATCGATTCTCAGAATGTAGCCGCCGGTGACGTCGATTCCCTGGTTATCATCCTGACCCAGGGAAGCGATGTCAACCCGGTCGGCATCGCGTTTAATTTTTTCCATAAGAATATATATCCCCCTGTATTCCCCGTTTAATACCAGTTCACAAAACCGGGTACGACTGGCATACCGCCGCATATCTCTGGCTAATTTGAAAGTGATTACATTACGCATAAATGATTTATCTATAAAGGGCCCATTTAAAATCCAGTCGTTTTCAACGGGCATGCCTAAAAGTGATACATTACGGTTTTTGCCAAACGAGTCGACAGTCTCTATATTGTATTGCTTTTTACTCCAACTGGTAGAACTTTCGCCGCGAATTTCTATTCTAATTTTGCCCAGGTAGCCGTTCATTGGGTCGGTTAAATTATTACGTAAATACTTGCCATTATCAATGATCCCCATGTCGGCAATAATGCGTACCTCGTCATCGGGAATGGGCTGGCCATTTGTGTTAATTAAAACGATAGGGAGATTGGAAGAAGTGTATGGTTCATCATAACCCGGTATAATGATAGATGAGGAAACCGCCAGCTTAATATCCTGTGGATACAAACAAGCATTAATTAATAATAAAATAATAGCAGTTAATATAAATGATTTAAAAGCCAACCCTTTTCCGATTTTATTATTTAGTTGCAGAGAGATTTTTTAAACTCCGGTGTTTGTTGAATGTTTCTGGTGGATAATTTTTCCAATTTACTATCTTACCAGCATTGTTTTGATTCGAACTGCATAATCACCGGCGCGCATTTCGATAAAATATAGTCCGCTGGGAATAGCACGCCCGGTATCATCTGCGCCGTTCCAGTACTGTTTATAGAATCCGGTATCACGGGATTCATTTAATAACAGGGCTATGCGCACTCCAAGTATATTGTAAATGGAAATAGTCACATTTTCTTGCCGGGCAAGTTCATAACGAATGATAGTGCCGGAATTGAACGGATTCGGATAGTTTGGCAACAACCGGTTTTCGGCAGGAGACTGGATATTGACCGAAATTTCAGCAGAGTAGTGAAAAGTACCATCGGTGTTAATTTGTAAAAGGCGGTACTGCATAACGCCAGGTTGCAGTTCGAGATCGCGATACGAATAAGAATTATTTTTATTTTGCTCTTTGCCTGGTATAAAGAATATTCTGCGAAAATCCCTGCCGTCAAATTTTTCAAGGGCATAACCGTAACAAGATATTTCCATACTCGTTTCCCATTGAATTAAAACGGCATCGCCATTATAACGAGCTGTAAATGATCCCAGCCGAACCGGCACAGGTTCCGAATGCAGACTGGTAATCCATGCGACAATGACCGCAGCGCCTTGTTCGTCCACAATACTGGTGGCTATTTGCGGCATACGGTTTTCCCCGGTATCCAGCATGCGCAGGTACAGCACCGATTCTGTCGGTACGCCCGGTTTCACACGCATAGGAGAGGTTACACCCAAATCGCCAAGCGAGGGCAGTTCATCCACGATGTTCATATCTGCCAGAGATGTGGTAAACCGCAAGTCCATATTCGTGCGGCCGCTGCTGTTTGGCTGGTGACAGTAAGCGCAATTGGCATCCAGGTATGAACGTGCCCGAGCAGAAAGTTCCGCCGATTCATCGAGATGATCTTTGAGGGTTGTAAAAGCAGAATAATCTTCACCAATATCCGTGGTAAATAACTGTACATGATTTAAACTACGTAACTGGTTATCGGTTACGCCGTTGTAATTATAATTGCGGTTCAACTGGCGGGTTGTAAAACCGAGTACATAACCTGAGGCCGGCACATGACAAACCAGGCATTCATCACGCGACGGATAATGATATGTCTGCTGAAAATTACCGCCGGGAGCGGCGGCGTCGATAATAGTAAATGTTTTATTCCGGCTGCCGGTAAGCAAAGTGGCGTCTGTTTCACTGTCATTCCACAAATAACTAAAACCATCCCACATATTCCCGGTCGGTCTTTTAACCAGAAAACGGGTTTCTATGAGTTTTCGGCTGGCAGGATTGCCTTTTTCCATTTCCAATGCAAAATTCTTTACCAGTACAGAATTAGCCGGATAACCATAACTGTTTTCTGGGGAGAATTCGAGTTGTTCGGTTCCAGGCAGCGCCAGAAAACGTTGTTTATAAGCCCCGTCGGACCAAAGCTGGGATTGCACTGCATAGGGGATGATGCCCGCGGCAATGGTTTTCGTGATAATGTTCGAGTATAACCCTGAAGTAGCAATTGTGCCGGGAACATTGCCGGGTGGTGTAGAGCCGCTTTTTTCTTTGAACCGATATATTTTTCCATCATAACCTACCACATATACTTCACCGGCTTCATCCTCACCAAAACTGGAAATTGGTGAAGGACAATCGGTCAGTAAATCATTTGCAACAACGGAACCATTCACATATTTGAGCGACCAGATTTTACGGGTGACATAATCGCCATAGAGATACAAACCGGCTAGCGCCGGAAGACCGGGACCATGATAGACATAGCCGCCGGTTATTGATTTACCGGTACTATGACTGTATTCCTGAATTGGTAAAATCAGCCCGGCCTGATTACATGAAGATGCGTTATAGCAATGCAAACCTTCCATGATATTCCAGCCATAATTGCCCCCTTTGACAATAATGTCAATCTCTTCATAAAGTCCCTGACCCACGTCGGCGCACCATAAAGTACCGGATACCCTGTCGAAACTAAAGCGCCATGGATTACGCAGCCCCCACGCCCAGATTTCTTCTTTATAACCGCTGTTATTGCCGACCAGGGGATTATCCGCCGGTATGGCATACTGCAAACCGCTGTCCTGATGATCCACATCGATGCGCAATATTTTACCCAGCCAGGTCTTGCGATTCTGTCCGTTTCCATGTGGGTCGCCGCCGCTGCCGCCGTCGCCGAAACTGATGTACAAGTAATTATCCGGCCCAAATGCGATCATCCCGCCGTTATGATTATTGTAGGGCTGGCGAATGGTCAGTAATTCACGTTCACTGGCCGGGTTGGCAGCATTCGGATCGCCGGAAACCTGCATTTCGGATATTCGTGAATGAAGACTGCTGTAGTTATAATGTATATAAAATTTTCCATTTTCACTGTAATTGGGATGAAATACCAAACCCAGCAAACCAGCTTCATTTTCACTTGAGGTGACCTTGCTGCGGATGTCAAGAAATGTTTTAAAGGTTGTCGTAGTATAATTGTGTTCCACAATCTTTATTCGGCCCTTTTTCTCAACAATAAAAATTCGATCACTGCGGTCTCCGGCATGAGTTACAAGGATCGGGTCATCCAGAGCTATGCTTTTAAATATCTGTTCGAGTTCAATGTTTGAATAGTTTCCTCCGGAAGTTGTAATTAGCAGCGAAGAGTTGTTTTGTCGGGAGGTCAATCCATAAGGTTGTGTAAGGGCCCGGTGATGAAGTAAAGAAAGTAAAAGGATGAAAATAATAAAATATCGATTCATGCTCACCTCCACTTTTACAACAGAGGTTTTTGGTTTTTTTATTCCAATTTCAATGTAAATAAAAATCTGGAATCCTGCTAGAGATATGTATTACTGCAACATTGCCCGTTATTGTTCCATTTTCATTGTGCTTTTCGAACCGGAACCAAGCTTATTATAACTTTTTAACTTGGCTTCCATATTATCTGGTGTAATCACCCGGTTTTTATCACTTTTGTATACAAATTGGGTTACTTGCCCCACATTTTTTAGGGTATTTTAATTTGTCACCCTCCTAAATTTTCCTTTTTTATATAAAATGTTATCCCGGTATAATTTCTTTTATTAAATTAATAAATGTAACTTGTTGTTTTTATTATAGAGTACCCGGTTGACACAATAACAATCAGCTTTGAAAGCTGTTTTTGGGGAAATTTTAATAAATACGGCACAGACCTTGCGTTATAGTGATATGAACGGATAAAGATAAGTTAATGTTGCGACAGTTGTTCTTTGATATTATTTAACTTAGACACTACCGCTGTAAGCATGCAAAGGTCAGGTCGGAATTCAAGGATACCAAATTGTATACTATATTGTTGTTGATGTGAAAGTTGTAAACGTGTCATTTGCTTGTATATTTATATTCTATGTTGATGGTGTGTTTCTTATGTGATGATGGTATCTTGACAATTCTTTCCTGGCCTTTGCTGTTTTATGTATTTTAAATCGCGAGGGTTGTTACGGATCGATGTTCTATTCTGCTATGCTATGGAATCCCTTGCGATTTTTTTATCACCCTGTAAATAATATCAATCATGATCGTGGCCGTCGTAAACCCATAAAGCCTCGCATTTCCCGGCCTTGACAAATCCGCATTTTATATAAAACTCTATTGCGCCGCCATCGGCAATTAACGCCTGTTGATGAAAACCGTTGTACTTTTCGCGCAGTCGGCGCACCAGTTCCCGGCCTATTCCTTGTCCCTGATAAGCGGGAAGTACAGCCAGGTGGGGATAATAGACCACCAGGTATCCATCCGAAATAGCATTGCCGAGCCCGACCAGGGTATCGCCATCCCAGGCGGTAATAACAGTATGGCTATGACGCAGGGCGTTTATCAGTTCAACCGGCTTTTGCGCGGATGACCAGTGCAAAGCCCGGTAAAGCGCCAGTACCTGCTCCTGCGGCAGGTCTCCGTTTTCATCATACCTGATTTGCAACACTTTTTGACTCCTGTTTAGTTAAAAAATATTCCATTTTATTATCCAACCTCTCAAAACAATTCTACCTGACTTTAATTAGCCCAACATTGATTTTTAGTAAATAAACCAATTGTTTATGTTAGTAATTCCAGATCAATATTTTTTAACGTACATGTTGAAATACAAGTTTCAATTGTAGCTATTGGAACATAAAATACTTTCCAACTGGTCAAAGGAAAAGTTTTACAAATATTAACCTTTTCTTTACATAATCTTAACATTGCTTTTGTTAATTCAGGTATGAAAAAAAGGAGAAGAAAAATGGCTTTTTTGTTAATGAACGATTCAACCCCGTTTGCAGAAGAGTATGACACTAACTATTATTACTTTGACGCCAACGATCCCAAAGCCTTCCGTGAGGCGGTGCGCTTGCTGGCGAACAAGAGTCATGCACAAAAAAATACCCCCGTAACAAATAATGTTAAACGGGGGTCTATAAATTTGTAATATTTATAAAAAAGCCGGTATCAATAATCTATGGCAACCGGCAGAAAATATCATTCTTCGATTGGAGCAAAACTGTTGATGATCTGTTCCATAATCTCGGCTCTTTTTTCAAAAGCATCCGCTTCGGTAAAAATATAGGCTACATAATTATTTTCATCATAGGTTGCAGCCATAATGACAATACCTGCGGCTTCACCTTCGATGACTCCGGCGCCGATACCGAGCCACGCATCCAGGCCGTTAATTTCAGTTTGTTCAGCTTCCCCTTCCAGTTCCATGTCCAGGTTGTCCACCGCCTGGTCGAATAATTCCTCGGTGCTAATCGATTCGTCTTTATATATCAGCAATACCAGGGCGATATCCTGTTTGGGATTGGTGGCAAAAAAAGTCGGCACAGTTTCATCATCTTTGGATTCAGTGGTCCAGTTGTCCGGTATATCGAACTGGATATTAAAATCCTCTGATTGAAAGGTAGACCACGTTACGTCTGCAAACAGACAACTGCTCATCAGCAGGACAAGAGCGGATAATATAAGTAATTTTTTCATATTTTTGCTCCCGACTAGGTAATTATAAATCAACTGGATTTTTTCAAAATAAAGAAAACATAACCAAAATAGTCGGAATACTTTTCATAGTATTCTATTTCGGTTTCCATTTTTGCAGCAACTTGCATGGCTTCGCGATTCTTTTTATACTTTTTTTTGAATTCCTCAAGCCTGGGTTTTACCGGTTTATAATAATCTTCACGCCAGGCATTTTCCGGCAAAGTAAAATAATCCTGGCATTCAAAACCACTACGGTTAATTCGGCTGAGACACCCGGTGATGTTGGTAATTGTCGGGCATTCCGATAGAATAAAAGATTTGAATGGTTCCGGGGCATTCGGTTTAAGCCAAACCGCATCGGAAACGACAATATAACCGCCGGTACGTAAAAAGCGGCTCCATTCCGTCAATCCTTTTTCCATACCTATGATATAAATAGAGCCTTCGGCCCAGATAATATCAAAACTGTTTTCTTTGAATTCGAGCGCAAACATATCGCCAAGCTTTGTGCTGATATGGGTTTGTAAATTTTGCTCAATCGCTCTTTTTTCCAAAAAGTCCAGAAACGGTTGGTAATTATCGACTGCCACTACCAGACCGCCGGAGATTCGCGCTAAATCGAGGCTCTGCGCGCCGCTACCGCAGCCAATATCCAGAATAATCGGCATTTCGGGCAGTTTTTTTAACAGTGAGTAGGCATTTTGAGTTGATCTGGAGTTTCCCGGACCTTGTCTCGGCAGGTCGGAAAAAAGTTCGTAGAGGTATTGCAGAGAAGGATCTTGATTTGACATCGTTGATTTATCTTGTCTCGTAAAAATTAACCACTGTGTTGATTATCAAGCGTCAATTAAATTAACACTTTTTAAGCAATTTTGCAAGCTAATTTTTGGAGGCCTGGTGAGTTATAGATTGAAGTACCATATTGCTTTAAACTTTAATTTCGGATTTCAAATTCAGTTTCGAATATGCTATAAGCTGTTTTCTGCATTCCCAGTTTCCGATAGGTTTGTTGGGCGCTAATGTTATTGGCATGTACGTAAAGGCGCAGGCCGCAAACGTCTTTCTGCTCGCCGGCCAATTTTTTTACATGTGTATATAAAGATTTGAAGATTCCCTTTTGACGGTATTCAGGTTTGACATAAACGCTTTGCAGCCACCAGAACATGCCGTTACGCCAGTCGCTCCACTCAAAGGTAATAAGCAGGGCGCCGGTTATTTCCCAGTCATTTTCAGCGACCAGGTAAAAACCGTTTTGCGGCGTTTGCAATAAATTCAAAACGCCGGACCAGGCTTCATCCCGGCGCAGTATTTTATTTTCCGTTTCCAGGGCCATGGCGAGATTAAAATTAACCAGGATTTCGGCATCGGCCTTTTCAGCGCGGCGAATGTTTACCGGATTATTCATTGTTTGCGGTCCTGAGTTGTTCGATAAACCCGGCGTCCACCCAAAACATCACCGGGTTGCCGTTTTGCGGAGAATTATGTAATTGATAAAGCCGGTCGCGGGTAAGCGGGGCGGCTAGTTGTGCAACCGGGCTGACCGACATGAAGAAAAAGTAACGCCCGTCCGGGGAAATATACGGTGAATATTCCTGGCTGCTTTTGCTATTGATCCTGTCGCCCAAATTGACGGGCTCGCTCCAGGTATCGTCCGACCGGTGAAAGCATATATAATAATCGGCGCCGCCATAGCTGTCGCTGCGCCCCCACACGCTGACGATTAAATAACTTTCATCAGGCGCGATAAAAGCATTAAACTGTGTCGATGTGGAATTAATTTGCGGCGGCAGTTTTTCCGCTTCTTTATACACGCCATTTTCAAAACGGCAGCGGTAAATATAATTTTCGCGGTGATCTTTACTTTCGCGGGTAAAATAGATCGCGCCGCTTGTGGTTACCGAAGGAAAATATTCCGGGAATTCGCTGTTGACCGGCGGGCCCATATTAACCGGAGCGCTCCAGTTCTCGCCGCTGCGGCGCATGACCCATATATCTTCATCTGTCGGTTTGGTCTCTCCGGCTGCGGAATCGGGGCGATTGGAGAAAAAGTAAAAACTGTTACCATCCGAAGATATACAGGGTTCCATGGTCAGCCAGGCCGGATTAGCGGCAAAGGGGGCAACTTCCGGCTGCGTCCAGACGCCGTTGTCAAGTTTTGTTACCATAATTGTGGCGTAGGTGTGACTTCCGGCTGTACGGCTGAAATAAATTTCCTTGCCATCCGGCGTTATTGCCATATCCCGTGTTACCAGGCCGGTTGCAACAATGCCGGGAGCAAAAATAACCGGGTCTGCACCCGGCAATTGCTGGCTCAGGTAAGGCCCGGTCAACCCGGTGTTCGCCCGGGGCTTTTCGGTTGCTCCGTTACATGCCAGTAACAGGGATAACAGGGGAATTATACCTGCGAAAAAGAGTCTCTTCATGAATAGTCCTGGTTATTAAAAGTTATTGAAATTTTTCATCATCATGCCAACGCCAAAGATAATGAGAAAAGCAAAATATAAAACCATAAACACCAGGCTGACAATGATAAGTATTTTCTGAATATAAAAAAATCGTCCCTGCTTTTCAAAACCGGTTGTCAGGGCGTTTTCGTCTTTGTTGGTCATCCAGGTGGTAAAGGAATCGGCGGCTTCGCGCAACCGCAAGCCGCAAAAGATCAACGGAACCCCAACAACAGCGCCGATAATGGAAAGGCAGCAAAAACCGCCGTAAATAATGCAGAACATACCGACAAAGCGCATATCACTGTTCATTTGCTGAACGTTTTGGTTAGCAACTGGACTCATGGTACTCATATTGCCCTCCTCAAATTGTTGTGAATATTGAATCATACAACCCGATACCGTGCAATGTAGTAAGGAATAGACATTAAGGCAAGAGATTTTTACAAAAATTTCAGGAATTTGAAAATAGTTTTGGGGAGATGGATTTTTATGCCGATTAGGTAAATATATTAAAATTGTCAGGTTTGGATGAAAAAGCAGAGTCCATTTGCATTACTAACCCGGTTGAAATAAATAAACTGGGAATGTAAAACAAACGGACTCTCATTTAAATTATTATTTCACCGGTGTTAAACGGAACATGAGAACATCATGACCGGGCAGGGTAGTGGTTAACTTTTTATCGGTTTTGCCAATGTCCTTCTTTGCCCACAGATCGCGAATTTTATAAGTAGTTTTAGTGAAATCCGCTTCGCGGTTGGCGAAACTATCGATCACTTTGTGTTCGCTCCAGGTAAATTCCACCGGTTTGGCTTCACCATTACGGTTCAAAAAGCAAACCGCCCATTCGTCATTTTGCAAAGGCTTGAACCAGATCTCCACTTTATCGTTCATAGCATAAGAAAATCCCTGTATACCCAGCGTATCCTGGTCTACAGCAATCGCTTCCTTGTTGGTAAGAATTTCCAGGGTTTCTTTGCTCATATTGGCAAGATCATTCCCGGCCATGAGCGGCGCAGCCTGCATACACCACATTGAAAAATGGGCGCGATCTTCATTAACGCTCATGCCGTTGCCGACTTCCATCATATCCGGATCATTCCAGTGATCCGGCCCGGCGTATTGGCGAATATCCTGGCGCATATCGATGATCTGCAACACCCCCCATGACGACCAACCGGGGTGTTTTTCTTCACCGTCAAACAATACGGCTATATCGCCGGTGGTGCGCCACAAATGCCCAACGTTCTTGCCCCATTTCCAGGGATCGTTGTTGCCCCATTCGCAAAGGCTGAATACGATCGGCCGACCGGCAGCATACAGGGCGTCGCGCATGGTCATATACGCGCCTTCGGCGTTAAGACCTTCGGTATTGCACCAGTCATATTTCAGGTAATCGATACCCCATTTGGCGTACATATAAGCGTCCTGGTATTCTCTGCCCCGGCTGCCGGGACGACCGCCGCAGGTTTTCCAGCCGGCATCGGAATAGATGCCGAATTTTAACCCCAGCGAGTGGATATAATCGGCCAGCGCTTTCATGCCGGACGGGAAACGTTGCGGGTCGGCCTGAATAAAACCGAGACTGTCGCGCTCGCCATGCCAGCAATCATCGATTACAATATATTTATACCCGGCGTCTTTTAAGCCGCTCTTTACCATGGCATCCGCGCAATCCCTAATCACTTTTTCATTAACGTCGCAGGCGAATTTGTTCCAACTGTTCCAGCCCATCGGCGGAGTCAATGCCAGACCTTTAAATTTTTGCGCATAAACCTGTACAGATAACAGCATTAATACCAGAACAACGATTTTTTTCATAACTTTTTTCCTTCGTTTAATTGCCGGTAAATGTAAAAGCCAGGGAGTAATATGTCCCTGGCACATTATTTTTTTGTTATCTCTGCTTGCAGGAGTAATATAATTTTCACCAGTATTTTACGATTTTTTGCCGTGATTGTCAATCGCAAACTGGGTTGTTATTTATTTTTTCCCGGCGCCTGCTCGCAATTCAGGTTAAGAATAAAAGCCGGGCGGACTGAGGTATTTTTAATACTAAAGGAATCTGTTATTGCAACTGCCAGACCCCAGTCATGCAGAGTGGCAAAGGAGCCATCGCGGGTCATATCGAGAAAAGTTTGCGGTTTATTGCCCGGCCCCCATGACCAGGCCAGCCAGCCGATTTCATAGAGTTGGCATTGTTTTAAAATCGCTCGCCAGGGAATAACACCGCCGGGGGTTTCATCCCACCGGTTGCCAAATTCGCCGACTATCAGGGGAAGTTCCATAGCCACAGATTCTGCCAGTTCCTCAATGATTCTCTTTTCCGAATACCCCCACATAACCGGCCACCATAAGTGAATAGAAAAGATCAGGTTGTGATCCGGATCTGCTTCCAGCAAGGCCGGGCCTTCGGATTGCAGAATATTGATGTTCTTGCCCCAGTCTGTCGCGTCAATAATCAGGGGAACATGAATACCGGCTAGTCGCATTTTCTGGATCACCTCACAGTATTTTGTCCGGAACATCTCTGTCGTTACCCCGGCGTCGCCACATTCGTTGGCAATGTTGAGCAGCAAGTATTGCTCATGTTTTTGCAGAATCGGCACAATATCCGGCCGGATCCAGTAATCCACCGCTTTATCCAATAATTCCCACTTGCCGGTAGCATCGTGCGATTCAACCATCGGGATCATTTGCTGAGCGATGCAGTTGGTTATCGTTTTATCCAAATCAAGGGCGGGACCGGAATCGTTCCACACAATTCGCACCACATTGGCGCCGGTTTGAGCAATTTCAGCATAAGCGGGAATGCCGTCAATATCTTTCCAAATGATCATTTTATTCACCCCGCGCAGGATCACTTTTTCGCCGCATTTGTCATACAGGTGCCGTCCTTTAACGTGAAAGCCGGGATGATCCTGTGCCGTTGCCAGAGAAAAAAATGCGATTAACAGAGTAATCATAACCAGAAATTTTTTGAGCATTATAACTATCCTTTCTCTTAGCAATGCGAGGGTAAAGGGAGTCTGCCGGATCACCAGTTGCGCCGCTTTTGTCCAGGTGTGAGCCGAATACGGCTGGTTCATATTGAAAATCCGGTTAAGACGGATTTCTATCTTTGTGTCGATAAAAATCCGTCATCACCTTAATATAATATTGTTTTATTAAAAATTCAATTACCGGTTGTTATTTTACGGTAATAAGGGTAGTTTTGTGTATATCCCGTGAGGAAAAGCCGGCCAGCAGTTCAAATTGTCCCGGTTCTACAACCCATTGCATGGCGGTGTCGGAATAGAATGCCAGATCCTTAACCGGAATTTTAATATGTACATCCTGTTTTTTACCCGGTTGCAAAAAGAGCTTGGCATAGCCTTTTAATTCTTTTTGCGGACGCATTACCGAGGCCTCTGTATCATGTACATAAAGTTGTATGGTTTCCGTGCCGGCCGTTTGGCCGGTATTTTTAACCGTCACTTTAACATCAATCGTCCCGTCCTGGGTATATTTGGATTTATCGGTTTTTACCGAATTGATCTCAAAGGTGCTGTAAGATAAACCATGTCCAAAGCAATAGAGCGGCTCGATGCCTTTGGTATCGAACCAGCGATAGCCAACCAGAATACTTTCTTTATATTCAGCCTTGCCGTTTTCACCGGGAAAGGTGCCCAGCGCATGAGCGGCAATATCATCCAGTTTTACCGGAATAGTGTAGGGTAATTTACCGGAAGGATTGACCTTCCCGAACAGGACATCCGCATAGGCATTACCGGCTTCGGAACCGTTAAAGGAAGACCAGAGCAGGGCGGAGACCGATTTTTCCACCACACTCAAATCAAAGGCCGCACCAGTAATCATTACTACCACCGTATTGGGATTGACGGCCGCCACCGCCTGGATGAGTTCTACCTGGCCGAAAGGCAGTTGCAAGTCGGTCCGGTCGCGCGCTTCGGATTCAAAATTGCGGTTGGAGCCGGCAAATATAACCACCGCATCGCTGCTTTTAGCAATTTTTACGGCTTCCTGAATGAGCGTAGTATCCGGGGTATTATCGGGAGCCGGAGCGCCAAAGAAGCGCCGCCCGCCGGGTGTTTGTTGGAATTGTTTTTTATAACCCTGGGCATAATTGATCTTTACCTTGTCTTGCAACCGGTTCTGCAGGCCGGCTAAAGGAGTTATTTCATATTTGGCTTTAACACCGGCGCCAAAACCGCCCTGGGCGTGTTTTTCCATAGCGTTATCGCCAAAGACCGCCAGGGTGTGCACCTTGTCTACATTCAAAGGAAGGACGCCGGCGCTGTTTTTTAGCAATACAATGGCTTCTGCAGCCACATTATAAACTGTCTGCCGGTGTTCCGGGGTGTTGATTGCACCCGTAGCCCGATCCGGCTGCTGTTTTTTAATGCTGAACATGACATGGAGAATGCGCCGTACCTTTTCATCGATGATCTTTTCATCAACTTGGCCTTCCTGCACGGCTTTGAGCAGGGCTGACCCCATAAAATAAGCATCGGGGCCGCTGCCGCGTCCGCCCATTTCCACATCCAGGCCATACAACGCTGAATTGACGGAACTGTGAGTCGCGCCCCAGTCCGAAACAACCAGGCCCTTAAATCCCCATTCACCTTTCAGCATTTTGTTCATCAAATAATCATTTTCGCATAACCAGGCGCCGCGGAATTTGTTATACGAACCCATAACAGTCAGCGCTCCGCCTTGTTTGATTCCCGCTTCAAAACCATACAAATAAATTTCCCGCAGGGCGCGTTCATCTACCTGCACATCGATGCGGCCGCGCTCGGTTTCCTGGTTGTTCAGAGCATAATGTTTCAGGCACGCGGCTACATCCTGGCTTTGCACGCCCTTGACATAGCCGACAGTTATTCCGGCATTGAGAAAGGGATCTTCGGTAAAATAATCGAAATTACGGCCGCATAACGGGGTGCGAAAGATATTCAGAGCCGGGCCAAGCAACACGTCTTTGCCGCGGGCGCGCGCTTCCGCGCCGATACATTTGCCATATTCCAGGGCCAGGGTATTGTTCCAGGTTGCCGCCAGCGCCGGGCCGGTCGGGAGAAAGGTGGCGGAATCATCCGTTGCGCCGACGGGCGCCCAGGAGTTCCGACCCAATTCTTCTCGTATGCCAAATGGGCCGTCGGTGAATTTCATTTCTTCGATGCCCAACCGTTCTATGCCGGCGGAATTGAACAGGCTGCTGCCATGCAACATGACGATTTTTTCTTCCAGCGTCATCTGGCTGATGATCGCTGATATTTTTGCATCAGCATCCGTTCCCGCGCCGGTTTCGGAATATACTGTGTGCAGAGAAACAAGGAAAATGGCAATAAATAAAATCATACAGCTTGCTTTACCCTGCTTTTTTAATAAACGCAGCATTTATACCTCGCTTGATTGTTAATAAATTATCGACAGATTTAAAATGATGGATCAGGTTTGTTAAAAATATTCAAACAATTAAAACCCTCATAGCCCAAGAGCTATGAGGGTTCTTTACAGCTATTCACACCGGAATACCCGGAAAGAATGCGGTTTGATCGTGGTTTTGTAACTCTTTTTCGTTACCGGCGCTCCAAACCAACCTCTGACATCTTCGCCGGTCAGGGGTTGATTGTCGTCAAGGGTGCGCAGGGATTTCATAGCGGAATCGAGAATAATATTGACATCTACAGCCGTATCCCGGAATGATTCGATAATAAAGGTATTATTATCGTAAACAAACAGCGAAACATAACCCGGAGCATTGATGCGTACATACATATTCTGCAACAAGGTTTCGCTAAAGCGGGACAATACTTCAACCGGCAGGTTGTACAGATCGGTAAAGCTTTCCGGAACGGTCAGCACAAACAATTTACCATTGGAATAGGCAGCGGAATGCAGCATCGGCCAGCCATTGGTGCCGTCGAACCCGGATACCTCTTCCCATGAATCGTTGGTCAGATACATGATCTGCGGGATCAATATTTCCACCGGGGATTGTACAAATTGTCCCCAACCGGCGCGAAAGTCTTTAACCAGGGCTTTGCGGTCGGTGTAACGGATTTCGGCAATATCTTCAATACCTTTTCCCTGTAATGCTTTTAACAGGCCGGAGGTGATGGTAACATTTTTACCGGCGGCCAGTTGTCCTTTGATTTTTTTGACAATATCAGGATCGAAAGCGGCCGATTCGGTGAGCAGGATCATTTTTTCTGCAACCGGAAATTCAGGGACGATGTCCATAGGAATGCCGATCATGCCGAAATAATTCTGCAGAAAATCTTCGCCTACCGAGTGATAGGGTTTATAGCTTTTCAGGCCAACCGGTTTACCCAGTTCTCCCAATACTTTATCAACCTGCTCGAAAGAATAAGCTGCGGCGCCGGCGATCGTAGTTTTTGTCGAGGTTGTACCGTCCGGTAATGTGAAGGGCTTTTTCATAGCATCAAAATCAAACGTGGTGCCCTGGCCCTGCCATTCGCCGCGTTGCGTATCACGAACTTCCATAGTGGCGGCGCGGAATTCGAATAAGGTTATTTCCGGGGCTTTGGCCAGCAGAGTCAACCACAATTGTTCGGCATAACGATCGAGGTACCGCGAACCGCCGGTGTCGACCCAGCCGCCATAATTGTGACCCGGACGCAGGTTATCAAAATAACGGATGATCAGGTAGCTTTCATAGGCCTGTAAATGTTGGTCGGACGAAGGATCACGGGTCTCTGTGCCGGTGTAAACGCCGTCAAAAGTATGCGGCTGGGTTTCCAGGTTAAAACCCAAACCCTGAAAATGTTCATACCAGTTCGGGTATTTGATAACCACTTTGATTTGAGGATTGACCTTTTTGGCCGGTTTTACAATGAGATCTTCGGCTGCCTTTTGCATCAGTTCCAGGCGATAATCCGTCCAGCTTTTTTTCCCCTTGGCTTTTACGCACAGGTCGCATTTGCAATTGGTGAAAAAAAAGTCATCCAGTATGAGTTCGTCAAATATGCTGGCAGTTAATTCGACAATTTCCTGCACTTTTTTACGGTGTTCCGGATTGGTATAGCAAAATGTTTGAAAACGGTTTCTCTCATTCATCGTCAGGGTTATACCGCCGGCGGTTTTGACGCCCTTGCTTTCGAAAAATTGTTTGGCTTTCAGCATCGTTTCTTTATCTACCAGCAATTGGTCGCGATGGGTTTCCAGATAGATTTTATCGACATGTAACTGGGAGGAAATAATATCCCACTTGGGTTGCAGCCAGTTAATATCGCCCATTTCTTTAGTCTCCTGGGCGCGAACATAAATCGCTACATCAAAATTTTTGTAGCCTTCTACGGCAAAGGCGGTAACAGACAACAGCATAGCAATTATTGCCATACACAGTATTGCTTGTCGATGTTGGCGTATCATATTAATCCTTTCTATGTGTTTAATTTACACTGTAATTTTATTTCAAAATATCACTTGCCGCTTGCAAAGGCAGCCAGGGCATATACAAGTGCTCCCTGCCAGTTAATGGCTATTTCATTGGTAGCATAATCGGCCTGTTCATCTTTCCAGCCGGTTGCCGTATGGCCGCCGCCGACCACATAGCCGGGCCAGGGATCGACAATATTGTCCCCGCCGGAACGACGGTCGTGCGGATTCATGGCCGGGTTATGACCCACGCCGGTGATGTATGAACGGCCATAGTAATTACGGCCAAACAAGTGACCGATGGCGTCGAGAGATGTGTTTACATAATCCTTATTGGGTGACAGTTTGTTGGCAACCATCAGATTGATGACCTGCCGGGCTACCGTACCGTTGCACCCCCAGTAATACTTGCCGCCCAGGGGTCTGGCATAAACATCCTTGTTGGCGGTTTCAACAATTTTATTCGCTGCGGCGATAACATCGGTTTTAATGGTTTTAACCAGTTCCGGATTCTTGCCTGGTTTTTTGGAAAGAATGTAGGTGAATTGTCCCAGGTTGCGAACATTGCCCCAATCCCAGTCCAGATCAATATTTCCTTCCGCCAAAAGGCTTGGTTCCCAACGGGTAACCAAGGGTTTGTATTCAGCGGCGCGTTTTTCAAAGTCATCCAGGTATTGTTTTTCACCGGTGGTTTCCCACATTTCGGCAGCCGCCCACATCCGGTCATCGCCGTCGCCGCTGCCATAGCCGCCAGTGCGGAATTCGCGCTGCATAAACATTTTTTGTTCGGGATTTTCTTTCAGGAAATTATAACTTTTTTTCGCTGCATCGAGGCAAGTTTTGGCATAAGCGGCATCATAAGGAGCAAAATAGCGCGCAGCCATAGCCATCATGGCAACGAAATCCGCAGTCGCAGAGGAACTCCACTCGGTAAAATAACGTTTTTCCGTATCTTCTTCCGGCAGGACAAAGCCTTCAAAATTTAACCGTGTCAGTTTATGTGAAACCTTACCGGAACCGTCCGGGTATTGCATTTTTAGCAGCCAGTCCGTTTCCCATTTCATCTCTTTAAGAAAATCGGGGTAACCCGGAGCTGTGTCGGGAATATCCAGAGATATTTTTTTAATTCCTTTTTGATAGTGATCCCAGGCGTAAAACATTGAAGCAACCGTAATACCGGCATTGACGACATACTTGCCATGATCGCCGGCGTCGTGCCAGCCGCCAACGCCGTCACGCTGCACGTCTTTGTTGCCCATGTAATCTTCCCAGCCGTCATTGGTATGACAGATCTTGTGTTCGAAATGCACCCCATTGTGATCGCCTGATACAGCCGTACCGCAACGCCACAGGTACATTGCCCGCATTGCGGTATAATAGGCAAAATCATAAACCTTTTCCCCGATCTCAAAATCATAGGAGCGGCCTACGCCGGGAACTTCAATATAATACTTGCCTTTTTTGGTTACACTCGAAAAATCAGCAATCCATACATCCTGGTTTATATCTTCCTGATGCAAGGGACCCGTTACCAGGCCGGAAAATACTTGTTTATTATCGGAGGCTTTTTTCACAACAAAAGTCGTGCACAGGTCGCTTATTGTGGCCTTTTTGGACGCTTGTGGTAAAAAGCCCAGTGAGTTTAATTTAATATCCGTATCGGCAGAAATAGCGCTGCTGACGATCAGAGCCGTAAATACCAGAATCAACAGGGAACGAAATTTCATCATTACGGTTTTCCTTTCGGTTTTTTTGTATATAGTGATAATTTATTGACTTAAATTTTCTAAAAAACTGCAAGTAAAGATCAATCTGATACGACTATTATAATCATTTAATTAACAGGGATGAAGCTTGCATGATATTCAAGAATTTTAAATTTACCATTTTTTCAAATGAATCAAAGAACATTTTTGTTTCGAACTTTTAATTTAAATTTCCATCTATTTTTAACTCTTTAATTAAATTGATGTTACGATGCCGGCATGCCGGTGATGTCAATTATAAAAAATTGTAAAATTACTGATTTGAACCTGGTTACGCCTTGATCCTCTCGAATCTGCATTTATTGCTTGTAAAAAAACCGGCATCACGATCACTCCGGAGCATATTGGTTTTTGAGTTCAGTGATAATTTTCGCATTCACCCAGAAAATATCTTGGTCATCATTCCGGGTCGTGCGGGTAAAGAACAGGTATTTACCGTCCGGAGATAGCGAGGGAGATCTTTCGCAGGCTGAGGTATTTACGGCATCTCCCAAAAAGATGGCGTCGGACCATTTGTTTCCCTTTTGCCGGAAACAGATATACAGATCACCATCATCTACTCTATAGGGATTCCTGGTGGATGAGAATAGTATAAAACTGCCATCCCCGGCAATCCAGGGAGTGTAATTGTGTGATGGGGAGTTCTTGAAAGGCGTAAAAATATAATCACCCAATCCATGGTATTCCCGGTAAAGTGTTTCATAAATTCTACCATCCCATTCATTCTCTCCAATCAGGGACAGGTAGCAGATATTAGCATTATCAACCCATTCGTTTATAACCGGACTTGAATGAAAACTTTGCGGGGGCGTCAGACATGCCGGTACAGACCAATCATCCTGGCATCGCCACGTTACATGGACGGCGTAATTAACAGACTTTATCCATTTCGATTTATTTATATTTCTATGGAGTTGGCTTACAATAAATTTCCGTTCCGATATATTTCTATGGGATTGCCACACTATAAATTCCCGCTCCGATGCAAAATACAATTTATTGCCATCACGGGAGAATAGCGGCGAGTAATCCGGATAAAAACCGGAAAACGAGGCAACTTCGGGTTCCGACCATATCCCGTTTTCATATTTTACATACATGATTTTACTCCAGTTCTCTTCAGGAGGTAAATCAATTCTGGACCAGTATATTTCAGTTCCATCCGCTGTAATGGCAGGACTGAAAAGCTCCAGATTTTCCGTTGAAATAATACCGGGGGCAAAAACCTGTGGCGTATCGCCGGGTGGTGTTTGGCCCAGGTATTGGAAATTATTCCAGTGAGCGGGTTGTGTGCCAGCCGGAGGTGTTACCTGCAAAGCAGCAGCTAACAGAATTATGATAATGTCAATTTTCATGTTATTTCCTCCATGTAAATACAAATACTGGTATGATATAACCTGAACATTTGACGATATACGATCCGGCCGGTTTACATTTTTTTTTATAAAATAAATAAATAAATATTTAATCCAATATAAAATGTATCATCATCTGTTTTTGGTTAACCAATGTATGGTTTTAAATCATTATCACCCGCTAGTGGGAATAGCTTTGCTCTCCGGTTTCCTGTATCTGAAATGAGTGAAAATTATTTTAAAAAAAGAGTTCTTTAACATGTAAAAGGACGATTTTAATTTATAAATACTGTATTATTATTCTGTAATTCAGTATTACAGTATTCAAAAGGAGAATTCTATGAACAAGCGAGTTGCAGTTTTTTGTTTAGCTATCATCTTGTTTGCAAGTACTACATTGCCGGCCGAGGAAATGATCAGCCTGGCATTGAACAAGCCTGCTGAAGTCTCTTCACAGGAAAGCGCTAATTACCCGGCCGCCAAAGCGGTTGATGGTGACCGATATTCACGCTGGTCCAGCGCTTTTGGTGAACCGCAATGGTTTGTCGTTGATCTGGAAACCGAACAAACCATCCGTTGTGTTGCCATGTTATGGGAATCGGCTTTTGGTCGTGTTTATGATATTCAGGTATCGAATAATGCAGCGGACTGGACAACGATTTATAGCGAATCCGGCGGCAATGGCGGTACCGATATTGTAGTTTTTGACGCAGTCAATACCCGGTACGTGCGGATGTATGGCGTTCAGCGTGGTACGCAATATGGTTTTTCTTTTTATGAATTTTTGGTTTTTGCCGAACCCGTCACTGAAGATGACCTGAAAGAAACAATCGAGGGAAAAAGTCTGGATATTTTCAGTGAAGCGACCAATGCCTTGCTGGCGGCAAACGCTGCAGCAACCTATGGCTTGTCATTTGTTGATTATGATGGTGATGGTTGGATGGATATTTTTTGTTCCAACCCATCAAATTCCGACAATATTTTTCATAATAAAGGCAATGGCGAGTTTGAATCCCTTGATATAGATGAAATGGGCCTGGCCAGTTCCAGCCTGAGTTCAGGCGTGGCCTGGGGTGATTACGATAATGACGGCGATCCCGACTTGTATGTGCCCAAACAGGGTGGCATTAATGCGTTTTTCAGGAATGTTGGCGGTAAATCATTCACCAGAATAACCGAAGCCGGCCCGGGCAGCGATACAAATAACTCTTTTGACGCTACCTGGATTGACCTGGATAAAGACGGCCGGCTCGACCTGGTTGTTTCCAATGTGCGGGTAATGGGCGTAGGAGATGGGATTGAAAATTCCGTGTATCACAATAATGGCGACGGTACATTTACCAGCCTGAATAATGCCGTTGCTGCCGATTTATCGAACAATACCTCAACCTCCTGGACCGATATTGATAATGACGGCGACCTGGATTGCTTTATACCCGATTTCGGATTGAAAGATAAATTGTACATTAACAATAATGACGGTTCATTTACCGCCGTTACCAACAGTCCGGTTGTGGATTATGAGGGTATTTCCATCAGCGGGCAGTGGGCTGATTATGACAATGATATGGATATGGATTTGTTCATTGCCACCGGTTACCCGGATGCCCGGCGCGATGTACTTTTTAATAATAATGGCGATGGAACTTTTGTTAAAGTGACTGAAGGAGATATTGTTAATATACCAACACCCTGCTGGAATGGTTCATGGGGTGATTTTGATAATGACGGCGATCTGGATATCTATTTATGTACCCTGCCCGGTAATAATATTCTCTATCAAAACAATGGCGATGGAACCTTTATCAGGATAATCGACGATGTATCGGTGTCGTCAACTTTTGACGCCTGTACAGCTATCTGGGGCGATGTAGATAAAGATGGCGATCTGGACCTGGTTGCCAATGATCTGACCAATGCCGTAAATCATTTATACCTTAACAAAGGCAACGGCAATCATTGGCTTGATCTAGCCTGTACAGGTACTGTATCCAATCGCAGTGCCCTCGGCACACGGATCAAAGCTAAAGCCAAAATTGCCGGTCATGATGTGTGGCAAATGCGCGAGGTTACCGATAGTAATGGCTTCCGTCAGCGCAGCTTTGGCTACCATGTTCATTTGGGCCTGGGCGATGCCGCAATAGTTGATTCATTAATTATTCTGTGGCCGTCGGGGCAACAGACTATAATGACCAATGTGCCCGCCGACCAGTTTTTATCGGTTACTGAAGAAATGCCGGAAGGATTTATCCGGGTTGGCTTTGATGCGGAACAATCCACCGGCTTGTCTCAATTAACGGTTCGGTTTCACGATAGAACTCAAACTCATCCCGGTAGCCCGGTAATTACACGGGCGTGGGATTTTAATGGCGACGGTGTTAACGACGCAACTGATGCCGATCCTGAATTTACTTTTGAATCTGCCGTGGCGGTTGATTTCCCGGTAAAGCTTGCCGTATCGAATGGCGCTGCTGCACCTTTTGTAACAATCCCAAATTTTATCAGGTTGAATGGTTACAAATCGATCATCGAGCTCAATACCGATATGGTGAATCTGGGAACGCTGAATACCGCTACCGAGGCTTTTTTTTTAATTTATAATAACGGCGATATGAACGACACAATACAGATTTCCATTCCTTCCCGGTTTGCCGGCCAGATTACTTTAAATCCTGATAATTTTGCACTGGCATTTCAGGATTCACAACAGGTCGCCATTCATATTGATCCAAATTTGATGACGGCTAATAAAGACTATAGTGTCAGTATGAAAATCCAATCATTACACAATTTGGGTGTAAATTCCCGAACCAAGACGATACGATTTTCAACCGGCGATTTAACGCTGGTCGATGCCGACCGGAAGCAGCCGCTACGTTTTGCATTGCTTCAGAATTACCCCAATCCGTTCAACCCGGAAACCGTGATCAATTATAGTCTGGCTAACCGGGAATGGGTAAACCTCTCTGTTTATGATCTGACCGGACGCCAGGTATTGCAACTGGTAAACCGGGAACAGCAGGAGGGGGTGTATTCCGTGGTATTTGACGGCAAGTCCCTGCCCAGCAGTGTTTATTATTATAAACTAGTTACCCGTTCATTCCAGCAAACCCGAAAAATGCTGTTGTTGCGATAAACCCCGGGGATGTAAACCGGAGCAAAATAACATGCCTTGCCCTAAGCAATCCTCCCAGGGCAGGGCATGACTTTTAATTTACAATAGTTTTTTGTATTTTAATGTTTATGTATAATAATTTTATGCTTTACCTGGAACTTTTTCCGGTTATATTTCGTAGTTAAAAAAATCTTGTCAAATAATGCGGTTATTTTTATATTGAACAACTTTTACCTTTTCAAGCTGTAATGCGGGATTCTCTATGAAAAGTCAGTTTTTTAATGTACTTATGATGATTGTTATGGTGCAATTTACTTTGTTAGCCATAGCTCTGTTATTCAGAAAGGACAATAACCGCCAGGCCAATATTTTTCTGGCCATGTTTGCCATAGCCAAAGTATTATGTCTTTCAAATATGTTAAGTTATCAACTCTATGATCTGACCTTTACATATTTTCCCCATGCTTTCATTTTTGGCCGTTCTTTTACTATTATGTGGGGTCCATTGCTTTATTTATATACCCGTTCGCTTACCCAAAGTGATTTTAGATTCCGTCCTGTGCATTTATTACATTTTTTAATCCCGTTTTGCGACCTGACTTTTTGGTCAATCCGTTTTCACCTGCACAGCGCGGCTGCCAAACGGCTTTTAATTACCAGCGAAGGCCTGTATCCACAATTATATAGTCACCTTTATTCCGCATACCTGGTAATAAGTATTTTAACTTATACAATTATATCATTGCTTATGGTTTGGAAATACCGCAAGTTTTTAAAGGAACATGTCTCCAATACCGGTGCAATCAACCTCTCCTGGTTGTATGTGGTATTGTTTGGTTTTCTTGCCAAGTGGTTGCTCGATGTCATCCTGATTTTACACCAGTGGTTCCCGCTCGGCATTATGATGGAGAGTTTTTATGCATCGCGGATAATACTTTTTATATTCGTCAATATACTTTTATTAAAAAGTATGCTGCAGGCCAATTTACAATATCGCTATGAAGCCAGGCCAAGATACCAGTCATCACGCTTGTCCAGAACCGAGATCAACGAGTACCTGGAACGCCTGAACCAGTATATGCGTAAAGCCAAACCGTACCTGGACCCGGATATATCATTGCCGGAACTGGCGCGGCAAACCGATATTCCGGCCCGCTATTTGTCGCAGATCATCAATGAATCTTTGCAAAAAAATTTTTATGATTTTATCAACAGTTACCGCATCGAAGAATCTCTGCATTATTTAAAAAACACCAGAATGGAAAAGAGAACCGTACTGGAGGTTTTATACGATGTCGGTTTCAATTCCAAGTCCGCCTTTAATACGGCCTTTAAAAATCAAACCGGCATGACGCCGACCCAGTTCATCAGGTCGGGGCAGGTTTGAGATATGAGTAGTAAATAGTAAAAAAGGGGTACATGTTTATTTATATTTATCATCAGGGAGAGGATTTCGGTTTATAACGATTTTCCTCCTTTTTCTGTTTTTCCCCGGTATTAAAAATGAAATGCGCCTTTGTAAAATTATGTTATAAACATGGCAGTTAATTATCAATTGCCCTGACTGTAATTACGGAGGGTATATGTCATCTCGCATTTGGTTATTGATTATTACTATTTGTTTTTTATTTCCCGGTCAAAAGTCATTTTCGCAAATAATCCTGTATGGCAGAGTGTATGATTGTGAGTATTTACCTGTAGTGAACGCCCTGGTTGAATTGATAGATCAGGCTGATTCAGGCAGGGTAATCAGCAGTATGACCGATGCCCAGGGAAATTATGACATATTTATATATGATAACGGAATTGATAATAACTCAATAAAGAATCCCGGCGCTTTATATTTATATCAGAATTTTCCAAATCCTTTTAATCCGGCTACCCGGATCTGTTATGAATTACCTCAGCCTGCCGATATACGAGTTGAAATATATAATGTTTTGGGGCAAAAGATCAAAACGTTATATGACGGTTTTCAAACCCAATTGTTTAACCTGGTGATGTGGGATGGGACTGATGATAATGACCGGGGCGTCGCTGCGGGTATTTATATCTATTCCCTGGTCACAAATGAGCAAAGAATTAACCGCAAAATGCTATTACTGGATGGGCATGCCGGACAATCTGCCGGCGTTGCAATATCAGTTGAAAATAAAAATTTGAGTAATCCAGGCAGGATGAACAAGACTGCATCAAATATTTATCTGTTGCGTGTCAGCGCGCCCGACATTGTTACCTGGAAGCGGCAGGATGTAGAAATTACCGATCAATTGGAATATGATATAATGGTATTTCGTAAAAGTACGGTTGCCGATATTGACGGTAATATATATCAAACTGTGCTGATTGGCGATCAGTGGTGGATGGCGGAGAATTTACGGGTACTTTATTACAATAATGGCGAGCCTATTCCCAATATAACCGATAATGCCCAATGGATGGACCAGATGAGCGGCGCCTGGTGCTATTATGACAATAATCCTGCTTATGCTGCTGATTATGGGGTACTCTACAACTGGTTCACAATCCACGACAGCCGTGGTTTTGGCCCAACCGGCTGGCATGTTCCCGCTGATGAGGAATGGGATATCCTGGTTAATTATCTTGGCGGGATGGAGATTGCCGGCGGTAAAATGAAGGAAGCTGGTACAGAACGTTGGACTAGTCCTAATGAAGGCGCCAGTAATGAATCCGGTCTGACTGTTCGACCTGGTGGAATTCGTTATGCTCATGATGGGACCTTCACCAGTCTGGGTTCTATGGCTTATTTTTGGACCGGTTCGCAAAACACCGGTTTAGGAGCCTGGAACAGATTTACAAGTTATATGTACGCCGATATCAACCGCTATTATAGTAATGAAAAGTGTGGGTATGCCGTGCGTTTAATAAAGGATATTATTCCTGATCCACCTTATCTATATTCGCCTTATAATAATGAAACAGAAATATCTACCAGTCCGCTTTTAAGATGGGGGAACTCAACCGGCGCTTTTTCTTACCACCTTCAGGTCGCTGATAATATTAATTTTACGACCATTTTTATTGACCTGAATGATTTTGAGGATACTTCTTATCAGTTAACCGGCTTGACTCAAGGCGCAACCTATTACTGGCGGGTGAGCGCCGCCAATTCTGCGGGAACGAGTCCCTGGTCCGAAACCTATTGTTTTACTACCGCAATGCCGGATTCCGGAACTGTTACCGACATTGACGGCAATACCTATAAAACTATTAAAATCGGCAAGCAATGGTGGATGGCGGAAAACCTCAGAGTGGCGCATTACCGGAATGGTGAGGCTATTCCCAATATTACCGATAATAACCAATGGAAGGAACAAGTTGCCGGAGCTTACTGCTATTACCAGAATGATAGTAATAATGCCGATGATTATGGCGCCTTGTATAATTGGTATGCTTTAAACGAAACCCGGAATCTTGCCCCGACGGGTTGGCATATACCGACCCTGATTGAGTGGAATATATTGATTGATTTTTTAGGAGGAGAGAGTGTTGCCGGTGGTAAGTTGAAAGAAACCGGTACTGAACACTGGAACAGCCCCAACACCGGCGCTACTAACGAGAGCGGCTTTACAGGACGGCCGGGTGGTTATCGTAATGGTTTTACCAGTAATTTTGACGAATTGGGCCAAAACGCTTGTTATTGGGCGGCCACAGAGTACAATAATGAAGATGCCAGAAGTTACATACTAATGTTTGATCAGTCTGTTTTGCACCTGTCAAGCAACAGTAAACGCACCGGTTTTTCAATTCGCTGCATTAGAGATTAATGCCGGATACTGGTTAACGCCAGAAGCTAAAGTAGAGTCCCTTTTCCTGTATTCAGTTTAGATTTTTTAATCTATTCAAATTGCGGCCTAGTATGTTCAAACTGGATTTGATTTACTGGCGGCCTATGCTTTTGTGACTGGTATATAGAAATCTATTGACAAATACTCCTTTCTATAATATATTACAGTAATAAAAATCCCTTGCATTCATAATTTTCCCAGGGCAGTTATGAATTTCCCGATACTTTTGCGCCCTCCAGTGGCTCCATGTTCTTTATAAAACTAACGTGATCCCAGGTTAGTATTTCCATTATTAAAATTTTTCGCTTTATATTTTTTTCAGATTGAATATCTCTCTAAATTTTTTTTGTTAACATTAATTGGCAAATTATTTTAATAAAGTGGAGTTGACCATGAACAAGGTATTATTTCTTCTGGTCGTTATAATAACGACAACAGGTTTAGTACAAGCCGGGAGCGGTTCGGGCGACTCCGCATCCGGATTTTTAACTTCTTTACCGCCGGAAATGCCATCACTATGTTTACCTGCAAATGGCGCCACAGGGATCACCAATCCTGTTGTGCTTTACTGGCATAAAGTACCACACGCTGCGACATATAGTATACAAGTATCGCTAACTGTGGATTTCGACATCTTGGTCGTATGGGAGGGAGAACTGACTGATACCACTTTTTCGGTTTATGGCCTGCCACGCAGTACCACATATTTCTGGATCGTCAATGCGGTTAATATCGCCGGGGAGAGTTTGTTTACCCCGATCTGGAGCTTTGTCACTGGTGCAAACGCACCGGGTATACCGAATCTGGTATCCCCGCTCAACGGCGCCACCGGGGTAGCTGTCAATACCGAATTGAAATGGAATGTTGTGGCAAGTGCGACATGTTATTATATTCAGGTTTCCACTTTATCAGATTTTTCTTCAATCGTTTATGAAAATAATGATGAGGTCGGCACCTGGTGCCAGGTTCCCGGCCTTTCCGGAAATACTCAGTATTTCTGGCATATTGGCGCAATAAATGCGGGTGGAATGGGCGCATTTTCACCGACTTGGATGTTTACAACCGGCAGTGGGTCGGCTATTACCGGACGGCAAACTGAAATCTTGCCCGAACATTATGCGCTGTTGCCGGCGTTTCCCAATCCTTTTAATGCGACTACAGCAATTACTTTTCAAGTACCGCGAACCTCTTTAATATCATTAGTCATTTACAACAGTGTCGGCCAATCCATCCGTAAGCTGGCGGCGGGTATGCAGCAGGCGGGAAGTTATACGACGGTCTGGGATGGCTGCGATGACCATGGCCGTGTTGTCTCCAGCGGCGTGTATTTATGCCGCTTTGAGAGCGGAGAGCATGTCTTTATGCAGAAAATGCTGTTATTACAATGAACGGTAACAAGAGTGTGTATTTGCGCATACCGAGGTGGATATGAAAATAAAGACAATCATACTATTATTATTGGCAGCAGTTACGGTATTTGCCGCCGCACCGGTAGTTAACAATGTCCGTTTTGCACAGCGCGACGACGGCAGCCTACTGGTAGATATATATTATGATGTAACAGACGCGGATGGCGATATCCTTGAAGTTGGCATAACAGCGTCAAACGATGACGGCGCTACCTGGATATTACCATGCACACGATTCGGCGGCGATGTCGGCAAGGGTATTGTACCCGGAATAAATAAGCATATTGTGTGGGATTTTTTTACGGATAATCCATGGGTGAGCGGCAACAGCTACCGGGTACGGGTTACCGCCAACGAAATGAATTCGACCGGTAATACACCTCCGACCGCATCATTTACAGTAGAGCCAACCTTCGGCACGACCCAGACCGTATTCAACTTTGATGCTACCGGCTGTTCGGACCTCGAGGACCCAACCTCCGCCTTGCAGGTGCGCTGGGACTGGGAAGATAATGGCGCATGGGATACGGATTATACGACAATTAAAACAGCTACCAATCAGTTTCCCATTTCCACGGGTGTAAAGACTATCAGACTGGAAGTAATGGATTCAGGAGGCCTCAGGGATGCCACGACCCGACAGGTAACTATTACTTTAAAAACCGGGACAATGACGGATATTGACGGTAATGTCTATCAAACGGTTAAAATTGGCAACCAGTGGTGGATGGCGCAGGATTTGAAAGTGACGCATTACCGCAACGGCGATCCCATACCGAATGTAACAGATAACACCCAGTGGGTGAATTTAACCACCGGTGCGTACTGCTATTATGACAATAACAGAAGTTATGCAGATACTTATAGCGCGCTGTACAACTGTTATGCGGTGAACGATAGCCGTAATATTGCCCCGGCTGGCTGGCATGTGCCAACCGATACGGAATGGCAGACCCTGATTAATTTTTTAGGGGGAGATGCTGTTGCCTGCGGCAAAATGAAAGAAACCGGTACTGAACATTGGAACAGCCCCAACACCGGCGCTACCAATGAAAGCGGTTTTACGGCGCGGCCGGGCGGCTACCGTAGCTACAGTAATGGCTCTTTCTACGATATGATTTACACCGCTTATTATTGGTCGGCTACGGAGTTCAATACAAATTACGCGTGGGTCCGACTCCTGTATTATAATCTCGATGACGTAAGCCACGGCTACGGCAGTAAGCACGCCGGATTTTCAGTACGTCTCGTTCGGGATTAGCGGTAATTGACTATCCGCCGCCAGCGGCTAAGCCATAGGCGCATTTGATTATTTATCAGTCGTGCAATGCCCGGCTGACCCGAAAATTTCTTTATTTTCTTTGGCAGGGTCGTAGAATCGTAGGGGCGAAGCATTCTTACAAACAGAATGAAAAAAATTGCACAAAACCAGCAATGAATGCTTCGCCCGTATAGAGATTGAACCTGAAAAACACAACGCCCTTGCAGGAAAAACGGATATTTTTCTAAATGGGCGATGTATTCTGGCCGGGAATTGTGATAATTTTTAGAATTTTTGGAACGAATGCATCGCCCCTATCGGAACTAACAATTACCAGATCGCGCCGGGTAACATTACCCTGTGTACAGAATAAAAAATGGATTGCCTATACCGTAATATAAACCAGGTTAGATGGCAGGATGGATTTTCCCCCCATTATTATATTATAAACGATGGGGCAGAGCTTACAACCTGATTGCTGTTATAAAAATAATCTGTGATATTCAATAATCTCAAGCTTTTGGCTGATGAAACAGAGGTAGATATGAAAATAAAGACAATAATCCTGTTATTGTTGGCAGCAGTTACAGTATATGCCGCCGCGCCGGTAGTTAACAATGTCCGTTTTGAACAACGCACCGACGGCAGCCTGCTGGTAGATATATATTATGATGTAACAGACGCGGATGGCGATATCCTTGAAGTTGGCATAACAGCGTCAAACGATGACGGCGCTACCTGGATATTACCATGCACACGATTCGGCGGCGATGTCGGCAAGGGTATTGTACCCGGAATAAATAAGCATATTGTGTGGGATTTTTTTACGGATAATCCATGGGTGAGCGGCAACAGCTACCGGGTACGGGTTACCGCTAACGAAATGAATTCGACCGGCAATACGCCCCCGGTTGCGTCATTTACTGTTGAGCCAACCTTCGGCACGACCCAGACCGTATTCAACTTTGATGCCTCCGGCTGTTCGGACCTCGAGGACCCAACCTCCGTTTTGTTGGTGCGCTGGGACTGGGAGGATAACGGCTCGTGGGATACGGAATACTCGAATAGCAAATCAGCTACTAATCAATTTGCCTTTTCAACAGGTGTAAAAACTGTCAGACTGGAAGTAATGGATTCAGGAGGCCTCAGGGATACCACGACCAGGCAGGTGACCATTACTTTAAAAACCGGGACAATGACAGATATTGACGGTAATACCTATAAAACAGTTAAAATAGGCAGCCAATGGTGGATGGCGGAAGACCTGAGAACCACACGTTACCGGGATGGAACCTCAATTCCCAATGTAACGGAAAATTCTGCATGGTTGGCATTGACTGCCGGTGCGTACTGCTATTATAACAATAACAGCAGCTATGCAGATACTTATGGCGCGCTGTACAACTGGTACGCGGTGAACGACAGCCGTAATATTGCCCCATCCGGCTGGCATGTCCCTACGGATGCGGAATGGCAGATACTGATTAATTTTTTAGGGGGAGATGCTGTGGCTGGCGGTAAAATGAAAGAAAGCGGCGCTGAACACTGGAACAGTCCCAACACCGGAGCTAGCAATGAAAGTGGTTTTACCGCGCTGCCTGGCGGACGTCACGAAAGCATTACAGGTTTTTTCGATAACATGGGCGAATTCGCCTTTTATTGGTCGGCTACTCTATTCTATGGTGATTACGCCCTTTATCGCAGTCCATACGCTCATTCATCAGAAGTGGTCCGCTACGATTGTAGCAGGCGAAATGGATTCTCGATTCGCCTGGTGAGGGATTAAAAAGTACAATTCTATTGTAAGCAAATCCCCTTATTAATGTATGTTTGGTAAAGTAGGTAGAGACAAGGCATGCCTTGTCTCTACAAGTTATATTCTAGCGGAACATTTCGGCTTTTTTATAATTTTTAGGAATGTCAAACACATTCGCTGGCGCCGTTCCTTCTTTATATTCCAGCAATTCCGTATTTGATTTAATTGTTTGTCCCATCATCTCCACTGTTTGGCTGCTATAAACCTGCACACCGTCGATCTTTTCCGCTTCTTTGATCATGGCTTCCATGTTTTGGCTCATACCGGGCATCATTGCCATAGTACTAGCGGTATATTTAGCGTACATATTTTTATCTATTTTAATATCCGGACTGGCCCAGATCTCCGCTTTGGTAGCGGTTTTCATCGCACCCATATCCATTTCCAGGGTTTGATTATACTTGCGGCAGTTCCATTGGCTGATTTTTTTCCGTTCATTGGTGGGCGTTACCGTCATTTTCATCTTCATTTGTCCCATCATTTGTTGCATTGCTGCCATATCCTGGTTGTTTTCTGTTTTGGCCTGTGAAAAATCCAGCGGCATGGTATTGTAGGTTTTGCTTTCATGGTTAGCCATGGTAATAGTCTTTTTAACCATATCGATAATAATTTTTTGTTTTGGGTTAATCACTACCATTTTATTGGCAGTCATCCAGGTTTCTGAGATTATATCTTCCGCCGGTTGTGATTGCCCCATTATCTGCATCGCATCGGTATGTTGTTTTTGTTTCATGTATATATCGCTATGGGCGGTTTGGATACACAGAACCAGAAAAAGCAGGGACACCATCCATATAAAAACTGGTTTTCGATTCATGACTTGCTCCTTAATTAACATTATTCAAGATTGTTAGTATTACAGGCTTTAACAGTTTATTATAAAGGGAAAATCCGAAAAATGCAATTGGTTTTTTGTTTATTGTATATGGCTGGTGGCAAGCCCGGCAGGTTCTCAACAGGAGGGGCAGGGCTTGCCCCTGCCTGAATATATTGTTGTTTCTGCAATTATCCAGGGCAGCCGCGAGGGCTGCCCTTACGAGCAACATCATTCCCGGCAAAAATAGGTATAATACACATCCTCACTGGTTTTGTTCACCCAGGCGGCCAAGCCTTTTTCCTTCACCTTGTCGATCAGCGGCGCCGGTTCAAACGGGGCGATCAATTCATAGATTTCACCGGCCTGCAGGGTTTGTACTTCCTGTACCACAATGCCAACCGGGTGCTCGCCGCGTTCCAGCATGGCCCGGGCATCCAGCTTTTTTACAATTTTGGCGGGATTGAACCAGGCCGGCTGCCCGCCCGTCTGTTCGGTTTCCGGGCTTGACGAATCGAGTTTTTCCTGGCCCACGGCGCTGCGCAGGGTGTTGATCATTTTTTGCAGCGGCACCTTACCGACCATGGCTGCCTGTTGCAGACTGGTGATCCGGGCGATGGTCTTACGCAGCACCGGGTTTTGCAGCTTGCGGAATTGCGGCGCCATGTCGATCAGCACCTCTTCAAGCTGCGGGTAGCTTGCCAGCAATTCGGCAATTTTGGTTTGCGGGGTTATAAGTATATTTTTATCCATATTAATCCTTATCATAGGTTAATAGACGGCGGTCGCCTTCCAGCTTTCTTTTTTCGGTCAAGTCCTGGGAAACTTCCAGCGTGCCCAGGTAGCCGCCCTGGTCATCACGGACGGCAAAATATTCAATATGAATGAACTTACCGCCCATCTGAATCCAGAACGCGGCGCTGGTTTGCCGGCCGCTTTTAAAATCCTGCAATATCTTTTCCACTATATGCACACTGGCAGGGGGGTGGCACATTTTCACGTCGCGCTGCAAGATCGAGCGATTACGGTCGAATATCCGGTGGGTGCCCTGGGAAAAATAGGCGACTTTATCGTGTTTATCCACAAAGGTCAGGTCGACCGGCAGGGAATTTAACACTGCGGTCAATTCGGCAACTGTAAAGCTGCCGCTGGGCAGTTGAATTTTGTTGCCTTCAACTTGAGTCTCTGCTTTATCGCTCACGCCGGCCGGTTGCCATTCCACCTGCGGATCATACAGGCAAAAACCGATTTCCGGGGTCTGTTTGTAAATTTCATACCAGTCGCTGTCGTTGAGTGTGTCCATGCTCATGGGTAAGAGAATTTCTTCCTCTTTCATGGTCATATCCACTACCGCCTGGGACGCGGGTTTAAATACCAGTTCAATAACGGCTGTTAGTTCTTCAACTGTAATATTTTCACCGACACCGGCAGCTTCCAGGGCGGCGTGTAATAATTCTCGCGCTTCATCGTGTTTACCCCACATCACTTTGGGCGGCCCGGTTATATTATAGCGTTCCAGGTAGGGGAACAACAGGTATTCCTTGCGGCGGTAATGTTTGTCCACATCCATCAGGCGATTGAAAGCGGATTTTATCTCTAACAAATATGCCGGTACGTCGGCAGCTTGCAGGGTGGTGGCTTTGTTGTACAGCGCCTGCAATCCTTCCACGACAAAAACCAGTTCCCGGTTTTCCTTTTTAAAGGTATCCACCGGGTGACCGTCCGGTATCTGCTTGGCGCCGCCCTGGTCGATGTGGCCATCCAGCACCTGGGTGTGGATATCGCATAATTTCAATATTTCGGTTTCCGGCAAGCCTTCTTTGATCAACTCCTGTTCCACCTGTACCACATCGTTATAGGGTATTTTATGTAATACATCAATCAATCGACTCCGCACCTGTTCGGGTGCTTCGCCTTTATGTAACTGGAGGATCAAATGCTTGAGCAGCTTTTTCCTCTCCTCAGTATTATTAATCAATTCACTCACGATTATCTCCTTTATCAATTAACAGCTATTTTACTTTTTTAACACTGATAAAAGGTATAACATTTCCTGAAAACAAGCATTGATTTGAGTCAAGGAACCCAAAGCCTGAAAATAAATCTTTATTTCTAACCGGATATTTATTATTTTCATTTTGAAAAATTGTCAATTAATTCAACTATAAACGGCATATTTAATCTTAACTGTAACTGTAAAAGAGGGATTCGCCATGATCAAAAATCGGTATATATCTCCACTATTAGGTGTTCTTTTTGCTATTGGGGCTGCATTTTGTGAGGCCATACCAAACAATAAGCAGGTGACTTCCCCTGACGGGAAAATTTGTATAACTATTGACGTCAAGGAAAAACTGGAGCCGTATCCTGCCGGGCAACGATTATATTATTCTGTTACTTTTAAAGATCTTCCGGTCATAACAGATTCACCTTTTGGACTGGATTTTAAAAACATGCCGCCATTAGCAAAAGATTTAAAAATTGTAGATACTGATACCAAAACTGTTGATGAAACCTGGGAATATCGTTTCGGCAAGGCCGGCAGAATACGCAATCACTATAATGAATTGGTGGTCACGCTTCAGGAAACCCAACCACCCCAACGTCAATTGCAGATGAATTTTCGGGCATTTAATGACGGTATAGCCTTTCGCTATGTATTGCCGGAACAAACTGGAATCAAAAATTTCAGTTTGAGCAATGAACGCAGCGAGCTCCATTTTGCTGATAACCACACGGTATGGGCGGCTGATTATGGCGGCTTTGTCTCTGCTCAGGAATCCGAGTTTGTTAAAATGACTATTAACCAGCTTCAGCCGGAAAAAGTTTATGGTTGCCCGTTGTTGATTAGGGTCGCCGATGATGTATGGGCAGCCATTTCCGAAGCCAACCTCACGGACTGGGCCGGCATGTATCTTGGCAGGGATGGCAATCAACCCTATACCCTGGTAACCCGGCTTGCACCGCGTCTCGATGAGCCCGATGTGCTGGTGAAGAGCGCCGCTCCGCGGTTCTCACCCTGGCGGACAATTATCTTAGGCGAAACACCCGGCGCCTTGATCGAGTCGAACCTGGTGTTAAATTTGAACGAGCCTTGCCAAATCAAAGATACCTCATGGATTAAAGCCGGCAAGTGCGCCTGGGATCGTTGGTGGTGCGGCGGTTATGCGCCGGATTTCGGTAAACCTGTTGGTGTCGACCAGAAATCTATGCAGTATTTTATTGATTTTGCCGCAGAGATGGGCTGGGAATACCAGTTGGTGGACTGGTACTGGTACGGAGCGCCTTTTGATCCTGCTAAACCGTTTAGCCTGGCCGGTAATCCCGCTGTGAGTATATTAAAACCGGCTGATGAGATTGATATACCCGGTCTGGTTCGATATGCCGCTCAAAAGGGTGTTAAAATTCTGGTGTGGCTGGACTGGTTCCATGCTGAGCAAGAGATGGATCAGGCATTTCCCTTGTATGAAAAATGGGGTGTTGCCGGAGTTAAAGTAGATTTTATGAACCGTGATGACCAGGAAATGGTCAATTTTTATCACCGCCTGGTAAAAAAAGCGGCGGAACATCATTTAACGGTAGATTTTCATGGCGCTTATAAACCCACCGGCTGGCAGCGTACCTGGCCCAATTTTCTTACCCGCGAAGGTGTGCTGGGGAATGAATATAATAAATGGAGCGACCGGATAACGCCGGAACATACTCTGATATTACCGTTTACCCGAATGTTAGCCGGACCGATGGATTTTACTCCCGGTGGTTTCCGGCATAAATCGATCAAAGAATTCCGTATCGTTGGCAGTGATGAGCCCGGGCCATTTGTCATGGGCACCCGCAGCCGCCAGCTTGCCATGATGATCGTTTACGAAAGTCCCCTGCAGGTGCTGTGCGACTCACCCTATAATTACCGCGTCAGTCCCGCCGGACTTGATTTTCTGAAAACGGTACCAACCGTCTGGGATGAAACCAAAGTACTGGCCGGTCAGGTGGGCGAATTCATTGTCATTGCACGTAAAGCAGGGGATACCTGGTATATCGGCGCCATGACCGATGCCAACGCCCGCACCCTGAACCTGCCGCTGGATTTTCTTGGCGCCGGTAAATATAATGCGCACATTTACAACGATGCCCCGGATGCGGATGAGTATCCGGATAGGGTTAGAATAGAAAACCGAACAGTTACCAATAATGATACTTTAAAAACTGTTATGGTTCCCGCCGGCGGTAATGTCGTCGTTTTGCAACCGGTTAAATAAATACTACATAATTCATGGAGTAATGTATGATTTTAAATAAACATAGTATTGCTATTATTGCACTGATTCTCGGAATCGGGGTTTGGAGCAGCCATGCCGGTGAAAATTATAATTTAAATACTATTCTGTATGGCGCCTCTTATTATCATGAGTATATGCCTTATGAACGCCTGGAACAGGACGTGCAGTTAATGCAAAAGGCCGGGATTACGGTGGTTCGTTTGGGGGAATCAACCTGGAGTCTTTGGGAACCCCGTGACGGAGAATTCGAGTTTGCCTGGATGGATCGGGTGATCGACCGGCTGCACAAGGCTGGGATAAAGGTAATCCTGGGTACCCCTACCTATTCAGTGCCGCCCTGGATGTATCACAAACACCCCGAAATCTATCGTAAATTATCTGTGAATGGAGAACCGACGCCTTATGGTATGCGCCAGGAAGCGAATCTAAGCAATCCGGCTTTCCGGTTCTATTGTGAGCGGGTTATCCGGCAAATTGTTAATCATTACAAAGACCACCCGGCAATTATCGGTTACCAGGTAGATAACGAAACTCATACCGGCTTTAATGGCCGTGATAATTATCTTAATTTTTTAGATTACCTGAAAGAAAAATACGGGACAGTAGAGAAAATCAATCAAATATGGGGATTGAATTACTGGGGGCAAACCATAAATAGCTTTGCAGAACTAGCTCCACGCGACGGGATGGTCAATCCCGGCTACAAACTGGATTGGGAACGCTTTCAGCATAAAATAACTACTGATTTTCTTGCCTGGCAGGCAGGTATTGTCAGAGAATACAAGCGTCCCGACCAATTCATTTGCCATAATTTTGTCGGCGGTTTACGCACCGATGTTAACCAGTACGACATTGCCCAAACGCTCGATGTGGTTGCGGTCAATCCCTATACACCTGTGCAGGATGGACAGAACGGTGAGGACATTGCCTGGTCCGGTGATATTAACCGTTCCCTGAAGCGCAATAATTACCTGGTGACCGAAACCAATGCCCAAACCATCGGCTGGAGTTCGGATGGCCAGTTTCCGCCTTACGATGGTCAGTTAAGGCAGAACGTCTATACGCATCTGGCCAGCGGCGCCAATTGTGTATTATATTGGCACTGGCACTCGCTGCATTATGGTCAGGAAACGTATTGGAAAGGGGTGTTGTCCCACGATTTACAGCCCAACCGGATATACCGGGAAATGAGTCGTACCGGCGCTGAATTACAGCGCATCGGCGCAAACCTGGTGAACCTGAAAAAGACCAATAAAGTGGCAATTTTATTCAGCCTGGATTCGTATCATGGCCTGAAATATATGCCCTTCGACCGCCAGGTGGATTATCAAACTATTATGCGGCAATTTTATAGCGTTTTGTACCAATTGAATGTGGAAACCGATATTGTTTATCCACAAAGCGATAATTTTTCGGATTATGACCTGATCCTTGTACCACCGCTGTATATTGCCTCAGATGAAGTACTAAATAAATTAACTGCCTTTGTTGATAAAGGCGGACGGCTGCTGTTATCTTTTAAAAGCGGTTTCTGTAATGAATATTCCACAGTCCGGTGGGAAATGGCGCCGGGGCCTTTGCGCAAGGCTGCCGGTATTTCTTACCAGGAGTTTTCTACACTGCGTGAGCCATTGCCGTTGCAAGGTGATCCCTGGCAGCTTGGCGACAAGAATAGAGTTTCCGTATGGGCTGAATTGTTGATAGCGGAAACGGCGCAGCCTCTTGCCTATTACGACCACCCATTTTTGGGCCAATTCCCGGCGATAACACGCAATAATTATGGCAAGGGTGTAGTCTATTACCAGGGCGCACTGCTTGCCGATGAATTGCAGCGGGCAGTAATGAAAGACATACTTGCTTCGGCTAACCTCACCGGGCCCGATCAGGATTTGCCGCTGGGAATTATTGTGAAAAAAGGCGTCAATGCTCAGGGTAAAACTCTGCGTTATTATTTCAATTTTACGGACAGGGAGAATACTTTTACTTACCCATACACGGAAGGAAAGGAATTGTTGCAGCAGACCCGGATCGAAAAAAATTCAAGCATAACGCTGAAACCCTGGGATGTGGCAATAATCCTGGCGGATTAAATAGTATCTGTTCAGAAAGCATCACAGGATTAACACCAATGTAAAAGCGCCTGATTGATAATCTTTATCAATATCAGGCGCTTTTATTGTATTTACATTACAATTGTCAATTTAGAACATATTTGAACGTTAATGTATTTTTTTTAAGTTGATAGTTTAGTGATTAAAGAGAAGGAAAGCCGGGGGGGTAAACAAAATAATTTATTATGGTAACATGGTCATTCTACATCAGGCATTTGCTTCCTCTGTAATATAATATAATTCCTTGTGGTCGGAGGAATTGTAGACAACAGTGATATTATTGTTGTTTGCGAGGGTGATGAGAATTTGCAAACCTTTACCGGTTTGTTTGACTGCGGTATTTTGCACAGTATGAATTTTAACCAGGTGATCGGCTTGTTCTCTGGTAATTGGTTTCATTATAATTATCCGAAATTTAATGAAATAATATTATTCTAACATTTTCAGGAGATTTAAAATTTCAATTATATCTAGGTATGATAATCGGACAAATTGTTATATAACTTAATAAGCAATTCAAGAAGCAAGTCAGTTTTTCTTGTTAATAAATCAAAATTCATAGTGTAATGCAAAGATTATAATTTCATGTGGATATATATAATAACGCTATTAAATTTGCCGGGTTCCGCTTGTATACAATTTTTTACAAAAAAGAAAAGTAAAAGGAGCAGCAGGATAAAAATATTCAGCTGCTTTTTTGATGAAAGAACTCTTGTTCATATACATCAGACTAAAATTCTTGCATATTAAAAGATAAAATGTTATATTATCTGGTTATGCGCCCGTAGCTCAACTGGATAGAGCATTGGCCTCCGGAGCCAAAGGTTCCGGGTTCAAATCCCGGCGGGCGTACTGATCAAGCCCCAAGTAAAGGGGCTTGTTTTTTTATAGCAGGGGCAACGTAACGAAATTTCTTTTCCTGGAGTTCCGAATATAAATTTTTCCTTATTTTAGTAACAGCATTTTTTGAGTTTGTTCAAATTTATCAGTTCGCAAACTAGAGAAATACAAGCCTGAAGGCACATCATTACCTGCATTGTCTTTCCCATCCCATTGAATATGATGTAATCCGGTATTTTCACGGCTTGATAAAAGTTTTCGGACTTGCTGTCCGGCAGAGTTGTAAACAATAAGCGAAATCTGGCTTGGCGATGATAAGCGATATTGGATTAACGTTTCCGAATTGAACGGATTTGGATAGTTCTGATAAAGAGTGAATTCGCCCGGATTATGTTCTTGTGAACCTATAAAAGTCGTTACCGGATTAACCTTCCAGGCGTGCAGTACAATTCTTCCATCTAATTCCGCTACCATTTCAGCAATATACAATATGCTTTTTTCAAAATCGAAAGCTGCGGAAAATATCTCTGCAAAAGAACCAAAAAATAAATTTTTCGGAATTCGTAACGCTGCATAAGGCTGTGGTTCCCAGGCATTCATCAAGCCGTCGCCCACCTTGGCCAGGTCGGTGGGATCGAAAAACAGGATCATGGGTTGATAATTATGCGACCGCCAACCCTTGCCGTTTGGATCTGTAGTATAAAACTCGGCTTCGGGATGCGGCACATCGGCAATGACCCAATTAAACTGCATCCATTCGCCATTGTACCCATACCAGTTATGTCCCAAGCCCTTTTTCCCGGCAATGGCTACCGCAGTTTGAGTTCCTGCATTTAGCCATATTGCTTCCCGCCAGTCATCATTCAGTTTATAACCATCGATAGAGTTGGGAAAGTGATAATTGTCTGTTGCCGTACCCGGACCATATTCAAGCAGAGTCGTAAATGCCAATTCGCTATTCGCTGCCGGCGGAGTTGCTCCGACCGGTGCAATAGCGTACAGGGTTGGCCCCAGTCCACTTAAGCCGCCGTCCCGGCATCGACCCGTAACGATGTTTCTGCCGGAGCAATGCGCGTCGGCCCATGATTTGGGTAGGGAGAACAGCCAGTCGTTCATCATGGCGTCGAGCGGCGGCTCGCCGGCATTACCGACATACCAGGCGCCATATTTGGTACCAGCCGATAGGTCGGCGGCATTGCAGCAACTGATCGAGGCATTTTTCCCTTCGGTGACGGTATAGTGTATACTCCATGAGCTGTACAGTCTCCCTTCCTCAGGAATATATTCCAACCCGGTTCTCCATATATCTACAAAATCCCAGCTATTAATATTTGCCGGTCTGATGTTTACAGGTTGATGAAGCATTGCCGCTACATTTAAATCATCTACATTTTTCTGTGTTGAAATGACCGGCTCCGGAAGAATAACTTCTCCTACCAGGCCATTTTCATACTGATTAACGTTGGTAACAAACAAGCTGCCGGTTTGTCCTCCATCACAATTATAGGCAATCGCTTCTCCGCCCCAGCTAAAATCTTCCGGCAAAGCTATGGCACCGAGGTATTCAAATCCTGACGGGTTGATTACACTATGAGGGCCTTTAAACTCCTGGGTAGCCGCCTGGACAGAAGCAGATTGAATGCTTTCATTGCCGGCAGCATCGAGCGCTGATACCGCAAAAGTGTAATTGCTACCCGGTTCAAGAAGTACGCAGGTGTGATCGCTGGTACGGGAATAACCCTCAATTGCGCCATTCATATAGATAAGATATTCTACAGTTTGGACATTATCGGTCGGTTGATTCCAGGCAAGGTGTATTTTTGAATCTGATAGCACATTGGCGGCAAGACCTGTCGGCTGGGCCGGGGCAATTATATCGGCGTCGCTCAATAACTCGATCTTTTCGCAAATTAAAAACTGTTTTTGATATGTAGAACCCCACTCTATTGCCAGGTTAATGTTAACGAGCGAATAAGAGGCATTCGTTTTATGTACTCCCGAATCGGTAATATTAAATACGGTTCTACCGGTTGAGTAGGAATTTATTTCCGTATAGGTCTCCCGGTAGTCGTTGTAACTCCGCATTGTATACCATTTATTATTTACTGCTTCAGGATCCGGCTCATTGTTATCGGTAAAACTAATTCTTGATGTAAATCGAACTGATTCATCCGAATTATTATACCAGGTAACAACGATTCTTTCCACGACTGTAAACGCCCTGGCGACACCGCTGATGCCTCTATATTCGTTATATTCTTCAGCTTCGGTGGTTAAGAGTAATCCACCGTTTCCCAGAGAAGTATAGCCAATGTTAGTACTTTTTATCACGGTATTCCAACCCGTTAACCCAAAAGTGGTAGATGCAGCAGAAGCGCCATAATCAACCAGGGTAACGCCCAGTGCGTTTGTACAAGCCATATTAAATATTGCTATAAACAATAAACCTGCAAAACGAGAACCAAGTTGTCTTTTCATAGTTTTCGCCCTAAAATTCTAGTACTCATTGTAATTGGTAATAAAGTATATTATCCTTTACCTACTTTTACTTTTTCTGCTTCCTCAGTTTCCGTCTTCTTTTTGGTGTAAATTATAACATTGGCGTCAGAAAGGTGATCAAGTAAAGCACGTATTGCCTGTACCGTAGCGGGGGGAGAAAGGTGCAGAAAATTATAAATATAAAAGGTTAAAGCACAATGCTGATTATAACTCTTTAATTGTTTTTATTGTGGTAGTTTGAGCATTTTCCCTCCTTGATAGTTGATACATTAACAATTATAACCGGCAGGAAATTTCGTGGTTCTTACTTTTGAATAAAGCGGACTGTTTATAATTGATTTACAAATTAAAATATTTTTTTATTTAGCCGATGGAGACAGTGTTAACACCATAATGTGGGTTGGAGTGTCTTCCTGGTAATTTTCAGGTGAGCTTACTGTTAATCTTGAAAAAATACCCTGTGACTGCTATTTTTTATGATTAAGGCATAAAGTTTGCATATTTTATATTTAAAGGATGTGAAATGAGAAATTTTTGTTCATATTTTAAATTTTTGCAACAAAATATGGATAATTAATGTTATATATTCTAACAAGAAATAATAATTTGTGTACCAAATGTATACTATTATATGAATAAAACCAAGACCAGAAATGATTTACTTCAAGAACTTGAAATTGCCAACAAAAGAATAATCGAGCTTGAGCAAATCAATAAAAACAGCCAGGAAATTTATGAGCAATTGTGTATCAGTGAAGAACGGTTCCGCAAGTCTTTTCACCTGAGCGCCGATTCTATTAATATTAACCGGATGTCGGATGGCGTGTATATCGATATAAACCAGGGGTTTACTGATATTACCGGATATACACGCGACATGATCATTGGTAAATCCTCCCTGGAATGTAATATTTGGGTTAATCCCGACGACAGAAAAAAGCTGGTGGAAGGATTAAAAAAAGACGGTAAAATTTTAAATTTAAAGGCTCAATTCCGTACCAGGGAGGGGCGCATTATAGTCGGTTTGATGAGCGCCACTATCATATCGATTCATGATGTTCCATGTATTCTTTCTATCACCAGGGATATTACCGATATTGTCAATGCTGAACAAGCATTGATCCAAAGTGAAGCCAAATACCGGAGTGTCGTTGACAATGCGATAGAAGCCATAGTTGTCATACAGGATAATGTTATTAAACTATTCAACCCCATTGCTTCAAAGCTTACCGGTTATTTTGATGATGAATTCCTCAATATGCCGATAGATAAACTTGTATATCCTGATGACCTGCCACATATAGCAGAACGGCACCAGAAAAGACTGGCTGGAGAGCAAATTGAAAGTAATTATAGCTTTCGGATTTTAAATAAAAAGCATGAAATTGTCTGGGTGGAAATAAAAGCTGTATTAATAACCTGGGAAGGCCGGCCGGCAACCCTGAATTTTCTAAACGATATTACCGAAAAAAAGCGTATTAATGATGCTTTGATCGAGAGCGAAAATACTTATCGTGCCCTGGTAGAGGGCGCCGGTCAACCGATCTTTACGGTCAATCAGGATGGAGTATTTTTATTTATGAACACCGACGCGGCCTTTTCTTTTCATGGTAAACCTGAGGATTTTATCGGCAAAACTATGTGGCAACTGTTTCCAAAAGAGATTGCCGATTTACAAATGCAAAATATTCTTACCACAATTGACGCCGAAAAACCGTTATTGTTCCAGTCTATGTCTGTAATAATGGGGCAGGAGCGCTGGTATGAAGCCCGGATCAATCCGCTTAGATCGAATTCGCATCTTACCAAAGCGGCGTTATGTATAGTAACCGATATTACCGACAGGAAAGAGGTGGAAAGAAAAATTCTTGCCTCGTTGAAAGAAAAAGAAATATTAATGAAGGAAATCCATCATCGCGTCAAGAACAATTTGCAAATAGTGCAAAGTTTGCTCTCCCTGCAGGAAAACAAGAGTAAAGATGAAGCTTTGATACAAACCATCAAGAGTACTAAAAACCGTATTCGTTCCATGGCGTTGGTCCATGAACGATTATATAAAACAAATGATTTCACTGATGTAAATTTCAAGCAATATGCCGATAATGTGATACGGGAACTGTTTTTTTCTTATAACACCGGTGAAAATATTGAATTTGCCAGTTCTATAGATGATGTGCATTTAAGTGTCGATAAAGCAATTCCCTGCGGATTGATTTTAAATGAACTCGTATCTAATTCTTTAAAACATGCATTTCCCACTGGAGCGAACGGCAAGTTAATAATAACTTTTACAAAGAAAAATAAAGAGTTTATGCTTTGTGTGGAAGATAATGGTGTGGGCATGGATGAAAATAAGAGTCCCAAAGATACTCTGGGTTTAACACTTATCAACGTATTGACCCAGCAAATTAAGGGGGAATTAACCAGAGAAAGTAATAACGGTACTAAAACCACTATAAAATTTAAATAATCCCCTTATTTCTATTCTGTTTTACTTTTATTGAAAAGTAATTATCAGTTTTTTGTGTCGGTTATAAAGAAACCGATAGCCACTTTAATTGTACATTAATCGTTATCCGCTGCAAGTTTGTTATAGACGAGGATTTCTGTACTGTATGCTGTTTTATCAATACCGGTAACCCGGAACAAAATTTCAAAATATTGCGGCATACTTTTGTACTTTTCAATAAATTTGTCCTCAATGATTTTTCTGGTAACCGGATTGATAAGATAATTCACTATTTCCGGCGCCCCCAGGGAATGATAAGAAGCAATGATCATTATTGAATTTTTGTCGGGGCCCGGTAATTTGAGCGCCAGAACAAGGTCTTCATTGGGCCCCTGGGAATGACGGGATGTTTCATACGTCTTTACTATATTACTGTCAGGAAGAGTATATATTACCTTGTGAGGAGAAATTTCATAACTAAAATGTGACTTGTGCAGGGTATGTTTCAGTCTGTACAAGGTTTTAATACTACCCAGAAAAATGATATTATATTCATTAAGGATTTGTGGAAAAATATCGGATGATTTTCTTAAAATAGGTGTTTTATGCACAGAATTGAAAACCGACAAAACCGATGCCATACTCCAGACGCTATGATAGGGGAAATATGGTTCCGGCGCTGGTGTCAAAGTTAAATTGGGGTAAAGCGACATAAAATCTTCCGCCGAATTGACGCGAGGATTACGGATGCTGACAGTATCTTTAAATACGTCATTATAAACATTAAAAAAGAAATGATTGCCAAGAACAATGAGTACCGGCAGGTCGGATTGCAAATAGTCTTTCCAGATTGGATCGTTTTTTTCAACAACCTGGTAATTTTTAAGTTTGTTCTCATTATTGTGAATGTGCAGCCACTGAAATATAATAATCGCAAACAGCAACGCTATTAAAAGAAAACTGTATCTGTTGGCAAAACGCGAAAACAACAAGGGTGATAATATTTTATCTCCACCTGCCGGTACAAAATGGGTTTGATAATGACCTTTGGGTATCTTTAATACGTACTTGTCGTCTTTACCTTCGGTAAGATAATAACTATCCAGTTTTTTTCGCAGCGAATACATGTGCGAGCGCACGATTGTATCTTCACCGGGATTGAAATTAGAGTCTTTACCAAATACTTCAATTGCGATTGTTGTCTCTTTGGGATTTTCCCCCCGATTGGTTGCTTCTACCAGATAGGTGAGATAATTTTGGTAAATTTTTGAACCGGTAAATTCCTTGCTATCCAGTATTTTTTGTACCAATTTTTTTTGCAGGGCTTCATTGATCATAAGAAATCTTTGGTTATTCTGTGATCGCATTTTGTTAATCAGGTTTTATCCCATCATGGGAATACACCCGTTAACGCTTTCCGGCAGCAACTATTTTCAGGTATTAAATGGAAAAATTTCTTCTTCCGGGTTATAAAACATGTTATTCACATTTTTTCACAAGTTTTCAGGTGTGTATAACAGATATTATTGATTGAACATTTCATTAGTAAGAGCCAAGTTTAGTTATCAGATCGTTATTGCAGGAACAATTATGTTATTGAAAATTATTATTTTAAGAGGTTTTGTAATTATTTTATAATGACCATAGGGTTGGTTTATTTGTTAATCACAGTTATTCACAGTTATTCACTTTAACAAGACGAATAAAGGTTGTTAATTGGTATGTGATTATCATAATAGAATTTTCATCATTACAAGACCGGAGATATTTGTCATTTTATTTTTTAAGTATTAAAAATGTTAGTTTGACAAGTTTAATCTTTCCTTTTATGATGAGTTGCGCGACATCAACGCTGGTCAAGGCTTTGGAAAATAAATAATTTGTACTGCTACATATAATTAAAGATATAATTTTTAAAGAAATTATGCAATTATTATTTAAAATAATTTATTGCTGTTTTTACTGTATTTAGTTTAAAAACAATCTTGAATAATTTGCTCTTTGTTAATACCGATTCAATAATTATAAACATACATAATTACAAGTAATTTCTTGCCGGAATCGGCGAAAGTACTATCCATACCTCGATTGTATTAACCAATTAATATGGAGTAAAGTTATGTCCAAGCCATCCTTTATTATAATTCTATTCCTCCTGGTGTGTATCAATGCACCTTTGCTATTTGCACAAAATGGTCAAATAAAGGGAGTTGTATCGGAAGCTGCAACTGGTGAAACACTGCCGGGGGCTAATATTATTATAACCGGTACTTCTCTCGGCGCAGCAACTAATCTGGAAGGTGAATATCAGATCGCTCGTATACCGGCCGGTACTTATAAGATTATTGTATCGTTTATTGGTTATAAGCCGGATACCGCAGAGGTCAAGGTATTACCTAACCGTGCGATAGAACAAAATTTCAAATTGTTCTATGAGGTTATCGAAGGGGAAATTGTTATGGTGACTGCACAGGCTGAAGGGCAAATGCGCGCCATAAATCAGCAAGTTACTTCCAATACTATCGTAAATATTATTTCCGAAGAGAAAATCCAGGAATTACCTGACGCCAATGCCGCAGAAGCCATTGGCCGATTACCTGGTGTGTCCCTGCAGCGCTCCGGTGGTGAAGCTAACCGGGTTGTTTTAAGAGGCCTCAGCTCACAATATTCCACAATTACAATTGATGGTGTGCGAATGGCGCCAACAGACGCCGATGCCCGTGGTGTTGATTTGAGTACGATTTCCCAGGGTTCCCTGGCGGGTATTGAACTTTACAAAGCCCTCACACCTGACAAGGATGCAGATGCAATTGCCGGCAGTGTTAACCTGGTAACTAAAAAAGCGCCATACGAACGCCTCATCCGTATAGAGAGCAAAGGCGCTTATAATAAACTTGCCGACAGTTATGATCAATACGATTTTCGTGTCCGCTATGGAGAACGTTTTTTCAATGATAAACTTGGCATTCAGGTCAGCGGCAACATTGAAAAACGCGATCGCAGCAAGGAAAATATTGACCTGGATTATAATTTACGCGGTCTGGATAGTGGTTATAATTATGAAATTACTAATTTTACACTCAATTATACTGATGAGGTGAGAGACCGCAATGGGTACAGTGTGCTCCTTGATTATAATACTCCGGATGGCGGCTCGATCCGAATAAATAATGTTTATAACCAAACCCAAAGGGATTTCATCGAATTTGAGAGAAATTATCCCACCACCGGTGAAGAGTTGTATTATACGGCCAGAGATCGTGAACAGCAGATCAATGCAATGACCAACGCCATTAATGGTGAAAATTACCTGTTCGGGCTGCAAACGACCTGGGGTTTGTCTTATAGCAATTCCAGGGCGAATTATCCTTTTGATTATGAAATGAATTTCCTTGAACCTTCCACCACCGATAAATTAGGTAATCCTTTATCGGGTATGCGGGCTGTACCCGCTGATATTTTAAAAGGCGATCCTGAGAATATTATTCAGTATGCTTTGAACAATTTCGCCAGCGCCAATCTTTATACCGCTTATTTCCGCGGCGAAGAAAATAATGATACTGAAAAAGCCGCCTATCTCAATATTGCCCGTTCCTATAATTTCGGTAAACTCTTTGCCGGTGAATTCAAGATCGGCGGCAAGTATAGGGACAGGGTGCGGGATCGGGAACGTAGTGAATTATTATCCCCATATTATAATGAAAAATTTGCCCAGTATGTTAATGATAATGGCGCCGTTATACCCAAAGATTTTACCGGAACCCGCTTTGCTGATTTGCAAATGGTTGGTAATCTGGTGCTGATGACCAATTTCCTGGATGCCAACCCGGTACACCGGGATGTTTATGACAAGTATGATCTGTACCCGCTTTTTAATCGTGATGCTGTTCGTGAATGGTGGAGCTTGAATCGTTACGGTTATTCCGATGCTACTGGCAAAAATCCGGAATATGAAAAAAACCTGGAACCTGATGCCCTTTTTTATGACATTAACGAACGTATATCTTCAGCTTATGTAATGAATACGTTGAATTGGGGGCAAAAAGCAACATTGATCACCGGTCTGCGCATGGAGAATGAGAATAATGATTATGATTCCCGTTTTTCACCGGTGACCCTGTCCGGTTTTCCTGTTCCCAAAGGTGTGATTAAAGATACTACCGCTTCGCACAATGAAACTGTGTGGTTGCCCAATTTTCATCTCACAATCCGGCCACTAAACATCATGAACGTACGGTTTGCCGCCTATAAAGCGCTGGCCCGGCCGGATTTCAATTACAGGTTGGCAAGCGTGGTTACCCGCGCACAAAGCTTTTTCTATTCCGGCAACAGCTTATATGTCGGCAACCCGGACCTCAAAGCTGCCAAAGCCTGGAATTTTGAGATCAATACATCTTTATTTAATGATAAAATCGGCCTGTTTTCTGTGTCCGCATTTTATAAAGATATTGATGATATGTATCATATCATCAATGGGCTGCCAATAAAAGGACAAAAAACCCTGGATAGTTTGGGTATTAATCTCAAGAGCCCGTTTACTACTGATTATAACCTGACCTTTCCAATTAATTCCAGTAAAGCAACGATCGTGAAAGGTATAGAGATTGAACATCAGGCAAACCTGTTGTTTTTACCTGGGCTGTTTAAAAATATTGTCTTGAGTTATAATATGGCTTTTATTGAATCCGAGACCTGGATTCCTTCAAGTAATGACACGGTGATCAATGTAATTTCTCCGACCTTTCCATTCCCGATCCCGACTACAGTGCATAGAATTGAGGACAAGAAGCAAAAATTGGAAGGGCAGCCGGAATTTTTTGGTAATGTTGCCCTGGGTTATGATATCGGCGGTTTTTCAGCCAGGTTGTCCCTGTTCTATCAGGGTGAATACAACAGTAGTTTTTCAACCGATAGCAGAAGCGATAATGTAGTAGATGGATTTACCCGGCTGGATTTGGCGCTAAAGCAGAATATTACTAAAAATATAGCATTATTACTGAATTTAAACAACCTGACCAATACGGAAGAAGGGACTTCAATACGCAATCGGGTTGTTGGCTGGCATTTGTTGAACGAGAGTGAAAAATATGGCCTTTCTGCCGAGCTTGGTTTAAGAGTAACATTATAATATTAATACAGGAATTGAAAAGGATTAACACAAGAGTTCAGTTATTGACAAAATATGAATGGGAAGGAGGTGGCATCAGTTACAAATTACCAAATCAGGATTTTTGCTCTGTTCAGGAGCGCTTAATAATTCCAAAAAGAATTGAAAAAAGGAGGTCAGTATGTTTAAAGGGATATTAACAGGTAGTGTTGTTTTATTCATCTTGTTGCTAGCTTCAAGTTTTAGTATGGCCGGCGAACTGGTAATTCCTGCCAGCAGTGGAACAGCATTTTCCTATATCAACCAGGTTATTGATAATGATGCAATTACCGTTGCAGACCCGGAACGTGTTTATGTTCTGGAAAGAAATGGAATATATTTTATTGATGCAACCCTGACCAATACCGGCTATAAACTCAGAATTAAAGCCCAGGATGGCGATGGACAAAAACCGGTTATCTATGGTATAGCCAATAGTACAACGACTACCTTTCCAAGTATATTTTTTGAAATGGGTGAAGATGTTTATTTAAAAGATCTTATCCTTGTCGGTTATATCGAAAGTCAGCCGGGTGAAAATGTCAATAATCCAACCCGGTTTATTCGTTCCCGCGCTGCCGGCTTTAAACTGATCATTGACGGTTGTATTTTGACCCAATCACGCGGCGAACATATCCGCTTGGAACAGGCGGTTCTGGTAACCAGGATCACTAACTGTATTTTTGCCAACATGGGCGATTTGCAGCTTTCCAACCTTGGTGCAGGTAAAGTGATCGATTATCGCAATACCTCCTGCGATTCAGCAATTTTCGTCAACAACACATTTGTCAACTTTCATGACCGTATTATACGTCATCGCGCCAGTGTAGCGGGAATTAATTATCTGCTGTACGATCATAATACTGCTATCAATTCTCTGGGTTACCATGGTACTATTGCTTTGGGCTGGATGGGTGAAAAAGGAATTATTACCAATAACCTGTTTATTGATACTTTTATTGCCGGCGCCGATACGGACAAGGTTCGTCAATCGGAATTTGAAGAACAGGGTGAAATTGATTCCCGTAACGGACTTGGCAGAATGAGTTGGATCATGTCAGTACCCAATGATTCAACTGATTGGAAGATTTCCGGCAATTATTACAGCGTATCCCCGGAAGTTCAGGCTTTTTACGATGCACATGCCGCTGAAGGTGTGCTTGGTGAAGGCCCTGCTTTAACCTGGCATATCAATAGCCGCTTGGGCGCCGATTCAGTACTGGCTTTTATAAAAGAAAGTATTGAAGTAGCAAAACGACCTGTCTCCATGGTTAATATGGCGGAATGGTATCGCGACCCGAATGGCGGCAACAAGACTAAAAATACCCCCACTCCTCTTTTTAATCCGGCCTTGCATGATTTTGATCGCAAACCCTGGCAATATTTTGCCGATACTCTGGATTGCAGTTATGCAACCACCCTCGCTGCCTATACCGGTGCTACCGGCGGATTCCCGGCAGGCGATTTGAACTGGTTCCCGGCCAAGAAAACGGAATGGGAAACCTATTTGACCGGCATTACTTATAAACCCGGCGTAGTGGTAACCGATTTTTCTCTGGCGCAAAATTATCCCAATCCGTTCAATCCGTCCACAAGTATTACCTATGATGTGGCTAAAACTGCACGGATTTCCCTGGTTGTCTATAATTCACTCGGCCAGATGGTTGCAAAACTGGTGGATAATAAACAACAAGCCGCTGGAAAATATGAGGTAAGCTGGACGGCTACTGACCTTTCCGGTAAAGCATTGTCTTCCGGTCTGTATTTTTATCAACTGCTGGTTGATAACCAGTCGGTTATGTCCAAAAAAATGTTATTGATGAAATAACGATATTTTATTAACTATGATCGTTCCTTTACAATTTCATAGGATAAGTAGTATAGAGGGATAAAAATATCCGAAAGCTACTTGATTCTGAAATTAAAAGATTCTCCCGTTATCGGTAAGCACAAAAGAAGCTGGCCGGCCTGATAACCGGTCAGCTTTATTAATTGCAAAAAGTTACTTTATCCCCCTAAGGGGAAACTATTAACATAAAAGAATTTGGTTTTTATTAATGACTAATCTGGTTTAATGTAGTATTTTTTGTTTATTCTCTAAACGGAACTGAAAGTTAATGATCTGAAATTAATGTGTTTAAAGTTGTTTGATCAAGTTGACAGAAAAAGTTCAAACTCTATACCCTGATGTGAATCAGGAAGTTGTTGAAAATTGTGAGAAATGTGGATTTATTATTCTGCAATGATCATGTCGATCACTAACGCTACGGCACAGATGACAATGATAAATTTAATATGGATATGAGGACCTTGATGCATAAGGATTTAAATATAAAGAACCGGCTGATTTTATATTATGCAGGCCTTGTTGTTTTTATTTTGTTAGTATCATGTAATAACCCCAAATCAGATTGGCGTCAGGCAGAACTGTTACTTGAACAGATCAAGCCGGTGACGTTCCCGCAACAGGATTTTCTTCTTACCTCTTTTGGCGCAACTGGAGATGGAATATCTGATTGTACGGAAGCATTCCGGCTGGCGATAGATGCTTGTCACCAAGCCGGCGGGGGACGGGTAGTTGTACCTGCCGGACGCTATTTGACAGGAGCTATTCATTTATCAAGTAATGTGAATTTATATATTTCAGAAAATGCCACGGTACTTTTCGACCAGGACCCACACAAGTACCTGCCCCCGGTTTATACCAGGTGGGAAGGTATTGAGTGCATGAATTATTCGCCGCTTGTTTATGCTTACGGTAAAGAAAATGTTGCTGTTACCGGCAAAGGTGTTCTTGATGGTCAGGCCGATAATGAACATTGGTGGCCCTGGAAAGGTCATTCCGAGTACGGTTGGGATGAGCAGGAAGCCCATCAGGATAAAGCCCGGCAACAACTGTTTGCCATGTCAGGTGAAGATGTGCCGGTAGAAAAGCGCATAATGGGTGAAGGTTCGTATCTGCGTCCCCAGTTTATACAATTCTATAATTGTAAAAATGTTTTAATTGAAGGAGTTACTATAACAAATTCACCAATGTGGTTAATTCATCCCGTACTAGGTGAAAATATAATCATCAACGATGTTAAACTGATCAGTCATGGCCCTAATAATGATGGCTGTAACCCGGAATCGTGCCGGAATGTTGTGATTAAAAATAGTTATTTTGACAATGGCGATGATTGTATTGCTATCAAGTCCGGTCGTAATTCCGATGGCCGGCGGGTGAATATCCCTTGCGAGAATATTGTAATTCACAATTGTATGATGAAAGACGGACATGGCGGTGTTGTTTTGGGTAGTGAAATCTCCGGTAATGCCCGTAATATTTATGTACAGGATTGTATTATGGACAGTCCGAACCTTGAACGGATGCTTAGAATCAAAACCAATTCGCTGCGCGGAGGCATTATCGAGAATATTTTTATGCGTAACATAACTGTTGGTCAGGTTGCCGAAGCCCTGATCAGGGTTGACCTTAATTATGAAGAAGGCGACGCCGGATCGCATGTGCCGGTTATTCGTAAAATTCATATCAGCCATGTTACCAGCAATAAAAGCAAATATGTACTGTGGCTTGATGGTTACGATCGTTCGCCGGTTTCCGATATAATGCTGGATTATTGTGACTTTAACGGTGTAGAAGAGGAAAATATAATTAACCATGTACGCCGGTTAAAATTAAACCAGGTTTATATTAATGGCCAATTACACAACCAGCAACTCTAAAATTGCATCTTGTTTGATAAATTATTTTAACACACCACCATCCCGATTATAAGCAGATGAGTTCCAAACCCAAAACCGGTCCCGATTCCCGGTTGTAACGCTGCAAGCAGACAAAAAAGCCCCAAACCGGGGCTTTTTTGTGCTCAATATTCATACAGGCTTGACTGATTGATTATTCCTTGATATAACCCACCGTTTGCGCAACTATAATCTCCTGGGTAGGTTCAAGTTCTAATTGCTTTTTTAATTCATCCCGATTCACCATACCTCGCACTACGCATCCCAAACCTTCGGAAGCGCAATAGAGGTAGACATTTTGGGCTATAAAACCCGTATTAACGTGCGATGTTTTGGAGCGTTCAATCTCATCCTGCGATGTTGATTTGGTATGATCGGCAATATAAACCAGGTTTACTGCCGCCCAGGCGACAAAATCCTGCACACCGGTAAGAGGGCGGAGGTCTTTATCCAGAATGACCTGTAAACGATGGCGCGGGGCATCGTACAGAAATACCCCCTGTGCGGTAAATACATAGATATCAATTTCCTGTTGGTTCATTGAGGATGGGGCTGTGCGTTTATTACCGTCGGTGCGATTTACACCAAAAGCTGCCCATAATAGGTTGGAAAGTTGTTGCTCCGTCAAAACGCTATCGGTGAAACTACGCACAGTGTGACGACTGTTGAGGACTTGCATGAGAGGCTTACCGCCGTCGGTTTGAGGCTGCGGCAATTCAATAAATACCGGCTGCTGGGCTATGACTGATGTAATCGACATCATAATCAAACCAGCTAAAATAAAAAACATGTTTTTCCGGGATGATGGCATAAATGCTCCTTGTTATTTTTAATTGTCTATTCCCCTGTAGCGCTGATTATTGATAACAGAGTTATTGCTCGTAAATAAAGTTTAAATTATTAAAAAATCTCAAAACATTCAATATTTTCAGTTTTGTTTTTTCTGTAGAATTAATTAAGTTATTTTTTATCTTACTCTGGTGTATCCTGAGGGTAAGGTTTACATGAATAGTACAGTTTATTATTATATCTGAAAATGTAATATTTATTAGCGGATAGATTCAATGAAAAAGCTGGAAATTGATAGCAAAATAAAAAACCAGGTTTTTGCCGTCCGTTGCCGGGATTATTCTCAATTGTCGCAACAAGTAAACACTTTGCTGGAACTGGCCGGTGGTTTGGAGCAATATATTAAACCGGGCGAGAAAATTGTCCTTAAACCAAACCTGTTGATGGCGGCAGCGCCGGAAAAATGTGCTACTACTCATCCTGAACTGCTAAGCGCGATTGGGACGCATGTCAGGCAATTAGGGGGGCAGGCTATATTGGCGGAAAGTCCCGGCGCCGGTTTTCCGCATAGTAAACGCACCTTTGAGCGTGTTTTTGACAAATGCGGAATGCTTGACGCGGTTCGTAAGGCAGGAATTGAAGCGAGTTTTGACGAAGGCTGGCAGGTAGTTTCATATCCCGAAGGCCAGTTTATTAAAAGATTTGAAGTTATCAATCCGATCCTGGCAGCCGATGGAGTGATAAACCTGTGCAAGCTGAAAACCCATGGCTTTATGAGTATGACGGGCGCCGTTAAAAATTGTTTTGGCGTTATTCCCGGGTTGACCAAACCGGGTTATCATGCCAAATTACAAAAGAAAGAGTTGTTCGCCCGCATGTTGCTGGACTTGTGTAATTATGTTTCTCCGCGGTTATCTATTATGGATGCTGTTATCGGTATGGAAGGAGAAGGCCCAAACGCCGGAACGCCGCGCGCGGTGGGATTGCTGCTGGCGGCGGCTAATCCTTTGGCTTTGGATGTAGTGGCTTCGGAAATCATGGGTCTGAACCGTCGCGATAACCCGGTTTTGCTTGAAGCTGAAAAACTGGGTATGACCCCGACCCGCCTTGAGGATGTTGAATTGATCGGTTTGGATAAAGCGGATTTACGAATTGCCGGGTATAAACTGCCCTCGACTATTATACAGGAATCGGGATCATCGCGCCTGCTGGCTATGCTGGCTCCGGCCATCAAAAGCGGCCTGACCATGCATCCGCATATCATTGAGGATAAATGCACCGCCTGCGGCACCTGTCGTGATGCTTGTCCCATGCATGTTATTATCATTCAAAACAAAGTGGCGGTTATTGACGATAAAGGCTGTATCCGCTGTTACTGCTGCCATGAAATGTGCCCGCATGAAGCGATTGATTTACAGGGTGGGTTTATGTATCGGGTGTTGAACCGGGGATAGGAAAAATTGTGAGTTGGGGGAAATCTGTTTTATTAAATTTAATAATTTATTTGATCAGGGATTAGTCCTTTAATTGTGTAATATGAATTTGTCTTTATAGACAGCCCTTATAAGGTATTTCTTTATTTCCGCCGGAACAAGAATTTGCCGGTATTTAATATATTAATTTAAATAAAATCAATACTTTTTTATGAATTACAAGCATAAATATGAACTTGATAATTCAACAAGATTCCACTTGCGAAAATGACAGCTATTTCATATTATATCAGTAATCCAGCGAGGGAAAATATAAATTAAAAGGCATTTTATTTTGTTAATATATTCTGAAAGCATTTATATCGTTGTTACAAAGGACAAGTAATATTTATAATATTGATATTAATCAACAAGGAGCGAGTTCGGTTATGAGTACTTTGATAAAATTTTTGGTGACGTTTGTTGTCCTGGTCATGCTGTCGGTGACCGGTTATACAAAAGATATTGCCGGAGCACAAGCTCAACTGGCTCTTGAACAAGTTTTAAAAGCCGATGGCACTTTTGACAGGAATACTGGCTATCGGGGAAGTATTGATCCCAAAGGTTATCAAATGGTTCTTGGTGAAAGGAACCAGCCGGTTTTTATAAAATCTGCTGGCCCTGGTTATACGATTGATAAAACTCAGGTTGCCGGTGATGAGTATTGGGATGATCGTTTTTATTACAATGGCGCTAACAATGTTCTCCGGGCTATAGCAACGGACGGCGTCAATATTTATGTTGGCGGGGAATTCACTATGATTGGTAACATGCCTGCCAATTGTATTGCAAAATGGAACGGCAGCGTCTGGTCTAATCTTGGTGAAGGCATGAACGATATTGTGTATGCCATTGAAGTGTCGGGAACAGATGTTTACGCCGGCGGAGCTTTTACCCAGGCCGGAGGAGTGAATGCTAATTTTATTGCCAAATGGAATGGCACTTCATGGTCGGCGCTCGGCTCAGGTTTAAGCAGTTGGGTTTATGCGCTTGCGGCGTTGGGTACTAATTTGTATGTTGGTGGTGAATTTGGTTTGGCCGGTGGTCAGGTGGTTAATTATATCGCCATGTGGAATGGTACAGATTGGTCTTCTTTGGGAACTGGAATGGATGCCAATGTAAGGACTATCACCGTTTCCGGCAGTAACGTTTATGCCGGAGGTAATTTTACCCAGGCAGGAGGCGTGAACGCCAATTATATAGCCAAATGGAATGGCTCTGCCTGGTCGACATTGAGTACGGGTATGAATAGTACTGTTAATGATATAGTGATTTTCGATTCAAACATCTATGCCGGGGGAGGATTCACCACGGCAGGCGGATATGATATTTTATATTTTGCAAAATGGAATGGCAGTCGCTGGTCTACTGTGGGCGGCGGTGTTGATGCTTCAGTATATAGTATTTTTGTGTCCGGTACAGATTTGTATGTTGGCGGAGTATTTAGCAATGCCGGCGGTGTGCCCGCCAGTCATGTCGCCAAATGGGATGGCGTAAACTGGTCCGCTCTTGGCGATGGTGTAAACAGCGTGATTAATTCCATGACAGTAGCTAATGGTATAGTCTATACCGGCGGCTGGTTAACCCGGGCAGAGGATAAAGATACTTATTATATTGCGCAGTGGAATGGCGCTCACTGGGAACCGGTGGCCCCGGCTAATGAAGCGCTGGCATTGGATAGTAAAGCCAAAGCTTTGGCCATTGCTAATAGCAAAGTTTATGTTGGAGGAGATTTTACCCGCGCCGGAGGAGTTGCCAACCAATTTATTGTCGAGTGGGATGGAACGCAATGGAATTCTATGGGTGACAGTCCCGATGATTGGGTGAATGCCATTGCCGCCTCTGCCGATAATGTTTATGTCGGCGGTGATTTTAATTATATTGGTTTTTTGAATGCAGATTACATTGCCCAATGGGATGGCTCGGCCTGGGCGCCGCTCGGCATTGGCGTTAATGGCAAGGTGTGGACAATTGGTCTATCCGGTACGAATGTATATGTTGGTGGTGAATTTACGCAGGCCGGTGGAGCGGGGGCGAGCCATATAGCCATGTGGGACGGCAGCGCCTGGTCGGCGTTGGGTACAGGTACCAACGGGATTGTTTATACTATTGCCACTTCCGGAACCGATGTTTATGTTGCAGGCGATTTTACCCAGGCAGGAGGGGTGACTGTAAATAATATTGCCAAATGGAATGGAACCAGTTGGTCGGCATTGGGGTCGGGTACGAGCCATCCGGTTTATGCGCTTGCTATTCTCGATGGCGATGTTTATGTCGGCGGCGGGTTTGACCATGCCGGCGGTATACCTGCAAGTTATGTTGCGGTTTGGGATGGCTCTGTATGGTCGGCGCTGGGCGCCGGGGTAAATAGCTGGGTCAATGCCATGACGGCCGGTAACGGCAATATCTACGTCGGCGGTTTGTTTACCGAAGCCGGCGGCATCGGCGCCAATAATATTGCCAAATGGGATGGTTCCACCTGGTCGGCTATGGGCAATGGCGTGAATAATGAAGTTTTTGCCCTGGCGGCGGCAGCAACCGGTGACGTATATGTTGCCGGTGTATTTTATGAGGCAGGCAATAAAGAATCAGATTATTTTGCTATTTGGCACGAACTGGTTGTACCGGTGGAATTGTCACTTTTTAATGCAGATTATCATAATGGTTCCGTTGCCCTGCACTGGCGGACGGAAACGGAGACCAATAACCTGGGATTTAATGTTTACCGCAGCATAACATCAGGCGGGAACTATGTACGCATTAATAATACATTGATCAGAGGCAACGGCACCACCGCTGCCGCGCATGATTATCAATATACAGATAGCAACGTTCAAGCCGGTAAAACCTATTATTACAAACTGGAAGCGGTCGATACCGACGGCGCGCGGGAAATGTCGGAGGCTATATCTGTGGCAGTTGAAAGCGAGCGCATTCCGGCAGCGTTCGCCTTGCAGCAGAATTACCCCAACCCGTTCAACCCGGTTACGACCATTGCTTTCGATATTGCCCTAACCTGCCAGGTGAAACTGGGCGTTTATAATATTAACGGCCAGTTGCTCGAAACGCTGGTTTCGGGTGTCCGTAATGCCGGAAGTTATCAAATTGAATGGGATGCCCGTAATTATCCCAGCGGTGTTTATTATTATAAATTACAGGCCGGTGATTTTGTGGCTGTGAAAAAGATGATATTGGTAAAGTGATTGTTTTTTGTAGAGACAAGGCGCGCCTTGTCTCTATGTGCCCATTATAAATAAAGTGCTACGCACCTGCCAAGTGCGTAGCACTTTAGTACACGGATCAAAATCGTGCCGATATGTGTCCATCTGTGGCTGCTTATGTAAAGATTTCGATTACTTTTTCCCGGAAAAAATTAAAGGCTTCCTGCGATTCTGCCTGTAAATTTAAAGAATATTTTGATGGAATTCTAGTACCTCTGATCAATGTTTTTATTTTTTTAACTTCTCCTTCATATAGTCCAATGGAAGTTCCATATACTTTTTTTTCTTTAATTTGAAATGTATCTGGTATACCAAGTTTTTTTAAATTTTCTTCATCATAGGAGAAACCAATAAAGAAAATTTTGTCTGCTTCTTTAATTATGCTCTTTATTTCTTTTAGTTCTTCACTCTCTTCTCTAACTTCCGGTATTATTTTTATATCTTTTGATCGTTCATAAATATTATTGGGATCACTATTATAGCCCCAAAAAGAAATATCTGATTGATAAGGACGAATTTTTCCATACACATGTAAAATACGAATATTATTAAGTTGTTTTACATAATCCTTATCATTTTTCCCATAATAAGCTTTTTTTATTGATTTTTGAAAATATGCCTCTAAGGATTGATCATAATTAAAAGTGATAATACTAAGATTTTTAGCATCTTCGGCAAAATCCTCAAGTTTTTTTGCTGTTTTTACAATATTATTAAATAAAATACTATACCAATCATTAACCGTATAAGAATCTCTATCTTTAAATATAGGAATCCTATCCCTATTGAAAGGATTAACATATTCAACAATTGATCTTTCTTCACATTTTGTAAGTAATGCTGTAATAACATATTTTCCTGCTTCACGTGCGATAATGTTTTCTTCAATAGCTAACCATGCATCAATTGAGAAAATGTTTGATTCATAAAAATTATTTCTGATAAGATTCAAACCTTCAGAAATTAATTTTATAGATTGTGGATAATAATTTTGATCTTTGAGTAATTTATCAAAATCAAATCTATTAATCTCTTCCCGTAGCTCTTTAGCAGTAGGAAAACCATAATTATAGCTTGCCCCTGCGCCTAAAACCAGCACTACCTTATCTTTAACAGCCATCTATTTCCCCTTTATAATTATCATGATTTTCTATAGACAAGGCATCCCTTGTCTCTACAGGTCCATTTATTGCATTCATAAAAAATGGTGGGATAGAATCCCACCCTACAAACTACGGACCCATTAACTACATTCATACAAAATAGTGGAATAGAATCCCACTCTGCAACTACCCGCACCGGGATGTGAATCCCGGTGGGATCTTGATTTGTTGAAAATGGTGGGATTGAATTCCACCCTACGAAAAATTATTTAATCTCCAGCGTATCCTTATCCGGTAATGTCGGGAAGGAATGATGTGGTTCGGTTTGATACCAGTAGGCCACAGAGGCAATGTCGTCCTGCAAGGGCAGGTAACGACCGCCGCTGCGCCAGCCCAGCGCCTGAATGGTAACCTTTAAATCCTTGTCAAACCGCACCGGGTCGGTTATATGCCAGCGATACATACCAAAGCGGGACTGAGTATCCCAAATTGATTTTTCAAATGGCGCAATACAATAAAAACCGGAATAGGGAGTGGTATAATCCTGGTAAACTTCTTTGCCGGATTCATCCTTGACGGTAAAACAATAGGAACCGCAGAAATAGTCTTCCGTACCGGTGCCGCAGATTGTCGGGAACTGTTTGTCGCCATCCATATAGAACTTGATCTCTCCTTCACCCCACCAGCCGCTGCTGTTAGCGCCCCAGGCCAGGTAGGTGCCCACATATTGGCCTTTACCTTTGATGTTATCAACTATTGTATACACATCCTTATACGCAACCGGATTGGTGCGGCGGAACTGGGCGTGGAAATATGCAGCATTATCAGGTATTTGGGTAAGAGTATAGTTGATCTGGTAATACAGGCGCATTTCTTCTTCGCCGATATTGGTCATGGTTATTTTACATTTTTTGCGGAACGGCATAGTCCAGTAGCAGTTAAAAGCGCTGCCGGGATTAACACATACTGCCAGTGAAGAGATTTGTTTGTATTGCTGCCAGCCCATAGTAAAGAAATCGCCAACCGGGACTTCTACGGATGGCTCTTTTTCATCATCCCAGTAAAAGCGCAGGATAGAATAACGCCATGAACCCGTGGGCGTCATCCAGATTTGTTGAATAGCGCCCGGACCGGTTATTTCTGCCAGGGTGAAGGTTTCTCCTGATTTTATGACAACAAAAGGATTCACTTTCCACCCCTGTCCCAGTTCGCGGGCTGCCCAGGCTGCCGAGCCTTTTTCCGCTTCCAGCATGGCACCCTGGCCTTTTTCACCGGTAAAATTTTCCGGACTTATGGAGCGGGTTTGCGCATTGCTTAACAGAAACAGATTGTCGAGTCGGGAATCGAGTCCGTTAAAAGCCTGGGTTTGTGCGATCAACAGACCGGCGGGCAAGAGGAGCACGCCGATGACGAGCATAACGAGAAATTTTTTCATATTTTTGCCTTTATTTTAGAGTACTGTTTCCGGTTGTGAATAGCTCCGTTAATTAGATCATGCTTTTTTTTCCCAAACTGTGCGCGCCCGGCAGATTTCCATGTTATCTTCTTCCCGGAACAGATCGTGCAGCATTTCCAGGGAACCGTTGTTTTTGGTTTCATGATGGATGAGAATTTTATTGCCATATTGCGCCTCGGCAATATAATTTACTTCCACCCCCTTTAGCAGGTGTGATTTAATAAACTCCAGCGGCAGGCTGTCCAGTACATATTCTATATATTTTACATTGTTCACATGATCGTTTACATCGAGATCGGAATAATTGACCTGCAGGGTGTGAGAAAATTCCGGGACTTTAACCGGGTGTATTTTTGCCGGAAATGATGGAAAAACCCGTTCTACAGACCCATCTACTTCCAACTGGATATAGGAATCGGTGCGCTGTGGTTTGCGCTCTTTAAGGTCGATAACAAACCAGGTGGTGGAAGCAAGACCGATAATATTATTACTTTCATCAAAAATTTTGAAATCGCGATAACAAAACAGCCTGTCTTTACCGGTCGGCCAGGTATGGACCTGGATAATATCACCCCATTGGGGGTATTTGTAGATCATCACCAGTTGCCTCGAAAGTACCCAGATCAGGTCTTTTTTCAGCAAATGTGAAAATCCAACCTGTAAATTCTCCGCATGATTCCAGGCCGATTCCTGCATATATTGGCATAAATTGGCTAGTGTTGCCTGGCCGGTAAAATCTGATTCGTAGGAATGTATTTTATATGTATCTTTCCAGATTCTTTTCGTTTTGCTTTTTTTGAACATTTAAGGTCTCCAAGAATACAGGCATATTGTAATAGATGGTTATTAATGCTGTTTTGTTTGAGAAAAATCTATTTTTGTAAAACCGGAAACCATACCCGCATTTCACCCTGGCCGCGATGCGCCCAGGCATAATAGGGAATGAGGGTAATGGGTTGTTTGGTATTTTTAATTGTTGTACCTGCCGACAGGTTGATAACCGTAACGCCGTTTAAAAGCTGGCTGCGGAATTCAGTCACGCCGTTTTCATTGCCGGGGACAAACATATTTAACACATGACCATTGTTATCGATCCCTTCCGCACAATACACCAGCGGACCGCGTTCAAAGGCCAGTTTGTTATGGTTTTCCACCACCTTATCATTACATAAGACCTGTTGAACCGGCATCGGTAAATGGATATCAACAAAATCGCCCTGTTGCCAGGTTCTGTTGATTATCGCATAACCATTTTCAGAAGTATAGCTCAGGGCAGCGCCATTCATGGTTATAATAACTTTATCCGCATTGTTATTCTTGTATAAATACAAATCACCCGGAACCGGTCGGTTTTCCGCCCAGCCCGGAATACGCAGCCTGAGGCCGAAAGTAGCTCTGGTTTTCGGGTCAATTGTAATTCTGATTACGCCATCCCATGGGTAGCGGGTTTCCTGCGTCAGGGTAATGAGATTTTTCCCAACTTTAATTTCACCCCGGTTTTGGATGTAAAGGTTTATATAAATCTGATCCTTTTTTACTGCATATACATAGCCAGGCAATGATGGTAAAAAGCGTACTACATTGGACGGGCAACAGGAACAGTCAAACCAGGGACTGCGTTGATATTTACCCTCTGATTCCAGGGGATTGGGATAGAAAAATTCATTGCCGGTCAACGAAATTCCTGACAAAAAACCGTTATAGAGGGTGCGTTCCAATACGTCTATATATTTAGAGTCGCCATGCAATAAAAACATCCGATAGTTCCAGAGCATGTTGGCAATGGCGGCGCAGGTTTCGTTATAAGCGGTCAGGTTCGGTAATTCATAATCTTCACCAAACGCCTCGCCGCTGTGCCGGGCGCCGATACCACCGGTGAGATACAATTTTTTATAGACAACATTTTCCCAGATTTTATTGAGAGCGCTTACATAGGCCGAGTCGCCGGTCAGCGCGGCAACATCCGCCATACCGGAATACAGGTAGCCGGCCCGCACAGCATGACCCACCGGGTGATCCTGCTCGATGACCGGGATATGATCCTGTGCATAGTCGCCATACAACTCCTGGCGGTTTTCCGGACGACCACGCCTGTCCAGAAAAAATTTTGCCAGTTTTAGATATTTTTCATTTCCTGTAATCCGGTACAGCTTGACCAACCCGATCTCGATTTCCTCATGTCCCGGGACATCGTATCTTTTTCCCGGCCCAAACTCGGAATCGATCAGATCGGCATTTTTCAGGGCAATATCAAGGAACGTGCGTTTACCTGTAGCCTGGTAATGAGCTACCGCCGCTTCATACATGTGTCCGACATTATATAATTCGTGACTGTCTTTTAATTGCGACCACCGTTCCGGACCGGCATCGCGGGCCGGATGTTGCGGATCAATAGTACGGGTGGTATACAGGTATCCATCATCTTCCTGGGCGGCGGCAATTTTAGCAATTAAATCATCAAGGTATTGATCCAGCGCCGTATCCGGGTGCATGCTGAAAGAATAGGCTGCCCCTTCAATTATTTTAAACACATCGGAATCATCAAAACGGATGCCGCGAAAGGCGCCTGCCATTAAACCTCCGGCTTTGGCAAAGTTGTCTATACGGCCGGTTTCTGCACATTTTTTAAAATCATAAGGAATGGTAACGACCCGATTTATTTCCAGACGCGGCAGCCAAAATGTATCGGTAAACTGTACTTTAGTAAAAGGAACCGGCGTTACCGGATAATCGGTTTTTAGAGGTTGGGAGCAGGATGATAAGCAGGCAAATATTATCATGGCGACATACACATTTTTCATTTTGCCTCCGCTTTAGAAATATCATCAGAATGAAAAAGAATTTGTTACCGATAATATACTTTATTTATAATGTTTTTGCAAGATTTTAAAATTGCAAGATTTGATCAATTTTGCTCTGGTAAGACTAATGCCGACAATTTCCCGAATTGGGATTGATTACCGGAAAATGCCTAAGTTTTTTGTAATGCCCAAAATAACTATTAAATTCACCAAAACCAACAAACCTACCAGTATTTTAAAATTGCAAATGGGGATGATTTTCCTGGCCCGGTTCCAGCAGATGGTTCATTTTTGACAATTTATGAATTATACAGCACATCATGTGCTGGTCACGGGACATTTCGTATATTCTTTTTAAAAATAATGATATACCAACAGTGATAAAACCCATAATTATTAGTAATAATGCAGGTTCAATAAATGATTTTTCATTGTAATGTGTACCAATAAAATATAATGAATAAACGATAATACCACAACCAAGCAGCAACAACGCCTGTGAAAAGGTATTTGCCGGTTTGTTTTCTGTAAATTCATGTTTCAATATATGTTCTATAAACAGTTTATCTTTTATTGATAATTCGGATGACATTTTGCCTCCTGATTTTGTATAGCGTTCAAGAGAATTTTTTCTTTCTATGACCTCAAAATAATCTTTTCTCTAATAATTACAAAAAAAACAATATTATACTTGCTAAAATATATATCGACGTAAATTTTAATAAATTAAATTTTTCCCGCCTTTTTCAGATAACTGTTGCGAAAGTTGCAATTTAAAATGATATTGGGATTTAGCAGATTTTTGCGGCAAGTTCAGAAAGTATCGATGTGGCTTTTCCCTGTAAAAAGATATCGGTTATGGTATTGGTGTAAGCCGATTCCTCAACGTTAACCTCGATAATGATGCTGCCTTGTTCCTTGCCATGATACGGGATACTGCACGCCGGCATGATCTCGCCGGTAGTGCCGATTACCATGATCACATCCGCTTGTTGCGCCTCGGCAAAAGAAAGCATGTTGACCCGGTAAGGGATCATTTCACTGAAAAAGACAAAATCGGGTTTGATTAACCCCTCACAAAACGGACAGGCAGGAGGGAGGATGTCCAGTGTGATCAGTTCATAATCAAACTTTTTATGGCAGCCGGTACATTCATAGCGTCGAGTCGTGCCATGGAATTCCAGTACATTGCGGCTGCCGGCTTGCTGGTGTAAATTATCGATGTTCTGTGTGATTACTGCTTTAAGATGATTATTTTGTTCCAGTTCAGCCAGAGCAAAATGAGCGGCATTGGGCTGTGCATCCCCCATGAAATCATAAAAAATTTGTTTAATCAGTTTCCAGGAATTATAGGGTTCGCGGTGAAAATAGTCCAATTCGATGAACTCCGGGTTGTATTTTGACCACAAACCGTTCGGTCCCCGAAACGGGGGAATACCGCTTTCTACGGAAATTCCGGCGCCGGTAAAAGCAATGGCATGATGTGCATTGCGGATTATCTCAGCCGCTGCGATTATTTTATCTGCCTGCATTTTATACTCTGAAATTTTGTTATAATGGATCCTGCTGACCTGAAAAATGACCGATCTTAAAAAAATAATCAAATTTGTCGGGAAATACAATAGCAAAGCCGGGCAAAGATAACTTGACCGGCTTTGTTTGGTTGGAGCAGGGTAAATTCTTGTAACTTTTTATAGCCAGGCAGTTTTATCATTACGTCTGTCAGAATAAAAAGCTGAATGTATAACAATGGGTTTTACCAAGCAGACCGACATCGCGGTACGCGTAATCAACTCTAAAGCCCAGGTTATTCATCATAATATATTTCAGCCCGGAGCCAAAAGAAAGACCATACTCGGAATCTTCCATGAACAGGGCTTTGTAACCACCGCGCACATAGAATGTTCCTACCGACGGGATATTCATTTCATACTGTCCGCCCAGATTGATGGATTCGCTGTTATTGTTAGGATGCAGGGCATTGATCTCCAGCGTTAGCCGGTGTGCGGCGCTGACGATCGGGTGCACTGCCGCACCGATGCGGAAAATCAACGGCAGTTCCCATTCCTCGGTTTTATAGTTACCTGCGGAATAGGCGTAATTACCGCTCTCATCCGGGTACATATCAATATATTGCATCAGATCCATACCTTCATAGCGCATCTTGGTGCCGTAATTGGCAATGCTCATACCAATGGTGAGCCCGTCTTCGCGGTTACCGGTGGGAGAGAAAAAGTAGGTATCCACCACCATCCCCAGATCAAAAGCCAACGCAGAGGCATTGCAGTGCCATATTTTAGAGGATATATATTTGCCGGAAGCGCCAAAGGCAAACCACTCCGCCAGTTTGCGGGCATAAGCCAGGTTAAAGCACAGATCGCGGGCGGTATAGTTTTCACCGGTGCCGTCTTGCATTTGCGAGGTGGTCACTTTCATTTCGCCATAATCCACCTGGTACAATCCGGCAGCAAAAGTACCCAGCGACGGGATGATAAGACCTACTGAGGTGAAAGATGTATTTATATCGGCAATCCAGGGCTGATACATGAATTGGGCTTCATTCTGTTTCATGTAGGCCATGCGGGCGGGATTCCAGTACATTGCCGAAAGGTCGGTAACGGAACAGACTGCGGCATCACCCATAGCATTGCCGGTGCTGCCATAGCCAATTTCCAGAAAATTGGCGGCAGTGGTGCCCACCCTGTTCGGTTTGTCCGCAAAGGCCGAACCGGCAATAAACAGCGACAGGGCAACCAGCATAATATATTTATAAGAATTAATAAACCTCATTGATTTTTCCTTTCAACAAGATGATACTCTGATTTGCTTATTTAATCACGCCGAATTTGCCGATTTTTTCATCACCGGTTTCTTTGGCTTTAACATAATAAACATAAATACCGGCGGCAATTTCCAGGTTTTCTTTGGTATTCAGGTCCCAGAAAGCTATACCGTTATCTTTTTGATTTTCCACATCAATTTCGTCAATCAACACACCGCTGACCGTGAATATTTTTATTTCACAGCGCGCCGGCAGATGCGTAAACATGAGCTTGCGCCGCTGGTTCAGGTTATGGTTGGCCACGGAGGTTTCCATATGGTTGGTAGCCACATAGGGATTCGGCACAACCTGTATAGAATCCATGGTTGTTTTCAACAGCGCCGAGTTAGTTGGCCCGGACGGAAGAACCTGAAACCGCAGTGAATCAATGGTAAAGAACGGCCGGTTGAATGCCAGGCGGTAAACATCGTTAGCCTCCGGCAATTCCTGCGATTCCCTAAAATCAAGAGCAAACAAAGTTCTATACCAAATTCCCTTGTTATCCTGCAATCCCACCAGGATTTGGTCTTTCATAATGTCAAAGGTTTCGCTGGAATCCCTGTCGATTGCCAGCATATCAAGCATTTCATAGTTGCCGACACTATCGGGAAAAGTCTTGTTAATTACATAGAAATTGAATGACTGGCCGGCAAATATATCGGTTGCGCCAATCTTGTCGCCGTTTTGGTCTCTTACTTTAGTAAAACGGGTTGTTTTGGTAGTATATACACCTTCATCGCCAAAGATGATTTCATATTCCCAGGGGAAATAATTAATACTATTATCATCGGGAAATATTTGTATTACAGATTTTCCATCCTGGTTGCCTATTTTCCAACCGGTGCGTTCGGCATCAAAGACTGCATTGATTGCCCGGTAGGTATTCAGGGTAATATCCAGGGAGAGACCGTCGAAATGGTCGGTAGCAAAGGTTTCACCGGGAGTGAGAGTATAAACCGACAGGCTGTCAACCCAGATTGAATGGATGGGCGCATTGGTCATGTCATCGCTGGTTCTGACTTTGGACTCGACCAGCTTATTTTCAGTTTCATCAAAAATATGGTAACCGATTGTGGTAAACTGGTAGCCGTTCGGGTGCGATTTATCCTCGAGCAAGGAATCCGCTGCAAATTTTAATTTGTATATGTGGTTCCCTTTTAATTTACCCGGCGCCAGTATTTTGGGTACAACCGTACCGCTGCCATCGGTAAAAGTTTTTTCCAGTAATTTAATTTGCGGCGGCAAATACCCGGCGGCGGTAGAGCGGGGGGTTACAATTTGCACATTTTGTCCATAACCAATCACTTCTTCCGCTTCGTCGAGGGTAATGACCAGGTTGTTTTCAGTTGGTGAAATACCACTACCGACGTCGGCAATTCCATAGTCGTATGCGACCAGTCCATAGTAATAAGTCTTGCCATTTTCCACATTGGTATCGACAAAATAATGCTGGACACCGGTATCGGTGCCGAGGTAGTAAGCAACACCATCAACCAGACCAAAATTAGTAAAATCGGTTTTATGGTCGATCAGATCGCACTGAAAGATCGGCTTTTTATGGATCATATTCCCATAGCCATCGGTAATGGCTTCGGCATCGATAAAGAATTTATCGGTGGCTTTATACAGTTTATAGCCTTCAAAGTCATTGATATTGCCGAGGAACGGTTCGCGGGTTTTGGTATCGGCAATATTATCCCAGGTGAGGATAACCTTTCCATCCAGGGCTTCTGCTTTAAGTGTGGGGATTTTGGGCGGCTGCGCAAAGCGATAGTCCCGTTCGTAAATGATCTGCGCGACTTCTTTTTTCCGAATCAGTGATGGCGCGCTGTGCTCGCTGGAATTCAGCCCTTCCTGGGGATCATACGAGGCCATCAAACCCATAGAAATGCGTTCGGTGCGCCCCTGATAGAGTGGGAATATACCGGTGGCGAACAGGTTAACCCAGGAACCGGGCGAGTCCTGGAAGGGATCGAATGTCGGTTCGGAAAAATATTTCCAGTACTGTACATCATCCGCATGAATACGCGGTTTGGTGTCATGGTCAAAGGTATGAAAAGAGGTTAATCCAAGCATATCCGATTCGGAAACATCTGTAGAGGCAAAATTGGGTTCACAACCCACGCCTTCTTTATAATCCGGTTTGCCGTTACATTCACCTTCATCGGGTCCGCTATAATTTAATTCACCGGGGCCAACACCATCCAGGCCGACATCATCGCCGGCGTCTTCGGTGATCTGGTAAATACCGTCGTTGTTGGTATCCGTACCGTTTACCCAGTCCTGATCTTCATCAGCGTCCCAATGTTCATGCAGCATTTCTTCAGTATAATTATAATAGCTTAAAAAGGCTTGCAGGTTGGTGATGCCGTCATAAGGACCAATTTTGGTGGCGGCAAGGTTATCGCGTTTTTCATCAAGCAATCCATCCTGGTCGTTATCAATATTATCAAAACCCATGCCGGGGCTTTCCAGGTAAGCTATGCCAAAAGTACAGGTTTTGATACCGCCGGTGCCGATGCCATCGCTATCCCAATTGTAAGCCATATTCAACTTGCCCTTTTGGAAGTAGAGATAATCGTCCGTGCCATCCTGACCCACAAAGGGATGAAAATAAAAACCAAAACACATTTCCGGCAGGTCATAGTCGGAAATGTTGGCGGTAGTATATTCAAAAAAGGTAATATCTCTGGCTTCCGGATTGTTCCATTGATAGGCTCTTATTTCCAAACGCAAACCCAGACCGCCCCAGGGCAATCCTTTTTGAATAGAGACATTCGGATCTTTGTAACCGATCTCAATACCGGGGCGCGGGTAGTATTTGGCGGCAGCTTCCGGATTCAGGTATTCCTGATCCTGGGCATCATTCATCACATAGAACGCTTCCAGGTCTGCTTTGACAACTCCCCGGCCGTATCGGCCGTTCCATTCGCCCGGCCATTTCAGGGCGCCGTTGCCATTAGCCGGCCAACCAGAGGGCGGCCAGGAATTTGGGTCGTCGCTCAATGCAAAAGATTCACTGAGTTCATTAAAATAACCAAAAACCGGTTTCATTCCCCATTCAAAACTACCTGTGGGGTCCATGTCGGTGCGGTTGCGAAAGCCCTGCTGGGCAAAATACAAGGTATCGAGGTCCGTTCGGGTTCTGATTTCATTTATATCGGTAACCGGAATTGAATCGTTTTCCACATAGACCCGCGCCGCCATAACGGCGTTAATGCCATGCACCATGGTCACACCTTCATAGCCTTTAGGCCATTGGTTCCAAATGGAAACGCCGCTGCCGGTATCGCATATTGAGGTATTGTTGTTTAAAAAGAATAACATGCGATTACCGGCAAAATACGCACTACGAAAAGCCGCTTCATCGCCTGCCGGATCATCGGGGCCGTCGTATTTTTTCCCAAACTGGCCAAAAACTATACCGGACCATAGCAGGCATAAAACGACCAGCAACAGATCAATTTTATTTAATGACTTCATACGAATTCCTTTTTTATTGATAATTAAGCGCCTGTTTAAAATGTTATGCCCATTCCCAGTTTTATTTCACGGGGAGCGGACAGGTTGGCCGGGTTTATGACCCTGTCCATATACTCATTGTAATTGCTGCGATGGCTGATCAAATCCGCCTGGCGAATGATTTGCTGATTGGCGCGCCCGGTTGTGCTGTCTACATTCATTTCATTTTTGGTATCCAGCAGGTTGTAAATCAACAACGACAGGCGTAATTTCAGATTGTTCATTAACCGAAAGTCGTAATGCCCGTTAAAATCGAGGGTATAGTTGGCCGGTTTCCAGGCATTGTTGGGATAAAGGTTAACCAGCGATAATGGGCTTTCGGTGATCGGCGTCCAGGTATAGGGCTGGCCGGAATTGTAATAACCGGTCAGGGTAGCGGCGGCATTGGTGAACGCATAGCTTATGGTCGCATTCAGGGTATGCCGTTGATCCCACTCCATAGTAATCAACCGGGTGATGGGGTCCATGCTGGAACCGGCGCGGGTAAAGTTTTGCAACGGATTATCGGCAATACCGCGGGTGTATTGCAGTGTATAGTTGACACTACTGTAAAATTTACCAAACTGGGCATCCAGTCCAACTTCAAGGCCCTTGCGGTTGCCATAGTCCTTGTTGGTATACAAGCCATATTTGGTTTGATTATAAGTGGTTATGACCATAGTGCTTAACAGGTTATATACGTCGCTGTAATAAAGGGCCACATTCACGCCGATACCTTTCATCACCTGTTGCCACAAACCGACTTCGTATTTTACCGATTTTTCCGGTTTCAACTGCGGATTGCCCAGGGTGGTGCTGTAGTTACCACTGGCGATGCGGAAATTGTGGTTGGTGTACATGGAATAGGCATCCGGCATCTGGATGAAATGACCATAACTAAAATGCATTTTCGCCTGGTCGCTGAGTGTATAGGCCAGGCCGAATCGGGGACTGAGTTGCGCTTTGGTATCGGCGTCCAGGTAGGTCGACATGCGTTCGGGATTATTTGTAAATTTACTCTGGTTGGCCGGGTTACGCCAGTTGGATGGATAGACTGTTTGCGGGTCAAAATAATCATACCTGACGCCGAGGTTGATGACCAGATCGTCGAATTCCATTTTGTCCTGTAAATAGCAGGAAAATTCCCACGGCTTTTTTTGGTATACATTAGCATACGCGGTTGTATCGTCCAGAATGACCGGGTTGTAGTACGGGTAAATAATTTTTGCAATATCACCCGTATTGGTAAAAAGAGTGTCGGTCATGCGGTCTTTGGCTTCATTGCGATAGAGGTTGACAATTTGATATTCACGGGTATCCTTGTCATGCCGGGTATAAACCGCACCGGTTTTTAAACTGTGGTTATTGTTCACTTGCCAGGTAATATCGTATTTTATATCCATTTTTTTGGTCAATACGGTATTGTGAGTTTTGTTTTGCGAACCGGTAGAAAAACCCGGCCCTGTTGACAAGCCATACCATTCGCTAAGGTAGCGTGAATCGAGCGGATCTTCATAAAGGTAATAGGTATCCTCGTTATCCAGGTAATTGACCTTGAATTCATGAAAGATGCTTTTGGAAATGGTATGATTGAATAGTAAAGTAAAGTTGTCGCTTTCGGAGTGGCTCTTGGCGACGCCATACGGATTATATTTCATATAGTGATTATAATTACCACTTTCGGACTTGATGCGGTTATAAATAAATGATAATTTTATTCCATTCAACAGGGCCATGGAAATTTTATTATAAGCCGAGTAACCCCGGTAAAATCCCATCGGCACATACGAGTTATCGCCGCTGTGTTCCGAATACCAGGCGGATGGATCGGTTGAGGAGAAATCACTGTAATCGGCGGGATTAAAGCGGTAAATGCCGTTCAAATGATCTTTTTCATCGCGTTGACGAATGTTGATTAAAAAGTGTATATAATTTTTTATGATTGGGCCTGATAGTTGGAACCGGTAATTGGTTTTACGATTCACCTCGCCGGGTTTGAGGCCGATGAATATATCATCGTGAGTTGTATAATAATTCCCGAACTGGGTGGAAAAACTGCCGTGAAACTGGTTGCCGCCGTCTTTGGTTACGGCATTAACCACACCGCTCATGGCGCGGCCATATTCGGCGTTGAATGTTCCCAAAATCACTTCCACATCCTGTACGACCTCGGTCTCCACTTCAGTAAGTTTATTATTATTATTATAAACATCGTTGACCTGCAGACCATCGATCATATAGGTTACTTCATTGCTGCGACCGCCGCGAAAATGGCCTTCAACTACACCGGCTTGTAACCCCACCAGCGCATTTAAATTTTCTACCGGCAGCATTTCGATCTGTTCGGAAGAAACATTGCGGATGGAACTGGTTTGATCTTTTTTTACCGAGATCGCGTCGACCGTAACAACAATCGTTTCCCCTTCAATAACCACCTGGTTGAGAGTAAAGGAGAGCGTGGTAGTGGCATTGGTACGCACCTGGACATTTTCGATCATTACTTTGCCATAGCCGATCATACTGGCTTCCACATTATATTTCCCGGGAGGAATATTGATGATAAAGAAATCCCCGTTAATATCAGCTGCCGCACCCAGCCGGGTTCCTGCCAGCATTATATTCGCCCCCGGTAAAGCATCGCCGGTTTCTTTGTCCAATACTTTGCCGGCGATTTTCCCCGTTGTCGCCGCAAAAGTAGTGGTCGTGCCGCTGCAAATGAGCAGCATCAGGATGAATGCGAGTCCAATACTTTTCAAGTTCTTCACGTTACGACTCCATGATTAAGTTAGGATACCTATGAGATTGCCTCTCCGTATTGAATAATATATCAATAAGTAAAAAAGATATAGTGAAATTTAACCAGATAATTATGTAGAGTTTGTCGATGAATAAATATCTATATAAATAACAATAAAATAATACTCTAAAGGTAAGGCAGTCTGAATTCTTAATCGTTTGCGATAACGTTTAAGAATTTTACAAAAAAGTATTCAAATTGTCAAGGGTTTTTTATTTTTTTTTATATTAATTTTTTCTATCGTGATCATAAACTTGATCGCTGTTTCATAACTGTTAATTGCTGATATTTATGGGATAATATACAGTCGTTTCAATTCACCTTGATATTGAATCGTACCAATAGTTGATATTTTATTTGGTTTCATTAATAATATCCTTTACATTTACATCACATACCGGAAAAAGTTATAAACAAAAATGGATTATCAGTTATTATTAAAAAGGACTGAAATATGAACCGCACCCATGACTATTGTATGTTCCTTTTCATTACAATTCTTTTAATTCATGCCAGCGTTTCGTTCCCCGCTAGTCCAGATTTTTCAATGACTTTTTCACCCGGCATTACCGGTTTGCACGTAGCGATCACCGACCAACAGAATGGCGAACCTTTGTCGGCCCGGGTGGTGTTAACCGATAGAGCCGGAGCTGTTATCGGCTCTTATTATAACAACTATCCCGGTTATTTCACTAATGAGGATGGCGCTTTTAGTTTGAATGTGCTCCCTGGTGAATATAAATTGCAGGTTTTTCACGGCATCGATTATGTTTCCCAAACACATACCATAACAATCCGGCAGGATCAGGTATTGAATATACATGTTGCCCTGCAACCCTGGGCGCCATTGCGCCAGCTGGGGTGGGTGAACGGCGATGGCCATGCCCATTTGTATACGGATATTAAGCACGATGACGAGATGCTGAGCATGGTACGGCGGATATGTCGCGCCCAGGGGGTAGATTTCCTTTGCACTAACCAGGGTTGGGCCGGTTATAATGATCATGACTGGCGCGACGGTTATGCCCGTTTTTCCGATGACTGGTTTCTGCTTTATTATGGCGCAGAAATGCCCAAATACCGCACCGGCCATACCTGGTGGCTTGGCCTGGAATCGTGCCGGGATTATTTTGAGGCAGCTATGGATACCAGTTATGAAAATCATTACTATCAGACTATAACTGGTACAAGTTGGAATTTTACTTCATTACCAATGCCATTTATACCCGATGTGGAACTGGTCAACCGCTTCCAGAAAGGGGAGAGCGCAGTGGCTTGTATTCCGCACCCGACCTCTTGGTGGTGGCAAAAACGCGGCGATATTGAAAAATATACCACCAATGTTTGTTCATACCTGTCTTTTGGCCTGCTGGCAGGAAAACTCTGGGAAGGCCTGGTAGTTATGGGTTATGATAGTGATCATTATTTTTATCAAAATCTCTGGTTCCATATTTTAAACCAGGGTTACCGCATGACGCCCCTCGCCGAACTGGATGGCGGTTATGGCCCGGATAACAAATTCCCCTATGGAACGATGCGGGTTTATTACCAGGTTGGCGATACTTTATCTATGGATAGGTTGATCCAGACGGTTCATCAGGGGCGTACGTTTGTAACCTCAGGCCCGATTATATTTACGGATATCGACAATAAATACCGGCCCGGTGATGAACTGCCGGCAGACGGCGCCGCTCATAACCTGCATATTGATGCTTACGCTTCCGGTGATGCGGAAGATTATTTAACCTGGCTGGTGGTTTTCCGCAATGGTGAAATTCACAAATTATGGGATCTGCACGCTGAAAAACCGCGTCATTATGTAACCGATTTGCCGGTACTGGAAAACAGTCAAGCCTGGTATGTCATCAAAGCCTATGGCCGCAAAAGCTGGAATTTACAGGAAAACCTTGATGTCATGGCGATTTGTCGAAAAATTGAGCAGGGCGTTTTTAACGCAACTGACAATAGTGAACGCGATATTTGCCTCACCAGTCCTTATTATTTCCGTCCACCGGGAGCAAGTGAACCGACAGTGTTGGAATCGCAAATAGCAATAACCCTGCTGCATCCAGTTAGCGGGCAGGCGCTGCCGCAGGGGTCTATCGAAGTACAACTGAATGGAAGTGTTATCGACACACACCCGGTGATAAATGGCAAGGCCAGCTTCTCCATGCCCTGTAACGCCGTATTGAAAATTTCCGCTCCCGGTTTGGCGCCGATTACCCGCTGCCTGTATCTCGATTATCCGCCGCAGCAAAAATTGATCGAAACCCTGGCCAATGGCAGCTGGCTGCAGCAATATAATTGGCGGAACACCATGCACCCCGGCCAGGTACCATGGGAGGCGTTTCAGTTTGATAAAACCAGAGAGATACTAACCAATGTCGACTGGATAATTGTAATGCAGCCAAATGAACGAGACGCCTTGTGGAAAGATTTTGAGGCATTATTTTAAAAAAGCAGGATATTCGCTACTAGTATATTAGGAACTGGTATTTTGAATGAACAGAATATATGCAACTCCCGGTTTATGTAAAACATTGTAAAGCACAACCAGTATGTGCATTTTATTCCGCCGGTTCTAAAAAAAGTACTTGATTTTTACCGCAGTTTATATAAACTTTATGCCTGAATAAAATGATTTTTATTTAAACGTTTTATTATATACCGGAAGCAGGAAATTAATAAAGGTCTGACTCGTTTCATTTTTATAGCCTGAATCAAGTACACGTTATAGAATAACGTTCTAAAATGCCGGAAATTATCGGAGGCGGAAATGTTGTCCGGGATATGAAAATACAGAGTTGGCACAAAAATATATCAAAAGGAGTAATTCTAATGACAGAAGAAAAAAAAGAGCCTAAAAAAAGCAGCTCTAAACCAGCCGGCAAGACTCTGGACCGGCGCGATTTTCTGCAGGGATTGGCAACAGCGCCGGTTTTGGGCCTGTTCGGTTATGCCCTGAAAAAAGAGATCGACTATCAAAAAGCGCAAAAAGCCGCAGCGCTGGGAACTCCTGCTGTTGTTCCCGAACAAGCAGAATTAAATGTCGCTCTCTTGGGCGCCGGCGCCCAGGGTGAAGTGCTGTTGAATGCCATGTTGAAAATACCCAATATCCGTTTTCGCGCCGTTTGTGATATCTGGACAGAGTATAATTTAAAAAAAGCAGTTAACCTGCTCAAAAAATATAAATTTGAAGTTAATGGTTACCAGGATTACCAGGAAATGCTGGCCAAAGAACAGGGCCTCGATGCCGTTATTATTGCCACCCCGGATTTTTGGCATGCCCGTCATACTATTGATTGTTTAAAAGCCGGTGTTAATGTTTATTGTGAAAAGGAAATGTCCAATACCCTGGAAGGCGCGCGCAGTATGGTGCTGGCCGCCCGTGAAACCGGTAAATTGTTGCAGATCGGCCATCAGCGCCGCAGCCACCCTCGTTACAAACATGCTTATGAAAAGATCATCAAAGAAGCTAAAATGATGGGCCGTATGGTAACGGTAAACGGCCAGTGGAACCGCTCGGCGGCCCCTGATTTGGGATATCCGGCCCGTTATGCCATTCCCGCAGACATTCTGAAAAAGTATGGTTTTAAATCTATGGAACAGTTCCGTAACTGGCGCTGGTACAAAGGCCTGGGCGGCGGCCCGATCGTCGACCTGGGTTCGCACCAGATTGATATTTACAACTGGTTCCTGGACGCCCGGCCCAAAACTGTAATGGCAAGCGGCGGCACCGATTATTATGACAAAGCTACGCACGAATGGTATGATACAGTCATGGCAATATATGAATATGAAACACCGGATGGTATTGCCAGAGCTTATTATAAAACGCAGACAACCAACGGCAGTCAGGGTTATTTTGAAAACTTTATGGGCGACCAGGGAACGATGGTGATTTCAGAATCGGAAGCCCTGTACAGCGGCCTGATGTACCATGAAACATCGGCGCCACCCTGGGATGAATGGGTACGTTTGGGTTATGTATCGGCGCCCAAAGTGATCATGCCGGGCGAAAAACCGGAAGTGGTGCTGGATGTGCGCGAAACCGTCTCCCCGGACGAACACAAGATCCCCGTGGTTTTGAATGATCCTTATCATAAACCGCACCTGGAAAACTTTTTTAATGCAATTCGCGGCACGGAAAAACTGAATTGTCCCCCGGAAATCGGTTATGAAACGGCAGTTACCGTGTTAAAAGTAAATGATGCGATCGAAGCCCGCCGGACATTGAATTTTGATCCGCGGGAATTTGAAATCTAATTCTGCGCTAATTGATAGTTTTATTGCGTTTTATAATGAAAGGACGATTAAAAATATGAATGAAAATAAATTTGGTCGATTGCAGATGATTGCCCTGGTCATCATGCGGGTAATGATCGGCTGGCATTTTTTATATGAAGGCGTTGCCAAATTCATGAAACCGGGCTGGTCGGCAGCCGGTTATCTGAGCCAATCCAAAGGTATTTTTTCCCCGATCTTTGAGTGGATCACCAATAATCCCGATATTTTGGCCATTGTCAACCAAATGAATATCTGGGGGTTGATCGCTATCGGTCTCGGTTTGATCATGGGCTGTTTCACCCGGATTGCTGCAGTAGCAGGTATGTTATTGATTTTATTGTATTATGTTTGTAATCCATTGTTTGTGGGTTTTTACTATTCGATTCCTATGGAAGGTAATTATATGATTGTAAATAAAAACCTGGTCGAATTGGCGGCTTTGTTTGTTATTACAGTCACCTCAACCGGTCAGTTTGCCGGCCTGGATCGTATTTTGCACAAGCTGTTTTGTAAAAAATAAATAACTCGCAGAGCCCGCAAATTGAATTCATATTTGCGGGCTCTTGTTTAATCCCGGGGTTGTTCCAGGTATTATTATAATGTCCAGAGTTTCGTATTATTGCGTAATTTTTCGAAATGGGCTGTTAATTGATTTAATTTCCATCTGCAATAATAAAGCTATAATAAAACTTTCTGATTACAATTTTTTACAGTTACCACGTTGGTTCTGTTTTTAATGATATTGAAAAGCTCAATAAAATAAGGCACTACAGTGTTTGCCACAACGACTGGCTTTTAACAAAACCCACTCAAAAAATACATCTTGATTTTTATGTCTATATTTTGTATCCTTGAATTAACGAAATCGGTTTCGTTAATTTTATTTGTGGTATCAATGCGGAATAGTGTGGATTATACTGCTATGATAAATATCAAAGTTATTGCCGAATTAGCGCATGTGTCAAAATCGACGGTTTCCAAAGCCCTGAATAACCGCAGTGATATCAGTTATGCCACCCGGCAAAAGATTTTGGAAATTGCCCGGCAGCATAATTTTACTCCCAATGCTTATGGAAAAGGATTGAAAAGCCGGACAACCGGGAATATCGGGGTCATTTTTTACCGGGATATTTTACCCTTATCCGGCAATCCTTTTTATTCACGGGTGTTGGAAGGTATTGAAGCTGAAACCACGCTCAATAATTACAACCTGGTTTTGCATATCGTTACCGATAACCGCACAGACGACCTGCCAAAAATGGTACGCGAAAAGCAGGTTGACGGTTTGATATTAATTGGAATTTTGCATAAAGAGTTGATCGGAAAAATCCTCGAAAAAAATCAATGCACTGTGTTGGTTGATCCGAAATTGAATTATGAAAGGTGCAGCCAGGTGATGATTGATAATGAATCCGGCGCTTACCAGATCACCAGGTATCTGATTAACCGGGGACATAAAAGAATCGGTTTTGTTTCCGGCAACCTGGAACGATTGAGTTTTCGTCAGCGTTATGAAGGATATATAAAAGCATTGCAAAACTATAAAATTCCAATTGATGAACGGTTAATAAAAAGCGGCGGAATTGAAAACGGTTACGAGTTTGTTAAACATTTGTTACTTTATGAAAAACCGACGGCCATTTTTGCGGCTAATGATATAAATGCCATTTACGGGTATAAAGCGATCCGGGAACTCAACCTGGATATACCAGGCGATATCAGCATTGTCGGGTTCGACGATATTGATCAGGCGGGCTTTTCCATACCGCCGTTAACTACAGTCAAAGTATACAAAGAGGAATTGGGTTCGGTTGCTGTGCGGGTACTTTTGAAAATGATCGATTCACCCGGTGAAATTCATACGACAACCATTTTACCAACTGTAATTGTAGAGAGAGAATCTGTAAAAACAATAAAATAATTTACTATTACAACTCACCACTAATCATACATTAAACGAAAGGATAAGCGTATGAAACAATTATCACACCTATTACTGATCCTGCTGACGGTAGTATTGACATCAGCATTTATACAAAGCCCGGTAATGGCAGGTTCCGCACAAACTAGCGAAACGGATACCAGTTGGGTCATTGCCAATTTTGAAACTGAATCTCTTGGTAATATGGGCTGGACCAAGCAATGGGGCGCCGCCCTGGTAGATGTATTCTGGTTTGAAGATCAAACCGAGCGTTCTGCTGGCGCTTTAACCCTGGATATAGATGCCTCCCTCGAAGTTAAAGGCGCATTCGGTAAAGACGGCCTGGATATTTTCTGGACTGAAACCGAAGAAGGCGCCACAGCAATCAGTTTTGATGTTTTTATCCCCGGAGATTTTCCTGAAGGCAGCACTATTAAAGTGTGGGCGCAGGATCGGGTAAACTGGACCTGGGTCGATTACAAATACGTGGTCGGCAACGAAGGGGAACTGGGCGCGGTTGCCGGCGACTGGAATACCGTAACCTTTCCTTTAAAAGAGGTCATCGACAATAATGCAGCTTTTATCCCTTTCAGCGGCATCAAGACCGGTATTGAATTCTATTTTCTCGATGGTGAAACCTGGGCCGGTTATGCACAGGTTGACAATATCACCCTGGTCGGCATCGCTCCTCCGGCGGCCGAGCTTGCTTCTCCCACCAATGTTGCGGTGGTTCCCGATTCATCAGAGCCGGTTTTTGATAATAAAGTGCGCTGGAACCATATCACCTGGACCGATTTCCCGGAAAATTTGAGTGAAACCTATAATATCTATGTCAGCGCCTATCCCATTACCGATGTCAATAGCGACCTGGTTGTTAAACTCGATTCTGCTATACCGCGCGGCGTTAAATACTATAATCATCAGTTGTATGGTACTAATGATTTGGGGCTGAATTTATATTATGCGGTAACCACAAGCGGCCTCAGTAACGGTTCGCTTATCGAAACTCCGGTAGTGCCTGGTTCCAGCAATTGTGGTCCAATTCTTACCAAACCGAATATGCCTGTTATTGTTCCCCTGGTCCAAACCTTTAATTTTATCGCCGACGGCAACCTGGGCGAATTTGCTGCTTTCCCGGAAGCCTTGTTTAAACCTGATCGTATTGGCGGCCCGGCAGCGGAATCCTGGGATGAAGCTTCGACAGATTGTAATATGACCGGATACCTGGTTATGGACAACGATAATTTTTATGCCGGATTTAATGTAATTGATGATGATCCCGATAATGGCTCTGTAGCCTGGGAAGGTGATGGAGTTGATATTTTCACCGGGTTCTATAATCTTATCCCGCTCAATGAGCTGCATGGATTAGGCACGATGTATACCAATGATCATGCCGATTATCGTTTCTCTTTTGCCGTTAACGCCGATCCCGGCAGCCAGTTCCAGAAAAATGGCTATGAAGCCTGGGATCTTGACGGCCTGGATATGAATGTTACTAAAACTGCTAACGGTTATACAATTGAAGCTAAAATTCCGTTTGCTTCAGTCCGTCCGTCTTTGCTGGCAAAATTTGTACCGGAGGAAGGTATGTATTTCCCCCTTAAAATTGATGTGAATGATAATGACGGCGAAAACGATCCTTACTATACCAGCAGCGTCCGCACCATGACCCTGCACACCGGTGGTGTTGACAATGATCAGAACTGGTTACGGCCTTCTACCTGGGGCCAGGCTGTTATTGGTATACCGACTGCTGTAGAAGAACAGCAGGAAGCGCAGGTTCCGGCAAAAATGGCCCTGTTCCAGAATTATCCCAATCCCTTCAATCCCTCGACAACTATAACCTACGATCTGACCAAACAAGCGCAGGTAAAAATTGAAGTTTATGATATTTTGGGACAAAAACTGGCAACCCTGGTCAATGCAAAACAGGCAGCCGGCAGCTATTCAATAGTGTGGAACGGCTTGGATGGCCGGGGCGCGCAGGCGAGCGCCGGTGTGTATTTTGTCAAATTAAGCGCAGATGATTTTGAACAGATACAAAAGATGATCCTCGTCAAGTAGGATTTTATACGACTAGAGAAAAACGCCAGGCCGGCTAGTGGGTAATTTCCTGGCCGGCTTGTTTTTTCTTACTGCAGATTTATCTCTTTTAACAGTGGATTTTTTAATATTTCTTTAATAAAATATCTTGTATATTGATAGTATAACTGTTCTTTAACCGGAATACTATATTCTAAAGTAAATATAATGACTAGCCTGCGTTCGCGGTGTGTTGCAGATAGTTTTAACCTTTTAAATAACCCCCGGGTATGATGACCATGAATAGAAAATTTATCAATTTATTGTTGCTGGTTTTGACCGGTTTTGTTTTTGCTCAATCGCTTACACCGGCTACAGTGAAGAAAGAGAACACTTTATTAACCGAACTTTTACAATTATACCGGGTTGATTTATTGCCACACTATCGGAGTCATTCCATTGTCGCCCAGGTTTCCAGTTATGATACGACCGGCGGCAATAACGATGGTTTTTCCGGAATGTATTCCTATATCCGCAAAGAGGGCAATAACCGGGTGCTGGCTGAATTACGCGGCCCCGGTGTTATCCATCGCATCTGGACGCCCACACCGACCGATAAAATTCTGCAATTCTTTTTTGACGGCGAAAAAGAACCCCGTCTCTCGATTGCTTTCAGCGACCTGTTTTCCGGACGGGTATTTCCGTTCCTGAATCCGGTTGTTGGGAATGAAGTAGGGGGGTACTATTGCTACCTGCCGATCCCGTTCCAAAAATCCTGTAAAATTGTGTATTGCGGCGACGACATTAAATTTCATCAGATCCAATACCGCCTGCTTCCGGATAATGAAACGATAACAAGTTACCATGTTAACTGGAGCGCCGCTGAAAAAGACGCCCTGGCGCACGCCTGCCGGTTCTGGTCGATGCAGGAAATCAATTTTGGCAAATTGGCTTTGCCGCAAAACCAAAAAGTTGAAATCACTACCAAGACAATTACCCTTACCCCTGGCCGGGCGAGCGACTTGTTTACCGCTGCCACCGGCGGCAGGATTTTAGGAATTGAACTGTCTCCTGCGGCAGGTTTTTCCGGTTTGAATCGCGATATTCTACTCAAGGCAGTATGGGATAGTGAACCGACTCCGGCTATTCTCTGCCCGGTTGCAGATTTTTTTGGTTATGCTTTTGGCAAGCCCTCCATGCAGGGTATTCTTGCCGGCCAAAAGAACGACGTCAATTACTGTTATCTGCCTATGCCCTTTGCACATAATGCTCAACTCACTTTTATTTACATAAACCGTAAAAATATCGAACAGTCGCCCCTGGAAATTAGCGCCAAAATTTATTATACAACTGCTCCCCTGGATACCGAGAGCGAGGGCAAACTTTATACTCAATGGCGTCGTATCAATGATCCTGAAAAAGGCAAACCCTGGATTTTTGCCGATATTACCGGCAAAGGCCATTATGCCGGCACTATACTCATCGCGCAGGGGCTCACCCCCGGCGTTACCCGTTTTTTTGAAGGTGATGATATTACCTGGTTAGATGGTGAAATGCGCCTGCACGGCACCGGTTCCGAAGACTATTTTAACGGCGGCTGGTATGCCATTCTCAACCGCTGGGATCGCAGCACCAGTTTACCGGTGCATGGCTCGCTGGACTATTCGATCCCGGACAGCCGTACCGGCGGTTATCGCTTTTATCTTGCCGATAAGCTCTCTTTTGAAAAAAATTGTTTGATAACAATGGAACACGGCCCGGAGGGCAACCTGTTCCCGGTTGATTATACCTCGGTGGCTTTTTATTATGCCGATCAGCCGCCACTGCAAGCTATGGAACCAACCGATGATTTACGCCGGGTCTTTGTTCCAAATAGTTTTGGATTTACGACCGACCTGCTTAAACTTACCCTCGCGCCGCATACCATTGCAGATTTTCAATATGGTTCCGGCATCGTCATTAAACAGGGCAGAAAGGATGAGGATGGCGAGGTGCGCCTGGATTTGAGCGCTGTTCCGGCAGGAGTTTATGATCTCTATATGACCTATTATAACAATCCGGGTGGCGGCGAATTTTCCATCTGGCAACGCCAAAATAAGGTCAGCGACTGGAAGGATACTTTTGCTGCGGCAGAAAAACTGGTGGAGAATGAACTACTTGGCGAAGTTACGATCACTGATTTTATTGATTATATTTCCATTAAAACCAGACAAGGCGAAAAGGGAAAGGAATTTAAATTTTCCGAATTTACCTTGCGCCGAAAGTAACTGTATAAATATGGATTGCTGTGAAAAATTATATGAAAATTTCTAGATAAACGGTTCATTGCGAATGAAAAAGGAGGATGGTTCTGTGTCGAGAGTTATTAGTGGTTTTATAATGGTGATTTTGATAATAGCGTGTTTACAGAGTTGTGCTAAAGAACAAGCCGTTTCCGTGCCGTCGCCGGCGTTATCCTGGCTGCATATCGAAGGCAATAAAATAGTCGATGAAAAAGGCGTTATGCAGGTTTTACGAGGGGTAAACCGTTCCGGGTTGGAATACAATAAAAAAGGCAACAAGATCAGTTTGGATGAAGTAACTTTTATTGTTAAAGAGTGGAAAGCCCAACTTATCCGCCTGCCATTCAACCAGGACTGGTATACCAATGACGCTAAATATCGCAAGTTTATGGACAAAGTGATCGGCTGGATCGCCGGACAAGGCGCTTATGTGATGCTGGATCTGCAATGGCAGGATAATAAGGCCAAAATTACTCCCATCCCCAATGAAGCGGCAATTGCAATGTGGAAAGACATTGCCGTTACTTATAAAGATAATCCCACGGTGTTGTACGACCTGCATAATGAGGTTCACGACACTACCTGGGCCGCCTGGCGGGATCGCGCTTCGCAGATCATCGAGGCCATCCAGTCCGTGCATCCTAAAGCATTAATATTTGTGAGCGGCCTGGACTGGGCCTACGATCTGCGCGGCTGGGAAGAACAGCCGCTGCCTTATAAAAACATTGTTTATTCCAGTCATCCTTATCCCTTTAAAGGCGAGCCCTGGGCGTGGGATGAAAATTTCGGCGCCCTGGCCGATAAAGCCCCGGTTTTTCTGGGTGAGTTTGGCGGCGGAGCCGATGACCTCGAATGGGGTGAAAAATTGCTGGCTTATTTTGACAGTAAAAATCTGGGCTGGGCGGCCTGGTCATGGGTCGATCAACCCCATTTAACCCAAAAAGATCGCCGCACCCCTACGGAATTTGGAATGCTGGTAAAAAATGCATTGTTGAAACATGCAGAAGCAAATGCACAATAAACGTCAGGTTTAATGACTTGAGAACATTTAATGATGAACAGGTTCGTTCAAACCGGCCGGGCCTGTTTTAATTTTAAAAACCAGGGTATTGTTATGAAAATATATGCAATGCTTCTTTTGCTTGTATTGGGAGTTGAATGGGGAATTGCGGCAGAGTTTTCCGATATTTCTTATACCCCGCAAACCGGCTGCTATGAAAAACTTGAGGTGCGTTTTACCGTAACAACTCTTTACGATAATCCCTATAACCCGGATGAAGTGACAATTGACGGCATATTTACCTGCCCGTCCGGTGTACAGCATACTGTGCCGGCGTTCTGGTTTCAGGACTATAAATTGTCTGCCGATCCGCAGAGCGGCGCCGAAAAATTGACGGCGCATGGTAGCCCGGAATGGCGCATTCGCTACGCCCCGATGGAAACCGGGCACTATTCTTTTTACCTGCAACTGACCGATAAAGATGGCACGGTGAGTTCGGCTCCCGCTTATTTTAACAGCGTCAACTCGTCGGCAAAAGGGTTTATCCGGGTTGACGATAATGAACAGTACCTGAGTTTTGATAATGGCGATTTTTACCTGCCGATGGGGCAAAATGTCGGCTGGGCCGATGATAAAGGCAGTTACCGCTACAATACCTGGATGAACGCCATGGCCGACGCCGGTGAAAACTGGATGCGCATCTGGTGCACTCACTTTAGCAATGGCCAGTTACTGGAATGGAACGCCAATCATTACACCGGCTGGTATCATGGTTTGGGCCGTTACAGTCAACAGGCCGCCTGGAAATGGGACTATATGGTCAACCTGGCGGAAGACTTGGGTTTATATATACAGATGGTGACCCAGCATCACGGTCAGTTTTCACAATCTACAAATCCAAACTGGGATGAGAATCCGTTTAACCAGGCCAATGGCGGATTTTTAAGCAGCGGCGATCAGTTTTTCAGCGACGACAGCGCTAGGCAATTCTATAAAAAGAAAATGCGCTATACCATTGCCCGCTGGGGTTACAGTACCGCTATTCTCGCCTGGGAATTGTGGAATGAAGTACAGTTTACTGATAACTATACGACCAATTACCCGGTTGTGGCACAGTGGCATGGCGAGATGGCCGATTATATTCACAGCATTGATCCCTGGCTGCATTTAGTTACCACCAGCGCCCGCGATGAAGATAGTCTCATCTGGTCATTACCGGGACTGGATGTAACGCAAAATCATTATTATGGTTCAGGAGTGATTCTGGCCATACAAAGTCGACATCTTAAAATGGCGCAATACAATAAACCGAATATCATCGGCGAGTTTGGCGATGACTGGCAAACCGGCGGCGGGGATGTTACCGGAACTTCAATCCATCACGGGATATGGGCGGCCACTATGGTGGGCGGCGGCGCCATGCCCTGGTGGTGGGATAATTATATTCACCCCAATGATCTGTATTATCACTGGCAGGCTTTGGCTGCATACTGGCAGGGAGAAGATTTGCGCAGCGGCGTCTTTGCGCCGGTGGAAAATGATTGTCAGGGCGGTCCCATATCAGCAGCAGGGGCCCGCGCTTATCCCGGCCTGGGCTGGACGGCTTCTCTGCAAAAAGAATTTACCGTACGACAGGATGGCTCTGTGCCGGGTATTGAGGAATTATCACAATACCTGCATGGTTCCGACAAGGCGAATATGGGCCGTGAGGCAAAATTTCATGTCCGTTTTGACCAGGATTTTACTTTTGGGCTTTATATACGCGATGTTTCTACCTGGGACCCCGGAGTGCTAAAAATATTTATTGATGACGCGACCAAACCGTTGCTCAATAAAGCCCCCCAAAAAGAGAAAAGCTATACGGTTTCAGTTCCGGCCGGGGAACATACGCTTCGCGTCTATAATGCCGGCACCGACTGGTTTTTGGTCGAATACTATGAGTTCTCCGGCATCCAGGTTCCGGCTGCGCTTGCTTATAGTTTTTCGAACGGCACCACAACCTATGCCTGGATCCTGGACAGGAATTATAACGCCGGAACTTCACCCAATGGCACCATATCCGGCGCCAGCCTGGTTCTGGATCAACATAAAAACGGTGATTTTATTGCCGAACAATGGAATACCTATACCGGTAGGGCGATACACTCTCAGAAACTGCATGCCGGCGATAACCTGGTTGTGCCCTTGCAGGATTTTGAAGGTGATATCGCCGTTAAAATCAAACCGGCCGCTACCTGGACCGGCGACGATAGTCAGCACCCCCGTTATTTTAAAATGCTGCCCAATTATCCCAATCCCTTTAACAGCGGCACGACCATTGTGTACGAGATCATGCGCAATGCCCAGGTCACCCTGCAATTATATGATTGTACCGGCCGTTTTGTTGCAACTCTTTATCGTAACCGGGATAATACCGGCGCGCATCAGTTACATTTTACCCCCGGCAGCGATTTGTCTTCGGGGGTCTATTTCCTGAAAATGCAATGTGGAAATGAAGCACAAACCCACAAGATTGTGCACCTGCGTTAAATTGATACCAGCGGTATTGAAAGGAATTGAACCTGGATGAACTGGAACATGACTTGTCTTTTTCCGTATGAAACGTAAAGATAAAATTTGATCTTATGTTTCAATTCATCAAGGGAGAGTATTAATGAGCCATAAAGACGATAAATTTATGGAAGAAAATTATGACCGCGAAGCGGAGGCGACCGCCTGGTATGGGCCGGAAGTGGTTTTCGGCCTGGCCTGCAAATTTATCGAGCCGGGGCAATCGCTTCTCGATATCGGCATCGGCACCGGGTTAGGCTCTTCATTATTTCATAAATATGGCCTGAAGGTTTATGGCCTGGATTTATCCCAAGAAATGCTGGAGGTATGCCGTAGTAAAGGATTTACAACCAAACTGTTACAACATGACCTGACTGTGTTTCCGTATCCTTTTGAGGGTAATTCCCTCGATCATGCCGTTTGTGTGGGGGTTTTTAATTTCTTTCAGGATTTAAAGCCGGTATTTCGGGAGGTTGAACGAATAATACAACCTGATGGAATATTTGCTTTTATTGTCGGTGATGTGGCGCCTGGCGAACCGACCGAGTTTACAGTTGGCCCTGAACATACCGGGACGGATAGTTATATTACTATGTATAGGCATGGGTATAATCAGATCAATACCTGGCTGCGGGAAAGTGGTTTCCGACTGGCGCGAAATCTGGAATTCATCATTTTTATGGATCGTGAAAAAAACAAACGTATGCGCGCAATGGCTTATCTGGCTGTAAAAAATAACAACGGTATATAATCGGGCAACCTGGACAGATACCGGAAACGCCTGTCTTTATTGCTTTTGTTATAATTCCGGGGAGAAAGGTAAGTGAAATATGTTAATAAAGAAAAATGCATTATTGCTTTTTATTGTTTTATCTGCTATCACTGCCAATCACTGCTCGGAAGAAACGACCAAACCGGAAGATGAACCCGGCGCGGTTAAGCTTGTCGAAATTGATGATGTGCTGCCCAACCCATTCAAAGGATTTGCGCCATGGGTCGGAGATGAAAATCCCGTTTATGAATGTAAACTGCAACAGGCCACCTATTCCTGGCGTGATCTGGAACCCTCCAAAGGACAATACGATTGGCAAAAGCTGGAACAGGGATGGGGTAATATAGCAGTAACCGGCAAGCGGGTTGGCTTTCGCATCGCCGCCGCCATCCCCGGGTCAGGCCGTGTGCATACACCACAGTGGCTGATTGACCAGGGAGTGGCAATGCGTTCCTACTCAATCGATGGTGAAACCGGATTGGCGCCGGATTGGGATGATGCAAAATTTCTGGCCGCCCACCATGATTTTATTATGGCATTGGGAGCCCGCTATGATCAGGATAACCGCGTGGCCTGGATTGATATCGGCTCGTATGGTTTTTGGGGCGAATGGCATGTGTGGATGAATGAATCGTTGGCTGCTACCGAAGCAACCAAACAGGCAATCCTGGAAGATTATTTTACCGCTTTTCCCACCAAACCAAAAGTAATAGCTTTTGACGACGATTTTGCCACAAAATATGTAACCGATCATGGCGGCGGCATCCGTGATGATTGCCTGGGTGAAAAAGAATCAAATGACTGGTACCTGGAAAGCCTTACGAATATTGACCCGGCTTTGAATGACCGGGTATGGAAAACCGCTATTATCACCGGAGAATTCTGCGGCTCAGACGAGGGCGCAACCGCAGGCACAACCGAGCGATTCGAGTTAAATTATAATTTCATCAAACAAACGCACTGGTCTTTTATCGGCTCGGCCGGCGGCGCTATTGATCCGCAAAATGCTACGCACCGCCAAAACCTGGATAAACTGCTTAAAACCCTGGGCTACCGCTTTGTGTTGCGCCAGGTTACCCATGCGGCAAATATTACCGCCGGGCAAACACTCAACCTGACTATACAGGTGGAAAACAAAGGCGTGGCGCCTTTTTACTTTGCCTGGCCGCTGGTCGTCTATCTTACGGACAGCGACGGCGCAGTGGTTTTTCAACAGCCAACATCAATCGATATTCGTAGCTGGCTTCCGGGCGTTCATACTGTTAATGCGTCAGTTACTTTGGCTGAAGAAATACCCGCCGGTTCATACGATGTTAAACTGGCAATTCATGATCCTGTAAGCGGAGTGCCGGCGATCATGTTTGCCAACACCGGCAACGATGGTCATAAGCGATACCTGGTGAGTCGTTTATTAATAAATTAAAAATATATTATGGAGGCAATTTCTGTGAGCAAAAAGTCGGTTCTTATTGTGGGTGGCTATGGTACGGTTGGAAAGGTTGTCTCCGGGATTTTAGCGCAGGATGAAAGAATACTGCCGGTTATTGCGGGTCGTAAGGGTTACCGGGCGGAAGAACTGGCCGGAACCCTGCAATGCTCATGGCGAACCATAGATATTAACGACCGGGAATCTATAACCGCAGCATTGACCCATATCGATATTGTTATTAATTGTTTTAGCGGGCCATTCACCCATTTCCCATTGCATTTGCCGGAAATCTGCGCCCGGTCGAGCATTCATTATATGGATGTATCCGGCAGTTACGAATACTCGGAGCGCTTTTTAAAGCTGAACGACTGCGCCGTTAATAACAATGCGACTTTGATAACGGCGCTGGGCGCCAATCCCGGTATTCCCGGAATTGCCCTGGTGAATGCGGCAAAGAGTTTTGAGGTATTGGAAACCGGCAAAATAATTTTTGTGCTTGGCGCAGGACTGGAGGGTATATCCATATCCTCCCTAAAAGAATTGAAATATATGATGGATATTCCAGCGGTCGTTTGGAATTCCAGGCAATGGGTCAAAGCCAGGTTGCAAAACAGCAAGGAATATATAGGCGTACCGTTTGAAAAACAAGTTTATATGGGTTTATCTATTACCCGTGATTTACTAATTATCCCCGCAATGACCGGAATTAAGGAATTATCTTTTTGGTCCGGTTCGCAAAACACCTGGCAGGGTTTACTCATGATAATAGGGCTTAAATGGGGTTTGACAAAAACGGAACGCGGCGCCAGTTTCCTGTTAAATCTCTTGAAATCAATGGGTAAACATTCCGGTTCCGATGCATTAATAAAAATAGATGTGACCGGTATAAGCCAGGGACGACATTTGCGCCAAACCATGCAGTTACATTGTGAAGAAAATTATGCTACCGCCCTGGCGCCGGCTATTGTTTGCCGGCAGTTTATAGATGGCGCCATTGCCCGCCCTGGCGCGTTTGTTCCGCCGGAAATAGTACCGGCTGATGATTTTATGAACCGATTAAAGAGCTATTCTGTAAACTATTCGGAAACGATTGAGAGTGTAACCGAAAATTGAGTGCTTTCTGTTGTGCAGATAAAAGTGCTATGACATTCGTTATGTTGTATAATGAAGTTTTGATTGTTGAAAATGTTTAAGGATTAAATCCGGTTAACGAATAGTTATAGTGCAGAAAGCAAAGGATATTTTTATGGCCAAGTATAAAAGGATTTTACAAAAAAAACTCATTTACAATAATCCGGACAAGCAGAAAATTGCCCGTGATATGCTGGAGCGATATACCGGCGGTACTATAGAAGAATTTAATAAATATATCATTCTTACCAATTTTAATAAATATATGCACGCTTTTGCAGACCAGTGCAACAGTCCCATACAATCCGGTTCCGTTATGTCCGTTGTGCATGGCGACAAAGTTAATGTCAGTATGGTCGATTTCAAGATCGGCGCGCCGACTGCGGCGCTAATTATAGAATTGTTGAGTTGTATTGATCCCCAGGCGGTGCTGTTCCTGGGAATGTGCGGCGGTTTGCATCCCTCATTACAGGTGGGCGATTTTATCCTGCCTATGGCGGCAATTCGCGATGAAGGCGTCTCGGAGCATTTTATTCCTCCGCAGGTGCCGTCGCTGCCGACCTTTAAAATTCAAAAGTTTGTCAGCCAAATGCTGGTAGATGACGGTCTCGATTACCGCACCGGGGTGGTGCATACCACCGATTATCGTTTCTGGGAATTTGATGAAGAATTTAAACAGGAATTATACCAGGAACGCGCTATCGCTATCGATATGGAATGTGCAGCGTTATTCTCGGTTGGCTTTGTCAGCAAGGTGCCGATTGGCGCTTTGTTGCTGGTTTCGGATATGCCGCTGGAAGAGGGAGGAATAAAGACCAAGGAATCGTCGCGCAAGGTTTTTTCGGAATTCACCGAACGACATATAAAAATAGGTATTCGTTCCATGATCGAAATCCAGGAAAAAGGCGAGCACATACGGCATTATCGTTGGTAAATTATGCTTTTAAATATGAATTAGTAATCAATAATTGTGCTTCAAGTTAAATTTAATACTAACCTATGATTTTCAAGCCGGTGCATTCTTATAAATTTAAATTACAATTATCAATAATGTGGCATACAATTTGTTTTGGAATAGTAGTTAATTTTGATATTAATTATTTTATGTTTGCAGTTATTATTTAAAAAATTTCTTTTTAGAATATTTCTTATTTAAGCAGGAAAATAAGAGGTTAATTCATGGATTTTAAAAGATCGTTGCTAACGGGTTATTCAATTCTGGTTTTTGTGTTTATGGGGCGGATTTATGCGCAAGATACCCAGGAATTATTAAATATGACATTAGACGACCTGTTAAATGTCGAGGTGACAACAGCTTCAAAAGCGATTGAAAAACTGTCGGATGCTCCCGGCGTACTTACTGTGGTTACCAAAGATGAATTACAACGTTTTGGCGGAACAACACTCAAAGACATCCTTGAGCGGGTGCCCAGTTTGAGCAGTTCAAGCGCTTACTTTACTGACCGCAGTACAATCGCGGCCCGCGGCGATCAAATTAAAATCAATGCCGGACATAATTTAATCCTGATTAACGGACGTCCAATCCGCGAGATAGTAGAGGGTGGTATTAGTACTGAAATGTACGAAGCTTTTCCGGTAAATATTATCGAAAGAATTGAAGTCATAAAAGGCCCCGGTTCTGTACTGTATGGCTCGAATGCCTTTTCCGCGGTAATTAATATCATCACCGAGAAAGCAAATGGAAACGATCTTAGTTTAACAGGTTTAGCGGGTACATCGGGAGCTTATGGCTCCACGGCAAAAACCTCACTCAGCGCCGGTGATTTTAGTGTTGTAGCAGCCGGCAGGTACTTTAAAAAGGCAGACTGGGAAACCTCTTATAAATATACAAATGTGTATGCTGTGGACACCCCAGTTATTGAGAGTAAGCCAACGATTCCCAATTTAGGACAAAGCGGTTATCTTGGCATGGATTATAAAAAATTGCGTTTTATGTCTTCCTTTAACCAGTTTGAAACCTCATATTTCTCCAGGGGTAATGTTGGTAAAAATCGTTGGCAAAAAGGTTTTGCAGATCTGGGTTATGGTTTTCAGGCTACCAGCAAATGGAATATGGATTTTAATGTAACTTATTCCTATGCAACATTTCATTCCGGGTCTTCACCGAATAATAACAGGTATTCAAACGATATAGTCGCTGAATGGACCAATTTTTTTAGACCCATGGAAAAGTTAAATATAACTTTTGGTGGTCTGGTAAATTATATCAAGGGTAAGGAAGAGTTATATAATACTAATCCTGTAACCGTAATTTCCAATGCTAACCGTACTAGTTATGCGTTATATTCACAAATGGATTACCAGTTGATGCAGAGTATGAAAGTTATTGGCGGATTCCAGGCGAACAAAGTAAAGAATGTCGATTTAGATATCGTGCCCAGAGGTGGCGTTATCTGGTATCCGGTTCCACGAATCAATGTAAAAGCCCTGTACAGCCAGGCATTTCGCGGTGCCAGCATTAATGAAATAGGTATAAATCACCCCCGCCTGTTAGGGGACCCGAATTTGAAACCGGAAAAAGTCAGCGCAATTGATTTTGGTGTTAGCTATCTGGGCGATCACACTCAGTTTGGTGTGAACTATTTCCGCAACAAACAAACTAATATTATAGTACCGGCAGGTACCTTTGCACCGAGAATATATAGTAATCTCGGTGAAGTAGAATTTCAGGGAGTAGAATTTGAAGGCAAATACTATGTTAGCCGTGCTCTGTTCTTGACCGGTTCTGTGTTATACCAGACCAATAAAGACGGTAACAAAGTTGAGAATGTAACACCTCTGGCAAATATGGGTGGAAAAGTCGGCCTAAGTTATATGTTGGATAATGGTATAACTATAAGTTTGTTTAATATTTACCAAGGCAAGCTGGATGATAAATATAAATCAAAGTTGAATCCCATACCGGAAGCCTATAATATGTTAAGTTTATATAGTCGGCTAAATTTAAACAAATTCTTTGATTTAAAATTCCACCATGATTGTTCCCTGTTTGTGCAGGCTGATAATTTGCTGGATCAGGAACTGTGGTTCCCGGATTGGGGCGGCGTTGTCGGCGAGTCAATTCCTGTGAACCAGGGCAGAGCTATTTACCTGGGCCTGGATTTGGTGTTATAAAAAGTAATTATCCTGCTAGGTGTAATAAAGCAACAATTCAAGTTTACCAGTTTCAGGAATTATGTTACTATAATAATGAGCAAGGGGAATTCAATGATTTGAATAACATATAATAATAAAATACTTTTTCACTATACTTGATCAGCTTACCGGTAAAAAGATGCCGCTTTATACCGTGGATAAAAAATAAAGCGATCAAGTAAGCCTAAAATTATCAGAATGATAATTCCTGCAACTGGTATTGGTAATGCCAGATTAAAATCAATATTGCCCAGCAAAGAATTGAGGTTCTTTATGAGAGCCGGGATCGAGTTGTCATTCGCCGGTGTAGAGAATTTCAAATCCTCTACCAGGGTCTTTGTATCAACATAATAAAGTGATAAATTGATACACGCAATAAAAATAAACATCGCTATGAATATATGCCACAATTTGAAATGCAACGCTCCCAGTTCTTCAATTTGGGCTTTTTTCATTACCCGTGAAGTAAATTTGGGGTCAAGTTCAAATCCTTTCCGGTCATTCAAAGCTGAATAAAGCTGTTTATATACCTGTACCCTGGACTTTAATACCGGATCGCTATGTAACTCTTCTTTGAATTGCCGGTAAAGGTCTGCCGGCATATTATTATCAAGAAAATCCTGAATTTTTTGATCGGAATATTTCATTATTGATATAACTCCTCAGGTTGATAGCGGGCCGTTAGTTTGGCTTTTAAAAAGCGCCGGGCCCGGAACAAATAATTCTTTACGGTGCCTTCCGGCAGGCCGGTAATACTGCCAATTTCTGCATAAGTCATCTCATCCAGGTGATAGAGGGTAAGAATTGTACGAAATTTTACCGGCATCTCTGCTATTTCTTTCCTGACAATATTATTGATGTTTTCGGCTTCATAAAGATCATCCTGCAATTCATTTATTCCTGCCAGACTATCCAGTGATGTATCTTCAGGAGCCAGATCATCATACAACGGCACCTTTTTTTTCTCAAGATAATTAATGCAGGTATTATAAGCGATCCTGGCTATCCAGGTAGAGACTTTGCTCTCAAATTTGAACTGAAACAGGTTTTGATAGGCTTTAACAAAAATATCCTGACACAAATCTTCGCGATCTTCCAATATGTTCACCATTCTGTAGACAATATGGGCAACCAGGTTTTTGTATTCGTTCACAAAGGTTTGAAAAGCGCGGGAATTGCCGGCCAGAACCTTTTCTACAAGTTGTCGCGAGTCGTTATCATTCATATACTAAATAGACAGATAATTTTAAGAAAGGTTGCATTTTTTATTTTGTTCAAGTGCAACATTATAGCAGCTTATCTGTCTTATTATAATAGAAAGAAACCTTAAAGTCAATAATAAAAGGAGAATTATTATGGGAATCCTGGTACCAATTACATTATTCATCGTAATGGGGTGGATTATTAAAGTATTGTCGGATAACCACATCCGCAAACTCTTGATTGAAAAAAACATCGACAGTGATAGCGTTAAACTTTTGTATAGCGACAAGCTGGAAAAGTACGTACCGTCGGCAATGAAATGGGGAATGGTGCTGGTTGCCATAGGGTTGGCAATATTCCTCGGTAAACTGATGGTGTTAATTCCCGGTTTTGACTCATCCCGACATGATGAAGAAGTTTTCATTTTTGCCATGATGTTCATTATGGGCGGACTGGCTTTGATTATTTACTATGCCATGGCGACCAAGGCAATGAAAAAAGCCGATGATAAATAATTCCACAGTGTTTTTCTAAAAGTTGAATGCTGGTAAGGCGTGGTTATCATTTAATCACGCCTTTTTTATTGTTTGTTCCTGTTTCTGCTTGCTTTAAAGCTAAAAAGTTTGTATATATCACTTTTGCAATTTATTTAAAAAAATGGAGCAGCAGAGATGGAGAACCCGGGCCCGCAAAAACAATCGGCAATATTGCTTATCTCTTGTCCCGATCAAAAGGGAATCGTCGCCGCTATTACCAAATTCCTGTACGATAATGCCGGAAATATTATCCGTTTGGATCAACATGTTAATATGCAGGAGAATATCTTTCTTTCACGGGTAGAATGGGACTTGCAGGGTTTTGCAATACCTCGGGAGCAGATTGCCGCCAGTTTATCGGAATTGATGCAAAAATTTAACAGCAAGTATGAACTGCATTTTTCAGATTTTGTGCCGCAGGTGGCAATCTTTGTTTCCAAATTAACCCACTGCCTCTATGATGTGTTGTCACGTTACCGGGAAGGCGAATGGAATATCTCCATTCCACTGGTGATCAGCAATCACCCGGATGCGGATTCTATTGTAAAAAAATTTGGTATAAATTATTTCGTTTTTGAGATTAATGACGATAACAAGCAGGAACAGGAGCGCAAACAACTCGAACTGTTAAAAGCGCATGATATTAATTTTATTGTTCTTACCCGCTATATGCAAATCCTCTCCCCGGAATTTATCGCCCATTATCCCAATAAGATCATCAATATTCACCATTCATTTTTACCGGCATTTCCGGGAGCCAAACCCTACCATTCCGCTTATGACCGGGGGGTGAAAATTATTGGCGCTACCAGCCATTATGTCACCTCGGACCTGGATGGAGGGCCGATTATCGACCAGGACATTGTTCGCGTCAGTCATCAGCATTCAATAACCGATTTTATTCGTAAAGGCAGGGATCTGGAAAAAATTGTGCTGGCCCGCGCAATCTGGTATCATTTACAACATAAAGTACTTGTATATAAAAATAAAACTGTGGTTTTTGATTAAGGTAATACTATGAAAATAACCATATTGGGAGCCGGCATGGTCGGCCGGGTAATGGCGCTTGACCTGGCTACACAATTTTCAGTGCTGGCAGTCGACAGGGATTTGTCGCGCCTGGAGATGTTACAGGGCTACGACGGTATTACCACCCGTCACGCCGATCTGGCCGATAGCCGGCACATTGAGCAGGTGATTGCAGATTGCGACCTGGTGATTGGCGCTGTCCCTGGTTATATGGGGTATAGAACCCTGGAAACAGTAATACGATGCGGTAAGAATATTGTCGATATATCCTTTTTCAACGAAGACCCATTTACGCTGCATAAACTGGCCTGTGAAAAAGGAGTAATCGCTATTGTCGATTGCGGGGTGGCCCCCGGCATGGGTAACATTATTCTAGGCTATTATAACCAGCAAATCAAGATCAATCGTTTTGAATGCTATGTCGGTGGATTACCGCTCATCCGCACCTGGCCTTTTGAATACAAGGCGCCGTTTTCTCCAATTGATGTATTGGAAGAATATACCCGCCCGGCGCGTCTAGTCGAAAATGGCGCCCTGGTTATCAAACCCGCCCTTTCGGAACCGGAATTGCTGAATTTTCCCGGCATTGGCACCCTTGAAGCATTTAATACCGACGGTTTACGTTCGTTGTTGACCACTATGAATATTCCCAATATGAAAGAAAAAACTCTGCGCTATCCCGGGCATATTGAAATTATGAGGATATTCCGTGAAACCGGTTTCTTTGGTACTGAAAAGATTGACATCAATGGATCAGCAGTCCGGCCATTAGATGTTACAACCAAATTATTGTTTCCTTTATGGAAATTGGCAGAAACCGAGCACGAATTTACGGTAATGAAAATAATCCTGACTGGAACCGACAAACATGGCGACTGCCTGGTTGAATATGATATGCTGGATCGATATGATGAGAAAACCGGGATCAGTTCCATGGCCAGAACCACCGGTTACACCTGTACTGCAGCAGCAAGGCTGGTGCTAAATGGCGATTACCGCAATAAAGGTATTTCTCCACCTGAACGGCTGGGTGAAGATGAAAAATGTTTTATCAAGATGCTGGACGATTTGGCTGCACATAATATTCATTACATTAAATCGAAATAACTGCCGGTTATAGGTAATATGCGTATTAATAAACAGGAACGTTTTCGTCAGTTGGCAACTTTTGCCAATGTTGTTAAAAATCCGCAAGAGTTACACGGCGTCTGGAAGCAGGACTGCTTTGCCAATGAGCACCCCATAACCCTGGAATTGGGGTGCGGCAAAGGCGAATATACCCTGGAACTGGCGCAGCGTAACCCGGAACGAAATTATATCGGCATCGACCTGAAAGGCGCCCGGTTATGGGTGGCGGCGCGTCGCGCTCTGGCTTTGGGTTTAACCAATGTCCGGTTTATTCGTATGAATATTGAAGTGATAAATACAGTCTTTACCGCAGGTGAAGTTGATGAGATCTGGATACCTTTTCCAGATCCGTTTTCAAAAAAACCGAACCGGCGATTGATCTCGCCCCGCTATCTGGGTTATTACCGGGATATTGTGCATACCAGCGCCATTATTCATTTCAAGACAGATGATGATGGATTATTCCACAATTCATTGCAAACTCTGGAAGAGGAAAAGTGTCCTATTCACCAAGTCATCGCCGATATTTATAAAGAACCGGAGACAAGTGAAATATTAAAGATAAAAACAACATTTGAACTGAAACATCTTGCAAGTGAAAAAAAGATCAAGTATATTAGTTTTAGCCTTGGCAATGGATGATTGTGCACGGGGTCTCGGAATAAAAGGGCGCAACTGGAGAACCACAGCTTGCAATTAAACAATAATGATAAATACAGAATAAATTAAAAATCTTGAGAAATGTTATATAATATTCAATATACACAATATTACCATAAATGAAATTAGCATACAGGGACCGTGTAAAATAAGGGTATGTAAACAATGAATGAAGATGAAACCAACATCCCTGAATCTGCAATTGAAACCCTGGCCCGCAGTTTTTATAAAGAATCCACCGGCTATGGATTTAAACAGGTTGATTATTTACGTTTTGTCAATAATCTTCTCGATATAGCCATGCAAAAAAAACCGGATGGTTCTCCTAAAGCCGATAATATAATTGAAACACTTTATACCGGGTTAGAGAATGAAATTGTAAAATTTCCTTTATGCGGAAAGCGAATGTTTATTCGTAAACCGGCCCCGCTCGATGATAAAAAATTATGGGAAAAGTGGCTGTCTGATGAAGAAGGCCGGCATTTTCTGCTGTCGCGAATTACTGCGCAATCTTTAAGTATTGACCAGATTTTATATGATGATAAAAATATCACCGGCATGATTACGTTACCGGATGGTTTGACAATCGGCGCCGTTACTTTTCTTGATTTTGATGCCCGGCAGCTCAAAGCCGAGTTGCGAAAAATAATTGGCGAACCGCAATACCGGGGTCAAGGCTATGCCAAGGAAGCGACAATTTTATGGTTAAAGTATGGTATTGTAACCCTGGGATTGAAAAAAATATATCTGAATACCCTGGATACCAATATTCGTAATATTCACATGAATGAAGAACTGGGATTTAAAGTAGAAGGGATCATGCGCAGTGAAGTGCTGATTGATGATGAATACCGGGATGTTTTGCGTATGGGGTTAAGGATTGAATAAAAGGATAATGAGATAATTCTGCAAATTCCGGTCATTGGTTGTAAATACCAGCTAGTTTATTCTATTATTTTAAAAATTGCAATTTTAATAAAATTACAGAGTGATACAGGGATGGATAAAGGTAAAACAATCAGGTGTTTCAAGTGTGGAACTGAAATAATTCTAGATCGCAGAGTATTCCGGCAGGATTCGTGCAAGAACTGTAAGAGCTTTTTGCATTGCTGCCTGAATTGCAGATTTTATGACCCACTTGCAGCTCACGAATGCCGGGAGTCCGAAGCGGGCTGGACGCGAGATAAAGAAGCGGCAAATTTTTGTGATTATTTTGAACCCGGCATGGCTCCTGTCAGGAAAGATGTAAATAAACAGGATGAAGCCAGAAAGAAATTGGAGCAACTCTTTAAAAAAGGAAATTAAGTTCGGTCGGGGACAATTTTTTCTTACCTGATAGCGAAACGGAAATTTCCTGTTTAAGAATATAGTTTAAACTAGGTAAATTCTTTATTTAGTAAACCAGGATATTTTTTATGAAACTATTTTATGTATGCGTTACTTATTATAAATAAAGAGATTATATTTATAAATCTGAACCAGAAAAAAAACAGATTATTTAAAAACATTTTATAAATTTCACTTGAATTTCTTTTTGGCACAATTTTGGCTTTCATTTCTTTTTGCAGTAAGGAGTGATTACTTGGATTTTAAGTATTATTTGTTAATTTGTTTTGTTTTTTAACAATTATCAACAAGCAATACATAACGAAATAATATGTATGTGAATGGGAACGATTAATGAACAATAAAACCAGGATAATGGTTGTCGAAGACGAGTTTATTGTCTCCATGGAAATACAGGACCGATTAAAAAGTCTTGGATATAGTATTGCTTATGCGGCGGCATCCGGAGAGGATGCTATTGATAAAGTGCCGGAAACCCAGCCCGACCTTGTTTTAATGGATATTATGTTAAAAGGGGAAATAGATGGTGTAGTTGCCGCAGAAAGAATTAAAAGCCGGTTTGAAATTCCGGTAATTTATCTCACTGCTCATTCCGATGAAGCTACCTTAACCCGCGCCAAGATTTCTCAACCATTTGGTTATTTAATAAAACCCTTTGACGAACGTGGTTTGCATACTACCATTGAAATGGCATTATATCGTCATGATATGGAAATTAAACTCAAACAGAGTGAACAATGGTTATCTGCTGTATTGAACAGTATTGGCGATGCGGTAATTGCCACCGATTCAGAAGGGAATATTAAATTTATCAACCCTAACGCCGAGGTTTTAACGGGGTGGAAGCAACATGAAACTCTCGATAAGCAACTTGACCAGGTTTTGAATATAAAAAATAAAGAAGATGAAAAGCTGTTAAATAAACCGATTAAAACCGGATTTAAAAAAGGCGACAGCCCCAATCTGGTACTCAATTCCACCCTGGTTACCCGTTTTGGTAATGAAGTGCCTATTGATAGCAGTACATCACCAATACGGGACGAAAAAGGCGAAATTAACGGCGCCGTCATTGTATTCCGGGATATTACCGAAAAAGTCAAGCTGGAACGCCAGTTGACCCAGGCCCAAAAGATGGAAAGTATCGGCCTGATGGCCGGTGGAGTCGCCCATGATTTTAATAACATTCTTGCCGCTATTCTGGGATACGCTTCGTTTATGAAGGTAAAACTGCTTCAGGATGATCCCAACTTTAAATATGTGGAAACAATAGAACGCAGCGCGCAACGTGGCGCTGAATTGACTTCTCAACTCCTTACTTTTACCCGTGGCGGTAAACAGGATATCAAGCCGGTCAATCTTAATGAAATTGTTAATGAGACTGTTAAAATAATTAAAAGCACCTTTGATAAAGCAATCGAGATAGAAACGCGGTTATTTGAAGATCTGCCTTCGGTCAAGGCCGATGAAGTGCAAATGCAGCAAATGCTGATGAATTTGTGCGTCAATGCACGCGATGCCATGACCCAGGGTGGTAAGCTGATTGTTGAAACCGACCTGACCCTCATTCATGATCACGATACATCCTTTTTTATGGGCGCTAAAGCCGGCTCGTATGTAACTATTTCTGTTGCCGATACCGGAATTGGTATGGATAAGGATACACTGGAAAAGATATTCGATCCGTTCTTTACAACCAAAGAAAAAGGCAAGGGTACAGGGCTTGGGCTTTCAATGGTTTATGGAGTAGTTAAAAATCATGGCGGTTTTGAAAAAGTTACCAGTGAACTGGGCAAAGGAACAACTTTTAAAATATATTTCCCTGCCGGTGAGAAGGTCAAGAAAAGTCAAAAGACAGTTAACAAAAAACCGGTTCATGGTAATGAACTGATCCTGGTAGTCGATGATGAAGAACCTATTCGCGAGTTTGTCAAAGATGTTTTGGAATCGTATAATTATCGGGTATTGCTGGCCGAAAATGGTGAAGAGGCCGTAACTATCTTTGAAAAGAATAAAGATAAAATTAACCTGGTCATTCTGGATATGGTTATGCCCAAAATGGGCGGTTTACAAACTTTTATCAAACTGAAAATGCTCAATCCAAAAATCAAAGCCTTTTTATCATCGGGTTACAGTCCCGATGGTCAGGCCGGAGAGATATTGGAACGCGGAGTTAATGGTTTTTTGCAAAAGCCTTATGAAATGAACGACCTGCTGTTCAAAGTACGCGATATTCTGGATATGGCGCCGGAAGCTTCTCATTCTGTTGAAACTCATTCTGTTGAAACCTGACATCCCTGTTCTAATCACACAGAACAGTATGCCGGGGGTATAAAACGCTAACCTGCTATACTTTAGCAGGATAAACCAACCTTTTTTATCATGATTAAAGACAAGACCTTTTATTGTTATTGCTTTTCCGGTGAATTTTAAATAATTTAATTCCATCTATTGGTTTATATTGCTTTAGGATATTATGAAAATTAATATAAACTTGTCTGCATGTATAATTTGGGTTTGTGGCTTATTGTCCGGGTTGGCTAATGGTACCGGCGCCGTTTCCTGGTCAAAAAATAACACAGCCAATTTATTAACAAATAAAAGCTGCCCTGCGGTTCAGTTCTCTCAACCGGGCGGCTTTTATAATGCAAGTCAGACCCTGCAATTATCTGTTGATGAAACTTGTCCGGGTTTAACCATTTATTTTACCTGTGACGGTTCGGAACCCGATACTACCGACGATCAGTACCAGGCGCCGTTGACGCTTGACACGACGACTGTGATCCGGGCCAGGGCTTGTGCACCCGGTTATAACCCCGGGCCGGTGGTAACCCAGACATTATTTATCAATGAAGAGTGCACTTTGCCGATAGTGTCGCTCGCTACCGATCCATATAATTTGTGGGATGAGGATTATGGTATATATGTGACCGGGAAACATGCCCAGTCGGAAATACCCCATTATGGCGCCAATTACTGGATGGATTGGGAACGTCCTGCGCATATTGAGTTTTTTGAACCCGGCGCAGATACAGCAGCTTTTGCCCTGAATGTCGGCATCAAGATTTTTGGCGGTTGGAGCAGAATGCATGCGCAAAAGTCATTAGCTTTTTTTGCCCGCAAACAATATGATGAAAGAGATATAGATTATAAAATATTCCCGGATCGTGAGATTACACGTTTCGAAGCTTTTGTTATGCGTAATTCAGGAAATGACTGGCAATACACTATGCTGCGCGATGGATTTATGCAATCCCTGCTGGTCGGAGAAATGGACCTGGAAACACTGGCTTTTCGTCCGGCGGTGTTGTTTCTGAACGGACAATATTGGGGAATTCTTAATTTACGCGAAAAAGTCAATGACAGATATTTGCAGGCGCATAAAAATATCGATCCCGATTATATTGATCTTCTCGAATTAACCCCTTCCGGGCCGGCTCCCGTTGTATTACAGGGCAGCAGTGAACATTATCGGCAAATGATTGATTATGTTACCAAAACCGATATGAGTGTTAATGCCGCTTTAAAATATATCAATACACAAATGGATGTGGAAAATTTTATCCATTATATGCTGGCCGAGATCTATTTTGCCAATATCGATTGGCCATCCAATAATATCAAGTTCTGGCGGCCGTCACTTGACGGCGGCAGGTGGCGGTGGATAATATATGACACCGATTTTGGTTTTGGTTTGTACGATGCGAACAGTTATACCCATAATACTCTTGAATTTGCTACAGCAGTGGATGGCCCATCATATCCCAATTCACCCTATTCAACTTTATTATTACGCAAGTTGCTGGAGAATGAGCTCTTTCGCGCTGAATTTATCAATCAGTTCGCCGATCATCTGAATACTACATTCGATAGTAATCGAATTAATAATATGCTCGATTATTATATTTCTCTCATCCAACCGGAACTATCCCGTCACCGGCAACGATGGCCGGAATCGGCGCAAGTCTGGTACTATAGCATAGATGTAATGAGGAATTTTGCCAATACCCGTAGCTGGCCTATGCGGCAGTTTATTCAGGAAAAATTTTCACTGCGGGGAACATACTATCTTTACCTGGTTGTAAAAGGTTCAACCGCCAGCCGCATTCAGGTTAATTCCCATCAATTAACAACTTTCCCCTGGGAGGGTGTCTATTTTCTGGATGTACCGGTAACTTTGACCGCAATTCCGGAACCGGGGTATATTTTTACCGGCTGGAGCGGCGGGATAACCAGTGCTGACCCAACAATTATTTATCCATCCACGCAGAATGTTACGCTAAAAGCACATTTTGCGCCATCGCCACAGCAAAACAAAACCATTGTGATCAATGAAATCAATTACAACTCGAACAAACTGATGGATTCGCAGGACTGGATAGAGTTTTATAATTATTCTGCCGAATCCATCGACTTAGCGGGGTGGATTTTTAGGGATAGTAACGACGCTCATGAATTTATTTTCCCGAAGGGCAGTTTCATCCCCGCTATGGGCTATCTGGTACTATGCCATGATACCCTGGATTTTAAGCGGGTTCATTCGGGTATGATTAACATCGCAGGTAACATGGATTTTAATATCAGCAACGATGGTGAGTTACTGCGCCTGTATGATCCAAACCTGGCGCTGATCGATTCCGTCTTCTTTACAAATGGTTCTCCATGGCCAACCGGTGCGGATGGCGCCGGTTACACCCTTGAACTCACCGATCCGCTAGCGGATAACTCTCAACCACTAAACTGGCAGGTCAGTTCCGAATTTGGCGGTTCGCCGGGAGCTGATAATATTCGGTCACTGGCTGTTCATGAACAGGAGGGTAGGTGCAATACTTTTATGTTATTGCAAAATTATCCCAATCCCTTTAATGCAGTAACACGCATACAATACACACTGACGGAAACCAGCCTGGTAACTTTGAAAATCTATGATATCCGCGGTCGCCTTGTCGATCAGATCGTTACCGTGCAGCAAAGCCCGGGTCTGCATACCATTAACTGGTCCTGCAACCTGGCCAGCGGTATTTATTATTACCGGCTTGAGGCGTACGGCGCCCGTAATCGTTATACAGCGGTGAAAAAGATGGTGTTTATCAAATAGCCGGCCTGATTTATTGCACCACAACGTTCCTGACAAAATTATTGATTTGAAAGACAGGATCATCCACGCTTTGCAGGGGGCGGCCGGCAATCGTACAATTTTCAAAAAACACGTTTTCTACCAGATGGTTTGCATCGTAACCGGATAATATGATCGGCCTGGCGGCATTCCACGTTATATTTTTCAGGTAAACGCCATTGATATACCCTTGCGGGTTAACCTCGTATTTGGCGCCGTCGGTTATGTTTAATTCAAATAATTTTTCTACTGTTTCTTCAACCCGAATATTTTCAAAATAAATATCGCTGATGTGCGCAGGTCCGTCGCAGATGATGCTAAAGGCGGAATGTCCGTCTACCATACTGCCGCCGCGCGACATAAGAATATCACAATTGTTTACCAGCACATTTTTTATTGCTGGCCCATTGGTCTCAAAGCCGATGGTTAAACCATCACTAAAAGCATAGCCGATCATTGTATTATTGGTTACCCGAATACTATCAACGACCTGTTCTGTGCCGGGGGATTTGATGGCAATACAATCATCGGTGCAGCGTAGAAAACAATTATCAATCGTAACATTGCTTGAACCCACCGGGTTAATACCGTCGCCGCTGTTGCCAAAGCTGATGACTTTGACATTTTCATAACTTACATTTTTACAATTAACCAGGGTGTTTTGCCAACTGCGACCGTTACGGAGAATTACGCCATCGATATGGACGTTAGCGGCATTTTCCATTAGAACCAGCCGGTGTTGATAATTGCCGTCTAATATACCGCGCCCGGTTATGCGAATATTGTTACCCGCAAAGCGTAATGCGCCGTAAACAATCGCGCCGCCATGCAAGTACAGGATGGAATTTTCCTGCAGCGTTATAATGCCGGCCTGGTGTACACCCGGCCCATAGTATAACACATTCGCTTCACCCGGTTTTGGGGTACCATTTTCCGGTGGATTTGCGAATAAACACAGGGCGGGATAGTCGTTGATTTCTATATACAGCTTGTCCGGTCCCGGTAACTCAAATAAAAGCTGTTTGCCCCGGCTCTGAGCGGTAATATTTCGACTGTATGGATGAATGGCAAATGATTTTACCGAATCGCGGCAGGTAATGACAATCTGTAAAGGTCCGCTGCTATTGAAATTGGCAATATTGACCTGTTGCGCCACATTGGTATAGGGAACGCTGGTAAACCAGGGCGGCAAAGAGTCGAGGTCCATATTGGATTGGAGTTTTTCCACCCAAACAGGCTGGCCGTTCACCTTGAGGGTGAAATCATCGCTGGTTGCCAATCCCGGTGGCGCCGGCCAGGTTTCTATTTTATTGTCCCTGCTGCAACCGGAAAAAAGTAAAAACCAGGATAATATAATGTATAGCCATTTACCCCATGACGGATCATATTTCTTCACATGCCACTCCTCTGGTCAAACCTTGATTGGTATTTGCCTGTTTACCCATTAAAACCACGACGCCTGTTCATTCCCTTATTATACAAATAATTGTTGCCGACAGCAATAGTTTTTTTCACGATATATGAGAACGGCGGGCATATTACCCTGTATCTTGGTTTTGGTTGGTCTGACGTTTTGCTGAAAGGCGGCTCATCAGACGAAATAACTAACCAGATTGAAATAATAATAAATACGCATGGCAAGACCATTGCCGGTATTGAACAATTCGTTTACTGTTAAGTTCAATAATTACGTTAGTTCGAATCGGTTAATTAATAAACCCACTCGGTCCCTGTCATGTCAACAGGAATTGTAAAATTTTGATTTTTGTTACAGTTTTGCATTTCTGTGGTTGATTTTGTTAATTGTAATTGTTATAATTATAGACTAGTAACCTGAAAAAAAGCATTATTAATATAGGGTTGGTCATTATGAAAAAGATAATCTGTTTTGTAACGATTCTGTTCCTGGGATCAATCTTGCTGTCAGGCGCTGCGGCGCAAACCGAGGGCAAGCGCACTATTGCCATTCTCTATTTCGAAAATAACAGTCTGGCGCAAAAAACCGAGATGGACCCTTTATGCAAAGGGTTGACCGATATGCTGATCACTGAATTTTCAAAAATATCACAATTTCAGGTGGTAGAACGCAGCCAGTTACAAAAACTGGTGGAAGAAATATCGCTGGGGCAATCCGGTATGGTAGACGCCGGCACAGCGCAGCAGGTAGGCAACCTGTTGGGAGCGCGCAATCTGCTGCTGGGTTCGTTCATGAATATGTTTGACGGGCAGATCCGCATTGATGTACGTATAGTCGAGGTTGAGACCGGTATAACCATCAAAGCCGAAGAAGAGACCGGCAAACCCAAAGATCTTTATAAACTAATCAGTAAGCTGGTTGCCAAAGTGATTGCCGACCTGGACGTAAAAATTAGCAAAGCCGATGCTCAGAAACTGGGCCAGGTTGAAAACACTTCTTTTAATGCCGCCATGTATTATGCACGCGGTCTTGAATATGAGGACGCCGGCGATCTGGTTAATGCAAAAAAGATGTATGCCAGTGCTTTGAAAGAAAATAAAGAGTTTACCAAAGCCAGGTTAAAACTGGAAGAATTATCCAAATAACGGTATCGGGAAATCCGGGTAACCCAGATGGTCATAAAAAAAATAGGTGTATTTACCGTTCTTTGGCTTGTGCTCTTGTTGTCGGGGTGTGCAACCTCTTATTATTCCCGTGGTCACAAGGCGCTTGAAGATGAACGGTATACTGATGCGATCCGCGAATTAAAACAAGCGGTTGCCGAACAACCTAAAAATATTCCGGCTATTCGCGATCTGGGCATTGCCGTGTATGGCAAAGGTAATGCCAATTTGGCGCTGCGGCTTTTAAATATTGCCCGTTTGCGTGTGCCCGAAGACCCGGTTACAACGTATTATATTGGCCGGATATATGAGGACGCCGGCGATTATGATAAAGCCATTGAAATGTATAAAAATTACGTTAATCTTAGTCCTCTTAACCCGTTTCGCCAGGAAATTGAGAACCGGCTGATTGCTTTGGCGCGGCAGCAAATGCTTAAAAATCTCCGCGATATGTTAACCCGCGAAGATCAGCTGGGAGCAGCAACGTTACCGGATAATGCCGTGGCTGTGTTGTATTTTCTTAATCTGAATAAAGCCGAAGCCCTGACCCCATTGCAAAAGGGTATAACGGAGATGCTGATCACCGATCTCTCGCAGGTATCGCAACTGACGCTGGTGGAACGCGCTAAATTGCAGTTGTTAATGCAGGAGATGGGGCTGGGGATGAGCGGCCTGGTAAATGAAACCACCACGCCCCGTCTGGGTAAACTGCTTGGTGTATCACGGATCGTGCATGGCGGTATGGTGCAATTATCGGATAAACAAATCCGCCTCAATGCCGGTTTTACTGATCTGAAAAACAAGACCAGCAGCTACCCGGTTACCATTACCGGTTCACTGAACGATCTGTTCAAGCTGGAAAAAGACCTGGTTTTTAAAATCCTGGATGATATGACGATACAGCTTACCCCGGATGAGCGCAAGGCAATTGAAAAGCCGCCGACTAGGAATTTACTGGCCTTTATGTATTATTGCAAAGCGCTTGACCAGGAAGACCGGGGGCAATTTGAGCAAGCGGCAGCAAATTATAATGCTGCCCTGAAAAAAGACCCGGCTTTTATTCCGGCGGGCCAGGGTGTAGAGCGGGTTAAAGCCTATTCGCAATTTAAAGCCAAACCGCCGCTGCCGTCGCTGGCAGTGGTGAATGCCAAAGGCCGTCGGTCGGGAGGAGGCAGCGCCCGGGCTGCCGGCAGATCATCTGCTAACCAAAAGCGGGCCGCATTGCAGCAGCGCAGCCCCGCCGGTTTGAGTATCGGCAGCCGCCTGGAGCGAACCGCCCTGAATGTCAATGCCGGTTTTATCCCCGGCATCCAGTCCCGCGAGGCGATTACTGAAGATAACACGACTTCTTTTGGCGCCGCTTCGCCGATACAAATTCGCGTCCCGATCCCGGTTAAACAATAGAACGGAATATGAACAAATTAACTATAAAACTTTACTTACTTGTTCTGCTAGTTATATTATGGCTCCCGGAATTATCCGCGCAACTGCCTTATCGGGACGGCGCAGAGGCAATCAGCATCGCTCCCCAACTCGGCTACCAATACTGGCGCGCCAAAGACGATCAGATCCAGCAATTTTCAATACCCCTGACGGTTTATTATCCGGTCAACGAGTATTTAAAATTGAATGTTACCGCCAGTCCGTCTTTTAGCGACTATGTAACTTCGCAAACCGTTTCGTTGCAGGGTTTTTCCGATACCCGTATCAGTGGTTCATATTTGTTTGAAAATGAAAAAGTACTTGCTACATTCGGCATAAATCTGCCCAGCGGCAAAAGCGCCCTTACAGCAGAAGAATATACCGTCGCCAGTGTGCTGGCCACCCATGCGCTGGATTTCCGTTCGCCAATTTTAGGGCAGGGGCTCGATATCAGCGCCGGGGTGGTCATGGTGCAGGATTATAATGATTTTATCTTTGGATTCGGCCTAGGCTACCTGCTGCGCGGCGGTTATCAGCATTATGCCGGCTATGAGGAGAAATACAATCCCGGCAACGAAATTACCTTTTCCGGCGGCGTGGATTATTATATCGGGCGCAGTAAAAAATTATTGTTCGACCTGAGTTATACAATTTTTGGCAGCGATACTGAAAAAGAGCAACGGGTTTTCAAAGCCGGAAACCGCCTGTCCTTTCAGGCAATGGCTATTTTTGAGCAGGAATTTACCAGTTATATCATCAGCATCACCGACCGTCTCCAGGGCAAGAACCAGATGGGTTTGGATGAACTGGTGCCGGAGCGGTTGAACAGCAATGGCAATGAATTTGAGATTACCGGCATGGGCATGTTGAACCTGAACTCTATGACCACCCTGCGCGGTTTGGCGCTCGGCCGGCTCTATTCGGATAATGCTTATAGCATGGGCGGCGCTACGGTTGGCGGTATTGGCGGCGGACTGACCCGCGCTATTACCCCCTGGCTCGACGCCGATGCGGAAATGCGTTTTTATTTCGGTTCCCTGAATGCCGGCAGCGAAAATGTCGCGTTGACCGGATTTCATTTCTTCACCGGCCTTAAAGTGACCCTTTGAGTATATCCTATGGTGAACAGAGGTAGTCATGTTTAAAATAGATCATAAACTGGCTTTATGCTGCCTGACGCTTGTGGGGCTGTTTTCCGGCTGTATGCAAAAGCCGACCGATCCTTCCGGACAAGTGTGGATCGATCTCAAACTCAATTACCGGGACGATTCCGCTCCAGTCCCCGGATTGTTGAAAGCTAACCGGTTGATTGAAGGCCAGGCGCTGCTCCTGAATTTTGATGAAGGCAGCGGCGATACTATATTTGACCATAGCCCTTATAATAACCATGCGGTTTTAAATGATAGCACGATCTGGGTTACCCTGGATTTACGGCGTTCCATCTCTATTGAAAGCCGGGAGAGTTATGCATCGGTTTATTCCAATCCGGTGCTTAACGGTACTCATGGTTTATCGATAACAACCACTTTTTATTTGTATTACGAGTCGGTGACAGGCGAGCGGATAATTGTCGATAAGCATGATTATTATGGCGGATATACCCTGGGCATTGACCGCAGCAACCATGTATTTCTGCGCGTGCGCAATAATCTGCGCGAAAAGGAGATTGTCAGCGATAGCGTGCTGTCCGCGGGCCAATGGCATACGATTACTGCGAAATATACAACCCGGCCTTTGGCAGTTACCGTATTGCGGCAAACGGATACGGATACTACCGGTATGCCGGCCACCCTGCCATTAACCTGGAGTCCGCTGGTTATCGGCGCCGCCAATAACCTGTCTGGTTTATACATCAACCCATTGCAGGGTTTGATCGATAACCTGTCCATTACTACCACCAGTAATTTTGAGGATTTCGATTTTGTGCGTGTGGCGGTTATGGATTTGAACAAGTTCATTCAAAGCGATTCCCTGCGCCGTATGTCTATAGATTCCCTGATGGCCTATTTTTCCAAACATGATTCTACTTCAGTTCGGTATATGCGCGAAATGCACAAAATTTTTCACCGGGAACTGGAAAATGCACCCGTGCCGACCTGGGCAACCCTGCGCTATTTGTGGGATAGCTATTTTACGGTGATCTCGGAACAGAACCTGCGAATCGATGGCGGTTTTGCCGCCGGAACCATTAACGGCATTCCCGGTCTCAATTTGATTGCCGTCGGCGCTTTACGTAACAATATTCCGGTTTACTATGGCGAAGCGTTGATCTGGGGACGCAAAGACCACATTGCTACGGTTGCAGTGGATATGTCTGCGCTGGAGTACGAGTCCCAGCCCTGATGCTGTCGCTTGTAACATATCGCCGCCTGGCCCTGGCTCTGGGCTGTGGGTTTTTGGTTCTTGCCGTTTTGACCAAACTTTACCGGGGGCCGCTGCATGTTTATAGTGACGCCTGGGCAGGGGATATAGGTATTGTGGCTTGTTTGTATTTTATACTGGCCGGTTTTTTTCCGCGCTTGCAGCCGGTTTTTAAAGGCCTGGTTATCGCTTGTGTAGCCGTATCTGTGGAATTGTTTCAGGCCAGCGGCATTCCACGCTCCTGGAACTTGCCGGCGCCGTTTGTGTGGGTACTGGGCTCGCGGTTTGATATAATGGATTTTGGGTTTTATTTTATAGGTATAATGATCGCTTTCATAATTGATAGGAAATTGGTAAAAATATATGAACGCTGATGTACTAGTTATGGCGCATCGCGGCGCCTCCGGCAACGCCCCGGAAAATACGGTAGCCGCATTTCATCTGGCTGCCGAATCCGGCGCCGATTTTGTGGAACTGGATGTACAGGTATCGCTTGACGGCGAGGTGGTGGTTATTCATGATCTCACCCTCGACCGCACTACCAACCTGGCAGGGGAGGTGCGCGATTATACCCTGACGGAATTACAGGCCGCCGATGCCGGAAGCTGGTATGCCCCGCAATTTTCCGATCAACCCATACCCACCCTGCGCCAGGTGATGGAAACGGCCGGAAACAGGATGGGCCTGAATATCGAAATAAAGAAATCGGCGGATATGCAAGACACGGTGGCGGGCGTTATCGATTTGATCCACGAATTGAGTTTTAAACCGGTCATCATAACCTCATTTGCGCAGCCGGCTATCGAACTGGCCCGGCGCATTGACCCGGATATTGCCACCGGCCTGATCTTTGATAAAAAACAAGCCAAACAACAACTGGCAGGGGAGTGGCAATACCTGTGCGCCAAATATACCCTGGTTGATGAAAGCTTTGTGCAGCAAGCTCATGCCGCCGATAAAAAGCTGCTGGTGTGGACAGTGAACACCCAGGAAGATATTCTGACCATGATGAAACTTGGCGTGGACGGTATAATCTCAAATTACCCGGCCAGGTTAAAAAAACTGGTATCGGAAACGCTGATTTGAAAAAAATTGCTTGACTCTTTCCTGAAAATTCTATAAATTATACGGCTTTATTGATTTGCCCCATGATGTACATGGTGGGTGTAGCTCAGTTGGTAGAGCCCCAGGTTGTGGTCCTGGTTGTCGCGGGTTCGAGTCCCGTCACTCACCCTGAGTTACACAGACAATTGTTCTTTAAATTGTCCCCTTCGTCTAGTGGTTAGGACTCAGGATTTTCATTCCTGCAACAGGGGTTCAATCCCCCTAGGGGATGCACAGCATCAGGCCGGTATGCACAACATGCCGGCTTTTTTGTTTTGGGGGGCGAGCTGTTATTGGGAACCAAAATGATGCTTATCACCTAAATTTGTGATAATCATATTCTTTTCAACCGGTGAATAAATATTTGAATTCGCAATGACCGCAATGATCTTGTCAATTTCCTGGTTTTGTAATACACCTTTTATTGAATAATATTCCGGTTTAGAGAGCATTTGCATGATTATATCATCAATATTTAAACCGAAATCCAGGTTCCCGCAATTGATAAATGAATTCCATTTCAAAAATTTGTAATCCCCGGATGGAGATACAGGAATTTGCAGCCTTGATAATTCAGGTCGTTTTAATACAAAGGGATTAATTTTAGAATTTATATAAAATACTGCCAGTGGGTCTTTATTAATAATGATACAAAACTTATCCCCTGGTGGTATGATTGAACAAGAGTAAATATGGAGTATAACTTTCGGCTGCAAAGAATTGAATATTATTTTCTTTCTGACCTGGTCGCTTAGAAATTCTTTAAATTTCATTTTTGCTCAAGATATTCTAATAATTCTTCAGAATCCGGTAAACTTTTAACTATTTCCTCAAGAGTTATTTGTTTATTCAAAGGAGTATTAATATATGCCGGGTCGGCATGACCGATTTTTTTTAACTCACTATAATTTAATTTGCCATATACTTTTATTGCCTGCTGCAAGCATTCTATTTCGGTGGCGCTAAAAAAATCCAGATTCGCTTTTCGCAGCGGCATTATATTATTGTTTTCGACAGTGAATGTTTTTTCGATATTTACTGTAATAAACGATTTTTCATCACCCCTGGCAAGTTTAATCAGATCATAAGCTAAACTGGGAACAGGCCCTTCTTTAAGAGCGAAATGGTCGTCATTGGTAATAAATTTACCGTATTTTGCTAAATGTTCTTTATCTGCAAAGTACAATATTTTTAAAATATTATACATATTTGGAGCTAGGGGCGCTATAAAAAGAATAGCTTCATTTATTTTTTGTGCTTTTAACGGATACATACAAAACCTCAAAAAGCTATATATTTTACAAAATCCTGTGTCTGAAAATCCGGTGGAGTGTTTTAGTTGTTAGCCTGGTAGTTTAATTAATTAATTTTTTTTATTAATGTCAAGTAATTTTGGGTATATTTTTCATTTATTACAAAAATTGTACCATACTTGTTAATACGGCAACTACTAGTTTATCCTTACATAAAATCAACCTTGTCAATTTCTTGCATTATCCTGTCAGTTTCAGTCAGGGCGACGATTATTTTCTGATAATGAAAAATATCCTCAAAGCTCAGGGTTCTGCCATAACGGTCTTTGAGCCATTTTTGCGCCGGTTGATAGCCGCCGATGTAAAATTCCCAGGCAACCACCGGGACTTGTTCAAAATATTGCTCGTCATTGATCCACACGCAGCCTAGCCCTTTTTTATGGTCAATGATCTCAAAATCGTTTTTGGTAATGCGGCGGGTTACATTGTTGTCCCCGTCTTTGGGATAAGTGGTAATGTACTGTTCTACTTTTGGCGATTCCAGCAGGTGCAGTTGCCGCAATTCACCGCCCAACTTTACCAATTGCCAAAAGGTTTCCTGATCTTTAGGGTAGGGGATACGAGGAAAGTCTTTTTTCAGGAATTCTTTGAATGTTTCTCTGTAGGTAGGTGAATTTAGTACAGCATAAATATAATCAATAATGTCAATTGGAGAAAAGATATTTTCTTTGTTTATACTATTTGTTAGAAAGTATAGGTTAATTTGTTTTTCAATTATATTAATTATCTCTTGATTAAGATTGGGGTATATATTGTTATTATTTATTTCTCTATCAAGTGTTAGATTAGAATAAATATAGAGAGGAAAACCATAACAAATTTCACTAGTTTTGTTTGAAACAAGTGATGACTCAAATATATCTTTGACAATAAAACAATGATGGTAATTATCAAAAGCTTTTATCTGTTTACTTAATGTTAAACACAAATTATTCTTTTGAAATAAATTTTGCATTATATTTCCCCTCGGCATACAATGAAAACCTTTCGAATTACCTGTATAATATGTGTATTTTATGTCAAATGGTCTATATGCTATAGGAGTTATTTTTGAATTATCCAATTTACTATTAAGTAAATCTTTTTGAGCCAAAATTACTTTCCAGTCTCTTGCGTCTTTCCCAAGTTTATATTTATTTCTTGCAGTTTCAATATCCAATTTTACAAAATCATTAATGACTTCTTTTACTATTTCAGCGCTATCTTGAATACAAAAATTGTCTCTTGCTGTTACTAACCCTACAGAATTTTGTTGGAATAGATCAGGTATATAAAAACCTGAATTATAAACTTCATGTGCTAAATAATTAAAAGGTGTAAAATAGTATTGCGGCTTAAATGGATGTAATTCTTTGAAATTTATAGAATTTATGCAATTATTCCATAAAAAATGATATTTTGTATCTCTATTACCCCAACAATCAAAATACCATACTTCGCCTAATTCTTTTTTTCTTTTTCCTTTTACTTTTACAAAAAAATTTATTGAAACACCTTGTTGTATATCAAATACATTTTGATCTTTAGAGCCATCAGGACATTTAGAAAATTTTTTAGTACTACCATGTAAATTAATACAATAAATTTTGTCAAAGGTTTTTAATAAATTCCATCTCATACCACGAAAAGTTGGATTATCAATAAAACTATGATTATTGATAAAGGCTACAATTCCTTCACCATTTTTTTCAATATAATATTGTCCGTATCGAATAAATTTCACATAATCATCATTTAACCATTTTGGGTTTTTTTCCTGTAATTTACCACCTCCTGGCTCTTGCTTATAATCTTTTAATAAGGAGTCATCTAACCAGGTACTTTTATTTGCTGAATGTCCACTATATGGTGGATTTCCCAACACCACCATCACCGGTGTATCCCGCTTAATATAATTTGCTTCATTGGCTTCGGTGGAGAGCCAACTGGCAAACAGGGTGCCGGTATCCGGGTGGTGTTCTTCAAGCGAGTTGGTTAAATAGACGCGCAAGCGCTGTTCTTTGGCGGGCTTGTAGCCGGTTTCCTGCAGCAACATTTCCAGTTTAAGGTGCGCCATGGCATAAGAGGCCATCAGTATTTCAAAACCGTTCAGGCGTGGAATTAAATGTTCCTCAACATATTTACTCCAGATGCCTTCCTGTCCCTGGAATTTTTTATAGATTTGTTTGATAACTTCAGCTAAAAAAGTGCCGGTGCCGGCCGCGGGGTCCAGTATTTGTACCTTGTGCACCGCTATTTTTTCTTTTTTATAACCGGAAGGGGAACGTTTGTCCGCAACCTGGGTATCTACTTCGATGCTGGTTTTGGATGTATCCGCCAGGCCCTGCGGTAAGTCGAATTCCGTTTTCAGAATATCATCCACCGCCCGCACAATAAAATTGACCACCGGTTCGGGAGTATACCACACGCCACGGCTTTTTCTCAGTTTAGGGTCATATTCCGCCAAAAACGTTTCGTAAAAGTGAATGACCGGGTCTTGTTGCTGCGTAGCTTTGCCAAAATCTTTTAGCAGTTCCATAACATTCGTCGCCCGGAAAATATCCGCTAAAGCGTCAACGATCCATTTTATACGATCATCCAGGTCATAACCGGCAATATATTGAAACAGCTTTCTTAAAAAGGGATTGGATTTCGGGATCATTTCCGCAGCTTCCTGCCGGGAAAAATCCTGCAAGGTTGGATCGTGCAAGCGGGCGGCAAACATGCCATAGGCAACGGTTTGCGCGTATATATCGGCAAATTCTTTGGGTTTTATATCATGGATCAGCACATCCTTGAATGCCTTTAACTGCGCCTTTAAAGAGCTGTCTTCCCTGTGTTCTTCATCGCTGTTAAGAGCATTCTCAATAATATAGGATAATAATTTTGCTTTCCCGGCCATCATTTTGGAAAGCTTGGCAGCGGAAGTGATGGTAAGGCCGCTATATTCACAAAAATTTTTTATCAAATCAACAAAGCGGGGCAGGTTTTCTTCCAGCGTTGTTATTTTTCCCTTGCTGATTTTGGCAATAGCGATGGCTGTTGTCAATTGACCGTTTTTATAAAACCGGAAATCAAGATAATCGGTGATGATCAGGTTATCCAGGGAATTGATGTACCGCTCAAACTGGTTTTTAAATTCCTTGCTGTCCAGCGGTTTGCCAATATCTTTGGCTTCGATATAGCCGACCGGTATATTTTTTCGGGTAATAATATAATCCGGCGCGCCGCAAGCAACGCGGGTGGGTTCATTAGTAACCAGAACACCGGGAATGAGACTTTCGACAAGTCCTTGTAAATCGGCTCGGTAGCTGTGTTCCGTAGAGATACCGGTCTTGTAACGTTTGTTAATCGCGTTTATATACTGCAACAAAGCATCAATCATTTACAGCCCCTGCTCGGTTTGTGAAAGTTTATGCTATATTATAGAAATAATCCTGAATTTATGCAATACATAATTTTTAATGCAAAAAACTGAATTCAATTCATATTCCGGTAAATTATATTTGTATATCAGCGATTAATTTTGTATTTTTCTAGTTCATGAGCACAGTCGATAAAAAACCAGGAACGGATTTGACGCTAAGCATAGTTATCGTCAGTTATAATGTGCGCGATTTTCTCGGCCAGGCGCTGACCTCCATTCAAAAAGCCCTGCTGGGAATAAGCCATGAAATATTTGTGGTTGATAACGCCTCTACCGACGGCACGGTAGAGTACCTGGAAAAACATCACCCGAAGGTAACGCTGATTGCCAATACCGAAAACCTGGGTTTCGGCACCGCTAATAACCAGGCGATCAGGCGCAGCGCCGGCAAGTTTATCTGCGTCATCAATCCCGATACGATTGTGCAGGAAGATACTTTTACGGTATTATTAGAGTTCTTTGAAAAACATCCTGAAGCGGGCGCCATCGGCAGTAAAATTTTAAATCCGGACGGCACCCTGCAGCTCGCCTGCCGCCGCAGCTTTCCCACGCCGTGGGTGGCGTTCACCAAAATAGCGGGACTGGCGACCCTGTTCCCGCACAGCCGTTTATTTGGCCGCTATAACCTCACCTATCTCGATCCCGAACAGGTGGCCGAGGTGGAGGCGATCTCCGGCTCGTTCATGCTGGTGCGTAAAGCGGTTATCGACACGGTCGGCGGCTTTGACGAGGCATTTTTCATGTACGGCGAAGACCTGGACTGGTGTTACCGCATTCGCAACGGCGGCTGGAAGATCTATTATGTGCCGCACACCCAGATCGTGCATTTCAAGGGCGAGAGTTCAAAAAAGAGTCCCTTTGCCCAGCGTCGGTTATTTTACGAGGCCATGCGGTTGTTTGTTAACAAGCATTTTTCCGGCAAAAACGCCCTGTTCCCATCCTGGTTCCTGGTGCTGGCAATCAAGGCGCGGGCGCTGCTGGCATTCTTGTCCGGTGTGGGCAAGCATTTAGTCATGCCGGGCCTGGATGTGATCTGTATGACGCTGGCTCTGGCGGCGGCAATTTTAATCCGCTTTTACCCGGCGTTTCCGTGGCGGCCGTTTGTGCTGGTCAATACTGTCTATTCCATCGTCTGGCTGGCGAGTCTCGCCGGTTATGGATTATACAGCCGCAACAAATTTTCCGGAATAAAAAGCTTTGCCGCAGTGGCTTTAGGCATGGTCATCAACAGCGCGTTGACCTTTTTCTTTAAACAGTACGGTTTTTCGCGCGCGGTTATCCTTTACGCCGGTTTGATCAATTTTATCATTTTACCCGGCTGGCGCGTACTTTTGAAGCGGTTCGTTACCAGGCCGTTTAAAAGCGGCATCTGGCAGCAGCGTTCCGTGATCGTAGGCGACGTTAAAACCAGCGCCGAACTGGTGAACCGCATTAGCGCACATTTGCATGAATCGTACAAACTGGTCGGCGTGGTATTGAATTCCGGCAAACTGGTGCAGGAGGAAATATCCGGCCTGCCGGTGCTGGGCACGATGCAGCATTTAACCGAGATCATTCGCCGCGAGAAAATCCAGGAAGTGATTTTTGCTACCGATAAAATCGATTATGACAAAATGCTGGCGGTAATAGCCGGGTCCAACGATGCGGGCGTTACCTTTAAAATGGTGCCCAGCAATCTCGATGTGATCATCGGCAAAGCGTCTATTGATTATATTCAGGATATCCCCTTTGTCGACCTTGAATACAAGCTGCATTCCACCTTGCATCGCACCGTCAAGCGTGCTTTTGATATAGTGTGCGCCGGATTATTGCTTGTGTTTGCTGCGCCGATTTATGCCTGGCTGAAATGGGTTAAACGCTATCCGCTGCAAAGCAAGCAAATCAAAGGCGCCGGCACAAAATATTTTACATTGCAGGAATTCACGGCGCCTGAACTGAAATCTACCTGGCGGCATATACCCTGGTTATTTGCCGTATTCAGGGGCGATATCAGCTTTGTTGGCCGTGAAATTATCGCCGATCTGTCCAAGCGGGATGAGGATGCGAGTCTTTCGTTAAAGCCCGGTATAACCGGCCTGGAACAGCTTAACCGCAACCGGCAGATCAATGATGCGGAACGTATAAAATATAATATTTATTACCTGAAAAATTATTCGTTGCTGCTGGATATACAAATTATGATGAAATCTGTTTTTACAAAAAACAAAACCTGAACAACAGCAAACTGAGTGGTAGCCAAAATGGGAAAATTTGTATTAGAATTTGAAAGACCGGTCGTTGAAATTCAACAAAAGATCGCTGAATTAAAAGAGTTTTCCATCAGCGAAAACCTTGAAGTACAGCATGAAATAGAACGCCTCGAAGCCAAAGCGCAAAAGCTGCGCCTCGATATATACAATCGCCTGAACCGTTGGCAGCGGGTGCAGCTTGCCCGTCACCCGGATCGGCCGTATACGCTGGATTATGTGAACCGGATACTAACAGATTTTGTGGAATTGCATGGCGACCGGGCCTTTGGCGACGATCCGGCGATTGTTGCCGGCGTCGGTAACCTGGATGGACAGCCGGTGGTGTTGATTGGTCATCAAAAAGCCCGCGATACCAAAGAAAAACTGCGCCGCAATTTCGGCATGCCCAATCCCGAAGGATATCGCAAAGCGCTGCGGATTATGAAGCTGGGCGCCAAGTTTAATCGTCCGGTGATTTGTTTGATCGATACCCCCGGAGCGTATCCCGGCATCGGCGCCGAGGAGCGGGGGCAGGCGGAGGCTATTGCCCGCAATCTGCTGGAAATGTCGCAATTGCCGGTTCCGGTCATTATTGTTATTATTGGCGAAGGGGCCAGCGGCGGCGCCTTGGGCATTGGGGTTGGCGACCGCATTCTGATGCTGGAAAATACCTGGTTTTCTGTGATCACCCCGGAAGGTTGTGCGGCAATTCTATATCACGACTCCGGTAACGCCAGCCTGGCCGCCGAGGCAATGCGCGTTATTCCCAAAGATTTAATCGAAATGGGGATTATCGACCGCATCATCGAAGAACCGATCGGCGGCGCGCATAGCGATCATGACCAGGCTGCCGCGATTGTTAAAAAAGCGATCAGTGAAGAACTTGAAAACCTGAGGAAAATACCGGTCCGGCAGCTTATCAGCGACCGCATCGCTAAATATGCCAAGATGGGAACCTGGAAAGAATAAACCGGCCGGAAAAAAGTTTACCTGCGGCTGGTTTAGGGAAAATCCTTGACTATTTGCATATTTTGTCATAAATTCATATTTAAAAAATTGTTAAGCATTTAAACCAAGAATAATAAAATGCTTGATTCCAAAGTATTATTGCTTAATCAGAACTATGAACCCCTGACGGTGGTCAATGCCAAGAAAGCAATTATACTGCTTTATCTGGAAAAAGTTGAGATTATAGAAAAACGCCATTACATGATTCGTTCCCGGTACCAGGCTTTGCCGCTTCCAAGTGTAATCCGGTTGACTAATTTTATTCGTGTTCCAAAAAAGCGTGTTGAATTGACGCGGCATAATATATTCAAACGCGATGGCTACCAATGTGTATATTGCGGCACCCGTAAAGGGCCGTTTACGATCGACCATGTGGTGCCCCGCACCAGAGGCGGCGCCGATAGTTGGGAAAACCTGGTGTGCGCATGTGTAAATTGCAACAATAAAAAAGGCAGCAAAACCCTGGAACGAGCCAATATGATGTTACTGCGGACGCCCAAAAAACCCAGTTATCTTTTTTTCATTCAGCACTTTTTCGGGCGGCCGGATGATTGCTGGAAACCTTATTTATTCATGATGTAACCGGCAGCATATAAAACAGGATTTTGTTATTATGGCCGTTTTAATACGGCCTTCATTTTGTATAGTGTATCGGGTATTCAAATCTGCCTAACCGGGCAGCATGGCTGTCTGCAATGCAGTGCAAATGACGGTAATGCGAATACAGGTACGGTAATGATATATGGCGGAGGTTGATGAACGCCAGTTAAACGGACAAGAGTTGAATGACGTATAAAGTAAAGTTGGATACTTTTGAAGGTCCCCTGGACCTGTTATTGTTTTTGATCAAGAAAAACGAAGTCGATATTTACGACATTCCGGTATCCAAAATTACGCAACAGTTTTTAGAATATCTTGATATAATCAAGTTATTAGATATAGAATTTGCCAGCGACTTTATCCTGTTAGCTTCCACATTACTGCGCATCAAAGCGCAGATGCTACTTCCCAAACCTTCCATAGAAGAGGATGAGGAAGTTGTGGAAGATCCCCGTCAGGAACTGGTGTACCGGCTGCTGGAATATAAACGATTCAAGGATGTAGCGGAGAATTTAAGCGAAAAAGAAGAATTTGCCCGGAATTTATATACCCGCGGCAGTTTTAAAATTGAAAGTCCCGGCTTTGCCGATGAACTTGTTGATGAACGCGCCGATGTCTCCCTGTTCGACCTGGTAACCGCCTTTAAAACCATTGTCGAAAAGAACAAAAAGGTGGTTGTGCACCGGGTGCGCATGCTGAATGTAAACCTTGAAGAACGAATTGAATTTGTAATCAGTAGGATCAAAGAATATGGCGAAATTAATTTTACCGCCCTGTTCGAACCGACTGATGATAAACTGGTATGGATTGTAACATTTATCGCCATCCTTGAACTGGTCAAAAACCAGGTGATCATGGCATTGCAATCCGAAACTTTTGGTGAAATAATTTTACGAATGCTTGATGGAATCGAAACAGCTTAAACTGGTCCTGGAATCGTTGATATTTGCCTCGGATTCGCCGTTGACCGTACGGCAAATTATGGCAATATTAAAGGATGAAGAAAAAGGCGATATTGAAAATGCTCTAAAAATGCTTGAGGATGATCTCGATGAGCGGGCATTTTTTCTGAACAAGGTGAGCAATGGCTACCAGTTTGCCACCAAACCGGAATTTTCCAAATGGATCAGCCAAATGCATGAAAACAAGGCGCGGACGCGATTATCGCGGGCTGCCCTTGAAACCCTGGCAATCATCGCATTCAAGCAGCCTATCAGCCGTGTGGAAATTTCCGCGATCCGCGGCGTTAATTCCGACGGGGTTATCAAAAATCTGCTGGAACGGCAATTGATCACCCTGGCCGGCCGCGATAAAGAGCATGGCCGCTCGTTATTGTTTGTAACAACCAATGAATTTTTAAAGTATTTTAATCTTAACGATATAGCCGATCTGCCGCGACCCAAAGAGATCGAGGAACTGCTGGCCGAAGGCGAAGGCGGCAAGATATTGAACAACTTGCCGGAAGAAGTGATCGTGGTGGATGAGAACGCCGAAGAATTACCGGTACTTGAATTTGAAGAACTGACCGGCGACGATTCCCCCGCACTGGCCCCGGTAAAAGAGCAGCCGGGCGAAGACGGCAGTGCAAACCCCGAAACCGGATTGACCGCTACGGTTAGCGAACTCGTTGCTCAAGATGATGTAAATGCTCTAGATGATGAACAACAACCGGCGAATCCCGATGATGCGTCTTAACCGATACCTGGCAAGCTGCGGCATTGCTTCACGCCGCGCTTCGGAAAAATTTATTACCGCTGGTCTGGTAAAAATTAACGGCAAAGTGGTTACCGAACTCTCGGCCCAGGTTGACGAGGCTAAAGACAAAGTTACGGTTGAAGGTAAACCGGTCGCTATGACCGTTAAAAAAGTTTATATCATGTTGAATAAACCGAAAGGTTATGTTACCACCGCCAGCGATGAGCATGGCCGTAAAACGGTGTTTGAACTGTTGAAAACCAGAGAGCGGGTCTTTCCCATCGGGCGGCTGGATTTGAAGAGTGAAGGACTGCTGCTTTTTACCAATGATGGTGAACTGGCGCATCGCCTTATGCACCCTGCATTCAAGGTGAACAAAATCTACCGGGTAAGGCTGGACCGGGATTTCAATCCCGACGACCTTTCTTTCCTGGAAAACGGCATTGAACTGGATGGTGAAGTTACTTCTCCTTGTAAAGCGCGTTATTATGCGGAATCGCTTGACAGGATGGAAATTAAAATACACGAAGGCAGAAAGAACCAGGTGCGCCGTATGTATGAGGCGCTGGGTTATGATGTTAAAGCCCTGAAACGGGTGCGCTATGGCCCGCTGGTTTTAGAGGATCTGGAACGCGGTCAGGCGCGGCCGTTATCTCCCACGGAAATTCGTGACCTGAAAAAAGCCGCCGGATTGATGAAAAAAAAGTAAAAATTGGATATGGCAGATCGGAAAGCTAAAAAAATTTGCATAGCTATTGACGGGCCGGCAGGTTCGGGCAAAAGCACCACTGCCCGAATGGTTGCGGCGCGGTTGGGCTATTTGCACCTGGACACCGGCGCAATGTATCGCGCGGTTACCCTGCATGCGTTACAACAGCATATCGATCTGCTGGATAATGACAAATTGGTTGATGTTACCCGTAACTCGCATATCCATTTTGAGAATAACGGTTCCATGCAGCGGGTATTCCTGAACGGCGCGGATGTAACCGAAGCTATTCGCACCCCGCAGGTTACCAATTCAATCGGCCCGGTGGCTGCTAATCCGCAGGTGCGGGCTATATTGGTGGAAAAACAGCAGGAAGTGATGCGTCGCGGCGGTGTGGTTGCCGAAGGCCGGGATATCGGCACTGTGGTGTGCCCGCAGGCCGAGTTGAAAATATTTATGGTGGCTTCCATTGCCGAACGCGCCAAACGCCGGCATAAAGAGTTGCAGGACAAAGGGATCGAGGTCGATCTGCAAACGCTTATTAAAGATATGGAGCAGCGCGATTCCCAGGATACCGGCCGCAAGGTCAATCCCCTGAAACAAGCTAATGATGCCATTTTGCTGGATAATTCGCAAATGAGCGTTGATGAACAGGTGGATTTTGTGATCCACAAGGCACAAGAGATTTTGGCGGCTGATGCAGGTCATAATTGATCCCCATGCTGGACCCTGTCCCGGAGTCAACCGCGCTCTTGGATTGGTTGAAGATCATTTAAAGACACCGGAAACTTTACATGCGCTTGGCGCTGTGATTCACAACGACCAGGAAATGCAGCGACTTCAAGGTAAAGGGTTAATGGTTCTTGAACAAACGTTCATTGAAAATTGCGATACTGCGGATGAGTTTGCCGGGCAGCGGGTTTTTATCCGTTCGCACGGTATTTCTCCACAATTGGAGAGTAAACTGGTCAATAGCCGCGTCCGCCTGGTTGACGCCACCTGCGGCAAAGTGAAACGAGTACACAAGCTGGTGGCAAACTATTATCGCCAGGGTTACCAGATCATTATTGCCGGGAAAAAAGGGCATCCGGAGGTCAGCGGTATTGCCGGGTATTGTAATAATGAAGCGGTGATTGTTGCGAATAAAAATGAATTACCTGCTATCAAGCCGGATGATAAAGTATTGCTGGTATCACAAACTACCCTGGCGCGTGAAAAGTTCATTGAAATAAGTGACGCACTGCTAACGTTACATAAAGATGCGGTTGTCAGTGATACAACTTGCAGCTATATAAATAAACGACACGAACAGATGCAGAAATTTGCTGCTTCTGTAAGTGTGGTGTTACTGGTCGGTGGAAAGAGCAGTTCCAACACGGCCGTATTGTTTGAGATATGTAAAAATGCAAATCCGCGCAGCTATCACATAGAAGCACCGGATGAAATAAATATGGAATGGTTCAAACCGGATGATAGAGTCGGTATAACCGGAAGCGCATCAACCCCGGTTTGGCAATTGGAGCAAGTTGCGCAGTTTACAAGTTCCCCGCAAGGGGCTTTTAATAAATAACCAAGGAGGTAATTTTTAATCATGGACCAACAAACAAACCCTAAACCACTTGATGAAGGAATGCCGGTTGCAAACCCAGAATCAGGTGAAAACAAAGAAGCACAGGCCGAGGCCGTAACTCAGGAAGTTCAAATCCCTGTAGCGCCGGTTCAGGCGGAAAAGATTCAACCGAAAGCAGTACCTGCAAAACCAACCAGTCTTGCAGAGTTGGACCTGCTGGAAAAAGAGTATACCGATAAAGAGTTTGCCGATATGGCCAAACTTTATGAGGATACACTAATGGATTTCAAACCCGGTCAGGTCGTTGTCGGTAAAGTACTTGCAGTTAATGATAAGGAAGTGTCTGTTGATATCGGTTTCAAATCCGAGGGGACTATTCCTATCGACGAGTTTGACGACCCCTCTGATATTGTTGTCGGTGACAATGTTGAAGTTTTGATCGATGAAATTGAAGATGTGGACGGATTTTTAATTCTTTCCAAACGGAAAGCCGATTTCATGCGGATTTGGGACAAGGTCATTGTTTCGTTTGAAAGAGGCGAAGTCCTTAAAGGTAAATGCGTACGCCGTATCAAAGGCGGTATTGTTGTCGATCTCGGCGGTGTGGATGCATTCCTGCCCGGTTCACAGATTGATGTCCGCCCGATCCGCGATTTTGATGCCCTGATCAATAAAGACATGGAATTCAAAATTGTCAAGGTCAACCACATTCGTAAAAATATTGTGGTTTCTCACCGTGTCCTGGTTGAAGAGGAGATGAAGGGTCAACGGGAAAAGATCCTTGTCGAGTTAGAACGCGGCCAGATATTGGAAGGCACTGTTAAAAATATCACCGATTTCGGTGTATTTATTGATCTTGGCGGTGTTGACGGCTTGTTGCACATTAATGACTTGTCGTGGGGCCGTGTTTCGCATCCATCTGAAGTGGTTGCCCTCGATGAGAAAATTAATGTTGTAATTCTTGATTTCAATGATGATAAAGACCGTATTTCCCTTGGTCTTAAACAATTACAGCCGCATCCGTGGGAAGAAGTGGAAGCAAAATACCCGGTCAGTACCATCGTGCGCGGTAAAGTGGTCAGTATTTCCGATTATGGCGCTTTTGTTGAACTGGAAAAGGGTGTGGAAGGATTGATCCATATATCCGAAATGTCCTGGACCCAGCATATCAAACACCCCTCCAAAATTCTGGCGGTTGGTGAAATGATCGAAGCCAAAGTGCTGAACATTCAAAAAGAAGAACGCAAAATTTCTCTCGGTTTAAAACAACTCGAACCCGATCCGTGGGAGACTTTGTCCGAAAAGTACCCGGTTGGCTCGCGTCATACCGGCAAAGTGCGCAACCTCACCAATTTTGGCGCCTTTGTGGAACTTGAGGAAGGTATCGATGGATTGATCCATATTTCCGACCTGTCATGGACCAAAAAGATCCGTCACCCTGGAGAAGTTGTAAAGAAAGGTGATGAGATTCAGGTCGTAGTTCTGAATGTTGATAAAGGCAATCGCAGAATATCGCTCGGCTTTAAACAAACCCAGGATAATCCGTGGGATTATTTTGAGGAAAAGTACAAAGTCGGCACGCAAATTCAGGGCAAGGTGGTTCGTTTAATTGAAAAGGGTCTGTTAGCTGAATTACCGGAAGGCGTGGATGGTTTTGTGCCCATGTCGCAATTAGCCAAGGAAAACCTTGGTAAACCGGCCGATGGTTACCAGATTGATGATACACTCAGTTTGATTGTTATTGAATTTAACAAGGAAAACAAAAAGATTGTATTGTCGGAAAGAACGGATATCGACCTGAGTAAGAAAATTATCACCGAAGATATCGATGAAGAACTTGGAATTACAGCGCCGCGTAGCCGTGGTAATAGTGAAGCGCCGGCTGCTCCAGCTTCTGAAAAAAAGCCGCAGGTTGATAAAACCGCAACCCCGGAAGGTGAATAAACTCTAAAATAAGCACAGATTATGATTGTTACAGTAATCACAATGAATCATAATTGAACAAATTAGAGTCGGGTCTGAAAAGCCCCGACTCTTTTTTTTTTAAGAGGGCAGGATTGTAACGGCATTGCATGTTTAATAAATATTTGTATATATTGAGTTTGGAATTCAATTTACCTTACATGATATTATCTCGAACAGGATTGTTTTAGAAATTTTCCGAAAATAATAATAACTATTTATACAAAAAAGTTTTGAATTTTCAACTTTATATTTTACATTATATTAAATTCGGATAATATATTTTTTGGAGGCAATTATGTGGATTGTCAAATGGATTATCGGAGCGGTACTGATTGTTGTAATAATACTTTTCGCTATGCAAAATTCATCCGTTATGGTATCAGTCCGGTTTTGGCAATGGGAAACGGCCGGTAAAATGCCATTATGGATTGTAATGTACATATCTTTTGCTGCCGGTATGTTTTTTTGGGTGTTTGTATCAATTTTTCAGATGCTAAGTTTAAAAAGCGAGAACCGGCAAGTGCGCAAAGAATTAAAAAAACTGCGCAGCGAACTGGATCGCCTGCGTAATGTAGCAGTTGATGATATGATCATGCCGTTGTCAACTCCTGCCAACACCACCGGGAAAAAAAATAAAAGCAAAAAGGAGTAATTGAATGGAGCAGATCCATATAATTGCACTTGTTTTAATTGTTGTTATATTTCTGTTAACTGCCGGAATATTCCGGGTTTTCAGGCGACGCCAGGTAGATCAAAATGAAGCGCAAATAGAATACATTGCCGGATTGAATAATTTAATCGACGGCGATTATGAAAAAGCGTTGGATCATTTGCGCAAAACTGTCCGTATCAATACCGAGTTGGTCGATGCTTATATAAAAATTGGCGATATTTTGCGTATACAGGGTTATGCCGATAAAGCGGTTAAAATTCACCGTGACCTTTTAATCCGTCATGAACTTGGTAATGCACGGAGAATATCTATATTAATGTCGCTTGCCAAAGATTATCATAAAAATAAAAATTATTTACAGGCTGTAACCACCCTTGAAGAAGTCCTTTCTATCGACCGTCAGAACGAAGCAAGCAAAGAATTGCTGCAATTAGTTTATGAGGATATGGAAGATTGGCGTAAAGCCTATGATTTGCTGAAAAAAAGCAACAAGCAAGATAAGGAACATAAAGCGCGCATTCTGGCTTGTTTCAAACTGGAGGAAGGGTTAAAGTTAACCAAAATTAACAAGGAACATGATGCCCGCCTGTGTTTCAGGGAAGCGATGAAACTGGATAAAACCTGCTCCGGAGCCTACCTGGAACTGGCACATAGTTATATACGCGAGCACCGTTTAAAAGATGCTTTAACAGCATTAAAGCAACTGATGCAAAACAATCCCAAAGACTCAGCCCTGGCCTTTGAACGTATGAAAGATGTTTTGTTCGACCTGGGACAGTTTGGCGACCTGGAAAAGCTCTATATCGAATTAATCAAGTCCAATCCTGAAGTGATGGAAGCGCATTTGGGGCTGGCCGAATTATCGGAGAAAAAGGGTGAATACCTGAAAGCGATTGAGATATGTCAATCTGCACTAGTCACCGATCCTGATCGTTTGGAGCTGAAATTAATGCTGATCCGATTGAAAAGCAAATTAGGGTTGACGGATGACGCAGTTGAAATGGCGCAAAAACTGGCGGAAGGGATCATGCAGGAACATCATGATTATATTTGTACCGGTTGCGGATATAAAAGTGTGTCCTACTTTTGGCACTGCCCTGAATGCAAAGCCTGGAATTCAACCAAAAGGGTAAAAATTGCGTATCGTTAAACTTGTCTTGTTGGCAGGCAGTTTATTTATTTCAGTCGCTCTTTCCCAACAGCAAAATATTGCTCTGCTGGAAAATCTGTATCGTGAAAATCGCCTGGATGAACTTGAATCGCAGTTACAACAAGTGGATGCCATTGATCTGAAAGACCCCAGTGTGCTTTATTTCCGGGGTCTGTTTGAAAAAGATGCGCAAAAGGCACTAATCTATTATAATCAGGTGCGGACAGAGTATAAACAACATCCTTATGCGGCTGAAGCCTTGTTGCGCATTGCCCAGTATTATTATTCGATGGGTGATTATAAAGACGCCCGGATTTATCTATCCTCTATTTTAAGCAATTATCCCGATACTCCGATCAAGGACCGGACCCAGTATTTACTTTGTCAGTCTATATATGCACAGGGGAAGCAAGATTCCGCCCGGATTTTTTTACAGGCATTCATCGAAAATGTACGTAATTCACCATATATTGATTTGGCAGTAGCCGATTTGGAAACATCACAATTATGGCGTAAACCGGTCAAGGAACAACTTCCGGTCCAGGGCGGGGAAGCTGGCGAGAAAGAGCTCTATTCTGTTCAGATTGGCGCTTTTTCAGTTTTAAAGAATGCCAGAACGGTCAGGGATAAATTTTTTAAAGTATATCAACATGTACAAGTTATTGAAAAAAAGGTTGATGGAAAAGTATATTATGCTGTATGGATTGGCAGTTATGACGACCTGAAAGCTGCCAGAAAGTTCGCCCAATCGTTCAGCAACCAATATGGTATTGATGCAAAAATAGTAAAACGATAGATTATTACCGGATATCCCTGTATAAATTCTTTCCAGCCCGAATTGGTATTGCTGGAAAAAGCAATGAAAATTCAGAATTGCACAACCAGAACGGAGAAGGATGATGATAAAGCGAGTTCTGTTAATTTTAATTGTTTTTACGACTGTTACACTAGCCCAGGAAACCGCATGTGAAAAAATTGCCAGTTACCGGATGAATGTGGAACTGGATGTCGCAGCAAAAACAATTACCGGGACGCAGGAACTCCAGTGGCGTAATAATTCGCCGCTCGCGGTTAAAGAAATATTTTTTCACGCTTATCTCAATGCATTTAAAAATAACCGCAGCACTTTTTTACAGCAAGCCGGTGCCGAACCGGCCTGGGGAAACTTTTTCGGTCCTGATTGGCCGCAGGATGGCTGGGGGTATCTTGAAATTGATGCCCTGGAAGCAACCCAGGTTAACAAATTCAATAAAACTTCGATATTACCAACGTTCAAGTATGTGCAACCGGATGACCAGAACCCTCACGACCAAACCGTATTCCGGGTCGAACTACCAACCCCTGTTAATCCCGGAGAAGCATTGGTTTTTAATATTCATTTTACCGCCAAACTGCCATTTAAGGGAATCAGGGCGGGGTTTGTGGATGATCTTTTCTTTGCCGGCCAGTGGTTCCCCAAAATCGGGGTATTACAGGAAAATGGCTGGAACTGTCATCAGTACCACCGCAACAGCGAATTTTTTGCCGATTTTGGCGATTACGATGTAAGCATAACAGTCCCTGAAAATTATATTATCGGCGCTACCGGAATTTTACAGGATTCGACTATAAGCGATGGCAAGATTACCCGCCGTTTTGTGCAATCCTGTGTGCATGATTTTGCCTGGACTGCCAGTCCCGATTTTAAAGTTATAACGCGTACCTTTAAGCACGCCAACTTGCCGGAAGTAAAAATTCGTCTGCTTTACCTGCCGGAGAATGAGCAGAACGTCAGTGGTTACCTTGAAGGCACTGAGGCTGCCCTGCAACATTTCGGAACCTGGTATACACCCTATCCATACCCGCAGTTGACGGTTGTCGATGTCCCTGGAGATTCCCGGCTTGGCAGCATGGAATACCCCACCTTGTTTACAGTTAAAATCGATTATAACAGCATTCCCGGTCTCCGGGCGCCGGCATGGACGGCAATTCACGAATGTGGTCATCAATTCTGGTATGGCCTGGTGGCCAACAATGAGTTTGAAGAAGCCTGGCTCGACGAAGCGTTGGTTGTTTATTCGACCATTCGTTGCATGAATGCGGTGTATGGCGATCTGCAATCCGGTAAAACATACCTTGAGCACGGAAATTTCAGTGTTCCTTTTACTTTACGTAAAGTTAAAATGAATACTGCTTTCCGGGCAATGGAAAGTTATCGCCCCTGGGCGCAATGGGATGTAATGGACAATGATTCATGGGCTTTTTTAAATAATAAAAGCTACCGTGCCCAGCAATATTACAAAGGCGCTCTAATGCTTTTTACCCTGGAAAATATTCTTGGCGAAGAAGTGATGAGCCGTATCATGAGTTCTTTTGCAAACCGGTTTACCTTTAAACATCCCACAACTGCCGACTTTATTAATACGGTCAATGAATTTGCCTCACAACCCATGAACCGGTTCTTTGAGCAGGCTCTGCATAGTACCGCTGTTGTCGATTATGCCGTCAAGTCAATAACATCCGAACCGGAAACCGGATTATATGGTTTGGATGAGCAGGGCAATTATATTGCTCCCGTAGAGAAAGAAAAGAATCCGCAGCGCTTTAATTCCAAAGTGATTGTTGAACGCGCCGGTGATTATGTAATTCCGGTCGATGTGCAAATTAATTTTGCCAATGGTGAAACAAGCAAAGAAGTATGGGACGGCGAAGGCAAGTGGAAGAAATATACCTTTTCTGGTAAAGCCGCCGTTCTCAGTGTTATAATCGACCCGGAACGAAAACTGGCTCTCGATGTGAATTATACTAATAATACCCTGTATGCCGAGGCCAAGCCATTTGCAGCCCGCCGTTGGGCTACCACCTGGCTTTTCTGGCTGCAACATTTACTTGAACTGGCCGCCTTCTTTGCCTGAGTCTATGCAATAACAGGTTACCGTCAAAATGTTCAAATTATTGTAATATAAAGAGCGCCAGGTATGGATCAACAAATTAAAAACCATATCGAAAACCTGAAATCCAACGACGACAAAATCCGAATGGACGCTTTGCAGAACGTTCTTAAAATTACAGAACAACCAGTCGATTGGATTTATGAGGTTTGGGATGATATGTTCTTGTTGTTAACCGACAAAAACTCTTTTAAGCGATCTATTGCTTTTATGGTTATCTGCAACCTGGCTAAAAGCGATGTTGAGAACCGGTTACCACGCTTTCTGGAACAATTGCTTTCTCATACCAAAGATGAAAAGTTTATCACCTCGCGGCAATGCTTGCTGAATGTTTGGAAAATTGCGCTTGTCAATCAGCAACTTTATGATCTTATTATCAGTCACCTCATAAAGCGTTACCGGGAATGTAATACGGAAGACCATTATAACCTGTTGCGCCAGGACAGTATTCAGTCACTGGTTAATATTTATAATACCAATAAAGATGAGCGATTGAATAAAATTATCCGGGAACTGATTGTTCAGGAACACGAGGATAAGTACAAAAAAAAGTATGCAGCATTGTTAGAGTATAAATAGTAACACTTTTTTAGAGGAAAAATATTATGGCTCTCATAACCTGGAATGACAATTTGAGTGTTAATGTGCAGGAGATTGATCTGCAACACAAGAAGCTGGTCGGCATGTTGAATGATCTTCATGAAGCGATGATGCAAGGTAAAGGTTCCGAAGCTATGGGCAAAATTATCAACGGGATGATAGAATATGCCGGAATACATTTTCAAACTGAAGAAAAATATTTTGTCAAGTTTGGTTATCTTGAAGCCGGCAGCCACAAGCGCGAACATACCGATTTTGTCAATAAAGTGAATAAATTTAAACAAGAATTTGATAAAGACAGTTTTACTTTAACTTTTAATGTATTGCAATTCTTAAGTGATTGGTTGAAAAACCACATCATGGTTGTAGATAAAAAGTATTCACGCCTTTTTAACGAAAAGGGTTTGCGATAAAATTTACCTAATGCTATGTCAGTCTGCATTTCCCCGGCGTTAACAGGATTGGCAGTCTGATACTGGACCGGATTTGAACAGGAGTTGGTAAAATGAACATCTTTAAAGCGATTAGCAACGGCATTACCCTCGTCATTACGAATTATAAAATGGCGCTGATTGTTTACCTGGTCAATATTCTTTTGGCAATACTGATTGCCATTCCCGTTTATTCCACTCTCAAGGACAATCTATCCGACCGTGGTGTCCGCGATGTTATGGAACAAAATTTCGATTATGAATGGTGGAGCAGTTTTAATTTTAAAGCCGAGGGCCTGGAAAAGACCATACGACCGGCTTTGAGCAGCGGTTTTGCACTGTTATTTGATAATTTTGAATTGTTCCTGACCGGTAAATTTACCGGCTTTGGAACTGTAATATTTTTCTGGGGACTTGCAATGGTGTTTATCAGCGCCTTTTTCAATGGCGGCGTAATCGGTCTATATGCCGATGAAAAGCGTACCTTTTCCGTCAGCCGGTTCTTTTCTTTATCCGGCTTTTACTTTCATCATTTTTTTGCCCTGGCGTTGACCATGCTGCTGGTGGTTTTTGTTTTTTATAAGACTTTACATCCATTGATACTGAATTTAGCCGACCAGAGCGCCGGCGGAACCGCAGGTAACGCCTGGCCGGTTTATATTTTAGCTTATCTGCTGCTAATTTTTATAATCTTCTTTATCAAGATCGTTTTCGATTATGCCAAGATCATTCTTGTGCTCGAAAACAAAAATTCTTCCTGGCTCTGCATTTGGCTGGCCGTAAAATTTGTTGTGCGGCATCTTTTTAAAACTTTTGGCCTGTATTTATTATTATCCGTCATCGGTTTATGTCTTGTGCTGTGCTTTGGTTTTTTACTGGATGTTGTAAATGCTTCATCTTTATTTATTTTATTGACGGTTATTTTGTTACAACAGCTGTTCATTTTTATAAAAATTGGTTTACGTTTTAGCTTTTATGCTTCCCAACTTGAATTGTACCGGCAGCGTTCCGTTGAAGTGGTTACCGGTAAAATCCGGCGCAAGGTCAAGTAATATTTCCTGCAGTTATTTTTATATCGAGTATAAGGAGTTGTTATGAGTGATACAAAGAATATAAATATATCTGACGATTTTCTATTTAGTCCTGAACCCCGGCAACGTGAAATTGCCAAAAAATTATTTGCCCTGGTAGCACATTTGCCCCTGGTCTGTCCGCATGGGCACGTTGATCCCCGTTTGTTTGCGGAAAATCGTCCTTTTCCCGACCCAACCGAATTACTGATCATTCCCGATCATTATTTGTTCCGGATGCTTTATTCCCAGGGTATTCCCATGGAATCGCTCGGCGTCCCCCGCGCTGATGGCGGCAGTACTGAGTCGGATCGCCTTAAAATATGGCAAATTGTAGCCGATAATTTTTATCTGTTCCGGGGCACCCCTACCGGTCTCTGGCTAAAAAGAGAATTATCCCAGGTTTTCGGCATTAATAAACGGTTAACCGGCGCTTCTGCCAGGGAAATTTATGATGAAATTGCCGCCGCTTTGCAAAAACCGGAAAACCTGCCCCGCGCCATGTTTGAAAGATTTAATATTGAAGTGTTGAGCACTACCGATTCACCGATCGACACCCTGGAGCACCATAAAAAAATCCGTCAGAGCGGCTGGAAAGGACGAGTTGTACCTGCTTTTCGGCCGGATAATGTAACCGATTTCAATTTCCGCACCTGGCGGCAAAATATTGATACACTATCCCATGTTAGCGGCATCGATTGCTCTAATTATTATGGATTTATTCAGGCGCTGCGCGACCGGCGATTGGCTTTTAAGGAAATGGGCGCAACTTCGACCGACCATGGCGTGTTCTCACCATTCACCATAGAAATGAGTGAAAGGGAGGCGTCACAACTGTTTGAAAAAGCCATCAAGGGTCATGCCACAGCCGATGACGCCGCGTTGTTCACCGGCCATATCCTGATGGTCATGGCGGAGATGAGCATCGAGGACGGTTTGACCATGCAAATCCATCCCGGAGTTTTCCGCAATCATAATGATGTGGTATTACATAAATTCGGCCTTGATAAAGGCTGTGATATACCGGTTGCCACCGATTTTGTACGCAATTTGAAACCCTTGTTGAACAAATTTGGTAACGATCCCCGCCTCAACCTGATTGTATTCACCCTGGATGAAACTACCTATTCACGTGAACTGGCGCCGCTGGCGGGGCATTACCCGGCCATGAAGCTGGGACCTGCCTGGTGGTTTAACGACAGCCGCGAAGGAATGCTGCGCTTCCGGGAAATGACCACAGAAAGCGCAGGATTTTACAACACCGTCGGTTTTATTGATGATACACGGGCGTTTCCATCCATCCCGGCCCGCCATGAAGTGGCGCGTCGCATCGATTGCCGGTTCCTGGCCGGCCTGGTTGCTGAACACATTCTCGACCTGGATGAGGCGGAGGAAGTGATCGTCGATCTTGCTTATAACCTGGCTAAAAAGAATTACAAATTTTAGGAAAGTATTTCTTGATAACTGATCCGGTCTTTTTTTATTTTTCCCCAGGGAGCGCCTTGTGACATTGAATACTGAGCCGCTCAACAGCATAACAACCGGAACAGGCGAACTGGAGCGTAGGCTGGGTTTAACGGAAACATTGTCCATTGTTATTGGCAGGATCATCGGTTCAGGCATTTTTCGTACTCCCGCGCCGATAATGCTGCTGGTTGGTTCGGTGAGTATGTTTTATGGCGTTTGGTTGTTTGGCGGCCTGATCACCTTGCTGAGCGCCATTTGTTACGCTGAACTGGTTTCCATGTTACCGCAATCCGGTGGGCCGTACGTCTACCTTAAAGCGGCATACCCGCCGGTGTGGACGTTTTTACGCGGCTGGGCCATGTTTTTTGTTTCCGAGACCGGGGCAATTGCCGCAGTCGCTCTGGTTTTTGCCGAATATAGCAATTCATTTTATACTATTATTACCGGCCGGTCTTTTCCGCATCTGGCCGAACTGGGGCTGGCTTTGCTGGCGATATGGCTGTTAACGTTAGTCAATTGCTTTGGTGTGCATCTAAGCGGTATTGTGCAGAATATTTTCAGCCTGTTAAAAGTTGTTGCCCTTGGGGCAGTCATTTTTATATGTTTTTCCCGTGGCGGTAATTGGTCGCATTTTACGACAGATATTTGGCCGCAAGAGTTCAACTGGTCTGCCATTGTTGCGTTCGGCGCTGCCATGCGATATGGATTTTTTGCCTACAGCGGCTGGGAGGGCGCTACTTATGTGGCCGAGGAGGTCCGCAATCCGCAAAAGAACCTGGCCCGTTCGATCTTGTTCGGTATTGCCGGGGTGCTGTTTTTATACCTGGCGGTGAATACGGCGTATTTGTATCAACTGCCGGTGCGCGCCATACAGGAATCGCGCTGGGTAGCAACCGCAGCCATGCAGGCAGCCCTGGGGATAAGCGGCGGTATTTTTATTGCCCTGGCGGTTATGCTGAATACTTTTGGCAACATTTCCACGCAAATACTCTGCAAGGCGCGCACCTGGTATGCCATGTCGCGTGACGGGTTATTTATCAAAACGCTTTCCGGAATTCACCCCGATTATAAAACCCCAAACGCAGCGCTGCTGGCGCAGGGGGCTTGGGCAAGCGTGCTACTGCTGGGAGCCGGGTTTGCCGAACATACTTATGAAACGATTATTGATTATTTTTCTTTTACATCTTCGGTATTTAACATATTGACATTTACATCTGTGTGGGTATTGCGAAAAAAATATCCATTGCAAAAACGGCCATTTAAAGTGTGGGGGTACCCATATACTTTAATTTTTGTCATCCTGGTTCATTTGCTGTTTATGATCGTCACATTGATCAGCGCGTTTCTGCCTTCATTGCTTGGCATTGCCTTAACCTCAACCGGGTTGATTTATTATTACCGTAAACCACTTGTCGTATTTTTCACTACAAAATTTAACCTGAGGAAATGAACCAGGGAAATGTTAATTTTGTGGTTTCGGTTTGTTTCTTAAAATTCTCATCCCGTTTATACTTTTTTCCCTGACATGTTAATAAAGAGTATATTTACTTTTGTTACTAATAAGTGAGATTGGCAAAAAAAATATAATGCCTCAGATTTTATGAATTTTATACAATTTTTTACTGTTACATTATTGATTTAACAGAGTTATATATTGACTTTTATTTGAGTTATCGTTATATTATCAACTTAATTTTTCAGCAAATCGAGAATGCTGGCGGATGTGGTCGATTTCGATGAATTGATGTCTCATTCAGAACCGGAGCATTAATTAAATACTGTTACTTCTTTATCTGTCAATTAATTTAAAGGAGTCAGCCATGAAATCGTACCTGTATTTATCACTCATTCCCGAGTCCCTGATCGCTTCGATGTTACCGCCTGCCGAATTTGGCAATTACCTGGCAACAGGTACAAAAAAACGGACTCGCGGCGAAGCCATGTTCTTTGAAGTAAGCCGGGATTTTAAAAGTAAAGATTTGCCGGTTGCCCAGGTAGATGAACGGTGTATACCTCATCCCGATGGTCAACCCAAAAGATCTGTATATTTATCCATCTACCGGGTGCTGGAACATATTCCCATTGATGCTTTGCGGGATCTGTACCTGGTAACCGATGATGGCCGGGTTTTGCAATTACAAAAGAAAAATTATAACCAACCCGGAAACCACGAGCTGCATTTATACCAGGAATTATGCCCGGTGACGCCGCAAATTGTCAGCAATCTTGATCCACTGGAATTTTGCCGACTGGTGACAAACAGAAAGAAATCAGTATCCGTACCGCGTCTGGTTTTTGCGGAATTGATACTTGATAAATTGGCTCAGGATCCGGTTTCCGCTTCAGCCGATAATTTACCTTATGCCAAGATCAACCATTTACGCGATTGTTTGAGCAGTTTAAAACAAGCGCCGGACAAGAACACCAAAACGGTAATCCGCTATATAAATCAGGATATTTTATATCGAACCATAAAAAACGGATTCTTTGCCGGAGATAATAAAGATTTCTGTTTTTATCCATTCCCGACCGAAAAAGAAATGGAAGAAAAATTCCATGACTGGTGGCGGTCGGCATTAACAACCGGCTTTTAATTAAAATATACAATTAACTGGTAGCAATTTAATAACTAATTATTCTGTAACGTTTGAAAAGGAGAGAAGATGTCTAACCTTCTGTTTTGGATTGTTCCTGTAGCTTCTGTCCTCGCTTTGGCTTTTGCGTTTTATTTTTATAAAACCATGCTGAAGGAGAGCGAGGGCACGGAAAGAATGGCAAAAATTGCCAGTCATGTCCGCAAGGGCGCAATGGCTTATTTAAAACAACAATATAAAGTTGTCACTATTGTATTCATCGTTCTTACTGCAATTTTCTCTGTAATGGCCTATTTCAAACTGCAAAATGGCTGGGTGCCGTTTGCATTTTTAACCGGCGGTTTCTTTTCCGGTTTAGCCGGTTTCTTTGGCATGAAAACGGCAACTTATGCCAGCGCCCGCACTGCTAATGCCGCGCAAAAATCACTCAACAGCGGTTTAAAAGTTGCCTTCCGCAGCGGCGCTGTAATGGGTTTGGTTGTGGTTGGTCTTGCCCTGCTGGATATTTCGTTGTGGTTCATCATTCTGAATCATTTTATTCAGGATGAAGCTGGTCATAAACTGGTAATTATTACTACTACAATGTTGACTTTTGGTATGGGCGCTTCCACCCAGGCGCTGTTTGCCCGCGTAGGCGGCGGTATTTTTACCAAAGCTGCCGATGTTGGCGCCGACCTGGTTGGCAAGGTTGAAGCCGGCATCCCGGAAGACGATCCGCGTAATCCGGCTACCATTGCCGATAATGTTGGCGATAATGTTGGCGATGTTGCCGGTATGGGCGCGGATCTTTACGAATCCTACGCCGGTTCCATCCTGGCGACTGCCGCTCTGGGCGCCGCCGCGTTTTTAAGTTTGGGCCCGGACATGCAACTCCGTGGTGTTTTGGCTCCGATGCTGATTGCCGCAATCGGTACTTTACTTTCGATCATCGGTATTTTTGCGGTCAGAACTAAAGAAAATGCTTCGCAGAAAAACTTGCTTGGCGCTCTTAGTGTCGGCGTAAATCTTAGTTCCGCTTTGATTGTAGTTCTCTCATGGGTCGTTTTAAAACTGTTGAACCTGCAGGATGCTTACGGCAATCCGCTGGTGTGGAATATCTGGGCTTCTATTGTAATCGGTTTGATCACCGGTATCATTATCGGTAAAACTACCGAATATTATACCTCCGACGCCTATTCTCCAACCAAAAATATTGCCGCTAATGCACAAACCGGTCCGGCCACTGTTGTCATTGCCGGTTTGGGTACCGGTATGCTTTCTACCGCAATTCCAGTTATCACTATAGTTATTGGTACCATGCTGGCATTCCTGACCGCTGCCAGTTGGGATGTAACCAATCTGTCCATGGGTTTGTACGGTATCGGTATAGCTGCTGTCGGTATGCTTTCCACCCTGGGTATTACCCTGGCCACCGATGCATACGGTCCAATTGCCGATAATGCCGGTGGTAATGCGGAAATGAGCGGCTTGGGACCCGAAGTCCGCAAACGCACCGACGCCCTGGATTCTCTTGGCAATACCACAGCCGCTACCGGCAAGGGCTTTGCTATTGGTTCTGCAGCGTTAACCGCCCTGGCTTTACTGGCTTCTTATATTGAGGAATTAAAGATAGGTTTGATCCGCATTGGCCAAACCACTATGGAAGTTGCCGGCGGCACCGTCAATACTGCCGAAGCCACCCTGCAACATTTTATGGAATATTACAGTGTTCACCTGATGAACCCGCGCGTACTTATGGGTGTATTCATCGGTTCGATGATGGCCTTTTTATTTTGCGGTTTGACCATGACGGCTGTCGGTCGCGCCGCCGCGAAAATGGTTGATGAAGTACGTCGCCAGTTCCGCGAAATCAAAGGCATTATGAGCGGCGAAGCCGAACCGGATTACGCCAGTTGTGTAGCTATTTCTACCAAAGGCGCGCAATCGGAAATGATGATCCCGTCCTTCCTGGCTATTATTGCCCCGGTGTTGACCGGTGTTTTACTGGGAGTAGCCGGCGTATTGGGATTGCTGGTTGGCGGCCTTGGCGCAGGATTTGTACTGGCTGTGTTTATGGCCAATTCCGGCGGTGCCTGGGATAATGCTAAAAAGCACATCGAAGGCGGCGCTTATGGCGGTAAAGGTTCCCCGGCTCACAAAGCTGCGGTTATCGGCGATACCGTTGGCGATCCATTTAAAGATACCTCCGGCCCGAGCCTGAACATTCTCATTAAACTGATGAGCATGGTATCTATCGTTATGGCCGGTCTGACGGTTTCTTTCTCACTGTTTAAATAAAAAGTTATGCTTTAATAAAAAAGGGACGGCTCTTACTGGAACCGTCCTTTTTTTTTATTTTATATTCATTATACCGGAATTAAAACCTGGGCATTATGTGAGGCCGTATCTGCAGCCGATATAAAAATGTGAAAATTCTATAACCAGGTTATTTTTATTTCTGAATAGGGGTCGCCTTTTACCAGAGAACTGGAAATTATTACCTTGACATTTTTACCGCCGCCAATCTCGATAGCGCGTTCAATCCAGCCGGCAATGCGGAATTCAATAATCTGATCCATCTCCGGAAAGCTGGTAATTTGGATGCAAGCCTTGCCTTTTTCGTTTTCAATCACTGTGATTTCAGAAGGTTTATAATACGTGGGTAGAATGAGTCCCGCTTTTTTAATCAATAAATTTACCGATGCTACTTTGACAAATATTTTTAACACCCCTTTCAGACCGTAATCGGCGCTGAAACGGCCGCCTTCCCAGGCGCCTTTCAGGTTGCCGCCGTAAAACAGTTCACAAAATTTGCGGGTTGGCTCAATGACAACTTTATCCAAAGGGTACCAACTGCTGGGGAAAATATTGGTAGAGTAAATTTTCGCAGCTTCTGCCGGCAGTGACTGAATCCAGCGATTAAAACCGGCTTCTCCAAATTTACTGCGAATGAATAACGGTAATGATGCGACTGCTGTGCCATTTACCTGCATTGTTTGTTCTCCATTTTTAATTTTTCACATTGTCGATGGTGAAAGTTATTATCTGATGGTAAAATGTGTTACAAATTTTATACCTTTTTGGAATTTTTTGTAAAATACTTTTTAATTACAACTAAATTTTACTATTTTCATGTTTTTCAGGGTATTAGTGAACGGCATTTATTATTTGTTTATTATAATCAGAGTTTGTAATTTATAAAAATCATACGGTTGTACGAACATAATTTATCATACTAAAACAAGCGCATACAATGTTAAATGGCAACAATGAGGCTTATAATATCATTCTCGAAGCGCGCGGCGTAAGCAAAACCTTTCCCGGCGTTGTGGCGCTGGATAATGTCAGTTTCAAAGTGCATCGCGCCCGGGTTAATGCCCTGATCGGCGAAAACGGCGCCGGGAAATCGACCCTGATGAAAATTTTTTCCGGCGTTTACCAGGATTACAGCGGTCAAATTATTTTGGATGGTCAACAAGTCCGGTTTTCCAATACCCGCGACGCCCGTTCCAGCAGCATTGCCATAATCTACCAGGAACTGAACCTGCTGCCAAACCTGAGTATTGCCGAAAATATTTTCCTGGGCCGTGAACCGTTAACCCGGTTACGGTTTATTGATTATACAAAAATGCACCAGGAAACCACTGCAATTTTGCAGGAACTGAATCTTGATCTCGATCCGCGCACCCCGGTAGCTTCACTGCGGGTAGGGCAACAGCAAATAATCGAAATTGCTAAAGCGCTTTCTCTAAAATCAAAAATTGTTATTATGGATGAACCCACCTCGGCAATCAGCGATGAAGAAGTGGCGGTTTTATTCCGGTTGATCCGGCAGCTTACCGGCCAGGGCGTTACTATCATCTATATCAGCCATAAAATGGATGAACTCTTTCAGATCAGCGACTATATAACCGTATTACGCGACGGCCGGGTAATTGATTCTATTCTTATCGACCAGGCGAGTCAGGAACAGATCATTCAAAAAATGGTCGGACGGCCGTTAACTGAACTCTATCCCCATGATCATCGGGTGAGCGAGGAAGAAGCGCTGCGGGTCGAGGATTGTACTCTGGCGCATCCTACCCTGAGCAAACGCTGCCTTGTCGATCATGTCGGTTTTCATGTTAACAATGGCGAAGTGCTGGGGATTTTCGGTCTGATGGGCGCGGGACGCACCGAACTATTGGAAACGATTTTCGGCTTGCATCGCGGGGCTTCCGGTCAATTGTTTATTAAAGGCAGGGAAGTGGTAATAAAAAGTCCACTGGATGCGATCAACGCCGGCATCGGTTTTGTGCCGGAGGATCGTAAATTACGCGGCTTGATCATGACGATGAATGTTCGCGATAACATTAATATTGCCAGTATGAAGCGGACATTAAAGATGGGTTTCATAAATGATTCTTTGCAGGAAAAATTTGCCGCCGAATATATCAAAAAGCTGAAAATCAAAACTTCCGGTTTACTGCAGCGCGTTGCCAATTTAAGCGGCGGCAATCAGCAAAAGGTTGTTTTAGCAAAATGGCTGGCTACCAATCCCGCCATTCTCTTGCTAGATGAGCCGACGCGGGGCATCGATATTAATGCCAAAAAGGAAATTTATGCTTTGATCGATGAACTGGTCCGGGAAGGTATGGCAATTATTGTGGTTTCATCGGAATTGCCGGAAATCCTGGGCATTGCCGATCGGATTCTGGTGCTGGCGGAGGGTCAACTGAAAGCCGAGTTCAGCCGCTCAGAGGCTACGGAAGAAAAAATTATGAAAGCAGCTATCCCCTGATAATAATGGATTTATGTTTTGAAATAACCAGTACTTTTTATATAAACCCGGTGATATATTATTGATCGCTCCTGCATCCGAAATATCGATCCGTTCTTGCTCAATATGCGGCAGTAACAACTGTTCACTTAAATATCGAGTCGATCATTTCCGTATTGTAAAATGCCGTAACTGCGGTTTTGTCTATTTACAAAATCCGCACACAGTGACTGCCGATGAGGCTACGTACCAGGAATATTTTAGTAATGCCGCAGCTATGGCGGCTTTACCGGATAATGATTCCAGCATCTCTGCAACTGCCTGGAATATTTATTACCGGCGGATTGATTTGATAAAAAAAATCAAGCCGGTTGGCCGACTACTGGAAATTGGCTGCGGAAGAGGTTATTTTTTATCCCTGGCGCAAAAAAACGGTTATTCGGTTCAAGGTATCGAAATCGCGTCTGATGCTGCCCGCTACGCCCGGGAAAAATTCAAAGTAAAAGTGCAAACCGGCAATATGGAAAATATGCAAATCCCTGCTGTCAGGTACGATATTATTACTTTGTGGCATGTTTTGGAACATTTTTATGATCCTCTATCGGTATTGTACAAGTTATATAATATGCTCGAAGAAAATGGTTATTTATTGATTGAAGTTCCCAACCTGAACAGTATTAAATTCCGTCTTGCCAATGACGGCAATCGCTGGGTCGGGGGCAATCACCCGCGTTATCATTTATCTTTCTTTACCTTTAATTCCCTGGCGCGAATTTTGTTACATTCCGGGTTTAGGAATATGAAACTGTTGACTATAGATTATTCATCAGCCCGGTATTCCGGCAAAAGTTTGGTAAAAAAAGCGCTTTATAAAGTAAATATGGATTCTTTCTTAACTGTTCTGGTCAGAAAATAGCTGGATGTTCAAGTGAAAAAAATAATACTGTTGTTTTTGTTTTCATGGGTGATAAACGGTTTCGGCGCCGCCCAGGATTCTTTGCAGGGTTTGGTGCCCGCCGGTCTGCCGAATGTTTCTTATGGTAATGATCAGGGATTTCAATATGGATTTTCATTGTATCTGTTCCAATACGGCAACGGAGTAATAAAACCCTACAAGTGGAATTTAATTCTGGACTGTACCTGGACAACCAAACAACAGCAGGAGAATTTCTTTTTTGTCGACATGCCGGAAATTTTCGGCAAAAACACCCGATTTGATCTGTGCCTCGATTATCAGCGTTATAATTATTATGATTTTTATGGCGTAGGAAATAATAATACTTTTGAAAAAGATTTTATTGAAGAGAATAATCCCGGATTCATTAATGAAAATTACTATTACCTGCAACGCCGTTATTTTTCTGTGCGCAGCAAAGCTCAGTTTGCGCTTGGACCGGCTGGATTAAAGGGACTGGCAGGACTGGGATTTTACAATACCAGGATCGAAGAGCATGACGGTAAAACAAAATTGGGTCAGGATTTACCTCACGGTATAACGGGCGGGGCTACCAATTACCTGCAACTGGGTATTGTTTATGACCGGCGCGATGAAGAAGCCATGCCGAACCGGGGCTGCTGGAGTGAAGTTTTACTTGAAGCTGTCGCTCCATTCCTGGGCAGTGATTATACTTATACCCGCATCACGACTACAGATCGTCGTTATATTTCGCTACACCCCCGTATCGTCTATGCACAACGGTTATTATTCGAAACCATGCCCGGTGATCCGCCATTTTATGAAATGGGGATTATTAGCAGTTCTCTGCATCGCCGGCCCGGGTTGGGCGGTTCGTATAGCCTGAGGGGTGTACCGCGGTTTTTGTTCATCGGTCCGACCAAGTTTGTAGCTAATTTTGAACTGCGGCTCAGAACATTACATGTTAATATTCTTAAACAGGATTTTACACTCTATATACATCCATTTATCGATTGCGGTAAAGTTTGGCTCAGGGGTGATCCCGGAAACATGAAAAACCTGCATCTTACCCAGGGGCTCGGCTTTCATGTCCGCTGGAATAAAGATTTTGTCGGTGCGCTCGATTTTGGACATTCGCAGTATGAACCTCTGGCTGTTTATATGTCTTTTGGCAATATGTTCTGAACCCTGTTATAATTAATATTTATTTAAATTATATCTGGAAAATTTTAGCATCGGGGATGGGAATAATTTTTTCCTTGTTTTGTTTAAGAATGAAATCCTAACTAAACAATGGAGAGGGAAAAATGAGTAAAAAATCAATTGTATTGTGGTTATTTTTTTTGTGTCATGTTGTGTTGGTGTGGGGCCAAACAAGCGAACCCGAAGCAACGACTCCCAAGTATGGCTGGCAAAAAGCAATGTCGGCCGGACTGAACCTGACTCAAACCAGTTTTGATAACTATGTACAGGGCGGTGAAAATACCATGACCTGGCAGCTTAACGCCACTTACAAGTTTGTGAATGATCAGGAAAAAACCAATTGGGCTAACAGCGGCAAATTAAATTATGGTATGTCTAAAAGCGGCAAGGATGAAAGCAAAAAGTCGATTGATGAAATCAAGCTGGAAACTGTTTACACCTACAAACTGGGTATTAATATCGATCCATATATTGCCGGTACTGCCGAAAGTCAGTTTGGGCCCGGATATAACTATGCCGCCAAACCAAAAGCGGAAATATCCAATTTTGCCGACCCCATTTATTTCCGGGAAAGTGCCGGCGTGGGTTACAAGCCCAAACCGGAAATCGCTACCCGGCTCGGTTTTGCTATGAAACAAACTTTAACCGATAAATACCCCATGCCTTTTGCCGATGATCCCAAAACACTGGCAATTGAAAAGACGAAACAAGAGTATGGTATGGAATCGGTTACCGACCTGGACTTGAAAGTTTCCGCTAATAGTAAATTAACCTCAAAACTGGAACTGTTTTCCAATTTAAAAACTTTTGAGGAAATTGATGTCAACTGGGATACAATATTGATTGCCCAGGTCACCAAATATATAAATCTGAATTTTAATGTTAAAATGCTTTATGATAAAGATATTTCCAAAAAACGGCAGTTAAAGCAGGCTTTAGCAGCGGGCATAACCTACAGCTTTTTTTAATATTGCTGCTTCCAGTTAATGTGATTAACCGGAAATATCACCTTAAAAATGGTTTGGTATTTCCGGTTTTTTTATTCCTGAAACTTTTTTCAGTTTGGAGCATTCAAGTTATTCGAAAAGCGCCTTGTATCGATTTGCCAGTTATTTCTGACAAGAGGGGTAATTTATTGGTGAAAGTGATTTTTTCATTGCAGATACCATAAAAAAAATGTAAAATATTCAAGATGGATTATTTTGGAATAATTTTCATACAACAACAATTGACTAAAAACGGGCCGGTATTGTTTGTTCATAAGACCGGTTAAACAAAGAGGCGGTATGAAAAAGCGTTATTTACTGGGTCTTATATTATCATTCGTTATCACGGCCGGCGCTGCTGATACAATCAGGATCAACGAGATCATGTCGGTTAATGTTCTAACAATTGGCGATGAAAAGAATGAGTATGACGATTGGCTCGAACTTTATAATCCATCTGCTACGGCAGTTAATCTCAATGGATATTATTTAAGCGATGATGCAACGCGGTTGAACAAGTGGGAGATTGCTTCAGCTAATCCATCCCAAACTACAATTCAACCCGGTAGTTACCTGCTCATTTGGGCGGATGATGATACCGGCGACGGTCCTCTGCATGCGAATTTTAAATTATCGGGAGAAGGTGAAAAGTTGTTTCTGGTTGCACCCGATGGTATTGCCATTGTGGATAGTATGACTTTTCCTGCAATTCCAGCCGATTATTCTTACGGCAGATCTCCGAACGGAGCAAACACCATCGGGTTTATGCCGCAGCCATCTCCGAATCACCATAACACTCAATACTACAATAGTTTTGCCGGCGCACCGTTTATATCTCAAGCCTCCGGTTTTTATAATGCTGCTATAACAGTTTCTCTGCAGGCGAGTCACCCGGATGAAGTGATCTATTATACTCTGGATGGTTCTCAACCTGATATGGAGTCTTTTCTATATACATCTCCCATTACTATTTCACAAACCTGTGTCTTGAAAGCATTTTCTTATCGAGCAAACTATGGCCCAAGCCCGATTGCCTCGGCTTCCTATTTTATCAATACTGAACATCATTTACCAGTTCTGTCTATGATCATCGACCCGGCCAGTTTATTCGATGCCGCAACCGGTATTTACACTAACCATCTGCAAGAGGGCAGAGCCTGGGAAAGAAAGGCAGATTTTGAATTTTTTAAGGACGGCAGCCAGGCTTTTAATATCTCTGCCGGTGTTCGGATCCAGGGCAATACCGGGCGGGAAATGGCTAAAAAATCATTTCGTTTGTTTTTTCGTGACGGTTTTGGCGCGGAACGACTCGAATACCCGCTCTTCCGGCATACATCGGTACAAAGTTTTACTAACCTGGTGCTGCGCGCCGGTTATGATGATGATCTGATGGCCGATAACGGTACCTTGTTACGTGATCCGCTGGTCAATGAAATGTGGCGTCGGTTAGGATTCCTGACCTCGCATAGCCAGCTTGCCTTGCTTTATATTAATGGTCAGTACTGGGGTATCTATGATATGCGTGAAAGTATCAATGAAGATTTTATCCATGATTACTGCAATTATGACGATATGGACATGATCCGTTATCGCTGGGCCGATTGGGAACTGATTTATGGTACGGCCGACGCTTTTAATGAGTTTATGGATTATATTGAGAATGCTAATCTTGTTACGGATGCCGAGTTTGCCAAGGTCGAGCAAGCGATAGACCTGGAAAATTTTACTGCAATCCAGGCGCTGTCGCATCCAACCGAATACCGCAGCTGGACTTATGGAGCTACTATGTTCAAATCCAATGAACCGGGCGCAAAATGGCGTTGGACGGTTTGGGACATGGATCGCGCTTATGCCACGTCGGACTGGAATGGTTTTAGCTTTTATACTAATACTTCTGGAGAATACTGGCCGAATATTATCACTCAAAAATTGATACAGAATCAAAAATACCGGCAAACCCTGATAACCCGGATTTGCGATTTATTGAATACCATGTTTGTGCCGGATAATGTCAATCAATTGCTTGATTCGCTGCAAAGTGAAATAACCCCGGATATCCCCTATGAACTGGAGCGCTGGAATTGTACCGAGGATAAATGGCTGGAAAATGTAGATATATTACGTTATAAAATCGGTTTTCGCCCGGATTTGGTACGGCAGCAGATGCAGGAGTATTTTAATACAAGCGCACCGGTCGATCTTGCCCTGGCGGTGCAGTCCGGGCAGGGAATTGTTAAGGTGAATACGGTTACAGTTGATGAATTACCATGGACAGGCAAGTATTTTCCGGGTATTCCGGTTGAAATAACCGCCCTGCCCAAACCGGGATACCGGTTTGCCGGCTGGGGAAATTCTCATTTATCCACAGACTCGCATATTACGCTTAACCTGGTAGTCAATACTACTTTAACGCCGGTTTTTGAAAAACTGGAAAATACCAATACCGAACTGATCGCACCCTCACGAGTTCGGTCCGGCAGTATATTACCGGTTGTTGCCAGGGTTCGGAATTCCGCCTGGAATTTCGATCCACTGGTGCAAGGTGTTGCGCAGGTTCAGAGCAGTCCTGTAGGGATCAACTCATCTATGACTATCAAGCGAGGAGCCGGAACGGTTGTCCTGCCGGTCAATAACGCCGGCAATATGGTTTTGTCTATTACCAATCCGGAAATCCCTGCTGCTCAAAAGAATATAACGGCGACCACCGGCTTCCCGTTGCAACAGGTTTCAGGTACATTACCAACCGGTGTTATCCACTGGACTTCCGGCGCGGATTATTTATTGACTTCCGATCTGACCATACCCTCCGGAACTCATTTAACAATCGATGCCGGGGTTAATGTCTTGATACGCAAAAAGGTCAATATCACTGTGAACGGCGATATTGAGATCAACGGTACTGCAACCGACCCGGTTTTGTTCACCTCGGAAGAGCGTAATCAACCCTGGGGTGGTTTTGACTTTAGCGGCAGCGAAGTCGATATTGCGTATTGTTTTTTTGTGAATGGCGGCGGCGATTCGACCAAAGGCTGGAATCATGGTAATTACCAGCCGATTTTGTTTGCCCGCAATGATACGGAAATGCGCCTGAATAACTGTTATATCCTCAATTCTCCCGGTAAAGCCTGGGGCGCTTCAACCGCAAAAATTACCGCCAACGAGTGTGTTACCGCTTTTGTTTATCATGGGGGAGAGTTGCTTTATACACTGCTTAATTATACAAACAGTTACATGATGAACATCCCCAATGATGACGGTATTTTTGAAGATAAGGACAGCGACGGTTTTCATATTGATTATTTATATCCGAATTCCAATGAATATTCAGTGATAGACCATTGTTTTTTCATTAACGGTAAAGATGATGCAGTAGATCATCATGCTTCGCGGTTACGGGTGCAAAATTGCTGGATTGAAGGCTTTATGCATGAAGGCGTTGCCTCTTCCGGGCAGGATACGATCCGTATATATAATACTGTCATACAGAACTGCGACCAGGGTATCGAGTGCGGCTGGACGGATAGCGGTATCAGCAACGGGCCGCTGGTATTTGCCGATCATTGTGTTGTCATCAACAACAACACCGGCCTGCGTTATGGCGACAGCTACGACTGGTCGTATCATGGTCATTTAACGGCAACCAATATGATTATTTATAATAATGACGATAATATTCGTAATTATTTGAATTCTACCCTGGCGCCGGCTCCGGATGCGATTGATATTTCCTATTCCATGACCAATGATGATGATTATAACAACGCTCCGTTTTGCATTACCGGCGTGCCGGTATTTGATGAAAAATATTATCTACTGCCCGGTTCACCCGGCGTCGGCAAAGGTATGTATGGCGCCAATATGGGTTTGGAAGATAATATGAGCAGACTTTATGGCCCTGTTATTATTACAGAAATTATGTACAACGCCACAGCAGACAGAAATAGCGGCGACTGGATCGAGCTATATAACCCCCAGGCTGTTGCGCAAGATATTGCCGGCTGGATTTTAAAAGATGATCATGATGATCATGAATTTGTTTTCCCTCCGGGCTCGATAATTCTGCCCGACAGCCTGGTTGTGGTGTGCGAGGATACGGTGCTGTTCCATGATATCCATCCACAGATCAAAAATATTTTTGGCAATGTCAGCTTTGGTTATGGTCGTAGCGACCAGGTTCGTTTGTTTTCGCCAATTCTGCAACCGGTTGATAATGTAACCTATGCTAATAAGGCACCCTGGCCGGCTGAAGCCGACGGCAATGGTTACAGTTTATCGCTAAAAAGTATCACATTGGATAATGCGCTGGCGGCAAGTTGGGTGGCCTCACTAATAATGGATGGTACTCCGGGCCGAAAAAACAGCGACAGTATGAGTAACATTGATAGAGATAAACTACCGCATTTTTTCTGTTTAAAACAGAATTATCCCAATCCTTTTAATGCGCAAACTACAATTACCTGGGACCTTCTCAAAGCTGCCGGAGTATCTTTAACCCTTTATAATATTCAGGGGCAGGTGGTCGCCAGGTTAATCGAGAATAAAGCCATGCCGGCCGGCGCGCATCGTTATATTTATAATGCCGGCGCTATTGCCAGCGGGGTTTATTTTTACTGCCTGGAAATTAACCAACCAGGGAATGGACTACAAAGGTCGGTTAAAAAGATGTTGGTGATGAAATAATTAGTATGAGGTTTTAAGATTCAGGTGACTTTATTTTATCTGCCGTCAATAACTGCTAAACCGGGGGATACCATTTCCGTTTAGCTGATGCCGTGTTCTTTTTTATAGGCCGCCCAGTTTTTCTTTAAATTGATAAATGATGCCTGATCCGGTTGCAATAAAAATGGATTGGTTTTCCGTTCATAGCCGATGCTCGATTCCGGCATAACCCCGTAATCATGTCCGGGGTAGACTCTGGTATCATCCGGCAAGGTCAGCAGTTTTTGGTGCAGGGAGTCATATTCCTGGCGCGCCTGTTGCTCAAAATCTGTGCCGCCAACTTTACCGACAAAAAGGGTATCGCCTGTAAATACAGCGCCGTTAACAAGTATGCAGATAGAATCCGGGGTATGACCAGGGGTGTGTAGAATTTTAACCTGTAAAGCACCCAGTTGAAATTCAACGCCATCCCTTATGATTTGCTCGCTGTGGGGTTCGGTATCGCCATAGCTTACCGGTTTTATCCCGGTGCGCTGGAATATAACAGGATTACCGTTGGTATGATCGTAATGTTTATGAGTATTAAAGATATAGAGTATTTTATAACCATGTTGTTGTGCAAAATCGGCGAGCATTTCCGGGGAGTAGGAGGGATCGATTAACAGCGCATTTTTACTGGTTTCATCTGCGGCAAGGTATGCAAAATTTCTATCTCCGCCTGTTTTAAATTGTTTTACAAACATGGCGTCCTCGCTTTATAAAGAGATTGGTACAGATCCCGATTATAGTATTGTTAATAATCCTGATTCATTTTTTATTTAACAATGCCAGCAGCAGGTTATCCATTATGTAATTAATTTCAAAGAACCGCTGATCGCATTTCAGCATACGGTCCGCAGATTGAATAAAAGGGGCTTCAACCAGTTCATGCCCGGCATTCTCAATCAATAGCCTGGCGGCTTCCTGGGTAAATTCCAGATGGAATTGTAAACCTACCACGCGTTCATTATAAATAAAACCCTGGTTAGTGCAGGCTTCACTCGATGCCAGGGGGATAGAGCCTAGGGGAATTGCAAAAGTATCGCCATGCCAGTGCAATGCCCAGCATTCTTCGGGCAGAAAATCGGCCAGGGGAGATGAAAACGCCTGCGGATGTTTGCGTATTTTAAACCAGCCTATCTCTTTATGTTGGTTGGCAACTGTTTTTGCGCCCAGTGCATCGGCGATGAGCTGCGCACCCAGGCATATACCGACGACAATTTTCCCTTTGCTGATAGCTGTTTTAATCGCCTTTTTTTCTTCCTTTAGCCAGGGGTATTTATCTTCCTCGTAAATATTCATCGGCCCGCCCATGACAAACAACCAGTCATATTTAGTGGTTGCCGGGGGATGTTCGCCAGCAAAAAAACGGGTACAGGTTATGTCGAAATTATTATCCTGCGCCCAGTCTTCAATACTGCCCAGTCCTTCGAACGGAACGTGTTGAAAAAAATGCAGATTCATGGGTTCTTTGATTTTTTCTTTTATCATGCTTTAATATAGGAAAAAACTGCAACTTGTCAATGATTTTTTTAATGTTTTTTTGAGGATAATAAAAAAATTACAGCATTTTTTCATAACAGTTAAAGACAAATTTTCGACCCGGAAAGCGTACCTCGCCGGCTTTGGTATAATTCCTTGTCTCATACAGGTTAATGGCGGCAGAATTGGCGGTATAGGCGTCGAGCCGGATACAACTGTAACCATTAGCACTGGCATAATGTTCGGCAAAATCCATTAACTTGTGCGCATATCCCCGGCCACGTTGTGCCGGATGCACGCACAAGCGATGCACGACCATTACTTTATCGGCATGATACCCCCAGGGTATCGTCTTATATTCATCATCCTGACGATCATTGAGTACCACCTGACCGCATAAATAGCTTTCATCAAACAACAGATATAGATTCCCTTGCCTGATGTCCTGTTCCAGGATTTGTTGGGTCGGATAATTATCATTCCACTGATCGAGGTTGTGAGCAGCCATATCATCGGTTACGGCGCGTATCAATGCCATCACCGGGTTAATATGATGTAGTTCCGCACGACAGATATGCAGGGAGGCTTTGAAATCTTGAAATTTGAGAGGGCTTTTAGCTATCATGATAATAGTGGATTATTCTTTTTCGTCCAGTTTTCTGCCAAGTATTTCCGCATATTTAATAATAAAATCCTCCAGGTCGATCTTTTTCCCTTTATCTATGAAACGAATATGTGGATTTTGCCCTTTGTGTTTATAAATAAAATAGTCCTTTACATCATTATCGAGGGTCACATCACTTTTTTCAAATACTTTAATCGTATAATTCCTGTGTTTGGCATCGATTGAAAATTTATAACGAAATTTTGAACTATCCAGGGCGGATAGGAAATGGACGTAATTAACCCCAAATGCTTTTTTAAAATGTATTTTCAGAGTGTCGTATGGAATAAAATCATCGAGAAATAACCGGTCGTTCCAAAAGTCGTTGCGGATTTTTTTAAGTATCGTAGTGGGATCAATACCGGATATTAACTGGCTGTCCAATCGAGCCGGTTCGGCATAGTGTTGATGTTGATTATAATAAAAGTTCTCTACTTTAATAAAAGTTTCAAACCAGGCGTAAAGGGAGAAAAAAGTATCAATCTGTTTGTGCCGACCCTCCATCAATAGCGCTGTTACTAACATATCCTCCTTTTCGATGATTCGGGTACGGTATTTGTTGGCATAAATAATACCGATCAATAAACCGGATAGTACCATTAAAAAGATCAAAATGACCGGCAAAGCATTTTTATGACTTGAGGACCTCCCTGTGAACGGTTGCGCCATGTTTCCACCTCTATATATGTGAGCCTTGCAGTATAAAAAATGTTTAATTGGATACTGAATATATTTCCCATTTACCGGATTGAGCAGAATGTTATCCGGGAAGGGGTTCAGGATTTTTAAACCATTACTATCCTTTTAACTGATTCACGACGTTGCTGTTATCCGGTTCCGTGTGGATTGTCGCTTCGATATTTAATTCTGATTTTATAGCTTTTTCGATTTCCGTAGCAATATCATGGGCTTTTTTCAAATGCAGAGAACCGGGTAATTTTATATGAAAGGTCAATTCAGTATGGTCGCCATATTTATGAATATGAAAATGATGCGCCTTGAAATTATTGGTGGCAGCGACCCGGCCGCAAATTTCGTTCACCTGGTTTACAAGCAAGGTGTCCGGTTGTTCGCCCAGCAGGGGATTGACCGCATCGCGGAAAATTTCCAGCGAAGCGTAAAAGATCATAATTGCCACAATAATACCCAGCACGCCATCGATCCACCAAAAGTGTTTACCTAAAAAAATACCGGCCAGAATAATGACCGACGAAATGGCATCGCTGCGATGATGCCAGGCGTCGGCTTTGAGCAGGGTGGCTTTGTTCTTTCGCCAGGCCCACAGGGCAAATTGCGCCAGTCCTTCTTTAGCAACAATGGAAATGATCGTTACCACAATAGCAATCATACCAAAATTGACCATTTCATGATTGCGCAGTTTAGTAATAGATTCCTGAAGAAAGTTCAGAGCGATCATAGATAATAATACGCCAATGACAATTGAAGCAATCGACTCGGCGCGGCCATGTCCGAACGGATGCGCCTTGTCCGCCGGTTTGATGGATACTTTGGCGCCTATTAATACAAATATCGACGATACCGAATCGGAAAGGGTATGCCAGGCATCTGCAACCAGGGCGATGGAACCGGTTACAATACCGGCCCAGTATTTCAGGATAAACAGGATAATATTGAAAAAAATTGAAAACCATCCTTCGAACTGGGTTAGTTTATTGGCTTGAATTTTATCCATAGTCATTTTCTCATTTATTATCAAGGTGTTTCTTAAAAATTAAATTTTTACTTATAATAATATTCTCTACCGGTTTTACGATTGTATATCAAGACCTGGCTTTATTCAGTATGCATGGTAAAAATTCAGGTCTATTTACTATTTAACCAGGCAACGGCAGCAGCCCGTTTTTCCGCTGCGGTTATGGCGGTAGCCGGTAATTTATCTAGTTCCCAGGCGATAGTAAATTCGATAGATTCGCCGATCCTCAATAATTTGGTGGCGCTCAGCAGTTCCAGTTCCGTATAGGACGGACATGTATAAACTTCGGCGCTGCACCCCCCATCGGGAAAAGTCTCCCCCGGCGTGTATGTAAAAAACTCACCGATTACAACATCATCGATAATCGCCGCCAGCCATTTATCACTATCGGCGCCGGCTTTTTGATCGCTACTGGCGCTGGGTATAAATATTCCGGTTTGACCTTCCACGCTAAAGTTGGAAGCCCCGTTTTGGGACATCATAATATAACCATTGGGAAATTTGCTGTTGGCATTTAAATTAAATAAAGTCTGGTCAGGCGAATTAACCTGGGTAACATTCCAGATTGTGTAACGAATCGGCTCTACCGATAAAATCTTGGCTTGTTTGATTTTTTTAATTATCTGGCGTATTGTGAGGCGGCTGCCTTCTTCGGCCAGGCGTATTTCCCGCACACTCTGCGCGCCGCAGAATTCACTCACCGGGCTGGTTATTTCCACACCATCCGCCAAAACTTTTATAGTATGCGGGGCGCCGTCAAAATAGGGATCCGGCGGCCAGGCCATACCATTGATTTTCGGAAAATCATTCTGACCGGTTGGCCACACTTTATCACCGCCAAAATTGGTCCACGACCTGACGCTTGTCAAATCTTGCGGTAAAGTTCTACCAAAAGTTTGCGGATCATTCCACAATATATTAACGCCGTCCTTGAAACCATAAAACATGATCCTGCCGATTGCAGGAACGACAATAACTTGAGTCGTTGCATTGGTTATTTGATAAGCATCGTTCCAGCCGTTCCATTTCATTTTTTTTACTCCATCTTCGGTCGTTATCGGTTTGGTGGTTGCGTTTTTATCTGCACATGCAGAAAATATTAAAAACCAGGTTAATAGAAAAACCAATATTCTTTGCTTGTAGTTATGCATAATTGCTCCGTGTTTGTTATGCTTTGACTATGAGGATTTCGTTCCAGTTGGTGGTAAAGTTATTGGATTTCATATTACGCTGCATCGCCCATTCTTTGCGGGTGCCTGCTGCTGCCACCTGTACGGTTTTAGACCCGTAACGGGAATTGAGCTGATCCATGACCCGCATCAGTTTTTGCGATTTTTCCCGGTAGGGGTAATTGTCGAATAAATTCAACTGAATATTATCGCTATCGACAATATCGGTTAAAAATATCCCGGCCTTTTTGTAATGATAGTTGGGCCGGTAAATTTTTTCTATACCACGGCAGGCATACCGGACCAGTTCCAGGGTATCATTAGTTGGTGTGGGTAAAACGATTTGTATACAGTTAAAGTATTGCGGTTCTTCTTTAAAGCGATTGGTGGTTAAAAATACCTGCATTATTGAGGCGGCGGAGTGTTGCTGGCGACATTTTTCTGCGGCGCGGCTGGCATATTCGGCAATTGCTTCCCGCATTTCCGCCAGTGTTTCAATGGGGCGGCCAAAACTACGCGAGGTGCAAATCCCTTTTTTCGGCGCCGGCGCCTGGTCGAGTTCAAGGCATGATTTACCGCGTAATTCCCAAACCGTTCGCAGCCCCACTACGGTCATGTGCTTTTTAACCCATTTATCCTGCGCATATTTGAGCTGCCGGGCATTCTCGATGCCATGCCGGCGTAAAAATTTATCGTATTGCCTGCCGACTCCCCAAATATCTTCAACCGGGATGCCTTCAAGCAAGTGATCGATATCGGGATGGTTAACAATGTTAAACACAGCTCCGGACTGGCGGTTTTTTTTGGCATATTTACTGGCTACTTTGGCGAGGGTTTTGGAACTGCCGATGCCGATTGTTACCGGCAGGCCGGTGCCCTGCAACACATAGCGGCGAATTTCGGCGGCATATTCATCCAGGTTCTGATGACGAAAGCCGTCCAGTTCCAGAAAGGCTTCATCGATGGAATAAATTTCAATATCCAGCGCAAAACCGGCCAGTATTTCCATGACCCGGCGCGACATATCGCCATACAGTTCATAATTGGAAGAAAAGACCGCAATATTATGCTTTTCAACCAGATCACGGCATTTGAAATAAGGCTCGCCCAGCGGCACTTTCATTTGCTTGACTTCATTGGAACGCGCGATCACGCAGCCATCGTTATTAGATAGTACAATAACCGGGCGGTTCGCGAGACTGGGATTAAAAGCCCGTTCACAGGAGGCATAAAAGTTGTCGCAATCGACCAGGGCAAATATTTTGTTCATAGGCTATTTACTTTTTTAACCTGCCGGTTTAAAATTGTACCGGTAATTCATCTTATTTGTAAAAGGTATGGATACAATGCACCACCACACCCCAGATCTGGAAATCCGCTTCCTCCGGTATTTCAATGGAAGGAAAGGCGGCATTATCCGGATAGAGCAGTAATTTACCGTTGCGGCGTTTCAGCCATTTTACCGTCAGTTCGCCGTTAAGAATGGCAATAACGATCAGGTTTTCACGGGCCTGGATAGAGCGGTCGACGATCAGAATATCACCGGAGTAGATGCCGGCGCCGGTCATGGAATCGCCTTCGACCCGCACGCAATAGGTGGTTGCCCGGTTTTTGATCAGATACTTGTTCAAATCCAGCTTTTCAGCCAGGTAATCATCCGCCGGGGAGGGAAAGCCTGCCTGGATTTTCGGATAAAACAGCAACAGTTCCACCTGCTCATCGGTGGAAACCGGGTAAACTGCCGTTACGGTCAGTTTTTTGGGGGCGTTATTCATTGCAGTTGCGCTGAAAAGTGCGGCCTTTCTGTGGTACAAGTTCTTTGTTCAACCTTTTTCGGTATCCGAACCGGGTGGCTCCGATAGAGAGTAGCCTTGAAACCGGTTTATGCCGATAATATAAAAAGAATTGTCAATATTTGCTACATTAATAATGAGCGGCACTGATCATCTGTTCAGCCGGATATTGACGTAAAAGTTCGGCAGCGGCCTCGGCAGGTGTCGAAGGTGATAACCAGGCGCTTTCCGCATCCGGCGCCAGTATTACCGGCATTCGAGTATGTGGTATTTGCAGCATTTTTTCATTGGCATCGACGGTAATAATTGTGCAGGATTTGAGAATCTCGTTGCCGGGCAGCATACATTGATCCCAGATCGCGGCTATAGAAAAAATGTGCTGGTCCGCCAGGGAAATTCGGTATTCGACTCGTTCTGCATCTTTGGAAGCCAGTTTTTTATCGGGCCATTCAAAAAAACAGGTAGCAGGAATGATGCAGCGTTTTCTCTTTTGCCAGGCGCTTTTAAAGCTAGCTTTTTCCAGCAATGATTCCGAGCGTGCGTTGAAGGAACTGAACTTTTTTTCTTTTAACGGTTTGTTCCACCACGCCGGAACAATATCCCAGCGAAAGTAATCCAGTGCGCGGCCCTGCGGTGTTTCCAACACCACTGGAACCAGAGTATGAGAATCGCCATGCGAGGGATAATAATGGGCGTCATTAAAAATATTTTCAATTTCTTCTATTGGCATAATTTCCAGTCCGTACCGGTCGATCAGGCTCTTGAATTTCATATAGTTAATGGCAAAATGTCCACACATAATTCACCTGTATTTTTAATGTATAATTAACAGCATCCGGCAAACCTGTATGCCTGTTTGATTATTGTTAAATAATTATGAACTTTTAAAAGACCACTTGATGTATTTTAGTTTTTAATTTTCAAAAAATCAAGCATTTTTAGTTGCCCCTCTTATTTTTTAAAAATTCATCTTGAAAAATCAATTCATTATTCATATTTTCTGAAATAATATTACCGGTAAAAATTTTAATTAATTTAACCAGGGAATTCTAAACAGGAGAGTTTAATGGATGCCTTGATCCTTTCCCGCTTGCAGTTTGCGCTGACCATTGCTTTTCATTATATTTTCCCGCCGATCAGTATCGGTTTGGGATTGCTGCTCGTTATCATGGAAGGCCTATATATGAAAACGCGCAACCCGCTCTATCATGCCATGACCCGGTTTTGGGTTAAAATTTTCGGGCTGGTTTTTGCACTCGGTGTAGCTTCCGGGATTGTTATGGAATTTCAATTCGGCACCAACTGGGCGACCTATTCACGGTTCGTTGGCGATGTGTTTGGCAGCGCCCTGGCGGCCGAAGGTATTTTTGCCTTTTTTCTGGAATCCGGTTTTCTGGCTGTGCTGCTGTTTGGCTGGAACCGGGTCAAACCGCGCACACATTTTATTTCGACTATAATGGTGTGCTTTGGCGCGCATTTCAGCGCGGTGTGGATCATTGTTGCCAATTCCTGGCAGCAAACCCCGGCCGGGTATCACATTGTTAATACCGCTATGGGGCCGCGTGCTGAAATTGTTGATTTTTGGCAATTGGTGTTCAATCCATCCACCCTTGATCGTCTCAGCCACACCCTGATGGGCGCATGGCAAACGGGCGCGTTTCTGGTCATCAGCGTTTGCGCATGGTATCTGCTTCGTAACAAACATGTAGATTTTGCCCGCGCCGGATTGAAAATTGCCCTGGTTGTAGCAGCAGTCGCTTCTCTGCTCCAACTGGCTACCGGCCATGCCAGCGCTGTAACCGTTAGCAAAACCCAACCGGCTAAACTTGCGGCTATGGAAGCGCACTATGATTCCCTCGCCGCCGCCGATTTATACCTGTTCGGCTGGGTTAATGACAAGCAGCAACGAGTGCAGGTCGGCATAAAAATACCCGGTTTGCTCAGTTTTCTGGTGCACTGGGATGCGAAAGAACCGCTTATCGGCCTGAATGCTTTCCCTGAAGACGAGCGACCGCCGGTGAACATCGTCTTTCAGGGCTATCATATCATGATCGCCATCGGCATGGCGCTCATTTTTATTTCCTGGCTGGGCTTGTTATTATGGTGGATGAAGAAATTATTTAATTATCGCTGGTTATTATGGGTGTATGTAATTGCCGTCCTCGGACCGCAGATTGCCAACCAAACCGGCTGGCTCACCGCAGAGGTCGGTCGCCAGCCCTGGATCGTCTATGGATTGTTGAAAACCGGCGAAGCCTTTTCACCGGTTGTTAGCGGCGGCCAGGTATTAACCTCCATTATAATTTTCGGCTTGATTTACCTGTTGTTGTTTGCGCTTTTCATTTACCTGTTGGTGGAAAAGATCAAACATGGCCCTGATGAAAATGACCAAGCAAAGGAGGGACAAATCGCATGAATTTAGCATTAGATTTAAATACCACCTGGTTTTTTCTGGTTGGCATCCTGTTAACCGGATACGCCATACTTGATGGCTTTGACCTGGGAATTGGCGCCCTGCATTTGTTCACCCGCACCGACCAAGACCGGCGCATCATGCTCAATTCCATCGGTCCGATTTGGGATGGAAATGAAGTATGGCTGGTGACCGGCGGCGGCGCGTTGTTTGCCGCATTTCCCGAAGTGTATGCAACCGCTTTTTCCGGTTTTTATATGGCTTTTATGTTATTACTTTTTAGCCTGATCTTTCGCGCTGTGGCTATTGAATTTCGCAGCAAAAAAGATGACGTTTTATGGCGTAAGGTGTGGGATACCAGTTTTACGGTGAGCAGTATAGTTGCAGCGCTGCTCATTGGTACGGCTTTGGGCAATGTAGCGCGCGGTATCCCTCTGGACGGTAGTTTTGAATATGCCGGCTCTTTTTGGGATATTTTAAATCCTTATTCACTTTTAATTGGTATTACAGTGCTGGCACTTTTTATGATGCACGGCGCTTTGTACGGTATTGTAAAAACCGAGCATGCTTTGCAGAAATTGCTTACCCGTATCTTTCGCAGTGTTTATTTCGTGTTTGCGGCAGCGTATGTATTTATTACCATCAACACGTTTTTATTTACTCCGCACCTGGTGCAGCCGTTCAAAGCCAGTCCGGCGTTGTTTATTTTACCGTTGCTTACGGTACTGTTGATTGTAAATATTTTTGTGCAGCATAAAAAGGGCAGGGACCTGGCGGCCTTTTTATCATCCGGCGCGGTGATTTTTACCCTCATGCTGACGTTGGGTTTGGGATTGTACCCGAATTTATTAATCAGCAGCGGTGATCCGGCCAATTCACTGACAATTTATAATGCCGCATCTTCGCAAAAGACTTTGCAAATTATGCTGACTATTGCCCTGATCGGCATGCCGCTGGTGCTTTTCTATACCGTAATTATATTCCGTATATTCCGCGGCAAGGTCAAACTGGATAAACACAGTTATTAATAATAAAATCAACTTGGTAATTCAGATATAAGCAAAAGCGGTATGATATAGAGTAAAAAAAAGGGGGAAATAATCTATTTATCCGTATAGTCCGGGTACAATTTAGCGCGGCAATCCGGGCAGATGCCGTGGCTGAATTTTGCTTCGGAATGTTTGGTTACATAGCTTTCCACCGAGTGCCAATTACCCTGGTCGTCGCGAATTTTTTTACAATTGGCGCAGATTGGCAGTAAGCCGCTGAGGTTTTTCACCTGCGCCAGGGCGTCCTGTAATTCGGTGATGAGCTTTTCCCGTTCCAGTTCCAGGTTTTTTCGCTTACTAATATCATGGAATAGAAATAACTTGCCGACGACGAGCTGCTTTTGATTGCGTAAGGTTATCAGTTGTACATCGAAATATGTATTTTGTCCAACCTTTTGGACGATGATGTCATAATGATCATCCGGTTTATCCTGTAATCCTGCAATTGCATTTTCCCATGATTCCGGCAATTCCGAACGGGATTGCCCAATCCAATTATTTTGCTGGTGTGATAAAAAGCCACGCATAGCCGGATTCAGATCCACTATCCGGTCTTTGTTATCGAATACGATGATACCGTTGTTCATTGAATCGACTATGTTATTCCTGGCAATCGGCACCAGGTCGAACATGTGGAATTTGAATATGGAATAGGCCAGAATTGCGCCGCTAACCATAAACGCAATCGGCGTCCATTCCAGTCCCGGTACCGGATTAATGTTAAAAACATAGACAATATTACCTGTAATTGGGAAAAGTGAGGCTGTTATCAATGCAATAGTTTGTTCTTTATAGTATCCCGGAAACTTGCGAAAGGAAATGATAATCAGAATAATACTAGATAATAAACATAAATAGGCATATATAATAAAAAACCAAAAGTATGCGCCATGATTGTATAAAGCGATATTAGTTTCCGGATTTATAACTATCGAGGTCCAGACAAGGTGATGCCAGTTATTGGTAAAGGCCATCACAATTGTTAAAATCGGCAGGATAAAAAGTAAGATAATATTTCTTTGGTTTATTTTTTTGTCATACTGACTGTAGGCAATGGCCAGCAATAAAAAAAGCACCGGTGCGGTGGTCGAACCCAGGTAAGCAACCTGTGACCAAAAGGTCTTTAATGGTACGGTAGTGGCCGCCGATTCCAGGGTCATACCCCATGACCATAAAGCAACTGATAACTGCAACCATCTTAAAACTCGAGCGCTCAAAGTTGTAAATTTTTTGAGTAACAGCGCCAAAGTAAAGGCTATAAAACCTGCAAACAGCAGCGCCCAACTATAAAACTGTATATTATAAAGAGAAATATCCATTAATAATACTTTTGAAAGGTTTAAAAGGATATTAAACCGAAATCATTTTTTAATATTTTGTATGTACTTTACCAACAAAAGAATTATCTAGTTTGTTCCATACCTGAAACTAAAAAATTATTTATAACATCATGTAAATTTGTAAAACTGTTCTCTTAAAGATTTTCTTCTTCTTTACGACATTGCTTTTTACGGCGGGTGAGCGATAATCCGCCAAAACCGCTGATGATGGCCATGTAAAAACCAAAGTCATACCACCAACCGGTATTGGCGGTTTCGTATATCCGAATGCCGGGCTTGAATATCCCGATGATGAGGGATAACGGTGCGATCCAGCCATGCCAGATGCCCTTGAAAAATCCGGCCGGATGTTCAGCATTGTTTTTACCGTCGCCGGGAATGCAGCCGCTGATAAAGAGAATTGCCAGAATGGCAATCAGGAGTATTATGATCTTTTTTTGCTTGTTCATGACTCTCTCCATTTTCATATTATTCGAACACTGGATAATTAATGAATAACAGGTTTTTATCAAGACCGCCGGTCGATTGTTTACTGGCATTTTTAGCGCTTTCGGAAATCATCATAGTGCTGACCACCGGAGCGACTGAAGCATAAGCGCCGAGTTGGGTTATTTCATCATTGTAGGCGTTTTGTACGGCATCGGCAAATGTTTCGCCTGCCAGCCAGCGCTGCATAAAATAAATGGGGGAGAACATGATCAGGGTATTGGTTTGCGCGGCGCCATTGACGGCAATAATCCGGTACTTTTTCCAGTCATCGATCATACCGCTGCCGGAGTCACAGGTGTGGTAAACCGCCCTGATGCTGATATCCTTTTCGTCAAGTTTGGTAATGAAATCGGTAATCGTCATCGCGGCATTGTTATAAAAAATAATTTCGGATGCGCTGCCCTTGACATTTAATAATAAATCGATGCTATAGTTTTGGTTTTTCAGAGCAGTTAATGAATCAACCAGGATTTGACTGGTAGCGGTTTGATCCGTGAGGGTGATGATCTTTTGGTATTTCGGCGCGCACACGGTTTTAAGCTGATTGATCTGCCAGTCCTCGCCAAAAGCATCAACGATCTGGCTCAGCGACATACCCGTCATGGCGGTGGTATCAATAGCAAACATGTTGGAAAGGATTTTTTTGATTTCAGAGGGGTATACCTGAAAACCTAATTCAGCCAAACTGCCCATGGTGTTCTCGATAACCATTACCAGGGCCGGTTTGCCATCGGTTGTTAACGAAAATTTAACTTGTTCTTCCGTTGGTTTGACGGGATTTTTATCGTCGCCGCACGCTAATGATAGTACCAATACTGAAACTATGAGAATAAACCCCAACCTTGTTTTGGACATGATCGCTCCTGTAATAAAATACCGGTAAAAGGTACTTTTTAATTCACTTTCACCGGTATTATTGATTGTTAAGTAAAACATTTAAAGTATAACAAATATAGGGTTTTTTTGTCTTTTTTTCAATCAGTTTGTGCTTTTGTACAATAAATAAGTTCTGCCCACAACACAAATGAATATTGTTTCAATTTATTTATCCAGTATAATTCTGTACCAACCGGGACATTTATAAGCGCATTATCATTCCGATAAATAAACCTGACAAGTTCAACACCGCCTATATCATTAATTATTGTCTTTACATGCGAACTATCGGCATTATCTTTAAATTGCACATTCATTGCTACTTTTTCAGGACTGCTTGCAGCAGATTGCCAAAAAATGAATACTCTGATTATTAATTGGGATTGCAATAGTCGTGCTTCTACTCTGGATACATCATGACTATCCGCTTCCACTCTGACAACAAAAGTACTATCAATTTCAAGCCACCTCGGTTGTAAATTCATATCATCCAAAAAAGAAAGAAAAAAATCCTGTGTTATATTACTCGCTAAACCCACACCAACCATACCTGGTATATAGTCATCTCCATACGGCGTCACCGGTATTAACGGCTGTTTATCTTTGCTGCAATAACTGAACAGCATCATGCTACTACAGATTACCAGCATCAAAAATGTGAAATTTTTCATAATTAAATCCTCCCGTTTAATCCTGTTTGGTATTCATAACAAACACAAAACAGGTTAACCCACTGATATAGTTGATTAGCGGCAAAAAATTACCAGTTCCCCGCCGGTTCCAGGGATATGTTTGTTTTCTTTCTGTCAACAATTCAAATCTTAAATGAATTATAGTTTTTTTTAACCAAATATGCAATATAAATTTTCGGTTTTTACTTTTTATTTTACCGTTACCATACAGTGTAAATTAAACCCGCCGGGGTAAAAATAGCAGTTTAAGCAATATCCACATTATTTTTACAAAAGCAAGGTTATAGATAATACTGCCTGGAACAGGGAACAAAGGAGTGTCGCTCCCAACAGCCATTTGGAGAACCAGGTGTTGAATTCGTGATGGCCCTGTTTGAGGAACCAGGTGTGTATCGCAAACGCAAAAATGCCCCCTGTTGCCGCCAGCAGGGAAATGACCAGTCCTCCGGTTTGCTGTTGGTATACCAGGAGCAGACCGTACAATATTACAAACAATAAGGGAATGTGCAGCACCAGAAATCCAGCAATGCCGCCCGGCAGTTTGAACAGGTTCCATTCCTGCCAATATGCCGAATCCATTTCGTGTAATATCAGCAGGATGGCATTCACCATATATACCCATAAGAGAATTATGAACATAAAGACCTCGACAATGAGCAACGCATCAGCTTGGTTATACCCTCTTTGTTCGAATTTTGTTTTTATGAATATTTACCAGCATGGGAATGATCGTCGGCAGCAGCATGATGAAATAAGGATATTTGTACCTGGCCGCGCCGACCGACATAACCGTAATCGCAATGCCATAAAAGGCAAACAGGTAAATAACCAGGAATTCTGTGATAAAGATTTTTCGATTAAAATGATAATAATAGAATTGCCAGGCCATCAATGCCAGCACAATAAAATAGAACAAATGATGATATAGATATAGAATCAAAAAACCGGCTTTATAAGCCAGGGATTTTTCCGCCATGATTTGAGCGGTGTTGCCGGTTGCGGCCATTTTTGCAATGGTATGCAGGTTCCAGTCCGTTGTGTGCATCAGCGTATTAATAGACCAGTCATCCCAGGCAAACATGTAAAAAAGTTTTTTGGGGATAAACAGTAACCATTTAACGGGATTAGCTTGAATCCAATTAACCGACTGTTGCTTCCAGTAAGCCTGTTTTTCGGCCGGGGTTTTGGCCGCCAGGTTTTCGATATAACCGGCATTGCCCTGTGCAAAGACCCGTGTATTATAGCTGCCGGTGGCATAATCATTGGCGCCCATGAGGATATTCTGAGGCCCGGAATTGGCGGTGAACATAAACATTCCGAAATTGCTTTTTATGATCAGGCCGGTGGCAAGGATTACCAGCATCATGCCCCCTGTGATACATGCCATTTTACGCCACGGGGCTTGTTTCCGCAGAACCGCGATGGCAAACAATGTTATATAACTGAACAGTAAAGCAAAACCTACCTGCCGCACGCCAATACCAACGCCCAGCAGTATACCGCACAGCAGCCAATGTCTTTTTTGATTTTGCAAGTAACAGTAAAAGCTGCCGAGCATACAGATACCGAACAGAAATTCCGAGACATTGAGCAGCACCGCTCCCAGGTTGGTTAAATAGAGAATATATAACAATCCTGCCAGCAACGCATAGTTTTCATTGTTGAATAATTTCCGGGCGGTTATCATCAACAGGTAAAGCTGCAACAGGTTGAGGACAATATTCATAAAAAGGATAGCGGCTGCCGAGGGGACCAGGTTCAACAGCAGCAACACATAATTGACGTATACCGGCGAATCAATAAAGTCGTCATAGTGGTTATGGGGGCCGGGATAAAAGGTGTGGTTTAGCTGACAGTCCCGGGCCAGTTCATAAAAGCGTAACGAATCGCTGCTGAACGGCAGCGACAGGAACAGGACATAGGCGAACTGGATCAGAAGGTAAATGCCAGTGATAATGAGAAAATGTTTTTTATTCAGGGGCATGAGAATTTTTTGATTTTTATTAAATTGGTAGTTGCTTCTTGGGATAATAAAATAACAATCTCCTCTGAATATACAATCGAAATAATAGTGTTAACAGAAAAAAACATTATTTGAAATGCTAATCTTAAAATATATTATACTTTTGATGTTGATATATGTCTGTTTAAAAAAATAATCCCATTTTAATTAATAATGTTTAGAGAATAAAATATTTCTTAGTTGTTATTTTTCAATAACATATAAATTTCTTCTATATCCATTGTTAATCCATCTTTTGCTTTATCATAGTATATAATACTGACTTGAATTTTTTCCGATAAAGACTTTTTAGATTTATATGATTCCGGTTTAATACTCACAGGAATCTCGTTAATAAATCCATCAATTCCCTTTGATTCTTCAACGGGAGTCGCTAATCGATATTGAGCTGAGAATAATTGTGCTGTTTTATTTAAAATTGCTTCTTGAAACTTTAAACCTATAAATGTTTTAACAATAACTAAGTCTTTAGCCCATTGTCTAATCATATTCTGATCAATCTTAGTTATTGCTTGGCGAAAGTTTTCAACCATGTTTTCAATTTTATTTGTTGCATTTTCAATTGCATCAGGATATTTGTTTAAATACCACTTTTCCCATTCTTTAATTGAATTACCAGTAAATTCCTTTATCAATTCACTCATTTGACCAACAACGGCAGGACGAGTTCCCTGTGAATTCTGATTTGCCAAATTTATTATTTGAGTGGTATATTTGGGGAAATCATTTGGTGCAATCCCCAACAACTCAATAATTTCATTATTAGGAATTTTCAGTCGTGTTTTCATTATTTGAATGCTCCATTTGCAATAATTCAAATTTCTCTTTGTATTTATAATTATAATTTTTATCAACTTGACATAAGGCATTTTTAACTAAATGGGCATTAATAAAGGTTTTGTTTTTCAGGTAAAGATATACAAGAGTATAATTTTGTTCTTCATGTTTTATGTTGTCATATTTAAGATATACTTGTCTTTTTAGAATCTTTTTACGCAAAAATTCCATAGCCTGATCCTGAGTTTCTATAATCTGTTTGATGCCAATCAAGCGTACAATCTCGCCATTATTTAGTTTTATTAAATCCGGGGCAATAATTTCTTTTACTATGTATAGTGTTTCCCGTTTCGCCCCATTTTCCGAATCCTGCTGATTGATTTTCGAGCCGTATTTACGTTTCGCCGCTTCAGTTTTTTTATCCAATATCAGCGGATCATGAAATATATATTTTTGTGTGTTTATCCGCGCCTGCCAATCCACTATTAGTGGTTTTTGCTCTTTTATGGTAAACGAATTATCATTAAACAACACATTTTCCTGAATTTTTAGTTTTTCTTTAATGACCGGCAGAAAATCTTTGTTGATCTCATAACCAATCGAACTGCGCCCGGTCATCATGGCGGCCAGGGATGTTGTGCCGCTGCCGAGGAAAGGATCGAGCACGGTTTCGCCGCTAAAGGTAAACATTTCGATAGCTCTCCTGGGCAGTTCCACCGGAAACATGGCGAGGTGTTTGTCCTGCCGGGCGCCGCCAAAATTCCAGTGGCCGCTAAAATACTCCTGCCATTGTTCCTTGCTGAGCCTGGATTGTTCTTTAATTTCCTGGCTGACCCGGGGTGGGTCGCCCGGTTTCTTAAAGATGAGGATGAATTCATAATCCATCACTATAATACCGTTACGGGGGTAAGGATACGAGCCCATTATCGTAGCGCCGCCGCTGGTGTTCATGGTAGTTTTCTTTTGCCAGATGATGGCGCCCATATAATCCATACCGATGCTCTCGCAGAATTTAATGATCTCGGTGCGGATGGGGATGACCTTGTAGCGGCCGTAATAAGCCGCGCGCGCAAACTGGTCGCCGATATTGATGACCATGCGGCAGCCGGGATGCAGAACCCGGTAACATTCGCTCCACACCAGGTTGAGGTGGTTGATATAATCCTCATAAGAATGGTTAAATCCGATCTGCTCTAATGCGCCGTAATCTTTGAGCTGCCAGTACGGCGGCGAGGTGACGACCAGGTGCACGGATGAATCGGCGACGTCGTCCATGTTGCGGGCATCGCCGAGGATGCAGGTGTGGGTGGTGGGCATTTGCTCTTAGTTGGTTAATAATGGATTTGATTTATGGTAATATACAGAAAATTTGCATGTTTTGAAATGGGAAAGTTATAAGATAATGTCCTACCCCATCAAAAATGTCGTCTCGATACGTCCCGCAAAAACCGCGGGACTACTCGACGACCGTAAAGAGCGTAGAATGTGGTTTACCCCAATTTCCTCGCGCCAAGTCTCCGGCTTGGTGCGCATGTGGGTCAGCCTCCGGCTGAGAAGTGGTGATTCGGAAAAGGGATTACATGTAAATTCTGTGCAATATTTTATTTTACGGCAGAGCCCTATCTTTGGGGTTCCAAGCCGGGAGGCTTGGAACCAGGTTAAAAGGGCAGGGCTCGCCCCTGCCCGCATCCGGACAAGGGCCTCCGCGAGGTAAGGCAACCGCAAGGGTGGGCATCCGCAAGAGGGCAGCCGCGAGGGCTGCCCCTACGCGATTTCCTTATGATACTCTTGCAACGATTTCACCTCGTCTGCGCCTTGTTTCCTGGCGGCAATGCCGATGGCGGCGGCGCGGGCCGCGGTGGTCGTGGTAATATAGGGTATTTTATAACTGATCGCCGCCTTACGCAGGTACGAGTCATCCATTTCGCTGAGTTTGCCTTTCGGGGTGTTGATGATGAGCTGTATTTCCCCGTTTTTAATGGCATCGACAATGTGCGGCCGGCCTTCCATGATCTTGAGAACCAACTGGGCTTCTATACCGTGCTCCGCCAGGAATTTTTTTGTGCCGGCGGTGGCGAGTATCCGAAAACCGAGATCGTTGAACCGTTGCGCCGCATCGATTATACCGGCTTTATCGCGGTTAGCAATGGTGATTAGCACGGCTCCGTCCATCGGCAGCATGGTATTGGCCGCTTCCTGCGATTTAAAGAACGCCAGTCCGAAAGAATCCGCCAGACCCAGCACTTCACCGGTGGAGCGCATTTCCGGGCCCAGCACCGGATCAACTTCCGGGAACATGTTGAATGGGAAAACCGCTTCCTTGACGCCGAAATGTGTGAACTGTCGTTTTTGGAAATTAAAATCCGCTATTTTTTTCCCGAGCATGATCTGCGTGGCAATTTTCGCCATACCGATGTTGCATACTTTGGAGACCAACGGCACGGTGCGCGAGGCGCGTGGATTGGCTTCGAGAATAAAGACCACATCATTGGCGATGGCGTATTGAATATTCATCAGGCCCACAACACCCAGGTTAGTGGCGATTTGTTTGGTATATTTGTAAATGGTTTTTAAATGTTCTTCCTTGATGCCAACCGGGGGGATAACACAGGCGGAATCACCGGAGTGGATGCCGGCATATTCAATATGTTCCATAATCGCCGGGACAAATGCGCCGGCGCCGTCGGCAATGGCGTCGGCTTCCACTTCGGTGGCGTTTTCCAGGAACTTGTCGATGAGGATCGGCCGCTCCGGGGACACATCCACCGCGCGCTCGGTATAGTGTTTCAGCATGTTTTCATCGAGAATTATCATCATGGCCCGACCGCCGAGCACAAAAGAGGGACGCACCATGAGGGGATAGCCGATTTTTTTAGCGATCGCTACGGCTTGTTCAAAGGTGCTGGCCATACCGGAATCCGGCTGCGGAATGCCCAGTTTTTCCATAACCTTACGGAACCGGTCGCGGTCTTCCGCCAGGTCGATCGTATCGGGCGTGGTGCCGAGCACTTTAACCCCGGCAGCCGCCAGTTCATTGGCAATGTTCAGCGGCGTTTGCCCGCCGAACTGTACGATAACGCCTTCAGGTTTTTCTTTGTGGTAGATGCTCAGCACATCTTCAACGGTCAATGGCTCAAAGTACAGTTTATCGGATGTGTCATAATCGGTAGAAACCGTTTCCGGGTTGCAGTTGACCATAATGGATTCATAGCCGGCTTCGCGGATGGCAAACGCGGCATGCACACAGCAATAATCAAATTCAATACCCTGACCGATGCGGTTCGGGCCGCCGCCCAGCACCATGATCTTTTTCTTATTACTCACCGCTACTTTATCCGGGGCGTTATACGTGGAATAGTAATACGCTGCATTCTCGACGCCGCTGACCGGCACGGGCTCCCAGGCTTCCGCAATACCCAGCGCCAGGCGTTTTTCGCGGATTACTTTTTCCGGCAGGTTAAGCAGTTTGGCCAGGTACTTGTCGGCAAAGCCGTCCTGTTTGGCGCGGCGCAGCAGGGCGTCCGGTATCATTCCGCCTTTAAAAGTCAGTATTTCATTTTCAAGCTGCACCAGTTCGCGCATTTGTTCGATGAACCAGGGTTTGATATGGGTCATCTCATACAGCTTTTGCACATCGGCACCTTTGCGCAGCGCCTCGTACATGATGAACTGACGTTCACTGGAAGCGGTATTTAACATTTTATACAGTTCTTCCAGGGACTTTTTATTAAAATCTTTGGCAAAGCCCAGTCCATAACGGCCAGATTCCAGGGAACGGATAGCCTTTTGCAATGCTTCTTTGTAATTTTTACCAATGCTCATCACTTCGCCAACCGCGCGCATTTGTGTGCCCAGTTGATCTTTAACGCCCTCGAACTTTTCAAAAGCCCAGCGGGCAAACTTGACCACCACATAATCGCCGGAGGGAGTGTATTTTTCCAAAGAACCATCGCGCCAGTAGGGGATTTCATCCAGGGTCAGGCCACCTGCTAGCAAAGAGGAGACAAAGGCAATGGGAAAGCCGGTGGCTTTGGAGGCCAGCGCCGATGAGCGTGAGGTGCGCGGGTTGATCTCGATCACCACCACGCGCCCGGTTTTTGGATCGTGCGCAAATTGCACATTGGTGCCGCCGATCACTTCTATCGCTTCAACTATGGCATACGCATATTTTTGCAATCGCTGTTGCAGTTCAGGAGCGATGGTCAGCATAGGCGCCGTGCAGTAGGAATCGCCGGTATGAACGCCCATAGCGTCCACATTTTCAATAAAGCAGACGGTGATCATTTGATTCTTGGCGTCGCGCACCACTTCGAGTTCCAGTTCTTCCCAGCCGAGGACGGATTCCTCGATCAAAATTTGATGCACCATACTGGCCGCCAGACCGCGCGCCGCAATGGTTTGCAGTTCTTCCACATTGTAAACCAGCCCGCCGCCGGTGCCGCCCATGGTGTAAGCGGGACGAATAACCACGGGGTAACCCAGATCTTCCGCGACTTTTTCCGCATCGGCTACCGTGTTGACGGCCTGGCTGCGCGGCATTTCAATACCAAGCTGCTGCATGGTGTTTTTAAAAGCGGTGCGATCCTCCCCGCGTTTGATGGCGTCGATATTCACACCGATTACCTTGACTCCGTATTTTTCCAAAACACCGGCTTCTGCCAGTTGCGAAGAAAGATTCAGCCCGGTTTGTCCGCCCAGGTTCGGCAGCAGGGCGTCGGGTCGTTCTTTGGCGATGATTTTAGTCAGGTGTTCCACATTAAGCGGTTCGATATAAGTAATATCGGCCATTCCCGGGTCGGTCATGATGGTTGCGGGATTGGAATTAACCAATACAATCTGGTAGCCCAGCGAACGCAGCGCTTTGCAGGCCTGTGTGCCGGAATAATCGAATTCACAGGCCTGGCCGATGATGATCGGGCCGGAGCCTATGATCATTACTTTTTTAATGTCGGTACGTTTTGGCATTTTTCCCTTTCAGGTTTGCGGTTGGGGTTCATTTGATAATGATCTGAAGAATTACCGGAAAAGATACATTATTAAAATCATTTTCTATAACATGTATAATTCTATATTTATCAAACGGATAAACGTTCCGATGCCGGTGTGCATAAATTTATAACAAAATTGTAACTTTATATTTGTCTAAAATAATAAAGTATATTCTTTTTTCAAACAGTTTTGCAAAATAACCCAGATGATTTTTAGATTTTTTTGTTGATGAATTACACAATCCAAAAACTTTACTTAAGCCGATTGTAAAGAGTCAAGTGGTTACCGGGTATTGCCTGGTACAGGAAACCGATGAACTATTATGCCGACTCGGGTTTATTGTTGTATGGCGGTTTTTTTTACCGGGCTGAATTTTACAAAAAAGAATAATATAGTCAATACCGAATAACTGCCGGCAAAGCGAAAACCGGCTTTTTTCATACCGGTAATTGATGCAGTGTTTTCTGTGCGAGTGCAGATGACAATCGGCCGGTTTTTGTCGATAACTGCAATACTATGCTGCAGTAAACGACCATATAATCCCTGTCCCCGGTAAGCGGGATTGGTCCAGTACGGCCCCAATAATAAGCCGTTTTTATCAAAATAGCTGGAATTCTTTTTATGCAGGGATTCACAGCTTTGAATCCATCCCCAGGCTATTATATCTCCTTCTTTAAACAGGCACATTAATTTACTGTCGGGATGTTTGAAGCGATAATATAATGGATTGATGAGTGGAAACGGTAACAGTCTTTTGCGTAAAGGTGAATCCATTTCGCAGTATTCATTATATTCGCGAACCTCCGGATCGATTTTTCCATCGCCCTGTTTATCCCGGTCATATTCAAAAACCAATATCTCTTTAGTTTCAAAAACTGTTCTTTTCAAAATTTTTTTGAGATACCTGGTTATTGTCATAAAATCCTCATTGTGCGATTTTTTATGCAAAAAGCTCATGCAATATGATCTGTCTCAACCGCGAAATCAGGTTAATGTATGAAAAACTTGAGAATAATGCAATGTATGAATGTTTTTAACCGCCAGGGATTGGAGTAATGTAGTAAATTAAAAACTTGTAAAGACGTAAAGTAATTTCCAAATACTGTTATATCTGGTACATTGATACAGAAAGAAAACCGGTTTTTAGACTCCCCCGGCTTGTTTTCAACCGCCTACCCCGGCCTGAGACAACCTCTCGTTGTCTTTGTTCATAAAGTAACCGGGATACAATTGTTTGGCGCAATCCGGACAAATGCCGTGGCTAAAAACCACATCGGAGTGCTGGTGAACATAATCTTCCACCTGGTGCCAGTAGCCGGCGTCGTCGCGGATCTTTTTGCATGAAGCGCAAATCGGCAGTAATCCCTTTAACTTTTTTACTTTTTGCAGCGCTTCCTGTAATTCATGGATCAGTTTTTCTTTTTCAACCTCGGAATTTTCAAAACGGACCAATAAATTGAAAAAAGTAAACGAGAGCAACGGAACGAGCACTGCCGGCACTAAAAGCGACATACAGGCTGCAAATGCAAGGGCTTCCTTGTGACCGGCAATATACAAACTGGTTAGCGTCAGACATAAGGACAGGCACATTGCCAAAGCTGTTAAAAGTAAAGTCAACCACACGGCTCCCAATTTGCGAATGAAATTGTGAAGCATCATCGTCATCCCTTCCCAATACTTTGTTACTTGTTTTAACATCACCATCCCGTTTTAGATTTATATATAACTACATCCTTTTGTATAAAGTGAAGAAGTATATTTATTTTTTTTGTAAAAAATTGTGACGCAGGTAGCATTTTTAAGTGTGGGGGTGCACAATATTTAACATGAAAAACAAGGGGTTTACGCATGATAAGTAAGAAAAAAATGTGATATTACTGTTGAGTTAGGGTTTATACGCACGGTATTTAACAAATTTTTTAGCCAAACAATGCAGTAAAAACAGGTACTTATAAAAAAACAGTGAAAAATCCGAGTGACAATCCAAGTGACACAAATTTATACTTGCTAAGAATATAAAAATAATACTTTTATGAACCCTTTTGTAAACAAATCCAAGTGCCAAAAATTTAACAACAGTTGAGCCAGATAAAAATTGCCGCAAAAATAATTATAACTGTCAGGCAGCCAAGCCAGGATTGCCGGGCTTTTTCCCGCGTTTGGGCCTGTGCGATCTGTTCGGCGGTTGGAAATTGGCCGGTAATCTGTTGATCTGCGGGGTGATCGGCGGATGATGCGGCTGGCGGCGGTGTTTGGTTCGACATATTCATTGATCTCCTGGGGTTTTAGGTTCACAAAATCTATTCAAACAGGTCTAAAATAGCGTCTAAAAGGTGGATTATGCGCTGTTTAAAGGGGTGTTTGGCTGCTTGTAGTTTGAGATAAATGTTCTGCATAGTGCGGTAAGCGTGGTTAAGCTGGTCATCGGTGAGCGGCTCGGCGGCCGTGGCGGGACAGGCATATTCGCGGCCGCTATCACTTATTAGCGGTCGGGCGGTTTTAACGATGAAAAGGCCGGGAACGGTGAAATATTTATCGCCAATGCCGGTGAGCAGCCAATGTAAATTTATATTAAATTCATTATTAAGCTGAATGAGCTTTTCAATGTTTGGGGATTCTTGATCTTGTTCATATTTGGTTACTTGCGGTCGTGACCAGTGTAATCTATTAGCAAAAGCAGTTTTATTTAGCCCATGTTCTTCTCTTATTTCTTTAATTCTTACGCCATACGAAAATTTTTTGGATTTTCGTAAAATAGTACTTGACATGATTTCACCTTTTTACTATATTCCATTGTACGAAAAAGGAAACAATTTTCCAAATTCGTAATACTCATATTCTCCTTGTTACTTCAGGACGCCGTTATCGGGATGGCGTCCTGAACCGTTTTATTATACGAAAAATGGAGAAAAAAAGCAATGGCAATCACAAAAAAGAATTCGCCAACCTCGATGGCGAAGGTTCGACAAAGCAGTTTCCTCACATTACTATTAGATGAGGGGCACAATATGAAACCAGGAAGTTTTGACGCAGATAAGCAATTACGCGCCTGGTTGAGCAGGGCTATTGCTAAGTATAGTTCGCGCGTGAACAAGAGTCGGCATGTTATAGCCGGTGAGCTTGGGGAGTTGTTAGATTGGGAAATCAGTAAAAGCATGTTGGATAGCTGGACGGCTGAGAGTCACGGCGTTAACCGGATTCCGGCGTTGGTGGTTCCGGCGGCGTGCGCGCTGTTTGGCGATTATGAGGGGCTGCGGATTTTGTGCGCTCCGGCGATGTGCCAGGTTCTGGAAAGCGACCAGGCGATTTACGCCGAGATAGCCAAGCAGGAAGCGGAACGAAAAAAAATTGAGCAAAACATACAGACATTGAAATTACGCGCCCAGGCGCTTAAATAGGAACGTCCTCTATGTGGATCAAATTTGACGATGCTGTAAAAATATTGGGATGTTCACAACGAACCATTTTTCGTAGAGTTAAAGAAGGGGCATATAATAGTTGTAACGGTTCCAGGCAGGGTAATGGTCGAACTGAAACTTTGATTGAACTGGAAAGCCTACCGGCAAGCGCACAGGTGCGGTATTGGCGCAGCGAGTTGGCGCAGGGCAAGGCTGTGGACAGTGGGTTCGGCATGGATGGGCTTACGGAACTTTCGGAAAGTGAAATGGAAGTTGCCTGGCATCGGGCGCAGGTGGTTATGGAAATGGCACAACCGGCCGCGGGCGTTAAGCGCTGCGATCATTTGGCGGCGCTGGCTGGGCGCGAGGGGATTTCGCTTTCCAAATTGTATAAATGGGAAAAGGTATTTAAAGCGCAGGGACTGGCCGGGCTGGTAAAGCGGCGCGGGCGCAGCGATTGCGGGATAAAGCGGGTATTCGACCAGGAAGCGGTTAAGTATTTAAAGGCGCAGTATACCGGTCGGCGCAGCAAATTAAAGGCTTATGAGGATTTGGCCGGGGTTGCGGTGGATATGGGCTGGAAAATTGGCAGTTACGCCCAGGCGTGCCGAATTTTAACATCCGAAATTGACCGTAATGAAGCGCTGCGCACGTATATGGTGGGCGGGGCTTTGGCGTTAAAAAACTCTGCTGCACCCTGTATTTTGCGGGATTATAGCGATTTACAGCCCCTGGAATACGTGTGCGGCGACCACATGCAGGCCGACGTACTGGTATGGGATGAAGCCGAAAAGCGAATTATGCGGCCGTGGCTGACGGCGTGGGAAGATTTACGCACTCGGTGCGTGTGGGGCTGGCATGTAAACCGGCAGCCAAACTCGCGCACTATTGCCCTGGCGTTGCGGCATGGGATTTTGCCGAAAAGTGATCAGAACCCGATTTATGGTATTCCCCAAAATGTTTATATCGACAATGGCAAGGATTATCGCAG
>ERZ795059.28-NODE-28-length-231777-cov-26.748405_pt1 | contig 231777 bp, 287 predicted proteins | sample MGYA00375143_ERZ795059 | MGnify/ENA primary metagenome ERZ795059 (study PRJEB30188, sample SAMN05720168) | activated sludge metagenome | isolation source: Anaerobic digester | place: USA | collected 2015-01-07 ... | reverse complement strand
AGAGATACTAGATCTAAAGATTACTAGAGATACTAGATCTAAAGATTACTAGAGATCAGTCTCTATTGGATTTTACTGAGTACATGGTACCTGAGCCTGAATTTTTCTGTTCAGAACTTTTTAAAAGATCTTTGTCTAATATCTCAACAATCCCCAGATATCCCATTAGGGATGATTTTCTGTTCTTGATTGAGAAAGATCTCAATCGAACGTTTACGTATCCAATTTCAGAATTGCCCATTTTGCATTTTGTTTCAAAATCTCTGTGCTGCTCAATGGCTTCTTTCCACTCAGCATATACACGATCTCTGTCTCTGTCTGAGATTCCCATTACCCATCCATTACCATTCGCTTCATAGGGCATTAATCCTGTTAATTCACACATTTTTTTTGAAGCCCATGTTATTTCACCATCAACATTTGCTTCAAAATATCCAATGTTCAGGTGTGCAATTATTGCACCCATTTTGCTGTCATTCAATGTTGCCTGAGCTTCAATACGTTCTATGAGATCTCTCAAAGAATTACCACCATTGGGTCGGAATTCTTTTGACATCATATCAAGAGTTCCAGCATATTCATCAAATTTTGCAACAAATAGCATCATTTTTTTTGCAAATTTGATTGCAGGTCTTATCATATACTTCCATAAACCAGCAACTACAGTTCCTGCAGAAATCGCTATTGACAAATATAGAAGTATCAAATCCATTTGTTGCATTATCCTGTACATAACTATCACAAATTTGTAATTTGAATTGTATGCATGCGAATGATGTCATTTTTGGTAAGGATTTGATTGATTGTGTCAAACAAGTTATTGAATACGTACATAGAATGACATCAATTGATAAAAGTATATTCATTAATGAAAAATTGAATATTCAATCATCAATCAGTACAGCTGCAAAATTTAAGCCAAATCAATCACAACAAAAGAACATATATGATATCATAATGAATGCTGCAATCAGAGCAGAGATGATATCTCCTGGATCTTTTGAAAAGACACTCAATTTAATCGTCAATTCATACAGTGGTAACCAACATTTGAATGACAAAAAGAAAATTGGGGTCAATCTGGATGGTAAGAATGATATGTTGGTGAGGCACCAATCAACCACTGATTGGGAAACTGTTGTCAATAGATTTATTGCAACGTTGGGATCTGATTTTGACATGTTTATGGATGCAATCAAACTTGCAGGATTTGCAGGAAAAATTCAGATTGAAAAATCTGTCAATGAATATGATATCATTCATAAACGTTCAGGTTTCAATTTCAGTCTTCAAACGTTTGGAAACATTAAACGTTTACTTAACACAAAAATTGTGATCATTGATGGTTTGATTGAGAACGTATCAGAAGTTCACAATATGTTGTCTGTTTGTGCTGAAACAAAATGTCCATTAACAATTGTTGCAAGAGGATACAGTGATGATGTTTTGAACACAATCAATGTTAACAATTTGAGAGGATCATTTCAGGTATTGCCATTGGCTGCAAAATTTGATATTGCAACTGCAAACACATTGGTTGACATTGCAGTCATTTCAAAAAGTGATATCATTTCATCATTGAAAGGTGAGTTGATTTCAACTGTCAAATTTGATACGCTGAAATATGTTGATGAGATCAATGTGAATGGTGACATTGTTACAATGAAAAATTGTGTTGACGTCACAACACATATCAAACAATTGCAAAAAAAGAGGGAAGAAGTTGATGAAAGTGTTCAATATGTGTATGATGACAGAATAAAATCATTGTCACAAAATCTTGTCATATTGAAATTGAAAAATGACATCAACTTTGTGAATAGAGCACAAAAATTTGACGTTGCAATCAGAACACTGCAATCATACATAAAATTTGGAATTTATGAAGATGAATTGGCTGCAACCCAATATGCTTCTGAAGTGTATTCAAGATCATGTTTAAGGATGATTAACAGTTTGGGTGCAATCATTTCATAACTGATTTTAAGTCTTCTGGCGTTATTTTACCATTTGCAATCATTTGCACTAATGATTTTGCACTTCTTGGCATTTTTTCAATATTTGCCATCAATTTACCCTTGTCAACATCAGACAATTTTGATGTATTCTGTTGAATTGTGCCATTTGTTTGTGCTGTTTGTTGCCTTTTTTGCAAAATTTCTTGGCTATTTTTGAATGTATTGACAACTGAATACAAATCTTCAATTGGTTTTCCCATTAATTCTTTCACATGCGCATCAAGTTTTTGTTCATCAAATATGCCCTTGAATACGCTGAGAATATTTTTGAGATCAGCACTGAAAGCTTTTTTCAATAGTAACGCAACCCTTTGACTATTTTTTCCACAAGCAACTGCAATTGGTAACTGTTTTGCAATAACTTTACTCATGTTTGGATTTTGTATGTTATATTTGATGATCTTGAAATCATTTGCAATCTTCAATATATGTTTTTTGTCAAGTTTTCCAGATTTGATCATATTTTGTAAACTTTCAGCATCATATTGACTAAAATTTTCAACAACTTTTACTGACTGTTTATATCCTCTTTCAAGAAATAGACCAAAATTTACAACACTGTCACTTACAGATTTTCCAATCATTTGTCTTGCAAAACTTTTCAAAACATTTGAGTCTGCAACATGTGATATGACATCATCAATTGCTGTTGCAACAACTTCTGTACACCCAGGCTGTTTTTTTACAACATCAAGAATTCTTTTTGCTGAATTGATTTTATCAAGATCGTTCTGATTCAATTGAAATCTGAATGCGTCCTTTACCCTATCACCAATTCCAGCTTCATTCAATATCACATTTGAAGCTTCAGTTATTCTTTCAAGTGCTTCAGGATGTTTTTTGATTGTGTACAGTGTTTTTAGAGAACTCATAACGTTAAATATTCATTTACAATTTACATAAGAACATTTCAGTTCTATAATCATCAATATGAATAAGAATGAAAAAATTAAGGAATTGTGGAATGTTTTTCTTTTCACAAAGGAATTGACGTCAAAAAATTTGACTGAAGCTGTTTCAACCGGTAAACTGAAAGTTGATCCACAAACTCTTCAAACAATTATTGGTCTTGTTTCTTCAACTATCGATCAAGGATACAATAAAACATACCAGAAGACAGTCAAACTCTTTGATGAATAAATTGTTGTATGTTGACAGCACAAAAACATCTGATAAAATGTAAGTGTATACTTCCACAATTTAGAAAACAAAAAAATCCACCAAATCATCAATTTACTGTTATGTCAATATTGGAAGATGATGTTGTTAAACAAAAATTTGTGCAGTGTACAAATTGTGGTGTTATTCACAAAATTGTTGACATTTGTAAATCAGAAATTATGAATGGTGTTGAGAATACGTCACTGATATCAATTGATGACATCAAAATGTCAATATCAGAAAAGTATTCAAAAATACTTGAAGCAAATTTTGCAGATCTTCCAACCTGGGAAATGGTTCAATTTATACTTGAGAATGAACAGTGGGGAAATTATGTGATCATTCAATCTGAAAAAATTGATGATCAGAAACAGGGTAAATTATTGCGCATATTGGGTGAAAATCTTTGTAAGATTGAACCTTTTACAACTGGAGATGTTATCAAATGAATGACACGTATAATCAGTTACAGTCTGAAAAAATTGTTGAAGAGAATGAACAATGCAGATTGATTCTGAGCGAAATAAACAATTTTGGTATCTCTGACAGACAGAGACAGTATTTGATTTATCTACTTGCACTTGAACTTGAAAATCATGATTGTTTAAGAATAATGATTGAAGCAACAAAGGAATGCAATCAATTGATTTGTGAACAACAAGGAAAAATATTTCTATTGCCTGAAGAGGAAAAATAATGGGAAGAATATCTGGTAATAAGTTTTCAATTGGATCATATGATGAGCCCGTAATTATGGGATCAAATGATGGTGCAAGAATTGTCATGTTGCATGGTGATGTAACAGAATATTCAATCGCCGCAACAATAATGCAATTGATTGCATATGCAAATATGAACAATAAAAAACCAATAACATTGGTCATATCAACATACGGTGGATCTGTTGATGAAATGTTCAGTTTATATGATGTGATAAAATTTCTACCATGCCCAGTTCATACACTTGCATTGGGTAAAGTCATGTCAGCCGGTGTTCTATTGTTGGCTTCTGGAAAAAAGGGTCACAGAACCATTGGCAGTAATGCCAGAATTATGATTCATGCAATATCTGGGGGTGTTGGTGGTAATGTATTGGAAATTCTAAATCAGAGTGATGAGATCAAGAGAATGCAAGAACAGATGACAAAAACAATTCTTGCTGAAACAAAATTCACTGAAAAAGAATTGTCTGACATCATGAATAGTAAAGGTGATGTGTACATTACACCTGAACAAGCAGTCAAATTTGGTATTGTTGATCAAATCATAAAATGATTTGTGTACATATGACAGATCGTATGTATGATGTTTCATCATGTATAATGTTACGTTTGATCAATGTAAGCAATATTTTCCACTGAAACAAGCAAGACATTCACAACAAACAGCAATTGAATTTGCAGTGAATGCTTTCAATAGTGGAAAAAAATTTGTAATACTTGAATTACCTGTTGGCTGTGGAAAGTCTGCTGTTGGTGTAACAATTGCAAACTATTTCAATTCAAATCCAATTGGAAATCAGTCAGGTGCTTACATTTTGACAACACAAAAAGTTTTACAGGATCAGTATGTTTCTGATTTTGGTCCCAAAAGTTTGAATATTTTGAGATCAATAAAATCAAGTTCAAATTATCAATGTTTACATAATAGAGATCAAACTTGTGCTGAAAGCAGAAGAGTTCTATTTCAATTGAGAGAACAATTGGCAGGAACCGAATATGCAAAAGTTTGTGGTTGTAAATGTAGTTACAAACTTGACAAAGATAAGTTTATTCAGTCTCTGATTGGTGTTACAAACTTTTCATATTTTCTTGCTGAGACAGCATATAAAGGTGATTTGACGCCAAGACAATTGTTGATAATAGATGAAGCACACAATATTGAAAGTGAATTGTCAAAAGTGATTGAAATTTCATTTTCAGAAAAGGTTGCAAAAAAATTGTTGGGATGTAAATTGATGAAAAAACAACCAACGCAAGAGAATGTTTACAAATGGTTGACAACTTCATACATTGTAGCGCTCAAAAAATATATTGCAAATCTTCAAATCAAATTGAGTAATGCATTGAGAACTGCAAATACAGTTCTTGGGAAAGAGTATGCTCAACAATTTGAGAAACTTGATAAACATATTTGTAAGGTTAATCGTTTCATTGATGAATATAATCAGGAAAATTGGATTTTGAATGTAAGCATTGATGAAAAAACAAAATTGAAAAAATTTGAATTCAAACCAATTGATGTGTCAACTTATGGCAATGACAAATTGTACAAATTTGGTGAAAAAGTTTTGTTAATGTCAGCGACAATAATCAATAAAGAAGCATTTTGTGAATCAATTGGTATACCAATGAATGATGTCGAATTTTTGAGTTTACCTTCAACATTTCCAGTTGAAAATAGACTTATTCATTTTATGCCAGTTGGAAGTATGTCAAAGTCAATTATTGATATTACATTGCCAAAAATGGCAAAAGCAATTGAATACATTCTTGACAATCATCAAGAAAAAGGAATTATTCATACTGTGAATTACAGAATTGCTCAATACATTGTTGAGAATGTAAAATCAGATAGATTACTATTACATGATGCAACAAATAGAGAAGATGTTCTAAAAAAGCATATTGAATGCAGTGAAAATACTGTATTGATTTCACCTTCAATGACAGAAGGTGTTGATCTCTATGATCAGAACAGCAGATTTCAAATTATATGTAAGGTACCATTTCCATATTTGGGTGATGAAATGGTAAAACGCCGTATGGAAAGAAGCAAAATTTGGTACAATTTTCAGACAGCAAAAACATTGATTCAATCATTGGGAAGATCAGTGAGGAATGAAAATGATTATGCAATATCATACATACTTGACAATGATTGGGAAAAATTCTATAAATTGAATCAATCAATATTTCCAAATGATTTCAAACAATTATTGAGGATGTAATGCCAAGGAACAAAAAAGTTGTAAATAATGTTGGTGTTGAAAGAACGCTTGAAAAATGGGAAGAGATAAAAATCTATATTCAAGCTTGTGATTTGGATGTGCACAACAATTTATTGAAAGGTAATCTGTCTGCTGGTAGAAGGATCAGAAATGCTTTTAGAGAGATAAAAAAACTTATACATCAATTTCAGATGGAAATCATGACAATTGATAAGAATAGAATTGAGCAAAAAGAAAACAAAGCTGATAAATAAATTAGAGGAAAAAGTAATGCCATCATCTAGAGCAATTCTTTCAGATATTTTGCATAAAGGTTTAGATCCAAAAACATCATACACATCAACTGGCAAAGATGGAAAATTGATGCATCATATTTCTGTTGAACAAAAGATTGAGCAACCTGAACAAAAAATTGTTGAACAGGATGAAGAAATTGTTATTGAAGATATTGATGAAAATATTCAATCTGAAATTGATCAACAAAGTGTTGTTGATATCATAATTGAAGATGATGAAAATAAAAAGCCCATTTTGAATTCAAAACAGGCTGAAAAGAATGCACAAAAGAAATCAAAGAAAAAGTAATTAGGTTTCTTTTTTGATTTTTGAGAAAACGTTTTTTTCAATTTGACATATTCTCATTCTTGTTAATGAGAACCATTTTCCTATTGTTTGAAGTGTGTGTGGACCATTTTGTGCTGCTATCATTATGCAATTATGATTGTCTTCGCAATTTAACCAATGTTTACATTGTGTTCTTTGACAATGAACATTGTGTTTCATATGAGCGCCAAAACAAGTTATTCCTTCAACAATATTGTTCATAATTTAACCATCTATGATATAATGTAATTAACGCCTCTGAACATGTTCATTGGCTATGGAGATACAGTGAGTAAAAAAACATACGTTCTTGATACAAATGTTCTTTTGAGCGATCCAAACTGTTTACATGCTTTTGAAGAGAATGATATCATAATTCCAATGGCAGTATTGGAAGAACTTGACAAACAAAAAAGTCGTCAAGATGATACAGGCAGAAATGCAAGAATTATTTCAAGAATGTTGGATGATCTTAGAGATGGTTCAGGTATACTGAAAACAGGTGTTTCACTTGGAGAAAATTTTGGTAAGTTGAATGTTGCAACAATGCAATCTGACTATATGAAAAACTTACCACCAGAAATGGTTGCATCAAAAGTTGATAACGTAATCATTGCATTCATGTTGCAATTGAAAAATAATAAACAGGAAGCAATATTGATATCAAAAGACATCAATGTTAGACTTAAATGTGACAGTTTAGGTGTTAAATGTGAAGATTACAGAAAAATGAAAGTTGCTTCTGATAGGACGATGTTGTATACTGGAGTACAAGTTGTCGACATATCAAATGAAATGATAAATGAATTCTATCAGAACAGATCATTACCAATTAAGGGTATTACTGAAACAGCACATCCAAATGAAATGTTTGTTTTGAAATGTGAAGGATCACAGAGTGCATTGGCAAAATGTGTTAATCAAAGTTTGGTTCCAATTTTGGATATCAAAAAGGTGCATGGTTTAACACCAAAAAACAAAGAACAAAAATTTGCACTAGACCTACTATTTGATCCCAACATAAAGATGGTTTCATTGATAGGAATTCCAGGTTCTGGAAAAACAATATTGGCACTAGCTGCAGGTTTGGATCAGTTGAACTCAATAGCATCAAATGGAATGTCAAGATATGAGAGAATAATTGTTACAAAACCAGTCTTACCAGTTGGACATGATATTGGATTTTTGCCCGGATCTCTTGAAGAGAAGATGGAACCATGGGTTGCGCCAATCAAAGATAATCTGAATTTTTTGATGTCAAATTCAGAACATGATGCAAGAAAAAAGAAGTTTGGTTTAAAGAGTGAAAGGAATGAATACATGTCAATGATGCTTGACAAGGGTCTCATAGAAATTGAGGCAATTACATTCATTAGAGGACGTTCAATTCCAAATTCTTATATCATAATAGATGAAGCACAAAATATATCATTGCATGAATTGAAGACAATCATAACTCGAGTTGGTGAAGGGACAAAAATAGTTTTGACTGGTGATATTGATCAGATAGATAATGTGCATTTGGATGCATACACAAATGGTTTAACATATGCTGCAGAAAAATTTAAGAATGTTTCAATTGCTGGACACATAAGTCTCATTAAGGGTGAAAGATCTGAGTTGGCAACACTTGCAGCCAATATTCTTTGACATCAAGATGCCCTCAGAGAATACTTTAATGTTATGAGTGGAATACTTGACAGCAAAACAAGAGTTATTGATACTGTCATTACAGATGAAGGCCGTAGGCAAATTTTGCAGGGCGGCCTTCAGGTAAAATATGTGTCATTTAATGACATTGGAATTTCTTATGAAGAAGATATTGTAAGTGGGTCAGTTGATCCTGCTGGAAAGATATATCTTGAGGCATCAAAACTTCCTTGGGACATGATTGTTTTTGAAGCTGATGATTCTGGAAAAATAACAACTGCACTGAATGGTGTAATGTCACAGAACAGTACACTCATAAACAATGGAAATATTGTTCAGACTGAAAACATATCCGGATCAATTGTTTCAACAATATTGTCAGGTTCTGAATTTGCATCAACTGCGGGTGATATCATTTCCATTACAACAAATTCAGTACAGAAGATGCAGCAACTTGGATATGATGACAATCAGTATGATGATATCAATATAGATCTTATTCCAAATGCGTACAGTTTCAAAAAAGATTTGCAATTACAAAATGCATATGATCAATTGAATATTGATGTAATGGATACAATGATCACAGATGGAAAATTGAGAGGAAAAATCAATTTTCAGTTTTTGCCACCAATCAATTCAACTGATGGAAAAGTCATTGGAAAATATACAGACGTTAGATCATATGTTTCTCAACAAAAGGCAATCCCTTTTCAGGATGGTGGAAAATATATGAAAGCAAGCCTATTTCAAGAATTGAAAAATCTTGATGATAATGGTATGAAAAAAACATTTGCAATAGAAAAAGTTTCAAGAACAAATAATATTGCATTACAAATTTATGAAATCGAGAATGATACCATAACAAAACTTGATATGATTTCATTGGTTGATGATGATAACCAATATTTTGGCGGAAGATCAGTCTATTCAATTGGCAAAGTTTTTCAAAATAGTTTGGAACAAGATGTTTTCGTGAATATATTCAATCTTGTGATATGAATAGATGGAGTAATAGAACATGTTTGTAAATTTGACAGATCTGAAACAAACAAATTTGCTCACTGTCGGTGATGGAAATTCATTTGCAGATTTGATCAATATTGCTGATATGAATGCTGAATTCAATCTATTTTGTAGCATAAACAAAGAATTGGCAAAACAGGTTAATGCAACAAAAATAACTGTTTCGATCAAAAAGAACACAAATCCAGTACCAGGTACAATTGCAGCAAGTATTGAAGGTGGTGTTATCAATTCACAAAAATTGATTGATAATGCTGTGATGCAATACAAAAAATCTGTTGATGAAATGGATAAAGCAAATGTTAATGTTGCAATACAATCAGTAGCTGTCAGTCAAGTTGTGAATGCGAATACAGTTTCAAAAAAGTTATCATTTGAACAGAACAGTGCCATATCACTTGAAACTATGAAACAATTGTATGATGTTGCGCCATCAAAACAGGCATTCATTGATCTGATCAATGACGGCATTGATCCATCAACAATTGTGCAAATGAATCATTACAGTTCAACAGCACAACACAATATTTCTGGTCTTACAACTACAATAAAGAGTTCAAATTTGAACAAAAAACAGACAGATTTGTTGAATATGATGTTGAATGGTGTGTTTACAAATTCAAATACATTTCTAAATCAAACATTTGATATAGTGAATGATATTGATGGTGAATTTGAATTCAATGTTTTGCTGCCAACCTATTTGGGAAATTGTACAGTTGTTTTCACTGTGTATGATAATAGGTCAACACAATTGAAAAAAGTTGAGAGACAACTGAACATTTCATCATTTATTGAAAACTATTTGGTTCCAAAAACTGCACCAATTGTGAAGAAAAAATCAGTATCAAATGGTACATTTCTCAACATAAAACAGACATCAAATGTTGCAACCGGTGTACTAATTTTTAGAAAAAATGTAACATCACTTGAAAATTATGAATTGATTGACAATATCAAATTGACAGCATTGAATGACATCAATTATAAGATTGATGAAATCAGATCAAATACCATGATCTATAGGGTTGTGTCATATGGTCCTGATGAACGATATATTTCATCAACATATACAAATGTTGTTGCATTGAAAAATCTTCAAAAGAATTATCTTTCTAGTATACTATCATTCAATATTTTCCAATCAGACAATAGTGTTAAGTTTTCATTATCAGGTTTGAGCAAAAGCAAATATCAGATTGCCGGAATTCAATTGTTTAGAAGAAATCTAACATTCAAAGAGACTGAATATACATCGATAACAGAAATTGAACCAATAGATGGAGATCTTTATGAAAAGATATCATTGGTAGAAAAATATGGATATGTGTATGAATACTATCCGCGAATATTTTTTAAGAATGGAACAAAGTATGACTTTATTACGAAAGTCATTGATCTAATCGAACCAAATCCAGATAAAATTGACACAAAAATTTCAAACTTTGTAATCATTGATCAGGGTGATCTTGAATTGAATGTTCAATTTGATGTCATTTCAAATTATGTTGACAATTCAATTCAAAACTTGAAAAATTTGTTAACTGATAATGGTGTGTATGATCTGTATGCAACACTTTTTGATGAACAGAAAATTCAATTATCAGATGTGATTGCACATCATATTCAAAGAGTTAACAACACAACGGGAGATGTTGAATATCTTGGAATTATTGATAATGGAAAATTTGATGATATTGCACAATCAAAAAAATCATCTGCAAAATCATTGAATTCAGAACATTCATATACATATGAAATTTTTACGTTATTGAAATCTGCTGAAACGTTATTTGAGACAAATATAAAATTGCAAACAGATACAATATCAAATAAGAAATTCATCTTTAATGTTCCAAAATATAGAAATAGTGAAACATTGAAATCTGGATGTGTTTATACTTTGCAAGGATTAGATTTGAAAATTGGAAAAGATCATTTCAATTATGGAATAATTGGTGAACCAATTGTACAAACTGTTGATTTCAAAAGAACAACTGCAACAATAACTCAACAATCTGTTGTGAGAGCAGAAACTGATTTGAATATCATTACATGGGAAGTTGTTGGTGATATCAAAACAATTGATCATTTCATAATCATGAAATGTAATGACGTAACAAAAACAATAATTGATGTAGTTCATTCTGGCTTTATTGGAAATTCTTGTTTTTATCAACACAAATTGCATCCAAAATATGACACAGGAGAATTTCAATATTTCATAAGACCAGTATTCAATACATATGATATTGGCGCACCAACCTATACAGATAAGGTGACCATATAATGCCAAATGTTAACACAATTGTTTACAATTCAACATCACAAATAGCTTCTGCAATCAATACAAAACAGTATGAAGTTGTCGGTATTAACACAGATACGCCAACAGTGATATTGTTGTCTGAGTTCAAACCATTGTATGATTATAAGGACGGCGGCTATTCATTAACAAATGAAGGACAATTTCTTCAAAAACAGTTGTCAACACAAAATGTGTTGAATACATCAATCAGAAAATTGTTGAAAAATTTGAAAACAAATACATCAACTTCAAAAATGACAATTCAAACAGTAATAGATCAAACATTGTCATTATTACAAAGTGCGCAATTGGTTGAACCATTTTTTGACATAAAATCATTGAAAACAAATGCAATCGTATATGCAAAGTCTCAAACTGCATACAACAATCAATTGGAAATTGAATCAATATATTTGAACAGAATTCCTGCAATCATACCATCAGAGATCACAATTTCAGATCTGTTGAAAACGTTTGGTTATACTCAAATTGAAAAATGGTCACCAATGAAATTGTATCAACAATTGTTGGTCGAATTGAGACATTTAATTGTGTCACAATCACCAGTTTTTAGTTTTGAAACTAATTCAAGAACAACATCAATATCATTAACAAATCATCAAAATGGAATATTCATTCCAAATGATATTGTTCTGATACCACCATGGCCTGTTAGTGATGTGCAGAGATTATTGTATAGCAATCTTGTTGTTGGTACAACAGATTATTCATCAAATGATCTAATCAATTATGCAAAAGGTGTTGTCAATTCATTAATGCCCTATAAATCAAAATTTCAAGGTGATAAATGTATTTGTCAACTTGCAATGATGTTATCAAAAGAATTCAATATTTCAACAGCACTAAATTCAAAAGAAGTTTTGAGTGCATTGGCTGGTAAATGGATGCCTCCACCACTTGAGAATGTTGAAAATGATTATGCTGTAATTGATGCAATAATTGGAAAATTTATCACTGATGTAAATCAACCACACAATACGTTGGATAATTCACTCATAAATTCAGCATATACAATTGATTTTGATGGAAACTATGTAACAAACATTTCTGGTGGTTCTGATTGTGTACTCAAATCACCACAACAACATTATATTGATGAAACATTTTCAAACGTAACAAAAGACAATAATGGTAACACGAAGTTTGTAACAACAAATTGTGATGCAAGAATTAAACAATTGGATGATAATTTGAATACATTACAAACATTTGCGAAGTATTCAAATTTGTATGGCGCAAAAACAAAATTGAAATATAAGCTATCAACTGGTGGTAGTCTTGTTGACGTTCAAACAAATTTAACAAATCATACAAAATTGTTTGAAGACATTTTCAATATGATGTATCAATTGAGTTCAACACAAAATGTTGATGGCACAAAAACATACTATGTTGATGAAATTGACAAATTGACAGCAGTGTATGTTGACAACAAGATTGAAAAAGTATCAAAATCATTATCATTCAAGCTGTTATGTTCAGCAGCATTGGCAGATGTGACAACAATGACAAGATTGATGGCACTCATTTTGTGGAAAATGAACATAAATCCAGCAAATACATTTGCAAATAACAGAATGAAAGATATTGTAACTCAACTTGTTAGTTCTGTTTTTGTTTCTCAAGGTACATATAAGCTCAGCAATAAACAACAATTTATGTATGCAAGTGCAAATTATGCATCTACATACAAGATGAAATCATTTGTTGAATCAACAACAAAAGTACTCATGTATGGTGCAGACACACAAGGAATTGATGTTTTTGAAAACGTTGTGTCATATATAAAAGCAATGTTAAGTCTGTATGAAAATAATGCATGCAGATCAACAACCACTGGTTTCAAAACGAGCAGATTTGGTGGTTATTCAATGTTATTGATTGCATTGTTGATGACAAATTTGGTGATAAGAATTACAGCACAATTTTCACCATATTCATTGCAAGCTTCTGTTGCAACAACAGATACTCTTGGTAATGGTTTAGTTGTACAGATTGACAGTCAAAAAACACTTTATGGAACAAAGTATCAAAATATTGAGAATATTCTTGAAAAAGAATATGGGTACATGACACAAGCTCTGTTTTCAATTGAAGATATGATCCAAAAAACAAGATCTCAACTGTCAGGATTTATATCTTCAATAAATGGAATTTCTGTTGAAAAGAATGAATTTAGAAATTTGTTATCAACAATTGGTGGTGATTTGATCAAATTTGCATCACCAATATCACGATCACATTTTAACATAGTCAAGGATACACAACTATCATTACCTAAAAATTTTGATCCAATGAAATCACAATCTGTTGATGAATTGTTGGATTTGATTGATACAACCGATTATGGTACTGATTTTTACAATCTATTGTTGTCACATTTTAAGCAACAGGATTATTCAATTTCTAACAAATCATTCAATAAAAAAATCATATCAGTTGGAATTCCAAATGGTATGGCAGAGAAATTGAGAAAAGCTTCATATTATGAAAATGATACGTATGAAAATGATATCATATCAATTATGATAACAAAGATTGACAATTTTCAAAAAGACATTGTTTTCAACAAGAAAGAATATATGTTTGAATTGTCAAGATTTGTGAAGCGTGATATGACATCGATTAAGTCAGTGAAAGATTTGACATCATCAGATGATGTGATCACAAATATACAGACATACAATTTTGCAAATTTGGATAATCAAAATTATCAGGGAAAAACTTACCCTGAAAGTCTTTCAGAACAACAATATTCAAATTTGACACAAACTGGTAAAAAAAACATGATTTATAATCATATCATGAGTTTCTTTTTATCAATCTATATGCAAAAATTCACTGGTGTAAAACTTATGGAAGAACAGTATTCATTGGTCGACAACACTGTTGATACACAACTTTCATCTCTCATTGCAAATCAATTTGCAAATACAAATCTTATTTCGCCAAAATTTGTTTCAGAAACAAATGATTATCTAACAAACAGATTGAAGTCTGTTGACAACCAATCACTCATTATGCAATTGATGACACCAAAAAAGTTTGATAGAATATTCAATATTATTTTTGATCCAGATGATTTTACAATTGATCTCATAAAAACAGCATCAACTGATGTTGGTAAAAAAGTTTTGAATCAATTGTTGACAACAGGAAAAATGCAACAAAAATCTGGCGTTGGTATCCTTTCTAAAAAAGGAAAACAAGATATATCATTTGATAGTTACTTTGTAACAGTGAGAAACGTCTAAATGGAAACATTGCCATCTTCACAAATTGTTGATATTGATATTCCAAATTATGAAGATCAGTTTAACGTACAGTTTGTATACAATTTTTTTGTTGAAGATGAGATGGTGAATACTGTAAATGACTCACAATTGAATTCATCATTGAATAATAAGATTTCATCCACAAATCAGAATGTATATGAACAATCATATTTGAAAAGAAAAGTACCAAGATATGTAAAAATTCAAATCTGTAACACTTTACAACAGTCTGGAAAAAATTCACAAGCTGAAATCTATTACACACAATTGAAATCTTTAAATGGGTTGATCAAATCAAATCTTGACAGATTGATTGATGAAGATGTTGCAGCAACGTTCAGATACTATAGTGTAAACTATTATGATGTTAGCACAGATGCAAGAAACAATTATGTGATTTCCGGATCATACACCATGTTGAAAGCGACAGATGTGTTTGCGCCAATTTCACAAACAAAAACTACTCAACAACAATTTTTGAATGCTCTATCACCAAAAGCACACAATGAAATATCAAACAAATATAACAATTATGATCAGAATGCATTCATAAACTTAAATGTAAAAGTGAATTCACAATTGTTATCAAAGGTCATTGACGATAATAATAGCAGATTTGTGGTGAACACAAATATGAATACAAATACGCCAATTGACAATTTGCAAGGAGTTGGCATAAACAGTTTTCAATTATCTGAAGCAGATTATAGATTGATACTCAAACCAATTAGTGTTTCAACACTACAGCATGGCAATGTTCAAATTTCATCATATCAAACAAATCTTGTTGGCTATGTCATAACAAAAAAAAGAATAAATTTAGATGGAACATATGCTTCATTTGAACAGTTGACAGTTGAGACACCAGATATATCAACGATATACGATACAGATATTTTGTTTGGTGCAGTGTATGAATACACAATAAGTTCTGTGTACAAGATTGATATTCCAGCTATTGATATTTTAACAGGTGAAGGAGTGTATGCTTCATTTCTATTCAAATCAAAACAATCATCAACCAAAACAGTGATTTGTGATGAGATGATACCACCTAAGCCACCAACAAATTTGATGTTTATTTGGGACAATATGTCAGGTGTTGAGAATGTTTTACAGTATGATCAGCTAACAAATGAATATGTGAATTCTCCAACGTCAAGAGGAAGATTGATCATTTCATGGTCATTTCCAATTGGAACGCAATTGGATGTGAAACAATTTCAAATTTTCAGAAAAAAGAAACCAAGATATGGAACTTTTTATGACATTCCATATGAGCTGATAAAAGTGTACAATTTTGACAATTCAGTCATTCCAATGAAAAGTGATGACAATAATGTTGATACAAAATTGATTGAAAAAATGTCAAATCCAAAAACATTCTTTATTGATGAGGAATTTGATAAAAATTCAGATTATGCATACACAATTTGTGCAGTTGATGCGCATGGCTATACTTCAAACTATTCATCACAATTTGAAGTTTGGTTTGATCAAACTTCAGAAAAATTGAAGAAACGATTGTTATCAATTCAGGGTGCACCAAAAGCATATCCAAACATATATGCAAATTTTGATATGTTTAATGACCTGATTAGGGTAAATGGTCCTAGAGCGACAAAATTTGATCTATATTTTAATCCAGAAGTTTACAAAATTCAGAAGGGTGACGATATTGTTGATGCTATAGCAACAATTCAAGATAATGTCTTGAAAGACAACAATGCAAAACGTTATTTGATTGATGTCGTAAATACAGATACAGCAACAGGATGTGATACCAGTGTGTACATAACAACACAAAATGTTGTATCACCAATCATGTCATTTGCAATGAGACAATGAATTTACATTTTTGATTGATGCAAATTTTGTAGTATTGATATGAGATAGAGACGTATAAGTAAATAATGAGTTACATATGGGATTTCTTGACAACAGCACAAACAACATAATTCTTGATGCAGTTTTGACTGATACAGGACGTCAATTCATTGCAAAACAGGATGGATCATTTTTGATTCATAAATTTGCTTTTAGTGATGATGAGGTCGACTATTCAATTATTCAAAAGTATGGAAGACAAATTGGTAGAGAAAAGATTGAAAAGAATACACCAATCTTTGAAGCAATAACAAATCAATCACAATCTCAAAAATATAAGTTGGTTAGCATATCAAATCCAAATTTGACAAGATTGCCAAAACTTGATCTGATTAACACAACTTCAAATACAATTACGTTAGGCAGAAATAACAAAAAATATTCAGCAATATCAATTGAGCAATCAATTCAGGATGGTTCGACAATAGATGTTGAATTGAGAGATCAAACATTTACTGTTGAATTGAATAATCTGTTTCTTGAAGTTCAAAAAGAAGTTCCAGAATTGATTGATGGATATCAGAAAGCAACATATCTTTTGACAAGATCATCTTCAGTTACATCAGCTTCAGGATCAAAACTTGAATTCACCATCAATGTAAAATCAATAAGTGATACACTTTTTACAACATATGGAACAACACAAAATAAATCACAAATAAAAACGTATGTTAAGGTTGTTGGTTTACAATCAGGCGCTGTGAAAGAATTTACAGTTGTGATAGATAAGAACGTATAACGAGAGAATATTCAATGGCAACCTATAAAGAACTTTTACCAAACAATATCAAAACTGCTAGAACACAATTATCACAAATTGTTGATGTGTTGCAAGAGGATATAAGCGGTTCTGTATCAAGAAAAAAGTATCAACATTTTGTTACGGGTGGGATTGGACCAGGTGTTACATCATCACTTTTTCAAACAGTTTATGATCAAGATTTCACAATGCAAACTGCAAACGCTGTATTTGATGTGACAGTTGGTCTATTTGAGGGTGGCGCAACTGTTTTAAACAGTACAACTGGAACTGATGCCGCTGGAAAATTGCTTTTCCCATCATCATCATTGATGATGAGAGAAAAGATTGACAATTATAAGCAATTTGCTGGTACACTTTTGGGTGATACAACAGCACAATTCACGGCACCGTTTGACAGTACAGACACAAGTGATAACATTGATGTTGCAGCATTTTTTGCAATCAAACGTTTGTTTGCAAGAGATCAGATAAAGAGAGAAACATTTGCTCTAAAATTTTATCAGACTGCTTCACTCAGTAAATATGATGGTGGAACATCAATATCAAATTTGTACAAATCTTCTGAATTGGGTGCTGCAATCTATACAGATGTTGGCAGTGCAACAAATAAATTGTCAACATTTGGTGGTCAAGTTGGAAATGTTGTGAATGCTGCAGACGTAACCCAAACTGTCGGTTTGCTATTTTATGATAGAGGAGTATTGGTACTTGATCTTGAAAAATGTACTTCAGGATCACAATTTGTGTCAGGAACAATTGATGCAATGAACAGCTTGGGTTATCAAACTCTTGGTGCTACAGGAACTGAAACAGCGTTAACATCAAAATTTATACCTGATTTTATTGTTTCAGGTTCAATTGACAACATTGTTGATCATCTTTGCTATTCAAGATTTCAATCAGGTTCATATTCAGCAATGTTGTTTCAGAATTCAACAAACATAAACAGTTCACTGATCTATTGTACCGGTGAAGCTGATGAATTCAACTACAGTTCAAATCCAACATTTACAGATGAAAATGATAGAATAGTTGTTATTGATGAAGGTCAAGAAGATGTTCAACAAACGTTTTCATATATAACAGGTGTTGGACTGTATGATGCAAATGATAATCTGCTTGCAATGGCAAAAACATCAAGACCAATTGAAAAAAGTCCTGAAAGACAAATTACATTGAGAGTAAGATTGGACGCATAAAGTTTTGATAGTTATGCAACATGTCATTCTTTAATTTCAATAGTGATGATCTTGAAGTATTTACACTGATAACATATCCAAGTAGACTTTTTAGCTCAAGCTCAAATGGAGTTATTGGAAGTGTAAATGTTTTCAACAGACGATCACAAATTGAAAAAGATATTGATCCAATATCATCATGTGTTAACAGTACACATGATGATGCTGACATATCAAATCAATTGCAATCAATCACTTCAAAATGTGGAGTAAAAGTATCACTAAAACAGTCAATATATGATGAGATGACGTCATATATGAATGCTGTGAATTCTCAAAAACAGTCAATCAAAAAACAGAAACAACTTGAAATTTTGAGATCTGTACCGGGAAATGTATATGATACATCTTTTCAAAAAAAGATAATTGCAAAAAATTTGCAATCACATTATAGGGTTGAATATTCTCACAATGATTGGAAATATAACAACTATTGTAGTCTGAATTTTTATTCAGGATCATCAGTTCCAGAACAGTCTGCACTCCTGTATCCAGATCCAGGAGAGAATCCAAATTCTTCATTGTATGAAGGTTATGTAACAGGAACATACAGTCTGCTTGGACCATTCAGCTTTGAATTCTATATCAATCCAAAATATAAACAAGAATCTGAACATTTTAACGCAGGAACAATTTTTCATCTTTCATCTTCATACGCTATATCACTTATTTCTGGATCAAAAAGGGACGATTTTGGCAATGCCGAAATGTTCAGATTGCAATTGCAATTGAGCGCTAGCGCTGATATTAGACCAGATCTTGCTGTTCCTGGAAGTCATCCAAATAATTTCACATTTTTGTCTGATGACAACAGCCTTCAATGGAATAAATGGCATCACGTTGTCATCAGATGGGGTACAAGTGATGTTGAATATGGGACCGGTTCTTTTGTTGTTGATGGAGAAGTTAAGGGAACATTTGTTATACCATCACAATCAATAGCGCCAAAATTGTTCAAAAACAGTGATAATCCTGCTCTGTTGACAATTGGAAATTATTATGTTGGAACAAATGCTGGCAATAGTTCACAAACAAGATTTTTTTCATCATATGTATCATACACTGAAGGTCTCAAAGAATTGTCTGCGTTGTCAGATAATCAACCTGAACAGTATGGATTTACAAATCCACTCAATGCTGAATTGCATGATTTGTCAATAAAGAGATATTACGTAACTGATGATGAAATTATTCAGAATGGTGGTAGAGGACCAGAGATATCTGATGTAATTGATACAGAAAAGTATGCATTCTATCTTGGGCCACAATTTCATGAATTGTCACCAATTAGAAAAAAGTATGTTAATGATTATGCATCACCCGGTGGATATAAGATCACACCAGTAATGAATATTGACGGTTCAACAAAAACACCTTTTGGAACATTTATGTCAGGTATTGGTGGTAATTACATCAATATTGAAAATCATGTTGTTGATGCAACAAATTCAAATTGGCCAAGATGTCACCTGATGTCAAGCTCAATAACTGTTGAAGCATCTGATAATATTGTTGATTGCAATGAAATTCTTTATCAGGATGAATTCATTAGGAGAAGAAATACGCTGATACTTCCATGTGATGATGGAAATTTTGTTCCATCATATGTAATTGCACAATTGAATTCAAACAATAACAGTATGCACACTGATTACGTTGGAAATGTTGACTATTCAATGGTTCAACTTGGAAATGTGTATACATCAAGTTCATTCATAATTTCATCACAATTGTATGCAGCTCAAGAAGGAACACAAACATTTGCTGATGATCTCATAGGACCAACACCTGAACACCCATTGAGAGCATATGGTCCTGCACTATCTTCATATATGAAGAGCTTGTACAGAGATGCACACTCTTCTGATGGGTATCAATACTCAAAAGTTTATGCTGAACCAAATGTAATCTATTCCAGAACATTTGATAAGGCTTCAAATAATGTTACACTATTCAATATTAGTAACCTCTATTATGGGATGAAGATTAAACCTGGGTCATTTTCAATTAAAGATGTATCCATTACAGGCTCAAATGGTAGATATGGTATAACGTTGCATGATGATGGGTTTGGTGGGTTGTACAGATCAGATTGTTATGGTAAACAGGCAACCACAAATACAGTTGGAACAGTATTCTATGATGAAGGATTGATTGCCATCATAAATCCATATTTGAACCTTTTTGGAAAAGATCAGTTTGAAATATCATTCAAAGGTGTACAAAATGTTCATGTTGCAAAATATAGTGTGACAGCAAATGCAAATACATTGAACAGCTCAAAAAATCCTTCATACAAATTGTTGTCTGCATCACTCAATGCAAATGATCAGAATTCAAAATTTGTTGCAATATCAGGTATCAATTTTCATGATGACAATTACAATATTGTTATGAAATCTCAATTGGCACAACCAATTGTTAAGAGAACAACAGATACAATAACTTTCAAAGTGAAGTTTGATTTTTGATGAAAAAGAAGAAAAAGAAATCAGCAAAATTTACAAATGGTATGCACCATTCAACCAAAACAGGTATGACATACAACTATAAGAGCAGTTGGGAATTGGCATACATGAAATTTCTCGATAAATCTGATGATGTTAAATCATACCAATATGAACAGGTTATCATAATGTATGTATGCAAACTGAAAATGTATAATCTGAGAAAATATCTTCCTGATTTTTTGGTTGAATATTTGGATGGTAGAAAAGAATTGATTGAGATAAAACCTGCATCAAAAGTGAAAGACTATCAGGTTGCTGAAAAAGCAAAAATTGCAGAACAGTGGTGCAGAGAACACAATGCAACATTCAAATTTATGACAGAAGTTGATCTCAAAAAAATTGGTGTACTATAGTGTACATATGTCTCATTTAATTGGATTTGATATATCAACAACATACATTGGAATAACTGTTCTGAATGCAAATAGAGATTTTGGCAGTGATGGATTAAACATTGCAAAGCTTGAACACATTGATTTCAAAGATTGCAAAACATTTTGGGAAAAGGCTGACAAAGTTAAAAGTCTTTTTGAACAATGGAAATTGACAAAACCATTCGATGATATCGAAGAAATATATGTTGAGGATGCCGCAAAAAGGTATTCAACTGGTAAAACTAGTGCTGACACAATTGCAACATTGCTAAAGTTCAATGGGCTTGTTTCATATTTTGCAAGATGTGTGTGGAATTGTGAACCTGAAATGATATCGGTTGCACATGCAAGAAAATTGTGTGGTTTGAAAATGCAACAGTCAAAAATTTGTCAAAAAACTCATAAAGAACAAACATTTGAGCAGATGATGAACACTGATTTGAAACATATCACTTGGGAAAAAAAGAAAAAGAGTGAACGAATAGTTGATTGGGCCAATGATATTGTTGACAGTTATGTCATAGCAAAGGCAGGACACAAATCACGTAATCGTCAATTTCAAACATGAACATTTGAACATATTGTACATTCAAATGTAATACACTATAATTGCATCAATGCTTCAGACTACGACGGCAAAAATCAGGTTTATAGAAAGCATTTTTGGCAAAGGAAATTTGGCTGGCGATGGCATCAATTTTGATGTTAGATGTCCATTTTGTGCGCCAAATGATCACAAAAAAAAGAAACTGGCAATCAGACTTGTTGATGATGCAAATCATTGTTGGACTTGCGGGTGGAAATCGAGAACATTAGCACCACTTTTGAAAAAATTGGGTTTAAACCTGCAACTGAATGATTATTTGAAAGATTTTCTGAATTCAGATATCTTCATCAGTGAAGAGGTGAAGAATGAAATAAGATTGCCAAAAGATTTCAGATTGATTGTTTTTGGAAATGATCATGATCCAGATTGCATTGCAATTAAACGATATCTCAATAAACGTGGACTCACAGATGATGATCTGTGGTATCATAAAATAGGCTATTCAAATGAGCCAAGGTGGTACAGAAGAGTGATAATACCCTCATATGATGATAGAGGAAATCTGAACTATTTTGTATCAAGAGCAATTGATGCAAACAAAAAACCAAAATATGATAATCCAAACATTGACAAAAATTTGATCATTTTTGGTGAGCAGAATATAAATTGGTTGAAACCTATCATATTGTGTGAAGGTGTATTTGACGGTATGAAATGTGGAACAAATTCAATCCCATTGTTGGGAAGTGATTTGAATGAAGATGCATATCTTTTCAGCAAAATATTGGCATATTCACCCAAAATTATAATTGCACTTGATGGTGATATGTGGTCAAAGAAAACACCTAAATTGGTAAAAAGTTTGGAAAAATTTTGTATTGATGTCGTTGTCGCAGACACAAGAAGTATCATTGATCCAGGATCAGAAACCAAAAGTGTTATGGCAGAGATCATCAATAATGCACAATGTATGACATGGGACAATATTTTTCATGAAAAATTGAATAACGCCTCAAGAACAAAATTGTCAATTTGAATTGAACAAACAGCAATAAAATGTTGACTATCTTATAGTGATAAAGATTGCACACATAAGTGACATTCATATCAGAGGTAGAAGTAGACTTGATGAATATCAAGAAATTTTGAGCAAATTCAATTCTGATGTTGAGCGTTTAAATGTTGATCATATATTCATAGGTGGTGATATTTTTCACACAAAAACACAAGGAATAACGCCCGAGTACATTGATTTTCTTGTGTGGTGGTTGAAATCAATGTCATCAATTGCACCAGTCCATATGATATTGGGTAACCATGATGGAAATCTTGTTAACTTATCAAGATTGGATGCAATAACGCCAATTGTTGAAGCAATTGGGGATGAAAATATACACTTATATAAGAATTCAGGAGTGTATGAATTCCATCCTGGATATACATTCTGTGTCTTTTCAATCTTTGATACAGAAAATTGGCATAAAGTGCTTCCAATTAGTGGAAAAACAAATATTGCATGTTATCACGGTCCAGTTCATGGTTCAACAACAGAAGTTGGATGGAACATTGAGGGTGAATTGAATGTTGATACATTTAAAGAATTTGATTTCTGTTTTTTGGGCGACATTCATAAAAAACAGTTTCTTGGTTTTAGAGATGTTGAAATTGAAATTGATGAAAATGATTTGTCAAAATACCCGGGTGCTGAGGTAATAGAATGAGCAATAAAAAGATCAGAATAAGGGTAAAAAAGCCCTGGATAGGATATCCAGGTACTCCAATTCAACAAAATTATGCCGAAGATTTGGAACATGGATATTTTGTATGGGACATTGATAATGCAAAAAAATTTGATGTCAAATATCATCAATTGCCAAACACAAAACCATTTGTTACGTTGAAATGGACTGATGATGTTGAAAAAACATTTGAACTTGCAAAAAAATATCCTCAAGGATCAAGATTTCGAATTGTTAGTGATGTGCACATCATTCAGCGAGATATACATGAATTGACAATGAAATTACGACAAGATTTGTGTGCTCTTGAGGTGACATACAAATCTGATGCAGATTTGAGTTCAAAAAATGTCAAATTCACAAATTCAAATATTCAACAGGATGATTTGCGCAATATTGATGTTCAATTGAAATTGCTGAAAGAATATCATAAGAATTCATCAATAGATACAGAAGAATTTGATAAAATTTCAAATAAGATTAGAGACTATTTGAAAATTGTTGCAACTGGCGATGACACAATAAGAAACACTCAGTGGTCACTTAAAAGTTTGAAATTTGACAATATGTTTTCATATTGTGAAGACAATTACATAAATTTTGAGAATTTGAATGGTGTAGTTGGAATTTTTGGTCAAAATAGAACTGGAAAATCATCAATTGTTGGTACGTTAATGTATGCTCTGTACAATGCAACAGATCGTGGTCCAATCAAAAATTTGCATGTAATCAACGTTAGAAAGGATAAATGTTCAGTTAGGGCAGTTATTCAAATCAATGGTGTTGATTATGTCGTTGAAAGAATTACTGAAAAGAATGAAACAAAAAAGGGAGCAATATTTGCACCCACAACATTGAATCTCTATTCAATTGATGATAGTGGTGATGCTCACATTATGAATGGTGAGCAGAGAAATGATACTGAAAAAATGATCAGAAAACTGATTGGAACACAGGATGATTTTCAAATCACATCATTGGCAGCACAGGATGATCTGAAACAGTTCATCAATCATGGATCAACAAGACGTAGACAAATCTTGTCAAGATTTCTTGATCTTGATATTTTTGACAAAATGCATGAACTTGCAAAGAATGATTTGAATTTCATCAAGGCGCAATATAAGAATGTATCAAAAAAGGACTGGAAACAGACTGAAGATATATTGCTAACCAATATATCAAATTGTGAACAGGAACTTCAAACAATTGATGATAAGATCAGTTTTTGCAGAAGTGAATTGTCAAAATATGAAATTGAACTATCAGCACACCACAATTCAAATCCTGTAACACAGTATGACATTGATCAGTGTAATGAACAATTGAATTCAACAAACAGAAATTTGACAAATGAACTCAAATGTGAAAGTGATTATCAACACAAAATTGATGATTTGAAAGGTAAAATTCAAAAAATTGATATTGCGTTAAAGAGTGTTGATGTCAATGATCTGAAGAATAGAAAAGAACAGATCAGAAAGCTCGAATTGTTAATCAATGATGTGAAACATGATTGTGATGTTTCAGCAACAGAAATCAAAAGACATAAAAAATCACTTCAATTATTGAATGACATCCCATGTGGAGAAAAATATCCAACATGCAAATTCATTAAAGATGCAATTGAATTGAAACCAGAATTGCTGAAAGAAGAACAGAAATCAACACAACTTACTGAAAAATTGCAAAATTATGTTGACAATATGAAAAAGTTGACATATGAAAATGTTGATGAAAAACTTGACAAATTTCAAAAACTTCAACAGATGAAATCAAAATTTGAGATTGAGGTTGAAAAATTCAATCATTCATTACACGTTTCAAAAGAAAAAATTGTCAGATTGAATGAAAAGATTGAATTGTTAACTGAACAATTGCAAAAATACATTGAAGCAATCAAGAATGATGATAATGTTACAATTGTCAACATAAAGACAGAAATTGATAGAACAAAAAAACTCATAAAGAAGTATGATAATGATAAGATAATTTCAGCAACTGAAATTGGAAGATCAAAATCTCAACTTGAAAAAGTTTTGAATGAAAAGGCTGAATATGATGAAGCTTTGAGTAAACTGAAAATTTATGAGTTGATAACATCTGCATTTTCAAAAAAGGGAATTCCACAGCTGATTATGCAATCACAATTGCCAATGTTGAATGAAGAGGTTACAAAATTATTGCATGGAATTGTTGATTTTACAATAGAACTTGGCGCAGATGATGAAACTGACAGTATGGAAATATACATCAATTATGGTGATAGTAAACGTCCAATTGAGTTGTGCTCAGGAATGGAAAAAACAATTGCATCAATTGCTTTGAGAGTTGCAATGATCAACATATCATCATTACCCAAATCTGACGTATTCATAATTGATGAGGGTTTTGGTGTTTTTGATGAGAGTGGTATTGATGCAGTCAATAGACTGTTGGGCGTTCTGAAAACATATTTCAAAACTGTTCTTATCATTACGCATATTGATGGCATAAAGGATGCAACAGATCAAATTGTTGAAATATCAAAACGCGAAATTGATTCGTATGTATATTTCGAGTGAGAATATGAAAACATATCATATAATTTCAGACTTCAATGATGAAGAGAAAACAATTCCGCTATTTTGTCCACATTGTGGACAATTGATGAAAACATATGATGATCAGAATGCTTTCAATCAGTATGAATGTTGTGATTGGTGTGCAATGAAATGGGCACATCCAAATTCTGGACAGTGGAAGAATGGCTGGCGACCTGAGAAGAATATTCTTGAATTTGAGTTAAAAAATAGACCTCCAATGATGTTGAATCTTCAACTCAGAGTTGAGTGATATTTAAGAGTTGTCATGGCAGAACAAATAAATTACAATGCTTTGGGTCAAGCAATTGATACGACCTGGGGTAGAAGTTCAACTCCACTCACATCTGGTTATTCAGTCAAATTTTCACTCTTTGGTGAAACTGGCATGATTGCTTCATACACAGCAATTGTCAATTTTGGCACAGAAAAACAGATGATTGATATGAAATTGCGTTATCAGGATGAGGCAAACAGAGTTGTCAGTGAATATGTTAAAGCCATAAAAGAGAGATATAAGTCGTTGACTGGAAAAGCAATAAAAATTGTTGAAAACAATTCCAGTGATTCAATTGAAGTGATTGGCTTTGGAGTACACAATCCTCGTAGAACAGCGTACTATAGAAAAAAGTTAGTCTTTGAATTGGGCTGAAATGGCATTAACAGGAAATCCAACAAAAAGTGATCAGGTAAAAGAGATAATCAGGTGCGGTAAAGACCCAGTCTATTTCATAAACAGTTATGTAAAAATTCAGCACCCATTGAAAGGAACCATACCTTTCAACACATATCCATTTCAGGATGAATGTTTGAAATCATATGAAGAAAATCGTTTCAACATAATCTTGAAATCAAGACAGCTTGGTTTATCAACTGTCAGTGCTGCATATGCAGTGTGGCTGGCAATTTTTCATAAAGACAAGAATGTTCTCATCATTGCAACAAAACTTCCAACTGCACAAAACTTTGTGAAAAAATGTTTGGTTGCTGTTCAAAACTTACCAAAGTGGTTACTTTTGCCAAAATATCAACCATCAAAACAACAGATAGAATTCAGTAATGGGTCAGTGATTAAGGCTATTCCAACATCTGAGGATGCTGGTAGATCAGAAGCTTTGTCATTGTTGATTGTGGATGAATGCGCATTCATACGAGACTTTGATACGATTTGGACAGGTATTTTTCCAACAATAAGCTGTTTAACAGGTGATACAAAAGTATTGACTGATTTGGGATGGTCAAATATTGATGAATTGTGCAAAGGAGATATTGGAACATTTTGTGATGCAAAAGATTTGAATGTTTATGCAAAGAATGGATTTGAATCGGTTTCACATACATACATTTCGCCAAAATCATCATTGAAAATTATCACAACGTCAAGTGGTAAAAAATTGAAAACTACATTTGAACATCCATTGTGGACCTTGAGAGATGGAACAATTGGAATGATCAAAGCAAATCAATTGAAAATTGGTGATCATTTGAAATTGAAATTTGGTACACAACAATTTGGCAAAATTGTTGATGAAAATGCATACATTAGTGGTGTGATCTTATCTAAGTCATTCATTAATGATAATGAAACATGTGTACAGAATGATGATGTACAAATAGGAGAACGTTTACTTGCAGTAGGGTTTCAATACAATGATGGTATATTCAGATCAGAACGTCAAGAACACAGATTGAATTCAATTCCAAATTCAGTTTGGAAAGGTAATAGGCATACGCAATCTCAGTTTTTGAGAGGGTTTTTTGATGCAAATTCACACATAGGCAACACAATAATGACATATTCTCATAACAGAGAATTGATGAATGAAATTCAACTGTTGTTGCAAAATTTTGGAATTGTGTCAAAAGTTTATGAATATTCTGATTTGAAATCAAGGTTATCAACCCCCCCAGTTGAAAACCAAACCAATTGGGTTCTTGAATTGAACAAATATGGCTCTGAATTGTTCAAGAATGACATTGGAATAACTGTTGAAAAGAAAATGGGGAAACTATTAAAGTTGTCAGAAAAATATTCTGGCGATGAAAGAATGCAATTTATATTGTCAAAAAAGTTGCAAAGTGTTGTTGAAACAATGTTGAGAAATGTGATTGACTATCAGAGAACAAGGATATCAAATCACAAAAAATATTCATACATTTCTGATCTGATAGGAAAATTGAGATATCAGGTTCTTGCAAACAGAATTCTTGAGGATGATTTTGATCTGTCTGAGGATGAACAAACATTCTTTCATGAAATTGGAGAAGAGAGTGTTCTGTGGGATGAAATTGTTTCAATTGAATGTGGTGATGATCAGATAACATATGATTTCACAGTTCCTGGAACACATACGTTTTATCAGAATGGTATATTGGGAAGCAATACAGGTGGTCGAGCAATTCTGCTGTCGACGCCAAATGGCGTTGGTGGTCAATATTACAAATTGTGGGTCGATGCAGAAGCAGGTGTCAACAATTTTAATGCAATAAGATTGCCATGGACAGTTCATCCAGAACATGATCAGGATTGGTTTGTTAATGAGACCAGAGGATTCACGAAAAAGAAAATTTCACAAGAATATGTGTGCGACTTCGTAGCAAGTGGTGACACGTTCTTAACGTCAGAAACACTCGAATTGGTTAGACAAGACATAGAAGTACCTTACAAAAAGTCAGAAATTGACAGAAATGTTTGGATATGGAAAGACCCAGTACCAGGAAAGAAATATATCATTTCAGCAGATGTATCAAGAGGTGATGCAAGAGATTTCAGCGCATTTCATGTTATTGACGAAGAAAAACTTGAAGTTGTTGCTGAATATATGGGAAAGATACCACCTGAAAAATTGGGTGATTTACTGAATGAAATTGGAAAATTGTATTGCAAAGCATTGATTGCAGTTGAACAGAATACGTTTGGATATTTCACTGCAACAAAATTGAAAACAATTGGTTATCCACATCTCTATTATCACAATGCAAGGGGAGATTACAGATCATATGTGCCATCAGAGGATGAGACACCCGGTTTTCCAACAAATCAGAAAACTAGAACACAAATAACAACAAAACTCGAAGAATTGTTGAGAAACAGACAACTTCATGTTAAGTCTCAACGATTATATGATCAATTGCAATCTTTCATCTGGAATGGAAATAAACCCATGGCTTCAAAGGATGCATATGACGATCTTGTTCTGTCACTTGCAATTGGGACGTGGATGCTCGATGCTGGTGAAGGAAAGAATGCAAATGTTGACATAATGTATGCACTTCTTGGATCAACTGGTAAAATTGGATTGAAACAGAATGACATTCCAGGTTTCAGGAAAATTCATGATATGTCAATTCATTCAACTTACAAAAATATTGGTGTTGCAAAACCACGACAAATGGATGATGTCACAAAAGAAAGACCTGATCTGCTGATTGATACAAGTTGGTTATTATGACAGATACTTAACTGACAGGTATTATGTCATCAAAAATTCATATAGCAGAATTGAAACAGATAATTCGTGATGAATTGAAAACTTTGAAAGAAAATGTTGAAATTGATCATGAAGTTGCAAAGGATGTTGTTACCAAAGCAAGCAAACTTTTGTCAGCAATAAAAACATTCAATGATGGTCTGGGTGAATTGCCTCAAGTTATTGGTGCAGTGTCAATTGATCTCAAAAGAGTTGAGGATGCTCTCAAAGCAATGGTAGAAAATCCAGCATTGTATGCTGTGAAGAAAAAAACGCCAAAGGTTCAAAAAGTTTCTTTAACTTCAAAGAACAAAATTTGATAAGATCAAACATATTTGTTGAGCCTAGGCTTATGAATAGGTGGGCACATGACCAATAAAAAGAACAGAGATTTATTTAAGCGTTTAACAAGACTATTCAAATCAGGTCCAGTAGTAAAGAGAAAAATCAGATCTTATGATACAGTGATTGCATCGCCTGATCATGAAAAATCGTCAGCAGCGTTGCTTTTTCAGAGATCTTTTTCTCCAACATATTCAAGAATAACAGCCAATGCTTACAATCTTTCTGAGAGATTGATGAGGTATCAAGACTTTTGTCTCACTGGAGATACATTGGTTGCTGTGTTGAATGATACAGGCTATATGCGTCTTGATGAAATTGTTGATAGATGGAATAGTGGTGATAGACACATATACACATATTCATATGATGTGCAAGATAATGTAAGAGTAGTTTCAAAAATTACTGGTGCAAAATACAATGGAAAACGTGAAATTTTACACGTTGTTCTTGATGACGGTACGGTGATCAGATCAACTCCTGATCACAGATTTATGTTACGTGATGGGACATATGTTGAAGCAAAGGATTTGACAAAAAATTCCAAATTGATGTCTATGAATTTGGAACGTTCAGTAAAAGAAATTCAAAATACTGATGAAATTGAAGATGTTTATGATATTGAAGTCGCTGACTATTCAAATTTTGCGTTAGTTTCCAATCTTGAAGAACATCCTTATTCAGTGTTTGTTCACAACTGTGAAATGGAACTTTTTCCTGAATTGTCATCAGCACTTGATATATTTGCAGATGAAGTTATGGCATGTGATGATAAAGGAAAATCATTACACATATATTCTGACAACGAAAAGATAAAAGAGCTTCTTGATGAACTGTTTTATGGTGTACTGAATTTTGAATTCAATGGAAGATTGTGGGCAAGAAATCTTTGCAAATTTGGTGATTTCATTCTGTACAATGATGTGCATCCTGAACGTGGAATTGTGAACGCTTTTCCAATCCCAGTGAATGAAATTGAGAGAGAAGAAAACTTTGATAGAGAAGATCCATTTGCAATCAGGTACAGATGGGCAGGTGCTGGTAATAGAACACTTGAAAATTGGGAAGTAACACATTTTAGATTGCTTGGTAATGATGCGTTTCTTCCATATGGATCATCAGTGCTTGATCCAGCCAGAAGAATTTGGCGTCAATTGATCCTCATTGAGGATGCAATGTTGGTTTACAGAATTGTTAGAGCACCGGAACGTCGTGTATTCTATGTTGACGTTGCAAACCTACCTCCAGCTGAAGTACCAATGTACATTGAGGAAATGAAAAAGAACTTGAGATCAAATCAGGTTATTGATCAGGCAACTGGAAGAGTTGATCTCAGATACAATCCGTTCAGTGTTGATGAAGATTTTTTGATCCCGGTGAGAGGTAATGAATCAGGCACAAAGATTGATACACTTGCTGGTGGACAGAACACAGCTGCAGTTGAGGATGTTGCATATATTCAGAAGAAATTGTTTGCAGCATTGAAAATTCCAAAAGCATACCTTTCATATGATGAAGGTGTAAGTTCAAAAGCAACATTGGCATCTGAGGATATCAGATTTTCAAGAACAATAACATCAATACAAAAGATGATGATTGCTGAACTCAATAAGTTGGCAATTATTCATCTGTATGCACATGGATATTCTGGTGAAGATTTGGGAAATTTCAATCTCAAATTGTCAAATCCATCGTCAGTTGCCCAACAGCAAAAACTTGAATTGTGGCGTTCAAAGTTTGAAATTGCCGGAAATATGCCTGAAGGTATGGGTAGTAAAGAATTCATCTACAGAGAGATCTGGGGATTGGATAGTGATCAGATAAACAATATTGCAGATCAGCAATTGAGAGAACGTGTCTATTCAGTACAGCTTGATAATGTGTCAGAACCAGATACAGAAGAATTGTTTGGTAATGCGGGTGGTAATATGGGAGGAGCCGGTTCAGAGGGCGGCGCTGAGGCGGGAGCTGAGGAACTTGAAACTGCAGGTGAAGAACCGGAAGAAGAACAGGATCCTGATTTGGAATTGTTGATCTCTGGTGATGAACCAAGCCCTGATGAAAAACCAATTTTTGAAAAGGATGAACCGGTTAAGGTAAATTCTCAAATCAAGAGAACACAATATAATCGTTCAAGACAAAGAACACATGGAAGTTCAAAAACACACATCCCAGATTTTGGAAAGATGACATCAGAATTTGATTCAAACTCTGATCCATATGATGATGAATACAGAAAATCAATCATAACAAATCCTTTCAAAGAAGGAAGAGATTTTCAATATTTTGTTAAACCAGAATTTCCTGAACATGTCAAATTGGATGAAAATTTGAAGTGTGTTCTCAATCATCTTGATCAGAAATTTGGCTTTGGTAAGCGAATGAACAGCACAAAATTGATCAGTGAAGCAGTTGATATACAGGATGAAATTGATGGCAAAAATTTTGTCATTGACACAAAAAACATAGATTTAACCGGAATATTTGATATTAGAGAAGAGGAATAAAATGTCTGCACACAATAAGAAAAGAAATGCTGGCTTACTCTATGAATTCCTGATCAAGGAAATTTCAACATCACTTGTTGAAGGAGATAAGAAACGATCAAACACAGCACTCAAAATTTTGAAAACATATTTCAAACCTGGTACTGAATTGTATAAGGAATTCAGATTGATCAATTCTCTAATAAAGACGCATGTTTCTTCGCAGTCAGTTGTTCAATCAATTTTGTCAGAGGCAAAGAGGGCAGCAGAGAAGTATGATTTACAAAAACTTGATCGTGAAAAATCACTTCTTATCAAGACCATCAATCACACTTTTGGCGTTAACAACACAATTTTTGATCACAATGTGAATGAATATAAAAAGTATGCAACTGTGCAAACATTGATAAATGATTGGCGATCAAATGATCATGACATATTCAGAATTGCAAAATTTGAGGATCAGCTGACAGGTTGGCTGCTTGAAAATCCTGAGCAATGCACAGATGTTGTGATTGAAAATTCAGAAACGCCTGGGACCAATAGATTGGTTATGAAAATTTTGTCAAACAAATTGAATGAAAAGTATGATAAAGTTTTGAATTCATCACAAAAAGATCTGATACGAGTGTATGCAATTGCAACAACAAATCAGGATGAAGGTCTTATTAGGGAAAAATTGCAACAATCAAGAGAAACATTGTTGTCAGAAATGAAGAATTACATCAGTGAGCAGCGTAGTATGAAAGATGGCAGTACATATGTTGCTGATAAACTTGAAAAGTTATCTCAACAAATTGTTGAGGAAAGCATTGATGCCATTGATGATGACACAATCACAAAGTACTTATCATATATGAAACTCTATGAAGAGATCATTAAACCTGAGGAGAATGTATGAATTTGAAACTTTTGAGCACCTATGAACCGGTTGACACAAATGGTCAACTGATTAGAGAGAATGTTAATGAGAATGGTGAAGAAAAATTGTTTCTCAAAGGTATTCTTCAGAGAGCAGATACACTCAATCAGAATGGCAGAATTTATCCAAAAGAAATTCTTGAGAGAGAAGTTAGAAATTATCAAAAATTCATTGCAGAAAATAGAGCATTGGGTGAGTTAGATCACCCAGATTCAAGTGTAGTCAATCTCAAAAATGCTTCACACATCATCAGAGAGGCATACATGGAGGGTGATGTTGTGTATGGAACACTTGAAGTTTTAACAAAATTACCATCTGGTCAAGTGTTGAAAGGTTTAATTGAGCATGGAGTAAAAATTGGTATCAGTTCAAGGGGTGTTGGAACAACAAGAAAACAGGGTGATTATCAAGTTGTTCAGGATGATTTTCAATTGATCTGTTGGGACACCGTCTCTGAACCATCAACTCCAGCAGCATTCATGTTGCCAGAGGGCAGACAGTTGTCAGAGAGTGAAATTCACAGAGTTCTCAATAAATCTGATAGAATTGACAGAATTTTGAATGATATATTGAAGTGATATCACCAATTCATGAATTCATTTTGAGCCACGAGAGTGGCTCAATCTGTTTCAGCTATATTTAATGAAGAAAGAATAGTTCATGTTAAACAATCCAAAACCAGGTTATAATGCTCTCAATGAATATCAGGCATCTGCATTACCATGGGTAACCAGTTCATATGGTGCTCAAGGCGTAACATATGGATACAATTTTGACTATGTTACAAAATTTGTTGTGATTAAGAATTTGACTTCAACATCTGGTAGCAATTTACGAGTTGGTTTTACAAAAAATGGTGTTGAAAATTCAAACTATTTTCTTGTTGCACCAAGTGATCAGATAGATCTTGAATATCGGGTTAATGAATTGTATTTGAGAACTGATGGAGCATATTCAGTTCAGTATTCAGTGGCTGCAGGTTTGACTGCAATTGAATCACGATTTGCAGTACCAATCACCGGATCAAATGGATACAATGGAGTAGGATAAGTTTGAGGTAGAGTATGAAAATCTCAAAACAATTGTTCAAAGAATATGTTAAAGAATGTTTGATTGAAATTTTGACTGAAGGATTGTCAAAGACAGAATTGAATGAGAGCATAAAAAAGAATTCTTCTGTTGTGTTTGGTTCTTCTGATAAACCGCGTACACAACAACGTTCTGTTGATGTTGAAAGTGGCAAAGTGAATGAATTGGTGAAATCTGCAACAAGTGATGCGAAATTTGCATCATTACTTGAGGACACTGCAAGGAATACATTGCCTGATATGTTGAAATCAGAACAGAGGAGTGCTCAACAGGTTTATGCAAAAGGGACTGCAGAAGATATAGTTGATCAACATAATCCTGAAGAGCTTTTTGGTAATGTTGCAAACAATTGGTCAAATTTGGCATTTGCATCGAAGAAATTACCTGGCTGATTGTAATACTTAGTGAATATCTTGGGTGATATAAAATGAAACTTACAAAAGAACTGTTACAAAAGCTGATCATTGAAGAGAAGGAAAAATTTGGCAAAATCAGGTCAACTGAGGATGTTGCTGAAGAGACTGAAGAGGTTGATGCAGATGAATATGCTGACACTCTTGAGAAGCATGTTGATTTCATCAAGGCATTAAAAATCAAAGAGAACAGATTGCGTTCACAATTGAGAAGAATTGGTGAAGCAAAAAAAGTTGTGATAACAAAAATCAAAAAGATGATCTGATTGAAGATTTGAAAGAAATTGACATATGGCAATAACAAAGAAGAAAGCAACACCTGGCAGCGGAAAATACGGAAGATACGCTCCAAACAAGACTGATCCAAAATATACACTTTTGGCCAAGTGTTTCTCAAACACACCATATGTTAAGGATGGTGCTGTACTTGATGAGAACACATATGCGCAACAGGTGATTGACATAGCAACAGCACCATTCAGTAGTGGCAATCCTGGATTATTGCCAAGTGATGGGATTTCAGGTGCTGATCCTGATCTGTTTGCCAATGGTCAAGTTGCAACCGGTTATGGTAATGCACCAAATATTGGTGATGTAAAGTGGACAGAACCAGGTGGACCAGCAAATTCATATGTACCAGATGTAACGTCACCAGGACCAGGAAAAACAGAAGGTATTGACAAGAATAAGGATCCACAAATCGGATATAATGATATCAAACCGGCTTATGCAGGACCTGGAACAACAGAGGGCACTGCATTGCCAACTGAAGCTTCAAAAACTATCATCAATGATAGAGGTTTTGCAAAGAGGTCATAAAAATCAATTTTTGTCCACTAGTTAAAAAAGGATAATATGTCAAAGCAATTATACGTTGAAGCATTAGCTGATGTCAAAAAATTGAAGGAAGTTGCAGAAAATAATGCAAAAAATGCAATTATTGAAGCTGTTACTCCAAGAATTAGAGAATTCATTGAAAATTCTCTTCAAGGAGAAATCGATGATCAAGAGGATGAAACTGATGACATAACTCCTCCTGGAATGCCCTCAGTTAATGGAGAAATGTTGACAGATGTTGACAATAATCCAAATGAGAAGAATGATTTGACAGTATCTGGTGAAGAACAACCACTTGAACAGATGACGGCTCCAACTCCACAATCAGAACAACCATTGATATCATCTCCTGATGAAGAAGGAAAAGTTACTCTTGATCTGAGCGGTCTTGAGGCTCCTCCTGGTGAAGTTGATGTTGTTGTGCCAAATGTTGAGGATGTTGTTGTTGATGAAATATCTTCAGATGATTCAGAAGAAGAGTATGAATTGAGTCTTGAAGCAATATCATTGTTGGCGCCTCTCATTGGAAAGAAGAAGGCTGCCAATGAAAAAATGTTTGAATTGAATGTTTACAGAATTTCAGAAGCAGTTGATCAGTACAGGACCGCAAGCAAACTTTTGAGAGAAACAAGAACATATCAGGATCAAATTTCAAAGATGATTGCTGCAGTGCAAAATATGTATGAATACTTGCAGGAAGCTGGTTTTGAACAGTCAAGGAAATCATTCCTTGAAGAAAAACTTGAGAAACTGCATGAGGATGTTAACAATCTCAAGAAACAGGGCAAAAACATGAAAAAACTTAATGAAGCAGAAGTTACTCTCAAATTGACCGGCATGCCGGATGACATTGATCTTGAACAGATTGGTGTTGATCTCTTGACTGGTGAAGAGGAGGAAGGAACTGAAGAGGGTGAACCTGAGGACCTTGATATTGACATCACATCTGATGAGGATGAAGGTGGTGAAGAGGGCCAAGAGGGTGAAGATCTTGATCTGAACATTGATGCTGACGGTGAAGATGTTAACGTCAAAGAAGAGGGTGAAGATATGGATGATGATCAGGTCATTGAGATTGATGAATCTGTTCTCAGAAGAGAGCTGATCAGAGCACGTAAACTCTTTGAGAGCGCTGCAAAAGCAAAGAGTGCAAAGGACTTTGGCGGTGGAAAGTCTGATGGCGATCCACTGAAAGAGGATGAAGAATTTGGCGGTGGAAAATCAGAGGGTGATCCTCTCAAGGAAGCAGATGGTGCTTCAGATGATGAGGGAACTCTGGTTGCAAATGAATCAGTTTGCGAAGAGGGTGATGAGATGGAAGAGGGTGGTCAAAAGGGTGAAATCAATGATCAACCAGAAAATCGTCAGATTGAGGAAGAACTTCAATTTGAGTCAAAATTGCGCTCATCACTTGCAAGGAGAGCTAAACTGATCAGAGAGAGTTCAGTCAGTGGTTCAAGAGTGCGTTACAACAACATTGTGAAGCGTTTCAATGAATCACTCGCACGTTCAAAAGGATTGCGTGCAAAGATGTTAAAAGAGCACAACTCAAATAGTGGCTCAAGGTCTGAGGAGAGCAGGACCAACAGAAGTCTCCAAACAAAATTGGCAGAGACGAATCTCTACAATGCAAAACATCACTTAACAAAGAAGCTGTTTGAAACTCGTGTTGTGACATCTGCTCAGAAGGCAGCAATTGTCAGAAGAATTGATGCAGCAAAATCTGTTGGTGAGGTTAGGGCTCTAATTGAGAATTTCTCAAAGAGACTTAGTGGTAAGACAATCAGTGAGAGTGCTGTCAAAGGCAGCGCATCACAACCCGCAAAGCAATCACAACCAGTCTTGACAGAAGGTGTCGAGGTTGATCGTTGGGGTAAGCTTGCTGGCATAATCAAGTGAACAAATACAGAAAGCAAAAGAGAGAGAAATATATGTCTAAAATGTTTACACTTGATCAGCTCTCAAAGGACGTTAAAGAACGTAACATTGGTGCTGATCGCGTTAGATTGGTAGAAAAATGGTCAAGATCAGGTCTCCTGAGAGGCCTTGATGGTTACAAGCGTGAGTCAATGGCTCAATTGCTTGAGAACCAAGCAGCACAGGTTTTGAAGGAAGCTGCTGCAATCTCAACCGGTGGTGGTACAATGACCTCAACCGGTCAACTGCAAGGTTTCACAAACGTTGCATTCCCAATAGTTCGTAGGGTTTTCGGTGGTCTCGTTGCAAATGAGCTGGTTTCAGTTCAGCCAATGACACTCCCATCTGGCCTTGTGTTCTATCTCGATTACACATATGGAAGTTATGTCGGTGGTGACAGCGATGCAACAAACAATGTGTATGCAAAGGGTCAGTCATTGTACAGCAACCCAGCTGGTAGAGGTATCCAATCAGGATCTCTTGCAGCAGGTGGTATGTATGATATCGCTGGTGATGGATACTCAAGAGTTCATGCTGTGTCAGCAACCATCGCAACTGCATCAATTGGTGCATGGACCGGTGCTTCTGAAGCCTGGACAGTTGGTGGCATCGTTGCTTCACAAACTGATTTTACAGGTACAAACGCAAGAATGCTTCAATTTGATCCACAAGTTGAGGTTGACATTGCAAACAATGTTCTTGACGTTCAATTCCTCCATGTCGCTGTCAGTGATTTGACAACTGGCATTGCAAAGGGTGACTTCCTCGCAATTGATCAGATTGCTTACTTTGGTCCAACGACCGGGAGCGTCGGCTCCGACGTCTGGGGTTCAACCTATCAGGGCGGTTCTGGCATCCTGAATCTCAGGAGACTGAACAAGCGTGGTACGTTCTCTGGTGGTGTGTTTACCGCTGATCCACTCAATGGTACATACATTCAGATGGTACTCAGGTTGACAAACGCTGCAACAACAGCAATCATCACCGGTGCTCAGGCTTCAAACTTGAAGTTCTCTGCTCCTGTCCAAGACAACCTTGCAGTTGACAGCAGCTCTGGCGGTACTCTCACGGTTCCAAGTTTTGAAAGCGATTTTGGTTCTTCACCAACGCCTGCAATTCCTGAAATCGATATCAAGATTGAGAGCATTGCAATCACTGCAACAAGCCGTAAGCTCAGGGCTCGTTGGTCCCCTGAATTGGCACAAGATCTCAATGCGTACCACTCAATTGACGCAGAGGTTGAGTTGACATCAATCCTTTCAGAGCAGATTGCTCTTGAGATTGATCGTGAAATTCTTGGTGATCTTCTCACACAAGCAAATGGCGCAATCATGTACTGGAGCAGAGCTCCTGGCAGGTTCGTCAACAAGTTGACCGGTGCTCCTGTTCAGTTGGCAAACAGCCTTTCAATCGGACCACAATTCACTGGTACAGTCCGTGAATGGTATGAGACACTGATTGAGACAATCATCGATGTTGCAAATACAATTCACAGGAAGACCCTCCGCGGTGCAGCAAACTTCATGGTAACTGGCCCAGATGTTTGCACAATCCTTGAGAGCAGCGTGTTGTATAAGCCAAAGTTCTCAATTGATAGCGAAGGTCAGGTTGGCAGCCCATTCACCATTGGTGCAGAGGCTGTTGGTACGGTGAGCAACAGGTTCACAGTTTACAAGGACCCATACTTCCCAAGAAACAAGATTCTTGTTGGATATAAAGGTGGATCATATTTGGAAACGGGATTTGTATATTCCCCATACGTTCCGCTGATAGTCACACCAACAATTTTCGCACCTGAAGATTTTACGCCAAGGCGTGGAGTGATGACAAGGTACGGAAAGAAGATGATTCGATCTGACTTCTATGGTGTTGTGAATGTCCTTGACATGAACATCATCTAAGGTTAAAATAAGGTCAAAATAACTTTGGGCCTCCTTTTGGGAGGCCCTTTGTTTTTCTGCAAAGTGCATCATGAACCATCAAAGGGTAAATGACTTTTTCATAAATGACTTTCACAAAGTCATCATCTCTGTTCTCAAGGGAACAATAGGGTGAATGACTACCACACAAGGGGTGAATGACAATTACATACTTAATTGTGTACAGTGGTCAATTGTGTTGTACAATAAAACTATGAAAGTTGTTTTATGGAAATTTGTAAAGATTGTGGAATTGAATTAAAAAACATACGAGCGCTTGTATTACATGTGAATAAACATCATCATGGATATGATTTATATGTACTCAACCATGATTACAATGGTGTAAGACCATTGTGCAAATGTGGATGTGGTCAAGAAACTCCTTGGAGTAAAAAGAAAAAGAAATACACTGAATATTCATATGGTCATATATTGCAAACACCATCAGTGAGGCCTAGGGCGTTAAAAGCTGCAGCAATTGCAATGAGTCGTCCTGAAGTTAGAGCAAAGAATTCTGAACGATTAAAGGAACGTTGGAAGAATGATGAAAAGTTCAGAGAACATCAAAAACAGATATCAAAAATGAATATGCAGAAAATGTTAGAACACAACAAAACTCCAGAAGCTCGGGCAGCATCTTCACAGAGAAAAAAGGATTTTTGGGCATCTGAAAAGGGTGAACAACTCAGAGAACAGATGAAATCTGATGAAATGAGACAGAAGATATCAGAGGCAACTCAGACTGCATTTACCCCTGAAGTTAAACAGAGAACATCTGATGGCGTGAAGAGAGCAATCATGAGTGGAAAGTTTACACCATCAACAAGTTGGAAAAATCTTGATAGAGGATACGTTGACAACATTTGGTGTGACAGTGGACTTGAGAAAAGATTTGTTGAGAAATGTAGAGAACTGAATATTGTTTGTGAAAGAACATCCAGATGTCACAGAGTACAGTATGGTGATGGAAAAATATACATTCCAGATTTCTATCTTCCAGAACACAATGCAATCATTGAATTGAAGGGAAGAATTGTTGACATTGATTATGAAAAATGGAAAGAGGCAGAAAAAGTGTTCGAACATTTCATTGTATTGAATAAAGATAATTACGCAAAATTTTTGGAGGTATTATGTCCCTCTACGTAAAGAAGACAGAGTTCTGTTGCAAGATTTGTGGTTGGCAAATGAAGGACACAGAGAGAGCAGGAAAAGCATTCTCAGATCATCTCAGACGTCAACACGGTTTGAGTTCTCAAGAGTACACTGTCAGACATCTCCATAATGGAGTGAGACCAACCTGTCCAGTCTGTGGCAGTGAGACACGATACCTCTCTTTTGGCTTTAGGAAATACTGCTCTGAGCACCAGAAGTGTGCAATGCAGGAGGGTGGCAGGGGTGAACTGAGTTCTCCAAATGGGGCTGCTGCCGCGACAATGATTATGGTCAAACCGATCACAGCAAAAGAAAAGATTCCCAAGACAACTGACCGGTCTTGGGAAGATCTGTACGCAGAATGGCAAACATTCATCAGGAAACAGCACAGGGGAACGTTCACCAAGGGTGACACACAATTCTCAGACTGCGGGAAGTGGGCATACAGACTGATTGACATCAGGAAGAATGTAGACAGGACAGAGTTGTCAAATCTGTACACTGCATTGGGCAACATTGGTTGCAGACTGACTGTGTACACCAGCGATGAATGGCGAGAAAAGGGTGACATCTGCAGACAACAGATTGGTCACATATTGGGTGAGAGCACAGTCAGGATTGGCGCACGACAGTGCCAGATTAGGCAGTTGACAACAGCTGAAAGACGTGATGTGTTCACCAAATATCACATTCAGGGTGACACTTCAGCAAAGGTTGCATATGGACTCATCAGTGGGGGTGAAATTGTTGGTGCTGTGAGCGGCAGAGTTCCAGTTCAGAAGAAGTGGGGACATGTTCTTGAGATTGCAAGGATGGTTTTCAAGAGTGGATATTCAGTCATGGGCGGCGCATCGAGGCTCATAAGGGCTCTTGAAGTGTGGGCCAAATTGAACTGCTTCAGTGGCGTCATTTCATATGCTGAGCTGCGTTATGGAACAGGTGGTGTGTACGGGAAGTGTGGGTACCAGAAGGTTGCTGTCACTGGGCAGAACTATTGGTATTCAGATGGAGTGAACAGGTATGACCGGTTTGCTTTCCGCGCCCATGATGGTAAGTCAGAAGCACAGTGTGCACTCGAGCATGGTGTTCATCCTGTTTGGGGAATTGGCAATGCTGTGTACCTGAAACTGTTCTGAGCAATAGCCACATACAGTTCTGTCAACAGGTCCAGAATGACCCAGAACAATTTTTTGTCAGCACACCATAGATATAACTGTATGCAGACTGACAAAGGTATTCAGGGGTTATTGAGGGAGATCAGGGATGTTCTCATTGATAAGGTTGATCAGGAGGAATTGGATGAGATCATCAGGAAGGTTGGCAACCGATGGGTTCTGTACACTAAGAAGAAGGATCCAAAAACAGGCAAACACAGGAGGTTGGGAACTCATACCTCAAAGAAGGGTGTAATTGATCAGGAATTGGCAATCAAGTATTCACAAGGACAGTGAACATGCTGTTGACTGAAGCAAAATTTGGTTTGAATGATCTCAAAAAGTTTGGTTACAAACTGTATGTTGAGGATAATTCAAATGGTGAGATCACAATCTATCTCATTGATGATGAGAATAGTACGCATGGCGTAATTGTGACAGAAGTGATTGGTTCATCAAAGAGCACAGTTCATGAAGTTGTTAGGGTTGCTGCAGATGGTGGTTGGGGTCCACTGATGTATGAGGCAGCAATGGCATACTTTTATCCACAATACATTAAACCATCTGGATACATGACTTCCACCTATGCGTCAGCAGTATGGGAAAAGTTTTTCAATAGAGATGATGTTGAAAAGTTGAAAATTGATTATGAAAGATTGGGTCCGAGAGCAGAATATCTGAATACTTTGTACAGAAAAAAGAACCCCATACTCAAGAACAGAATCGTTGACATATCTGAACATCCAGAATTCAATGTTGTTGATGAAATGTTCAGAGATGAAGTGAACCCAATCAAGGGTGATTATAAGAAATTCTTTGATAAAAAGTACAGTAAAGAAGTAAAAGCTGACAAAAGAGAATTTCATTGGAAAGAGAACATTCTGAACGTTGAAGATTTGTTGAAACATATTATCCACTGGAAAAACTTTGATACAATGTGGGTTGATGAAGATGACGCCAAATCTTTTTTGAAAGATCTTCAAAAATTGCAGAATGACATTGAAGATTTGGGTATTGCAAAAAGGATTGATATCAACAATTGTGAAATGATTATTGATGAATTGAGTGATGCAATTGAGATGGCATACAACACTGACAATGATAAAAATTTGAACAAATTGATCAAAGAATATGTTAAAGAACTGATTGAGGCTTTGAGAGATCTCATTTGGAACGTTAAAAATCTGCGTAAATAAAGTTTTGAACTCTTTAACCGCCATTTGTTACATTACTGATATCAGCTAATGCTGCTAAACAGGATGAAATCAGAAGGTAAAATTATGGCAAAGAAGTATATTCAGATCAACAAGAGTGCATCAATCAAGACCCGTTATGATCGTACGGGAAAGCTTAGGACTGAGACCGCCGGCAGGAATGCAGGTGTCAATGTTGCAGTGAGTACAAATGAGCGCAATGACAGCACAATGTTGTACGTTGACTTCCCAGATGGGAGTGTTGCTCAATTTGATGGTAGGTCAGCAAGAACACTCTTTAGGGTTCTCAGCAGACATTATGATGTGCAGGATAAATCACTCTAAAAATCAGTAAATAAAAAGTGTGCAGTTCAAGGGATCAGAAATGGTCCCTTGAGCTGTTTTTGTTGTACAATCTGTGCATGTTGAATGTTGAATTGTCATTGATTGAAGCAATTGATGTTGTAACTGTCCTATCACTCATCAGTGTTGAACAGTTTGAGAATGATAGGATACAGAACATAAAGAGTGTCATCAATCGCATCAGGTCTGCTGCAGGTGCTGATGACAGCATTGTGAAACAGTTTGATGTGTGGCGTAAACGTCAGGAAGAGATCATCAATTTGCGTAATCACAGTGCAGATTGAAGTGATAATATATCAAGTATGGATAGAGAACATTTGTGGCAATTATCTCACAAAGTTGTTGGTATGACAATTGCTCAAGCATTCAAATGTGTTGTGTCAACAGGATGCAAATTCAGGATATACAGATACAATGGTGAACAGAACATCATGAATGAAATGTCTGAATTCAACACAATTGTTGTATCTGTCAATGATGGAATAGTTAAAAAATCATGGGTAGGTTAATATGTCAGCATACACAGAGAATTTAGTTGAAGAGATCAAGAGACTTGAGAGCAAGATCAAACTGTTGAAAGAGAATGATGATCCCATAACAGATGAGGCTAATCTTCTGAATGTTTTACGAGAAAAATTGCAACAGGCAACCAACGCCCTGTCAGGAGGAGCACAATTGTTGAAGAGTTCTGTTGAACAGGGTCAACCTGTTCTGAAAGGATAAAATGATAGCAGATATAACTCAAACAGTCAGGGCAGCAAGACCAGCCCCCGCAGCGCCATTAACAATCATAGTTGAACAACCAATTGCTGGTACATTCACACAAGTGGGTCCACAACAACATGTTGTCAAAACTGAACCATATGTCAGGGTGAGTGCTCTTTCACAACAATTGCAGGAAATGATCAGAAGAGAACTTGAATTGATGACTGCTGGATATAGATGAGAGAACTGAAACTTGGCGATGTTGGCAGCGACGTAAGATTGTGGAAAGAATTTCTCATAACACTTGGCGGTCAATATGTCAATGTTGTTGTTGACGATACATTTGATGTGCAAACGCAACATGTTACACAATGTTTTCAGAGATCACTTGGCGTTGATCCAACAGGTGTTGTTGATCAGGTGACTGTTGGTTATGCTCTCTTGACAGGATATGATTGGTCAAGATTGCATGAAATTTTTGTTGATTAGTTAGCTTGCAGGAACGGGTGGAGAAACAATGACTGCAAAAAGAATTGTTACAGATCATAAAGAACTTGACAACATAGGTACACTGACACATGATCAGATTGATGTTGCTGTCAACAACACAGAGTGGATCATAACGTCAAGTTCAGTTGAACAACCTCCAAATGCAAGAAAATTGACAGCCGGAACTGGAATTCAGATTGATGATCATGGTCCAGGAGCAGAGCTCATCATATCTTCAACTGCATCCGGATCATCAGGTATTGATGAAAGTGTTCATGAAAGTTTGAATACACTTGCACACTATCCTGTGCAAAACGGTGTTGATGATGTTCAGTACAATACGTGGGGTGTTACAGACTACATTTTGTGGACAAATGGTTCAAGAAATGTCAAATTGCAGGATTACAAAATTACTTACAACAGTATTGGTTTGATATCACAATTGACTGGTAGCACATACAATTCTGATGGTACAGTGAAAACAAGATTATTGGAAACGCCAACATATGACAGTTTGAGAAGAATAGTTTCTATTGACAGGGTGAAAGTTGTGTAAATGCTGAATGTAATACAGATACAGATTAATGATTCTACCCCAAGAGTATTCACTGGACCTCAAACATATGATAGAGACAATGGTGGTGCACTTATAGTTCCAGCAGGATACAGTTTGCCAACTGGATCACTGATAAATGGTGAAGTTTTTTGGAACATCACAGAAAAGAAACTTTACAGATACAATTCAGGATCTCTGTCTTGGGAAGCATCTGGTGGAGCATATGCACCTGATGATGCACAGTATCTTGTTCTGTCTTCATCTGCAACATTGTCAAATGAAAGAATTGTTTCAATTGGAACAGGATTGATTGGTGTTGATGGTGGTCCTGGGTCTGCATTCAATTTCAGCATTGATGACAGCGTTGTTGCAACGTTGAGTGGATCTGCATTCAGTGGTCCTGTTGTGGCAAATGGTGGATTGAGTGGATCACTTCAGAAATTGTCTGATGGAACGAGTTACATTGTTGCTGGCACAAATGTGTCAGTGATTTCTTCATCAAATGGTCAGATCACAATCAGCACTCGGGATGCAGCAGACTTGAATGCCTCATATTTGGTGTTGAATGCAACCAGTTCACTCAATAATGAGCGAGTATTGACAATTGGAACAGGATTGAGTGGATCAGATGTTGGTGGAAATTATACAATCAGTATTGACAATAGCACCATTGCAACCATCTCAGGTTCAACATTCAGTGGTCCAGTAGTTGCATCAGGTGGATTGAGTGGATCATTACAGAAATTATCAAATGGAACATCATACCTTATTGCAGGTGCAAATGTAACAATTCAATCACAAAGTAATGGTCAGATTGTTATCAGTTCACAGGATGCATCAGATAAGAATGCATCGTATTTGGTGTTGAACACAACCAGTTCACTCAATAATGAACGTGCATTGACACTTGGTGTAGGTATCAGTGGATCAGATGGTGGTGCAAATGGAAATTATGTGCTCAACATTGACAATGGCGTTGTTGCAACGATCAGCGGTTCAACATTCACAGGTCCAGTTATTGCTTCTGGTGGTCTAACAGGTTCACTCCAAAAACTTTCATCTGGATTGAGCTATTTGGTTGCAGGTGGAAATGTTAACATTTTGTCACAAAGCAGTGGACAGATCACAATCAGTACAATCAATAGTGGAAGTGTGTTGGGACCGACAACATCAACTGACAATGCATTGGCAAGATATGATGGAACATCTGGAAAAATTATTCAGAATTCAACAGTTACACTCAGCGATTCTGGAAGTTTTCAGAATGTTTACACAATTGATTTCACACCAACAGATCCTGCAACTGTGCCAGATCTTGAAGGAAGGATATTCTATGACAGTCAAGATCATACGCTTGCAGTGAAGACAGACATCAGTGGGACAACACTTCAAGTTGGTCAAGAAATGTTTGTTCGTGTTCAGAACAAAACCAGTTCTTCAATTTTGAATGGTTCTGCTGTGTACATCAATGGTGCACAAGGAAATAGGCCAACAATTGCTCCTTCAATTGCAACTGACAGTTCATCAATAAAAGTCATTGGTCTGGCAACTGACAACATAGCAGTCGATGCTTATGGATACATCACAACCAGAGGAATTGTAAGAGATCTTGATACACACAGTTACACTGAAGGTGATATTCTGTATCTGTCAACAACAGTAAGTGGTGGACTTCAGAACACAAAGCCAATTGGAACTGCTGCTGTGGTTGAGATTGGAACAGTACTGAGAGCACACCCAACTCTTGGTATGATTCTTGTCAATTTGCAACCTCCACAACGATTGGCAGATCTGTATGATGTTGGTAACGATGGACCAACTTTTGGTGCATATCTCAGGGGCGATGGAGCGTTTTGGCAAAGTAGAGATTTCAATAGTGATGTCATTTCAGCAACAACTGGTAGTTTTGCTGACATCAATGTTCAATACGTTGTATTGGGTGTAACCAGTTCATTACCAAATGAGCGAGTTCTTACAATGGGAACTGGACTGAAATCTGTTGATGCTGGGGCAGGTGGAAATTATACACTCAGCATAAATGATGGTGTTGTTGCAACAATCAGCGGGTCAACTTTCAGCGGACCAGTAAAAGCTTCTGGAGGGTTATCAGGATCACTTCAAAAATTGGTTGATGGTACAAGTTATTTGGCTGCTGGCAATGGAATAACAATTAATTCTGGGTCATCCGGACAGGTAACAATTGCTGCCCTTATATGTGCACCAACAGGTGCTCAATATTTGACATTGGCAACAGATGCAACACTTTCAGCAGAACGTGTTCTCACAATGGGTACTGGACTCAAAGCAACAGACGCCGGCGCCAATGGAAATTATACTGTCAACATAAATGACAGTGTTGTTGCAACAATTTCAGGTTCAACATTCACAGGTCCAATCATTGCAAATGGCGGACTCAGCGGATCACTTCAGAAGTTATCAAATGGTTTGAGTTATCTTGTGGCTGGAACAAACGTCACAATTGTGTCGCAAAGTAGTGGACAAATTGTGATCAATTCAACTGCAACAGGAACTGGAGGCGGAGATTCGGCTGCATCGTATTTGGTGTTGAATACAACCAGCTCACTCAGTAATGAACGTGTTCTTACGTTGGGTACAGGCCTCAGTGGATCAGATGGTGGCGCAAATGGAAATTATACATTTGGTATCAATGATGCTGTTGTTGCAACGTTGAGTGGATCAACATTCAGTGGTCCAGTGATAACTTCTGGTGGTTTGACAGGTTCACTTCAGAAACTGCCAAATGGAACAAGCTATCTTGTTGCTGGAAATAATATCACAATAGTTTCAGGTTCCGGAACAAATGGTCAGATTACAATCACGGGAGCAACACAAGCACCAGTTAGTGCTCAATATCTCACTCTTGCTACAGATACAACTCTGACTGCTGAACGAGTGCTCACAATGGGAACTGGATTGAAATCTGTTGATGCAGGAGCAGGTGGAAACTATACACTCAACATTGACAACGGAATTGTCGCAACAGTTTCTGGAACAAATTTTAGTGGTCCAGTGGTTGCCACTGGGGGTTTGAGTGGATCACTTCAAAAGTTGTCAAATGGTTTGAGTTATCTTGCAGCAGGAACAAATGTAACGATAGCATCACAAAGTAATGGACAAATTATTGTTAGTGCAACAACACAGGCACCTACAAATGCTCAATATTTGACATTGGCAACAGATGCAACACTTTCAGCAGAACGTGTTCTCACAATGGGTACTGGAATTTCTGGATCAGATGCAGGCGCAAATGGCAATTATACAATTGCCATAAACAATGGTGTTGTTGCAACAATCAGTGGTTCAACTTTCAGTGGACCTGTTATTGCTGGCGGTGGTTTAACAGGATCACTCCAAAAATTGTCATCTGGATTAAGCTATTTGGCTGCAGGTGCAAATGTAACAATCGTTTCACAAAGCAATGGTCAAATTGTTATTAGTTCAACTGCAACAGGAACTGGGGGTGGTGATGCTGCAGCATCATATCTTGTTCTGAGTACGACTAGCTCACTCAGTAACGAGAGAGCCTTGACACTTGGTACAGGTCTCAGTGGTTCTGATGGCGGAGCCAATGGAAATTATACAATTGCAATTAACAATGGCGTTGTTGCAACGATCAGCGGTTCAACATTCACAGGTCCAGTTATTGCTTCCAATGGATTGAGTGGATCACTTCAAAAGTTGTCAAATGGTTTGAGTTATTTGACACCATCTGGTAGCATTTCAATCACATCACAAAGTAGTGGTCAAGTTTCAATTTTTGCGCCAAAAAGATTGTTAGCTGTCGAATTCTGTTTAACAGAAAACGTGAACAACTGTGAAAAGTATTTTTATGTGTGGAGAACAAATTCAGCTGCAACTGATTCTGAAAGATCTGGAAATAATGGTGGACTTCAGAATGCAAACAGTTGTTCACCATATCAGGTGCCATTTGATTGCACAATAAAGAAGGCAGTGTTAACACTCAAGGGTGCAGGAGTTCAGAATGGTTCTGTGTCATATCCAGTAACGTATCAGACTGATCTGTTTGATATTGGTTTCTATTCAGAAACAAAAATTGCAGATATTGATTTTACTGACATAAATTCAGGTGTACAAACATATTCTCCTGGTAATACAGATTATAAGGGTTCAACAAATTTGAATGTTACTGCATCTTTGGGTCAAATGTTGGGACTCAAATTCATAAATGGTAGTGCTGCAAATCTTGTTGGTCAGTCAAGAAATGCATTTGTTACATTAGTTATTGAGGAAACATGACGTGTTATAAGCAGGAAGTATTCTTAAACAATGATGGTGATATCACAATAGGTGATATGATAATTCCATCAAAAGGGAGTGTACAAATTTGGGATAATTTGACGTTGATTGATGACGTTCTTTACAATTTTACAGAATGTAAAGATAACATAGCAAAATTTAATGAATATATTGGTACCGGTCAATTGACATTGAGTGATGGAACTGAAAAGACTGTTCAGGAAGCATTCAATATATTTGACAAAATGTTGTGTACTTATAATTGTTCTTTAATGGTACTGGAACAATTACAAATACAAAACTTTAGATGGAGTTAAAATATGGCAATTACACTTTCAACAACAGCGAGAAACGCAGCTAACGATGCGGTAACAGCATTAGCTAATGGTGGGCATCTAGTAATTTTAGCTGGAGCTACAGTACTTTGTACAATAAACTTATCTGCTACAGCATTTGCTGCATCAACAACTGGCTCTGCTAGTGCTAATGGTTTACCACTTTCTGGAACGGCATCAAATTCAGGAACTGCTGATTCATATAGAGTTGAAACATCTGGATCAACTTCTTTATGGACAGGTACTGTTGGTGTAGGCTCTGGAGATTTACAGCTTTCAAGTTTATCAATTAGTTCGGGTCAGACAGTTACAGTAAATTCATGGGCGCACGCACAACCAGCATAATAATATAGGATAGGTTCATATAATATGTCTAATGCTTTTCGCATCAGTGGCGAACAGGATGTGTTACAATTAGCGACACGTACCAGTGCTTATCCAGCAACATTTATTGGCTGGGTAAAAATGAGAGCTGATAGAAATGCATATTCGGCAATATTTACAATAGAAGAAGGCGATGGACATTCGACATCATATAATGAGTTAATTACAGATAGCGACGGCACTACTCTTGTTGTTTATGATACAAACGATATATGTGGAACTGTAGGGACATTAACTCAAGATGTTTGGTACAAGTTAGCTTGGGTTGTTGGTAATGGGACATTTTCTGTTTATTGGGGCACTGAAGGTACTGCCGGATTAACTTTAGCAACATCTGGATCAATTCAAAATGTCACTACTGTTGATTATAACGGAATAGGATCATCAAACTATGCTTCAACTGAATGGTTTAATGGTTGTTTTAGTGGAGTTCGTGTTTGGACAGACACATTAACAAAAGAAGAAATTGAAGCCGAATTTACAAGCGCCACACCAGTTAAAACAACCAACCTATTAGGTGCGTGGTTACCTCCTACAGTTACGGTCGATACAATATTAACGGCCATATCAGGCTCTAATTTAATAGACGGAGTTGGCGGAGGAACACCAGATTATACCATTGAAGATGGTCCAACACTAGATCCATCAACCCAGCAAGCTCCAATTAATTGGCTTACATCAATGCCTCATATTTCTAGAGGAAAGCCAATTTATGGTACAGATGTTCCAAGCAGAATGAATGATGGTGTATATGGATATGTAGATACACCTGGGGCATGGACTTGTACTGCTGGATCTTGGATTGCAATAAACTTAGGATCTGGACCAACTCAAATATTAGTAGCAATATCCAATGATCATGATAGTGCAGGTAGGTGGGTAACTACAGGTTTTAATAAGTACAGATTTCAAGTTTCATCAGATTCTACTAATGGAACAGATGGAACATGGACCACTTCCGTAACGGTTACTGATAACTCTGCTATATGTCGTGAACATTTAATTAATTTTACTGGATATTCATGGATAAAGTTAATTGTTGATGAGGCCACTGGTGGACAGCTAGATGAACTTGACGTTTGGGACGCGACTAATGGTACTCCGGATACATTTGTATTTATCGGTGATTCTTTAACAGATAGTGCGATACGAAGATTTGAATATTCTGGTGGAGGTTTACAGCCTTCATTTCAAGAAAATGTTTTATCAAATAATCCTGGACATTACCCATTACAAGTAAACTGTGGATATGCAGGAATGGGTGCCTCATATTGGCAGACTACAATATCAACAGCCTTAGCGTTATATCCAGACTGTAAATATTGGTGTTTAGATATTGGTATGAATGATGGCGCCTCAATGCCATCACAAATATCTTCATTCGTAGCATCAATGTCTGCAATTGTTGAAGCGATATTGGCTGCTGGCAAAATTCCAATTATTGCTAGAACGACATGGACTGGAGCCACTGGATATGGCGGAGGAGATTATAATACATGTGGTTTAAGATATCTTAATGATTATGGTATTGACGTTGTAGCGAATAATTATTCTATTAGAAAAGGCCCAGATTTATATAAATTATTTTATGACAATAGTGCTACATATAATGTAACTACCGATCCCCACCCAAATGAAACCGGATATAAAGCATGGACAAAAGCTTGGGCAGATTCTCTTGGTATTGGGCCGATAGTAGCGAATATATCAGAAACTAATTCCAAACAAACTGACGCAATATATTCTGGACAAACACCAATATCAGCCACTGGTAACGAATCAACATCAAGTCAAACGGATGCTATATCAGCAAGCATAAGTACGCCAGCGTCATCATCAAAAGCGGCAGTATTTAATAGCAATTCTGGTATTTGTTCTACAGGTAGGCCGCTTACATATTTTGCAATATGTAGATGGGTAAAATTTACATCATTGTCTGAAAACTATTACAGGGCGCCATTTCAATGGCGAGGTTCTGCTGCATCTGTAACTGATTATATCAGTGGTGGCGGATCTTATAGTCCTGAAGGCTCTGCCCTTCCAGCCAACGTATTAGACATACCCATGTCAAATAACACATGGATATTCATTGCGTATGTTTGGAACGGCACTGCATTTACAATATATACAGCGCATGAAGGTGATACTAGCCTAACAACACATACTACTGCAACTGCTGCAAGTAATCCTAATACATGGACAACATTCCAACCAGTATTAGGAATGAGATATTATGGTGTAACTGGTGATTGTGCGTTAAATATGCAATTAGCGCATGTTAGAATATTTACCAGATCTTCTGGAGCATATACTGCAGAAGAAATATTCAGCGAAGCAATGTCAAATACTCCTGTGATGACATCTGGTGTATTGTGTGCATTTGAATTTGATAACAAATTAACTGATTCTGGACCGTCAGGTTTAACGTTAACAAACAATGGACTTGCTTTGCCATCAACTTATGTTGATGGGCCAACTTTATCATCAGGGACAGCGACACCAGATCCAGTAACTGTAACAATTTCAGAATCAACACAAAAACAGACAGATGAAATAAATGTAGCGTTATCATATCAAACACTCACAGCGACAATTTCAGAAACAACGCAGAAACAATCTGATGTAATCGTCTCAATAGTAACAAATCCAATAATAACAGCAACGTTATCTGAGACAACACAAAAACAGACAGACACTATTTCAACATCAATTTCATATCAAGCAATCACAGCAACAATTTCAGAATCAACACAAAAACAGACTGATGCAATCATTGTGGGTTCTTCGGAACTTACCATGTACACTTATCAACTTGATGAATTGCCATTTAAACGTTTTGATGTGAACAGATTTAAGGCGGATATAGCCTATTCAAGTATAACCAGCAATATGACATCAGTTTCAATTGTTAATGGCACAATAACATTACTGTTTGATAATCAGTTGTCAAAAAAGGAAGAAAAAATTCTTAGACAATTTATGATGAATCATACAGGTAAATCTCTGTTTGGAGATCAAACGCCATTGATTGATCAGACAATTCAAAATATTGTAAACAATTTTACTGCAACAAATTTACAATCAGCAAGTGTCATTAAATTTGGCTGTACTGCTGACAGCACATTGACCGGAATTGATAGCACAGTTTTTTCAGATGGAAGATCAAAACTGATCATTAATGATTCAGAATTTACATTGACAATTCAGAATAATAGTGCATTGAGCAATGCAGAAAATTGTTTCATAACAAGTGATGACGCGGATGTTGAACTGTCACCTGGTTATGCTGCAATTGTTTGGTATGATGAAAAATTGACAAAAATAAGAATATGGGATATACGTTGATTATGCAAAATGTTCATCAACATTATAAGCGTAACCACCAAATTGTTGATCAGAATGTGTACAAAGAACAATTGGGTTCTGTTGGAAACATTCTGATAATGTCAGTTGACGGAGAGTACATCAGGGACAATATTGATGTTGATTTTCTTATGGGCGGAAATCCAGGACCATACAAATATGTTCCAAATAATGAAGTTTGGATAGAATACAATTTGTCAGCAATTGATACAATGTCAATTCTACTTCATGAGCTGATTGAAATGTATCATATGAAATCTGGACATATGACCTACAATAGAGCACACAAATTGGCAGATCAATTTGAAGAACAGTTGAGAAATGTTTATGCAAATTCTGATATCAGCAAGAGTGAAGGGATTGAAATTGTTGAAAAATTTGTTGAAGCAGAAGGATTGATATCAAAATGAGTTTTCAACAGCTGAGAAATGTTGATTTTGGAAAAAACAGAGCAAATGCAACAGGATCAAGTGGTGTTGGTTATACTCTGCTTGGGGACGATGGTTCTGTTGCGCAAGCAAGAACAACTACAGGAGTATATCAATTGTTGCCTGATAGTGGATTGTATGCATGTAATATTACGTTTCCTGACAATTGGCATGGTCAAATTGTTTGGGACACTGGAAGTGTATACACAACAACATATGCACTTGAACAGTACAATTATGAAGAGAACAATCCAAACAGCGATTTAACATTACAAATTGTACAAAATATTACCGGATCAGTGCAATTGATTAGGGATGTCACATGTGGAAGATGGAAGATTGTTGGAAATCAAATGATCTTTTATGCAGAAGACAATTTGACTGAAGTTTTACGTTTCAATCTGTATGATGACACAATGGCACCAACAATGGACAGTGTCTTTGAGAGGGTTAAGGTTTGATTGGTAATAGAATTGTAACAAGAGGAATGGGAAGAAGTCTGGGGGTACCTGGGAGGTCAGGAATGGTAACTCAGGGTTATGGTGGACTGGCACAAATTATCATAAATGTTGCATCTGAAATTGTGCGAAAAGGCATAACGTATGGACGCAGTGCAACAAGAAAAGTTATTGAAGAATTTGAAACAATATTTGTGAGTGCAAAATTGATTGAGGTTAACAATTCTGTTCCAAAAAAATTAATCAAGGGTGAAATTGTTGTCAAGATGAAACGTAATGATGGAATTGTTGCAATTGCAAACTTTGTGAATTCAATTGTTGTTGAGACAGCAATGAGAGTCAAGATAGCCATTAAGAGAATATTTGGGAGATAATTAGCAACAAATGGAAAATTTAACTGAAGCGCTGAATTTGGATGTTGAAGAGCAGAATGAACTCTTGTTCAAGGTTGTTGTTGAGGGTGCAGAACAAGCACCAGCAAGCATTCGTTTGATTTGTGAAAATACAGATGGAATGTCATATATGTTCAAAGGAACGCCAATCAATGGTGAGGGTGTAATATCATTCAATCTTCCGCCAATGGTTGGAAAATTGAAAGAGGGAACATATGATGGCAAAGTTGAAGTGTTGATTGAGAATAAATGTTTCACTCCCGTTCAATTCAAAATGAATTTTAAGAAGACAGTCAAAGTTGTTGCTGAGGCAGTTGTTCCTGTGCAAAATAGAAAACAGGAATTGAAAATTTCTGCACAACCAATTGTGAAAGTTGTTGACAGACAACATAAGCCTGATGTCAGGATTGCAACAAAGAATGATGTTGTTGACATAACAAAAAAGATACTTGGCAAAAAATGATCGCATGATTTCATTCGATATTTAAGATCGTGCCAAAGTTTATCGAAACAATCAACCCAACGCCATTTCAATTTTTTGATGCAGATCAATCATTTCAGCTTGATGCTGATGGAATGGTACTGTTTGTGAAAAGAAAGTTGGGTGATGACGTACTGAGTGTTGAACTGTCAAATAAAGAAATTTGGTCATGTTTTGAAGAGGCAACATGTGAATATAGTCGTCTCATTCATGAAATGAAAATTCAATCAGAACTTGTCAATGTATTGGGGCTCCCAACTGGCAGCACAAATTTGACAAATATGTACCCACGCCAATCACTCGAATATCTCATAAGAATGGCTGAACCATATGCAAATGAGTCATTCGTAGGAGGAACTCAAAATCCAGTTATTGGAGCAATTAATCTTGAATGGGGTCGTCAAGATTATGATCTGTACAATGAATTGAAACATACAAGTGGAAGTTTGACAGGCACACTCGTTTGGGATACAATTCCCGATGAGAGAAAAACAAAATATAAGATTGTAGAGATATTTCATTTTGAACCAACAGCAGCACAACAGACATTATTGAATGCGTCAAATATAACAAACTTCCTTGCAACGAATTTCAATTATGAATCATATGTCAACAGCACAGTGTTCTATGTATTGCCGGTTTTTGAAGATGTGCTCAGGAGAGGAATGCTCGAGTCAGCTTTCAGGGTGAGAAGATCACATTATAGTTATGAATTGCAAGGAAGTAAACTCAGAATATATCCAGTTCCAACAGCTGAATATCAATTGGGCAAATTGTTTGTCAAAATAATTGATCGACAAACTGATGTTCTTGGATCTCAATTTGGTGCAAGTGGTAGTGTTGGTGATGCATCAGTTTATGGAATATCAGGTCCATCAAATGTTCCACTTGACAATATTCCTTACACAACAATAACACAACCTGGAAGACAATGGATTAGACAATATACACTTGCATTGTGTAAAGAATTGCTTGGTCTCATCAGATCAAAATATGACAGTATTCCAATACCAAATGGTGACGTCAAATTGAATGGTGATACATTGAGATCAGATGGTAGAGATGATCAAAAATTGTTGAAAGAACAGATGAAGGCGTGGCTTGAAAATTTGACAAATCAGAAACTTCAAGAACAGCAAGCATTATTGGCAGAGAGTGTCAACAAACAGTTGAAATATGTCCCAATGCCATTGGGCAAAGCAATATTCATAGGTTAATATGTCAAGACTTTATGTTTCAGGTAGAGATCTAAATTTCATTTCTGACATTTCAAAAGAAATTGTTAAGGATGTGATTGGTCAACAGATCATTCTGTATCCAATTTCAGAATTGAAAACATTAACACATGATGTTTATGGTGAAGCTGTCAAAAAGATATTTGACAAGCCAATTGCTCTTGATGCAATTGTTGATGCACAACTTGAAATTGAGAACCAAACAACTGGATTTGGTTTTGACAAGAAGTACAAAGTTGAACTCTTTCTTCACAGCAGAGATCTCATTCACAAAGGTATCAATGTGAACGTTGGTGATTTTTTCAAATATAGTAATGTATTTTTTGAGATAACACAAGTTCAGAGTTTGACAAAAGTGTTTGGTATCCCAGAACAATCAAATGGAATAAAAGTGACAGCAACCAATGCTCGTCAAGGTCAAATTGATGAATTGATGCGTGGACCAACTGACATCAAGTATGCAGATGAGGATGCAGTTCAGGATACATTTGTTCAACAACATGGTGATGAGGATGATGACAAGAGAGATCTTGTTGACCATGGTGTTATTGAAAGAATTGACAATGCAAGAGAGGTATCACCAAGAGGTGGACAATTTGACAATTCAAACAATGGATCATCATTCTATGGAGATGATTAATGACCAACAGATTTGATGCAAAGCCAACAAAGAATTTTGGTGTCAATCCACTTCCAACTGGATATGATGGCAAAAGTACAGATTATGTAATCCCATCATCCGGAATTGAGGATGTTGATAGGGCACTATTCAATCACATAAAGACCGGATTGCCATTACAGGTTTCAATGTCAGCAAAGAATGTTGGTGATCTGAAAACAGTCCCAGTGATATTTGTTGGTGGAGAAAAGTGGGCACTTTCAAAACGTCATGTTCCTCACAGAGATGCCTCAGGTGCCATAATCATACCTGCAATCTCAGTGTCAAGAACACAAATTTCACAAGACATTTCTGATATAACAACCCGTGGTATCAATCAACAGACCGGTGAGATTGTCATCAAGAGAAGACTTGATAAAATGGATAGAGGTTACCAAAATCTCATCAATAAGTTTTTTCTGGGTCAACAGAGTGACACTGCAGTGCCACTTTTGAATTCTATTGATGGTCAACTTGCAACAGATAGAGTTGTTGGGCAGAACGTGTCTGATCCGAATGTGTATGATGGAGCAACGTTGAAACCCACATTGAAGAATAACATATATGAATTCATTGTATTACCATCACCACAATTCTGTACGTTGAAGTATGAAATTACTTTTTGGGCACAATATCAGATTCAGATGAACCAAATGATTGAGTGTCTCATATCATCATTTCTTCAGCAAGGCAATTGTTGGAAATTGACGACTGATAAAGGATATTGGTTCATTGCTTCAGTTGAAGCAAATCAGTACACACCTGATACTAATGCAGATGACATATCAACAGAAGAAAAGTACATAAAGTACAAATTCAATGTGAATATCCCGGCATTCATATTTGCAACATCAACTCCCGGTGCACCAATTCCTGTTAGGAGGTATGTTTCAAGTCCTGATGTACACTTTTCTCTGTACACTGATGTACAAATTGATGACAATGTTGTTTCAACTGGAGAACTTTTAGGAACAGATGATCCAACATTACCATTGAGTTTGCAACAGAACAGGAGAGATGATCAGCGATATGATGGCACAACAATGTTGAACAGAGTTGAGACAAATGATCCTGCTCTAGGACAATTGAACAGAGGTGAAAAACCTCAAAAGTATAAAAGAGTTCAGTATTATGACAACAATTTGGGAAAAGTTGTGTCAAGAATGATCAGAATAACTGCAGGTGATGTTGGTGAGACATCATATCATGGCATCATTTCAATTGATGACAATTTAATCATTGACGAATAATTTGTTAGTTTTCTTTCTTCTGGGAGGCATGATACTTAAGATTTGCTAACTAGGAATTTAAGGAAACCTGATAATGGCTGAGCAAATATACAAATCACCAAATTACTATGATCGTGAAATTGATCTCTCTTCTCCTTCTCCAACGGGTCCCGTTGGAACACCTGCAACAGTTGTTGGCACCTCAAACAAGGGCCCAGCATTTGTTCCTGTGACTGTTGGAAATGTTGATGAATTTTATCAAGTTTTTGGAAGTCTTGACAACAAAAAATTTGGTCCATATGCTGCAAATGAATTTTTGAAGAACAGAAATTCTTTAACATATGTTAAGGTACTTGGTGCTGGCAGTGCAGCAACAGATGAGGATGTATTGCAAACACAGGTTTCTGGTAGAGTAAAGAATGCTGGTTTCAAATTGCAAGGTGTCAGTGCGCCAAATGATGTTCAGGGTCGTCATTCACAAGCTGTCCAATTTCTTGTTGCAACTCACACAGTGACAGCAAATGAAGCACTCGGCATGCCAATTTTCACAGATAATGATTCATACACTGGATCAACAGCAAATCTTGTTAGGGCAGCAATCTTTTCAACAAATACATCAAGAGTGATGATATTTGATGGCAATGAAAATTTGGCAGGTAAGTTCACAGCAACGGGACCTGATGACACTGCAATAACAGATGCAAATGGTAAATTCAAAATTGTGATATCATCTTCACTTGGATCAACATACAGCAATTCAGATGGTATTCCTGGCATCAGGGTTTTGACAGCATCATTTGATCCAACTGCAACAGACTATGTTGGGAAAATTCTGAACACAGATCCAGAAAAATTCTATGATGAACAACACTGTTTATATCTTGATTTCCCAGTTGACAATGAATTGGCATCAACAACGTCAGCAGCTGTTTCAATTCTTTCTGGAACAATGGCAACATCATCAAATTCAGGTGAAACCACAACAACAATGAGAGAAGCATTTGGCGCATATGACACAAGATTCAGAGCTCCAGCAACTTCAATGATCATTTCACAACCTTTTGGAAACACTGAATATGATCTGTTCAGCTTTGAATCACTTGATGATGGTGCATATGCAAACAATCTTTACAAAATTTCAATAACAAATCTTAAAGCATCAACAGATGATGCAAATCCTTATGGAACATTCTCTGTTCAGATTAGGGACATCAATGATACAGATGTTAATCCAATTGTTCTTGAACAGTTCAACAATTGTAGCATTGATCCAACGTCAGCAAACTATATTGCAAAACTGATTGGTGACAGAAAAGTTTGGTTCAATTTTGACACAACGCTTCAGGATGAGCGTAGAGTCATTTCAAATGGAAGATATCTGAATGTATCAAAATTGGTCAGAGTTATTGTTACAGATGCAGTTGAGAGAAAAATTGTCCCAGAAAGAGCCCTTCCATTTGGTTTTAAGGGTATCAATGTTCTGAAAACAAATGACAATCTTGACAACACAAATCCTGCAACTGTAAGAATATCAGGAATTTCAGCATCACTTGGACACACTGCAGCAATTGTCCCACCACTTCCTTTCAGATACAAGGTTACAAAGGGAGACACAAGTGGCGCAGCATTTGCAGGAGCACCTGGTATTGCTGAGTTGGCAAGTACTCAATTCTATTGGGGAGTTAAGTTTGAGAGGAACACAGATCCACTTGATGCAAACCTGAGTTCAGAAAAGAATGCAATCATTGGAGCATATTCAAAATTCCAAGGAATTCAAAAATTGGATGTTTTGGTAACCGGTTCAGGTGCAGATACGTTCAATAACAACAAATTTACACTTGCTAAGGTTGCTTTCTCAAATACACAACTTCCTCTCACAGGAACAATAAATGATCATATGCGTGAAGCAGCATACATCAGAAATGGTGATTATGATAAGAGTGATTATACGATAACAGATGTTCTTGGAAAGAGAGTTACGCTTGCAACATTGTTGACGCAGGGCGCAGCATATGATTTCAATAAATTTTCACCATATGCAAAGTTTACAACTATCATGTTTGGTGGATATGATGGTGTCAATATTCTGAACAAGAATGATGCAAGATTGAATGACAGATCAACATCATTTGATGCCGGTGGTTCAGCAGAGACAACATTCATCACACCTGGTTTCACAACTGCACAGGCAGGTGTTGAGACAGAAAATAGCGCAGTGAATTCATACATAACTGCAATTGACATTTCAACAGATCAGATGATGACAAATGCTAATCTGTTCTCAATGCCAGGAATTAGGGAAACATACATAACTGATTATGCATTGGGTAAGGTTAGAGATTATGGTTTGGCATACTATGTGATGGATATTCCATCATATGATGATGATGGCACAAGACTTTTTGATGACAGCACAGGACGTCCATCAGTTGACAAAACATCTGAAGCTCTTGACGCAAGAGTTATTGACAACAATTATGCAGGAACATATTTTCCAAATGTGTTCATTGATGATCAAGTGAACAGAAGAAGAGTGAAGGTGCCATCATCTGTGGCAGCTTTGGCAGCAATCAGTTTCAACGATCGTGTTGCATATCCTTGGTTTGCACCAGCAGGTTTCAACAGAGCATCACTTGACATGGTGAAGAATGTTGAGATCAGGTTGAGCTCTGACGCAAGAGACAGATTGTATGATGGATCAAGAATAAATCCAATTGCAACATTCCCAAAGCTTGGTTATGTGATCTATGGACAGAAAACGTTGCAAATTGCAACAACAGCACTCTCAAGTGTTAATGTCAGAAGATTGCTTCTTGAGGTTAAGAGGATTGCAATTGAGAATGCAAGAACTCTTGTATTTGAGCAGAATGATGTTGAAACAAGAAATAGATTCACTTCTGATATGAATTTGAAACTTGGAATGATCAAAACTCAATATGGTATAGAGAAGTTTAAGGTCATTTGTAATGAAACAAACAATACTCAGAGTGACATTGATCTGAACAGAATGAATGGTAAGATTATCATCACTCCAACCAAGTCAATTGAGATCATAGCAATAGACTTCATTGTCACATCAAGTGGTGTTCAATTTGTTTGATGCACACGATAATCACCGATCATAGATAGTTAAAAGGTAAGTTTAGGAGTAAAGATGACACAACTCAAATTTGGTTCAGCTGGTATACAAGCAAAAGAAATTGATCAGTCTGCACCTGTGCAGCAAGCACCTGTCGGTGTTCCGGCCGGTGTGATTGGCACATCCTTGAAAGGTCCTGCATTTGTACCAGTTACAGTTGGAAATATTGGTGACTTTTATGCAAAGTTTGGTACAACTGATGGTGAAAAGTTTGGACCACTTGCAATGACAGAATGGATGAGAAATGCAAAGGCAGGAACATATATACGTGTTCTTGGCACTGGTGATGGTAAAAAGAGAGCAGCAGATGGTAGTGTAAATTCAGCTGGTTTTACAGTTGGTGAAAAACAACCTGATCCTGATACACAATTGCTGTCATCAAATCAGTATGCAAACAATGGTGGTGTAAATGGCAGATTGTACTTTTTGGGTGCATTCATGTCAGAGAGTTTGGGATCAACTGTATTGAGTTCTGCAGGATTGCAGAAGTCAGCTGCTTCCGCACCAATCATCAGGGGTGTACTGATGGCTGCATCAGGTGTTATCATAAGTCTTGCAACCAGTTCATTGCCATCATTACCAACATCAACATTGATTGCTAATCCTGCAACATCAAAGGGTGCTTCTCTTGGAGATGTTACACTCCTTGATGGAACAACTGCAAAACAGGAGTTTTGTATCTATCTGAATGGACACAAGGGAACTGATGCACAATATCCAAATGTCATCAGCGCTTCATTTGATGTGACAGCTCCAAATTACATTTCAAATGTTTTGAACACTGATCCATACAAATTGCAGGAAGCTGGATACTATTTGTATGGAAGTTATGATATCTACCCAGCATTGGCAACAGTGACTGGATCAGGTTTGATTACACCTGCTTTTGGTGCAGGAGCTCAGGGATCTGGTAAAGAACCTGCTGCATTCATTCTTTCAGGATCACAAGCTTACAACGTTGGCAGCGCAACTGCACCAAATTATGAAGCTTGGACTGACAGATACAGTGGTGCAAAAACTCCATGGATCATTTCACAACGTTTTGGTGGGAAGCCAACAAATCTGTTCAGACTTCACACTGTTGATGATGGTGCAGTTGTCAGGGCAGGTTTCAAGGTATCAGTTGAGAACATAGTCAAGTCAACTGATTTGCAGAATAAATTCTGTTCATTTGATGTTGTTCTGAGAGATTGGAATGATAATGATAGGGCACAATTACCTCTTGAAGCATTCAGGGGTGTGAACCTTGATCCTTCATCTGACAGATACATTGCAAAGATTATTGGTGATCTGAACACATATTTTGATTGGGACAGAACAGAGAATTCTCAGGCAATTGTTGTTGATGGAAATTATGCAAATCTTTCAAACCTTGTGAGAGTCGAGGTGTCAACTGAAGTTGAAGAGATGTCAGTTGATCCAACTGCAATCCCAATGGGTTTCAGAGGAATTGCACACTTGATGACATCAGGTTCTGCACCACTTGCTGCATTCACACCAAGCGCACTCACATCAACGTCAGTGTTGAAGAGTGCAACTGAAATTCCACTTCCATTCAGACTTGACATAACACAAGGTGTCAACTCAAAGAAGAGTGCTGATCCTCAACTGTATTGGGGCGTTCAATTTGAGCACAAAACGAGTCTAACAACTCCAAACGCCAGCACAATGAAGGATGCGTCAATTCAGACATTGAGTTCGTTCTTCCCAGGACATCTTACAGGAGTTCAACCAATGTCTGTGTGGGACAATTGGGATGAGCCTGATACTGCAGCAAATGGTATTGTTGATGCTGACAGATATAACAGGAACTTGTTTACTCTTGAGAATATACGGGTTGTTACCGGTTCAACAGGAATTGCAGACTACACCAAATGGTCAAATGCAACATATGTTAGGGATGGAAACATAACAATTGATGATGTTGCAAAAACAAGAGCACTCACTGCTGATGATTTCACAACTGCAAACAGAAAATATCTCAAGTTCTCTTGCATCATGAATGGTGGATTTGATGGTGTCAACATTTTTGATAGGGATGAAGCAATATTGTCTGACAATGCAGCAAGGGGTGACATGTCTGATACGCAGAGAGGCCTTATCAATGGGCCAACTGTGAAAGCATACACAAAAGCAATTGATATCATGAAGAATACAACAAATGTTGACATTCAATTGTTGGCTGTGCCTGGTATCAGAGAACCTGCAATCACAAACGCTGCAATCAATGCAGTTGTTGACAGATTTGATGCATTGTACATAATGGATCTTGAGCAGAAGGATAACGTTGATGAACATGTTACGTCAACAGTACAGAGTGTTTCAGTGACGAATACAATCAATCAGTTCACAAACAGACTGATTGACAGCTCATTTGTTGCTGCATACTTCCCAGATGTTGTTATGCTTGATCCAACAACTGGGACAAATGTTAGTGTTCCTCCATCGGTTGCAGTGTTTGGCGCACTTGCAAAGAATGATGCAGTTGGACATCCATGGTTTGCTCCTGCAGGCTTCACCAGGGGTGCTCTTGACACAGTTCAGGAGACCAAGGTTAAACTGTCAAAGAATAATCTGGATGCACTCTATGATGCAGCAATCAATCCCCTGACAGCATTCCCTGGAACAGCAGTTGGTGGAACAAATCCAACGGGTGGTTGTGTTATTTGGGGTCAGAAGACACTGTTGCAGTCAGCTTCTGCTCTTGACAGAGTGAATGTCAGAAGACTTCTCATCACATTGAGGAGAGAGATTAGGGACATTGCTCAACAGATCATTTTTGAGCCAAACAGGGAAGCAACACTTGCCAAGTTCTCAGGATTGGTTACACCAAGAGTTCAGAGAATTCAAAAACTCAGAGGTATTGATAGGTTCAAAGTTGTCATTGACAGCAGCACAACAACACAAGCTGATGTTGAGAACAATACAATCAGGGGCAAGATTTACGTTCAACCAACAAAATCTGTTGAATTTGTTTCACTTGACTTCGTTGTGTCAAACAACATTCAGGAATAATGTGACAGTGTGATTAGAAAACAGTGTGCTCAAGAATTTTTTGGGCACACTTTCTATTTAGTGTACAGGAAACAGTGTTATGAAAATTAAAGTATCAGAATTGAAGAAGATTATCAAAGAAGAAGCAGCCATTGCACACAAGGCAAAGGTTCTCAAAGAGGTTCGACAACTGATTGAGTCACTTGATTTGGATAAAATGATCATGAGTGCAGTCTGGAATGATCCTCAGCTGATGACAGCTCTCAAACAGGTCGTCATGACAAATGATGAAGCAAGAAAAGATGTTGCTGATGCACTCAGGGATGCACTCCTTGGTGTTGTTGAAGAATACAAACAGGACTCAGAATAATCAGTATGAGTGGACCTCTTGACAGAATAGCGTTTGCAAATGATCGTCAAGATGATTTGCGGGATACTGAGGAAAACAACCCATCAGAACAATCTCTTTTTGATAACTTATTGAATCATGTATTGGATAATTCTGAAATATCAGAACAGAATTTGAATGTATTGATCAATGCAGTTAAATCTGATCAATACAGAGATATGTTTCCTCTGTATGATGGCACTTACATCTATCGTGGTATGCGTGTGAGTGAAGGTTGGTTGAAAGACAATTTTGGCATTGATGCAAATGAGCTTGAAGAAAATAGAGAAATTCAAATTAGTGGAACATATATTCCAAAATACAAATACAGTTCATGGTCTTCAGATGAAGAATATGCAATAGATGTGGCCTGCAATGCTAAATTGAGTATGCGTAATATGTTACCAATAGTTCTGATTGCAAAAACAAAAGATTGTGAAATGGCAATTGATATGATTGGTTGGTACAATTTGATAGATGATGAATTCAGATATGAACAGGAAATATTGTCAATAGGTAATATTCCAATTGTATCAATAATGTTGGCAAAATAAATGAAATAGGAACAATACTGCATGCATGGATTATTGGGACAAATAGCTTTTGCTGACAATAGAGACAAATTTGTTGGAAGAGAAAAGAATACTTCAAATGAAGACGCTCTTTTCAGAGCGCTGACTGACTACTTTGTCAATCATACCAAAATTGAAAAGGCAGATCTTGAGTTGCTGAAAAAGGTGATCAGCAATCCAATGTATGAGGATGTATTTTTGCAATATTCTGGACAATTCTACAGAGGAATGTCAGTATCATACAACTATCTCAAAAAGAGAATTGATGACTTACCAAGCCATGAACAACTGAAATCAGAGTATGGAATGCGTCGACAATTTGTGATTGAAGATCATGATTTCACTTATGTTCCAAGACATGGTTACAGCAGTTGGTCAGAAAATCTTGAAACAGCTGATGCATTTGCATACACAAAGGGAAGTATCACTGATGGCACATTGGGCATCATTTTGTGTGCTGATACAGCTGATTTTATGGGCGATATATTTTCACTTGATGCTCTGTACAGGGAGACAGATGCTCTTTATGCAGTCAGTGATGAAGCTGAAATATTTTGCATTGGAAATGTTGATTTGCACAAGATAATCATTGCCAGAACATATTAATGGCAATTCTTGATGTGAGAATGACCCAGGAATTCTATTTATTGTCGTGGACAAGGCAACTGAACAGAGGATTAGAAAGATTATTAGGGAGGCTCTCAGGGGCTCTCAACCCGATGAAATGTATGATCACAGGTTGATGGATGATGAAGCATTCAGTGAAGAGAGCACATTGGTTCCTGATGATATCAAGAAGAGAATCAGAAAATGGTCAGAGAGCATGGGATTGTGAACAGTGAGTGACATCTTTGACAAGATTGCATTTGATGATGAGAGACATCCATATCTTCAATCAGGAGAGCCTGACAACAGGATTGAAAAGCAGACAGCTGGAAATCTTTTCAAATATTTCAGGGATCCTTCACACACAATACCCAAGAGTTCAGTCAATGCACTCAAGGATGCACTTGATGTCAATGAGTATGACGATATGTTTCCACAGTATTTGGGACCAATCTACAGGGGAATGATTGTTTCCACTGAACAGTTGAGGAGTTTTGGTTTTGATCCAAATGGTGTCATCATTGGGGATATGCAGAGAACACAGTGCACATACACAACAAAACACGGGTACAGCAGTTGGTCAAGTTCTGCTGGCATTGCAAAACAGTTCTCAGTTCCTGAGGCGCTGGGAGGTTTTGGAAAGTACAATGGTCCTGAGACTGAAGAACAGTTGTATGGAATTGTGTTAACAGCTGATGCCAGCAAATACAAAGGGTTTACACTTGATGGTTGGTACTTTGCTGTTGATGGTGTCAACTCTGTTGAGCAGGAAGTGTTCATTCTTGAGAAGAGGATCACTGTTCAGTCAATAACAGTCACATGGAAATAGAGCAATGGGCAAAACAATGGGTAAAGTTTCACTCGCAGGACTCAATGACTATTTGCGCAATGGCACAGTGATGTCAACTGAACAGGTTGATGAACTGAAGAGTGCAATCATTAGTGGGTTGCACACTGACATATTTGGACAGTACAGTGGAAAACTTTATCGTGGAATGATTGTTTCATATGAAAGCATGCAACTGTTGGGATTTGATCCAAACAAAGTTGTCACAGGTACTCAGAACACTGCACAGAGCACATACTACACAAAGAATGGGTACAGCAGTTGGTCAAAAAATCCCAAAATTGCCAAAGCGTTTGCAAAGCCAGAGAGTGCTGGTGGGTATGGTGTGTACTCTGGACAGAAGCGAACGGTCAAAAGATTTGGAATTGTGATGGAAACAGATGCGCCAGATCTGCTGTGTGCTGATCTGGAACAGTGGTACAACACTGTCGATGCGCAGAACAGTAATGAACAGGAAGTGTTGACACTTGAGGATGCAGTCCACATCAACAGGATCGTGTGTGTTTGGAATGAAGATGATCTGTAATGCTCTGTGATCAGAGTTCAATTGTGAAGATCTTGCTGTGACATCCCCAAATCTTGACAACATTTGCAGCGTCAGCAACCTGAGCCTCAGTGAGGCCCAATTTGGCATCAGCCCTGTACATGAACCGGTTGAAACGATTTTCACAGTCTGTCCACCAGAATTCTGGATCTTTTGTTCCAATCTGCTTGAAGCCAATATTTGTGAAATCATGACTTGAACCAAATCTTGCATCAAAATTGTGAATCCATTTTTTGCCAAATTGCTCAGACAGATTTGTCAACAATATGTTTAAACCATCAATGACATCACCACCAGGAATGTGTGCATAATCAATCAATTGATTGTATTCTGACCACTTTTTTTCCCTGTGTTTTCTGAATTGCACAGCTGCAATGATGTCATCACCATTCATAAATCCAAATGATCTTGTCCCATCAACTTTTCCAATGAGTGAACACTTGTCAAAAAAGTCAATTTTCTGTTGTGCAGTGAGTTCAACAATTGTGCAATCTTCCTGACTGAACATTGTCAATTGACTGCAACCAAGATTCTTCCTGATCAGGTCTTCAACAACTGGACGTTTTGTTCTCCACTCATCCTCAAAAATGTGAATGAGATTTATGCCCTTCTTTGCAGCATTCTTTGTCTTGTTATCATGGTACTGTTTTGATTTGCTCAGCTCATTGTGCCAATATAGACCATTGTATTCAATTGCAAATTTTTCATCAATTGCCAACACATCAAGTTCAAGTCCTTCAAGAACTTTTCTGTCATTCTTTTTGATCTGAACACCAAGTGATGTGACAAAATTGATGATATCAAGTTGGGATTTTGATCCACCTGGGTGACAGTTGAAACACTTACCATGTTCAAGTCTGTTGAAACTGTCAGTGAATTGAGCACCACAAGATTTGCATTTCACTGTGATGATCTTTTGACCACGATTGATGTATTCATCAAGTCCACCAATGATCTCAAAATCGAGTGTTTCAATTCTTGATCTCAATTCATCGTGTGTCATCCTCTTGAGGTGATCAAGACGTTTTCTCAAATCTTCTCTTTTCATTGTTGATTTCACTTTTTCAGACATCCTGAAAACTCTGTCATCAGTGTCCTTTGTGAGACCTTTTGCCCATGGAATGAATTTTCCTTCAGCATATCCTTCTTTCAAGTGTTCTGATCTCAACTGCATTCTCTCATCAGTGTCCTTTGTGAGACCCTTTGCCCAATTGGTCAGTTCACCATTTGCATACTTTTTAGTCAGGACTTCAGAGATTGTTTCAGATCTCTTCCTAACAATTTCACTCGTTTCCTTTGTGAGGCCTTTTGACCAACCTGGACGTCCCATGAGTGCTTTGCTCCTCTTCTCAGAGATTGCTTTTGCTTCCTCTTCTGGCAGAGTGTATATGTTTCCATTGTGTCCAATGACCCATTCAGAATGGCCCAATGACCATCCGCCCCAATTTGTCAACTGACCACAACCACATTTGCACAGACCATCAACACCTTTCCATTCTCTCCACACTTCAGAGGGATCTCTTCCATGCACTTCCTTGATGTGCAATTCCAATTTGCTGTGCCATCTGTGGCTGAAATTGCACAGAGGACATTTAACAGGTATCATTTTGTGACCAACTTTGGGAGCCATGTTTATATTCCTTTATCTCAAAGTATAAAATTTTGCTAAATTGTTCACTATTTTGGAATACAAAATTTTCAAGCGTGTTAGTTATTGTTCATAATCCATTAGGATTAGAAGGATAGGATAGCATAATGGCAGAAACACTCAACGTATCGGACATGATTTCACCCAAGTTTGAACCCAAAAAACAATTCCGCTGGATAATGATGATAGAGGGAATTGATGCATACATACTGAAAAAGGCAGCTCGTCCCAAGATCAGCACTGAAGAGCAGACATTGCACTGGATCAACACAACCCGCTATGTTGGCGGTAAAACAACATTTGGTGAGATGCAGATCTCACTCCACGATCCACTTGCACCATCAGGGGCTCAGCAGGTCATGGAATGGATCAGACTTCACTATGAGAGTGTCTCAGGTAGGTCAGGCTATGTTGACTTCTACAAGCGAGATATTGATCTTAAACTTTTAGATCCTGTGGGTACATGTATCGAGCTATGGAATATCACCGGTGCCTGGATCAAAGATGCAGATTTTGGTGGTCTGGATTACAGTTCTTCAGAACTGAGCGAAATCAACCTTACACTCAGGTACGATAACGCAATACTCCAATTCTGAGATATCTCTCAACATAAAACAATCATTGGGATCACAGATCATAGCAGATCTTGGTCCCATTGTTTTGTGTACATCACACCACAAAAGCCTTACAATTGTGGAAAAGAATTGGCGATTAGTGTGGAAGTATGAAAAATTTGAGAGTTGTATGTCCAATCTGTGGGAAAGATTTTGGACAAGAGAAGAGATTTGTTGAACACATTGCCGATGAGCACAACATCACAGACAGTGAACAGTTCTACATTGATACACATCTTGATGGTGTTGCACCCCTATGCAAATGTGGTTGTGGTAGGAGGGTGAAATTCAATTCATGGAAATTGGGTTATTTGTCAGAGTATGTGAGGGGTCACAATGCAGTGATTGATCGTACATTTGCAAGACCTGATGTGATTGCAAAGAACCTCAAACTGAGGAGAGAGAAACATGAACGTGGTGAACTGAAAGTTTGGAACAGAGGGCTCACAAAGGAGAACTGTGAAAAGTTGAGAGCATCTTCAGAGAAGACATCCAGAACTCTCAAAGAAGGTCACACGAATAGGGAATGGTTGGGTTGATGACATATGCAGACATGAGATTGATACAATGTCCAGATTACACAAAATGTGGTTGGCAATTGCACAGTGAAACTGGGCCAAAGTTTTGGTGGACAAATGGATGCAATGTTTGGAACCGGTTCAAGTTCAGGGCCAACAAAAGGTTGGGCAAATCAGAGAGAGAAGTTGCTGATGAAATGGGCGTTGTGAAAGTCTGGATTCCTGGAAATTTTGTGTATACGCTCACATGATTTGCTGACAGTTGATAATTAGCAACATGAAATTGTCACAGTTAAAAGAGATCATCAAGGAAGAGGTTCAACTTCACAGATTGCGCAAACTGATCAGGGAAGCAATTGGTAGGACAGAACAGTCACTCATATCATCTGTCATCACTGCCCTCGGTATGCCGAAGGATGATGTTGTTGAGGTTCTGAAATCAGATCCAATCATCAGGGGTCAGGTGAAGAGTTATCTTGATGGTGATATGGATGCAAATGAAATTGCAGCAGCTGTTGCCCAAAAGTTGGGAATTGAGACAGCAGGGCATGGTGCTCATCCATTCAGCAATGCTGGCGGGCGAGGAATGAAGCCTGGCAGAGAGCCATTCAGTCGCGCCAAGTGGTGATTTTTCATCACAATTGATGTGAAGACAACATAATGCTTTTTGAGAACCATTCGCGGTTCTCAATTTGCGTTTTGGGCTATTTACACAGAGTGCACAGTTGTTTACAATGTGCTGAGGACTGTTTATGGAAGATCGTGAACAAAAAAATCAAGTGTTTGGTATGAATGCAGGACAGGCTGCACAGCAGGGATATCAGGTTCAGAGCCAAATGGAGCGGGCAAAGACAGAATTTGGAATTGATATTCCCGTTGAAGAAATTCCTCTCCCATCAAAGGGGTGCACATATAGTGGTGTTCTGAGTGGAGCAGAGACAGTGCAGATCAGAGCAATGACAACGAGGGAAGAGGATATTCTCACCTCAAAAGCTCTCATCAAGAATGGCACTGTGATCAGTGAACTCATTGACAGCTGTCTCATCAACAAGGACGTAAAGAGCAGAGGACTTCTTGTTGGAGACAGGACAGCACTCCTTGTTGCAATCAGGGCAACCGGTTATGGCACAGACTATGAGGCAAATTTGACATGCAGTCATTGTGATCACAAATTTGAATGGAATTTTGATCTTGGGGCACTTGAGATTATGCCCATCAAGATTGCGCCTGTCAAGGCTGGGATGAATGAATTTGCATTCACACTCCCAAGTGGAAAAAATATCACATTCAAGTTCATGACTGGAACTGATGAAGAGACTGCAATCATTGCAAAGGAAAGTCTGAAAAAGTTGGGAACAAAGATTGAGAACAATGTTTCAACATCTCTCCAGACGCTCTTGCTGAGCATTGATGGTGATTATGATAGGAAACGGGTGAATGAATTTGTCAGGATGATGCCTGTCAAGGATAGCAAAGCGTTGAGGGCATACATCAGAGAGAATGAGCCCGGCATCAAGTTGGAGCAGATGGTGCGTTGTCCAGAGTGTGACAGTGAGGAAGAGGTGCAGATCCCGATGGGTCCGCAGTTTCTTTGGCCTCAAACCTGAGGACAGGGAAGCTGTCATTCTTGAGCCAACATTCCTGTTGATGTATCATTGTGGCTTCAGTTATCATGATGTGTACACATTGCCTGTCAGGTACAAGAGATGGTTCATTGACAGGACACAACGAGAGCTGAATAGTGGACAGAATGCAGACAGCCCACAATCAAGAGGATTGGATCCTGAAGTGAGAACACTTTTGGGAATGGCGAGAGATCAAGCGCCAAGCAGATTGAGGCGATTTACATAATCATTGGGACCCACAAGGGTCCCAAGCTGTTTGTTGTATATTTAGTGTTATGAAAATTGATGATTTGACAGCGGCTGATTATGATCACATGAGAAATGTAATCACTTCAGTTGTTTCACAGGTTTTTCGTAAAAATTTGTACGTCGGTCAACTTGCTGGCACAAAATCAACAAAACTCAGTTTATATGATTTTTTGGAAAAGAATGTTGATGAATTTGAAAGTTTTGAAGACATCTTTTTGTTGTTCAACAATTTGTTGATAGACCAGAATGGACATTTTGAAAAGAGTCAACTCAGCGTTCTGAACAATGTTGACAGGATTGCAACAGATGATATGATTAATGATATCATCAAATACAATTTCAAAATTGCAAATTTTGTCAATTTTAATGCATTTGTTGATGAATTTGAATATAAACTGAAGACATTGTTCAACAAGTTCTACGATTTGTTGAAATCATATGCGCAGCAGATTGGCGTACTGAAAGTAAAAGTTGACGAACCAAAAGGTGGTAGTTTGGGAAAAATAGCGTTTGGTGAACTGAGAGATATGCCAGAAAAGGATACAGAGATTGAGGCAAGGATTGTTGACTATCTAAAACAACATTTTAAGGGAGAACCCATGATTGGTTCTGTTGCAAAAGAGATCTCAAGTCTGTTAAAAGCAAGAAAATATAGGAATTATTTGCGAGGCCCAGAAACAGATGCTGTTTACAGAGGCATGTTGGTTTCAGGGGCTTGGTTAAGACAACATGTTAAAAGTCCAGGCTATTCTGGTGAAGCTGAAGTCAATATGAAATTTGTTCCCATTGATGTTGCCTCTTCATGGTCACAATCAATTGATGTTGCAGAAAGATTTTCACGTCGACATTCAGATAAGACTGACATGTATTATGTTGTATTGTGTGCAGATCCATTTGAGGAGAATGAAGGTAAGTTTCTTGATTGTCTAAATCTGTACAGTCTTTTTGGCGCAGCAACATATATTGATGAAGTTGAAGCAATTGGGTTTGGTGAGATTGCAGTCAATAAATTGTCATGGAAACGTCGACAATAAATGGAGAACGTAGTTAACAGTATGAAAATTTCAATAGAACAGTTGAGAGCAATAATTAATGAAGCGTTATCTGTGCCACAAGAAGATTTGGGTGATTATGAATTGACTGAATTTAGGCAATTTGTTGCACAATTTTTGAAAGACAATGGTCCAGCAACACAAAGTCAAATCACAACAGCATGGAATGAGTTAAAAGGTAGAGATGCAGATCGAAAAACACATAGTGATGCATTCCGTCCATATTCAACAACTACATATGATCATGATAAGTTTAATAAAGGATCATTGGTTGCCAGAGGTTGGTTGGTCCCTGCAGGTAAGAAGGGGGCTGCAACACTTTGGAAATTGTCACCAAGGGGTGAAAAAGACTTGTTGGGATCACTTAAAAAAGTAAAAAGAGCGCCAATAGATCCTGGAGAGAAAGAAGCTTTAGAAATAAAGAATGTTTTAGCAACAGATAGAAGCAATATTGAATTCAAAGTAATTTGGGCACGTCCAGCTATAAAAAGAGATGATATCAACCCAGGATTTAAAAAGATACCTGGTGTACAAAATTACAGTGTTGGTGGACGATTGGTAGATCGTAAAACAAAATCCACTATTAGCGTATATTTTACGTATATATCGGGGAAAAAAGCATTTGATTTATATTACACTGACATTGTTAATGAAAAAGATGTAAAGATCGAACCACCATATGTCTTTAGTGATAATGAAATAAACGCTATTGAAAATAAAATACAAGAAAAAGATCATGCAAAAGAATGGTATGGTAACCAAATTATCTGACAAATGGATCTCTGCTGGTGGCGTGGTCATCAAATATATTGATGGCATGCCTAATGTTTATGTAAGGTTGCCATCTGGTGATGGATCTTGGGGTTCGTGGTCACTTCCAAAAGGCCGTCAAGATGATGGTGAGAGCCTTATGAATGCAGCCATTAGAGAGGTTGGTGAAGAATTGGGTGTTAGGGCAAAAATTGTCAATGGTGGGTACATTGGTATGTATATTGGTCAATATTCAACAAATCATTTCTTTCTGATGGATGCACTCAGTGAACCGGGTGAACATGACTTTGAGACTGCAGAGGTTAAACTATTGCCATTTGATGAAGCAATTGAACTTTTTATGAGTGTTGGTAATGTTAGGGATGTGAATGTTCTCAATGACGCAAAAGAACTTTTGAAAGGAATGAAACAGAAAGTGTCAAAAAAGATCGATGATAACACAGAACCTGTGTTGATGAATGAATGGAAAGTGAATCTTCTTGGAAAACTTCTGTTTGGATCAATAGCACTTTGGATGGCAGGAAAAACCCTCAATCTCAAGATCAAGGGCACACCTCAAGAAGTGAATGCAGTCATGAATGCAATGATGTCAAGTAAACGTTTTCAGGATGAACTGAACAATCCAGGAGCGACTGTTCATGGTGTGATGCAGAAGTTGAACTTAAAGAATGCAGATGCCAGAGATTTTGAACGCATTCTTGGTGTTAAGTGGCCATTGTGAAAGATAGTTAACAGTATGAAAATTTCAATAAATCAGCTGAGGCAGATTATTAGTGAAGCATTGTCTATACCACAAGAAGATTTGGGTGATTATGAATTGACTGAATTTAGACAATTTGTTGCACAATTTTTGAAAGACAATGGTACAGCAACACAGAAAGAAATCATCACTGCATGGTTGGCTCAGAGTGGTAAAGAGTACAGGAAAATGAATTCTGATGCATTCAGACATTATTCAACAACTACATATGATCATAATAAGTTCAATAAAGGATCATTAGTTGCCAGAGGTTGGTTGGTTCCTGCAGGTAAACAAGGAACAGCAACACTTTGGAAATTGTCACCAAGGGGTGAGAGTGAGTTGCTTGGATCAGATAAGAAAATCAAAGCTGTTCAACAACAACGTAAATTTGCGCCAAGAGTAACTGAAAAAACAAATCCAGATTTATTGAAAGTTAAGGTTTATTATGCAACAAAAATTGATGAAAATCATTATAATGTTAGAGCAGACATAAATTGGAAAACTTCTAAAGATGACCCAAAAAATACTGAATATTCAGCTGTGGATGTAAACTTTACGTACATTCCTGGTCAATCAATTGTTGATTTAATTGACTATTTTAGTGGAAAAAAGTTTATGACATTCAAATTATCAACTAGAAATATGAATGATATCATAAAATACACCCGATGAAAAAACATAAATCTGATATGACAAATATATCTCAGTGTGGTCAATAAATTGTCATGGAAATGTTAACAGTATGAAAATCCGGATCTCTGAACTCAAGAAAATTATTAAAGAAGAACTTCAACTTGCAGAGGCAAGTTGGCAAGCAACTGCAACAATGTCAACAGTTCACAATATTGACAATCTTTTGCAATCTGTCAGTTCAGAGGTGAGATCTGTTTGGAGAAAACGTCCTGAAGAACATGAACGATTGATGAGAATGTCAAAGTTGGTTGCTGAATTGAGGCGAGAGAATGGTGAACTTGCTGATTGAAAAATAGTTCATATTGCATTCAAAGGGTTCACAGTTGTGGGCCCTTTTTCATTATGTGTGCCTAGATAAGATTGATAACACAAGATGGCAAATCAGGAAAAAGAACAACTTGACATGATGCTCAAATTGAGGGATGTTATGAATGACATCTCTGATGAAGCATCTGATTTTTCAAGAGCCATATCATCACAGACTGATGCAATGAAACGATTGCATGAGCAGATGAATTCAAAAGATTTCAAAGATTACATTGACAACAACAAAGAATTGAATGAAAAAATTCTTGGTGACATCAATGACAAATTGGAAGACCAAATTGATGATATGACTGATTTTGAGAAGGCTGTTACAAAAGCTGGACAATCTGTCAAAAAGCATGGTGTTATATTGGGTGGGTTCATTGGAACATTGAGTGGTCTGAAGAGTGGTCTCACAGGTTCAATTGCAATGATGCATTCACTTGGCAGTGCAATGTTCACTGTTGCAGGTGCAGCATTCAAATTGGGAATATCAATCATTTCAATCCCATTCAAGATGTACAAGGGGTTGCTTGATGAGGCAGTGAAATATTCAGGTGGTGATTCAAGTCTTCTGCAGGCAATTGAGAACATAAGAAAATCATTTGGTGATCTTGCAGGCCAAACGCCACAAGCGATCAGGATGACTGTTTCACACCTTGCTGGTTTTAGGGATACAGGTCTTTCAGCTTGGCGTGTATTTGGAAATCTTGCTGAACGTTTAGAGTATATGCTCAAAATGGCTGAGGGCATGGGTCCAACATTCCAAGTGTTGCGCAATGAATTTGAGGACAATGGTGGAGCAATCCTTGCATACCAAAAAGCGCTCGGTTTTGCAGAGGATGAAATGAAAGGTCTTGGTCAGAGAGCAATCACCATGGGCCAACCAATGTCAAAAGTGTTCAATGATTTGGCAAAACAGACGCTTGGGCTTGGAAGAGCATTTGATTTGGATCAAAAAATCATCGGTCGTGATGTTGGAAAAGCAATGAAAGATGTTGGCAATTTTGGTCAACTGGCAGTGAAAGAGATTGCTCAAGCATCTGTATACACCAAAAAGTTGGGTGTCGAACTTGATAAGGTTGTTGGAACACTTGGAAAATTTGAAACGTTTGACAGTGCAGCAGAGGCAGCAGCAAACCTTTCTCAATCATTTGGTGTGACAGTTGATGCATTCAAAATGATGAGTGCACAAAATCCAGCTGAACAACTTGATATGTTGAGAAAGTCTTTCAAGGAAGCCGGCGTTGACAGTTCACAATTTTCACGTCAACAGTTGAAATTGATATCACAACAGACCGGTCTTGATGAGGCAACTGCAAAACAGGTGTTCTCATTGAAAAATTATGGTTCATCACTTGATGACATAAAGAAGAAGTCAGAGGGTTCAGAAAAGAAGACAATGACGCAAACTGAAGCAATGCAAAATCTTGCTGCGTCAATTGAGAGATTGGTCAAATCTGGCGGTGACATGGGTCCTGCTTCATTCTTTCAACAATTCTTCAGGGGTTTCAAAGTTGGCATAGTGTCAACAAGAGAATTTGCTGTCCTGATGAGAAACATCAGGTGGTCACTCAGATTGACATTCATGGAAGGCATCAAATTGGGAAGAGAATTCACAAGATTTTTTCCTGGCGTTCATGACTTTTTGAAAAATCTTGCTGAGATGTTCAGTCCAAAACGTATTGTTGGCTTCTTTGCGTATATGCGTTCAGAATTGTCAGGAACAATTCATGCACTTGCAAATGGTGATGTCACAATTGTTCAGGCATTGCACAACATAATGTCAAAATTCAGATCATTCATGTCTCTTGAGGGATCAACAGGAATGAAAGTTCTTGAGAGCGCAAACAGATTTTGGAAAAATTTTGTTAAGATTGCAAAAGAGGGAATGAAATGGGCAATTGATCAGACCTCTGAAGGTTTGAAATTGATTGCTTGGTATCTGACAAATCCAAAACAGCTGACAACACCTGCTGCGGGTGGCATAAGCAAATTTGGTAGTTGGGTATTTGATAATGTCATAAAACCAGCAATTGATATTGGAAAATATGCATGGGATAAATTGCTTCCTCCACTGATGAATATCATTCAAACACTCATTATGGGTGTGACAAAAAGGATTGAAGGCGGATCATTTGATTTTGTTTTCAAGGCTCTTGGCTCAACAATATTGCTCAAAATTGTTGCAAACATTGTTACGTCTGCAACGTCAGGAATTGTTTCAGGTGCACTTACAACTGCAGCCGCTGCAATGATGGGTGCAAAGGGGATAATGGGTCAACTCTTTGAGAAGGTGAAGAATGTAAAAATTCCATCTGGATCATCAAAGGGGATAGGTGAAGTTGCAAATGCAGCTGCAAGCACAAAAGATTTGGGTGCTGCAGGATCTGAAATGGGCAAGATGAACATTGGTATGATAGCAAAGGGTGCTCTTGTTGTTGGCGCAGTTGCACTCCTTGTGACAGCAATTGCAGGGTTAACTTACCTGATGTTCAAGGGTGCTGATCCTGCAAAATTGAGTGCAATTGGCAAATACATGATATCAATGACTGGTGTCATTGCAGGGGCAGGATTGATTGCTCTTGAAGCAATTGCCTTGGGTGCAATTGTCACAAATCCTGTTGGTTTGACATTTGGTGCAGCAGGTTTGGCGGCAATTGGTGCAGTTGTGTTGGCTATCAGCGGCTTTGCTGCACTGACACTTGCGCAGATCGATAAAATCCCAGCAGGACCAGAATTTGAATCAAAGACAAACATATTCATCAACTTGATGAATTCAATTGTCAACCTGTCAAAAGAGATGGGAAGCATTCTCGGCGCTCTGAATGTTTCATTCACAGATTGGATAACAGGAACAAACTATGTTGAGAAGGTTTCTCAAGCAAAGAAGTTCATCGAAGCATACATTGGTGATGACAATTCCGGAATAATTGGCATAGTGAAAACACTCATCACATCATTGAGACAGATATCTGTTGGTGGTGCAATTGAGAGTGCCGTAACCAGTGCTGCATCAATATTCAATAGTGTTACACAGATGGTTGTAGCACTCAAACCATCAGATGAATTCTTCAAAGCTGTCAGAGAAATTGAGTTCACAAACAGAACAAACAAAACACAGAGCAATGCAATCTCTGACTACATCAGGGCACAATCACAACAGATTGAACAGTTGGCTGAAGCATCAAGAGGAATAATCAACACATTGATGAACAATGCTGCAATTGCACAGTCATCTGGCATTAAACCTGAAATGTTCAATTCAATCTCTGGCATCTTCAATTCAGTTGTAAATCTTATAACTTCACTCAAACCTTCAGATCAACTCATCAGTCAACTGATAACAACTGAAACTGTTGGTGAGAAGGGAAAGATGGTTGAAAAACATCTTGCAAAGTTTGATCCAAAAACATATGAAAGTATGTTGACAAGTGTTCTTGGCGTATTCAGGAGTGGGATACCGGAATTGATCAATGGAGTTTTGGGTTCAATCCAAGGTGTTAAACTTGATGTGAATTCAATGCAAAAGATTGATATGATTGGTAAGGTTCTCAAGTCTGCAACTGATCTCATCAATGCAATCAAACCCAATGAAATAACTGTTCAATCATCTGGCAAAGGTCCAACAGAGATATTGGCAAATGTTTCAAACATAGACACAGTCCTGAAAACATTTGGCTCTGGGTTTGGTGATATGTTCATGAGCATTAAACAACAGATCAATCAGATTACAACAGGTGATTTTGGAACAATCACACCTCAAAACATACAAATGTTCACAAATGTAATGAACTCAATCAAACCAATAACTGACGTCATAAATGTTTTGAAAGGTATGCCGACAACTGGGGGTCAGAATGTTCAAACGCAGATTGAAACAATGATGATCAGTCTCGCAAACATAGCACACTTTGGGAGAAGATTGGGTTCAGCTGAGTATGGGACAAACAATCTGATGAAGGATGTTGTCACAGGTGCAAACAACATTAAGAGTTCAGGTCTCATACCAGCACTTGATGGTTTGCAAAAGACAGTCGATGCAATCAGCAGAGTGTCAAAAATGTTTGATGGTGAAAATGTGTCAGTTGACACAAAACTGAAGAAAATTGCTGAAGGAATTGGTATCAAAGGAAAAAAGTACGAATTCCAGATCGCAGAGGGCAGAGCTCAGTTGACAGTCAATCTGACGGTCACAATGAAAACTGATGAAGTTGAGAAGGTTATACTTGAGAACAAGCAATCTATCATAAGGGATAGATTAAATTTTGCTGCAGAGCAACCGGTTTCACCAACACAAAGATTGCCTGAAAATTTGAATGATTATCAAACTGCTTATCAGACCGGACCAATAACTCCATAAAATGATATTTAGCATTTGATTATGGCTGACATAAAAACTGGCATGGGTGGTACTGTTGTCGATGGAACATTGGTTTCATTTGATCCAGTTTTGCAAAATGAAAAGAGTGCATCTGAAGGATTGAAACCTGATGTTGGTTCAGTCAGCAAACAGGGTGAACAGAAAGACCTGTCAACAAATGTTAAAAGAACACTCAGAAGTTATCTGTCAAGTTTAACATCACAACCAAAAACACCAACTGGCAACAATGATGTGCATGCAAACACAATCCCAATTGCAGATGATGGTGAGCAGCAGAAAAAGTATGATGACAGAGAATACAGTGAAACGACTGTTGATGAACAAAAATTGATATTTGCTGGCACTGACATGAAAGCGTCAGACAAGGTTGTGCCAACAATTTCACCGGTTGAAAATAACCAAAACAGAACAGGTGTTTGGTTACCAAACAGAGTTGATAGACTGATACAACGTGAAGCTGAAACAAAACAACACTTAAAATCACTCATACAGAATAATCGTTTCAGCATTGGTTCAACCGGTAGAGAAACTGCTGCAATTGACTACAATGGTACAAATCCTGACATTGTGCCAACAAATGATGTCACAGTTCATCATCAGAAAATTCAGAATTTGAACTATGGTAAATTGGCTCAGCTTGGTAATCTGTTGTCTCTGAGGGCATCTGGTGAGCTTGGATCAACCAATTCTGGTGTCAATCCAACATCTGGTGGACAGGAGGCATCGGCTCTATTACCATCTGCAGTTCAGCTTGGTTTGATGAGAGTTGAACCTGATGTTCTCAATGCACTGAATGCATTCAATGATCTGACAGATGATAAGTTGAGTGATGAAAACTATTCAACAAATAATCAGACTTCTTGGGGCGCACTCAACAATGTTCATGATCCATACACGGGACCTGATGCAATTGGAATGCTCCCATTGTCAATTGCATTGACAGCAGCAGTGATTGTGTCATTTGAGCTCTTGTCAATTTTTATACCAACTGAAGGCTTGGGTTCAGGAAAGATGAAGGATGGAACGTACATTCCTGGAAGATCAACATTGTCAGCAGGAAGCAGTCCAAATAAACCACTATTTGGTCTACCACCAGACATGAGTTCTGTGTTTGGAATAAAACCAACAACGAGACAATACCAAAAATGTGTTAGGAGAGGTGTTGAAGAATTTTTTGGTGGTGATCTGAGTGGTTTGTTGTCAGACAGCCCACAATACAATGTTATTGTGTCAAGGGCAATAAACAGATCAGCGCTTCAGTTTGTTGACAAACTGAAGAATTTCAATTCAAGCAATATAGTTTCCGGCATAAAGGATGTTTTTGAGATTGCAAATTTCATCAAAAATTCAAAAATGATAGCAGCAATGAATACATTTGCATCTGTTGGCGACATTGTATTGGGAATTGATGAAAAGGAAACTGTCACAAGACAATTGCCTGATGGAACAGAACTGAAATATGTTTCAACAATTGATACCTATGATGATGCAACACCAAGAGCTTCAGTTATCAAGAACAGATTGAATGACAGTTTGAGATCAGCATGGGGAACATCAACTGCAAAAGCAATGTACATTGTACCAAAATCAATAAGAAATTTGGCACATGTTTCACAAAATTTTGAGCCATTTCTTGGTCCGGAAGCTTTGAGTAATCCAATCAATCCATATGTTGATGCAGACAGAAATTTTGATTATGGCGTGAATGGAAGAATTGATCAATCAATTGTTGAAAAGATTGAAAATGATCTGGACGCAGAGTATGTTCCGTTCTATTTTCATGATTTGAGAACGAATGAAATTATACAGTTTCATGCATTTTTAACAAATCTATCTGATGCGTTCAATGCAGACTATGATAAGATTGATGGGATTGGAAGAGTTGACACAATTCAACATTACAAAAAGACAAACAGATCAATTGATTTATCATTCAAAATTGTTGCAACAAATGAGGATGATTTTGATGATATGTGGACAAGAATAAACAAACTCATAACACTGTTATATCCACAATATACTCAGGGCAGAAGCGTATATGACGAGAATGGAAACAGAAATTTCACAATACCTTTCAGTCAGCTCCCAGGTGCTTCACCAATGGTTAGAATGAGAATTGGTGATGTTATCAGATCAAACTATTCAAAATTTGCGTTAGCAAGACTGTTTGGCGCAGGAGATCCTGAAGGCGTTAGGTTCAATGGTGAACGTACATTGACATTTGAAACTGACATCGATGTTCAACGAACTGGTGGATTCAATGTTGTTGAAGGAGAAAAATATTCAGTGTCAACATCTGGTCATGCTGTGAGTAAAAAGAGCAGTGGCATCACAATCTCTTCAGGTAACAGAACTCCTGAGAGAATGAATATTTTGATGAATGATTTGCAATATTTTGTGTTCACTGTCCAATCTGTTGATCTGAATTCTGCAACTGTCATTGCAAAACCTGAAATCATTGGTGATGTCAATGATGGCATAGAGAGCTATTTGATGAACAAATATTCTGATTACATTGATTTGAATTATACAATTCCAATCAATCAGCTGAATAGAGTTGTTAGGTTCACCGTGAAATCAAATGTTGACAACACAACAACACTTGAAAATTTTATGTCATCTGAGAACAATTGCATAGTCAAATCATTTGAAACAACAAAAGGTAAAGGATTGGCTGGTTTCATCGAGAGTTTATCAATGACATTACTCGAACAGGGTGGGTACACTTGGGAAACACAACAAGGATATGTTGCACCAAAGGGTGTCAACATAACAATGAAATTTGCCCCAGTACACGATATTTCACCTGGCATTGATCATCTTGGATATAATAGAGCTCCTGTGTATCCAATTGGGTATGCAATGATGGGAAGGAATAAAAAATGAACAGATATTCATCAACACCTTTAATCAATCTTGGTATTCAATATGGAACAACAACAATCAACAGAACAGTTAGGAATGAAATCAAGAATGGAAATATAAAAACTGTCGAATACATTCTGAAAGAAGGACAAAGATTGGATTCATTGGCAGGTGAACTCTACAATGATGCTTCGTTATGGTGGTTGATTGCAATCGCTAGCAACATTGGTTGGGGTCTTCAGGCACCCCCGGGCACAATTTTGAACATTCCTGCGTTACAAGACGTTCAGAAATATATTGGTTGATGTATGGCAAATGATTTGCTGAAAATTGAAGATATCAACAGAATGCTCACACCTGCTGGGGTTCTTGTTGCAAATAAACTGAAAAAATCTCCCATTTTGACAGAAAAATTGCTTGATATTTTGTATGGAGGAACTGGTGCTTACAGTTCAAATGGTTTCATCAATTCATTGAATGCTCTGAAGTCAGGAAATTCAGATTATGATTTCAGTGATTTGATGACAGTGTATGCTGACACAGCAGAAGATTTCAATCCAGATTGTCAACAAAAGAGTGGAAAGAATTCAAAGTTCAAATTCAACAACATTGTGAAGCCGGATGAAAATAACAAATTGAAGCTTTGTGTTCTCAGCAGAACACCATTTATAAGTCCTGCAGTTAGGAACACAACAAAGGTTGAAACATTTCTCAACTTTATACCAACAGTTGTCGCAAGTGAATTGCAACTCTATTTTGATGCACAAATTGTGTTTCAGGATATAGCAACGTCTGAAGGCGACGGAAATGAACAGTATGGAAAATTGAGACCACCAGGTTTGTTCAGATTTCTGTTGGGAGCAGAGAAGACACAACCAGATATGATATCAGATCAAGTTGGTTTAACGCAAGGAATGGAAATGTTCACTGCGCCACAAACATTACAAAATCTTGACAGAAGAACATCACTTGATCCATTTAGACCACTGCTAACATTTGAAAGTTTCACAGTAACTGAAACGCCAACAGTTGGTATGTACACATACAAAAAGGCTGATATGAAGATTGTTCTTCATGACAGGACAAGATTGCATGAAATTGCTGAATTTTTGAAACCTGAATTGTATCAGCAATCAAAGTATGCACCAACATTCTGGATAACATATGGTTGGAGATTACCACAAAGATATGATGTCAATGTGCAAACTTATGAGCAATTCATCAATTCAACAATGTTGACAAGAGAAGCATACAGGGTGCACAACTCTCAATATCAATTCAGCGGTGATGGAAAAGTTAACATAACGTTAAATTTGCACACTGAATGCATTCACAATTTGAGACTTAGGAATATGAATGAAGGTAAGAAATTGAATGCCTTCAACAAGATGAAAGAATTGTCATCAAAGATAGCAACAATCATTGAATCAAATAGCAAACTTTCTGAAAGAAATGAACAATTGAAAGAATTGCGCCCAATCCAACTGCTTGATGCAGCATCAAATATGACATACCCAGATCTTGATTATGATAAGATCAGATCAACAATCAAGGAATTTGATAAGTCTCTCAGCAAAACAGGTATAATCAGTAGAGAGAAAAAGAATGAACTGATTGAACTGCTGAATGATTACTATCATAAAACTGGAAACAGTAAAGAGTACGATTACAAAAAGAATATTGCAACAGAGGCAGCAGAGGAGACAAAAACAAAGCTTAAAGATCTGATCAAAATTGATAATGATCCATTCTTGTGGTATGTGAACAGCGCTGATGAACAACACAATGATTTGGCACAACAAATCAAGAAAGCAGACACAAAATCAGACAAGAAGAATGGTGAACTGATCAGCGGAATATCATCATTTGGAAAAATTATGTCAACATTCATGTCAGAGCTGACAAAAATGGATAACAACATAAATGAACTCCAATTGTTCTTTTATCAATTCAATGACGCAGCGGGCGCCGCAGCAAACACAAATATTGCTGAATTTCCAATTGATTTGAACATGTTCTCTGATAAGTTGAGAGAAACATACATCAATAATGGATCACAGTACATGACATATGAAGAATTTTTCAGATTGCTTGTTGATAGCCAATTGAATGATATGAGATCAGTTGGTTATGGTTTCAGAGAATATTTCAAACCATACATTCCAGGAAAATCAAATGATGCCGAACTTGATCCAAAAAAACAGCAAGGGTATGAAAACAAACTTGCTGGTTATGATGGTTCAAAAACATTCAAAAAACCTGAAATTGAAATGTATGTTGAAACATTGCATCAGAATGATAATGCAAGGAACAGTACAGATTTGTTGGTTCAGTTTCAATCACAAGTTGCGGGAATAAATGGTTCAAAGAGTGATGTGTCAAAAACAATTGTTAGAGTGCACATTTTTGACAAAGTGTTGAGCCCAATACCTGAGATCGAGGATACACTTGCATTTGATCGTGGTCAATTCATAAGTTTTGAAACAAGGGACGAACGAACAAACTATATTCTTGGAACATCAGATCCATTCAATGATGTCAATTTGACAAAAGACTATTCATATGGATTGCCAGTTGAAAACATAAAACGTAATGTTTCAGCACTGTTTCCAACAATACTGTTTGGTTCAAATGGTTCAATGATAAAAGAGGCAACACTCTCATCTCAACAGGATCAATTGTTGGCAACTGTGCAAATGCAAAAGATGACAAGGGATGGTCAATCAACAGGAATGTCACCAAATGGCGGTGGAATTGGTGGACTTCCAGTCAGCATTATACCTGCAAAATTGTCAATGACAAGTGTTGGATGTCCGCTGTTGAAATTGGCACAACAATATTTCATTGATTTCAGCACAGGAACAACAGCTGATGCGTTGTACATACTGACAAATATGACTCACACAATATCGCAAGGGAAGTATGAGTCAAGTTTGCAATTCAGTTTCACTGATGGGTATGCAAGGTTCAGAAATCCTGTTGCACACACAATTGATAGACTTCGAGCAAATCTTGAAACAATTTCAAATGGTGAGAAAACATGAACATGTTCACAATGTATTGAATAATCACTGTTGGTGAAAGTTGCAATTGCAAAACAGTTGTTTGGAACTGGCAAAAATATTATCATTGATGATGATGAAAATTTGATCATCAGTGCTGACAACATTCCTGAAGATGCATATGTTTTCACTGGTGATATCAAGTTTGATTGTGATCACTGCTTTGATACATTGATGAAATTGAATCATGTTGGTGTCAATACCATTCCTGATGAAAAGTGGTCAAAACCAATGCAAACATTGATGACATCTATGCAGATTGATGAACACATTCCATGGGCAAAATGTATGCCTCAGGATGATTTCAGATTGCATCTCAAGAATGTTGTCAGTGCATTGAAGGAAACCATCACAAACATTGATGAGAATTATTACAGGTCAACCTGGGTGCCTGGAATGACAATATTGAGACAACTTAAGCCTGCATCAATTGACGAGGAGCTGTTTGATGCAGCGATGTCCAATTCAAAGAAGACAAATAGGAATGTCATTTCAACATTTATGCCTGTCAATGGAGGTTTTGCAATGCCAATCAGTTATGACAGATTTGGAGCAGTGACAGGCAGATTGACTGTTTCACAAGGACCAAACATCCATACACTGTCAAAACAGTACAGAAATGTGATCACATCCCAATGGAAAGGAGGTCATATTTTGCAATTTGATTTCATGGCGTTGGAAGCAAGGATTGCTCTGTACGAGAGTAACAGAACTTGTGCAGATGATGATCTGTACAATGACATTGCAGTCCAATTTGCTGGCGTGACGAGACAGCAGGTGAAAGGTGCAATCATCAGTGAATTGTATGGTGTTGGAAGAAAAAAACTGGGTGATGTCATAGGTTTACGTGGCGTAAATTTGGAAAAATTTGTTAGAAAAATTCACGACTATTTTGGTATTGATGAATTCAAGAAACGTTTGGTTCAACAATTCAGTGAATATGGATACATAAAAAATCATTATGGTAGAATTATCAAATTGCAATCTGAAAATCCTGAAAGATTACTGTTGAATTATTATGTCCAATCAACCGGATCTGATGTGTCATTGATGGGTTTTGGGAACATTGTCAATGCAATGCACCATGATGAAGTGAAATTCCGACCACTATTCCTGATACATGATGCATTGATTGTTGATGTGCATCCTGACAGTGTAGGGAGAGTGAAAAAATATTGCAATGTGCACGTTCCTGGTTATGTGCAACGTTTTCCATTGAAGATTAGCAATTTTTCCAATACATAATATCATGTCAAATGTAATGAAATTGTCAGATTTGAGATCACTTATTGAAACAATATTGTTGGAAGCAAAAACAAAATCATTGGAAATTCATTCAGATAGACAATTTGACATTGAATCATATCCTCGCGCATTGAAATTAATTGATGAATTAGCTATACTTTTGGCAGAAAAAGGTTTTCCTGCAGGAGAAGATGTTATTCTTAAACAGATTAAACCACTTCTTCTTTCAAAAATGAGAGAAATAAAGAAATCTACATATAAAAAAGTTGATAGAAAAGCTGCTGCGACGAAAGCAGCTGCAACAAGAGCAAAAGAAAAACTTAAAGCTAAAAAAGATGAGGAACGTTATAATGCAATTTATGGGGCTAGAGATGCAGCTGATAGTGAATGGGCAGAAGTAGAAGATGCAACACTTTTGGATGCAAAAAAACCAGGTGTAGGTAAAAAAGCAACAACTTATTTTGATTCACGTAAAGAAGATGATGTTACAGTTTATTTACGTCCTGATCTTGTAATTGTAAGAACACGATCGTTGGATGGAACATCTTGGGAAAATATTATGCCACTAAAATTGGCTAAATTAAAAGGATTAATTGGTAATATTATTGCTCGAGCAGGAGATACAGCAACTCAAATACCTCGTCCACCAACGAAACATGAAATTAATCCTGAAATGTATGATTCCAATAATCGTCGAATTCTTCGATGGTAATCATAATATCTGGAATTTGATTTAATGTAATTGTATTGATATCAATGATTATAGGTTGAAACATAGAATTTTTGAACATTTGACATAACTTGGTGATAATATCAAATTATGTTTTTAACCCCTGAACAGATATCTGAAAATTTTGATCAATTCAGAAAATATTGTGAAGATCATACAGGAGATCGTTCTGAAAAGATATTGTATCTCGTTGATCACATAGCAGAACAGTTAGCATTGTGCCCTGCTTCATCAAAAAGTGAATATCATAATGCATTTCCCGGTGGTCTCATTGAACACAGTCTTCGTGTTTTGCGTAATGCAATCATCATAAACAAAACTTTTGATCACAAAATTGATAAACAGTCAATTGTGATAACGTCACTATTTCATGATTTGGGAAAGTGTGTCCACAAAATGGAAAATGGTGATCTTGTTGAGTACTATCTTCCACAGGACAGTGATTGGCACAGAAAGCAGGGTATGGTGTACAAATACAATGATGCAATCCCGTTCATGACAATTCCAGATCGCAGTTTGTGGATGTTGCAGCTTTTTGGTGTTGAATTGTCATATGAAGAATATCTTGCAATAAAACTTCATGATGGTTGGGCTCTTGATGAGAACAGAAAATACAATATGAAAGAACCAACACTTTCACAAGTCATCATGACAGCTGATTATCAAGCATGCAAATATGAAAAACAGTTCAATAAATAACATATTTTGTGATGATATTGACAGTGATTGGCACAAATTTATGTCAACACTCAAGTCTCCTGAGGCAATGTATGCATTCACAATGTTGAATGGAATACATGTTCCATGCCCGCATGTTACAGTTGATGTTGATGATGATGAAATAATGTTTGAATGGCCAACAGATAAACATTATGTTGTTATCAGTGTATCACATTCAGTGTACAAATCAGTTGATTGGTGTCATCATGATTTTGATCTGAATAGGATAACATCTGGTAGTGGATTTGATGATAAAGTTATCTCACTTTTGAAGACAATTTTTGATCATCAAGTTGTATAAATTGATATTTATTGGTATGTTTTCAAGTAAACAGAAATGGCAACAATTTGTGAAAGAATGTTTATCTGAGCTTGAAAAACATGAGGTTCAGGGTGAAGAGGATACATTGGATGAATTTTCTGGCGCAGGAGCAATTGCTGGTTTTACAGCGCCTCTTGGAATGTCAGGACAAGATCTTCTTGGATATAAGAAGATCAGAAAATCAAAAATTGGAAAGTGATTATTCACTTTGAACAGTGGACAAAATTTTGTTACAATTGCAATACTATCAGTTGTGTTGCAGATGTGACTTGATGGGTAAAAGGAAAAAGGAAAAATATATGGGTATTGATATTGAAGCAATTAAGCGTAAGATGGCAGAATTGAATGGAGAAAAACGACAGTCATCCATCCAACAATGGAAACCTAAACTTGGTGAACATAAAATTAGGGTTCTTCCATGGCCTGACGCAAAGGATGGTGAGCCATTTCACGATAGACAATTCTATTACATTGAAGGAAATCAAGGATTTCTTGCACCTTCACAATTTGGTAAACCTGATCCAATAAATGAGTTGTTGAGAAAATTGTATTCATCTGGAAAGGCTGAGGATCGTTTAACTGCAAAGAAGCTTCTTCCAAAGACAAGATCATATGCGCCAATCATTGTCAGGGGTGAAGAGGATAAAGGTGTACAAATATGGGCATTTGGAAAGACTGTTCATCAAAGATTGTTGAGTTTCTTTCTTGATGATGAGGTAGGTGATTTTACTGATGTAGAAGATGGTCTTGATCTTAAGATCACAATTTCAAAAGTTCAGGGAAAAGATTTCAATGACACATCAGTTGATCCAGCAAGAAAATCTTCAAAATTGTCAGCTGATCAGAATGAAGCCCAAAAATGGATTAACAATATTCCAAACTTGAATGATATGTACAAAGAAAAATCATATCATGAAATAGAAAGTTTGTTGAACAATTGGATTAATGGTGGTACATCAAATGATATGACTGAGGGAACACAAAAATCTGGTGGTTCTGACGTTACTGAAAAGTTGGTGAATGATCTGAAACAAGTGGAGAAAAAAGAACCAAATGTACAATCAGAAAAGGTTACCAAAAAGCAGAAGAAACAAACTGATGATGAAGATTTGTCTCCTGCGACAGGACAATCACTTGATGATGTTTTCAATGATTTGATGGCAGAAGAGAACTGAACGGGTCTTAAAATAGAATGAACTTATCTTGCCAAGGTCAATTTGGTCTTGGCAAGATTTTTATCAAAATTTAGAGGAAAAGGAATATGGCAAAACAGAAAAAGAATGTCGTAGTTGATGTTGATGATGGAATTGATGATTTAACATCAAGTTTGATCAGTGATATCAATAAGGAATTTGGTCAAAGAGTTGCATACAATTTGGCACATGATGAAGCACCAACTGTTGTGAAACGTTGGATATCAACTGGATCAAAATTGCTTGATTACGCAATTGCAAACAGATCTGGTGGTGGTTATCCAGAAGGAAGAATTATTGAAATTACTGGATTACCATCAAGTGGCAAATCACACCTTGCATATCATGCCGCAGCTGTCACACAAAGATTGGGTGGATTGGTCGTGTATGTTGATACAGAGAACGCAACTCCAATTGAAAAATTGAAACATGTTGGTATCAATGTGCAGAAAGGTTTTGTGTATGTTGATACACACTGTACAGAAGAAGTTTTTTCAGTTATTGAAGCAACTGTATTGAAGGCAAAAGCGCTCTTGCAAAAGAAGGATGTTCCAATTCTTGTTATTTGGGACAGCGTTGCAGCAACTTCGCCAAAAGCAGAACTTGAAGGTGAATATGAAGACAACACAATGGGTTTGCAAGCAAGGGTTATTAGCAAAGGAATGAGAAAAATAACAGGTGTCATTGGACAGAATAATGTAACTCTTTTGTGTCTCAATCAGCTGAGAGAGAAGATGGGTGGTCCACCTCATGCTGACAATTTGATAAGTCCAGGGGGAAAAGGCATACCATTTCACGCGAGTATCAGAATTCGTTTAGGTTCAGGTGCTCCAGTGAAGGATAAAGATGGAAATGTAATAGGAATTCACGTCAATGCTACGCTGAAAAAGAATAAGGTTGCACCACCATTCAGAAAGTGTGAATTTGATATTCTTTTTGGAAAAGGAATTGTCGAGGATGAATTCCTTTTTGATGAATTGCGTTCTTGGAGTGATGACAAAGGAGGAGCAATAATTGGTGACAAAAAGATTCAATTGACAGGCTCCGGCGCGTGGAAAACTCTTATGGTAACTGACATAACAACTGGCGAAGTTCTTGTTGAAAAGAAATTTTATAAGGCAGAATTTGGATCATTGATGAAGGATGAACAATATAAACCATTCATTGATCTGTTGGCAGAAAAAGCCCTGATTTTTGATCTTGAGGCTTCAACTGCATCAGATGAACCACAGGATGATGGAGATGAGGATGTGTCAGATGATTGACATAAAAATCAAAAAATTGAGCGACAATGCAACAATTCCAGAGTATGCAACCTCAGGAGCTGCAGGAGCAGATCTGTATGCAGCTGAGGATGTTGTCATTGTTCCAATGGGAATAAAATTGGTAAAAACAGACATTTCAGTTGAAATTCCTGAAGGATATGAAATTCAGATCCGACCAAGATCTGGTCTTGCGCTCAAATCTGGGATAACTGTTCTCAATTCTCCTGGCACAATTGACAGTGACTATAGAGGAAACGTGGGAATAATCCTGATTAATCATACAATGACCCCATTTAATGTTAGAAAAGGCGACAGAGTAGCTCAAATGGTTTTGTCAAAAGTTTATCAGGCAGTGTTCAGTGAACATGAAACATTAACACAGACAGACAGGGCTGCAGCAGGATTTGGAAGCACAGGAAAGAATTGAAATGAATGCACCAATTTTGAATGAACGTCCAATATTGATAGTTGATGGAATGAATGCTTTCATCAGAGCATTTTGTGCATACCCAAGCATGAATGTGCATGGCGAGCAGATGGGTGGTGTTGTTGGATTTATGAAAATCTTGTCAAGATTGGTGCATGAAATTCAACCAATTGGTGTTTACATAGCTTGGGAAGCAGGTGGTTCAAAGAAGCGCAGAAAATTGTTCAAAGAGTACAAGATGAACAGAAAGCCTGCTGACATTTTGAACAGATATTATGAAGATGACATACCTGAGAGTGATGACAACAGGATGAAACAGAATATTCTGCTCATAAAACTTCTCAGGTATGCTCCTGCTTGTCAAATTTATGTGAAAGATTGTGAAGGAGATGATGTGATTGCATACCTTTGCAGATATACATTTCCTAACAGACAAAAGGTCATTGTGTCATCAGACAAAGATCTGTATCAATTGTTGGATGACAGAACAAAACTTTACAATTTACACAAGAAAACGTACAATACGAAGGAGAGCGTACTGAGTGAATTCAGAGTGCTGTCAACAAATTTTGGGATAACAAAATGTCTTGTTGGTGATAAGAGTGATAACATCCCAGGTGTTGAAGGTTTGGGTTTCAAAACTGTCCCAAAACTGTTCCCATTTTTGGGAACTGATAATGTGTTGTTGAGTGATGTGTTTGACTATTGTCATACGCATATTGATGAAGGAAGGTTTTTCAAAAAGATACTTGAAGAACGAAAACTGATTGAAAGGAATTGGGATATCATAAACCTGTCTGGCGGTATGCTCTCATCTGTGCAGATGAGCAAAGTTGACACAACAGTGAGTACATTCAAACCAAAGGTTGATAAAGTCAACTTTACAAAAATGTTGATTGATGAAGGTCTGAGTGATTTTGATGTTCAATTTTTCTTCAGTCCTTTCAACAGTGTTGAAGGCATAAAGTTTTGATTATGAACAATGTAACTACACTTGGTGAATTTGGTAAATCTTTTCAGGAGAAATTGATACAAGCATTATTGAATGATAGGCAATTTGCTGAACAGATGTTGGAAGCATTCAATAGTCAATATTTTGATCTGAAATATCTTCAATTTTTGGCAGAAAAGTATTTTGCTTATGCAAAAAAGTATAAAGTGTTCCCAACATTGCAATTGCTGATAACAATCATTAGGGACGAATTGAAAACCGGAAATGATATTGTGTTGAGAGATCAGATCATTGAATATCTGCAACGTATCAGAACAAATCCGGACATTGGCGATCTGAATTATGTTAAAGAAAAATCTCTTGATTTTTGCAGAAAGCAGGCTCTGAAAGCTGCATTATCAAATGCAGTTGATCAGATGCAAACAGAGAAGTATGAACAGATAGTTGATGGTATCAAGAAGGCTGTGATGGTTGGCACAACACCATCTCTTGGACATGATTTTTTTGAAGATTATGAAGCAAGATTCATAAGACTTGCAAGGAATGCAATCCCAACTGGTTTTCCTCAACTTGATAAGAAAGAAATATTTCAGGGTGGTGCAGGAGCAGGTGAATTGTGTGTTGTCATCGGGAACACAGGGTCAGGAAAATCGCATTTTTTGATCAATAAGGGTGCAGTTGCTTTGAGGCTTGGAAAGAATGTTTTGCACTACACATTTGAGCTCTCAGAAACTGCAATTGGTATCAGATATGATTCAAATCTTTGTGATATGGATAGCAACACTGTCATTGATGAAAAGGACAGTGTTCTTGAAAAGTACAAAGATATGAAGCTTGGAAAGCTGATCATAAAAGAGTTTCCAACTGGCACAGCAACAATCTATACATTGAGAGCTCACATTGAGAGGTTGGCAACAAAAGGTTTTAGACCAGATATGATCATTATTGATTATGCTGACATTATGAGATCAACAAGACAATATGACAGTCTCAGACATGAATTGAAATTGATTTATGAAGAATTGAGAGGATTGGCAACAGAATTGAAAATTCCTGTCTGGACAGCATCCCAATCAAACAAGGAGGGTGCAGACAGTGATGTTATTGATCTCACAAACATGAGTGAAGCTTATGGTAAAGCAATGACTGCTGACATCATTGTTTCAATTTCAAGAAGATCACATGAAAAAGCAACCGGATGGGGTCGACTCTTTGTTGCAAAGAACAGAGCTGGAAGAGATGGTTTACTCTTTCCAATAAAGATAGACACCGCAAGGAGCAAATTTGAAATTGTTGGAGAGAATGAATCTTTTGGTCCAGACAATGAGAATAGTTCAACAAAAAAAGCAATAAGAGAAAAATGGCAGGAACTTCAGAAGGAAAAGAACCTCAATCTGCAATCACCAATAAAACGTAATGAAGAACAAGAATTGTGATGATATCAAACTGTTATAGTTAATGAGAGTTCAGACGTAGGTAGAAAATATGACATACAATAGGGATGATGCACTCAAAATTTCTAAGGATTATTTTGATGGTGATGATTTGGCTGCAGGAGTTTTTGTTTCAAAATATGCATTGAAAGATGCTGAAGGCACAATTTATGAAGCATCACCAGCAGAGATGCACAAAAGACTTGCAACAGAATTTGCAAGGATTGAGAACAAATATCCAAATCCTATGCAATATGATGAAATATATCAACTCTTATCAAATTGGGATGTTGTTCCACAGGGATCACCTATGTCTGCAATTGGAAATCCATATCAATTGCAATCATTATCAAACTGTTTTGTGATTGAATCACCTCATGACAGTTATGGTGGAATTCTGAAAACAGACGAGGAACAGGCACAAATCATGAAACGTCGTGGGGGCGTTGGATTTGACATTTCAACAATAAGACCAAAAGGTTTGGTGACAACAAATGCTGCAAAAACAACCGATGGCATTGGTGTTTTTATGGAACGTTTCAGCAATACCTGTCGAGAAGTTGCGCAAGGAGGACGCAGGGGTGCCCTCATGCTGAGTCTTTCAATTAATCACCCAGAAATAAGAACATTTTTGAACATAAAAAAGGATCTCAAAAAAGTAACCGGTGCAAACATATCAATTAGATTATCAGATGAATTTATGCTTGCTGTCAAAAATGATCTCAAATTTAAGTTGAGATTTCCTGTTGACAAATCTGAACCAGCATTGGTTGAAGATTGGGTTGAAGCAAAACAATTGTGGAATGAGATCATTGAAGCAGCTCATCAGAGTGCAGAACCAGGTTTGCTATTTTGGGACACAATGATTAGACGTTCACCTGCTGACAGTTATGCGTCATATGGGTTTAAAACAACATCAACAAACCCATGTTTAACTGCAGATACAATGGTTGCAGTTGCAGATGGCAGAGAATTTGTTGAAATTGGTCAATTGGCAAAAGAAGGTTTAGATGTATTGGTTTACGCATTGGATGAAAATGGAAAAATTGTTGTAAAAACAATGAGAAATCCAAGATTAACTGGAAAAAATGAACCAATATATGAATTAACATTAGAAAATGGTCATAAAATTCGTGCAACAAAAAACCACAAATTTATGACAATCAAAGGCGAATATAAAGAAATTTGTGATTTATCAGTTGGTGATGCACTCTACATTGAAGTACAACAACATAATACTGAATTGTTTATTCAACATTATGAATTCAAAAATATTGATGGAATATTGTATGTAAAGAAAATTTGTGAACATTGTGGTAATGAATTTTGGGTACCATATTCAAATAGAGAAATTTCATTTTGTCAAGATTGTGCACAAAAAATAGATAATAAGTGTGAAAAAATTATTTTGCAATCAAATTTTGCTATAAAAATTGTTGATATCAGGTTTGTTGGGCATGAAGACGTATACAATGGAACTGTTGATGATGTACACAATTTCTATGTTGGTGGTTGGAATGAAAATGGTCAAAAATTGATGATAAACAACAAACAATGTGGTGAATTACCAAATTGTCCTGAAGATTCATGCAGGTTATTATTGGTGAATTTGCACAATTTTGTTGAAAACCGTTTCACAGAAAATGCAAAATTCAATCATGATCGTTACAGAAATGTTGTCATGAAAGCACAACGTTTAATGGATGATCTTGTTGATCTTGAATTGGAAGCAGTTGATAAAATCATCAACAAAATTGAGAACGATAAAGAACCAGAAGATGTTAAAGCAAGAGAATTCAATCTTTGGAAGCGAATAAAAACAAAGGCTCAAAATGGTCGTCGAACCGGTTTGGGTATAACAGCATTGGGTGATGCAATTGCCGAGTTGGGAATGAAATATGGTTCTGACCAATCAATTAATTTCACAAGTGAAGTGTACAGAAATCATTGTGTCAGTGCTTACAAATCTTCTTGTATTATGGCACAAGAACGTGGTGCATTTCCTGTCTATGATGAAAATCTTGAAAAAGATAATGAATTCCTGAATCAGGTAAAAGATGAAGAGGATATCAGAAAATTGATGTCAATTGCGGGCAGAAGGAACATTGCACTTTTAACAACAGCTCCTGCAGGTTCTGTTTCAATTATGACACAAACAACATCTGGTTGTGAACCGGTTTTCAAAATTCAATATAAGCGCAGAAAAAAGATCAATGTTGGCGATGAAAATACTCCTGTTGATTATGTTGATCCAATGGGTGATAAATGGCAAGAATTCACAGTCAGTCATCATGGTTTCAATGAATGGAAAAGGATAACTGGACTGTCAGATGATGACATTGAAAAGTCACCATATTGGGGTGCAACAGCCAATGACATTGATTGGTTGAAAAAGATTGAACTTCAAGCTGCAGCCCAGAAGTGGGTTGATCATGCAATAAGCAACACAGTGAATCTTCCTGAAAACGTTTCTGTTGACACGGTTAAACAGATCTATATGAAAGGTTGGGAAACTGGCTGTAAAGGTGTAACAATCTACAGAGAAGGTTCAAGGAGTGGTGTATTGGTTTCAGATGACACCAAGACAGTGAATTCAAGCAATCCAGAAGACATTGAGTTAAAGTTTCAAGAACTCATAAATAAGAACCCTGAATACAGACCAAAGAATATTCTGATGTCTCCTGCACCAAAGAGAGAGAAGGAATTGCCATGCGATATTCACAGAGTGAATGTTAAGGGTGAGAGCTATCTTGTTGTGATTGGATTGTTGAATGGACAGCCATATGAAATATTTGCAGGTCTTTCTGCACATGTTGAAGTGCCAAAAAAGGTGAAGTCTGGTATTCTCATTAAGAATGGAAAGAATAGTGATGGGCTTGCAACGTACAATTTGAAGATTCCATTTGGAGATGATGATCACATCATGTTCAAAGATATTGTCAATCTTTTTGATAACCCAATGCATGGTGCATTCACAAGAACTCTCAGTCTTTCACTCAGACATGGAGTAAAAATTCAACATATTGTTGAACAACTGAGAAAAGATAAACATAGTGACATATTTTCCTTCTCAAGTTGCATCGCAAGAGTTCTTTCAAAGAATTACATCAAAGATGGAACATCATCCAGAGAAACATGCCCAAGTTGTGGTGGAAAAAATTTGAATTATCAACAAGGTTGTGTGACCTGCATGGATTGTGGTCATTCAAAATGTGGATGAATTGATGAGACAACTCAGAACAGTTTAATGAACACAAGGGATAAGATTATGACATTCTCAGCAAAAATATTGTGTGACAGTGTAACAGAAAATGATGACAGATTGACAACGCTTGAAGTTACATTTCCAAGAATAGTGTTGTCAGAATTCAATACTCACAGGATGTTTTCAAGAAATTCTGCATCAAGCAGAGCAATTCCTGTTGAAAAAATGTTGAAATTGGTTAAAGAGAACACATACATTCCAAGTCATTGGGGTAAAAATCAGAAAGGAATGTCTGCCGAATTCACTGTTGAACAGAATGAACAGATGAAATCACGGGACGTTTGGCTCAAAGCCAGAGATAATGCAATCAGCAGCGCTGAAAATTTGTTGAAATTGGGCATTCATAAGCAGATAACAAACAGACTTCTTGAACCATTTATGTGGCATACAGTCATTGTCAGTGCAACAGATTGGTCAAATTTTTTTGCATTGAGATGTCATCCTGGAGCTCATCCTGACATCAGACAAATTGCTGAGATGATGAAATTTGTTATCAATGGTTCAGAACCAAAGCCAATGTATGAACATGATTGGCATATGCCATTGATTGATCATGATGATATCAATATGACAATGAAAATGATTGATGAAGATGTCTATCAGTATGATAATGAACTGTTGAAGAAGATTTCAGTTGGTAGGTGTGCAAGGGTTTCATACCTTACACATGATGGAAAAAGAGATCACAATGCTGATATAAATTTGCATGATAAATTGTTGAGTGATGGACATATGTCACCATTTGAACACATTGCAAGACCAATGTATAATGACGAATACAAGAAATCAAAGTATAGTGGAAATTTTAGGGGTTGGGTTCAGTACAGAAAAACATTGATAGGTGAGTGTAAATAGTATGAGTTTAGCAAAAGTTGTAATCATCGAAGGTCCAGATCGTTCTGGAAAACAGACACAAACAGAAAATTTGACATCACGATTGAGAGCACAAGGTCGTAAAGTCAAATTGATTGAAGTTCCAATCAAATCATCAATTTTTACTTACAAATTGATATATTGGATGTTGAACAATGGTATGGCAAAAAAGTTTCCAAACTTTTTTCAAACTGTTCAATTCATTAATCGTTTAATGTTTCAGATCACAAGGTTACCATTCATTCTGTTGTTTTATGATTATGTCATTTTTGATCGATGGTCATTGAGTTCAATTGTGTATGGTTCAGCAACTGGCGCAAATGTATGGATGTGCAAAATTTTTGCAAAATTGTTGATTGGTTATGACAGAATGATCATTCTGAATGGCAAAACATACAATGTTGGTAGAGAGACAGATGATTATGAAAATGATGATCTATTACAGATCGCTGTGAAACAGTTGTATTCAAAATGGGCATCAGAACACAACCTGTCAGGACAATATGCTGATCTGAATGTGTTGGAAATTGATAACAGATTACAAATAGATGAAATAACAGATATGATTATGAGGCACATTAAGTATGGATAAGTTTGGTGTCATAATTGCAGATCCGCCATGGTCATTTGATGATAAACTTCAGAGAATGAAAATTGCAACAAAGAGATCTGCAAGATCACAATACAGAACAATGTCACTCAGTGAGATTGAACAATTGCCAGTGAAAGAACTCATTGATCCCAAAGGTTGTGTATTGGCACTTTGGGTACCAAGTTCTCAAATTGAGGCAGGACTTCAGGTGATGAAATCTTGGGGCTTCAAAATGAAGCAAACATTCATTTGGATTAAATTGAAAAAGGGTTTCAAGACAGAGAATGATATAAATTCAATAACGAGGGTTGGAATGGGAAGATTGTTTAGACAATCACATGAGATTGCTCTCATTGGAACAGCAGGAAAGTCTGCAACAAAAAAGTTGAAAAATAGATCACAAAGATCTGTCTGCTTTGATCTGAATGTTGCACACAGTGTGAAACCAAACATACTTCATGATCGTTTAGATTTGATGTTTCCAGATGATAATAAATTGGAACTTTTTGCAAGAAGAACAAGAAAAAATTGGATTACAATAGGCGATGGAATTGATGGGCTCAATATTGAACAGTCAATTCAGAATTTGATTGATAATGATGGAGAAGAAAAAGATGTCTGAAGAATATACATGTGCAGATGAAGTTTGGTTTAGGATTGTTCAAATTGTTCAGGAGGCACTCCTGACTGGAACTGATTGTGCTGATCTGTTGAGACAGATCAGATTGTCAAAAGGTGATAATGATCAAATGATATTGTCAGCAACATATAAAGAACAGGTTAAGAGAATGCATGAGAAGCTCTTGGAAAATGCAGAAGCAATCAAAAATGGAAACCAACAGTGATAAATTGAAAATGATGTGGTGTCAACAGGAAGCTTTTATGAGGCTTCTTCAGGAAAAACGTTCATTCACAGAATTTCCTGTTGACATAACTGCAAAAAGTGGACAAAAAATTGTCAAAGACATTACTCATGAATGTATGCATGAACTTTTTGAAGCAAATCAGCACTTGAAGAATTCAAAAGATCACAGAGCAACTGATGTGAAAAATTTTGATCGTGATGCATACATTGAAGAATTGAGTGATGCGTTGCACTATTTCATAGAGATTGCAATTCTTACAGGAGTTTCAATGGATGAACTGTATGAAAAATATATGCAAAAGGGTTCAATCAATGTTGAACGCATTAATAATGGATATTGAGCGTGAATAATTGTGCAAAAAAAGTGCAATTATGGCCTGTACAGATTTAGAACAGTGATTATCTTATCGACATCCCAAAAGGAAAGGAAATAGAAATGCTATCCAAATACAATATTGATTCAATTATTGACAATGTTTTCAATTATGGTTTTGACAACCCACCAACAACGTGGCCTACAATAATTCCAAAGGTTTTACCATATCAACGACAAAATGATGAAGCTTTCAAAATTTTCCTTGAAAGATTGAACAGTATGAAAAAAGTGAATTCTGCGCAATATCAGATTACAGAAGATGCAATCATAATTGCGTTACCTGGTGTGAAGAAACAGGATATTGACATAACAGTCACTGGTGGTGAACTCTCAGTCAAGGCAAAGAAATCTGATGCAATTGTTTTTGATCATACATTCAAGATCAATGAAGGATCTTTTGATCCAAAATCTGCAAAAACAAAGTATGAAGATGGTGAATTGACAATTACATTCATGCCTCATGAATATATGAAGCCCACAAAGATTGACATTGAATAGTCAATTTGATTGAATGTTGATTATGAAATCACCCTCAAATGAGGGTGATTTTTTTTGTGAAAAGTTCCAAATTTGATATTATTGTCTGATGTATGAATATGTTTATCAACACTGTACATGATGAAAAAGATTGTAAACGTATAAAAAGACATAATGTTGATGTGATATTGAGAACCCTGGCAAAACATGATGGTTTTCTTTCAGGTGGAGGCGCAAGAATATTTGCGTTGGATGTCATCAATAATGATGATAATGTCAATATTCACAACTATTTGTTTCATTCTGGGGGTGATCTAGATCTATTTTTTACTGATGAACACAGATCTTATATGATGTTGCGCGAAATTGAAAAATTGTTTGGAGACAGAATTTTTGTTGTTGAAACAACACCTTCTGGTGTTGCAACAGAATTGCACATTGATTGTAGTGATGGTAAAAATGCAATCGCAAGATATCATGAACTGTTGAAAGGTGCAAAAAGAAGTGATCTCAATGGTTTACAAAGAGCAATATTGGATCGTCATGTTGGTAACTCTTATGATGTTTTGAAGATTCAAATCATTCACAAGATAACTGGCGATGTTGAAAACGTTTTGAAAAATTTTGACATCACAAATTGTATGTATGCAATCAAACCTACAATTGATCATGATGACAATATGTCTTTTCAGTTGACAAAACACAGTATGATTGATGAACTTGAAAAGACAAGAACACTTCATGTTCAAAAATTTGGTCTATACACAATAAACAGATTGGTCAAATGGCGATCTAGGCACCACTTCAAAAATTTTCATGATGAAAATTTTTCTGATTTGAAAATACAAATTATTGACTATGCAAACAAGGTCAGAGAAAAGACAACGGGATACAATTTGAGCAAAGTTATTGATGTTCTCAACCATCTTGTTGCTCAAAACAGTTCAGAAATTAATTGTGATCTTGAAAAATTGCTTGAATTGAGTGCAATTTGGCCTTCTGATCTGCAGAGGTATGATTATGCATTCAAAACATTTTTGGATAAGGCACCATTGACAACAGCATAGTGAACACCTTTTTACAGCAAAATTTGCTGACATCTTTCAATAGACATCAACAGGTATATTTACTCATGTAGCAATATGAGCAGATTGAAAATTGGCCAATTGGAAACTGTTGTTAAGCATACACTTGCTGAGAACAAATTTACACAATCAATTTTGAATGAAATTGATCAATATTTTGCAGGCAATGTTTGGACAAAAGGTGGTCTTGAACGTGTGATTGTCGAAGCAAATGAACGACTTGATGTTCTTGAGAAGACAGGAAAACTTCCAAAACAGCGATTCAAAACTTCATTGTTATTGAAATTGATGGAATCGAAGAGTGCAAATTGCAAAAAATTTGCAAGCAGACTTTTGCCAGAAAGTTTGTTGAAAAAATTTGTCAATGATAGAACACATGAAGTGAGAATTGTTTTGGCAAAACGTTTGCCACTCAAAGAAGCAAAAAATCTTCAAACTTTGTGGAATAATGATCAGGTTGAACACATTATCAAGGACAGAGAGCTGATCGCAGAGAGCGATGCATACAAACCTCTTGAGCTCTATTCTGGAAAACTTGGCGACATTGTCAAACAATCAGTTGATGCAGATTTGGGTGATGAATTCTATCATACACTTGCACTGAAAATGGTTTATGAATTTGATAGAGAAATAGAGCAGGGATGGGAAGAAAAGGTTGTCAAAAACTATTGTGCACACATGAAGGTGACAACTGGCGTTGAAATTGATGCAGAAAAATTGCTTGATGAAATCTTTTCAATAATTGATGAGAAGGAAGAGCAATCTCTTGAAGAACAGTTAATATTCAAACAGATTAACATTGTTGTTGAAAATTGTGATGTTGATCCGGCAAAAGAGTTGTTGACAATTGATGCAAACAGCAAATTTGCAAATCAATTCAACAAATTGTACAAAGCAAAAGGAAAACAGATTGGTGAAGGTATTTTGCCATCAAAATGTACACTTCCAACCAACACTTTGAGATATGTTGATGAACAAAATCTTGATAGGTATGTTTCCATCTGGAATAGACGACAGCTGATTGAGAGTGCTGAACCTCTCAAAATGAATTGGACAGTTGGCAATGACGATCAGATCCAATTCACTGTGAGGATACTATAATGTTACAACTTGAACCAAGTTTTGAAATATCAATCGACAATATGTTGTCTCAGTGGACAAATGTCACATTTTCTCATTTGTCAGTTATATTGGCAAATTTGAGATATCTCTACATGTTGCATCAAACACATCATTGGTCATCAAGGGGTCAAATGTACTATGGCGACCATCTCCTATTCCAGAGACTTTATGAAGAGATTGGTGATGAAATTGATAGTGTTGCCGAGAGGTCAATTGGATTGACTGACAGCAATGCAGTCGAATTGTGTTTACAACTGCAACAAATGCAAAAATTTGCACAAGATTTTGGTACAGCAATTCCAGGCCAGAATGATTTCCCAAAAAGATCACTCATTGCAGAACAGAATTTCATCAACCTGCTCACGGTTTGCACAGAATTGATGCGTGAACAGGGAACATTAACAAAGGGACTTGAAAACCTGTTGACCGGAATTCTTGATATGCATGAAACACACATATATCTGCTTAAGCAGAGATGTGAGGAAAAATAATGCCATTTAGCAAAGCACAAAAAAAGAAACCTAAAAAATCATATGCTGGTGAAATAGCACCTGCAGTTTACATTCAACATGATGAACTTGCTAAATTCATTGAGGATGCAAAATCACATGATCAGGAAGAATTGATTGATCGTGATTACGTCAATGATGAGACTGGTGAAGTGTTGGGTGAACCAGGAGATACATGGGCAGATGTAGTCAACAGACTTGATAGCAATTATTATATCAAGCATACATTTGATGATCATGACACAGAGGTTGATCATGAGCCATTTTTTGATGAAGATGAAGAAGATTTTGATAGCTTTTCAGAATTTCAAAAAGCTGCCAGCGAGTATGCACAAAATGCAGCAGACAGTTTGGAAGATCTTGTTGATGAAAATGGTGGTGATCCTGGATCATATGCATATGATCTTGCAGAAGGTTTTATGTTTGAACATCATACTGAGATCAGAACTTGGATGATTGACATGGGAATGAGCAGACATGAATTGCAACGTTCAGTTGCAGAACTGATTGCCAATGCATACAGCAATCGCAAGACAATGAATTGATGAACTTCTGATCAATTGTATTGTACAGTTAACAATATGTCAAATATTGTTGTAACAGGTGCAGCAGGATTTCTTGGATCACATTTGATGCTCAAACATATTGAGTTGGGTGATAATGTGTTGGGATTGGACAACTATTCAACATCATCACCAAAATCAGAACATTCATATATTCTTGGAGATCTTGTAAAATATTGTGATATTACACAAGCAGAACTCATTCATGAATATACACAACAATTTTCAGATCAATATGGAAAAATTGATCTGATTTACAATTTTGCATGCCCAGCATCTCCACCAAAATATCAGGAACTTGCTGTTGAAACAATGCAATGTTGTAGCATTGGTGTCAAGAATATGTTGGATTTGGCAAAAGAACACAATGCAGTGTTTGTGCAAGCTTCAACATCAGAAGTTTATGGTGATCCAAACTGCAATCCTCAGAATGAAAAATATTGGGGAAATGTGAATAGTTATGGTCAACGATCAATGTATGATGAAGGAAAACGTTATGCAGAAGCGTTGTGTTGGGTTTATAAAAATCAACCAATTGGTGTTGATGCAAGAGTTGTGAGAATATTCAACACTTATGGTCCGCATATGGATCCAAATGATGGAAGAGTTATCACAAATTTTGTCAAACAAGCATTGCGTGGTGAGCCAATCACAATTTATGGCGATGGAAAGCAGACAAGAAGTTTTTGTTATGTTGATGATCTCATTGATGCAATCACAATAATGGGCAGTTTGAAGCACAATCCTGGTGTCCCAATAAACATAGGAAATGATAAAGAATTCACCATGATCGAATTGGCAAACAGAGTGCTGAAATTGACAGGTTCAAAATCAACATTATTGTTCAAACAATTGCCAGTTGATGATCCAACACAACGAAGACCAGATCTGAACAACGCAAGAAAATTGTTGAATTGGTGGCCAATTGAAGATCTTGATGAAGGTCTCAAAAAAATGATTGAATACATGAGGACGGTCTGATTGCATACACTAACTCAGGAAATTGAATTCATTGATGATGAATTGAAGAAGCTGATTGTTGAACAATTCACGCTCAGTGGAAAAAGTTGGATTAGGGATGTTGTGAGAGAAGAAATCTATTATTCGCATCTTGATAGGACTTTTTTGCAAAATGTAACATCATACATTACAGTCATTGGTGAAAATGAAAAGATTTTGGGTGTTGGTGTTTGGTTTGGAACACAAAATGATATGATGCGCCCATGTGATCTCTCTGTTTTTGTTCCTGGAAGTGACAGATTTAGGGGTATTGGTAAATCAGTTGTTGATGAAGTGAAGACTGTTGCAAAATGTTTGGGTTACAAACAGATTGTTGTTGATCCATGGAATGAAAATGCAAAACAGTTCTATAAAAAGTGTGATGCGAAATTTGTGCAACGTGGAACATATGAGATTGGATTGATTGATGTATGAAAAATATTTGGGTAATTTCTGATACACATTTTTCTCATGCAAACATCATCAAATATTGCAATAGACCATTTGTGAATTCATTCCAAATGAATAGTGTTATGAGAATGAATTGGAACAGTGCAATTGGTGAGGATGATACAGTTATTCACTTGGGTGATCTTGCTCTTGTTCCAAACAGCAAATTTGATGAAATGAAACAGTTCATCAACACCCTGAATGGAAAACTGATTGTGTTGTTGGGTAATCATGACAAAAAACATTTTCTTGAATATTGTGGAATTGTATACACAAAACGGTTGGTGTGTGGAAATCTTCTGTTGAGACACTATCCTCAGAGAATGAGTGAAAAGTTTGCAAACAATGTGCACATTGTTCATGGACATATACACAATAATGGGTATGATCAAAGTGTCAAATTGACTTGTGCACACACATGTGTGTCAGTTGAGATGACCGAATACAAGCCAATTCTGTTGAACACCATCACAAATTTTGATGAGCATTTGTTGGAGAAAACTGTTAATGAACACTTTCACGGTGGAAAAGTCGATAACTGTCAATAAATGTGGTAGTGCGAAAGGACATGTAAAAATACACTATCATGGTTCACGTACACCACCAATTTGTGTTTGGATGATACCAGGTGAACGCAGTATTGAACAATACATAAAATTCCCAGGAATTAGGGGTGTATTGAACAAGAATTCAATAGTATTGTGGGGTCATATACCCAATGCAATCTTGACAAAGATAAACATTAACGATATTTTGAGCTATTTGCATAGTCAAATTTAGAAAGAAACATTGTGACAAATCATATTGATGAAAGGAACAGCACTCTGGTGCCAAAGAAGTTTTTTGGACTTCATAGTCACACAGGAGCTTCAACCTATGATGGTATGGGTCCTGCAGAAGATCATTTCAAATTTGCATTGAGCAATGGACTTGATGGGATGGCAATCACTGAACATGGTCATATGAACAGTTTTGCACAAGCATATCTCTTCAATCAGAAGTGGAAAAAAGCAGGAACACAGTTCAAATACATTCCAGGAGTTGAGGCATACTATCACCCAAGTCTTGAACAGTGGGCTCAAGACAGGGCTCTGTATGAGGAAGCAAAAGAGGATAAAAAGCTTCAGAAGAAACTGAAAAAACGTGAAGAAGGTCTCAAGAACATCAGTGTGAAGACAGATGATGACGACGACATTGTTGATATTGAAATGTCAAATGCATTGACAATTGAGAATGAGGATGAAACGCGAAATATAAAGGCCTTCAATCCTCTCAATCGTCGCCATCATCTTGTTGTGCTCCCAAAGACATCAGGTGCCCTCAAGAAAATATTTCACATTGTTTCCAGGGGTTATATAGAAGGGTTCTACAGATTTCCCAGAATTGATTTGGGGATGATCCTGAAGGAGGCAAAGGATGACATCATTCTGTCATCTGCATGTCTTGGGGGTCCAATATCATATGCTGTGTTGCAAACATTGAGAACTGTCAATTTTGATGATCTCAATCCTGAAATTCTTGATGACGAAAACATCATGCGCAGAGTTCTGAATGAGATTGGGAACATAGCTGATCCACTCATCAGTGCAGTTGGTGTGAAAAATTTTCTTCTTGAATTGCAATTTCACAAAATTCCTGCTCAGGATGTTGTCAACAGAGCAATCATTGAATTTGCAAAAAGGAATGGAATGACTGAACAGTTGATTGCAACGTGTGACAGTCATTATCCAAGACCTGATCTGTGGCGTCATAGAGAGATGTACAAAAAACTTGGGTTCATGAATTATAGTGAATTGGGACCTGAAAGCTTGCCAAAGTCTGTTGAGGATGTGAAAGCACTCCTGTATCCAAAGAATGCAGAGCAGATGTGGGAAGGTTTCAAACAACGCCAAGATCAGCACAAGTTTTACAGAGAAGATGGTGTTGAACAGTTGGTGTGTGATGCAATTGAGAGGACACATGATATTGCTCACAATGTAATTGAAGATATCAAATTTGATCAGGGATACAAATATCCAAAATCGGTTGTACCCAGTGATACAACGGAATTCAAATATTTGTGCAAACTTGTAAAGGATGGAATGATCAAAAAAGGTTTGGATAAAAAGCCTGAATATGTTGAGAGGATGAAGTATGAGTTGAGCATCATCAAGAAGCTTGACAACGCTTCATACTTTGTCACATTGGCAGGAGCACTCAGATTGGCAAGGGATGTATGTCTTCTTGGGGTCGCAAGAGGTTCATCTGGCGGTTCATTGGTTGTTTATCTATTGGAAATCACAGACATTGACCCTTTAAAGTATAATCTTTCATTCGAGAGGTTCCTGAATCCTCATAGATGTTTACCAGGTGAAACATTAGTTCGAACACCAATTGGCAATAAATCAATTTCAGAACTTAATATTGGGGATGAAATTATTGGTGGAAGTGGAGAAACAAGAAAAATTCTTGACAAATTTGAAACAAAAACATTGCAGTATGTTAAGTTCATTGTGAATGGACAAACTATTGTTTGTTCTAGAAAACATCGTTGGCCAATTATTCGTAATGGAAAATTTGAATTAGTTGAGGCTGAACACTTATGTAAAGATGATCAGATAATAGCTAATGATTAGAAAATGTGTAAATTGTAATTGTGATTTTATCATTGATGATACAAACAAAAATTACTCAATTCAAAAACGACGTTTTTGTGGTTCAAAATGTAAAAATGCATGGAATAGGCGTCCTGAAAATGGTGAAAAGATTGTTAAACAATGTATCATTTGTGGAAAAGAGGTGCGAGTTTACAAATCACAATCAGCTAGAAAGGTTTGTTCAAAAGAATGTAAAAATATCAATCAATCACAACGATTGTCAAGTGATAAAAAAAGCTTAAAATGTGAACATTGCGGGAAAAATTTTGATGTAAACATTTCTTGTAATAGAAAATATTGTTCTCCGCAATGTTCATCTCTTTCTAAGAGAACATCATTGGAAAAACAATGTGAAATTTGTAATAAGACATTTCAAATCAAAAAGTCAGCTTATGAACGAAAGCGTTTTTGTTCTAGAAATTGTCAAATGATAGCACAATCAAATGGAAAAATTCATATTCATGTCAATGGAAGAAGTGGATACAGAATTGATATAAAGGGTAATCATTATTTCAAATCTGCGTTTGAAGCTGATTATGCAAGATATTTGCAATATTCAAATATTGCTTATGAATATGAACCAAAAACATTTGAGATATTGGTTGATAATCAAATAAGACATTATACGCCTGATTTTTGGAATAATGAGTTGAATTGTTATATTGAATTGAAAGGCGTAAGAAAATCTGAGTCAAATAATTTTTCATTATTGATCAACTCAAATTCTGATGTTAGACAACGTGTAATTGATGAACAACATGTTAACATTAAAGTTATTTATATGAATGATTTTTATTCTTTTCTTAAAGAAAAGAATTTGTATAGTGTTATACCAAATATTGAAAATAGAAATTATGGAGCAACAAAATATCTTGTCAAACAACATAATTACAAGCGTTGAATTGTGTGAATATGATGAAGAACAAATTTTGTATGATATTACTGTTGACGTCGATCATACATTTTTTTGTAAACAAGGAAATTCTGATTGGTATTTGACACATAATTCAGGTGCACCAGACATAGATTGCGACATCAGTGATCGTGATAAAGTTCTTGAAGTATTGAGAGAAAAGTTTGGAATGAACAATGTTATTCCAATTTCAAATATCAACACGTTCAAAGTGAAAACGCTCCTGAAAGATATTTCAAAGTTTTATGGAATTCCATTTGAAGAAGCAAATGAGGCAACAAAAACTGTTGAAAAGGAGGTCAGAAAGGCAACCATGAAACATGGTGATGATAAAAACCTTTTTGTTCTCAAATTTGAGGATGCAATGAAGTATTCAGAAAGTTTCAGAAGTTTTATTGAGAGGCATCCTGAGGTTGCAGAGAGTATGGAAATTCTCTTTAAAGAGCAGAGATCATTGGGTCGGCATGCTGGAGGTGTTGTCATTATGGATGATGCAATGGGAGAAATGCCTCTCATTACAAATGGTGGTGAACCTCAAACGCCTTGGGTCGAAGGTGTTGGTGGAAAAACGCTTGAACCAAATGGAATCATTAAATATGACCTGTTAGGTCTTGAAACAATGAGACTAATTGAAAATACAGTTGAAAAGGTCATAAAGGGTAAAGGAGGCATCAAACAGATTGAACTTGAGGATGGTACAGTGATGAGATTGCTACCAGATCAATTGGTTATGACACAAAGAGGTGAAGTGTTTGCTAATGAATTGAAGGATGATGATGAAATCTTGACGCCATGATGATAACAATAAAAATGATTGTGTATCGTAAAGGTACGTTAAAGTTTCAATACAATCAACGTTTTGAGAATGGCCATCATGATTTTTTATTGAAAGAAATCTATGAAGATGTTGTTGATCATGTTTGGCATATGGACGTATATGATACACGTACGTTGACAGGAATGAAACATACACAATTCATCATCAATGATTACAGAACAGTGTTGAATAGGTTGAAGCGCGATGTTAACAATACAAAAAATTGTTGAGAATGAACTTGAAAAGAAGGGTTACATATCTCACAACAGGTCAGTAACAAAGCAGATGTCATATTATGATATGAATGCGTCAGTTGAACAGAATGGATTGAAATTCATTTCAAGATTGAGTTGTGAACCATACAATGTTTGTGTGCTCTTTTACAGGTTTGATCAGTATCAATTCAGTTCAATACTGAATATTGTTCACAATCTTCCATGAATGATCATTTCTTCCCTGCATGTTTTTTCAACACTTTGCTGAATGATTGTTTTGGAATATTGGCAAGTTTATCAACAATTTTTTGCTTTTTATCCTGTTCCCATGGATAAATCCCAGAGTTCTCTGGGTCTGCATCAAACCACATGATTTCACCAACCTTGATATCACTGAGTGATATCACTTCACGCTCATTTGAATATTCATCACTGATGTTTTTGTACCACAATCTTGCATCAAGGAAAACATCATCACTGTTCTCATCAGTGTAGGCAACCATTACAATGGGAACCGTTCCACTTTTCATATTACTGTTTTCATTGGCAAAACGTTTTGCTGTTCTCAGACTCTTAGTCCAACTTCCTGCATTCTTTTTTGGGTGCCATGTGAAACGTTTTTCAATGTGTCCATCCTTGATTGCAACCTCACCCTTCTTGGCACCAATAGCAGCCTTCAACCATTCATATTTGACGCCCATTCCCCTGTAAACTTTTTGAACATTTGGTCGTGTGAACACATCATCATACAGTCCCTGTTTCAGGATGTTCCTGATTGCAGTGACATACTGAATTTGCATACCAGCATGATCAAGATGACTGCTGATTGCAGTGTGCAGCCGTTGCTCAAATTTGTTATCCAATTCTGGCAGATTTCTTTCACTGCCAAAAGCAATCAGATCAAGACGACCCCCACTGTTCTTGCTGCTCTTTTTCAAGAATTTTTGTTTCTGTTTTTCAGCCTTTATGAATTCATCATGAAACACAGTGTTATACAATTCATGAGCCAAACCTTTTGGATCTTTTCCAGATAGCATATCAAACAATTTTGTGAACACAGGTTTGAGCACAGTGATCTGTTTTTGATCGAGTCGACCACTAAGATTGAACTCTTTGTATGCTTCTGCCTGTTCATCAGACAAATTTAGCAATTGTTTGTAAAAATTGTATCTCTTTTTAGATCTGTCAATTGTTGACAATCCTTTACCACTACTGACGTTGTTGTAAATGATTATTATTGTTTTGATTTCATTATCAAATTCCCTGAATTTATCAGCGTATTCTTCGTTCAAAATTTCAGTCAAATACAAAAAATCAGTCATATATTCTTTGAAAAGTTTACCAATCTCTTTGTCACTTTTGAAATATTGCATACTAAAACTTAATTGTAAGTATATGTGAATACTGTCACAGTTGGGTTTTATAATCAGAGCATGAACTCATTGAGACCAACAGATATATCAGGTTTGATCAGGTACACAATTGAACAGTTGTCAGAGATATCTGCACAGAATGGTGAGCTGAAATTGTCAACAGATGATTTAGAGAAGAGATTGCGATCTGCAATTGCAGTGTTGAAGGTTGTGGATGAAAAGATTGAACTTGTGAGAATGATGTTGGTAAAACTTCCAGATGATTGTGAACAGGAATGAATTATGTTAACGTTGAGAATATACAGAGACAACATTGGATCCATATCAGGAAATGATCTCACACAGTGTGAAGAGCACACAGTCAAGATGATATCAAAAAAGCGCCCAAGAATTATGAAAATCATTATTGGTTTATTGAATGAACACAGTTGAAATTTTGTTGTCATCCAAAATTGACACACTCAAAGTGTACAAAACTGGACTTTGGGCATTTATGTATTCAGGAAATTGTGTTCTGCTGTGGAATCCACGAATTGTTAACAGAACAATTTCTGATCATGATGGCTTTTTGGTTAACGATCTGAGCACTGATGTCATGACATTGTGGGATTGGGAAACTATGACAAGATTGTGCAGTCTGAACACTGATGAATTCAGGGAAAGATTTGGCTTATTGTGAATCTCAAATTGAAGGTGCACAGAGCTGGTTATGGCAGTTTTGTTTGGGGAGATCATAAAGTTGTATTTTTTCCGGAAATTCCGAAAATGTATGACGACAGTAGAATTCTGATGTCATATTCAAGAATTCACATTCTAAATCATTGGTTATTCAAATATAATCATCAATTTTTTGTTGAAATGAGTGAGTGCAAAAACGTTGAACAATTGATGAAAGTTTTCAATGATTGGAAATTCAAATAAATTCAATAGTGAACAGTTGATGGAAATGTGGAATTCTGTTATTCGAACAACAGACTATGTTGACAAAAAATGGATTGGTTTAAGAGTTTATTGTGATGGTGGTTGGCTTGTGTTTGTGTATGTCAGTGACAGATTGGGTGATGACATATGGGCACCCAATTTTTATACCAAACCAGAAAAGATGACAAGATTTCCAGATTTGGAAACACTCAACTATGATGATTTCAAAAGGGTGATATTGGATGAAAATAAGAAATATTACAACAGAACAACCAGAATTTCTTGATATCAAGAAGTGGTATGAACAGAATCTTCATCCTGATGCAAACAATTATGATGATCAGAAAACATTTGATGTCTACAAAGGTGAAGCATTCCCTGGGATATTTCAGTTGACATCAAAGGGTGCGCAGAGACTGTTCAGACAAGCAGAGCCAAAGTCAATTGTTGACATTGCTGTGTTGACAGCAATCTATAGACCTGGACCCTTGGCTGCAAATGTTGACAAGATCTATCTCAAGGCAAAGAAGGGTGAAAAGTTTGAATGGGGGCATCCACTCTTTGAAAAAGTGTTGGGAGAAACATATAATTGTCTCACAGGTGATACACTAATTCTATTGGCAAATTTGCAACAAAAAAGTTTAAGTGATATAGAAATTGGTGATGAGATCATATCATTCAATGAAAAAACTCAACACTATGAGCAAGACATTGTTAAGGCAAAAGTTTGTAATGGAACTCAAGATCTCATTATGATAGAAACTGAAACAGGGACATTAAAATGCACACCAGAACATAAAATTATGACAAAGAGAGGTTGGGTATGTGCTGGTGATTTAATGGAAGATGATGAGATTGTGAGTTATGAAATTTAGTAAACGATGTGTACATTGTAATATAGAATATCTTTCAAAAAAAATTGATTCAAAATATTGTTCAAGAGCTTGTAAAGATGCGCATTCTAGAACATTAAAAAAGGGTGTATGTGTTATTTGCGGTTGTGAAACAAGATGTGAACGTGTAAAAACTTGTTCAAAATATTGTAAGTCTCTTTATCTTAAAAGCAAAAAAGAAACAATTGAATGGAAAGAAGCGCGAACTGAAATAATATGTCAAATGTGCAATAAGACATTTATTGTTTCAAATAGTAGAAAATCACGTAAATGTTGTTCGAAAAAATGTGCTTATGAATTAAGATCAATTTTGTACAAAGGAAGAACAATAACGCCTGAATGGAAAGCAAATCAAAATTTAGGTAAAAAACGTGAAAATATTGTGAAATTTGGTGATTTTGAATGTGAAAAATGTCACAAAAAATTTGAAACAAATCTTTCTTTAAGGTCTCATAAATCATATTGTAGTGCTGATCAAGAACAACGAAATGTTACGTGTGAAATTTGTGGTAAAGTTTTCAAAAGAAATCGAAATTTTCTTGCACATTATCAATTACATGACGAAGAAAAATATAGGCAGCATTGTTTATCAGTTAAAGAAGGTGTAAAATATCGTTCTGCACCTCAAACAACATCAAATCAAGAATTGCAATTCTATAAAATATTGTGTGATTTTTATGGTCAAGATAACGTTGTACACAAGTTCAAACTACAAGAAAGTGGTCATGAATATGACTTTTATGTCAAAAGTCTAAATCTAATCATTGAATTTGATGGTGATTATTGGCATGGAAACAAAGAATGTTTTGAATTAACAGATAAAATGAAACAACAATTCAATATTGATATATCACATACAAAACGAGCCATAAAAGAAGGTTACGATTTACAAAGAGTATGGGCATCAAAAATGGACATATATCCAAATGAATTAAGAGTTTTACCAATATGATTTACACTAAAGTGAAATCTATAAAACACATCAATAAAGATGTGACATATGATATTCAAACTGGGAATCATAATTTCATTGCAAATGGAATTCTCGCACATAATTGTTTAATTTTCCAAGAGTCAGTCATGGAATTGGCCGAAATCATTGGGCTTTTCCCCAAAGACCAATGTGATAACGTTCGTAGAGCAATTATGAAACGTGATCTTTCAAAGGGTGAGGCTGCCATAGCAGAAGCAAAGAAAATGGAAGATCAATTTGTTGATGGTGCTGTCAGTCAGGGTATCAAAGAAGAGACAGCACGACAAGCATATCAGAATATATTGTTCTATTCTTCATACGGGTTCAACAAAAGCCATGCAATCGCTTATGCAATTGATTCATATATGTGTGCATGGCTACTGACACACTATGAAAAGGAATGGTTGACAACCTATCTTGAGAGCATGTCAAACAATCCTGATGATAAAGCAACAGCAATTGGTGAAATCAGAAAACTTGGTTACAAGATTGTTCCAATTGATGTGCAATATGCAGGAAAAGGTTGGACATGCATTGAAGGAAAAAAATTCATGCCATCACTCCTATCATGTAAGGGAGTTGGTGAGAGTGCAGTTGAAGAATTGTTGTCAATGCGTCCAATCACTGATTTCAAAGATATGTTTTGGAATGCTGATGGAAGTTGGCGACCATCAAAATTCAACTCAAAAGCACTTGATGCACTCATTAAGTTGGGAGCATTCGGTTCATTGGATGTTGTTGGCTCAGGAAAGCTGTTCAGATCATACAAACATATGCATGATGTTATGATTGTGCACAAGGATGAAATCAAAAAGGTTTCAAAACGTGATCAGTATCAGGGTTACAACAATTTTTTGCGACTCATTGATGAGTATGCACAAAAGTATGATGCAGAAGAGTTGCCGGGTGAATGGACAAAACGTGAATTGGCAGATTTTCAAGCAGAAATTCTTGGGACAGTTGATGTAAGAATGATCATTGATGATGAAATCTGGGGTACACTTGAAACAAAAGGCATCAAATCTGTTGATGAACTTGAGCAGGGTGAGAAGGAGGTCGTTTGGTTTGTTGTCAATGGTTCAAATCTGAAAAGGACAAAGACTGGAAAAGAATTCCTGAGTGCTGAAGTCATGGGTTCAAAATCAAAAATTGAACGCATGAACATTTGGGGTTGGAAGAGTGATAAGAACGTGATCAAGAATTTGACATTGTGCATAGCAGAGGTTGAAAAGAATGATTTTGGTGCATCAACAACAAGTTGGAAATTGAAAACATTGGGTGAATAAGTGAACAACACACAAGAAACAACAGAATTTGCAGGTTTGGTTTTCACGCATTTGGGTGATGGAATGTACATGTACAGTGACGCCAAGATTGAGATCTGCTTGCAGTTTTACAAGGATACCGTTTGGATAGCAGAGTTGACAGATGTTGAACACAAGTGTATTGAATTCAGAATGTCAAACAGTGATCCAGAAAATTGTATCATTGATGTTCTGAACAGCGCAAAGACAGAACTCATGAAACGTTTATGCACACAGATTGATGTGTTAAATCAGTGTATCAGACTGCAAGGAAATCCAGTTCCAATTCCAATCACGTTTGAAACAAATGTTGAAAATGAATCAGTTGACAAAACTGGAAGATTTGACCATGTGATCTCAATCGCAAAAAATGTTGCAAATAGGATTGTAAAATCAGGACGTAAAATTGTAGTATGGTGACACAATGATCATAATTTTTGTTGGCGCTGATATGTGTGGTAAAACAAACATTGCCCATCAACTTTCAAGAGTTCTCAATATTCCTGTTTTCAAGGCATCAAGTGAACATGGAAGCTTCCTGCATGGTCAGGATAGATTCTTGACAAACATAAGGGTTTCATCACAATATTTGCTTGATTTCATTAGACAGACAGGCAGCAGTGTCATATTTGATCGTGAATTTCCTTGTGAATATGCATATTCAAAACATTTCAATAGGGAAACAGACATCGATGCAATCATGGCACTTGATGAGGGATATTCTAAACTTGATACATTGATCATTCATTGCAAAAGAAAGTCATTCAGTGGAATACGTGATGATCTTGATCAATCAATAGACGAAAACAGTCTCAACAGTATTCAGAGACATTACGATGACTTCAGAATGATTTCTGGATGCAAATGGTTGGAATTGTTTGTTGATGACGAAAATATTGAGAGAGAGCTCCAGGAGATAAGAGAAAAGATGTTGGAAGTATTTCCATTGTGGGCACTCTCTGAAACACAAAGTTATATTTTGGACTGAATCGGAGAATTGACAATTATGAAAAAAATGATTCTTTGGCAACTTCAACTTTCACTGTACAATGAACAGGGCAAATTTGTTTTCACAGCAGACAGCAATTGGCAAATGATGGCAACAAAATTGCTCAATATGTTGAAGTTGAATCCTGAACTGTATGTTGACATTCTTGTTCCAGATGTGAAAGATTGTGCAGAGGGTGAAAAACCTGCTGAACTTTTGTGGAAACTGTTGGGTCAGCAGTTGTTCAAACGTGTTAAACTGTTGAGTGTTCCAATTGCACCCTCTGCACTCAGGACAAGGTATGATTTTCCATATGAAAGTTACAAAAAAGCTCTCGATTTTGTGCATTGGGACAATGTTGGTGAGAGATACACACATGTGTATGTAAATGATCCAATGTTTGTAGGAAATCTTAAAACGTTGTTTCAACTTGAATACCATTATCAACCAATGTTCATCGTGCAAACACACTTTCTTGACAGCCCAACAGCAAGAATCGTTCCAAAAGAGGTTGAATATTGGCATAGTCAAGTTGTTGGAAATTTGAAAGCTGATGTGTGTTTGTGGCATTGCAAAACAATGGAACAGATCTTTTTTGATGATCTTGGCAAAGATTATCAACAACATATTGTTGAGAACATCATGAAAAAATCTGATGTTTGGAAGGATGGTTATTCAACAGAGGAGATCAGAAAACCGGTTGATGTCAACAATGTGCGCTTTTTGAAACAATTTGAACAATTGCGAAAATCTGGAAAAAAGATTGTTTGGGTGCCAAACAGAGTTGGCGGGTTGGGAAGATCAAGCGATTACACAAATTGTGGCAAGTTTCTGTTTGAACTGGTTCCAGAATTGTGGAAGACACGACAAGATTTCATAATTTTGGCAGGAAATCCAAATCAGAAGATCAGTAATGATGAAATTGCTGAATTGTGTCCGGCATATGTCAAATTGGTTGATACTGCTCTGAATAGGGATGAATACAGGTTTTTGTCACAAAATTGTGATATTGTTGGTGCGTTCTATACTGTTGACACAAATGGAGGATATGCCTCACTTGAGGCTGTTGAATTTGGTGCAATACCACTTTACCCAAATCTGTATGAATATAAGGTCTATTTTGATGCAGTCAATTGGCCAGATGAATTGAGAGGAAAACCAGATCTTTCAGACATTGGTGATGTGTTGGGAAGGCTGATTGATACAAATCCTGATGTGACAAAACTTCAAAAATTTGTCAGAGAGTATGCTTCATATGAACATACAACAGAACAGTTCATGAAGAAATATGATCTATTGTGATACGTAAATTGTGTTATGGCACACACATGCAGATGCAACAAAGAGTTGCTTTCAGGTGAATCATTTTGTAAAGATTGTGTTGAAAAGTTGACAAATGAATGGTGGAATAGTGCAATTGAATGCCTAATTCATGACATCATGAGTCACAATCACAACCTTTCAGATGATGAAAAATCAAAATTTGTGAAACTTTGCAAAGGCGTAATGCTTCCAGAGGTGAATGATGACATATGAATATATTTGCAAAAATTGTGGCCTTCAATTTGAGGCAGAACAGAAGATAACAGAAGAGCCCTTGATTCACTGTGAGAAATGTGGACACAATTCATTGAAGAGATTAATCAATCAGCAATCAGGATTTATTCTGAAGGGTTCTGGATGGTACAGAGATGGTTATGGAAATGTTGGTAAAGGTTAACATATCAAAGCAACAAGCATGGGATACTGAAAATTTTATTCCATTGAATAGTGATTTTGAATTGCATAATTTGATACATAGGGATGAAAATGTAATCATAACAAAGTTTGATGATGATTACTATATCTGGTCATTTAGCGGAAGTCAACAATGCACAAATTCATTTGATAAACGTGTCAAATTTATTGATGAAAGTTCATTAGAAAAGATATACGCAATATGAAAAATATTCTGATAACTGGAGTGGCTGGTTTTATTGGTAGCAATCTTGCAAATGAATGTATAAAGATTGGTCTCAACGTTGATGGCGTTGATGATTTTTCAAATGGTCATAAAGAATTTGTGCCAACAGGAATGGGAACATTGTATGCAAATGATTTCTCTGACAAAAACATTGTTGACAATGTTGAGCATGGTGTTTATGACACAATTTTTCACCTTGCAGCAATGCCAAGAGTTTCATACAGCGTTGAGTATCCATATGAAACAAATGATGTGAATGTAACAAAAACATTGAAACTTTTTGAAGCATTGAGAAAAGCTGGTAACAGAACAAAACTGATATTTGCATCAAGTTCATCAGTTTATGGTGGAGCGACAGTTGATCAATATGGAAAAGTTCTTGGACAATCAGAAACTGATACAAAACACCCAGTTTCACCATATGCATTGCAAAAGTCAATAATTGAAGATTATGCTGTGATGTATGCAAACTATTACAAATGCAACATTGCATCAATGAGATTTTTCAATGTTTTTGGCAAAAATCAGTTGGGTGGATCTCCATATTCAACTGCAATTTCAGCATGGTTGACTGCAATAAAGTTTGGAAAAAAATTGAGATTTGATGGAGATGGTACACAGAGCAGAGATATGTGTCATGTTGACAATGTTGTTCATGCGCTCATTCTTGCTGGGAAATCTGCCAACATATTCAATGGTGATGTATACAACGTTGCAACTGGGACAAGAATAAGCAATAATGAAATTTTGTGGCTCATCAATCAGAGATTGCCAAACAAGGGTATGATCATGGCGCCAACAAGGATGGGTGATGTGAAACATACACTTGCAAACATATCAAAAATCAAAAATGATCTGAAGTATGAGCCAATTGTTGATGTAAAAACTGGAATTGATATGACAATTGATTGGTACACAACAAATTGGGAACAGATCAAAATGTTGTCTTCGATTTGAAATATGAACAATTTGATGACATTCTGTACAATCTGTTTGAGGAAAATATGACAGAGCACACATACAAATCATTCACAGATGCATTTGCTGGATTGGCAAAATTGGTAAACAATCCAGAATATGTTTGTCAACCGCGAGGAATGAAGATCAAAGAACATCTTGGCGTCAAGTTTGTGATCACAAATCCAAGAGATAGACTGCTATTCATTCCAGAACGAAAATTTTCATTATCATATATGATGGGTGAAATTCTTTGGTACATCAGTGGAAACAATTCAACTGAATGGATTTCAAACTATTCTCAGTTTTGGTCAAATATCAGTGACGATGGCGTAACTGCAAACAGTGCTTATGGTTCAAGAATATTCAAACCACATGACAGAATTTGTGGTGCTGAACATGATTGGACACAATGGCAATATGTTATTGATGAATTGAAGAGAGATCCTGACAGTAGGAGAGCTGTTATTCATATAAGATCACCAAAAGACAGTATGCTTGCTGTGAAAGATGTGCCATGCACATTGACGTTGCAATTTTTCATTAGGGATGGTAAATTGCACCAAATTGTATCAATGAGAAGTTCAGATCTCATTTTTGGAATATCATATGATGTTCCTGCGTTCACATTCTTTCAAGAGATGTTGGCAAATGAACTTGGCGTTGAATTGGGATCATATGTGCACATAAGCAATTCACTCCATGTTTATGAGAGGCATTTTGAAATGCTTGATAAAATTGCAAAAAATTCAGGATATAGTTCAATTCCTATGAACGCAATGCCAAATATCACAAATAATGTAATTCAACAATTGATTCAAGAAGAACAGATTATTCAACGTTATAAATCAGAAGCTGATATTGTCAGCTTCAATTCTTGGTTAAAGAGTGAAAAACATGAATATTGGCATGACATGATACAAATATTGCTTATGCACAAAGCTCAGAAATTATCTGTGAATGAAAACATTATTCAAGAACTGAAAAATGGGTTGTTTGACAGGAGCTTGAAATCTTTATGACATGTATAGTTGGTTATGCTGATGGAAAATATGTTTGGTTGGCTGGGGATGCATCAGCAAATGGTATCAATGATGCAATATCAACAATAACTGTCCCAAAAGTTTTCAAGAAGGGAAAAATGTTGTTTGGATTTTGCCAATCATTCAGGATGGGTCAAATTCTTCAATACTGTTTTGATCCACCAGAAGATAACAGAGATGATCCAAATGAATACTTTGTGTGTGATTTCATTCCTGCATTGAAGAGAATATATGCTCAACATGAATATGAAGCATCTGGTGAAAATCATGGCGCAATCATTGTTGGGTATAAAGGAAGGTTGTTCACAATCGAAGAGGATTTTGGTGTTTTAAGTGATACATCAATGTATACATCAATTGGTTCAGGATCAGATGTTGCATTGGGTGCAATGTGTGCGTTGTATGAAACTGTGAAAGATCCAGTCATTTTGCTCATTAAAGCTCTTTCAATCTCTGAAAAACACATTTCAACTGTGAGAAAACCTTTTACAATTGTTTCAACAAAAAAGGATAAGAATGAAAAATAATACATTCAGAATGTTTGTTGGACCAATGTTTAGTTCAAAAACAAGCCATCTGATGTCTGCACTTGAAAAGTGCAAATATCAACAGAAATCAATTGTCGTGTACAAACCATCAATTGATGATCGGTATTCAACGTCTGATGTTGTTACACACAATGGTTTCAAATGGCCTGCAACTGTAATAAAAACTGGTGAAGACATTTTTGAACACCTATCAAATCCTTCAATTGAACCAAATGTAATTGCTGTTGATGAAGCATTCATGATACCAGATGTTGCTGATGCATTGATATGGCTGTACAGAAATGGAATTGATATCATTGTGTCATCACTTGACATGTCATCAAGTTGTAAACCTTTCAAAGAGATTGAAAAGATGTTCCCGTGGGCAACACACATTGAAAAGTGCACAGCTGTTTGCACAGTGTGCGGTGAAGATGCCCACTTTACTCACAAAAAGAACATATCAGATCAGGAAATTGAAGTTGGTGGTTCTGATCTGTATGAACCCAGATGTCATCAACATCATCCAAATTTTATGCTGAAAGTTGATTAATGTGCACATAATAACATACTCAGGAAATCTGTTCAATCCACTTGAACCCAAAAAGTGTGTCATCAATATTGAAGACATTGCGCATGCATTATCAAATATGTGCAGATTTTCAGGACATACAAAACAATTCTATTCTGTTGCACAACACAGTGTTCTTGTTTCAAATTATGTAAATCCAGTGAACAGTTTTGCTGCTCTGCTCCATGATGCGTCAGAAGCATACATAGTTGACATTCCAACACCTTACAAAATGACATCAATGTTTTCTGAATACAGGAATGTTGAAAAAGTGTTAATGGATGAAATCTATCACAGATTTCATATTGAAAATTTTGATCAGGATGACATAAACAGTGCAGATCACAGAGTGTTTGCAGCAGAAGTGAGAGATCTGATGCAATATTCTGCGTATGATGACTGGAATATCAAATCACAGCCTGTGAAAGAGGTGATTGTTCCATTATTGCCTCATGAGGCAGAACAGTTGTTCATTAATCGTTTCATAAAGTTGAGGGAACAATTATGAATATAGAAAATTGTGTTGTTTGTGGGAAACCTATGCAAACAGATTGTGAAAAACAGTTGTATACACAACACAATGTGTGTTCTGCAAATTGTAAATTGACACTTGAAAAAAAGAAATTTCATGAATTCAATCATGACAAGAGGATTGAACAATTGAAATCATATTTGACTGTAAAATCTGTGAGAATGTGTTACAATGCAGACCCAGGTTATGATGAATATCATCCAAATCTGTTTGTTGAATATTGGAATGGTGAAAAATGTTATGAATTCATGAATGCACCTTTGGATGATGAGCAATTCAATCTGTACAAAATGGCAACAGAATTTTACAGATCTAAAGGTTTCAAAGTTAAGTTCATGAATTGGCGAAAAACTGAAAATTTTGTTCAAGTTGAAAGGAATTACAATAATGACTTTGGTGTATGGTCTCGTCCAACTTTTCAATCAATCTATATGCAAACTGCCTGCTCTTTTAGAGATCGTTCAACGTGTATCAGACGACAAGTTGGTGCTGTTTTTGTCAATGATGAATTTACACGTGTAATTTCAGTTGGATACAATGGTGGAATTTCTGGTGCAAAAAATCAGTGTGACACAACAATTCCTGGAGCTTGTGGATGTATACATGCTGAAGTGAATGCAATCATGAAGGCTCAGGAGCCCCTGAAAAATTCAATTCTGTTTGTTACATTATCTCCTTGTCAGAATTGTGCAAAACTTCTGGCGATGAAGAAGGTTGGTACAGTGTACTATTTATCACAATATCGTGATACTGCTGGCATTGATATATTGAAATCGAATGGTGTTAACGTTATTGATTGGCAATCATATGCAATGCATGAATTTGAACAGAATTTGAATGCTCAATATTGAAGTTGATACTTAACTGTTATGAAGAAACTTAGTGAACGTGAACTGATCAATCTCATTCGAGAAGAGTGGAATAGAAAAATTTCTTCACTTGCTGAAAATTCAGGCGTTGATTTGATGTTCAATGCAAAAACAAAAGATGGTGAAAAGAAATCAATTCTGTCAACTGGATTGAAGATTAAAAATAAAGAAACTGGTGAATTGTATACTGTGAAAGAGGTTGGTATCACTGATGCAACAATTGCTTCACCACAAGGTGAACATGTTCATGTCACAAAGGATGATCTTGAAAAGAATTACGAATTGGGTTGAAACATGGAAAAGAAACAAGTTAACATTCTTCAAGAAATTGATCTGAATGAGATCATAAAGAGCAGCATAAAGAATGATCCCAATTTGAAACAATTGGATGAGGCATTTCATGCTGAGGAAAAAAAATTCAATCAGGTGTCTGATCTGATATCACAGAAGACAAAATCTTCACATGAAGCTTTGTACAAAAATTATGTTGAAACATTCAATAAGATTTCAATTGTTGTTGATAGCGTTGACAGGAACAGTGCAAATTCAAACAATTCAGATTACAGATCAGCAAAACTTGATGAAACTTACAATCTGAATGGAATGTGGTTGCATGAACTCTATTTTGCAAACTGTTTCAGTCCAAGCAGCGAAATCTATGCTGACAGTATGTCATACATAAGATTGCAACGAGATTTTGGAAGTTTTGCAAATTGGCAAAAAGATTTCATTGCAGCTGCACTGTCATGTGGTCAGGGATGGGTAATCACGGGATATCATCTGTTCTTGAAAAAGTACGTTACAACAATTGTCAGTTGTAATAGTCAGGATGTGATGGTTGGATTACTTCCAATAATTGTTGTTGATATGCATGAACATTCATATTATAGGGATTACGCTACTGACAAGATGAGTTACATCATATCACAAATGAAAGAATTGAATTGGAATGTCATTGAAGACAGAATTCGTAAATCTGAAGCAATCAATGAGGCAATCAAATGAACAAAAAATTTCAAGAATTGTTGAATGAACAGGCAAAGATCAAATACAACAGATTTTTGCAAAAAATTCTTTGTGAAGCAGATGAAGGTCTTGATAAGGAAAAGAGTAGTGAAGAGGAAGAGATTGGCGATTCACTTGATGCACAAATTGACAGATATTTTGCTGAATATGAAAAGGATAGCAAAGAACTGAAGATTGAAAATTTATCATACAGATTGACAAGAGATTTTCTGTTTGAAGCAGGTGAAGATGATCAGGGACAAAATGCTGAAAAAGAAGAAAAATCAGCAAACGATGAGAAGACAAAGGTCGATGACACCAAGTTGACACCAGATAATATTGATGTTGAAGCATTCAGTAATAATATCGTCAGATTGATTGACAATTATGACAACCTTCTTGAGGTGAAGAATACCATTGTCAGAAGAGCAAAGAATTTTTTGGCAAAGAATTATGATGAAGATGTCATAAATCTGTTCATAGAAGATCTTGAACAGAACCATGGAATATCTTTGAAATCAAAGGATGGAAATGCGCCGACAGCATCCAGGTCTTCAGGCGGTGGTGATCTTTCATCTGGTGGTGGAAGTGAAGACTTTGGCATGGGTGGTTCAGCTCCTGCATCTCCAGGTCCTTCAAGCACTGATATGGGTGGTGGAGAAACAATCTGAAAATATTGTACAATTCTGTACATGCCAACAAATCCATTATTGAATAGAGCAAGTATACACATCTCTCTTGAGAGATCAGACTGGCTTGATACTAAACGTTTACTGTTTGAATATGATATGACAGCAATTGAATATGTTCAATTGATGATAAGATTATTGCTCAATCATGATCAGAGAACGAGAAGAATTATTGAAGAGTATGTTTCAAAACGATTAACTGAGGGTGTAAAAAAAGTTAGAGGCGTTGGAAACAAATTCAGTAGTGTTAATCATGAAGCATTGTACAATTTGATTGAAGCAGAAAACAGTGATGAAAATGAAAAATGATGATTTACACAGTGTGATACTTGAATTGAGTTCTTCTGTTGCCATTCATGAAAATGAATTGAATATTCTTAAGAATGAAAATATTTCGTTGAGTGCAGTCATTGAAATGAACATATCAACATTGATGTTACATCAACAATTGTTGTCTCGACTTGTACAATTGTTGAAATTTGATGATTGTGCAATTGAAAAGTTGAGAACTGGATCATTTGAACAAAAAAAATCTGATCAATTACTTAATTGACAGAAAGAAAACATATGTTGACACTAAAATTGTGTTGGTTGTTCATCAAAAAATATTGGTCATACATTCTTTTCATTGTGATTGCACTTTTTGCAATCTTTTTTGGATCAAAAACATTCACATTCAGTGAAGAATTGAAAAAGATAAGAGACATCTATGACAATGAAATCAAACAGATAGTTGAAATCAGAACAACTGAAAAATTGCAACATAAAGAAAATCAGAAAAAGTTCAATGATAGAATGGCAATCATAGAAAAGAATTATGAACAACAACAGAAAACTCTTGATGACAAAAAGAGAAAAGAAGTTGAAACAATAGTGAAAAACTATTCTGATAAACCCATTGAACTTGCTGAACAATTGAAGAATGCAACTGGATTCACAATCATTATGCCAAAGGATGAATAAATGATGAAAAAATTGATCAACTTTCTGTTCATAACAATTTTCATTTTTGTGAACAGCTTTGCATATGCACAGACTGTTCAATTGCCAAACATTGAAACACCGCAAGGAGAAAAGGATGTTGGTGCAGCAATATCTCCATTGAAAGCTGATCAGAAAGCTCCGTTTACTGGTGTTCTCTTATCACCTAGGGCAACTGCAATCATAGTGACAGAATTGAACAATTTTGATGAAAAATTGAGATTGGAATTGTCAAAACAGAAGCAGGAAGATGATGCCACATGTCAATTCACGACGTCAGAACAGAAAGCTCAAAATGATGCAGATATTGCAATAAAACAGGCACAATTGGATGCATCATTGAAAGATAGAAAAGTTCTTGAGGAAGAGATCAGAAATCTTGAAAAGAGTCAAACTTCAAAAGAATTGTGGTATGCATTGGGTGCAGGTTCAGGCATTGTTGTGACAGTTTTAACAGTTGTTGCAATATCATATGCAAAGAAATGATTTCATTTCATATTTAATCTGTTAGGAGTGCAATCATGGAAGAGAATGAAATCACTGAACAACAGAAAAAAGAAGAAACAGTGACTGAAATGTCCACAACAGAAAAGCCAGAAGCATCTTGGATTTGGATGAAAAATTCCAAAGGTCAACCTTCGGCTTCAATAACATTTGCAACAATTGCATTTTGGGTAACAACAATTGCATACATTGGATCAATCTTTCAGAAGGTTGGGCCAATTGAGTTTAGAAGTTTTGACGTCGCAGCATGTTCAGCATATCTTGTCCCAATTCTTGGGTTGTATTTTGGGCGCAGATTTGTTGATGCAAAACAATCAAATTGATGAAGATAATTAGTGATTGCAATGGACACAATCAGAGTTACAAAAACTGCACTTTGTGAATTCATAAAAGAAGCATTGAATGGTCAAATCGAAGGTGGCTCAGAAACAAATCCAGTTAAAATCAACAATGTTGTTGATCAACAGGCACCAATAACTGATCCAACAGACAGAGATTTTATTCCACAAAATCAACAAGAACTTTCATCAGCAATATCAAAGCTTGTGAAATCAATTGATGACGAAGATGTATCTGATGTGTACAATGACATTGTGAAATCATTTGATCAGCAGAAAGAAAAAGTGGATATGAAAAAAACAAGTGTTACTGAAACAGTGGTCAGAAATCACATCAAAAAATTGATCAGAGAAATGTTTGATGATGAACTGGACAATGAATTGTCAGGTGAAGATTTGACTTCACTCAAGAAGAGTAAGAGAGCAAAGCGAGAAGAGGAAGAAGATCTTGATGATGATAAGTTGTCAAAAAAGAAGAAGAATCTCAGCGTTGCTGACATTGAGGGCGGCAATCTGAAAGACATTGCAAAAGAGCTTGGCGGTTCAGTTGCTGGTGCAAAGAGGGTTACAGATGTTGCCCTTGACAAGGCAAAGGGTGGTTTTGAACTGTTACAGACTGATGGAACAGAGATCATTGAAAGATTGAAGGAAGAAGATCCTGAAATTGGTGAGATAATTGATCAGTTTGAGGCTGAATATGGCGCTTCAAAGTTGGCTGCGCTGTTGGCTCTTGCAGTTGACAACTACATTGATGACATATCAGACACTGGTGAAGTTACAGATGCTGATGTTGAACTTCTTCGCAAGAATCCAACAATTGTTGCGGATCTTGACAATTTCCGTGAATACTTTCACAAATACTATCTAAAGGTTGGTTATGGTCAACCTTGGAAAAATCGTTAATCAACACTGATTGGAATTGACAACATGAGTACTCTCATTGCAGCAGTTCAGTTTAAACCTGAACATTTGAATGTTGAAAAAAATTTGAAAAGAATTCAAACTTTAACATTTGAGGCTGCAACAAATGGTGCAAAAATTGTTGTTTTTCCTGAATTGATAACGACAGGTCCACTTATAGAGAATGAAACTGTTGCGTCTGGCTGTTCCCAACAATTCAATGGAAACCAGACGCAACAGTTGATTGATGTTGCAGCATCATTGGGTGTCAGCATATGTTTTGGATATGTTGAAAAGTGTGACAACAAATATTGGAATTCTGCACAATTGATTTCGGGAGAAGGTGTTCTCCTGAATGTTAAAAAGCACAATTTGCGTGGGTATGATAATCTGTGGACACAAACGTCTGATGAAATCATTCCAATGACGTCATATCCAGGAATGCGAATTTCTATCCTGATTGGGGATGATATCAAAAATAGAGCACATAGTGAAGGGATCTTCAAAGAAGGTCAACAATTCATTAAGAAGGGTTCTGTCGACCTTGTGCTGCATCCATCTGCAACAACCATCACAACCCTTCCAGAAGATGATTGGATGATGTTTAGCGAAGAGGTTGATTGTCCTTCCATTCATGCAAATCAAATATTTCAGGATGAATTTATGGGTTGCAATGGCGGAAGTTGCATAATCACAAAAGATTTGAGAGCGCACAAATCAGTTGGCACATCAACAGATGGTGTAGAATTCATCTACCAGGAGATCTGAAAATATGTTGCCAGAACATGATCCAATTGAACCCAAAGAGAGATTGCCAGTTTTTGTTTTTGACAGATGGAATTTGACAAAAGATGGTTTGATGAAATCATACAAATTTCAGGATAGAAAACAGTTGAGATATTTCATCAGTTCAATCATTGAATACGAAGAACAGATTCAACACTCTGCAAAGATTGATATTTTGGGAACAAAAGTTGGGATAACAATCATAACAGAAACAATTGAAATTGTTACTGAGATTGACAAAGAGTATGCAAGGTATGTTGATGTTGTTTACAGAGATGTGATGCAACAGTGAACTACATACAATCTGACGTTGTTGAGTTGACAACTGTCGAACAGTTCATTTGCAAATTCATTGCAAATGATTGTGTGTATTTTGTGTGTGATATCATATCAGCAAAATTTTCTTCACATGGTACATTAATGTTGTGTGTAAAATCTGTTTTCAATCATGGAATTCAGTTTACGCAGAACTGTTTCAATAAACAATTTGATATCATCATGTTTCCAAATGAACTCAAATTGTGCACATGTGTTGTGGAAACAATTGAATTGATGAAATTTGATTATGCAACTCAAATGGTGATGATTGAACTCTGTCTTGTGAAGTGTGAATGAATAGTTAAACACAGGAATTTTTATATATGTCAAATGAAATTGTGATCATCAAAGATGGAAAAACTCTTGGCGCAATAATTGAACAGATTGTTGTTGAAACAAAAGTGAACATGAAAAAAAAGAGATTGCATGAAGATTTTGAAAATGCTGTTGAAGGTGACAAAAAGTCTGAAGAGAATGCGCCGTCAGGTGATGAGCAGCAGTCAACAGCACAGGATGCATCAAATAGCACTGATTCAAGCGCACAACAGAATGATGTGAATGATTTGCAAGGTTTGAAGGCAGCCGATGCAGAGAAGATGAGAAAGGGTGTTGTCAAACCTGATGACATAATTGACAAATTCAATGCAATAAGATCTGGAAAATCTCTCAAAAATGAAGATGTTGAACCTGCATTGATGAAATACCTCAATTCATTATCAAAAGAGGAAAAGACAGCATTCTATGCATTCCTAAAGGGCATAGCACAATTGGTGACAGGAGAGATAAGTGTTCCGGAATCTGTTACTGACCCATCAAACCCGCCAGCAAACATTGAAATGAAAAAGGTTGATGCACCCCAGCAGCGTTCTGTGAAACCAAACGTAATTAAACGATCACCTGTCCCTGGCGTTGTCAACAAAGAGAAGAAGGGTGATGAGGATACGTCATCGCCTGTTCCAATAATGCCAAAAAAGAATGGTTAAAAATCATGAAAATTGTTGACACAATTCTTGAACGTCGACTCAAAGAGGTTGATATAACAGGCGGATTGAAGGTTGATTTTGCTTCTGATGAACATGTTTCAGATCTCAAGAAGAGAATTGATGATCTCAGATATTGGCGTGATCTGTCTCCCAGAGGGACAGAAAAACGTGCAAACTATTCAAGATTGATCCAAAGATTGAATGCTGAACTGAAGTCTGCACAACGTCAACAGAACAGAACAGAACATGTTCAACTGAGTGAAGGGGGTGCGGTCGGACATCTCTATCACCCATATGATAACAGGGATTTGACTTTTGCAGAGATCAAGGATTTCATAGAGAGTGCTGCTGAAGGCAGATTACAGAAGGTTTCAGAAAAGTTTGATGGGATGAACATTGTGTTCACATTCAATGTTTCTGAGGGTCAATTGAAGGTTGCAAGAAATTCTGGTGACATTAAGCGTGGTGGAATGGATGCACCTGAATTGGCAAAAAAATTCTTTGGTAGAGGGAACGTTGAGGAGGCATTCAACTCTGCATTTGATGCAATTTCATCAGCATTGATGACAATTGATGTTGAAAATCTTGACAAAATATTTGGTGAAAATGGAAACAGATGGTACAGTGCTGAGATCATATATGCGCAGAATCCAAATGTTCTAAATTATGATGGTAACAATGTTGTTGTGCATCAGTGGCCAATATTTGACGTTGATGACAATGGAAATGTTGACATGTCAGATGATGCATCAGGAGTTGACATCTTGACAAGAATGGTTGACAAATTGCAATTGCAAATCAGGCAGAGAGAATGGCGAATAAATGGACCTGCAATCATTGGTCTCAAAAAGTTGTCAGATGGAACAATATCACAAAGGTGCATTGATGAAATCAACAGCGCAATGCAACAGTATGGCGTACATGATGATGATACACTTGGTGATTACATGATGAGATATGTGCTCAATGATATTGATGAAAATTTTGGTGACACTCTGAACAGTGACGTAAAAACTGCAATTGCAACCAGAATTCTTGAATTGCCAGGTGCACAGAACCTTACACAGATAAAAAAGATGGTAAAAACAGGAAGTGAACAGATTGTTGAATATGTTAAGAATGGTGCGACAACGTTGAAGCAGTCAGTTGAACCATTTGAGAATGCAATTCACAGATTTGGCACACAATTGCTCAGAACACTCAAGTCAACAATCATAAGCAATCCTGGTGAAGAAACATCAAGATTGAAGAGTGAATTGATGAATGCAATGAGCAATATTGAGAACACAGGTGATGAACGACAAAAGTTGAAAGCGCAACAACAGTTCAAAAAGATGGAAAATCCTGAGAACATTTCTCCAATTGAAGGGATTGTTTTCATTTACAAAGGAAATGCATACAAATTCACTGGGTCTTTTGCACCACTCAATCAGATTTTGGGACTATTTAAGTACGGAAGATAATTTATGTTGTCATTGAAACAATTGTTCACCCTCAGAAATCAGATCAAAAATGCGTATATGATGGATGTGTCATCAACAATCAAAGAGGGAATTGGTGATGATTTGAGAGCAAAAAAGGAGTCAGCATGGGAAAGATTGTTGGCTGCAGACAATGCTCTGAATGATGTGACAAAAACATATCACAAAAATCCAGAACTGAACACATACATTCAACAAAACTTGAGAGAACTTCAACAAAAATATTCAGATCAGCTTCCACCGCAGAGTGAAAAATTGTTCAATTCAATTGATGGCAGAAAAAAGTTGCAAAAAATGTTGGTTGCAATTCTCTCAAAAGAGCCAGAATTTGAACACAATCCTGAACTTGCAAAGGATTACATTGTCAAGAGAGCAAAGACTGAATGGGAGAAGGCAGCAAAACAGTATGCTCAATATGATCCTGATTTTGAGTACACAATGAATCTTCAAAAACAGGATCAAGAAGACGTTGAAGATGACAGTGATGCAAAAATGCCAACCAGTTCAGAAGCTTCAAAAAAGATCATTGATATTGAGGATATCATTCCTCTGAAACATTACAAATGGCCCAAGCAGATAACCGCATCAAAAATCCCTTATGGAGCTCAGAAAGCAGGTCAGGGTGAAATTGAGATGGGAACAGGTCCCGGTGAAAATTGGCTTGCAAGACTCCTTGGTGCAAAGGTTCAGGGTGGAAACGTATCATTTGATCTTGTGACTCAGGATGGAAGAAAGTGGGAAGTGAAGGCACTTGATGGCGCATCGAGTTTGATCAGACCGGGTGTTAAGGGTCTCAAGGCATATGAAAAATCATACAAAATGATGAGTGATTTTTTTGACATTGTGAAAACATTCACTGTACAGTGTCAAACTTCTGAAGCTTTTGATCAGTTGAGAAATGAAACAGTTGATGCATCATTTGAAAATGTGAAACAGTTCGCAAGTGCGATCAATAAGGATGAAATTTCATATGAAAAGATGATCAAAATCTACTCTGTTGTGCACAGTCTCAAGGAGTTGAGAGATTACATAGCAAAACAGATTGATTTCAGTCATGATGCAATCTCTGAAAAGAAGTATGGTGAAAACCGGTTGACTGTTTTGCAATCAATCAGGGTTGAAAAATTGCTCAAAAAATTGAATGGAAATGCACTCAGCGATGATGAACAGACAGATCTGTCTGCAATCATTGAACCGCTCTATACACCGGCAATTGATGATAATGAACTCTTGTTGAATGCATGGGGTGAAGCTATTGATGTCAGAAATGTATTCTCAGGCGTGAATGGAATGTTCATCGTTAGCAAAGATATGTACATGATGATTCCTGCTGAAGATTTTGTTGAACACATCAAATTCAAGAAAGTTTCTCAAGGTCGTCCAAGATTTGGTGTTGATGTGTTCTTCTCTGTTCAATAACTTTTTCTGCGCACAAACATTTGTGAAATATTTGGGATAATGTTTGTACTATCATGAACATGAATAGAAATCCCATAAAAGTGGTTTCATGTGGTACAGTTACTTGGCGTTCAGCAGAGAATGGAACAATTGAGATTGTTCTCATCAAACAGTTTGATGATATCAATTCTTGGGGAATTCCAAAAGGAAAAATCAAGAATTATGAAACGCTTGAGGAGTGTGCCATCAGGGAAACAAGAGAAGAGGCAGGAATTGACGTTGCGTTGTGCATAAAATTGACACCAGTATTCAAAAAGAACGCTCATGAACACAGAGTTGTTGTTCCATACATTGCTGTGCAAACAGACAATGGAGAACTGAATTCGCAAGATCCTGACTCTGAAGTTGCTGAGGCAAAATGGTTCAATGAGAACAGTTTACCAAGAATGCACAATTATCAGAGAGAAATGATTCTCAACTCTGTTAAAACAATCAAGAACCTCATTGAAAAGAATGGTGAAGAGTGGTTGAAGAGTGAACGTTTCATTGATCCCAAACTGATCAGTGAAGTGCATGAAAAGATTGATTTCACTCTAAAAATTGTTGGAAAGGGCACTGAATGGAAAGAATTCAGGAAGCACCTGCTCTGGAACAGCACTCAAACAATCAGGAGACAATTCAAGTCAACAATGACACCATTTGAACAGCATGTGAAAGATTATTGGGAAGATCAACGTTCATGTTGACAATAGTTAATTGCAGATGAAAAAAGTTGAAGAACAGTTGTTGAGAGAACACATCAGAAATATCATCTGCGAAGATTTTGGTGGTTATGGTGGGGGCTATGGTGATTTTGCATTGGGTGATTTCACAAGCCCAATGGGAAATGCTCAGATGAGCAGCTCTGGCCTCCACAACATATTCATCAAACCATTCACTGATGTTTTCAAGCAGGCTGCAGGCAGTGCAAAAGAGATCTCAAGAACTGTTCAGAATGTTGTTCAGGTGTTCCTTGCATCAATTGCAACAGCAATTGTTCCCATATTTGATGCTGAGTATGAAAAGATTGAGAAGAAGTACAAGGCTGACATGGATGAGATCAAGAAGCAGTATGCTCAGATCTACAATGATTCATGGGATGCAATCAAACATGATGATGTGCTCTGTTCAGCATTCCTCCTGAAACCTGACCTGATGCTCACGGCAAAGGTTGCAAAGGAGGCACCCAAGGCTGTCTCGTCACTGCTCAATATTCTTTCTGGGGGAAGATTGGAGAAATATCTTCCAAAGGGTGCAAATAAATCTGGGTCATCCAAGAGTGCCTCATCATTTGAGATTGGTCAGGGTTCAATTGGCAATGGAATGATGTTCGACTATTTTGGTGAAAATGCAAAATTTGGTGACAGCGTGTTGACTGAGGCTGCAACGGGTGATGTGTTGACCAAGTTGGTTCAGAACAGCAAAGTGCATGACGTGATCAGACAGAACAGCACTGTGCAAGAGATGTCAAGGAAGGCAGCACAGGCACACAAGAGTGCGTTGACTCAGATCTATAATGACGCAAAGTCAGCGCTGAACGTCAGGACAGCAATGGACATTGCAAAGAGGCTTGGAAAACCTGAAATTCAGAAACAGGCAGAAAAATTGCAGGGTAATGATAAGGTTGATGATGCAACTGTTGAAACATTCAAGAAGGGTGTCAAGCAGTACTATTTGGGTCACATTGATGGCATCATCAAGCATGCCATAGAGAAGGGCGTTCCTGAGCAGCATCCTTTCATCACAAGTTATAAGAATTTGCGCGATATGATCACAAAATTGTGATTGTACAAATGATGTGCCATGAGGATATAATCATCACATGGCAAAAAAGAAAAGTATTGATCCAATCATAGTTGCTGAACTTCAACCTGATGAACTGAATGCCTTGAAAGCATTGGTGAAGGAATTCATTGACAAAATTCAGAGTGTTGACAATGAAATTGAAACACTGAAAGAGGACAGAAAAGAGATCATTGAAGAGTATACAAACAAGCTTGACATCAAGACGCTCAATCAGGCTCTAAAGGTTGCAAAATTGCAGGCATCAGTTGAACATAAGGATACATTTGATATGTTTATGGAGGTCATCACTGACGTTTGATTATGGCAAAAAAGGTAACAAAAAAGGTCAAGAACGCTGAAAAACCTGTTGTTGTTGACACAAAAATTGTGGAACAGGTTAAGGGTGAAACTGAATCAACAATTGCTGATTCAAATGTTGAATTGTGTACACTCAACTTGACGCAGGCAGAATTGGTGCATCTCAGAGATCTGATGAGCATCATGATACCACCAGATTATGAAAACACAGTTTCACAATCATTGGCAAAGAATGTTGGAAGAGTTATCATTGAAACACTCCTCTGGAAGAAACTGAATGATCTGTGTGAAAATTGTGGAATTGCAACAGGTCCAGCGGCACCCGATTATGTTTTGACATCTGTATCACAACCAAACATTGAAGTCTTCAGGATTGCTGACAATGTGCAGCAGTCAACCAAGGATGAAAATGTTGAAGACACTGAGGAATAGTAGAAGACAATGAAATACAATATTGGCCAAGTTGTGTATGGGATTCTGAATGATAAGGGTATTGTGTATCCATATCTCATTGTTGAAGAGCAAACAAAACGTACCCTGAATGGCGTCAACACAGAGTACATTGCTCAAGCGGGTTTGGACAAGGAATCACTCATTCAGTTGAGCAAAATTGAGAATGCAGAATTTTTCACATCACTTGATGAAGTGAAGCAAAAGTTGATGAACAATGCGTTGATGACTGTTGATGCAATGCTCAGTGATGTGAATGCCCATGCACAATCTTGGTACAATGTTGACAGTACTGCCAAAACTCAATCTCAGGAGATTGGCATTGAACAGATCCCAGTAGTGGGACCCGATAATGACCATGATGAGATCAGAGTCGATCTTGGTAATGGCATGATTGGAAAACTGAAGCGATCTGCAAACAGTGCATTGTAACATAATCCATGGTATAAATGGATTATGAAGCTTACAGAAGCCAGAAAAATTGCAGAAAAAATCTTGCGAGATATCAGGAAGTGCTCTGTAAGAGCAGAAATTGCTGGCAGTATCAGGCGAGAAAAGTCTGAAGTAAAAGATATCGAGATTGTTGCAGTCATCAGTGATTACAATAAGCTTTTCAGATTGATGAAAAAGCATGGGCAGTTCATCAAGCCTGGTGTTCCTGACATCATTCCTTGGGAACCTCATATTGATGCAAAATATTTGCGTCTCATCCTGAATGAGGGCATCAAACTTGATTTGTTCATTCCCAAAATTGATAATTGGGGTGCAATCTATTGCATGCGGACGGGATCAGGTGTTGGGCCCAATGGAAGTCCATGGACAGGTTTCATTCCTGCAATGTTCAGTCAATGGAAACGTGTGAGTGGTGGTGGGAAAATGGTTGAGGGATATCCAACCACTCCTGAAGGTGAAAAGATCAAAACGTTTGAAGAGGAAGATTTTTTCAATCTGCTCGGTGTGAAATTTGTTGATCCAAAGGATAGGATTGATGCACAAATTGTTAAGAAGTCATTGATTAAGGAATAAAATGCAAAAAATTTCAACAAAGATCATCAAAGAAAATATACCAAATTGGTTGGCTTGGGATAACATCCAAGATTTGGAAGCTCATTTTGATAATGAAATTGCAATTCTTTGTGGTAAACACAATTTGTTTGATGAATTGTGTTCGCAATTCAAAATTGTTGGTGCAAAATCTCAAAATGAAATCAAAACAAAAGCAATTGAGGTTTGGACAAATCCAAACAATTGGAAACGGGTAGAAAAGATTAAGTTGAATGATGATGAACGTGAATATGATTATTCATGTGGTGATTTTGGCACAATCAGCAATTCAAAACTGTATGATGCATATTGTGGAGAAGATGAAGTTTTTGTAAATTCTGATTGCATTAAACGTACGTACATTAATGAAAAATTTGTTCTTGGTGATTGGCGACTTGAAATTCTTTCATCACCAAATGATGAGTTGATTGCATTCAGTCTTGTTGTTGATTGATATGATGACAATTGATATCCAACACAAAAGGGTGAAAAGAGTAAAGCTTCGCAGATATTATGGAGGAGGGATGTTTGAGATCCTGAATGATGGGCGTCATTATCCCAATCCACCAAATCCAGAAAAGTTCAAATCTGCATACCGATTGTGGAAACGTGGACTTGGTAAATTCAGAATGCTTGAGAGTTCAATTACGTACTGTTTACACAGATTCATCAAGAGATCATTAAAAAGGTTTAGGTAAAAAACAATGGGATACATGCATATTGAAAACCTGTATCGTGATCAGACGATCCTGATGTTCAAAGAGTGTTGGGCTCTTGAAAAAATTCATGGCACTAGTGCACACATCAGTTGGAAATCAGCAACTGGTCAACTGCATTTCTCTGCTGGGGGATGTTCTCATGAGAGATTTGTTGGTCTTTTTGATCATCAGAAACTGATTGAGAACTTTTCAAAAATTTCTCCACTTGCTGACGTCACCATTTATGGTGAGGCATATGGCGCAAGCATTCTCAAAATGGGCAAAATTTATGGTGATCAGTTGAGATTCATTGCGTTTGATGTCAACATTGACAATCATTGGCTTTCAGTTCCAAATGCACATGAGGTTGCAACCGGACTTGGTCTTGATTTTGTTGATTATGTGAAAATCAGCACTGACATGGCTGAGATTGATGCTCAACGTGATCGTCCAAGTGTTCAAGCGGTCAGGAATGGAATGGGAGAGCACCAACGTGAAGGTGTTGTTCTCAAACCATTGATTGAGCTCACAAAGAACAATGGTGATAGGATTGTGTGCAAACACAAACACCAGAAATATATGGAAACTGCAACGCCAAGGGAAGTCAGTCCTGAAAGATTGGTGGTGCTTGAGGATGCGCAACAGATTGCCATTGAGTGGGTCACACAGATGCGCCTGCTGCATGTCATCGATAAGTTGGGCGCTGTCACCATCAGTGACGCCAAAAAAATCATTGAAGCAATGCTTGAAGATGTATTGAGGGAAGCATCAGGAGAAATCGTGGTGTCACCTGAAGTGAAGAGAGCAATTGCAACAATGACAATGAAACAGTTCAATCTGTATGAGAGATCAAAAGTCAATGACTAATTTGAAAGAAACAATTATGAACAGAGATACCTTGAAGAGAACTTGGAACGTGATCACTTCACCTGGACTTGTGATGGCACTCAATGTGATTACACTTGGATTGCAGATTGTTCACCAAATTGATCAGTACAACAGAGGTAACAGACAGATAGGTTTCACACAGAAGCGTTGATATGTTGTTGAGAACACTGTTTACGCTCACATCAGCACTGGTTGCAACTGTGAGTGCATGGACAAGCTACAAACTCAATTGCGGACACAGTTGGGCATTTTGGCTGACATGGTCAATTGGCTGCATCCCAGTTTGGACATTGTGGGCAAAATTGAGCAACAATATTCTTCTTGATGCAATCATATATGATAGTGTTGTCATCGCAATTTTTGCTGTTGTCACAATGCATCTGACCGGAAAACAGATATCACTTGAACATATGCTTGGCATCATGATGCTCATCATGGGAATTGTATTGGTGAATACATGAAACAGTTGTGGAGAATTTGGGCAAAAGCATTGGGTCAAAAGGATGGCTTGAATGATCAGGAGGCTGACAGGGTTGCAATGGTGAGGACAGCAATTGTTGTGTTCACAATGATCACAAATCTTCTCATCATTGTGAATGTTGCAAAACATTGGAATGATGGCACCCAAACTCATGCCGGAGCACATTGTGAAAATTAGTACGTTAATCAACATGCTCAGGGAACAGTATCCTGAGCACAATTTTGAACGGTTTGTTGCGTCCACTCTGCCCGGTTGTGATGAGCACCATGCACTGTTGTACAGGATTGTTTTGGCAATTGAAAATTGTGGTGCAAGAACTGTTGAATTGTATACAAGTCCATCATGCAAAAAGGTTTAGTATGAATCCAGTCAAACAGATTGAACAATTCATCAAGATCCACATGTGGAAAATTGGTTATGATGAATACAGATTATTGCATGCATTGTTGGAGAAATTGAAGAGTGAACAGAAAATTGATGAAAGCAATGAAACATTTCACAGGTGATCAGAGATTGATTCATCTTGCTGAAATATTGAAACTTTGTGCAGAGCATGATTGCACCAGTGCAATCTTTATGCCAGATGAATTGTTGCAGACAGACATTGATTGGTTGATCAGCAATGGATATGATGTTGTTCATCATGTTGGAACAGTGTATTGTGGCGATCATTACATTGTGAGCCTGTGATGATTACGCCAACTGATCTTGAAAAGTTTAGAAGAATTTATGATGTACTTTGCAAGCACAATCCCATGTTGTCTGCTAATGGACAACTTTTCACAAAAAATATTGTACGATTTCAAAATAGTTTGTACACATTCAGACCAAGACTGAAAATTTACAATACTGGAACAATGGCATGCGCAGTGTGTGAAATGTATTGTCAACAGCAATCAACAGAAGAATTTTGGGGGTCATGGTATGATCAGAAGAAACTTATCGTATAGTTCACACAAAAATCTTTTGAGACTTGCAAAGTATTTGCATATGCGAAACGTTGACACAATGAGTTTTCGTCAATTGAGAGCGCTGTTGAAATGGTATTTTTCAAGAAGAGAGAAACGTGACAGGAATCTGATTGAGTGATGTTGAGTCAAAGAAATCATCAGAGATATTTGAACATGTTCAATATATTGGCCATGAGACAGGATGGTAACATATTGCAAAATGATTTCATACAAAATAGACTTGTATATTATGCAAATGGTAAAGAGCAGAGGGGATTGAGAATTGCCCTGATACGGAATGGACATTGTCTCATTTCTGCGCCATTTGTGAAAGATTTGGGGACGCCATCACAAAAATATTGGTGGTGAACAATTCAATATTGTTTGATTACAATCAAATGAAGAGAAATTGTATGTTGAACGTACCATTTGAAAAGGTTCACAAAGTATTCAAAATTTTAAGTGAACGTTATGATTGTGATTTTCCTGTTGATTGGGAAAGCAATCTTAGTGTAAATTGTGGTGACTATTATGACACAACAAATGTTGTTGAAAGAGTGATGAGGATTGGCATTTTGCAAAATGGTAAAGCGATAATCATGTTTCCAAAGTCCACTGATAGTGAAGAACAGATCATATTTGAATATGATTACACAGCGGGATATTGACAGGAGAACAGTCTTGGTATGACAACAAAAGATAAACATGATTATGAAATCACTTGGGAAAAATTGAACATTGTTGAAAAAATTGTTATGTCAACTGCAATTGTGTGGTTCCTGAGTGTAATGCCAATCATCATTGTGATTGGTGTATTTGCACTGTTTCCAATGTTTTTGATTGCATGCGTGATTGTTCTATTCAGAAATCTTGCGAGTTTATTGCTGAATCAGTTCAACAAAGAACAATAAAATCATGTGTGAATAGATTTGGTCATGCATTGTGAATATCACAACAATGTGTGATAAATTGTCTATATCAACTGATAAAAGGTATAGCAAAAAAATGAAGACATCCAGAGTTCAAATTCTTATCAACATTTTTACACTGCTGATGATTGTTACCGGTGCACTGTACATCAGTGAATTGAAGAGCGATCTGAAGAGTGCTCAAATGAGAGCACAAATGATTGACAGCAGGGTTGTGAATGCAAATGATAAGATTGCAGATGACACTGGATTGTGGGCACCTTACAGAGATTTCTCTGATGAAATGATGCAAGCAGGCGTTGCAAACATTGGTCTTGGGCAGATCATCATTGCAAGGCGCAATGTTTCAAGGGATGATGGTGAATTTGCAATCCAGGAATTGGATGCACTCAAACGTGAATTTGCTGATCATATTCGTGATTGCAAAAAGTTCAGAAATCTCAGATTCATCTGTGCAGATGAGATCGCAGACAAACGACTCAAGATTGAGAAGGTTAAGGTTCAGGGCATTTGGCAATACATTCTGTATGTGGATGCTCTCAACAGAGATCAGTCAAACTATTTGTGTGTCATCATGAATGAACAGTATCATTGGGCAGAAGAGTGTGCCCAGAATGATGGGCAAATCAGGCTTCCAACACTCCTGGGTGAATAGTATGAATGGTGATGAGATTGGTATTGTGATCACAAAAAGTGTACTCAATGACATATTTGATGTCAATATCACCACTCCCAAAGAGATCAAAGAGTTCAACATCAGTAAACATAGGGTGAATACATGATCATCAGGTATGATGGTGGTGTTCACAGATGCAAATTACACAGCGAATATCTGTTTTTCAAAGCGTTTGGCAACAATTTTCATGAATCTTTCAATTTCAACAGATGATATATCATTATTTGACAATCACAAGATGTGGTGCAGCTGAATTCACAGAGTTTGAAAGCCTATTCACAAGATTTGTGTTGAAACAACGTGAACTCAATGAAAAACTCACAAAGTGGTCAACAAAATTCAGTTCCAGTTATCACAGTACTGTATTTGGCCCAATCTGGAAAATATAAACTCCGGACCTATCAGGATAGGTCAGAATATTTGTTGTATCGGGCTAACATGACAATGTGGATGAGTTCACATTACACAATTGAGTTGAATTAGCATGCAATGTTTACCAAAAGATGTGCACCTGATGATCATGTGTTCTGGTATGTGTAAACTCAATTGTGGAGTACTAAGACAACTGATCTGCGATAGAGAACATATACGTGCGTACATTGCAAGATTGCACAAACTGTTGGGACACACATGAATACATTGTACATTTTTGCAAAGGGTGATGTTGCAACACAATCACCACATGGAATTGTTCTTGAAAGATGTCTTGTGAAGAAAATCTTGGAACGATACAACAATGCAAGAATGATTGCAGAACACATAGATTGGAATAGCATCACATGGCAAATATAGCAGTTCTCACATCAGGTGGCGTTGACAGTGCAGTTGCACTCAAATTGTTGAAAGACCAAGGTCACAATGTGACAGCACACTACATCAAGATTTGGCTTGAGGATGAATTCAGTTCATTGGGAAATTGTCCTTGGCAGGATGATCTTGACGTTGTCAGAAAGGTCGCTGACAGTGTTGGTTGTGAAGTCAAGGTGACATCACTTCAACAGGAATATTGGGATAGGGTTGTCAGCAATATGCTCAGGGATGTTAAGTTGGGAATGACACCAAATCCTGATGCTCTGTGTAATCGTGATGTCAAGTTTGGTGCATTCATGGATGCAATCGGTAGTCAATGTGATTTCATTGCATCAGGACACTATGCAGATAAGCATATGGGATATTTGCGTATGAATCCTGATCCTGTGAAAGATCAGACACTGTTCCTGAGCAGATTGCGCCAAGAGCAATTGGATAGGATTGTGTTCCCAATTGGACAGTTGCATAAGCATCAGGTCAGAGATTTGGCAGTGAAAATGGGTCTCCCAAACAGTGCCCGGGCAGACAGTCAAGGAATCTGTTTTCTTGGAAAGATCAGCTACAATCAGTTCATTCAGCAAAATCTTGGAATACGTACCGGAGATGTTGTCAACTGTGACACCGGTGAGATCATTGGTACACACCAAGGATATTGGTTCCACACGATTGGACAACGCAGAGGTCTGAACCTCCCAGGAGGGCCCTGGTTTATTCAGAGAAAAGATTGCATTGGCAACACCATCTTTGTGAAGAGAGGACATCCTGAGCCAATTCTGCACTTCAGGATCACTGATTTGGTTGAGTATACAGATCCTGAGGATGAACTCTTTGTAAGAATTCGTCATGGGGGAAAACTGATCAGGGTTGTGAACAGACATGAGCACAATTGTGCAGTTGATATCACAATTGTTGAGGGAGATCCGGGAATTGCTCCCGGGCAAACTGTTGCATTCTATGGTATGCACAAGGGTGCAATGATCTGCACAGGAAGTGGTATAGTGTCACCATGAAAAATGTAACAAAGTTCTCGAATTGTCAAAGTGTATTGTTGCAATAAAACTTGCGATTGTTTATCTTGCATTCAGGGCAATCATATGGACTATTGGAATTGCAATTGATGAAAAACTTATTGACAAGAGTGAATGGACCTCATGGAAAAGATATTTTGGGAAGAGAACAGAAAATGATGAATGACTATTCAAAAATGTTGATCAACGTTGATGGTGACACAAACGTTGTTGTGGGTGCAAAATTCCCAATCAGGGAATGGACTGTTGGCGTTCAGGTTGAGGATGGTGCAAGAAAGCAACTGTTCAATCTGGCAAATTTGCCATTCATTCATAATCACATTGCTGTCATGCCAGATGTCCATGCTGGAATTGGCGCAACAGTTGGGTCTGTCATTCCAACTGATGGTGCAATCATACCTGCTGCGGTTGGCGTTGACATATCATGTGGAATGAATGCAGTCAGGACTTCTCTCAAAAGGAGTGATTTGCCAAAATCATTGGTGGAAATGCGTATGCTGATTGAACGAGCAATTCCTCATGGAAGAACTGATGATGGTGGTGAACGTGATAAGGGTTCTTGGGGAAATCCTCCTGATGATGTAAAGATTGCATGGATGGGACTCGAACCTGGATACAAGAGGCTTGTTGAGAAGAGACACAATCTTTCAACAAAGAGATCGCCAGTGAATCAACTTGCGACACTTGGGACTGGGAATCACTTCTGTGAATGCACAGTTGATGAAGATGACAATGTGTGGTTCATTTTGCATTCAGGTTCAAGAGGCATTGGTGCAAGAATTGGTATGCAATTCATTGAGCTTGCAAAGCAGGAAATGAAACGTTGGTTCATCATGGACAATCTTCCTGATGCAAATTTGTCATTCATTCCAGAGGGCACTGAACTGTTTGATGACTACATTGAGGCTGTCATGTGGTGTCAACAGTATGCAAAAGTGAGCAGAGAACTCATGATGAAACATGCAATTGATGTCTTGAAGGGAATGAAAGGAATTCCACATTTTGATTGTGATGATCAGATCAGTTGCAATCACAATTATGTTCAGAAAGAGAACCATTTTGGCAGGAACATTTGGGTAACACGGAAGGGTGCAATCAGTGCAAAGAAAGGTCAATTGGGCATCATTCCTGGATCAATGGGAGCAAAGAGCTTCATTGTCAGAGGATTGGGAAATGTTGACAGCTTCACAAGTGCTTCTCATGGAGCAGGCAGATTGATGTCAAGAACAGAAGCAAAGAATACGTTCTCTGTTGAGCAACACAGGATTGCAACTGAAGGTGTTGAATGCAAAAAGGACGCAAGTGTGATTGACGAAACGCCAGGAGCATACAAAGACATTGATTGTGTTATGCATGCTCAACGCAATTTGGTTGAACCCATCACAACGTTGAAACAGATCATGTGTATAAAGGGATGAACATATGTTTATTGAAGTTAGACGTTCAGGACAAACTATGATTGGATCTGAAAAAATTCGTGCTTGGGGAGGTTTCCTGTATCAGGCTGTGTTCAACACCAATCACACAAACATGATGTGGGACAGAAACATTAGTGAATACTACCATTGGCATGGTTCTGTACATGAACTATTTGAGAATGCAAAATGTATATTGAACAGAGCAGAAAAGGAATATGATCATGACTGAAAATTGTATTGAAATGTTCATTGGTGAAACCATTGCTGAAATGATCAAACATGGTGTCATGGTGTCATTGATACCAGAAAAGTCAATCACAGATGAGAATGATGGTCAAACATGCGCCGGTTGGTTTGATTTTGAGAAAAGAGAATTTCATTGTGCAACCGGGAGAGAAGATTGGCTTGAAATCTATGCACATGAATATTGTCATTTCACTCAGTGGAAGGATGACTACTTTGGCGATGGTGGTGAATCTGGGTTGATGTGGGAATGGTTGGCTGGTGAGGAATACAATGATGAAGAAGTGCGTGATGCAATCAGGACTTCACAATTGTGTGAATGGGATAATGAAAAGCGCACCATTGAACTCATCAAAAAATTCAATTTGCCAATTCCCATTGAACTCTATACAAAGAAATCAAATGCATACATCATGTTTTACAGTCTTGTGCAAAGGCACAGAAAGTGGTCAAAACCTGGGTATGCAACGTATCAGAACGCAAAGATCATTGCAAAGATTGCCGGTGACCGCATTTTTTCAGATACAGAAATTTTGCAACCACCTGATTGGTTTATCAAGATTGCTGATGAGGAATGTTTTCAACATGAAAAAGAGTGAACTTGCTGAACACTTGATTGATGAATTCAGACGGACAATTGCACATGCAGATTGGATTGCAGCAGGAAGAAAGGGAATGCATGTGCCATTTCATGGAGATTTTGCGTCATGTGTAGGTTTACCATCAGTGATATTCATGATGCGTTGGTGGGTAAAAGCTTATGAAGAAGCAGAAGAGTGATCTGATCAACAATTTGAATATTTTTGCAACAGGTGTAGCGTCATTTGTATGTTCTTCTTTTGTTGCGCCAAACAGAATTCTTGTTGATGGGACGGGAATTAGGGTTTGGAAATATGATGACATCATGAAATCATCGATGTGGAAACATGTTCACAATTGTTTAACAATTGGTGATGTTTTGAATTCATACAAAAAGTTTGGCAATTTTGATCACATTTTGTGTGTTCAATCTGCTTATGAAATTGATGAGGTATTCAAATATGCTTAAACAATTGGGAATTAATACTATAACTCTGTACAACAGTGGTGCATTCATCTGTTCACAACGTGGAATTGAAAGCCCAAACAGAATATCAAATTGTCCAGGTTTGTTTGGGCTTTCAATTGGGATTAAATCTTATTCAAAAGAGATCAAAAACACATACATTGTATGGGATAATTTTGCAAAACGTTGGGAAAGATTTGAAGTGAATAATCTTTCACAAGCTTGTGCAGAATACAGAACATTGAACAATTTATGACCAAATGCTATATGAAGATGTTCAGATCTGGTTGTTGGGATCTCTACACTATAGAACGTGGTGTTGTGAATAACAAAATTTTTGCAAGTTGTGATGATATACGAATTTTTGTTGATGGGCACATCATGCAATTTGCTGATCTGTTGTCAATTGATAGCATTCAACGTCGTTTTGTGAACAATTGGTTCATAGTCCCACACATGACCCAACTGCAAATATTGAAATTATACATAGAATTGTTGAACAGATGAAAACAGATTTCAAATTCTTCATACACCAAGATGGCGATTTCAGTTTTAGGGTCAATAACGTTCATACTCTATTCCCTTACAAAATTGTGAGAAGTTATAGATTGGGTTGGAAATACAAAATTTGGAGCTCTGAAGAACTTGATTGGGTTGACACAAATCAGAACATCAGTCAACTGATTGGGGATGTTATCAATGAGCAAATTTGAACACATGTCATTGTTGATCCATGATTGTGGTGATGTGTATTTGATTGACAACAAGTGTGAAAAAATGTATTTTCACAAAAATTTTAGCGCAATTTGGTATGAACCTTGGGATCTACAATGGCAAATGGTGAATGATCAATTCATTATGCAATCATCCAAAGTTGTTGGGTGGAATACACTTAAACTTGAACCCAAAATTGCGCTCAGGATGTACAAATTGGGAACATTGCAATGTGCATTGCCAGAAAAATTGTGATTGCTCTTGATGGTGCATACTATCTGGGATATGTAAATGGTGTTTCCATTCTTCATCATTGGCATTATTGTGGTGAATGGATAACAACTGGTTGGAAGCTGAATGGATGTGATATCTTAACTGATGTAGAAATCATCAAGAGGATTGAATTGTGGCACAAAGGCACGTACAAGAACTATATTGATGAAGAATAGTTACAAAATATGAATTCATCAAAAAATAATATATTGAATGAAATTGATATTGGTGACGTTAATGATATTGAGTGCACTGCAGGTTCAACACATTTGATGAATACATGCAGAATTGGTGGTAATGAATACTATCTGAAATTCAGTGACGAAGAAATGTTCAGTGACGTTGACATCAATCCATCACTCCAAATTCTTGTTGAATATCTTGCGTACAAAATTTATGCACTGTACAGGGGCATAAATGTTCCCAACATTGATCTTGTGTATGATGGAAAGAACTTGAGAGTTGGCATTGCAACAAGCGCAATCCGTGGGAAGAGTGCGCTGAAAACATTGAAGCACAATGACATTGCAATGAAAATGTCAAATGGGGTCTATGTTGATGTTCTATTGGCAAATTGGGATGTGATTGGCACCGGTTCAGGAAATGTGATATCAACTGGAAAAGATGCATACAGAATTGATCCTGGTGGAGCTCTCACATTCAGAGCAGAGGGTGGAAGAAAAGGCAAAAGATTCAGCAAAGAACCAACAGAATTGAATACAATGTTTGATCCGGATTTCAGCGATACAGGCGCAGGCACAATTTATCAGTATGCTGATCTCAAACGTGCTGCAAAAGAATTCATGAGTGTTCCTTGGGATATGATTGAGAATACAATCAACAGTGTTGACAAGAATGTTACACAAGAATTGACAAATTACAGCATGAAATCACTCTTGAAAGATTGGAAACATGATGTGATTGAAATCAAAGACAAATTAAAATCACGTTGGAACGCAATAAGAGAGCACATTGCTGAAACATTGTGAAAAGTCATTGTGATTGTGTTAAATTCAGAACAGAATGAAACAAAAAATTCTCATCCTTGATGGGCACAATCTCCTTCACAGAAGTCGTTCTGGTTTTCAGAGGGGCGAATATTCTGTTGTGTACAATTTTTTTAGACAGTTCAGATCACTTGTTGAGCAACACAGACCAGACACAATTTGGTTTGTGCTTGAGGGAACCCCGAAAGCAAGGGAAGCACTCCTGCCTGAATACAAGGCAAACAGAATTGTCAAGGAGGGCACCAAGGAACATCAGGCACTGCAGGATTTCTTCAGGCAGGTGGGCATTATTGTTCCACTCCTGAAATCTGCATTTCCTGTGAGTGTCATCAGGCACCCGGATTATGAGTGTGATGATATCATCAGTGAATTGGTTCGCAGAAATTGTGAAGATGATTGCACAGTTGTCAGCAATGACAGTGATTTTACACAATTGCTTGATGACTATGAACATGTCAAAATTTGGAATCCAATGAAAAAATGTTGGGTTGAACAGTTTGAATGCAATTATGTCACATGGAAATCATTGAGAGGAGATCAGTGTGATAATGTTCCGGGAATTCCTGGGATTGGTGACAAGAGAGCATTGACAATTGCATCTGATCCCCATCTTTTGAGAGATTTTTTGTCAGATGAACTCATTGCTGAGCAGTTTGCAAAGAACGTTGATCTCATCAAGTTTGAAACTTTGTCTGATGTGCAATGGGAACAGTGTGAAATCAGTGTTGGTGAATGCTGTATGGATACTGTGAAGCATGAATTCAACATGATGGGTTTCAAATCAATCACTGAAAAAGGTTGGGAAAAGTTCAGTTCAACATTTGAGAGGATTGTATAATCAATGTCAAAAATTGGGATCACACAGGTTGGAAAAATTCTTCCAAAAATTGGTTACATCTATCAAGGTTCTGACAGAACAGTGACATCAGCAATGACAGGTGGCAAAGTTGAATGCATTGACACAATTGTGTTCAACCCACACTCTTCTCAAAAGAGGTTGAAAAAGAAATTGGACATGATGAAACATTCATACAGAGGAAAATGGGGTGTCATCTTCTCCAAAATTGAGGACAACACGCCATTCAGGGTGAGAATTCTGAACATTGTTGCAAATGATACATCTGGCACTCGGTACATCAAGGTCATCAATGACAGGGGTTATCATTTGGAATTGCGTGAAGATCAACTTCTTGAAGCAATGAAATTGGGAAAAATTGATGTTGGTGGACACATTGAAACATGTTTCATCTGGTGCACAAGTGGTAATGAAACAAAGATGTGTGCTGTTGGTGGTGAATTGTACAATAAGTGCGTTGAGGAGGAAGAATTGAACAGAGCACGTGTTCTCATTGAACGCAGTGCAATCACACCAGGTTGTGTTCTCAAATACACTTCTCACAAGAATGGTTATACGCATCTGTTCATTGGCACAGCAAAATGGCATGACAAGAATGATATTGAAACAGTTGCTGATGTATTCATCACAAATTATGAACATGTTGAGAGTAATATGCAAAAGGGTACAAAACCAGAGGAACTCTATTACGGTTATGATGTTGTGTTGAAAAACAAAACTTTCAAAAAGTTTGACACAATTTTGGAAATTGTTGATGCAGAAAAACTTGAACAGTACAGAAAATTTGGGTTTAAACATCCAAATTACCACAACAAATTGTATGAAGTGTGCAAAAAGCTCAGGATCCCGAGTTGGGATGCATTGCAACATAAACCAGCTCGTGCAATTGTTGACGCAGACCCACAATTGAAAGTTGAATGGATATGATCAGAAATGTTGTGTATGGCGTGTTTCTTGGCATTGTGTTCTTTGTGATGCTCAACACTGTGAAATCTGCTCAGGCAGATGAAGGTTTGGGTGCCCCAGGAATTGAACATCAGTTGACAAGAATAGCAAATGAATTGGAAAAATTGAACAGCACAATGCAAAGGTGCAAATAGCATGGCATCCTCGGAAAGATTGAATTTGTATGATCGTCTGTTTAACAGATATAAGAAGATCATCCATAAACGTGGAACTGAACAATATCTTCCATTATGGAACAGCAGATTGCCAGATTATGCAAATTTAATTCCAATAACCAGAGACTATATTGAATATCTCGTTATTGATCGATTGACCGGTTCTGAAACCATCAAAAAAGAATACATTTGATGATATTCATATCATATTTAGTTGTATGAAATATGTTGGTTACATTTGGGCATTTCCAATTACACTATTTGGAGCAACTTATGCACTCCTGTTTACGCTGTTTGGTTGGTACAAATTTGTTGGCATAAGAGATGTTGCTCTTGTTTTTAGTGTGACAAACAGATCACCACAATGGCTGCTCAATCTTTGGCAAGGTTGGTATGGTCATACTGTTGGAAATGTGATCGTCATGTTCAGTGATGAGGACACTGTGTTGTCAAGACATACACTCATTCATGAACTTGAACACACAAGGCAATGTATGTTGTTGGGACCATTTCAACCAATATTGTATGGTCTATTCATGTTGGTGATCTGGATTGCATTGCCCATGATCAGCCCATACTGGATGAATCCATTTGAGATCGCTGCAAGAAAATCTGCAAATGAGAAGATAGATATCCGATAACTGAATTGCAACAAATATTTTGAAGCCATCCTTTGTACATTGGGGATGGCTTTTGTACTATTCAATGGTGAGCAAATTGGATGGGCCAAAATATCTCCAAATAACACAATTTGGGAGTGCATACTTTCTTGATGAGAACAGATCAATTCATAATGTAAACAGTCCAGCATACCTTGATCGATTTAGACGTGAATTGTCATATTATGTGCATGGTTGTTTTGTGTGCAGCAATGAATATGATGTCAAATAAATAGTCAATATGACCAACTCATCACAAGTGTATTGGGGTAAATATCAGAGCTTTGAGGGTCCAATCTTTATGGGATCAATTAGGTATGAATTGCCAAAAAATCCTGATGATTTTGACAAATTTTTGCATGTGATAACATCAACAGAGGGTGGAAAATATGATGCAATCAACATGTATGATCAATGTATCATAAGCGTTGGTCTCATACAATGGTGTGAAGCTAAACAATATTCTGTATCAAACTTATTGGGTCAAGTTGCTGACAAATGTGGTATTGATGCAGTTCTGAAACCACTGAATCCAATTCTTTTGCAGATTGGTGCAACTTTCAAGAAGAATGCAAAAGGCCAATGGAGATTCCATTTCAATGATGAAAGAGGTGAAGTAAATACCATTGAGAAACAGCAACAACTGTTTTGGGATTGTGATGGGAAAAAGGGATCTTGGACGCCTGAATTGAGAGCGAGGGCAAAATTGTGGGCAGCCTGCACTGCAAATATTTGGGAAAATCAGGATGCACAAAATGTTCAACTTGAATTCACAAAGAAGAGGTTGGTGTGGTTCATAACACCATCAGCACAAAAAGTTCTGTTTGATGGACAACCTTCAACTGGTTGGGTTGGGGCTTTGAGAGGGGGATACTTTTCATTTGCAGCAAATCTTCCTGCAATTGCTGACAAACATTTGAAAATTGCAATCAAGAACCTCAAATCACCCAAGTGGTCAAAAGAGTGGTGCACAGGTGTTCTGAAAGAATTGACATTTGGACCCAACATAGCAATCTATCCAACAAGATACAACAAAATCAGGGAAGTTCTTGAACAAACATGGGGAGTTGAACTTCCAAAGACAGCTGAACTGCTGAGACAGTGGACGGAACCGGCAATTGACAATGTTGCAACACAACAACCTGTTATGTCAGTTGAAAATCCAATTATGCCAATCAGCAATGTGAAATTGAACGTTGACATAACATATTCAACTCCACTGAACAGCGCAATTGAATTGAATGGTATCAAAGAGGATCTCATTGTGAATGATGTGTTGTCAACAATCAGAGAAAATCGTGATGAAGTCACAATTGAATATGATGATCAACAACATCCACAGCAGAGTGGTCAGATTGTTGTGAGAGATGAAGTGAATTCTCTTGGCATTTTTGGATACATTTTTCAATTCATAAAATTCATCATCAATCTGTTGACAAAACAGTGATTGTACATTCATACAATTTGTGAAACAATTTTAGAATGTCAATTTGTACTCAATTCAGTGATGATGTCAAATTGTTGAATGATGATGTCATAAAGAGATTGAATATTGATGGTTCACTTGGCATAAAGGGAATGTCAAAACTTATCAGTAATCCTCTCATACACAATATCCCAGATGTTGCAAACATCACTAATGGTGACATTATTGAAACTGCATTGAGTGATCAGGATGCTGGAATGAAAATTGTTCATGAACATCGGTGCAATATCATTGTGTTCATTGACACAAATCAGAATATTGATGATCTTGAACAGTGCATCAGTGAATACAGAGAAGACATAAATCTTGTGTGTCAGGATGAATTCTTGACAAAATATTCAAAATTCAGAACATTTGCAATTGAATCATACAGTACTCTCAGATTGAAGCCCAACTATTCAATTGCAAATTTTGTGAACATGAATACAGATGGAATTGGCAGTGTACCAGACATTGCGAGCCATTTCAAGTCAACAAAAATGAATTTTGTGTGCACAACAAAAGCACTCATTGACAAAAATTTTGCACAATTGGGAGCACACAAACGTGTTGATTGCAAACTCAGTGTGGGCATCTCAGAACACACAAACCGATACATTCCTGTCTGGTTTGATGGCAAAATTGTGATGATGAACAGTGATGATCTTGATGATATGTGTGTGCAATCATCAAAATTCTTCTGGAATGGTCAACTCGTGTTCACCAGCGCAAACTGCGCACATGAATGGAAATTGCGGCGTGTATTCAATGACAAACAATTGGAAATCATATTTGAACGTGAAATTGACATTTTGAGCAAGCACAATAACATTGTGCTCATTAAAACACAGTGAACAGTACAACATATTGATGATATTGTTGTCAATATGAAAAAGGGTGAAAAGAAAGTTCACAAATCTCATCAACCCAAACGATTAAAAATTGATGTGCAACAATTACCAAAATTCATGAATGAAGATTGTACAATCAATGCAAAAAAGGGTTCAAGACTGTTCTTCAGGAGAACTGTTTGGGATGCTGGAAAACCTGATGTCACTGAAATTCATGCAGGAGTTTTTAGATCTATTGGTGCTGATGGTCTCATCACAATTTGGGATGAACAGTTTGAACAAGTGTTTGCTTTCAGGCTCAGTGATTGTGAAAAACTTGATGTGAGAGTTGAAAAGGATGAAACAGACACAAGTGCATGATGTTCTTGACATTGATGGTGTCAAGATCAAAAAGTATGGAAAAAATTTCAGATCACTTGTGTGTGCAGGCGCATGGGTTATCAATGATTTCAAATATGGACGAGATGTGTGTGCTTGTTGTGGAAGACCAATCACAAGATTGCTGAAATTGAAGAACACATCACATGATGGCAGTGAAAAACAGTTTGAGGAAGTGGTAACAATTGGAACAACATGTGGACCAAAAGTTTTCATTGAAAGTTGCAAGTCATTCTATGATGATCCTGAAAAGGAATGGGAACGTCAATACAAATCTTGGAAGGGATACATTGAATATGTTACACTCTGTTCAAGAAATCATGATGTTTGGACTTCAATTGATGAAAATTTCACAAACAGGATTGATGAAATCCTTGATGATGGTTACAGAACAGGAAGTTTCACAAAAACATGGTGGATTTTGCATGATAGAAAAATGAAATTGCTGAAATCATCAAAAAAGTACAAGGATGGCATTGGCGAGATCATTGAACGCAATTTGCAATATTATGCAAATGTCCTTTTGCAATCTGCAAAAAGATGTGGGATATTCAACAATTGCAAATTTGATGAACAGTTGAAATTGAAGGATAACATAACAGTATGAAATCAAAAATTAAATACATATACAACGAATTCAATGAATTTTTCAATTCACCAAAGTGTAGGTCAGCAATCAATGTTGGCAATTCTGTAATCAATGCAATTGTGCCAATGTTTGAAAAACCTTCATTCTTCAATGCAATCAAGTCTGTTGTGAACACAGCAAAAGCATTCTCAGATGAATTGAAAATCTATCCAGATGACTATTTTGTTGAAGAGAATGGTTGGGTTAAAATATATGGTTCGGCTTTTGCAACCACTGCCATTGAGAGCATCCAATCAAATGGATATCACTCTTCTGAAATGAATATCAATGGTGGATTGTACAAAATTCATGTTGTCAACATTGATAATGTGAATAGGATTGGGTGGATTGAAAACACAAAATTGCAAAAAATTGGTTCTGATGCAATCTATGCATTTGGCGATGCAAATCATTGCAAACAGTTTGTCAAAAATCTCATTTGGAAAAAGTATGGGAATGACAGCGTTATCATCAGATATGTTTCAAACATTGACATGTACAGCAGAGGGAGGGTGTACATTTCAAATGACAATTTGCTCAAATCACACCCATCAAAATTGGCAACAGAGTACACAGAATATCTGAAAAACTATTTTGACAAATCAGTCAACAGGAATGTGATGTTTCATGGTCCCCCAGGAACTGGTAAGAGTACTCTTGCAAAAACGATCACAACAAATCTTGATCTCAAGTCAATCAGGGTAAATGTTACTGACATTGACAGGATTGACACTGCACAATTTTTTGAAGTGATTGAACTTTTTAAACCTGATGCAATCATCATTGATGATTTTGATCGTGCTGAAGATCAGGCAAAACTTCTTGAACTTCTTGAGCACTTTGCAAACACAATCAAATTGGTCATTGTGACAGTGAATGACAAGGATGCACTTGATAATGCAATCCTTAGACCAGGAAGATTTGATGAGATCAAATACGTTGAAAAAATGGATGATGAGGTCATCAAACACCTGTTGGGTGATCTGTGCACAGATGAGATTTTTGCAAAAGTGAAAGATTGGCCAGTTGCATTCATAAGTGAATTCATCAAACGATGCAAAGTTAGTGGTGATGCCACAATGGCAATGTCTTCTCTTGAAGAGCTCTCTGATCGTGTCAAAGAGATGAAGAGCATCAAATACAGAGACAATATGCAATTGAACAGATCTGCTACATCAAACAATAAAAAAGGCAAATGCCCAGGACGACCAATGCCATCAAAAGATATGGCTGACTGAGAATTCTGAATCAACAATTTTGTGGGCTCATGTTGCATAGTTATCAACATGAGCCCACTTTCATTGGTAAAGAAACAGAACAATGGCAAAACTGAATATACGCTGCACAAAAATTATACAAGTGCATCAAATTGCAAAAATGTGATTGATTTTTCTGAAATGAAATTGCGAAAATTGCTTACACATGCTGGTGATGAACAACAGCGTAAAGTGTTGTCAAATCTCATCAATGATTACATTAATGGTGACGTTATCATAGCGTGGAGGTCTGGTATGCCACTCTTTATGACTGTCACAAAGGGCAAATAGTCATTAACATTCTTCACTCAGTGTTGTAATGTTATAACATGTTGAATTCAACCACACAATTGATCTTCAAAAATGAAGCAAGAAAAAAATTGTTTGAGGGCATCAAATCAGCTGCAGAGGCAGTGATATGCACTCTTGGTCCAAAAGGAAAGACAGTTCTCATTCAGGGAGAGAATGGTCCAATTGTCACAAAAGACGGAGTAACTGTCAGCAAGTCAATAAGGTTCAAAGATCCAATCAAAAAATTGGGATCAGAACTGATAAGAGAGGCTGCAACAAGAACCAATGATGCAGCCGGCGATGGCACAACAACTTCAACAACATTGACGTATGCATTGTGTGCAGAGGGATTGAAACTCCTTGAGAGTGGAAGAGATGCGCAGAATGTTTCAAATGGTTACACCTGGGCTCAGGGATGGGTGACTGAAATGTTGAAGAAACAGGCAATTCAAATCTGTTCTGATGAACAGATCACACAGATTGCAACCATTTCAGCAAATGGTGATCAAACAATTGGAAATCTGATCACGCAAGCAATCAATACTGTTGGTGCAAATGGTATCATTCAGGTTGAAGATGCAAAGGGAATGAACACAACATTGACACTTGTTGAGGGTATGCAACTTGACAGAGGATATTTGTCACCCTATTTTGTGACGTCAAATGAGAAGATGCATGCACAATATATGGGTGCAAAAATTCTGATAACTGACAAGAAGATATCAACATTGCAAGAAATTCTCCCAGTGCTTGAGAAGGTGAACAGTCAACAACAACCTTTGCTCATCATTGCAGATGACATTGAGGGTGAAGCACTGCAAGCACTTGTTCTGAACAGAACAAAGTCAGCACTCAAAGTGGTCGCAATCAGAGCACCAGGTTATGGTCAATCAAGACATGAACTTCTTCAAGATTTGTGTGCTCTCACAGGTGCCAATCTTGTCAGTGCACAAACAGGCATCAGCTTTCAGGATGTTGCAAAATCAGGTTTGGGAACAGCAAAGAAGATCACTGTCGATGCAAAATCAACAACAATCATAAGTGATGAAAAGTGCAAAGAGCTGATCACTGCAAGGGTTCAGGACATTGAAACACAACTCAAAAATATTGCTTTGGGTCCAGAACAGCAACAGCAACTGCTTGAGAGGGCAGCAAAATTGCAGAAGGGTGTTGCAATCATCAAAGTTGGAGGTTCAACTGAACTTGAAATGATTGAAAAGAAGTACAGGATTGAGGACGCCCTGCATGCAACAAGGGCAGCAATATTTGAGGGAATAATTCCGGGTGGCGGTGTAACACTCCTGGGCATCGCCAAAGAATTGAGAAAGCAGGTAAAAGGTTACCAAATATCTCATGGAGAAGACTTCTCTGAGGGCATTCTGGCACTCTCAAGAGCAATAGAAATGCCTTTCAGGAGGATAGTTGAGAATGCTGGTCAGGTCCCGGAGGTTGTACAATCTCGCATGAAAAAAGGCGGGTATGATATTCAAAATCATGACAACAAATCGAGCATGATTGAAATGGGTATAATTGATCCTGTGAAAGTGACAAGATTGGCGCTTGAGCACTCAGTGAGTATTGCAAATACATTCATGACAATTGATGCTGTCATCTGTGATGATGCAGAATAGTGTACACAGTTTTGCACACTGCACAATGTGATTGCATCTTTTCATTGCACGCCATCTTTGCTCCACAAACAGGACAAACGTTGTTGATGAGATCTGAGTGCATACATTCAACGTTTGTCTTTTTTCCAAACATGAACAGCGTGCACAGTGTGATTGAAATGAACAATAGCATACCTGTGTGTAGATATTTCAGTATGAATTGAAACCTATGTTTCAATGTACTAACACACAAAACTGTTGTAATTATGATTATGTTGCCATGGGCAACTTTGAGGCGAACACAAAAAATGGGAAAAAATCAGATTGAGAGAGAAGATAAGATTGAATTCAGCGGCATAATTCTTGACACAATGCCTGGGCCAATATTCAGGGTTAAGTGTGAAAGTGGACAAGAAATTGTTGCAACATTGTCAGGTAAATTGAGACAGAATAAGATCAAATTGTTGATTGGTGATCTTGTCAAGGTTGAAGTGTCTCCATATGACACCTCAAAAGGTAGAGTAACATGGCGTAAATAGTATCTCTCACCTGAGCAGAATGTGGAACGCTGATGGGCATGCCCATCAGCGTTTTGCTATTTAACATTATGCAATTTCCCAAATATGTTGATGTTGATGAAAAAGAATGGAAATATGTGAATTCACACAACGTTGGGAATATGACGCTCATTCAGTACTCACAAAATGTGCTGAAATTGGATGCAATATTCAAAGTTTATGAACATGGAAATTGTGAACTCACTGTCATGTCTCCTTGGTCTGGAAAAAAGGTTGTCAAAAAATTTGACAATTTCAGCACAAATATGATTGGAAAAATGATCAGTGAGTGCATTGATGTGAACAGTGATTTGCAAATGATTGCTGAGCTGTATGTGAATGAAATTGTCAACCTGAAACCACTGATCAGTGATTTCATTGAAACTGGTGATGTTTTCAATCGGTTCAATACATTATTGAACAGTGAAATCAGGTATTCAACCAATTCAAAAAGTTTGCAACAATTGATGAAAATTCTGAAAGATGTGTTGTTGGATTCTTTTGACAAAGATACAATGAAAGAAATGATCAGTTCACAACTTTTGCACATGGGAGAGGATGAACTGAAAGAATCCAATAACATTCACCTGTTTGCAAAGATTGTCAATCGAGTGATTGAACACATTCAATATGAATTGAATTCTGCAAATCCTGAAGTGGAAGAGACAGAACAGGATGTTTTTGGAAAATTTGCATTTGCAGATGAAAAGTATGGATATGAACAGTCACCAGAACATGATGTTCAACAAGAAAGGATTCTATATCAGAAAATTCTTGATTTCATGAATGGTGACATTGCAAGATTGACAAGTGAAGATTGCAATCTGATGTTAAATTTCATCAAAGAAGGAAAATACACACGTATATTCATGAAACCTGATACAGATGTTGTGTACAGAGGAATGTCTGTGAAGAGAGAATGGTTCAATAAACATTATAGTGGAGAATTCACATATTCACCAAAATTTGAAGCATCGAGTTGGACAAGAGATTTTGATATTGCAAAAAGGTTTGCACTTGTAAAAAATGATGATCATCCTGGAAATGTTGCAGTTGTAATCACTGCATCTGTGAACGGAATTAATGCAATTGATTGTGGTAATCTGTTGAAGGGTATCTATTCGATTGACAGTGGACCAAAAGGTGATGGTCGGATTGCAAGTTGGGATCATGAAAAGGAAATCATTGTCATTGGTGATGCAACAGTGAATTCCGTCAAAATTGTTTAGAATTTGTGGAATGGCGCATAATGATGAAATATTGTGATGATAAATTGTTGATTGAATATTCTGAACAGATCATTAATGATCTGTCACAAACATATCAAGATTTGATAAGAACACTTTCAAAAAAACTTGAACAGCATTGTGATGCTGTTGATGACTATGATGTGAAAAAAATTCGTGAATTCATGAATGATGAAATCTATCAGAAGGTATCATCACAGAATGTACGTACATTTTTCATTGATGTTGTTGGAGACATCATTGCATACAGGAAGGGTATCATTGAAGATCCAATTGATGTTGAATTCATTGATGAATTGAATGATGAAGAATTTGACGCAATTGTGAACACTGAAATGTTCACAGAAATGTTTATGAATGTTCTGAAACATTTGGGAGCAAATATCAAACCTGATAGCGATGATGACAATGCCCCATTGGGAAGATATGCATTTGCAGACAAAAAATATGATCCATCACCAGAAAAAGATAATCCAACTGAAAAACGCATTTGGAAAACACTATTTGATTTCTTTTCAGGAGAGGTTGAAGCAATTGATCGCAATTTCATTGATGAAATTGATGAATTGATCTATTCAAATCAATATCAACGAATATTTTTTCATTCTGATGTTGACAAATTGTACAGAGGAATGTGTGTACAAAAATCTTGGTTTGAACATAAATCTGAATCCCAAAAAATGTATAAACCACATTTTATAGCATCAAGTTGGACAAAAGATTTTGAAATTGCAAAAAAGTTTGCACTTGAAAATAAGTCTGATGATATCAGTTTCAATGACACAGATCAGGGTGACATTGTTGCAATTGTCATCAGCACTGACCTGAACGTTGATGGGCAACGAGAAAAAACAATTGATTGTGGTGATCTGAAGAGTGGTCTGTATTCAATTGACAGTGGACTTGCCAACAAGTTGGCAAGATGGTCAAAAGAAAAAGAAGTGATAGTGTTTGGCAATTGCGCAATCAGTGAAATTGAAATAGTTGGGTAAAATAGACATGAGCATATTTGGCAAATCAGAACAAAGTTTCAATTCAATCAGAGATGATTTCTTCAGCGCCGCGGGTGATGCAAGGAACGCAGGCGTCAAGATTTCAAAGAACAGATGGAATTTTTTGCTTGAAAAGATTACTGATGAATTTGATATGTTCAATGATTTTGCTGAATTCTACAGTGACATGTATCCACTTTGGCAGGCTGCATACAGTGGAAATCTTGAAAAGTATGACGAATACTATAATCTGTATGAAATTCAATATCCCATCACAGATATTGCTCACATCGGTAGATTGAAAAGAATTGACAATTTCAAATTATTGTCATACATGATAGAAATGATTACCGAAAATGGTAATCAAACAACAGAGCCGGATGAACCAAATGGTGGTCCACTTGATCAATATGCATTTGCTGATGAACTGTACATTCAATCTCCAGAAAAGGATAACAAGGTTGAAAAAAGATTGTACCAAGTGTTGTCAAAATATGTGCACGGTGACATCAAAATGTTCCAAAAAAATCCAGAAATGGCAAACCTATTGCAACAATTGTCACATGGCGGAAAATATCCTGGGGCATTTCAGGATGTTTCTGGGTATTTGTACAGGGGGATTGCTGCTTCAAGAGATTGGTTGAAAAACTATGTTGACGTCACAAAAATATATCCGGGCAGACCAGTAACAATTCAACCCAAAAATTGGATATACACACCAAAATATAATGTCAGCAGTTGGTCAACAGAATTCGACATTGCAACCCAATTTGCAATGGACAATGTAAATCATGATGATCCATACATCATAACAATGACAACAGAGGCTGATGTGGTTTCTGCTGTGTCACTTGACAATTTTTACAAATACCTAAAAAGACCAAGAAGATATCGTGATGAACGTGAAATAATCTGTTTTGGTGATGTGAAGGTAAAGAATGTAAACATAAGATTGCATCCAATGTTTGGATCACATCTCAATCCAGACTTTTACACAGATAAAATTGATGAGGCACACCAATGGGAAGATATGCCAGGTTTGGGAAAACGTGATCTTGAATGTGATTTGGATGACACAGATCTGGATCAACATCTGAGAGATGCTGAGGATCCAGATGATATCAATGACATATATGGGCCCGTGCCACCAGATGATGAAACCATTCCAGGTGTTAAAATTGACCCATACAATACAGATTGGGATATGCATCACTATTCAAAATGGATGCCATGAACATTATGTTGCGAACCAATATTGCCTGAGCGCTATTCCCACGTTGCACATTGGTTGACATTGTTGCAATTGTAACTCTTTTGTTGCAATCAATATACAACCACACTTGTATACAATCAACCTATTCATTTTTGCAAAATCTGTCAATCAGATTTCTGAATTCAACAATTGTGATATCACTACCAACATGGAGAATTTTTCCATTGTAAGCCCATGTAACATCTTCACCATAACGCCAAACAGCAGGACCATTCACGTTGTGCAATGATCCACTCACATAATATTTCAACGTCCCATCAGCATACTGCATGGCAGGCAATTCATTCCTGTGTGGAACACCATTCAATTGAAATATTGTTGTCCCGTCCTGTGTTATGATGAGCTCATTCACTTATCAGTAATTATCGAATATGATGAAAATCACGATGAATTTTCATAATTCCCACAATTTTTGGGTACCATGTACGTTCAATTTCACCACCTGAAAAGTTAACCCTCAGAATGAAGAGATCATTTTCAATTCCACATTCTCTGTAACGATACATTGTCGATTTATACAATGAAACAAAGTTGTGTGTTATTGCTGATTTCAATTTTCCAATTGAATCATAAATTTTGGGTTTTGTTGATTGACAACCTCCAGAACTGAGCCACAAGCCATTCCGGAATTGACCCATCACAACATACAATTCATCAATCTTTTTGATCTTTGCTTTAGCTTTCATTTTGACAACTTTTCTTTCATTGGATACCAAATGCCATATTCATTTGGAGAAATTGTGTACACAACCTTTTTTACGCCCCTATTCCTGATCAACAATTCACACTTTTTGCATGGTCTTGCATTTGCCCAATCACCTTGTGCAATCCTTGCAACGTACATTGTGCATCCATAATCTGCCTTTTTGAGTGCACGTGCTTCAGCGTGTTTCATTGGATGAGGTTTTTCAGTCTTGCCATTGTGTGCTGTGACAACAGCACCATCTGTTCTCAGGATTACACAACCAAGATAGAAATTTTTCTTTGATATGTCTGAAACTGCAATTTCAGATGCAAGTTTCAACATTTTTGTCGTTGTTGACATACTGTTTTCTCATCATTGTGTCAACATTGTCTCAAATTCCAAAATTGACATTGATGTCCTGTACAATTGGATCATTTTCTGATCACTGATATCATCAACAATGTAATAATAACCTTTACTGCACATGATGATTTCATATTCATAACTCAATTTATGATACAACCAATATCGTCGCATTACACAATGATCATCAATACAAAATTCTTGTACATTTTTTGAAATGCATAAACTTTTCAAGATTTTTTGTGCCACATTTTGGAAAATTTAAGTTCAAAATCATAACGATCTGTTGATGTTTTGAACATGTTCATCAATTCACTGAATTGAATATGTGAGTGTTCAAATTTCCTATGTGTTTGTTCACAAAAGATATCATACATATACAATTGTGATTGTGCATCCCAAGTGCGTCGGATCACACATTCTTCATTAATGGAAAATTCTTGCATGATTATTCCACTTCTATTGAGACGTTCTGACAGACAAATGTTTCTATACATGTTGTTATGTTATCACCATTCACTCAACAAATTCACCAAATACATTATCTGTAAATTGCTGGTCCAATTTTGCAATAGTCTTGTTGGAATTCAACATCATTATTGATGATATCTGACAAGATCTTTAATTCTCGCAAAATTGGTGATTTGGGAACAATGTGTGGCATATACTGTTCCAATCTTGTGCACCATGCAGCATAAACTCGTTGAGGCGTCATGAATGCAATCTTTTCCATATGTGTCATTGTTCTGTACACAATGCTGCATTCACCAGTGTTATATACAGTCATCATTATCATAAATTTGGTTCTGTCTCAAATGCATCAAGAATTTGTAACATCTGTTCAAGATCAACAATTCTGTTCATTTTGATGCCCAAATTGAATGTAAACGTTCTGTACCTGACAGACACATGTCCACTTTCAAAGAATTTAAATTTCAAAATGTTGCATTTTTCGTTCATTCAATGATTTTACAACATCATTGTACGATTTGCAATAAAAATTACCATATCTTGGATTGAGTATTCCAGAACTATAACTGATTCTGAACATTTGTTTTTGAATACATTCTGGGCCAACACTAATTCTAAAATTGTGTGCTGTAAAATTGCCATCATAAATTTTGATGTTGAGGATAGTGAGTGAGTGTGAAATCAACAATTCTTTCACAACTTTTACATTTCCATTGAGTATATCACTGAGCAGATCAATTATTGTCATCAGATGTCATTCTTTCAATGACACAACAACTAACATAACCATTCACATGTATTCGCAATCCAAAATTGAGCTTTTGTGACAGTGCATTATATGTTGTTTCAACGAATTGATAGTTTTCGCCAATTGCAAACTTAATTCTGCAATATTTTTCATATGTCATTTGACATGACCAATTTCATTATTGTTGCATATGTGTGCACTGTCTGTAATCATTTAATGTCATTATGTGAGATAATTGTTGAATACAAAATTTCTCAACATTTGTTGGGGATTGAAGATTTCATGAACTGTTTTTGTTGTGTCAGTCAATATGTTCTTCACAGATCGTTTCCTTTCAATCATGCTTTTGTGTATTGATGTTTCAGATCTGATGATTGCATAATCATCCACAGCAGTGATCATGATGTGTCCATTCAACAATTTCCACGCAAAATTTGGCATCAAAGTTTGGAATACAATATCACCCAAATTTGAGAACAACATTATTGGAGTGATAATGCACACTAATCTGACAGTGACTGCAATCACATATTGACAATTGATCAATTTTGCACTCAAAATGATTGGACCAAACATCAATGTTGACAACAGCAACGTTCCAAACAATTTTGTTATATAACACTGTTTTGGCACAATGTGTTCTGGAATATCAACAACTGATTTTCCACTTGCAATAGCAATTGTTGCCATAAGATCAATAATCAACATGATAACCCACAACACTGGTATCCATTTGTGTGGAAACAAAAATCTGTCCCAGAACAGAAAACTTGTCAAGAGGTGCACAATCAACATTGTGTTGTTGACGATAATGATGTTGAAAATTGAATAACTGATTGGCGCAATTTTTGTGATTGTTCTATTTTTCATTCTATTGTCCCGAAAAATGTGCAGTTCAAGGTTTTGAAGGCTCAGTTGATGAATTACCATTAATGAATATGATCAATTTTCTGTCTTCTGGTTGTAATGGCAATACATAGAGTTGTTTCAATTTTGATTCTTCAATACTTGTGTTTTCACGAGCACTTATGCTCATCCAAATTCTTCTGAATTGTTCATAGGTCATATTAATCCTGTGTATACATTTATTGTGTGCATGTTGAAGCATTCCCATTACTGAACAACATTAAATGTCGCATTTTAGGATTGTACGATTCAAAATAGGCAGTTTCTATGTCATTGATTGGTATTGCATTATGTTGACCTCGCAAATTTATGATCAACCAAATTCTTCTGAATTGTCTATATGTCATACAAATTGTTCTAATCTAATGTTGAACCCAAACCAATTTCACCCTCTGAATGAATCAGCAGAGTGTATGTGTGCAATTCATTCTCAACAATGTCAATCATGTGTTTGTAAGATATACGTCTTACCCAATTCTGTTCACAAGTGAGACGTTTCCGGAAACACACAATCAATTTTGAATTCATCAACTGCTTATCCATACAATGCCACATGCTGATATACTGAGATACATTCCATTGTGATTATCAATCTTATTGTATTCATACAATGAATCATCGGTGTCAACATAATGTTGTTCTGTTCGACCACCAATAATCATGCAAATATTGCAAAATTTTCTGTATGTCATGATCGCTTATCAATGATATATTGATACGCCATTGAGTCCAGTGCTCCAATCATACTGATTGCGCAAGCACCACTATACTTTATCATCAAACTTGGTTCCCAACACTCAAAAATTGCATTAGGATTGTTCTCAAACAGTTGAATACAATTATTAATCGTAACCCTATCTTGTGAGGAATAGCGATTCAAATCTGGATATTTGTCAACAACTGCAAGCAATTTTTTGACTATTGATAACAGCAATTTTCCTGTGTATGTTTTTGTTTCCATTTTATGTTCTCAAACTGTTGCAACATCAATTGAACCATTCTCATATATCACCAATGATATTCTATATGAAATATGACGTTGAAGAATAAATTGCGCTCTCATCACATAATAGTTTATTGAATATTTGGGCTCAGCAATTCTCTGAAGTGGCGCAGGATTTTTGTGCACTTTCAACCAATCAGCATACAGCAATAAACATTTGGCAATTTTTGTTAATGTCAATTTATGTGTCATTATGAATATCGATTATACCTGAATTTTCAATAACAAGAGACCATGTGCATACACCAGAACGAATACAAATATTTTCTTGACGTTTAGCATACTTTGTCATGAAATTCAAATCATAAATCAAATTTCCAGTGTATGATGGCATGCAATTGTGAGCAATCAGTTTTTTAATGCACCTGATGAATGCATACACTTGACGCAATTCTTCTGTTCTTTGTTGTTCAGAGTTCAAATCCATATGAAATTCTTCCTGAAAAATGGATATTCAGTGACCAATGGGCTGACTGAGGCACCATGAAAACTGGACGTGTTTCAACAAGTTTCTTTTTTAAGATTATGATCTGATTGATTAGGTGCCAAGAATCATCATAATCTGTTCTTGTTCTCAATTCGAGCAATCTTATGATGTGTCTGATTTCATCAAAAGTGTTGTGCATTTCTGAACCCGATATTACCACAATTGGTGATTGTCAACCATAAATCAGTTCCAGTGTTTGCATACTTGAGTGTGTAAACGAGTGATTGTAAATGATCAATTTCATTATCAATCTTCAGTATGCCAAATATTTCTTGCAATATTCCATGTTCAACATTGTGCAATCTGTGTTTGAAACATTGTGTCAATTTTTGTGCACTATTCATATTCATATCAATAGAGAAAAAATACCAAATCATCATTCATTCTGTACTTTAAACACATTATCATTAATGGTTGTTCATTTGGCTTTACGCATTTGTTTTTATGCAACCATGATGAATATATTGATTGCAATCCATCATGACGATCAATGAGAATTGATAAAAGTCTGTTCATTTTTTGTATTTGATTATTTGACATCACAATTTATTGAGCATTCTGATGCGAAGATCACCCACACGATCTATTGCAAGAGAATAATTGTATACATCATATTGTGCTGTCATCCAGTATTCATACAACAATGAATTGTGTCCAGATTCACTTAAACGAATTCTGAAACAATTCTTAATGTGTTCACCTGATTCAGGAATATTCATTCAAATCTCCAACCAAATTTTCCATTATGATCAAAGACAATTGATTTTGAGTCAGTTTTTTGACGCAATTCATAACAGTGTTTAATTCTGTTCAACTGTTCTGCAAGAAGCATACAATGATCATATCACAAGATAATATCAATTTCACAATCAAAGGTAACAATCCCAATTGATATATCCTGATTGATAAATTTTCAACATATAACTTTTATGTTGTATTGAATGTTCCTGAATGTACTGAATTTCATTCTGAACACCATACATCATCCAATCCATGTGGTGTCTGTCAATGTTCATTGCATGACACAATTTGGCACAATTCATGATTTTTGTCAATTGTTTAATCTGATTCATTACAAATTCCAATCAATTGATCCAATTGAAAAAATGAGTAAATGTAATCTGTTATCATCAATATGATAATTTTCAAGCTGTTTCATGAGATGATGTAAATTTGTTTTTAAATAGTAATCATCATTTTCATTCATGATGCGAATGGTAAAACAATTCATCAATTTTTGTCTGTTTCTATTTGACACAAAAAGTTATCTTCCCATCATTATGCACAATAATGTTGCTGATGTTCATTGTTTTTTGACTGTATTCACAAAAACAATTCTTTCCATAAAGTTTACGTCCATCTGTTCACAACAGATCATTGAGTGCCCAAGATGCGCCACCATTGCAAAAAAATTTCAATTCAATTTGGCTGTCAAAATCTTTATATGTTATGCTTGAATTGGGATCATATTCACTCAAAATGTGTGCAATTTTTTCATAATACCATCTGTCACAATCATTCCTGGAATTCAGGATTTTTAGACAATTTGACACAATTTCATACTTTGATTTCATCTTTTTGATCATAAAGAACACTTACACATTTAAAATCAATTGATCCATCACACAATATCAAAAGTTTGAAATCATATCTGGAAATGTCACCAACAATCACTTGCCAATTGATTATGTTCTTTGACCACCGACAATAGTAGTCAGCATTTTTTCTCTTGGAACCTTTGTTGTCACCACCATTTGTTGCACGAACAGTGAACATTTTGTACAATTTCATTTGTGTATTGTTGATTATGTCAACCATTATGGTTCTTCCATTTTATTTTGATGCAAACCAATGGTTCCTGATGTTCTAATTGATAGACACAAATTTGTCCACTCTGTTCCATAATCAATCATGAACAGAATGCTCACAATCATCAATCTGTACTGATTGCGTTCATAAATATATTTTTGTTGAGAATATCTCAATTCAGCACACTTGAGAAGTTTTGCAAGTTGTACGTCAATATTATTCATAATACCACCACAAACCTCCATTGTGATTGATTGTCAATACGTAATTGTTTTGCGGCAGAGATCCAGAAATAAATCCAGAAATTATGAGGGTTGACAAATGTTCAATCATTATTGTGTATTCATCACGCCCTTTTGGATTGCTGATATGTTCAAGTCTGCGCCCAAAACAGTTCCTGATCTTTGACAGAATTACAATCTTTTGTTCTGATGACATGCTTTCATTCACGTGGATATCCACCTGTATGCAATTGACGTATACTGTATTTGTCAAGATCATAAAATTTTACATGATAGTCAATCAATCCAGATCGACCAGTCAATCAATCCAGATCGACCAATCATCAATACAAAATTGTCACTGTGATCATATTTCACAATGTTATTAAACCTTCCTCGCAATAATTCACGAGTATATTCTGATTTTGTATTCAGGATTCTGATCTTGAACATCCGATGCAATCTATCACATGATTCTGACATTTGTTATACCATTCCAACTGTTTGGTGTCTGAAATCAATACTACTATCATTGCGGATGAGCAATCTGTATTCAGAATTGGGATCCCACCGAACATATTCTGCTAACCAAGCTAACATCATTTCAGTTCCTTCATTGCTTACAGGCCACGCCCTGATTGTGAGCATTCTGTGAATTCTTTTAGTTGAGTTTGTCATACAATGTTCATGTCATTACAAAATCTATTTTGACAACGCCTGACCATTTAACATAGAGTGCTACTATCCTGATTGATTTATCATATGCCAACTTCAGCATCAGCAAGAACTCTGTCAATACGCATAAGCAAATTTGCATAATGGTAACGTTCCTGAAGTTTTGTTGAATCAAATCGTTCGTATATATGAACTCTAATCCTTTTGAGTTTTGCAATGTTGTCTGGATGTTGCATCATCTGCGCCATTTGATCTTTCCATCACTGTGTATATTGAGCACAAATTTGTCAGATTTGTCTGCATGAAATAGCAGAATGGATAGATAAACATTCCGTTCATAAACTCCATTCACAGATCTCATCCTGAGCATTCTCATCATTCTCCTATATGATTCTGAACCCTGCATCAGTTAAATGTACAACATGACAGTGCATGTTGCACTGCACTCAAGAATGTCCCAGAACAATTCTGCAAATTGCGATGTTGTCCAATCAATATGTGGGCAGAACAGTTATCCTGCAGTGTCCTGGAATGATTGGGATGGATGTTTGTACACGGTGTTGTTAACCGATCTCCAGATGTGTATGGGTTCCTGAAAGGATTCAGAACGCGAGAGAACATTTTCGTATACAATCACCAACTGATCACAATCGTGATTGAAGATTTGTTGTCAAGATCAATTTTGGAAATTTCTGTTATCCCATAGCCAAGTCCAATGAGATGATCACAGATCAATTTGTACAGTGATTTGTTGCACACATATGTATCATACACAGTGTACGTGACATTGTTTGTGGTTGATTTTCTGATTGCATCAGATATGTTGGCAATGTTGTGCTCAATCAACTCTTCCAACTGTTTGTGATTGATTTCATTCAATTTTGTCTTCATTTCTTTTGCAACTGGCAATGCATGTTTCAGCGTCATCCTGTCAAAAATTTCTTGAATCTGTTCTTCCATCTCAAAACCTCTCTCTCAATTGTGATTTTAAACTGTACTCAGAGTCTGTTGCACCACATGATGAGAAATGTTAACATGTTCATGTCATCAGTGATCAGAAATGGTCATGAACGCGGGCAAAACAGGTCCAGAATGATCAGAGAACAGAGACCGGTGCAATGAGACAAAATTTTTCATCATCATTCGGTGCAGACTATACTATCTTATAGCGGCAATTGCCAAAGCTATCTGCCGTCAGAACAGATTGATATCAACAGAAGGACATCAGCAGACCACATCTCTGAACAGATTGTAAATGTGGGCGTAAAAGATATCGGTAACAAAAATTTGGGTCAATTTGCAAATGTTCTGTCACATGCAGAGAACACGATTCACGTTGATGGGCCAAACAGTATTGAAGATATCATAACATCTGTTGCATCGAAAACACAACCAGACGTATGCCTATTGGGTCCAATGGACAGTGCAAAATACAGAATTCATAAACGTGACCATTCCAACGAGAAGATACCAATCATCATTGAGGATAACAGCACAGTGTATGCTATGCTATAGCAAACTCTGCACCGATGGCACTGCATATGTTGGCAGATTGGGAACATTGCAGTTGTGGGTCCAGAATGACAGTGTATTTGAAATTGATGAAGATTGTGGACTGTTCCAGGCAGTTGGTTATGATGTTAGCAGAGTACGTTTCAGATCACGTGTAAAGATTGAGTGCACAGATCTGAGTTCATGGACAAGGATCATCTTTGATTCAACAGATGATTCAGCAGAAACAGATCATGATTGAGAACAGTGAAAGAGAGAGGTGTTCAGAACCGGTGCAGGTTCATTGAGTTGCCAGATCTTGTGCACAGTGGCAGAATGGTGCACATTTCAATCTGGGGAGGGCTGTGACGTGGTGCGCACTCCAGGAGGATTGGGAGGGAATTCAGGTATGCAAAATTTGGTTGATGGGTGTGGGGATGACGGGAACCACTGCCGGGGTGTCGTGGAGTGAAAATGGGGGTTGGGACGGTCTACGAGGGTGGAACAGTGTATCTTGCCCCATTTTTTCCCGGTGTTTTTCACTGATGCATCATCGATGGCCTTATTTTACCTTCTGTTTACATCCACTCTGTATTCAAAGATATTCTCGCGTGATTTCTCATATGTCCCACCCTCGTAGACTGAACATCCGCAGCATCAGTGAAAAACACCGGCCCGGGTCTCCGTTGCCCCGTATCTGGGACTGAGCGTAATGATTCACAATTCAGCCAACATCACACCGAGCAAACCCATCAGTCCAAATGTACAACGTCCAACAGCAACAGTACTCTTCAAGTGTACAATTCTCATGAAATTTCAACCGTCTTTTCCTGTTAATCCTGCAATACCTGTTGTATGACATACTGCTGCTCCCAGCTCGCAATTAGGTTTTTATTTTTTACCTTCTGGGACAACTCCACCATAACCATTATTGCATATGAGCAATTGCCAACAGTGCTCTCCAAAAATATGGATTCCACAGTGTCCCAATTTTCTTACATTGTGAATCCGGATATATTGACCATATGTCACCGTTGATGTTCTCCCATCATTCCAATCACTGCACACAGTGATCTGCACAAACTCCGGGAATCTTCTCCAGTTCCCCTGTAGCCGGAGAGTGTCTCACAACCGGCTCACATATCTTCTTGACAATTTGGAACACACTGTGCACATAAAAAATGCGTCCTGTGCCACGGGACGGATAAGATTGACACATCCACACTGATAAAATTGCAATCTGATGACATTGTCAACCTGTTGGATGATGGGTAGTGCTGGTGAGACATGTCCTGGATTCCTCATCCTGAGGATGGCTGTCAATCTTGTGACATGTTCCTGTTCAGTTGCAGTCAGCGCTGACATTTGGGATCTCCCTTGATGTAGAGTCTGCGTGCAACAAGATCAAGGTCTGATCTGACAATGGCAACCGCTGCACAACCACACCTGTTCACTTCCAATATTGGAATGTAATGGATATCCGATATCAAGACAAGGTCCACTCTGTCAATTTGGGATCCTGGTTTCCTCTGTTCGAGCAGAGTGATCAGTCTACCAATGTGCTGTTCAGTTTGCATGGATATCTCTCATGGCAAGATGATTGATCTGATTGTTGGTGAACTGTCTGCACGCTGTGCCATCAAGCCTCAAACAGACCGTGCACAGATGATGTTTGCAGAGTTCTGTGAATTTGTGTTCATCAAATTCGAGAAGAAAATGGCGACCTTTTTCTGATCTATGCTTGAGAATATTGCCAATGTTTATGAACTGTCTGTAAGTCATCATTTTTTCATGTACACTCTGTACACTCTGCTTACAGAGCCATTTTGACCAATCTTAATGTACCATTCAACATTGTGTGAACCATTAATGGCCACGTGGCATGCAGAAATCATCACAATGATTGATGTATATACCTTTGTTCAAAGGGCGCTGATTCAAGATCTCTCCAATTCTGCAATGAATTCACATCATAATATGATGCACTGTTTGTAGGTCATCAATCATTCCATTGTGATCAGCATATATGCCTATCCGGAACTCAGTTGCCCCGTATCTGGGACTGAAACATTGTCAGCGTTTGAATGTACATTCTCTGTCAACATCTCCATTACAATTGATCTGAATGTACCAATCCCTTTGCGCGCCGAATATATCCTGTGTACAATCATAATAGTAATCTACCCCCTGATCTGGACGACGATTTCTCAATGTCTCACCAATGTTCCTGTACTGTCTGTATGTCATTCTTTTTCATCGCAAAAAATCAATTGCATGTCTGTAAACAAAACCATCCTCGCGTACTCTGATGCACCAACAGAAACGATTGAAATATCGTCTTTCAACACCGTTCTTCAACATTGCTGCAATGTAAGCAGTTTTCTGCTGTGTCGGATTCATCTTAGCACCAATTCTGCAATACTGTTCATAGGTCATTGTGTGCTCTCCCACCATGTAACCCTGTACACAGTTCCAAGCCAATGAATCCTGATATGCCACGGACTTTCATTAATGAAAAGTTTCAGATCACAATCTTGGTATGGAACAGAACCATCTGCTATTTCTGAACGCTGATTCAGGATCTCTCCAATTCTGCAATATTGATTGTACGTCATAAAATCACTTTTTGGGATCTGTTTCCCAGAGATCTCTTGGTACTCGTATTACATTACCACAATTTTTGATCCTTAAAATCAAATTGTGTTGGTCGAATTCAGTCATGGTACCTAGGTACTGTGTGTATTCACTTGTGTATTCACAGAATGCATCACAACGTGCATTCAGAATTTTTCCTATGCGATTATATTGCCCAAGTGTCATCAAGAGTTCTCCACGCATCTCCACATTTGTGAACAACAAGCACCAATTTTTGGTAATTGAAATCAGCAATGTTAAAACGTTGATCCACAAGCTTCACATGGCGGCGTCTGTTGATGAGTACACCCAACCTTACAAAATGTTCATAAACAGCCCGGGACTGCAACAATTCTCGGTTCATGTCATCCTATCCAATCGTATCCAATGGCCACCATCCTGTTGGATGGTAAGAACCGTTTCATACTCATCCGAATTGGCTTACACCATTTTCAGACATTGTTGTTTCACGCCCATGACACAATTTATGCCATTTGCACCAAATCTTGTAGGATGCTTTCATAATCTGTTGTTCTCAAAGATTGAAGTTGACAGTACCATTATTGGATACCCTGAGCATCAATTCATCGCCATGTGCATAGATCCGGGCACGCTGATAAATTTTGAATTCATGTTCAGATATATATTGCGGTCAAGTTGCCAAACAGAACATCCATTTCTTCTGTACATTGCAACCTTAATGTTGTGATATTGGTCAGCATTCACAGATTTTCTCAACCATTTCTATGGTGTGATACTCGGCCAACAGTTCTGTATATGCACAAATTGTATATTGCTCCGCCAACATCACACACATAACCACAATTTTGGAGTGCAATTGCTAAATTCTTGGCCAATTGTGCACTGATATAGATGATATCATTGTGTTTCAGATTGCACAAACAGAATTCTGTGTTGACATCATCCGTTTCAATTTGTGTTGTGTCATCAACACAGTTAACATCTGCATATGTTGCAATGTTGCCATCAAGCTCTTCATCACCATCCTTGGCTACCCATTCAGAATCACAATTTGGGATCCATAAACCTTCAAAGAAGGTGAATATACACAATCCTGTTGCATGGGAATGAATCATTCTGAATTTGGGAATAGAACGATTCTCTGGAACACGATCGGTCAATTCTCCATCACTGATGATGTGTCCATTATAACAATTATGCAAATGAATATTTGGTACGGTTATCAGCATTGTTTACAATCCTTTCAGGACACTGCAGGATTCATTCCTCTGTTTAGAGGACCGAACCATCACAAATGTTCTGGAACATTATCTTGGGTCATTGAGATGAGGCTGGACGGCCATTGGGCAAACTGTTGTTAGTATGGATATCAACATGAATACATCAACACGCAGATTGTGAACCCACCCAGGGCAGCCAGCCAAAGCATCAGACCTGCGCTATCATTGGACATCAATGAACTTCCTGATGATCCCTGCCCAGCCAGCCTGGGCAAAGGTGTCCATCATCCTCTTGGCACCATGGGGATTTGCACTGTGAACAATGATGTCCCCAAATTGGGCCCGGGATCTGTTGAGTGTCAGCCACAGGGCTGCATCACATCCATTGAGAGGGCGGGGCTCAGATTGAAAACTGTGAACAGTGGGCGGAATGCCAACATCTGCATCCCTGAAATCTCCAAGGTCATGATCCAGGGCAACTATGTCAAAATGGGTGCCCTTCAAGATTTCACTCAGGAAATGAAAGTATGTGTAACAGTGAACAATCCTGCACCCAGGCCATAGGTGGTCAGCACTCTTATGACGAGCAGGACAATCATCAAGGATGATCACATTGCAAATTTTGCTGTTCATAGATCTGTTATATCACACTCACCAAAACATTTCACTCGCTCGCGAGCACGCACGCGAAACGCCCTCAACAGTGATCACACCGTTGAGAACGGGTCAGAATTTTGTGTCATTGAGTTTGGATGCAATACCAATCAATTGCAATCCTTCTCCACGAGAAAATTCCATTGGAACGCCACAAGGGTTGATGTGACATCTGCGGTAACATTTGTGAATGAGTTTATGTTCTTGCGCGTTTGCAACTGAACACAATTCATATGTACTGTACACCTCTGCAAAGAAATTTCCATTTGAGCCCAGCGCAAAATTGCATATAAAATTGCCCGGTTCAGATTTACGTTTGTGCAATTGACATGTGATTGATGATGAACCATCATCATAAACGTACACAACAGTTTTCACTGTATATTTGTGTGAATTATGTGACATTGGCTGCCTGTTTGAGCAATCTGAACAATCCAGAGAATTCACTCAATCCGATTGAGAATGTCCAATTTCGTATGCGTCGAGAACATCTGTACTGTTCACTGATTTTTGAAATTATGTCCTGATCCCAACGACGCTGATCACCATGAGCATACACTGTACAACCAATTGTGTGTTCACAAGTTTCAAGATTGTAGTCAAATGTGAAATATGCAATTAGATTGACGTTCTCTTGCAAAAATATGATTGTTGCCCACCTGGGCATGTGTTCAGCAACATCTGCAAACAGATTGAATTCAATTGTGATTTTTGACACAGTTCACTGTCCCACAAATAGGTGAACAGGGCAGCCAGCTAACCGCCCTGTTCTGGGATTGATGCATCCGGTTTGGAGGTTGGGGGATTGCACTCAATCCCTCAGTTTTCACTTCTTCTTGGCAGAAGCTCCAAAGAACCCAGGAACATTGGCAACCTGCCCGATTCCCTTCACGCCCTTCTGGACACCCATAGTCTGCAGAATCGCCCCGGCCATCTCCTTCATCAGCTTGGCCTGCAGGGCAGGCTTCTTCACCACAGCACTCTGCAACTTGGTCCAAGCAGCAATCCTGTGCTCACCGGTGAGGAAATCCATGAAGGACTTCACGTTCTCAATCTGGGCAGGGGTCAGATCATCAAGGGTGCCAAGAGCCTGGGCAGTCTTCTCAATCAGGATGTTCTGTCGCTCAGCACCCAGGCCATTGAGCTTCTTCTGGATCTTCTTCCAACGATTGATGACATCCTCACCACTGATCTGCTGTTCCCATTCAGCAGCGAATGCAGCAAAGGCGGTTGCAGCTTGCAGGCCAACGAAGCCCCGGGTCAGGTGATAGATTTCATCACGATTTCCCTTGGAATCTTCAAGGGAGCCGGCCAGGGTGAGGGCTCGATTGACACGCTCCCAAGAACGTCGACTGGGTCCCTTCTCAGTTGGATCACCGCCCTTCACTGGATCAAGCCACTTGTTGTTCTGGTTGATGAAGTCAATCATCACAGGATGGATCTCACCACCAAACTCATTGTGAGGACGCTTTGCCCAAGTGATCCAGTCATTGACAGTGGGCTCAAGATCAACAACCCAGAATCGATCAAGCAGTGCAATGTCCATCTCGTTGACATTGTAGTCAGAGGTGTGATTGATTGCAGCAAAAACCCGAGTCTCAGGATGGAGCTTGTGACCATTCAGTTCACGATCAAGAACCATCTGGAATGCACCCTGCATGACCTCGGTCGTTGCACGGTTGATCTCGTCAAGGAGAACATAGCAGGGCTCATCACAGGCAAGCTTGACCCAGTCAGGAGGATTGAAGGTCGTGCTTGACCCATTTTCACCCTCAACAATCGAGGGAAGACCAATCAGATCACCCTCAGACATCTGGGAGAGACGACGATCAATGAAATGCTTGATGGGCTTCTTCCCATCCTTGATGCGCTGGCTGTTCTCAAGCGTCAGGAGATATCGGAACACGGTGGACTTTCCAATTCCGTGGACACCCCGAGCCAGTACAGAAACCTCAACAGGAAGCTTCAGCAAACAATTCACAAAAGTTTCAATGGACATGCTGTTCGACATAGTTTTTCCTTTCCAACCTCTTGAGCAATCTTACCATGAACAGGATGACATTTCACACTGCTATTCCTGGAGTGTAATCTTACATGAATTCTTGAAGTGAACAGTTCATGCATGAATGGTAATATCAGACTATGTTGATCATCAGTGCCAAGAAGTTCACATGGTATCATGGTTGCAGCAATGGTATTGCATCAACCGGTTGTATGGAGATCAGCGATCTTCCCAGGACTTTTGCACCAACTGATCAGATCGCTGTTCTTGGCAAGAAGAGCACAAAGATTTTCACTTTTGTGAACGTTCTCCGTGATAGTGAAAGTGATGTTTTGGGTTGGCGATATGTGTCAACTTGCAAGCGTTTTGAACTCTGTATCAATAACGACTGAACATCATGACATACAAACAATTCATCAATCTTGCCAAAAAATTTGGGTACAGTCGATCACATTCACGGTTTTCAGAAAGTGAATATCTTCGTTACCAATGGACATTGGCAATCTATGCTAGCAGTTTTGATCAAAACGTTTTGACATACACTCGGATTCTGTGAACAGTTCCCAAGTTCCTGATAGAATGGTCTTCTAAGGTTGGAAAGGAACCAGCGAGAAAATGGCACGCACAAAGTCAAGTCTTCCGAAGTCTGAAGTTGCTCAGGGCACCAACATTCTTGATGTGAAGATTCCTCCACAATTGCGAAAGCGCATTGATCTTGGGATTGATTGGTTCACTGAAGCACTCGGTGGGCAGGGAATGGTTCCATCCAATGTCATGATGCTCACAGGAACTCCTGGAGCGGGCAAGAGCACTCTGTTTCGTCAATTGGCTGACAGCATCACTGCATCTGGAAACATTGCAATCTACAACTCTGGTGAGGAGAGCCCGTATCAGGTTGCTATGGCAGCAGAGCGAATGAAATTGAAGAATGGTTTCAAGATGTCACAGGAACAGCAGGCATCTGAGCTGATCCGGTTTGCTCGCAAGGTTCAGAAGGCAAACCCCAAGAAGACTGTTTTCATTCTGCAGGATAGCATTCAGACACTTGATGACGGGAAGTACTCAAATGGTGTCACCAACAGCTCAACCGCATTGCGATGCACTGAGATGCTTGCTGAGTGGGCCAAGGAAACCTATGGCATTGTTCTGTTCATCGGCCAGGTGAACAAGGATGGGCAGTTCTCTGGGAAGAATGGGATCAAGCACTGGATTGATGCTCATGCTCACATCTACATTGATGGCAAGAAGAGCAGTGATACGTATGGTGAGCGTCTATTTGAGGTTTCCAAGAACCGTTGGGGTGTCACTGGGAAAACTTTCATTGTTGGCATTCAGGATACAGGGCTCTACTTGAAGGGGTATGTTGAATATGTCAAGAGCTAAGAATGTGCTCCCCGTTGGGGAGATCACAGTGCACTTTGCCCGTTACAGGAACGGGATGTTCTTCAATGGAGGCAACAATTCCTCAACGCCCATTCTGTTCAACACAATTGAAGCATTGTACGGAGAACTCCGGAGACTGTTCACTCGTGTTACAGAGTACAGATACCAGAATGGGAAAACAGTTCAGTTCACGAGGAAGTTCAGAGAGAATGATCTGTACGTTTACAATTGCAAACTTTCTGGTGAGATGACCAAGACTTGGTACCCAAAGGTTGTTGGCACATTGCGAATTCCAAGAAACTTTAAACATCAGGGATGATCTGTTGTGCACACTATGCACACTGTGAGAATAAGACAGAATGGCATTGTAACTTTTCATGATGAGGATGGTCGATTGCACCGATCCAATGGTCCTGCTATCATCAGACCTGATGGCGATAATGGATGGTGCTTTCAGGGAATTGTTTACACTGAAAATGATTACTGGAAAATTGTGAATCGTCAATAAATTCCTGATAGAATAGATTTCAGAAGATGGCATACCATTACACACAATTGGGTCCAACACTTCCCAAAGTTGGCAGGAAGTATTCAAGGACAACCAATACTGTTGAGCACAATCTGTGCAAACTGAAGAGTTTCAACAAGGCAACAGGATTGTGCAAACTTGAATCATCTTGGGGAACAGTATTCTGGTTGACAATTGGTGAACTGTCACATTGGCATCCAGTGTGAAAAGTTTGACCCAATTTGGTATAATCAGAATATGAAGAGGTCATACAGCAAAGTCACGTGGGTTGATGGAGCTGTGAAGGCGGTCCAAAAGATAACCGGTTTCAAGAGAGCCCACAAATGCACCAAGATTAATCATGAGCACAGTGAGGTTGTGAACCTCAAATCTCCAAATCCAAATTTCAGGAGGACAATCTCGCCTTCAGAATTGAGGTTTGAGGATGAACAGATTGCAACTGGACAGATGTATACGCTTGCTTGTGATCTGACAGAGTGCAAAGAGTTCCCAGGAGTGTTCACAGCATGCCCAAAGGGAACACAACCCACTGCCAACAAGGGTGAAATTGTCCTGTGTGCAGGGTATAGTCAGGTTGCAAGGTTGGGAAATCTGAAGAGAATCAAGCACAGAAAGATTTCACAACGAGAACTGCATGAAATTGTTCCGGTTTTCATCATTGGTGGAAAGACTGGACATGTTGACTCATACTCTCTGTTCAAAGAGTTCAGAGAATTGCAAAAGGTGATTAGGCTGTGACAACAGAACATTGGAATAGGAAGAGGATTGCAGCAATTGCACACAGCATTGCAGCCAGAAGGTATGCTGTGGTTGATGACGCATCAATTGCAATCATTCAAGCATTCATGACAGAGTTGGGTGTTGTGCCATTCCAATTCACCAATGGCATTCTTGATACCAAAAAGACTTGTGATCTGATCAGGTCGCAAACTTGCAATCCCGTTGATGGACACGCGGTGAAGCGTAGGTGGAGAAAATTGAAGCGGCGTGCAGAGAAGAACAGGATTGAAGCTGAGGCTATGTTCAACACGGCAAAGTCTGAACGCACAATGAGACAATCACTGTGTGATGGATCAATTTGTAAAATCTTTGCAGATGAGAAGGGCAGAGTTGTTGAACGGAGTGAAAGGCGCAAGATATTGTTTGCAAATGCAAAACAGCAATTGCCTGGGATGTTGCGGCAGCCCAATAAGAACTGGTTTCCCATCAGCATGAATATCAGTGCTGCTCAACGGAATTTGCATGATCAGTCAGTCAGTGATCAGCAGAACGTTCTTGCAATGTTGAAGATGATCATTCAGGGTTTGACATAATCTATGCGCCAACTGCCCATTTGAAATAGCTCCTCAAACTTTGAGCTCTCAACTGATTGAAACGGTCACGTGAAAACGTGACCTTCAATTTTTGCGCCAACCTGTATCCCCTCCACCAGGCTTCACACTCTTCATCAACAACATCAACTCTGCATTCAAGTTTTCTCTGATCACAATTGCTGTAACCTAAGCCAAACCTTTCTGATCTGGTCCTGTCACCAATGAGATGATGACCGCATTCATGCATCAGGAAGAACAGTTGAGTCTCTGGCATTGCTCTGCTTGAGATTGTGATCTGCTTCCTGATTGGATCATACATCCCATCACTTGATTTGCTGAATTGAACTTCAATTCCCTTCTTTGCAACCCATTCAACCAATTTGTTGATGCCATGGATTGCTGCAACTTCCCTTGAATACTGAACAATCTTTTCATCCTGATGTTCATCTGTGTGCATCACAGCATACTTTTTCTGTGTCCTGATCTGGACCAACTTTTTTCCAAATATCCTGTTGTGTGCTCGTGTGATCCACAGATCTCTGTTGAATGTTGACATCTCACAGCTAACTATGATGCACACACAGTTTGCGTTCACACAATTGACAATGTGTTTGCGCTCGCGAGCGTGCACGCGAAACGCCCATGTCAGCGTTTCAGCCAACATGGGCACTCGGTTCACTTCCTCTTCAGGGCTCTCTTCTTTGAGGCTCTCTTTTCAGCCTTCACCTTTGCCTTTGCTCTGCGTTCAAGCTTTTCCTGTTTGATGACCTCTTTGGGTCTGTTCTTGGAGCCTGGAGGTCGACCCTTTCGTTTGGTTGTTGTCCCATTGGTCCCGTCAGTGCGGGTAACCACTTGAACCGGCTTTCTGTCACCCTTGAGTCGCTTCTGAGCGTCCTTTGTGAATGGGTTGACAATACCTTTAGGCACAATCCTAAAATTTTGGAGAGGGCTCCTGAAGTTCACAGCACTGTGTTGACTGAAGACTGCATCTGTACAGTGCACAGTGCCTGTTGACTGATCAATTGTGTCGACATAGAGCATTCTGGTGTCAAGCCATGGATTTCCATCAAGGATTTGTGAAAACCTCTCAACAACAATCCTATCGCCCGGTTTGAACAGAGGATTTCCTTCCTGATCAATTGCATTGGGCAGGTGATCAATTTGAGGTCGTCTCTCATTCCTGGTGTTTGCAGATGTTGAGAGACGATTGATCTCTTCTGCATCACCAACATCACTGATCAGATCATCCTGATCACATGATGGTGCAGGCAATTGCACAAATTCCTGATCAGTGATGAGTGTTCCCTCTGCATCCTCTGCAATTGAGGATCTCTTTGCCATCTGTTCTATCCTTTCACATTCAGTTCTGTATTCATATGTGAATGGGATGCATCCCATTCACATTCAAGTCAACCTCTGCTGTCAGCCGTGAGCAGTCTTGCACTTGGGACAGAGCCAACTGCGCTGAGAAGCTTCACGTGCTCCGGGAATGGTGATCCATCCCTTCCTTCGGGAGGCCTCTGCAGCATCACCAGCATCAGGTCGTTCAGGTCCATTCACTCCGCACTGCGAACACACAGTGGCGCTGTTTCCATTCTTCAGGTTCACAATTGCGGATCGACGATTTGCAGACATCATGTTCTCTCTTTTTGAGGTTTGTGTTTTTGTTTGGTTGAAGTTAAGTGTTAAGGAAGCAAACTGAACGTTATGCTCACTCTTCGTCAGGAAGGGAGACAAGATCTGCATACTCAGGGAGCAGATCAGATGGAAGGCGCTGCATCCCAAGCTCAGGAACCATGAACAGGCAGTTGTTCCTGTGTCCATTGGGATCCGGATCATGGGACATGAGCTGAATTCGCGTTCCCTGCTCAATCTTGCGCCAATTCTCAGCACTTCCTTCAGGCTGCTCGACGTCAATCGTCAAGGTCGTCTCATAGATTGCACCCGGAATGAGAGGATGCGTCTTGGACGTATCAACCGGGGTCTTCACCGTGGAGGCAGGAGTGTTCTCAACTGGAGTTTCGGTCTTCTTGTTCTTCTTTGCCATATTGCTGTTATATCCTATTGTTTTGTCTTTTTCATCAGTTCAGTGTGCTCTTTTTGGGAGCAATGCTTGGCCACTGAATGTGTTCAGGAACGCTATGTGGGGGCATTGCGGCCTCCTGTTCCTCAGTCTCAATCAACTGTAACTCAGGTTCATTGAGCTGTTCACCATCACTAAATTCTTCGGTATCCATCGGTCTTTGCCAATTCCCAAAGTCTGTAGGCGGCGTTGGTTGACATTTCCACAGTATCAACAATTCGTGCAATTTGCACTGTTCCATGCAAATATTGCACCCTGACCTGTTGTCCCTGAACAACGGTGAACTTGATGATATCATACACATCATGCTCATCAGTCATCTTTCCAAGGACGTATATTCCAGACCTCATATGTCCACTGTATCATGCCCAAGCACGCTTTTCACCAAATTGTTGTGCATGAACAGTGAAATTGTGAAATCATCATGATAAAATTGCAACATGTCCAACGAAAATGGTGACAAGAATGTTCCGGAAAATGGTGAAAAGCACTTCTCACTTGAGGAGGAGGCTGCAAAGGAAGGTGCTGTTCCTTGGCAAATTCTGTGCACAGACGGTGAATTCAGGACCGTGTGGGCGATCAATGATCTGATTGCCTGTGCAATCACCCAACAGGAATTTGACACTGATCCCCTCATTATCCAATTGCAACCAGGTTACAAAATTCCTGTGAAAAAGTTCAGGGGTGGGTGAAATCATTCATGATTTATGTTAAGATCTGATCATGATGGTGCCAATGCAGCACCAATTTGTGCAGAACAGTGGTGAAAAATGGTTCTGCTGATGGTAGAGTTCTTGTATGGCAAAGAAGAATAGCGAACAGGTTCCCGTGGAAGATGCACTCCAGAAGGTTCTGGATGATCCCAATGCACCCCAAATGGATGAGAATGAGTTTGAACGTCATCTCATTGCACTCTCTCAGCAGAGCACGTTCTTTGCATACATCAGCTCTTGTGTCACCAAGGTGAAGACATTGACGCTGCCCACTGCTGCAGTGAGTTACAACCCTGCAAATGATCAGCTCCAATTGCTCTGGAATCCAAAGTTCTTTGCAACGCTCTCTGATTGGGAAGTTCAGGGAGTTCTCACTCATGAGTTCTATCATATTGTGTTTGGACACATCACTTCAAGGATCAGGACCCCTCCTCAATTGTGGAACATTGCAACTGATTTTGCAATCAATGCAATCATCACAGCCACCGCTGTGAAGCGTCCCAACATGACGGGAGAACGTCCGCTTCCCGACTTCGCCCTCGTTCCTGGACGATCCAGTCCAGGAATGGATCCCAACATGGCTGCAAAGGTCAAGGGTTGGCCTGATCCTGTGAATGATAAGGCAAATTGTCTTCAGCACCCATCTGAGTGGTATTTCAATGAACTGATTGAGTTTGCTCCTCAATGCGATTGTGGCGAAGGAGAGGGTGATGGTGAAGGCAGTGAAGGAAAGCCTGGCGATAAGAATGGTGTCGGAGGTGCAAAGACCCTTGATGATCATGGTGAATGGTCAAAGAACAGTGGTGGTAAGGGCAAGAATGGTGAGCTCACCGAAGAGCAGCGTGAATATGCTGAAGGAAAGGTGAAGGCCATTGTTGAGAAGGCTGCCAACGCTGCAAATCAGAGTTCAACTGGTTGGGGGAATGTTCCTGCTGATGTTCGTGCGGCAATTGATGCCTACCTCAAGGGCAATGTTGATTGGCGCAAGGTTCTGAGGCAGTTCATTGGCAACCTGATCAGGGGAAACAAGACCAACACGATCAAGCGCATCAACAAGCGCTATCCATATGTTCATCCCGGCACCAAGAAGGGTTACAGTGCCAAACTGCTCATTGCAATGGATCAGTCAGGTTCTGTTGGGAATGAGATGCTTGCTGAGTTCTTTGCTGAACTTGGTCTCCTCACCAAGAGGGTTGGTGTTGAACTGATTCCCTTTGATTGTGACATCAACATCAGGGATCTGAAGGTTTGGAAGAAGGGACAGAAGATTGAGGCTGTCCGTGAGCGAATGGGTGGCACTGACTTCAATGCACCAACCAATCTCTTCAATGATCCCAAGAATCGTGGTCGTTGGGATGGTCTTCTCATCATGACTGATGGTGAGGCACCTGCTCCTGGTGGTTGCAGAGGCAAGCGAGGATGGGTCCTTGGAAAGGGTTGCAACACTCACTTTGAAACCAGTGAACTGAAGATCTTTGTTGAACCTGGTAGGGGTATTGAGAGTGGTGGTGTGGCATGGTGAGGAACTGAACAGTGCCTGATGATATCAATAGTGTTGTTGATACAATGGTATTCAGCTATTTTGTTGATAAGGCACTGTTCAGAACACCATTTGTGAGATTTCACAAATCACGAACAATGCTCCACATGTGTGGGTGTGTCACCATCAACAGTCAATCAATAACTGAAGCAATATCATTGTGTAAACAACATAGGACTAATCTATACAATTATGCTTCTCGCAGATTTGATGTTTTTTTTGATCTGCAATTGAAGGATGACTATTTCAAGTACATGATTGGTATTGAGAATGGAAAACTTGATAGCAATATGACTTGGCGGATGTACAATCGCCTAGGCAAGGTGTCATTGTTCCAGAGGTTGATCAGAAAGTTGATTGGATTGTTCACATGATGAGTCGCAACAAGTCAGGATTTGGATACATCCGGATCAGGAATTGTGGATGTGCAATACCATATCCAACAAATGAATCTGCACACCATGATGATCGGTTTGATCCGGATGTTAGAGCGTACATTGGCGAAGATGAGTGCATCCTGCGTCAAATGCCACAATCAAAAAACTTTGTAAGAGCACTGAACATTGTCAAAAATCTTGGGGTGAGGATTGCAATCCAGAGAAGGGTTCAGAAGTTCAACGCTGTGCACAAACAGTGTCCACGATGTGCACGAAATCATGGTGCAATCAACAGGTTGTTGGAAGACAGAGAACGTCCAATTGATCGCCATCCATTCACAGATCATGATCTGAGTGTATTCCTTGAGCACTCCAAGCAGTGGAGATATGATCTGTCTGGCTTGTGGTACAAACGGGACATTGCAATGATCATTGCAATATTCATTGCAAATGCCATACTGATCATGACGATGCTGAATGTGATCATTGTGACAACACTGTATGCACTGAGATCAGCGTTTGGGTGAACAGTGACCAGATTTGTGGTAAAGTTGCAGAGTGAACAGTGATCTTGTGGAATTTGCAATTGAACGTGCCAGGACAATGATCGCCTATGATATTCACATGAGTGAAATTGTCAACAGTGTGATCAGAGAATTGGATTGCACCATTGAAGAAGCACAGTTGATCATTGTGAGTGCAAAGATTTTGGAACAGCACAGGAGTGAACAGTGAACGTAATCAGTATTCTTGAAGAGCTTGAGAACACATCCGGTCGACTTGACAAGGAAGCAATCCTTGAAAAGAACCGCAGGAATGAGCTGTTGCAGGCATGTCTCTATGCAGGTCTTGATCAGACTGTACCTCACAACGTGAGCAAAGTGAAAGTTGCACCGGCACATGTGAGTCATTGGAAGAATTGTGATGAGGCACTCACTGATTTCATTGGGAGAGTTCTTCCGCAAATTTCTTCAAAAGCTGTCACAGGCAATGCTGCAAAGGATCTTGTCAAGAGCGCTCTCAGTGAGATGGACAGTGCAGAGCAGAAGTGGGCACAACGTATTCTGCTGAAGCGTTTGCGAATTGGCGTGCAAGAGAGCACTGTCAACCGTGTGTGGCCAAATCTCATCAGGACATTTGAGGTTCAGTTGGCACACAGTCTGAAGACTGAATACCGTGATGGGGTGGGTGTCGTCATCCTGGAAGATGTCAAATTCCCTGTGAGGTTGGAACCCAAACTTGATGGCTTGCGGCTCATTGTGATGAAACGTGAGGGCACAGTGACCATGTTCACAAGGAATGGAACAGAGCTGAATACTTTGCCCAAGCTTGCAGAGATTATTGAGTGCAGTGATGGTGATGACTATGTCCTTGATGGTGAAATCATGGGTGCTGATTGGAATGAGAGCGCCAGTGTTGCAATGAGCAGAGTGAATCTGAAGGATGAGAGCACACTCAGGTACAATGTGTTTGACATGGTTCCCATCAGTGAATGGGATGCTCAAGAGAGCACTGAACCTTACAGCGTGAGGATTGAGAATGTTACCAATCAGCTTGCCCTGATCTCTCATGAGAGAGTTGTGCAGGTTGAGGGCACTGTTGTCAGAACAATCAAGGAATTGTGGAATGAATTCAAGCGTTGCACCGGGCTCGGATATGAAGGTGTGATGCTCAAGGATGTCGGTGAAACCTATCAATTCAAACGCACCAAGGCATTGAGGAAATTGAAGCCCATCATGACCTTTGAGGGCGTCATCGTTGAGATCAAGGGCGGGAGAATTGGCAGCAAACGTGAAGGTGGATTTGGCGGATTCAAGGTTCTGTTCCCAACCGGTGAGACAACTGATGTTGGGAGTGGATTCACTGACAGGATGCTTGCAGAAATCCAGATTGATCCTGAAAAGTGGATTGGCAGAGTCATTGAGGTTGAGGGTCAACCTGATCCCACAACTGCTGATGGGTATTCAAAGGATGGTAAGGTAAGGTTTCCTGTGTACATCAGGGAGCGAAGTTGGGATGACGTTGACAGGAAACTTGAGACAGTTCTCAAGGAGTGGAATGAACGCTGATGTTGCGAGTTCACCGGTATGGTTGTGTCACTCATCCTGAGGATAATCTTCCATCAGTTGTTTATTACGCATACAAATACAATTCATACTATTACGTCAATACAAGAGTGCAGTGTTATGAACACTACATTGCAAAAGAAGGTGAACAATTGTATTCATTTGAGAGATTGAAATATGGTGTTGCGTACCTCAAATGGTGCAAGACAAGAAAGATTGGACCGAACATTATGAAGATGACAGAAGAGTTGATGAAGTCATGGGATTGGCCAACCATGGGTTGGATTCTGGTTATATTGACGTTGGTTGTGACTTGTGGAATATTGGGTACAAGTTGTCAACGACAATCACTGCAATTTGATATGAAGTGTGCAGATCATTGCAGCGAGTTGGGAACAATGAAGTTCAATTCTCAAATGGGAAGTGGCACATGTGAATGCATTGATGAGACAATCATCAAGAATGTCAAAAAGGTTGGGAATTGAACGCTCTCGCGAGCGCATGCGCGAACACAGCCGCCCGGGTCACAGTTCACTGCAGGATTGATTGCAGATTGTGACCCGGGGTTTTCTGTTTAGGGATGCAGAAATGTTTTTCTGCAGTGAACCGGATTGGTTCAGGCTCTATTTGCTCTCAATCCTGCAGCTGATCCCAATTGGGTCAACTGTGTTCATGTTGACATGTGTGGTGTTCACCGTGACAACAAAATGGTGATACCGGTCGGGTTGCACCATAAACTTGTATTCACTTTCAGGATTGACGAAAGGGCAATTCTTGAGAAGGTTCCTGATGGAATCATTACCACTAATGGGCAACAGCTTGTCAAGTTTGCAAACCCTGCCTGAGCCTTGTCGTCTGATGTTCATATATCTATCCTTTGCATATGAGTGCTGATCATTCAACAATTTCTTGAAAGCACCGGTGAACCGTTCAAGGTATGCTGGCTTCAACTGCTCATCTGAGCCCAAAACAGTGGTGATGACAACCGGTTCATCCGCATACTTTTCACCCTCCTGAAGTGAGGAACCTGTGACAACGTTGTATGTGATGTTTGCAACCTTGATGAACAGATCAAACAATTCACCCTGCTTGATGAATTCACTGAACAGTGCAGCATTCTTGACCAAGTTGACGCTGATCAATGGTTCACTGACCTGCACGTTGGCAATGACAGATCCATTTTCAGTCAACTGATCACAAACAATGAATCTGAGTGCCATTTTGCACTGGGGCTTGTTCCAGTACTGTTGGACATTTGTAGTGATGGTTGTGCACAATTGGGTGTCATCATGGTTGTAATCAACCTTGAGATCATAACCTTCAGGGATCATTCCGCCAGTGAGGGCCCTGATCTGTTGGATGTATGTCTCAAGAAGAGGAACCAATTCCGCAGTCATGTTCTGATGGTATCAAAATGGGAACAAATTTTCACCCGTGAACAGAAAAAATTGTTTTTTGTTGAGTGAAAACCACAAAAAACCATGGTATTATAAGATCATGATGGCAAATCAGAGTGGCGCAATTCAGGGACTCATTCAGAAGCTCGATCTCTTGCGAGATTTGCAAATCTATGATGTAAGGACAAATCTCAAGGATTACCTTACAGACAATGATGTCCATGTGGACCTCAACCATCCAATGGCATATGGTGAAAAGATTGTGCTTGAATGTCTCCTTGATTTGCTCAGTGTTTGCCGTGACATGTTTGAGGAAGAAATTGGTGCAATTGTGCGTTTTCGTTCTCAAACGAATTTTGTCAACAATTTTGGCCAAGAATTGGCATACAAATTCACCAGCGCAAAGTGTGAAATGCTTTCACAAACCATTAATCACGTATCAAAGATGATCAAGCTCATTCCTGAAACCAATGAATCCTTTGGGGAAGAGAAGGTTTGCACTCAGAAGGGTTCTTGTGTGAACTCTTGTGTTCCCACCCGAATTGTTGGAGTTTTCATCATTTGAAAAAGTTCTTGAGACTGTGAAAATGGTCTCCTGTTAGTTTAGAGTTGAACAAGATAGCGACAGAGTCGCACTGAAGGTAAAAGGAAAAACAGTATGTCCACGAAGTCGAAGATTGATGCTGCAATTGCAGCTGCACAGAGTGCAAAGCGTGATGAGAAGGAGAAGCCTGTGAAGGAGCGGGTTCAGAAGCCCAAGGGAACTGGGCGGGTGAAGCTCACTGATGAGGAGCGCGCTGAGCGCAAGCAGAAGCTTGAGTCTGAACGTGCAGAGAGGAAGCAGAAGCGAGATCAGGAGCGTGCAGAGAAGCAGGCCAAGAAGGCTGCCGAGCGCCCTTCTGCTCACATGAAGAAGATTCAGAAGGCTTTTGCTGCACTTCCCAAGCTCTCTGAGGATGCCCTCACTGAGTTCAATACGATCACTGCGACCCTCACAGCAGACCAGATTGGTGCGCTGGCTCAGCACTTGCTCCACTTCAACAGGGTGAATGCCACTGAGCGTGCTCGTGATGTGAAGATTGAGGTTGGTGACACTGTCAAGATTGTTGGCGGTGACGCAAGGTGGGTTGGCAAGGTTGGCACTGTTGATCAGGCCGCAAAGATCAGGTGCTTTGTCAACTTTGAGATCGAGAACAGCAAGGGTGAGCTGGTGAACAAGCGTGTGTATCTCTTCACCTCTGATGTTGAGAAGGTTGAGAGCCGTGAGGATGAGGTCACTGAGACCTCTGAGGCAACCGGCACAGACGAGTGATCCAATTCCCAATTTGGGTCACATTGAATACTGAGTGAGAGTTTGAACCATCTCCTGATGATGAAATCAGGATCAATTCATTACAAGAATTGATCAAAAACTGATCTAATATATAGTTAGTTGAACGGTGCAATCAGGATGCCCAAGTAAACATGTTCGCTATAAATTGATAAATATAAATTGATAAATTGATATGTTGATGGCCTGTTCAAGTGTATTGAATGGGCCATCAGTTTTTGGAAAGGACGTTAAAGAGTGTTCACAGATTGGGTCAATGGTAAGGTTACATTTTGGGGTTGGATGTGGAATTGGTATTGCAGTGTTTGGTCATTGCCACACTCAGGATTTGAAACCATTGTTTGGATTGCATGGTTGCTCCTGCACCTCACAATCTTATCTCTGATCTCAATCATGTTCTTGGCAGCAAAAGAGTATGGAATCATTGCCGCGATTGCACTCATTGTTCTTGGGATTGTTGCACTCACACTTGGACCAATTTGGGCATTCACTCTGCTGGGACTTTGCACCCTTGGCACAACATTTTTGCGGTGAAAAGTTTGTGAATGGATGATAGGATCAGATCAGGATGGAAAACATATTGCATCCAGGAACACCATGCATCGTCTGGTTCAACAGCGGTGCAACGCTTGATGCAGTTGTCATCCATGCAACAGAGAATCTTGTTGTTGTGAAGTTGGATGGCGGCGTAAGAATGTCATTCAGCAGAGAAACATGGCGTGATGGTACTCTGAGTGCACAACTCCAATTTGTGAACTGACATGGCAAAGTTCAGGAATCCATTTGTTGTTGGCATGATCCTCACCAAGAGGCACAGGGTTATGAAGGATCGCAGACAGCGCAGATGCAAGGAACGCAAGGATCCAATGCAGGATGGATGGTGATCTGTGAGCAGATATTTGAGGACAGCAATTGCAATCAAACGTCTAACCAGACTGAAACTGACAGTTTGGGGAAGTGCAGACAGCAACCTGACTTTTCTTAAATAGGGTGCTCACCGATGACAGTGCAAACTGTCACCAGTGTGTGTTATCATAACAGTATGTTCAAAACAGTTCACACTTCAAAAGGTTTGGATCACCTATTCAAGAGCAGCGCAGTCAAGGGAACAGTGTTGGAGCCGATCATCAGTGTCGCATTGAAAATGGGTAGTTTTCTTGCTGGTGGTTTGGCACGAAATATTTGGCTGAACTATGATTACCCAATTGATGATCGTATTGCTGTCGCCAAGAAGTATCGCAATGCTGCTAATGTTGAATTGCACAAAGCTCTGAGCAAATACAGATCACGGTGGGACTCTACTCCTGAATATTACAGGACTCACTTCAGCGCATACAGAAAAGTGTTGCGTGAAAATCCTGTCAGCATTAGGACAATTTTTGGTGTCAGGCCTGTTGACTTCTATTTGGGATACTATGGCTATTGCAGTCATATGGCAGGTGATGTTGACATCTTCTTTCCTGATGCCAACGTTGCAAAAGTTTTCTTGAATGATGTCAAGACTTGGACAGTTCCGGTGAAAGTAACTGATACCCCTTCCGGGGCAGCAACAGAGCTTGTGTACAAGCCATGGCAGTCAAATCAGTCTGTGAAAGTTCAGGTTGTGTCAGGTTGTGCAGGGTCTCCTGAGGAGGTGATGAGTCAATTTGATCTGACCAACAGCATGGTTGCATACACCAGTGATCGTCTCATCCTGAATGAAAAGTGCCCTCCCCTTGAGGAGGGAAGAGAACTGCACGTTGACCATGTGACTCAGTATACCCTCAGCAGGGCAATGAAATATATTCAACGGGAACGTTTCAAACATGTTGGATATGAATCCCTCCAATTGTTGAAGGGTGAACTGCCAGAATATCTTGACAGAATTCGTGAGGATGTCCCCAAAAAGAAGGACAAATACTACAATTTTCGCAGAGAAACAAATTTGCGAACTGTGAAACAGTTCCTCGCAATGCTCAATGGAAGAGCGCAATCAGCAGAGGAATTGATTGACATCTCAGCAACATGGCCAGGAGATCTCTTGGTGTATGATGCAGCTTTTGGTCTTATGCACAGGAAGTTTGGAGTTGGAGGATTTGCAAATGGAAAACAGTGAAGAGGAATTGAAGGATTTTGGGTTGGACAACTTTGAGATCAATGCTGTTGCAATTGCATCCACAATCCTGAATGGTGACATTGATGGCAGCAGAGCACATATTGAAGACATCAAGCGACTGAAGGATATTTTTGCACTGATTCATGAAAAGAGGTTGCAACAGAACGCTGCCAAAACAGTGGACAAAGTTGACAATAGTGGTGAAAAGTCTCCCGTTGGCTTCAATGTCAAGTATAAGAGGATTCGTCCTGATTGGATGCGGGTTATTGAGGGCAGAAGACCTTGGTGATCGGTTCCTCATCCCCAAGACCCTCAGGATGGGTTCCTGCGTTGTGAGTGATGGTCAACCAATCATTTGCTGAAAGCCCACCAGAGGGCATTCTGGAACTGTTTGACTGAATGTTATGAATGTGTGAAAAGTCTGTGAGGTCATGATATAGTGGTCATACAAGGTTGGAAAAACCTGGTGTAAACAGTAACCTTCAACAACAAGAATACAATCTGATACTGTGACTGACGTGGGTTGCCCCCACTGTGAATTAAAATGTACACCTGAGCATGTGTCTAAACTGCGGCGTGTATTTGGTATATTGATTGGGATTAACGTTCAACTGGATGAAATCTGATGATTCGTGATGGGCCGTGAACATATGGACACCTGGGAAAGTGTATAAACGACCCAACGATTTGGGACTATAGCTCAGTTGGTAGAGCTGCGGGCTTTTAACCCGTAGGTCGAGGGTTCAAGTCCCTCTGGTCCCACCAACCAAAGATGTACAGTATACATGTACTCCTTTGGAAAGCTTTGAGTTGTGGTCAACCCAGAACGCCGTAGGTTCACGGAAGGGTTCGATTCCCTTGAAAAGCCCAAATAGTAGGAAAGAATTGAGAATGCAACTGTTCATCACATACAGCGCAATTGCGTTCCTTGCGATTGCAAACATTTGTGGATTGACAAAAACTGTGATCAATTTCAAGAAGGATCGCCTGTTCAATGACAGCCAATTGCTCAATGTTGGGTATGAGGTTTCACTAATTGTGGGTGCATTGCTCACTGTTGCATCAGTGGCCATCCTGGTGATTGGAGCATTCTGATGAAAATCAGCACAGCATTGGTCATCATGTTGGCATCTGTGTTGACCATCGCTGTGTGCAGTGGGATCATTGTGCTGATTGGTGTTGAGAACATTGCAGACAAGATTGGGGATGATGCAGGCACTGTCAAATCTGTCATCATCCCTGAAGTCAATTGTGTTCTCAAGAGAGCAGACATGAGGAACAGAGCAGAGGATGGGTGCAGGGATGATACGGGTGTTCTGAGGGGCGCATGTGTTGACAGAGAGTTTGCAAGGATTGATGCTGAATTGAATTGTGAAGGACAGTGATGCTGAAACGAAAAGAGATTGAGAAGTCATTGACACATGAACAGAGATCAACAATTCCTGTTGATCTGTTGCAGTGTGCAGAAGGGTGTGCAGACCAGTTCAAAGTGTGGACAGATGACAACTGTCCACTGAACAGTGAATTGAGGAAGGAAGCAATCAGGTTGTTGAAGATTGTGAAAAGGTTCAGGACTGTTGCAGAATCTGTCAAGAACAGAGCAGTGAATAGTCAGGCATGACCTGTTACAATCAGAACATATGGCGAGGACTGACAGATCTCTACGTCGTGGCGGTTCTGATTGGCAGCCCAAATGGGCTGAGCCAACGCAATGGCATCGTGGCACTCAATGGTGGCGTTGGATGTACGTCAGCGCTGAGATATTGGAAGGTCCCATGAAAGGATATTGCACAGTCAGCACTCAGAGTGCAAAGCGTGCAGCGAAGCGTTCAATGGCAAAGTGGGTGCGAAGGCAGGCTCGCAAAGAGATTGCATTGTGTGATCAGTGATGATATTTGATAGGTGTAATATTGTCCCACAAGTCTGTGGTGAACGTGTTCTGCAATTGTGGGAAAATGGTGAAGCCTGTTTTCTCAAGGCAATCCTTGAAACAGAATGGGTAGAACTTCAAGGAAAGATTCAGAATGTTGACAGATTGATGTGGGTTCTGCATAGGATTGGTGGACCCGCTGTCATCTCATCTGCGGGACAACACTTTTACTATCTTGATGATCTTGAGTATGATAGGATGTGTTACCAACACATGTTGGAAGAACTGGGTATCATATGACACAAGAACAGTTCAGGAATATTGGCAAAATCCTTAATGAGAGGCGCCAAGACAGATGGCTCTATCCTGAATGGGGCATCCATATTGACAGAGTTGTATTGAAAATCCACAATAGTGGATATGCAACAAGATCATTGATCAACAAGAGTAGAGGACACAAGAACATTACTCAGTTTTAAACGTCTAAACACTGATGACTCGTAAACAATATGAACGTATCCATCACATCCTGCACACAATGAGGCCAGCAGATGGTAAGGGATGTGCTTGTTATGGTATGGGTCCACAATACAGAACTTCTAAAAAGTACAAAATACGGGTGAGGTTGTCTGGTATTACAAACATTGCTCGTACTGATCAGTATGGAATTACATGGGTGAGTGAATATCCTCACAATTGATGGTAAGATCAGTATATGATCAGCGATGTATATGGTGTTTGTGTTCTCATTGTCAAGAATGGAACAGATAAAATCCTTGGTGTGACAAGGAAGAATGATCACAATGATTGGGGTCTTCCTGGCGGGAAGGTTGAGCTGGGAGAGGACCCAAAGATTGCAGCCACAAGAGAACTCAAGGAAGAGACCGGATTGACAATTGATCCAGGGCTCTTGCTACCGTTGTACAGTGCATATGCTCAGAATCCTGCTCATCCAGGTGTATGGCGGAGGGTTGTCACATACGGCGCAAGTTTTGAATCCTGCACTGGTGAAATGTACAGTGATGGCACAATCCCAGAAGGCGAAGGATTGGTTGGATGGATTGAATGGGATGACATTCTGAAGGGTTCTTTTGGCGATTACAATGCTGGCGTTCAGTTGACATACAATTGTGTTGTTGAAGCTGTCAATGCAACTGTTGACCTTTTGGGTTGACAGATTGGTGATGTCCACACAATGAAATTGTTGAGAATTTTCACAGATGGTGATTCATGCAGTTTTCAATATGACAGGAATGGTTTGAGGCACTGCACAACTGGGCCTGCACAAGTTGAAATAATCAAAGTCAGTGGGCCAAGTGTGCTTGATGAATGGATTCCTGGATATGTTGTCAACAGAACATATTGGCATCATGGTGTTTGGTGTGTCAACAGGGATGCCGTGCACAGTGCTCATGTTGCTGAACAGATGCAAATGTTGGATGCAATGCGAAAATTGGGCAACGCTGAACAGAAGCGATTCTGCAAAGTGGTTGACAAGTTGCACTGCATGATTGAGAGTGTGTTCGAACAGAATAGACTCACCCTACCAAATGGTTGAACGCTGATGACTGTGCGAGTTGACAAACTTTCCATTTGGAATTCAGGGCAGTTTGCACTTGACAATCCTGATGATGAGAATGATCTGTTTGTACTATCAACTGTGTATAGTGATGGTCGTGAAATGGTGTACAGTGTCAATATGACAACTGATCCACCAAGCTTGGCAGATGACCTAATCATAATCATAGGGAGGAGTGAATTCATCCGCCTGTTCAGGTTGTGGAAAAGTTTGGGCCTGATTGTGTGCAATGTTTCCCCAGACAGGATATAGTCAAATCATGATCAAGTTGAATCCTGCAACGATCGATCTCATTGCGAAGTACTTCACTGCTGCCAATGTTGGCACCATGCCACAGGATTTGTACATTGTCTCCTCTGGAAATGTTCCGACACCAGAGAATGATCTGAAGAGGTATTGCACTCTCTACTACACCTTGGCTGAGGACAATCACAACTGTGAAGGAATTTCACTCCTCAGTGAACTGAGGATGTGGACTCGTGAGGTTTCCAAGAATCCCAAAAAGTGGGTAGAAGAGTTCACCAAGGAATTTGGTGCGGATGCTGTTGATCGCATTCAGTGAGGTGTAAAACCCTGGGTCAAAATCCTGGGTCAACAGAACATCATCATGACCACGAGATCCAATATTAGCAGGGGTGTCCAAGACCACAGCGAACTGGATTTGAGTGGGACGGCCAGTGGTAACCAACCCATGGCACTCTCCGTGGGAGATGTTCTGTTGACCCAGGATGGGCTTTCTGTCCTGATGGATTGGACCAATTGATGATGTCACAAAGCCCACCCTGGGTCAATTTGGAGACATCTGCAGTATGCTTTACAGTCGGTTGAAGAACCTTTGCACAAAGTTGGGAACTGATTGCCCACCTGAAACTGTTCAGATCAGTGAACATCCTGATTTGTTGGGAAGATTGCATGTGGGTGGTTTCAAACTTTGTGTTCATGATGATAGCCAATTGATACTCTTCAACAGTGATGTGAATCCAAAATACACAGTCTGGGTAAACAGTGGAACGTGAACACAGACTAACAATTGACAATAATGGCGGATTTGCTTTCCGGGGCAAACAGATTGGCCCAAAATCTGGGCCAACTCAGTGTTGGTATGTGAAGCATGACGGTCAGGACATATTCACATTTTTTTGGACAAATGATTGTGATAAATTGCACAATCCATATGGGCCGGCAGAGGTCAGAATGATGAGGGATGGTACCATCATACAGGAGCTCTATTGGATCAATGGAAGGAACTTTGATGAAGAAGAGTTCAACAGAGTTTGTACAAGGTACAGGACAGCTCCACTATGCTCTTGCAATCTCTGAAAAGTTGTGTCAGTTCAGCCTCACTGTAACGGCACAATGCAGAGGGAGTTTGCAAACACTCAGATTGAAGACAGTGCAAACAGTTCTGAAACGTGATCCATGGCTGCGACCCATATTGCATCGTATGCGGAGTTTTTACTGTCAGCACAAAGATTGCACACATTCAAATGATGAATGGTGGCAAATGTGGGTTGAATGGTACACTAAGGATTAGTTGTGAATAGTCACCCACAATGGGATACTATCATTTGAGAGGTTGATGGCAATGCGAGTACTCTGTGTTAACGCTGACAACAATTCTGAACTGTATGAACTTGAATTTGTCAGTTATGATGGTGCATATCCCAACCTGTGCAGTGGTACACTCAGGTTGAGACTGAATGGCAAGGTTGTTGTGTTCCCATCACACAGTCTCATGTCTGGAGGTTCTGTCAGTTTTGATGATGATTGGAGTGAAATTGTTACGGATGGACCTTGGTCCATCACCAAATATCCAGATGATTTTCCTGACAGTTTGCAATTGAGATTGGCAGTCAACCGGTTAGTGAATGACAACGTTCCCTGTGGCTGTTGTGGTGGGTGTGTTTAGTGAGCCGTGATCTGCCCAAAATGATGTCTGTTGGTGCTGATGGCTTCATCAGTTTTTGGGGAATGCACTCAAGACATGTTTGGATCCTGCACAGGTGGGGAGGCCCATCAATCATATCATCTGACAGATTGGGTGCAGAATATCATCTGTTTGGTCAACGCTATGGTGAAAAGTATTATTGGGAACAGATCGCAACTTGGGAAGGTGCTGAAAAACAGGAACACACTCAAATTCATGAGTGAAAAGTCCTGTTCTGTGTGGTACAGTCTGATCATGATGAAGGCTGATGTGATCAGAATCCTGATGGCAGTTCTCATGTTTGGCGGGCTTGCAGTGACCGGCGGGATTGCACGCAGTGAGCAACGTTGCACTGTTCAGTTCTTCAAATCTGAATGCCCCCACGTTGCCCTCAGGAGTGTTCAGACACCAACCATTAATGTTCCCCGGCTGACTGTGAAAAGGACCAACGTGGGTCATCCTGTGAAGAAGCAGGAGGTCAACAGGGATTGTGGGCTGCAACTCCTGAAGATGGGCCCTCGCGAGCATGCGAGCGAAGCGCGGTTTGTGATCATTTGCGGGTGAAATGATGACACTTGAGATATACAGTACGGGGGAATATAAGTTCCGGGACGATGTCGAGTGTTTTCATCGACTCAATGGCCCAGCAATACTGTATGAATGGGGAGCTAGATATTGGATACATGGTGTTCAGTACACTGAGGAAGAGTACTGGAAACGGTGAAATCTCTCTGAGTTCCTGTTAGAATTGATTCAAGAGGATTGAAGTATGAAACCTGAACAGGTGATATTACAAATCTATTCGTGTGGATCATTTTCATTTCTTTTTGAGAAAGATTACACTACGCTTCATTCTCCGCTTCAATCTTCCCCTCGAGGAGCTCCAAGGGTGAATAAACGTCCTGATGCAGTAAGGGTTCGAACTGATCCAAGACCATATCTCGATTTGTTTTGGCATGATAAGTATGGAAAGCCAATTGCCGCAATGAATACGTACAATTACGTAAAATGTTACTTTAAACGTAATGGCGGCCACAAAAGTATGGAAACACTCCCACCTGGGAACTATGTTTAAGTGTTCCATCATTGTGTGGTGCAATATTGTCAATGACAGCATCAACATGTTCCCTTCATTGAAGGGTGAAATCTCTCTGAGTTCCTGACAGAATTGATTCAAGAGGTTGATGAATATGGCCCGTGATTACAACATTGGTGATCTGGTGTTGATTGTGAAGGGCGCCCGGAAGCACAATGGAACCATTGGCAGGATTGTCCATTTTGGTGCAGGAACTGGGTGTTTCATTGCACCGGAACCCACTGGGTCAGAAACCCAGCCAGATTTCATCTTTGCGCACCTTCACCATTTGAGGCATTGCAGCGCTGAGCATATGTGTTTGTGCAATGAAACTGATTAAACTGATCCTGTTCAGTGATGGGCACAGAAAATTCAAAACAGCACAGTGAACATGTTGTCAAAACCACTCGTAAACATAGAATTCGTTCTGGCTTCAAACGCTGAGTGAACAGTCCAAGAGTTCCTGTTAGAATGGTTCAAGAGGTTGGAAAGACATGGCTAGACATGGCTACTGTTGAATTCATCACTGTTTACGAAGTTCATGACACTGACGGCGGAGGGATGGGTGTAAAGCTCACAAAGAGACGGTACAAAAAGTGCGTAAGAGAATGGCTCAAGGGTGAAATGAAGGCTACGGCAGATCGGATGCATCGATGATCGATCCAGAAACAAAGAAACGAATGTCACTCTTGATTAAAGGCGGAGAATGTTTCTGGAAGATAAAGATTGGTAAAACTCAATCAACTACTATCTTAACAAGACGTCGGATATTGTATCACGCCCAAGTATATTGGGCTTGGGGACCTCTTCCAGAAAGTTTCTCCAGCGCTGTAAGTGATGAGCAATATTGCACTGATTTACAGCTAATACCTGGGTGACAATTTCACCACCTCCGGGCCCCTCGAGACCCTCAAAATAATTTTTGTGACATGAGTGAATAGTCCCACAGCACCAGGTAGAATGGTTCAGGAGGCTGAGGAAAGAATGCATCGATTACTAATTGAACAGGTGACTGCACAATATCCAGATGCGATAGATTATCTTCTTGATGCAAAGAAGGATCTTGAAGAAGCCGATGGTTTGCCCCAACGTCCCGATTGTGAGCTACTTGTCAGTATTGACAATGAAAACGTCTTCTACTTCGAAGACGGCGCACTCAGAAGTCAGTTTAACATGGATGGTGCAATGACCATTGCAACGTGGTTCCCTGCGTCGAAAAAGGGCAGGAGACCTGGTTATTGGGAGGTTAATGTTTCTGAGTACTGAACGTACTGAACTGAACTGTGAATAGTCTCCCAAATCCTGTTAAGATCAGATCAGAGGTTGAGGAGACATGGCAAAGAAGATTGAGAAAAAAGATATGGAGAAAAAAGATATGGAGAAAAAAGATATGTTTGATATCATGAACGTTACCGATGTCGTTAACCAAATTGATGTTGACGATTTGGTCGCTAATCAGGATGACATTGTCGCTGCGGCAAGAAATATTGTCCAATCTTGTGAAGAGTTGCGAGGATTGTCGCGTCGACTTGACAAGATCCTTAATGAGGTTGGTCAGTATTTCGATGCCTTCGCTGAGGATGTCAATAACCGCGATGAGAATGGTGAGTGGCAGGGATAGGTAACAATCACCAACGGTGAACAGAGAGTGTGAGGGGTCCTTCAGACCCCTCTTCCTGTTTGTGGTGTGGGGAACAGAGGCCGGTGGTTTTGGTGTATTCTTGATGGCCTCAAGGGCCCCGAAAATGGCCCCATTTTGACCCCATTGCCCCGGGGTAGTTTGGCAACCTTTGTGGGGCTGTTCGGGCGGTGTAAGTGCGCTATACCCACACACAAAACGCGAGATTTTTTCACGTCCAATTCAGTTTGACCCAGCGATCAAACCCGATGACAGACACACTGACTTTATACAGACACACTGACTTTATTTGGGTAAGCTGAAACCGAACATATTGATCCGCTGACACACTGACTCTGTTTGGGACACGCTGACTTTGCTGACTTTACAGGATAAACAGACACATTCCTGCACATGTGTGATCTCCAGACCACTGTCTGTTCCAAAAAACGCGCGAGAATTTTTTTCATGCCGAACACTGAACAGTGCACGTGAGGACAGGAGAGAGAATGTTGTCACAGGTTGGGTGCAATTGCACAGCGGATGTTGTATGATCTGATCAGTGGTTGATGGATCATGATCAGTGCTGAGAGATTGCGCAGTCTTGTGGCAAAATGTTTGCCGGAGTTCTCTGACAACAGAGCGCCCACGCCTGCCGTTGCATTAATGCTGGAGGTTCATGTGTTCAAACCTGTTCTCATGATCAGGTTGTGGACGTGCCCCCAATGTTGAGTGGGTATTGAGGGGAAGAGTTGATGATCAGTCCTGAGAGATTTCATAAACTGTTCATGAAATGTTGGCCGGCATGCAATGTTACGCATGAAGATATCTGTCTATTCATGCAGACATCACACGATCCTGTTTTGTGCATATCTCTGCAAAATGACAAATTTTCAGCCTGGGTTGTGATCCATCCCAAGACAGTGTTGGGTGCACAGTGACTCGGGTGGGTGCAGTGTTCAGATTGATGTTGCGGATATCAAGATCTGGCGCGGCGGACTGTGCCATACTGAGTAACACTTCAACAGGTTGGTTTGTGCTGTTCAGTATTACAAGAATAGGAATGTGCAAAATCTGGACACAATTTACCATATCACCAGAGAACGCTGATGTTGTTGAAATGTTTCCAGTCAGCCGGGATGCAGTGTTCACAGATTGCACAGCAATGTTGCAAAGGATTCGTATGATCAATTGTGTGCAAAGATTGCAATAGTGTAATAGGATCAGACTGTATGAATCAAATTGTGGAACCTGAAGACATGCTCATCAGTGCTCAATGGTGTTGGAGGGAAAGGCTGACTGTGATGATTGATTGTGAATTGACATTTGTTGTGTTCAGAGACCATAAACATTTTGAAGTGCAGGATCAGACTGTGTACATGTTCATTGTGGGACGTGAGTATGAAAGATGCATTGCGTGTGGTTGGGAGACATCAAATGGTGAGCTTGTGTGGACGCGGCTCGCGAGGGCGATGCTCAACTCTGTGGACATCATTGGGCTCAATGAAGTGAAGAGAACAGTCGCCGCAGTTAAACATCAGAAAGTTGACTGAGCAGGATATGATCAGAACACATATGACAATCTGGGATAGTGGTGTTGCCATGGCGTACATATCATCACAATGGAGAGCACAATTGCCAAATAAACCTGCTTCTGTGCACATTTGTGGTGTTGATTGTCAGAATAGATTCATGATCATCTCAAGATGCGTAGCAGGTCCATTGCGAAGTCGGAGAGCTTGGATCACCGTTGACAGAGATCGTGCAATTGCGCATCTCAGGAGAGTGCAAAGGTTGACACAACACATGAATGGGATTTTGGTTGGAACATGTTGAACGTTGTATTGCGGCTGTATGATGATTTGGGTGGCCACTATCTGAAATGGGAATTCATCATTGTCAACAATGAACAAGAGCGATTGCCTGCAGAGTTGTTGGATCCAATACAACATCCCAATTGGTTACGATTGGGAGGTTTACGAGACAAAGATTGTGTTGAGGACCGGTTTGAATACTTCAAATCAGCTCATATCAATTTTGTGCGTGGCAGGCCCAGAACACAGAGCATCAGCAAAACAGAATTCAAGAGATTATTTATCAGAGCAAAGAGTCACGCAGCGCACATCAACAGGCTAATGGTGATGAACTGTGCAGAATGATGATGCAGTTGTGAAAAGGAATGCAATCATGTTGCAACTTGAACTGTCAGTGTACAATTGTGGTTACAGTTGTCTTGTTCTGTTGTCAGACGCAAAGCCAAATTTTGAGACTGTCATTGTTCAGAGCACATTTGGATCTGTTCTCATTCCACCCAAATTGCAGACTGAATTGTACATTCAGGGATACACATTGAGTGCCAATGACAGACGCTCAACCCCGCTCGCCCCGGCCAACATGTTGTCTGTTCACAAACGCATTGCGAGAGTCAAGAAACTTATAAACTTTATGAACAGAGCATTCAGGAATTGTGAAGGTGAACAGTGTTGAGTCTACATTTGTCAATCTATTGGATGGGTGGCTCTGAATTCTGCGTTGATGACAGCAATATTGCAGACATTGACTACAGAAAACATTGGTTCATGTACATCTATACTCCGGCGGAGATATATGACTATGAAACAGGTCAATATATGGAAACTGTTAAGAAAACTTTCATTCAGATTAGATTTCATCAAAAACAATCCCCAATCAAAAAGCACAATGGAATTGTTTTTGACAGCTCCAGTAGGTTGTTCTTGCAAAAGAGACTCAACAGATTGCGCAGACTGATTGCCGTGCTGAATGGAGAAACATTGTGACAACCAAACCAAAACTTGTTCTCAGACTGTTTAGAGCACATGCTGGATATCGTGTAGATCCTCAATTTGTTCTGAGATGTGATGTTGGTAATGATGCAGTGGCAGTCTATGTCTGCACAATGCATCTGTACTCTGACCGGTCTGGCTTGCAAGTGGTTGAATTGTATGAAGGCAGTGAATTCTGTCTTGATCGTGAATCGGTTCATCAGTTCATCCTCGGCATGAGGATGAAATGTTCTGAGACAAAGTTTTTTGGGTTTGATCTGAACTTTCAATTTCTCAAAGAAATGATCCACAGTGATCTGAAAGAATTGAGACGTGTATTGTCAGAGAAATGGTTGAGGATGTGATTGTGAGTTGACATGCATATGCAAGCTCAATTGAGAATATTTTGTTATGAAAAATTGCAAATGTGTGGAGTACGCACAATTGTCACTGATCTTGAGATCAGCGGATCAGCAGAACACAGTGAACAGTTGGAGATTGAACACACTGCAATAGTCAACCAATCTTGTGTGCTCACTGAACACATAGTTGATGTGTTTAGACATGATTATAATGGAAATTTGTTGTTGAAATTTTCAGCACATTGTCACAGTGAAGAGCATGCTGTCAGGTTGATCAACAGAGCATGCAGGATGGTAAAGTTCATCAATAGTGTGCAAAGATTGCAATGAAAATGGTAGTGTGTTGAATGTGTGTTCATGAATTCACAATGCAAATTTTTGATGCAGAACAATTCAAAGGTAAAGATGCAAGATTTTCTATGTCAATTGTGCAAACAGAACATCCAAATTTTGGAAAATTGTGTGTATTCATTGGTTTTGTTGACAATGATCAGTGGTGTATTGAATTATCAACAGGCACTGTGAAAATTTTGAACAGACAAGAATTGCACCAGCTGATTGGTGAATGCAATAAATTCATCACATTATGTTGTCCAGATAATTTGATACTTTCAATCAAATGTTGGAATACATTGAAAGAAATTGAAAAAATCTTTGCAAAATATGGAAATTGTCAATGCTAAAATGTATGATATTCCTGTACCAAGATGGCATTAGTGAACTCTGTGTTGGTGATAAAAGGTATGAACCATCAGTTGGCTGGGGTCGGGCGCTCTGGTATGTGATGTTTTTTGAGAAACGTATTCAGCTCAGAAAACGCAATCATCCACATGATCATATTGAATTCACAAATTGTGCACAATCATTGCAATTCATCCACAAAAAGCGGGTAAGAATTGTGAGACTTGTCGCTACAATCAATGGCATATCATGAAATGGGAACAATTTGTGAAAATTGGTTTGCGATTATTCAATCAGTGTGTCATGACACACTTCATAATTGAAGAATTTCCAGATGTTCCCAATACACATATACGCATATATCCACGGCAAAAAGAAATGTATAGTGCCACAGATTGTCAATGTTCAGTCTATGAACACAGGCAAATTGGACATATTGAATATTGTTATCCCATGAAACATAGCGGTACAATTTCAGAGTGTTTAAACAAATACAGAGAATTGATGAAAAGGTTCAGCGTTCAACAGTAAAACTGTGTAGGTTTACAGATGATCTTGATGACAGTATTCAAAAAGGGTGATACGACACTTACATTCATACTTCCACATGAAGATGAACAATACTATGATGATTTGATCAATGATAATTGTATATCTGTGAATGCGATGCATTATTCATTTGCTGGGTGCAAGGTGAGTGATATGGTCACAAATGATCCACTGAACATTTTTGAAAAGTTTGTATCTGAAACTGGTGAATGGATACCTACGAAAATGGGTGAGTTGAGATCAACAATGACAATTTGGCGTGCAATTGATATTGGCACAAAACATATGGAAGGTTGATTGTGTGATGGTGATGATTGTCAACAGCATTGTGAGGAACATAACTGAAAATAGGTGGATGTATGTCAGTAAAGGTGGTACTGTTCAGTTCAGATTTGAATTGAATACTGGGGATGAAATCAATTTTGTGAGAGACAATCGTTACACAAATATCATTTCCAGGTTTGGTAATTTTAACTCAACGCCAATGACAATCAATGAATTTCATCGTTGGTTCACATACATGAATGGACACAAAGATTTGCAGGTTTGTGATGATCATTAGAAATTTGAGCAGTATAAAAATTCCAAGAACAGGATTGCATGTTGTCTGTTTCCCCTCAGACAATGAGCAATCCACACTTTTTGTAAAAAATGCAAATGGTGATGACAATTTTACTGTGATAATTCAAACACCATGTTCACTTCAGCTCGCCGGCGTGTGTTCAATTGACAATTTGCACAGATGGGTTGATGAAAATGGTTGTATGAAGGCAATTGCAAGATCATGATTATGCAAGATCATAATTGCATTTTTCAGTGTTCACAATATGGAACACACAAATTTATTTTTCAACGTTGTGGTTTTTGGCATCATATCACAAGAAGATTTTGTAGCCAAAATTGGGTCATCAATGTCAACAAAAATTTTCAATCAGTGCAAAAATTTGCAGTGTTCACTGGGCATGATTTGCACACAGTGTTGCATCTGTTGAGAACTGATCAGTTCAATATTGATATTCAGTTCACACCAAATTCAACAGTGCCTCAATGCTGTAGATGGCCGTAATCCCATTGACAGGTCTTCTGTTAATACGCACATTGATGTGATCAGGATATCCTCCATTGTGTGGACCCTGGTTTCCATCAACAGATGTGACAATATCACCAACCTGTTCAACAAAGATTGCATGATGTTGATATGGCGCATCAATGTACACAATGTCACCTGGAAGTGGATGGGCAGTCTGTTTGAGACCCAATGGCCCAATGAAGCCCTTTCCAAATTTCCAATATGCATCCTTTGCCAATCCTGACTGTTTCAGTACAGACAGACAGAATGCACCACACCAACTCAATTTTGCATCAGTGGCTGCCCTTGCCTCAGCATCAGTTGGAAGAACAGTGCACCAAAATTGGTATGGATCTCTGCTACCTTCTGATTCTGCAGCAATCCTGACAATCTGATCTCTGATATCAATGTTCAACTTTTGATCACCCATGATTATACATATTGTCACCAGATCACTGCAGGATTTCTGCACACAAACTTTGCTGTGGAAACTGCATCAATATGATGAAAACTTTTTCTGCAATCACAGAGAGTGTGCAATGTATACACATTGTGTTATATTGTTAACATATGATCTGTTTTAGTGTTCATTGTGACGGTATGGTGATGTTTGAATTTATTGCACCAATTGATGACAGTGCATACTGTGAACATTTAAACGTCCCCGCGAGCAGATCAGACAGAGGTTGGTATACGGCAAAAGTTGATGCGTTTTCTTATTCAGGAAGCAATCACAATCCAAGAATTTGGAAACGATATTTTGGGGGTGAATGGCATATAGCTGATTGGAACAGAACAGGACAGATGTTGAAATCATGGAGAAAAATTTGTGCACAAAATTGATAAAGTGTGCATATACATATCAGGTCTGATTGCAGTGCATACTGCGATGTGTGAACACATTTTTGCGTTGTCTGGATGTGAGGATCATTGGGTTAGGTATGATAATTTTGTATGCATAAATTTTCACAATCTGTTCAGTGAACCAATTGATGACATGTTCAATATCAAGTTTGATCTGTGATTAACTGTTATGAAAAAGTTATTGATTCAAGATTACCGCAGTTGTTTTGTGTTCAATTTCAGTTGTGGATGTGAATACAGATTTGGTGTGAGCTCAATTGTGCACCAATTTGGATTTGACAGAAGCTGTGAAGATTGTGAACATTGCAGGAAGATATTCAGTGATATCATTGCACAATTGATCCCATCTTCAAAAAACGTTAAACATCTTGAGCCCAAAACAGACTATGTGAATGTTGAAATCAGTTCATTCAGAAGGATGTTGCACGTTTGTAATCGTTATGAGGAGTCAGAACAGTGTTGAAAATTGGTGTTGATATCAATCGTAATGGTGGTGGCAAATTTTATGTCACTCAGATTGGTTCTAAAACAACACGAATTCTGATGTTCTATGAAAATAGTCATAAACACAGATTTATGTTGTCACATTGCATCATACTGATTAATCATGATGAATCAGCAATGATTAATTGTGGTCACAATCGTATTCAAGTTGACTGCAGACGCATCTTGTCATATGACAAGATGCACAAACTGATCATTAGGTTGAAGAGAATTGTCAAATATGCAAACCAAATGTAGCAATTACAAGATGATCATCTGGAGAAAAGATCTTGGATGGTATCAATTTATTCAAACAGATGTGAATGGCCTGCATTCAGATGGTGCATATGCAGCACTGTTTACACATGGTGATGACATCATGATTGATTTGGGTACATTGGGACAAAAAGTTTACAAAAAGTGTGCGGGAAATCCCAACAGAATGAAATCTGTTATGAACATATTCATTGCATCAAAACACAAAATATTTGCATATCACAATGTTAAACATCACAATTTACAATAGCGGTGTGACAGTTCTTGTATTCAAGAGCAAAGCTATCTCCTGGGTACGTTTCTTTGAGAATAGGACCAACGGCGGTCGCATCATGTTCAGTGATGGACACTATCATGTTGTTCCACAATGGTTCATATTTGATACATTGTTGCCCGCATTGCAATCACAACAGCAAACACTTCACATTGAACATATGCTGAATGCACTCATGTACAATTTTCAGAAATGAAAATTTGATGAATTTACATTCACAATGTGTTACAATCAGAATATAAGATGATATCATTACGTCATACTGTGCGAAACATGCAGAGAAGGATGGCTGCACAAAAACGTGGTGCAAGTGTGAACAATTTGGGATATATGATTGTTCTGAACAGAACAGGTGAAGCCAAATTGTTCATTAGAGAACAGCATAAATTTTCAGAATTCACAAAATTGCCCTCATGGACAATGATAAACAATCGTTTTGTTGGAACGTGGTCATACTGCTATAAATGTTGGCTATCATGAATAGTTAACAGTATGAAAATTTCTCAAAAATTGTTGAGAATGCTGATTGAACAGATCATCATCGAGGATGCAGTGACAATGCAACTTGGCTTTTGGATCTCGCCAGATGACGTTGTTCACAAATTGGTTGTCAATCAATTGCACAATGATGCTGCAGCCGAATTGTTGGGTTGGAATAGAAAGTACAAGAACAGTTTTGGTATACCACTCTTCAGACACAAGGGAGGTCCTGAAGGATTGAATGCAGAGCAAACATATCTCGGTATGGGTGCAATCAAATTGCGCATATACAATGGTACGCTGTATGCAACAATGAGAACAGTCAACACCAAAAATCTTGACAAGATAATTGAATTCATGTCTGAAAGAAATTTCAATCCTGAGGGTGATATCATCATTGTCAAATCTGTTGATGCTGATGATGAAATGTACACAAGGATGAAAATATCACATTTTGTTGAATTGGCAGACAAACCAAAAAAGATTGAGAACATGATGGAACCATTCGTTGGTTGATGTCAATATTTACTCATATGAAAAACAGATTTGTGATCACAGAAGCCAATCTCAGAAAGATCATCAGGAGTGTATTGAAAGAAACTGCTGATGCGCAATTTGGTGCGCTCCAAGGATGGATTGACAGAGCTGAGGGTGAAAATTGGCAGGATGACAGATTGACAAATGTGATCATCAGTGCAATCAGGAATAATCGTGGTCAGCGCAGGAATGAAATCAACAGCATGCTGAGTGCTGTCAAGAACAGTGAAATGAAGAAGCAATTGTCTTCTGCACTGAATTGAGTGATGACTTTGCAGTGTACTGTGCACTGAGTGTGTGCTATAGTTAAAGGTCTATGACCTATTATGCCATTGTGTTCAAGGCGATTGTTTTGTGGATGATGTCACTCAAGCCTTGCTACTCAGACACAGAAACATACTCTGAAAGACAGGAAAGAATTGAAATCATCGCTGAAGCTGTAATCAGCGCAGCAGAGTGGGGCACAACTGTGTGCAGAGATGGTTCAGGTGCAACAATTTTTGAAAAGGATTGCAAACCAATCTGGCCAGGTAAGCAGGAAGAACTGATTGCGCACCTTGTGAACATTGGAGCTTGGGAAAGTGCATTCTCTGAAAGGGTTCACAAAGGTGAATGCAACATCAAGAAGGGTGAGTGTGATGGTGGACTTGCAAAGGGTATTTGGCAGGTTCATGCAGATCATCACCAATTCAAGAGCATATACTATGTGCAAGAACAGGAATGGATGGAAATGGATGGTGCTGATGCTGTGCACACATTGAATGCAGCAGTTGGTGCAGTGAAAAAATTGTCTGCATCAGCAAGAATGTGTGGAAAGAACATGGCTGCACAAGTGTACACAGCATATGCAACAGGAAAGTGCACTGCAAAATTCAATCTTGCATATGACAGATCAAGATCATACAAGTACATTCTGCAACGTATCAATTCTGATCTGAGTGAACAGATGAACTAAAAATATGTACAAATTGGTAATCATGAATAGGCAATGTGAAATTGATAGAATTGTTCAGTTCACAACGTTTAAACAATTGACAAAATTTTTCAACAAATTTGGCATAAAATGAAAACAGTACAGAATGTTAAGATTGGTGCAGACAACATTGCGTGGATTACAGATCCACACATAAATTTCATTTGCAATGTCAATGGTTCTGTTAAACAATTGGGCAGTTATCTTCAACAAGAGCTCAATTGTGATACACTCGTCATAACTGGTGATATTTCAGAAGGAAACAGAATCATTGCAGATGTTACAGAATTGCACAATGGGTGGGTGTCAAAGGGTGGCAAGAATACATTTTTTGTCACAGGTAACCATGACTATTACAGGAGTTCATGGAATAAATTGGACAGTGATCTGGCATTCTTGAATGGCACCATTGGGGGTCCTGTTTGTCTCAATGGTTGCAATGTCATAATTGATGACAAGACTGCAATTGTTGGGAACAGTGGATGGTATGATGCTGATTGTGGAAATCCATACAAACTTGGAATGTCAGATTGGTCACTTGTTGAAGAGTATGCGCAGACAGGTGGTGTAAAAGATCTGATCATTGAAACATCAAGAGCGCATGCAAACGTTCAGAATGTGCAACTGATCACAAGGGTTCAGGAACTGTACAATACAGGTATCAGAAAGATCACATTGTTGACACATGTTCCACCATGGCGTGAGGCTGCTTGGCATATGAACAGTCATAGTGATGACACTTGGGCGCCCTGGATGACAAATCTTCAATTGGGAAGAATGCTGTGTGCTGTTGTTGATCAATTACCAGAACTGAATGTACAAGTTCTCTGTGGACATACACACAGCTCAGGAAGATGTCAACCTCATCCAAGAATTGTTTGTCTCACAGGACGAGCTGATTATGGAAATGTTGTCATGAGTGGTTTTGTGTCATTGTGATATTTAGTGTCATGAAAATCAAAATATCACAACTTAAACAGATCATCAAAGAAGAGATGAATGTATCATTTAATGATGATAATCAATTTATTGCTGATCTTGAAGAGTTGTTTGAAATTTATGATGAATATTGGTATGAACGTGCGGAAAATATGCGCGATGAAGATTCATACAGGGATATCAGCGATTTTCAGAATAAATTTGAGGCATTCAAAAGACGCTTTATAGAAAAGTATGGGCAAAAATGAAACTTTCAGCAAAACAATTGAGAACATTGATTAGAGAAGCTCTTGAACCAAAAACTCAAGGTGTACTAAAAAGTTACAATCAATTGATTGGTGAAGACATCATCTATTCAAAAATACTTGATGGTAAGAATTTTTTCAAAATCAATATTCTCAATCCAAAAGATCAATCAAACATAAATCTTTATGACAATAAATGTATTCTCATTCCCGGTGGTGTTGTTCTGAAACCAAAAGAATATATCACAAATGGTTACGTTGCAGATGTTTACAATTTGGATGGAACAAGAACACATTCTAAATTGTCAGTGTCTGGTGATGATATGAAAACATTGATCAGCGCGCTGAATGGTGAGTTCTATTATCTGAAAAAATCTTGGCTTCAGCGTGGCGCAAATTTTCATGAGGCGTTTAATCATAAATCATCATATGTTTTCGATTCAATTCGAGAGCGTGAAGATGGCACACCATGGGCAGAAGTGAAAATTGTTTATGATGACAATGATGGACCACCACATTTTGAAGTGCTCATTGATTACATAGAGGAAGACGAATCCGCTGACGATAAAATGAATGCACGTGGTGAGATTACTTGGGATAGAGATTTGAAAACAGGCTCACCAGGTGAAAGGTCTAAAACAGGTAATCTCATAATTCCAATTAAAATGTACACAAATACAGGTGTTATTGATGATGAATTTGAACTCAGCGATGAAGAACAACGTTGGGTTATGAACACAGTTGGTAGTGAATTGGGAATTTTTGGTGGCTAATTTTCTGATTTTTCACCATTTTGATCAAATTGATCAAAAAAGTTCGTGTGTGAATTTTTCTGTGAATATTGCAAATCAGTATGGTAAATTGGTCATATCAAGTGGTTAAACAGACCAAAAACAAGATTTGTTGCAAAAAATTCACAAAAATAGTGATAAAGCTCTCAAGATAGAATAGATTACTAATATGGCAATTGAACATGTCAAATATCAATCATCAAAGTTCCACAATCAGATTGCGGGCTTGGCACTTGATAGCATAACATGGAATATGAGACCTGAATATGGGAGTGGTCAGCGGTAGACCAGAGAGTGAACACAGAGAGTTCCTGAAGAAGCCGCAACTGAGATGATGTTAGCGGCTTCAACTGTTTTGGAGAAAAGAAAATAGCAAAAGAGAAAAAAGTTGTGAAAAGGATGTGATGATAGGATAGAATGGTTGAGTTGGTTCGGTAAACAGGTTGAATAACGATCACAGGTGTTATCTGGCAGCATACCCGGCTCTTAACCGGTGAGGTCGTGGGTTCAAATCCCCGGTGATCGACTGAGATTTTGGAAATTAGCACAATGGTAGTGCGGCTCGCTCTGAACGAGTTGATGGGAGTTCGATCCTCTCATTTCCAACCAAGACAATGAGCAGTGACAGTGCTCTGAGTTCTTTGACAATTGAATAGCAATATTGCGTCTATGGTATAATAGCATTATGCAGGCCTTCCAAGCCTTGCGATCTGGGTGCAACTCCCAGTGGACGCTCCGGGGTTTGTTTATGGTGCTTCCCAACAAAAAAATGTGAACCGTACAATGCCCATTTAGCTCAGCAGGTAGAGCAGTAGTTTTGTAAACTACCGGTCACTGGTTCAATTCCGGTAATGGGCTCCACAGCGGGGATGTAGTGAAAAGGTGTCACATTAGGCTCATAACCTAATCCTAACGGCGCGAAAGGTTCAATTCCTTCCCCCGCTACCAAATGGTCGCATCGTCTATTGGCTAGGACATCTGCTTCTCAAGCAGGCAAGCTCAGTTCAACTCTGAGTGCGATCACCATGGAGTCAGATCATCTGGAAGGTACCAGAAGCGGTCTGTAAAACCGTTGTCTCTGTGCGGAGTGGTTCAAATCCACCTGGCTCCACCAAATAAACCTGCAGTGTTCTGGGGATATCTGCCCATCAAAGAATTGTGTAGGTTTGAATGGGGATGTGTGAAAGATCACTGATGAGTTTTGCATACTTGTCATGCGGGAGCGTTACCCGACATCTCCACCAATTCATTATTGAATATTGCCAAGTACCCGAGTGGAAGCAGGGGCCCGGCTGTTAACCGGATTGCGAAAGCACGCCGTGGGTTCGAATCCTACCTTGGCAGCCCAGGAGTTTTTTCAGGTTCTCCAAGAATAAAAAAACCTGAAGGTACCCACTCGTGGTGGAATAGCAGACACGCTGGTCTCAGAAGCCAGTACCCTGAGTGTGAGAGTGCAAGTCTCTCCGAGTGGACTGTGGTCATAGTGTAAAGGTTTGCACGCGAGGCTGTGATCCTCTCAGTACGGGTTCGAATCCCGTTGATCACCCAAATCTATTGGACGTTGGCGCAGAGGTAGCGCAGTGCTCCTACAAAGCGAAGGTCGTCAGTTCGATCCTGACACGTCCAACCAATCTCCCAATGGCGCAGTTGGATAGCGCATACGTTTCCTAAACGTGAGGTCGCAGGTTCGAATCCTGCTTGGGAGGCCGAAGAAAGTTTATGCCCCCGTGGCGCAATGGATTAGCGCGAGTGGCTTCTATCCACAAGGTTGTAGGTTCGAATCCTACCGGGGGTACTGTGCCAGTTCAACTGGATGATTTCTGAGGGTAGCTAATGTCAGAAAGAGAATGAAAAATAACGCTGCCAAAACGGGCAACAGCGTTAATGTATGAAAATATGTTAGACTGAAGATATCTGGATGTAAGTCAGCGGCAGACATCCTCGCCTGGAACGAGGGAGCCGGGGGTTCGAGTCCCTCCATCCAGACAAATATCCCGGTAGCACAACTGGACTGTGTATTCAGCTACGAACTGAAAGGTTGGGGGTTCGAATCCCTCTCGGGATGCCGAGAGTTTGAATGTTCTTCCAAAAATAAAAACATTCACAATCCACACATGATGGAAAGGCAGACATGCAAGTTTGAGAGACTTGTGCCCTTGTGGTGTGCAGGTTCAAGTCCTGCTGTGTGGACCAATACTTAACAGTTATGTATGGTGCATTTCCAAGCTTAATTGTTAATATTGCTGTTGGTTGTTTTGCAGTTTTCAGTCTGCTCATTGTTTTGGGAGCATATGCTCTCTACAAGAGTGGAAAAAAGAAGTGAACATTATCCAATAGAAGATTAGAATGGAAACATCGGAGTGTACCTCAATTTGGTAGAGGGCCTGCTTTGGGAGCAGAACGTTGTAGGTTCAAATCCTATCACTCCGACAAATTAATGCTCTCGTACTCATCTGGTGAGGAGGCCGGCTTGTCACGCCGAGGAGGAGGGTTCGATCCCCTTCGAGAGCGCCAAGCCGGTCATTTGGGTTCGAGTCCCAATGCAATTTAGTCAGGCCAGTTGAAAGTTTCATGATATAGTTGGACACTCATCATGAAATGAGTAACTGAGAGTGGTCTACCTCAATAGTCCAACATTGAGTTTGTATCATCTAATTGGCAGGATACCGGCAGTTATTTTGGGTCTAATGATGGTTCTGTATGCAATTGAACCCACAAATGGAAATTGTATACGTTGGGTTCAATTCCCAATAGATCCACTAAATAATGGGTTGTTAGCTGATATGGTTATAGCATGCGCCTGAAGAGCGCGGGAATTCAGTTCGATTCTGAAACAACTCACCAGAGGTTGAGTGGTGTGCCTCTAAGAAAGCACCACACCAACGAAGTCGACAGGCAAGGTCGCCGAAGAATCCTGATAAGATTCTGTATGCTGGGTTCGATTCCCAGGACTTCGACCAATGTGCATGATATCGCGGAGATATCATATTCAGAGTGTTAAAGATCTGAATACCGAATATCAAACCTGATCAGTTTATACGGTGCCACTTTAACAGCTATGTCTCATTAGTGTAATGGTAGCACGATGGTTTCCAAGTCCATCTGTCAGGGTTCAAATCCTTGGTGAGATGCCAAGTAGACGGTTGTAGCGTTCAACGATTAGTGTCTACTCTGAGTGTAGGTGTGACAGCAGGCCCGCTCAGCGCAAGTAACGCAATGAATTGTGAAACACTGTTGTCACCATGCGTCAATAACTCAATGGTAGAGTAGCGGGCTTTTAACCCGTTAGTTGAGAGTTCAAGTCTCTCTTGACGCACCAATATGCCTGTGGTGAAATGGGATCATATCCGGTTTTTAACCGGTAAGTTGGGGGTTCAAATCCCTTCAGGCGTACCATCGGGAGTGTAGGACCGGTCGACCTAGGATGTCTTATAAACATCCGTAGCTCAGTTCAACTCTGAGCACTCCCACCAACAATGCTCACATGGCGGAATGGCAGACGCGGCTGACTCAAAATCAGCTACCGAAAGGTGTGGGGGTTCAAGTCCCTCTGTGAGCACCATGTTCCACAGCTCTGCGATGAGTAATTGCGTCTGCAAAACGTTGGTGGGTCAGTTCAATTCTGACGTGGAACTCCAAATTTGCCCATGTAGTTCAATTGGCAGAACACATGTCTCGTAAACATGAAGTTAACAGTTCAATTCTGTTCTTGGGCTCCAACAAAATTAATGGCTCTGTCATCTAACGGCTTAGGATGTTAGACTTTCTATCTGATCATACGGGTTCAAATCCCGTCAGAGTCACCATCGTTACTGCACAAGGTGTGACCAGAATTTCATAAGTTCTTGGGTGAGGGTTCGATTCCCTCAGTAACGACCAACACAATCTGTTCAAGTGACTGAAGTCAAGCCCCTTACTCGGGGGTGAAGTACCAATGCCAGAAACTGATTGGGTCCAAGGATAGTGAAACAGAACGCAATGTAGTCTCGTTGGACGATCAGGCAGTTTCTTAATCGTCAGCCAGATGTAATGGTCAAGATAACAATGACTCAGAGTTGCAACCATTTGTGGTGAAAATCCATCATATCAGTAACAGTCAGCGAGGCTAGCTGATTGGATATGTGACAGAAATGCAGTTTCATGAAAGTAGGTGATAGGGTTGAGATCCTATCCGGGACAGAATGTGTTGATTTATGCTCACGTGGTTGGAATAGCAGACACGGCAGTCTCAAAAATTGCTGGGAGAAATCTCGTGGGGGTGCAAGTCCCTCCGTGAGCACTGATGAAAATGTGTGTGACAGCTAATGAGAACACTGCTCGTTAAGTTGATGACCGTCAATGGAGAAATCATATCAGTTGGGTTCATAACATCTAATCATACACCAGTAGTCACCGGTTCGATTCTCCGGTAGCTCAGCGGGAGAGCGGGAAGCTGTTAACTTCTTGGTCGTAGGTTCGATCCCTACCTGGAGAGCAATTTTTATCATGGAAGGTCAACCCAATTGGCGATGGGAGCTGTTTTGAACACAGTCGAGTGTAAGAGCCTTGGGGGTTCAACTCCCTCACCTTCCGCCAAGTTCTGAGTGCACTCAGAGGTGTTCCCAATTGACACCAAGTGGAAACTGTATTCCACGCAATTGAATATTCCTGGGTCACCCTGGGGATGCGATCGAGGCCGACTGGTGAGGCGATTGCTTGCCAAGCAATCTTATGTGGGTTCAATTCCCATCGATCGCTCTAAGCTGGAGACATTGGTTCGAATCCAATCAAGATAAAGAGTATCAAATACTGTGAAGTTACCATCACTTGAATGTACATAGCGCTTAAAGTAATTTTAGAAGAAAATGTTCTAGACAAATATTCTAAAATGATGACATTCTAAATGGTTGAGAAATTTATTTTGTAGCTCAATTGGCAAGAGCAACAGCAGATTTTTGGAAGACAAATCAGTCAGGGACTGAACCTGTTTGCTAAACAGTGGGCTACCCATGAAGAATGGGAGTGGGTTTCGAGTACTCTGTCTTCCGCCATAGAGAGTAAATTAACGAAGCGTTAAGCCTGTCTCGAAAACAGTGCGATGGTTGATGAAATCATTGGGGATCAGGACCTCTGCTCTCTGCAAATGGAAGGTAAACCGGTTAGGATACCGGGCATGTTTGGAAAACATTGAGAAGGTTAAAAACTTTGTGTTTCGAGTACACTGCTTTCCGCCAATGTCCCAATAGTATAGTGGCAATTATGCATCCTTGGTAAGGATGAAACCTGGGTTCGATTCCCAGTTGGGGCTCCATAATGCGCACAGAGTGTGCTGGGTACACATCACCATGACGGGGTGAACAGGTTGAGTTCAATTCTCAATGTGCGCACAGATTGTTTCAACACAATATTTAACGTTATGTCTATTGATACAAAACGTTGGGGTAAAATTGCCGGGATTCTCAAAGAGAATATGTGGGATGCAACAACTGATGCATTGCAACGTGATTGCAGGTGTGAAAGTTGTGGTAAAATCATAACACAGGATGATATTGATGAGTATGAGGCAGAAGGTGGAGAAGGTTGTCCTGCTGTTTGCACAGATTGTGCTGATGAAGAGGCAAGATTGCCATCATCGGGTGCAAAACATATGTGGGAAAGTTTTTCTGTCAGCATTATGCAGGAAGCACCATACATTTATAAACCATTCAAGAGCACTGCTCCTGCTCCAATGTGTCAAGCTTGTGGAAATGAATTGACATATAGGGATAGAGTTGAGTATGAGAATGAGGGTGGAGAAGGTTGGCCAGAACTCTGCAGTGATTGCACAGATTACAAAAATCCTAAATGGGCTCAAACAAAAAAGTCAATTGAAGAGGTTGACGAACCGGTTGTTGGAGCAGATCCCAATTGCAAAAATTGTGCAGGAACTGGGTGGGAATATGAAACCGGTCAGGATGGTGAACGTGAAAAGGTCAATTGTGACTGTATTCACAAACGTAAATCAGATAAATTGGCAATGAAAAAATAACAAATTCTTGGTGCACAATCTGACAGCGTACAGTAATATCAGATTGTGAACATGGCTCTGTCATCTAATGGTTTAGGATCACAGACTTTCGATCTGTTTATGCGCGTTCGAATCGCGTCAGAGTCACCATATTGGGATATAGCTCAAAGGCAGAGCAACCGGCTTTGAACCGGTGTATGTTGGTTCGATTCCAGCTATCCCAACCAATCAAAGGGGCGAACAGGTTTCGACGGGTTTGCTCATTCACAGTAAGCATGCAGTGTGAACAACTCTTTGTTCAGAATATTTGCAAACACAAATACACAAGATTTCGCACTTGCTGCGTAAATCGCTGTCTGTGCACCATGAGATCTGATGTACAGATGGTTCAATTTTGATCTCAAACTGTTGTCTGATGATTTGGGTCAACAGTGTTCAGAAATCTGAGATGATAATCGTCGCATAAAAAGTTATCAACCTGCGCACAGGTTATTGCGCTGAAGCATGTGATAGAAAACTGTGAATGTAAAATTCGGACATGGGTTCAATTCCCATACGCTCCACAACATTGCTATTCAATTGTCAACACAATTCAATCAGTAAATTCTGAAAGAAAAATAATGTCAACAAAAGTGCTCCTCCTAACATCATGGTATTTTCCTCACAAGATTATCACTTGGGAAGCTGCAATCAATCTCATCTTCAATGATAAGGTTGATATCATAGCTTCATATGATGAAGATCTCAGATCACCATCAATGGTGATGAAAATGCCTGCAGTTCTCAGATTGAGGAAACAGTTCAAACCTTCAAAGAAGGGTGCAAAATTTTCACGTATCAATGTCTTCACAAGGGATGATTGGACATGTCAATATTGTGGAAAACGATTCACAATGAGAGAATTGACGTATGATCATGTCATTCCAAGGAAACATGGAGGCAGAACTGAATGGGACAACATTGTCACAGCGTGCAAAAATTGTAACGCAAAAAAAGCAAGCCTCCTGCCAGATGAGGCAGGTATGTGGCCTGTGCATCAACCCATCAGACCCAAGAGTATGCCTTTCATTCAGCCAAGAATTCATGCTGAGGACATTCCCCCAGAATGGGAAGGTTACATTGTTGCAACACCAGAATAGTGCTCAAGATTTGATAATGTACATTCACAATGATGAAATTGTGTCAATAGCATTAATCAATCATACTGATACAACCAGTATAAATTCAAAATCAATGTTTAGTAAACATATACGAATGTTTTCATTAACAACAGGACACTATTTGTACAAATTGTCATCAAAATCTGAAGTTGTTGATGTCTATCAACAACCAAAATTTGGTATGATCAGAAAGAAATTTGAAAAATGTTAACGTTTTTTGTGGTGTTCAGTATTGTGCAATTTGTGATTTTGTGTGCAACAATTCACAGATTTTGGAAATTTTCAAATGCAACAAATGCGTGTTTCAATGATGTTCAAAACATTTTTCAGACACACAATGCAATGTTTACACAAATTGCAAAAATTTTGAACGTTCGAAAAGATCAGAATGATGAAGGAGAATATTTGAATTAGTATGAAAAAGTTTATTGCGTTGAGCACAATTCTGTTGTTGATTGCTTGTTGCAACGTTGGTGCACCACAAGGTCCGCTTGGAACTAGCGGAAATGAAACTGAATTGAGGGTCGGTACAACCACAATTGATACACCATCAGAAAAGAATGATAACTGCAATCAGTGTCCATGCAATGAAGATGAAATTCCAGTATGTGTTGGAGAAGATGTCAAATTGGTCATCAATACAATGGATCAAGTTGAATTAATCCTCACCGGAGAAGCAGATCTCAATCTTCAGAAAGAAGTGAAAGATAATGATAACACTTATCTAAATTTTGTATACACACATACATGGTGATCTGTTGTGACATTGTTCTGCTATCAACAGAATTCCGAAATTCTGTTTGGGTATTGTAACATCAGCATAAAAATCAGTTAAACAGTTTGTGATCTGACACTTATACATAATCTTTATGAAGATTGGCTACATAGTGATGGCCGCAAAGCCTTATCATGCAGGACATGATGGGCTTGTTCGCATTGCGGCAGGTGAATGTGATCATGTAAAATTGTACATTTCAACATCTGACAGAATCAGGAAGGGTGAAATCAAAATTTCTGGCGCTGCAATGGAATACATTTGGAAAGAATTCATTATCAGAACACTGCCAGATAATGTTGAACCAATCTATGGTAAAGTCACTGTAAGAAATGTTTATGAAGATCTGCAGGCTGCTGAGAGTGAAGGATCACTTGATGTGCACATTCTGTATGGTGATGAGCATGATGTTGAGAATGAATTCCCTGATAAGTCACTTGAAAAGTACGTACCAAATCTTTTCAAAAATGGTCAAATCATCAAACGTGGTGTGATGAGAACAGAAACGGTTCCTGTCTCAGGAACAAAAATGCGGGAATTGATTGCAATGGGTGATGAAGTGAACTTCAAAAAGTTTCTCCCAAAACAGTTGCAAAAGTATGCAAATCGTATATTCAGTCTGTTAACAAACAGTGAATTGTAATCAATTACGCAATACAATTATGGAATGGGCCTAGGACTTGTTTGTCAATTTGTTGTACAACAGAATGGAAAATTGAAAAATATTCTTGATGAGAGACATGTTAAACAGATGTCAATCAAATCAGGAAAATATTCTGACGCTGATCTCATTGAATTGTACAGAACCAATGCACAAAATCTCCTGAAACAGATCAGTATGATCTCTTCAAAATATTCGTGCTTCAGGATATCATCTGAACTGTTCCCAATGATGGACGCGGTCAGCGAACACTTATGGTGCACTGATGAAAACATGAACACATTGAAACAGTGTGGTGATGTGATGCGTAAACATGGCACTCGTTGGGGTATGCATCCAGGTCAATTCTGTATTCTGTCTTCAGATCATCAACATGTTGTTGACAATGCACTCACATCCCTTCGCGTGCACGCGAAGGTTATGAACATGTTCAGTTCTGATGTGAACCCTTTGCATTACATCAATATTCATGGTGGAAAATCTGATCGTGCAGCAAATCTGTCAAAACAGATCAACCTGTTGCCAAGTGACATTAAAAGCAGATTGACACTTGAAAATTGTGAATTGTGCTATTCTGTTGAAGAACTGCTTCCTGTACATCTTGAAACTGGTGTTCCAATCACATTTGATTTGCATCACCACAATATCAATCCTGGACATTTAACTGTTGAAATGGCCATTGATGCATGCATTGAGAGTTGGGGTAACATCAAGCCAGTGATGCACATTTCAAATTCAAAACCTGGGATCACTGAAAACAATTCTGTTCCTGAACGTAGGGCCCACAGTGATTACATTGAACATTGTCACCCATACATAATTGAATTGTTGAAATCTGATGTGATTGATCTTGAAATTGAGGCAAAAGCAAAAAATCTTGCTGTTGACAAGTTTGCAAAAACATTCAATGTCATGAGTCATCCAATGAGTGAACAGTGAACAATATGGTGTTAGGATTGATGCCATGCTGTTGAACACAATACTGTTGTTGATTGTACCAATTGGGATAATGATTGATATTGTTGTGTTGAAACAGTCAATTATCACAATATTTATCAGACAGTGACAATGAAATTATCTGTAAAACAACTCAGAAAGATCATTTTTGAAGCAATGAATGAAGATGCATGGATGCCAAACAAATGGATGCCAACATCTGGCGAACCGGTTTCAAAAGATGATGCTGAAAAGTTGGGCGAAGGTGATGAGGACATTGACGCAAATCAGAATGATTAAAAAGTTTTGTACAAAGTCAATAAACGTTGTAATGTCATATTAATGAATTCCTGATTTCAAATAGAAATCTTGTATGCAATGATAGTTTATTGGAAAACATTCCTTCACAGTGATTGGGAAGAAACAAATTCATAATTTGTTCATTGCACCGCATCCTTTGGATGCCTTAACAAAAGAGAAAAATTGTGAAAAAGTCAAATAAGAAGAGTGTTAAATTCAATCCTCCCACAATGATCAATGTTGATGAATTGGCAAAAATGCAGGAAGAAGATGTGATTGCACTGTATCAATCACTTGATAACGATAGAAGTCATGTTGCACAACATCATGGTGACCCAATGCCTTGGGAAACAGAATTGGCATACATTCAAAAAGAATTGCAATATCGTGCACAAAATCGTGCAGCCCACAGACAATGGGAAGAAAAGGAAAGGATTGCGCAAGATCTTGCAGAAAATAGTTATCCTGAATTTGAACACAACAATTTCAAAATTTTTGAGTTTATCATCAAGAGTGGAAAATATAATTGAAGGAGGTGTCTAAATGACACAAAAACAGTCAATATTTGATGATAAACAGTTCAAAAATGGTGGAACACTTTCTGCATACATCAATGAGATGAAGAAATATCCTCAATTGAAGCATGCAGACACAATTGAACTGTTCAAACTTCTTGAGCAGGGTGGTAAAGAAGCAGAAAAAGCAAGAAAGAAGATCATAAATTCAAATTTACGTTTGGTCATTTCAATTGCAAAGCAGTACAAAAATCAGAATATTCCACTTGAAGATTTAATTCAAGAAGGAAATATTGGATTGATGAAATCAATTGAAAGATTTGAGTGGAAGAAGGGTTTTAGATTTTCAACATATGCAACATGGTGGGTCAAACAGGCAATTGGACAACACATGTTGAAGACAAGACGTCTCATCAGATTGCCAGCGCATGCTGTTTCATTGCAAAAGAAGCTGATATCAGCAACTGATGAATACAGAAAACATATGGGTTGTGAACCAACAATTGAAGAACTTCAGGAATTGGTCAATGCTTCAGAAGCTGTCATAAAAGCAACAATGAACAGTGGTCGTGGCGCAATATCAATGCAACAATCAAGTTCATGTAATGAACATGATACAATAGAAAATCATCTTGAAGATCCGGATTATGAATGCAATCCATTTGACAGTGTATCAGAAATTGAATTGATATCAATCACAAAAAAGATATTGTCATCACTCTCTGAAAAGGAAGAAGCAATATTACGACTCAGATTTGGACTCTTTGATGATCCAACAAATCATAAAGATTATCCAATAACAGAGGATGAATATGACAGTATTCGTAATAAAGGAATAGGATTACAAAATGTTGATATTGATGCTAACATTGATATTGATGATTCAACTGTTGAATAGTGTACTGATATTCAAACTGCATTCAACAATTAACAAAAAATTTGATGATGTTATTGAACAGATCAAAAATGTTGATATGAATGCCAATACAACAAAAATTGGTAATACAGATTTCATTGACAAATTGTTTATGGCGCACAGAAAGAATTATGAAAAGAGAACATAAAGAATATTCAACAATTGGCGATATTGAAGGAGAAAATTTCAGAAATATTGCAGACATATTGTCAAAGATGGGTTACAAAATGAATCATTCATCTGTTCACAATTATGTTTCAAAGATAATGAAAAAGTTTGCGGGAGGTTTTGCTGAACACTATGGATATAAATGTTCTGAACAAAATCTATCAATGATAGCAAAATCTTCACTGTTCCAAAATGGTTTGGCTGAAATATTGCACAAAATTGAAAATGAAAATCGAGAGTAATTAGATTTGAGGTAATTTGATGAAACTTAGAATGAACAATTCTGTACCAAAATTTGGTTTAATGAATCTTCTCAAGAGAAGGAAGAGTACACTGAAACTGTTTTTATCAGAATTTGGAATAACAACATACGCTGGATTGTGTGAAATGTGCCAAAAAATTGGAGTTGCTCCGCCAACAGAACAAATATTCAACAATTCATTATCTGTTGACAAAATGAATGTGAACAATCCGAGTGAAGGTGTCGTTGTCATTCAAATTGAACCTGAACAGATTTCAGACAATGCTGTGCAATATGATGAGCAGATTCAGCCTGAGTTTGAACAGATTACCTCATTTGATGACATCCAAAGACCCCAGAAAAAATCAAAGAAACAAAAAGATATTGGACAATGATATCATATGGAAAATAATTCTGGGTCAATCTCGCATTCAAAACCTGTCATTCTTGATGTGATCACACAAAATGGTGGTAATCATCATAACAAAAAGCATAAACGACACAAACAATTCAATCTGAAAAAACAGGAAATTGATCATAAAAATGTTGCAGAAGAGTACACAAAATTTCCAATGGAATTGAAACCTCTCTTGATTGAAGCAATCAATTATGGAAAGAAAACAAATGCATTGGGTGCAATGTTGGGGGCTGTAGCTCTTTCCAAAGTGATCAGTATGATTGATGATATGAATTCACTTGATGAAATAAAACTGTATGCAAATAGTGAAATGAATAGACTGAAACAGATGATGTCTGCATATGATTTATGATCCAGGAGATATATTGAAAGTTGAATATCCAATTCCACTTTGGGATGTACAAATTGGTTCAGTTGATCTGAAATTGATCAAATTTTTGGATGTTGATGAATTGTGTTGTGTAATTTCTGGTGAAAATATGTCAATATATGTTTGTGCTGGTGGGACTGTTGGATATATCAGTGGTGCAGGTGTCAAATTCATTGATAAAATGGTTCTTTGAATAAAGTGGATGGTTTCAAATAGTTAACGTTAGATGACCACAAATTTTGAAATTACCAATCAACAATTGGCGTCAAATTGTGGTCAGCAAATTTGTTGCAATACAAATATTCAACTTCCAACCAAGACACAACAATTTAATGCGCTGAGATCAGTTGGCATAAAAACAGTTCCATTTGGGATTGTAAAAAATGTTGTCAATTCATTGCAGCCATTGCAAATTGTTGTCTATACTGATGAATTGAAACATCATGGTGATGGAAAACAATTGGAATATTCTGAAATTGCAATTGACAAATATGGTGATCTTCTGTGCTCTGCATACATTCACCCAATAAGTGATCTATCAAAATCAAGAAAGATATTGATGATTGGCGAAAAAAGTTTCACAATTGATCACTATTCTGATGATTGGCGTACAAATTGTGGATCAAAAGAAGTGATTATTCAGGGTGAAAATTTTGATTATCATGATGTTCTGTACAAACAGATGATAAATTTGATGCATATGTACAAAAGTCCAACAATTTCAGTTGATTTTGTGCATGTGTTTGCAAATATGTGGTTGGCAACAGATTTGAACACAATTCCAAATTTATCAGACATCAATCTTAGTGATTATGTGTCAAATGCTGAGATCAGTGACAATGTCAACAGTATGAACAAGAAATTTCTTGATATCAATTTGTGAATATTTCAACAAATCATTAGTATAATCTAAACCTAATGGAGAAAATTATGTTCAATTCAAAAATTGGTAAGTTTGTTGCTGTTGGAATTGCAGTTGGCGCAGGAATAGTTGCTTTCAAAATTTTGCGCAACGCATTGAAGAAATATAATCATGATCTGAAAAAAGAAACAACACAACGTGATTGTTGCAATTGCGTAGAAAATAATTCTTAAACACATAACTTTATGATCACAATACAAAAAGCATATTCATATGATGATGTTTTGCTTGTACCAAGATATTCGGATGTGAATTCAAGGGTTGATATTGATCTATCAGTTGATATGTGTGGATTGAAATTCAACACACCAATCATACCAGCAAATATGAAAGACATTGTGTCACAAAATTTTGCTGAAAAAATGTTGCAGCACCAAGGATTGGTAATATTGAACAGATTTGACAATAATCAAGTTCATATTTTTGAATATTTGAGCAAAAAATATGGTACAAAATTTGTTGCTGAACATGTTTGTTTCAGTCTTGGTGTCAATGATATAGATTACAACCTTTTTGAAAGTTTCACAAAGATTGGTGGTAAACTGTTTTGTGTTGATGTTGCTCATGGGCATAGCAAAAAAGTTGTCCATATGATTGAGAATATCAAAAAAAGTAATAGAGCACAGATCCTGATTGCAGGAAATGTTGCAACACCTGATGCTGCAATAAAATTATGGAGTGCCGGTGCTGATGTTGTTAAAGTTGGAATTGGTCCTGGTAAGATTTGTACAACACGATTGGAAACAGGATGTGGATATCCTCAATTGTCTGCATTGAGTAACATCAATGATGCAAAATCATGTTATAGAGCCAGATTTGGTGATAACCAATTAATTGCTGACGGTGGAATAAAATCGCCAGGTGATTGTGTAAAAGCATTATGTTTTGCTGATATGGTCATGGCAGGGAGTATTTTTGCTCATGCTGTTGAAGCAGCTGGTGAAATTGTTGTCATTGATGGAATTACGTACAAAAAATATTCAGGATCTTCGACACATAAGAACTCAAGAATTGAGGGAAGAATTGTGTATGAAGAATTGAATGATTGTGTTGATGATATTATGAAAAGATATCATGAAAGTATTCAATCAGGATTATCATATCTTGGAGTGCAAGAGTTGTCTAAGTTGAATGCGTCAAAACCTGTTTTTGTTGAAATCTCAACTTTACAAGGACAAAATGACTTTTCAAAAGAAACTTTACGTTTAACAAGAGAACAAATTCAAAAAAAGATATGATAAAGATTAGTTACGATTTGAGGCCATAATGACACTGTCTCTTTTGTACAGAACAAACAAGAGTGTATCAATATTTTTCATCATATCTGCAATCATAACAATTGCATTATCAATTGTTGACATAAGGTTGTCTTTAACTCTTTTGATTCCAATATGTTGTTCATTGTATCTTACGTCAAAATATCTTGAATTGTCAAAATTCAAGATCAATCTTTACAATTGCGTTCAGATTAAGTACAATGGTGAAATTTTTGGTATTGAAGATTTCAGAAAAGAGATTGGAAATACAATAACATTGTATGAAAAATTTATGGATGCAAACCAATTGATCTATGACAATCTTATGTTCATAGAAATGACAAAAGGGTCATTCATTTCTTTTGGCAGAACAGTTAATGGTATATGTTCAGGAAACTATTTGAAGGTGTCATATTGGGATGATAGACAATTGGATGCTACAGCACTTTCACATGAAATTGGACACTATTTGTTGAAAATATATCTTGGTACAAATGATGAAAATACACATCATAAATTCATGAAAGATAATAAATTGCCATAACTATGAAAGTTGTAATTGATCGATTTGTTGGGGAATTCAGTTTTTTATCAAATTTTTATTGTTCACCAATCATGTTTGATGGAGTAATGTTCAATTCTGTTGAACATGCATATCAGGCAGCAAAAACTGATGATGTAAATTCAAAAAATTTGATCAAAAATGCAAAAACACCTGGGATTGCAAAAAAACTTGGTCAAGCAGTTGAATTGAGATCAGATTGGGATGATATCAAATTTGACATTATGAAAAAATTGATACATGAAAAATTTCGAAATCCATTTTTGAGAGAAGCGTTGATTGCAACATCACCTGCAGATTTGATTGAATGTAATTATTGGAATGATACGTATTGGGGCGTATGCAGGGGCACCGGTGCAAACAATTTGGGAAAAATTTTGATGTCTGAACGTCAATCATTAATCAAAGAAATGATGTATGAAAAAGAATATGATGATGCTTGACACAAGCATATACCATAACATTGATGGAAATATAACACAAAATTGGATCAAAATGATCAGTAAGTTGTTTGAACAAAAATTCTTATCACCTTCTGAAATTGACAATCAACTTCAGGTGATAAGCAAACAATTCAATACGGTGTTGTATGATCTGAATACAGATTTGGGCATTTACAAAAAAATAAATGCTTGGTCATATTATAAGCAGTTATATCAACAAACAAAGGAACAAACGAATGAAAACCCAACTGATTGTTCTAAAAGCTGATGTTGTTCGAACTAAAATTGACACAGCAAAAATTTCTGCATTAATATCAACACAATTTTTGGTGCAATGTAATGATGCAAATTCAGCAACAAATTTATCTGTTGATTTGACAATGGATGAAGCTGAATGGTTGTTTGGCGATCAGATTCGTTTTGTATGTTTTGCAAAGTCTGCAAACAAAATTGAATATGCTGCCGATAGAGCAGAGTTGGGTTTGCAATTGAATGTTGAAAAGTATATTGTCAATGACGAATTGATTGCAATTGCAGTTGGACCTCATGATGAGACTGTAATCAAAGAATTGATGAATGACGTTGGTTTGAAATTGGATAATTGATGAAAATTGTTAACATCAATTCAAACAAACTGATCAGCTTTCAAATTTTTTATTCATTGGAAGCCTTGTATCTTTGGCATTATGATGATAAGAATATCATTGATAAATCTGAATATGAATTCATAGAATTGAATTCATATGATCAAAATTTGCAAATTGATTGGTTAGGCTGTGAAACATTTGAACATGATGGCACATGGAATAAAGCACATTTCATAAGAGCAATCAAATTGAGAACAGTTGATAATGAACTAAAATGTATGCCATATTATGGTTGGGTTTTTGATGAAGAAATTGATTTATCAATTGGGATAAAAACGAAACAAAACACTGAATATTGTGTTACGCAATGTCAAGAACCAACAATAAATTTTGATCATGTTTTCAATACACCAGATTTATTACAATTCAATATCGAATTCAGCATACTGAAAGTTGCAACACAAAGCAAACAGATCATTGCTTAATCTGTTTTGCAATGATTTTTACATGTGGAAATTCTTTTGTGAGTGATGCGATTGAATTTACATTGAATTCATTGTCATCATAAAATTCAATGTAATTGATATCATTTGTTTCAATCTGCTCTCTTACCCAAGATTGTTTTGCCTCAGGATTTTTTGCACCAACAGCCACAACATCAACATCATCAATTCCAAATTGATTCAATAAATCATAAACTGGACCTGCTTGATCCCTTGCTGTCAAGATGTACAAATTTTGACCACCATACATTTTGTGCAAATTGATAAATTTCTTGAATGTTTTTTGAATTATTTTTGGCTCAATCAATTGATTGAATTCACTAAAATCAAATTGATCACCCGTTTTTGGAATGTATACATTGTATTGTGCAGGTGTGAGCATAAATTCTTGATGTGAATTCTGATTTTTTACTTTCACATGTGAACTTGTGTGAACTAATGTATCATCAAAGTCAAAAATGAACAATTTGTTCACTGACACAGATTGTTGCTCAACCATATGTGTTAACTATACAATCTGAATGTCAGAATGTCATAGAAATAATTTTTGACAATTTGATGGTGTTACTCCAATCAAAAAATGAAAACATTTTCTATGACATTCTGATTGGCTTCAATAATCTTCCAATCTTTGCATCGCAAGCTTTTCATCAAGATCTTCTTTTGCTTGCGTATACAACAATTTTTCAATATCATTCTGTTCTGATTGTGTCAATTCAGCAATCCAATCTTTTCCAGTCTGTTCATCAATTGCTGAATAGATTTCAACATCAGAATATTCTGGACTTTCACGTGTTTCATTCTCAAAATTTGCATTGCCCTCAATTTTGAGTTCAATGGTTTCATGTTCACTGTCATCATCAATTGGTTCGATTGTCACAGATTGATCAGTATTGATCCAACGTTCAATTTCATAATACACTGTTGCGCTATTTGACCAATCTGTCCCTTCATTCAAGTTCCAAGCACTGAGATGCTGCTCTTTCAACAAATTTTTGAAATTTTTCATCATTTCCTCATCAATAACTATTGTTATGAAAACCAACCCATTCCTCTGTCATAAACATCTGAAAACCATTTTTCATTTCTGACAGTGTTGTCTATTCTGATGTCTGATAATTGCATATCCATCACATTTTCACTATTCTGATCTGTTGCAGGCGCAGTTGAATATCTACTATGATTTCCATAGTCAACTGTTCCAGGATCTGTCCAACCGCCAGCAAAAACGCCATCAAAATATATGTTGAATGTTGTTCCATCATATGTGAATCCAATATGATGCCAATTTGTATCTTTCACTTCAATGAGTGGTTTGTCAATGCCATTAAAATTGATCTCAGTTAATGCTCCTGAAGTTATCAATTTGTATGCAAATTTGAATGTTACACCATTGATAATTGAGAAACTGTATGCAACATATGGTGATGACCATGTTGCATCATTCTGATTGTACCATTTGGCAAAAAATAATCGATTTGTTGTATCGTCTGCAATCAATTTTTTGAACCATAATGATACAGATATGTTTGTACCATATTCACAAACAGTTGTGTATGGTGTTTTGTATGACAAATATCCACTGCCAGAACTTCCAAGTACTGCCTTGTATCCAAACAGAGTTTTTGGTGTCACTGACAAATAACCACTATTATAGCCTGTAATGTACATGTTTTCAGATTGTAAACCTAAGCTAAGAGATCGTTGTGTTCTTCCAGCGTCAGTTGATGTCATAATTCCAGAACCTGTTGTGTTCAACAACCATCTCAATTGTGTGTACTGATCATTCTGTAACAATCTGCCACCAATCACCTCAGTACTGAACCATTTTGATAAGAATGCCCCAGATGCATATGCATCTCCACCAAATAGAGATATTTTTGCATTGTTGTCTGAATTATTCAATCCTTGCGTTCCACTAACATAAAAATGAATATTTCTTGCTTTGAGATCAGCAGATATATTTTCTTGTCCAGATATTGATACAGAACCGGTTGTTTTCAATTTTGCGCCAGAATCTATCCATCCATTTGCATACAAATTTTGTGTCAATGATGGTATTTCAAAAAGTAATTGTGTTCTTGCCATACCAGATGTTTCTGATATGTTGTATGTGCCACCACCATCAACATTTTTTGTGTATGTTATGAATGTATGTATGCCAGGATAACTTGGAACATAGAATGCATTCATTGTTGCTGATTTGTTTATTGAATTTTCATTTTCATCAGCATAGAATTGATAACCACGTGATGCTGATGAAATATTCGTACCATCAACTTTGATGTTAAAATATCCCTTTGATTGTATGCTACTATCTCTGTTTGCATTCAAATTTGCAATCAATACAACGGGATTTTTTACATATATTACATCCTGAAATATCTGATAATCAGATGAACCTATATTGAGTGAATTTTTTGCGTATTGAACTTTGTAATTTTGTGGTATTTCCAACACAAGAAGTGAAGGTGTGCTGAATTCATTAACATATACACCAGATGAACCATATTTTGCGGAAACTGAATATTCTTGTGTCGATACATTGATGCTGTTATCATATGTCATCATCATATTCGACACCATTGAACCAGAACCAGCAGAACATGCTGCACTGATTTGATAACCATATGATAATGTATCGGAATTTGGTACCAATTCTGAAGCGCCTTTATAGAAAGTGAATACACCCCAAGAAGCCCCAACTGGATGACTAGTTGCACAATTTGTTAACAACAATTTTGCAGAATTTGATGGTGCAATTGAACATGATAATTCAGTAATTTTTTGATATGAACCTTGAAGATTGTATACATCATTTGTTGTAACAGATGATGTTGCATACAATGTTCCACTTGGAAATTCAATAACTGTTATTGTTGTGGGGGCGACATTCAAACCAATGCTACCAGTTCCGTTCAATGATTTTGCACAAATTGTGTAAGTGTATGAACCTGATTGTGGGTGTTCAAAATAGTAGAATGATGCATTATCTCCCGCTGAATTAATGGCTGTTGTTGGAAATTTTCCAACTGCGGTTAAACCTTTATTTCCAACTGATACAATATTTCCATTCTTTTGTAATGATAATGTTGCTGCAGCACCGGTTGTTGATGAGGAAAAGTATGCATTCACAAGCACCAACACTGGGCCACCAAAAGTTGATATTGATGCAGAATATGGACTTGCAATGAATTGTGTTGCATCAGATATTTGCCAATTATTATAACTTGTAAAGTATGCATAATTTGGTGCAGCTGGTATTGATTGTGGAAAATTTGCGTTAATCGTTACATTACCTGAAGGACCTGCATCATCAATTGTTATATTTGTTCCTGCAGTTAATACACGTTCATTATTGAGAGATCCGGTTGCACTCAATACAACATATGTTGCATCAGGATCTCCTCCGCCACCACCTCCTCCACCCCCACCGGTATTTTCAATCAAAATTTGACCACTACTTTGTGAAGTGATTGCTATACCACCACCTGCAACAAGATAACTGATTCCATTTGACAACTTCTGAAGTGATCCACTTAAGCCACTCTGCGCAATTACCGGTCCACTGAACGTAGATCCACTCAGAGTGGCAATAACGCTGTCATTGATTGAAATTGTATAGTTTCCACCAGAACCTGCATCAATAGACTTCAATCCGGTACCCATCACAATTGCTCGTTCATTATTGAGCGAACTTGTCGTGTTCAACACAATGTATGATGCATCGGGATCACCACCTCCTCCACCTCCAGTTGCGGTTGAATTGATAACAATTTGTCCACTACTTTGTGAAACAATTGTTATGTTTGTTCCAGCCACAAGATAACTTGTTCCATTAGATAAATTTTGAAGTGATCCAGATAAACCTCCTGATGCTTTTACAGGACCACTGAATGTTGAACCTGAAATTGTTGCAACAACACTATCATTTACGTTGATTGTATAATTTCCACCAACACCAGCGTCCGTTGACTTCAACCCAGTTCCCATTGTGAGAACTCGTTCATTTGATAATGATCCAGTTGCATTCAACACAATGTATGATGCACTAACATCTGCTTTACTTGTTGGGAAATATTGATTTCCATCAAATACCCAACTTTCATTATTTCTTGGTTTAAACATTGTCATATTGTTCCCGATCTATGATATCTCCAATGAGAAAAACCTACCTGCTGCGTTTTTCCATATGTTGCATATTCATTTGTGTCAACATAATAACCTTCAAGTGTTTCATAATTCCCAGTTTGTATTTTCTGAATGTTGAGATCATTCAATGGAATTCTGATTTTTCTTCTTCCAGATCTGTACATTTTTGGTGCTGATTGAACACCACCTTGTGGATATGATGGCCAAGTTATGACATATAAACGTCCATCAGGACCTACCCAACTACAATCAAATACATTTTGAAAACCAAATGACTGAAAACTGAAAGTTGAATATTCTGGATTTGTTTTGAAAATGAGTGGCGATAGACCAAAAACTGACGTCCAATTTTTCAATTCTTCATTCTTTTTTGTGTACAAAAGACCCATCATATTTTTACCGCCATCGTATGAATATGAAAAAGTGTACAATTTATTTCCATCAAAATATTGTAATCCAGGATATTGATTAAAACTTGATCTCATCATTGTACTGAATTTATCACGTC